>JAESFX010000055.1_pt1 | contig 202016 bp, 198 predicted proteins | sample 9269501 | NCBI WGS metagenome assembly JAESFX01 (sample SAMN14515570, study PRJNA621655) | algae metagenome | isolation source: Desmonostoc geniculatum HA4340-LM1 and co-occurring heterotrophs from cave... | place: USA: Maniniholo cave, Kauai, Hawaii | collected 2009-07-28 | reverse complement strand
GCCGGCCTCCTGCTCCTTCAGCATCGCGATGATCTGCTCCTCGCTGAACCTTGATCGCTTCATCATCCGTCTCCTTGTCGGAGCGGATTCTACCTCAAACTGGAGGAAGATGCGGGGCTCAGGTCACTCGCAACGAACGGTCCGACAGACCATCAGTGGGGTCAAAATTGCACGCCGATACCCCGCCTCAGGGGTTCAAAATTGCACGCCGAAACACAATCTTCGGATCCGCCAGAAAGTTAGGATCATCATAGCCCACTTGGTGGGCCACTCCTGTGGGGGCATTCAAACCCTCGCAGCTAAGGTGTAAAGGTCTCTGCGGATGGATCGCCGGTTTTGATCGGATGGATGCTCTTGACCATTGTGTCGAGTACCGCTGCGAGTTTGTCCAAAGCCTGTTTCTGTAGATCCGGTGCAAGATCAGTGATCTGGCGGTCTACCAGATAGTGCTCCAAGGCCTTGCTGACCGTCTCATCCCTAGAAGAAGCGTTCTGACCCATGACGCGCCCGATCACCCGGTCAGACACACCAAGCAGCTGAAGCAAGGTAGCGGATGTTCGACGTAAGTCGTGACGGTGCCAGCCCGACGTCCCACTTTCACGTTCGATAGCACCTGCAATGCGCGGCCAGTTGTCTAATTTTCCGCCAACCGTATTTGGAAACACAAATGCCCCGGGCAGTCTGCTTTCATAGTGAGGCAAGTTCTTTAACAGCGCCACCGCAGCATCCGAAAGTTGAAGCGTTTGCCTGCGTGCCTGACCCCTCGTCGTTTTCACGTAACTTTTGTTCCACAGGCCGGCGTTAGGGTCAAAGTCGCGCCAGAGCATATCAGCTACCTCTTCGCGACGCGCGAGCGTGAGCAGCATGAAGCGTAGGGCGACGGGCCGGAAATCGTCTATTGGCGCAGCCCTCATCGATAGGCAAGTCGGAGCCGGCCAAACTAGTAAAGGGAGAATCCTCTTTATCTCATCCTGAGAAAGGACCCGGTCGCGAAAGCCGCGGATACTTGGGTCGTCAAGCGCGGGGTCGTGGGCCTCATGGAGATCTGCAACATCCAAGCACAATTCCCGCCCACGACCGAGTTTCTTAAACTTACCACGGTTGGCTGCCCAATCGAGCAACGGCATCAGGTAGGCGCGTGCCCGTGAGACTTGGCCGTTTGCTGTAATCTTTCCGGAAGCGGGCTTGTAGGAAGACATTTCGGTAGCGAAATCTTGCAGGCTGATGGTCGTTGCTTGTCGGTCGAGCAAAGCTGAGAAGACAGTCGAAATGCGGTTCCGAGCCTCTGACGACGAACCTCGTGCTGTCGTTTGCCATACCTTTAGTTTGACACCTGCATGATCTTCGTATTCACCAATAAGTTCTAACAAGGTCGGCACATCATTAGCCACAATTTTGGCGTGTCTGCGCGACTTAGTCACGCTTTCGCTCGCATCATGAATAGCCCGGCGCTCATCTGAAGCAACGTCACGTGCTTCTCGCAATGTCATGCCCGGGTACTGCCCAATCGTAACCCGCTGAACTCGACCGGAACTGTCCCGCGCGCGAACTGAGAAAGACTTCTTCCCAGCGGCTGTGACTCGAAGCGTCAAGCCGGGGGTCCTGAGGTCAACGTAGTCCGCTCGCGCCGCGACCTTTACGGTTCGAATGAATGCATCAGACAGTTCTCGTTTTGCCACTTGCCCACCTTCATTCCACTGCTTTTCAGCGTGGCGCCGGGGACACGCCCGGGACACACTATAGCAGGTAGTATGTGATACTCAGTGACTAGAGCAGAGAGGTCAAGATACATCATCTGTGGAAATATGATATATTTTGCATATGCTTGAGCTGCATCATTGGACTTCAGCTTGTCTCAGTAGATGTCATGTAACCTTGCTGATCAGCGGATTGAAAATCCGCGTGTCGCTGGTTCGATTCCGGCTCTGGGCACCACCTCTCTCTCCAGGTTCCAGCCGTTAAAGCGCCCTGCATCGGACGTCATGGTGATTGCTTTTGTCGGGCAAGCAGGATTGCCAGCAGGTCCATCCCTTGCCATTCCGGATGCGGGCGGCCAACGGGATCAGGCGCGATGTATCAGGTCTCAGGGTCTTGCGGCGGGGGTACTGGTCCGAAATGGCGGGGGTAAAGCGCGTTCAGCCCGGCGAAGACAGTGTCCATGGCCTCTTGCACAAGGTAGGGTTCCACCAGCGTCATCATGTCCAGCCAGACGCCTTCGGTCATGATGCGGATCAGGCGGGCTGTGCGTCTGGGGTCGCTGGCATAGCCGTACTGGCTGTTCATCTGTGCGCAGATGCCTTCGAGGGTCTGGTTGTAATGCGCATCGTTTGCGCCGCAGCGGGCCTGATAGAGCGGGCGGCTTTGGCTTTCCCCCCAGAACGCGCACCAGGACGACAGCCGGTCCGGCGTACAGACGGTGGGCGAAAAGTCTGCCCTGACGATGGCGGCCAGTTGCGCCTCGGGGGCGGGTCCGGCCTCGGCCAGCGCGGCTTGCCAGTTGGTGCGGTATTCCTCGGACAGGTAGTCCAGGGTTTCGGCCAGCAGGTTGTCCTTCGACTGGAAGTGAAACAGCACCAGGCCGTGGCTTAGCCCGGCGCGTTTTGCCACGTCGGTCAGGGTCGTGCGGGAAAAGCCGCGATCGGACAGGGTGGCAATCGTCGCTTCGATCAACTGCGTCCGCCTTGCATCACGGCTGAGCGTGCGGGGCGGAGAGGGCGCGGCAGTGGTTTGGGATGCGGTCACGTCGGCCTCTGGTTGTCTGGGGGTGAGTCTTAGCGTGCTGCGACCGGTGAACAATGGCAAAGTTCTGATTGACAATCCAGTCAGTCGAATGCCAGCCTTGGTGACCGCAACAATTCCGAGTCTGACATGACCAAACTTCCGACCCGCAACCTGACCAAATCCAACGCCCAGTTTCAGCGCGCCGTGAAACGGTTGCCGCTTGGGGTGTCGTCGACGTTCCGCTACTGGGGCGATGACCGGACGGTCTATGTCCATCACGGCAAGGGCGGTCGGACGTGGGACATTGATGGGAACAACTACGTCGACTACCGCTTGGGCTATGGCCCCGCGATCCTTGGCTATGCCGATGATCGTGTGGACGAAGCCGCCCGCAAGGGGATGGAGGTGGGCGGTGTCTTTGCCCTGTCGACCGAGCGGGAACTGACTGTCGCGGACCGGATCGCCAAGATGGTGCCAGCGGCGGAACTGGTGCGCTTTTCCAATTCGGGCACCGAGGCGGTCATGGCCGCCTTGCGTCTGGCGCGCGCGCACACCGGGCGTGAGCAGTATTTGCTGGTTGAAGGCGGCTATCACGGGCTGTTCGACGCAGCGATGTGGATGTCGAACATGGATGAATGGGACCTCGGGTCGAACACGGACCCCGAGCTTGTGCCTTATGGCAAGGGAATTCCGCCCACGATCAAGCAGTTGGCGCATATCACGCCGATGAATGACTATGAGCGGCTGGAGGACATGTTCCGCAAGCATGGCGACAGGCTGGCGGCCATGCTGATCGAGCCGATTCAGGGCAACTGCTGTTCGATCATGGCCGATCCGGCCTATGTCCGCCTTGCGCGTGAGCTGTGCACCAAGCACGGCGTGATGCTGATCATCGACGAAGTGAAATCAGGCTTCCGCGTCGGCAAGGGCGGGATTCAGGGGTTGATGGGGGTGACACCGGACATCACCACCTTCGCCAAGGCCGTCGCCAACGGCTATCCCATCGCGGTCGTCGCGGGGCGCGAGGCGGTGATGCGCAACTTCCGCTATGGCGGGGCAAGCCACGGTGGCACCTATACCGCCCATTCCGTCAGCCTTGCCGCGGCTGAGGAATGCCTGCGCATCCTTGACGAAACCCCGGCGCTGGAGACGCTCGCCGCCTATGGCGAGAAGTTGAAATCCGGGATCTCGGACATTCTTAATGCCCGCAAGATCGTGCATTCCTACACCGGGCATCCTTCAATGTTCGGGCTGTTCTTCGCGGAAACCCCGCCGGACAATTACCGGGCGTGGAAAACGTCGGACTACAGTTTCTACGACCAGATGGCCTATTTCCTGCATGACCTTGGGGTCATCGTGGAACCTGACAGCCGCGAACCGTGGTTCATGTGCGAAGCGCATGGGCTGGATGCCACCTGCCTGACTGACACCTTGAAAGCCGTGGAAACCGCCGTTGATCTGACGCTGGAACACGTCGAGGCCGAGGCGCGCGCATCGTGACCCTTGATGCGCTGATCATCGGGGCAGGGCATAACGGGCTGGTGACGGCCTGTTACCTTGCGCGGGCCGGGTTGAAGGTGCTGGTGGTCGAAAAGAACGACTGGATCGGTGGCGCTGCGGTCAGCCGCGAGCTGTTCCCGGGCTTCACCTACTCCAACTGCTCTTACGTCAGCAGCCTGTTCCGTCCCGAGATCATGCGTGATCTGGAATTGCCCCGGCATGGCCTGCAAATCCTGCCCTATGAGGGCGGGGCGCTGTTCACCGGCGGCGGTGGATACTTGGGCATGTTTCGCGACCATGAGGCGAACCGGCGCGAAATTGCCCGCCACTCCCCCCGCGATGCCGAGGCGTATGACCGCTATTCCCGCGACATCCTGCGCAACTGCCGCCTGATCCGCCGGATGCTGATGCGCAGGCCGCCAGACCTTGCCAGTGTCCGGCCCCGCGATCTGGCGGAACTGGCGTGGCTGGGCAAGCAGATCACCGGCCAGTCCGAAACGCAGGTTTATGACATGCTGCGGTTCTGGACGATGTCGATCGCCGATTTTCTGGACGGCTACTTCGAGAACCCGGCGGTGAAGGCCTATCAGGCGGTCGGGTCGATCATCGGCACGGCGCTGGGGCCGATGTCGCCGGGCACCGCCTATGTCCTGTTGCATCACGCGATGGGGGATGTGGATGGCAATGTCGGATCGTGGGGCTATTCCCGTGGCGGCATGGGGTCGATCACCAAGGCGCTGACCGACAGTCTGCGTGCCTCGGGCGGTGAGGTGCGGGTCGGGGCAGGGGTTCAGCAGATCGTCGTCAAGGGCGGGAAGGCCGTTGGCGTGGTGCTGGACACCGGCGAAGAAATCCGCGCTGCCCGCGTGGTGTCGAACATGGACGTGCGGCGGACCTTCCTCAAGCATGTCGAGGAAAAGGAACTGCCCGACCCGTTCATGAAACGGGTGCGCGCGTTCAAGACCCGTGGGTCGTCCGGCAAGCTGAACATCGCGCTGGACGGGGTGCCGCACTTTCCGGCCCTTCCCGACGGCGCGCCGAACATCAAGGGCGACCTGCACTTCACCGACAGCATCGCAAAGATGGAAGCGGCCTATGACGACTGGAAAGCCGGCCACTTCAGCCGCGATCCGTTTCAGGATGTGATGATCCCCACGCTGATCGACCCGACCATGACACCGCCGGGCAAGCACTTCATGTCCTGCTTCGTGCAATACGCCCCGCCAAAGATCGAGGGGCGCGACTGGACGGATGCCGACCGCGACGCCTTTCGCGATGCCTGCCTGAACCAGATCGAGGCCTACGCGCCCGGCTTCAAATCCCTTGTCCTGCATGTCGAAGTCCGCACCCCGCGCGAACTGGAGGCCGAGGTTGGGCTGACGGAAGGCAACATCTTCCAGGGCGAACTGACCTTCGATCAGATGTTCTTCAACCGGCCCGTGCCGGGCTATGCCAACTACCGCAGCCCGATCCGCGATCTGTGGATCTGCGGTTCTTCCACCCATCCGGGCGGGGGCGTGATGGGCGCGCCGGGGCGCAATGCGGCGGCAGAAATACTGCGCGACATGAAATGCCCGGCGAAGGACATGAGCGATGCCTATGCCATCGTATGATACCATCGTCATCGGTGCGGGGCCGAACGGGCTGGCGGCAGCGCATCGGCTGGCTGCGAAGGGTGCGTCCGTGCTGGTGCTTGAGGGGGCAGATACCCCCGGCGGTGGGGCGGCCCTGTCGCATCTGTCCTACAACCTTGACCCACGGGTTGCGGCTGCGATGAACCTTTCGGCGCATGGGCTGGACTGGCTTGCCGCCAACGTTGCAACCACCGCCCTCTCCCCCGATGGCAACCACCTGCGGCTGGAGGGCGCGCTGGGAGACCGATTGACCGGTGACGTCTCGGCCCAAGACCGCGCCGCATGGGCCACCTTGCGGGCAAGGTTTCTGCGCTTTGCCGCCGTCCTGTCGCCGATGAACCAGATGACCCCGCCACGCATCGCCAAAGGCGTCGGCAATCCCATGGGCCGGTTGGCGATGATCGGACTGCGCGCCCGGCTGATGGGGGCTGCCGATTTCCGTGAACTTGGCCGGATATTGCTGACCAATGTGCACGACCTGCTGGATGACGAGCTGACCTCGCCCCTGCTGAAGGGCGCCTTGGCCTTTGATGCCACGCTGGGGGGCTGGCTTGGCCCACGGTCGCCCAATTCGGTGCTGCCGTGGCTGGTGCGCCTGTCGGGGCAGACGGCGGGGGTGCAGGGTGCCTTGGGTCTGCCCAAGGGCGGAATGGCGGCGCTGGGGACCGCCATGGCGCGGGCGGCTGCGGCGCAAGGGGTGACCCTGCGCTGCGCCGCCCGCGTGTCCCGCATCATCGTCGAGGGGGAGCGGGCGGTCGGCGTCGTCCTTGCCGACGGGGAAGAGATCCGGGCGCCGCGCGTCGTTTCGGCCCTTGCGCCCAAGGTCACGCTCTTGGACCTGATCGGCCCAAGGCACATTGATGCCGGCCTGACCACGCGTGCGCGCCAGCAAAAGGCCCGGGGCGGTGCGGCCAAGCTGCACCTGACCCTGCGGACCCTGCCGGATTTCCGGGGCGCAAACCCGAAGGACCGCCTTGTCATCGCCCCGTCGGAACATGCCGTCGAACAAGCCTTCAACCCGGTCAAATATGGCCAGACCCCGCAGGCCCCGGTGATGGAAATCCTGCTTCCCACCGCGCATGAACCCGCGCCGGATGGCCGCCACCGCCTGTCCGCCATCGTGCAGTTTGCCCCCCACGCGCCACCGGATCGCGATGCCGCCCGGACTGCGATGCTGCAGGCCTGCCTTGCCCAACTGGAGACCTATGCCCCGGGCCTGCCAGACCTCGTCGAAGCTGCCGACCTGTTAATGCCCTATGATATCGAGGCGATGACCGGGCTGCCCGGCGGGCAATGGCACGCGGGCGAGTTGAGCGTGGAGCAGATGCTGTTCCTGCGCCCGTTTCCCGGCTTGTCGCAGTACAAGGGACCGATCCCCGGCCTATGGTTGGCCTCGGCCGGATGCCACCCGGGGGGTGGCGTGTCCGGGTCAGCCGGCTGGAATGCGGCTGCGGCGATGGAGGCTGCCGAATGACCAACCAGACGCCCAGCCTGCGCCACTATGAAACGCCACTGCTTGCGACGCCCTTCCACGAACGGACCAGCGCCGCGAACAAACTTTGGGCCTGGGGCAACTGGGGCGGCTATACCACCGCGCTGACCTATGAAGACCTGTCGATGGAACATTCGGCAATCCGCAATGCGGCGACGGTCTACGATCTATGCCCGATGATCAAATACCTGATCGAGGGGCCAGAGGCCGAGGCCTATCTCAACCGCCTTACGATCCGCAATGTCGCACGGCTGTCTGTGGGCGGGGTCCAGTATACGGCATGGGTCAATGACCAGGGCCATCTGCTGGACGATGGCACCCTGTTCCGGCTGGGGCCTGACAGCTACCGGCTGTGTTGTCAGGAGCGTCATTTGCCGTGGCTTTTGGACAGTGCGCATGGCCTTGACGTCTCAGTCACCGATGTGACCGAAAAGATTGCGGCCCTGTCGCTGCAAGGCCCCACCTCGGCGGAAGTGCTGCGGCTTGCGGGCTTTGCCATCGACGGGCTGAAGCCGTTCCGCATGGCCGACTTCGGTCAGGGGCAAGGGCAGGGGCAGGGGCAGGTGACGATCTCGCGCACCGGATTTACCGGCGATCTTGGCTACGAGCTTTGGACGACACCCGATCAGGCGCTACCGCTTTGGGATCGGCTGTTTGATGCGGGTCGCCTACATGGCCTGCGCCCCATCGGCTCCGAAGCGCTGAACATCGCGCGGCTGGAGGCGGGGTTCATCATCACCGGAATGGACTTCACCCCCGCAGACATCTGCCTGCGCGAAGACCGGCTGCGCAGCCCGTTGGAAATGGGGCTGGGCTGGCTGATCGACTGGGACAAGGGCCATTTCACCGGCAAGGCGGCGCTGATGCGGCAGCGGGACCTTGGCACCACATGGTCCTTCGTGGGGCTGGAGATTGACGGCAACATCCCCGCCGAAGGTGCGATCCTCTACCATGCCCAAAAGCATGAGGTGGGCGTCATCACCGGGGCCTGCTGGTCGCCCGTCCTGAAGAAAAACATCGCGCTGGCGCAGATTTTGACGAAACATGCCGGGGGGGCCGATGTCTGGACGGAAATCTACGCCCTGCGTGAATTGCACTATGAAAAGCTGATGATGCGGGCGCGGGTTGTGGACCGGCCGTTCTTCACCCCCGACCGCCGCCGCGCCACGCCACCGGGGAGGTTTTGATGGGACAGGCTGATCGTCACCCCCTTTCGCCGCGACTTGACCATTGCCCCGAAGGCCTGCCCCGCGCGGCCTATCTGGACCCCGGCTGGTTTGCCCGCGAGATGGCCACGGTCTTTGCCCGGCAGTGGATCATGGTCGGCCGCGTCGCGGACTTTACCGCCGGGACGATGCGCCGTGTGACGCTTGGCGCGGCTGACGTGATCGTCGTGCACGACGCGGCGGGGACGCTCGCCGCCTACCACAATTCCTGCCCGCATCGTGGATCCGAGCTCTGCCGCGAAGCGGTGGAGCCGGTTGGCAAGCTGATCCGCTGCCCCTATCACGCCTTTGCCTATGCCGCCGCTGACGGGCGGCTGGTATCCACCGCCCACGCCGTGCCGACCGCCGATTTCGACGCGCGCGCGCACGGGTTGAAGCCGGTGGCCTTGCGGGTCTGGAACGGGTTCCTCTTCCTGTCGCAAAGCGCCGACCCCGGGGAAATCTGGGCCGATGTCGGGCTGGACACGCTGCAGAACTGGCCGATGGCGGACCTTGCCACCGGGCACCGCTGGGAAACCGTGCTGGAGTGCAATTGGAAAGCCTTCTGGGAAAACTATTCGGAATGTCTGCACTGCCCCGGTATCCACCCGGAACTGTGTGACATAGTGCGGATCTACGGCACCGGCGTCATGGGCGCGTCCGAGGCGCTGGGCTGGACGCCCGAGACCGCCGAACAGCCCAACCTGCGCCCCGGCGCGCAAAGCTGGACGCCGGATGGCGCGCTCTGTGGCCCGGTCTTTCCGGGGCTGACCAAGGCCGAACGGCAGGCGGGCTACAGCTTTGTCACGCTTTGGCCCTCGGCGTATGTGGTGGCGCATCCCGATTATGTCCGCGCCGTCCGGCTGGTGCCCCTTGGGCCGGAACAGACCCGGCTGATCGCCGAATGGTACTTTGCCCCCGAAACGCTGGCCCAGCCGGGCTTTGACGCGGGACGCGTGGCCGCCTTCGCCAAGATCGTCATGGCGCAGGACGGGGCCGCGTCCGAAATGAACCATCGCGGCATGCGGTCCCCCGCCTTCACGGCAGCGCGGCTGATGCCCGAGGAATACGAGATCCACCGCTTTCACCAGTGGCTGCTGGCCGAGATGGAGAGACCCTCATGACCGAACTTCCCTATCCAAGCCTGACCATTCCGAACGACTGGGACCGGCGCGGTCTGCCGGGCTGGACCTATCATTCCGACGCGATGTTCGCGCTGGAGCGTGACAAGCTGTTCCTGACCCATTGGCAGGTCGTGGGCCATGTCAGCGACATTCCTGATACCGGCGACTGGCTGGGCCATGACATGCTGGGCGAACGCGCTGTCGTCATGCGGGGGGCGGACGGCGTGGTGCGGGCCTTCCACAACCTCTGCCGCCACCGGGGTGCCCGCGTTGTCGAAGGCACGACCGGCCATTGTTCTGGGTCCATCGTCTGCCCTTTCCACGGCTGGGTCTACAACCTCGACGGCACCCTGCGCGGCGCGGCGCGGCCTACGTCCTTTGGCGACCTCCCGCGTGAGAAATTCGGCCTGATGCCGATCGAGATGGAGATTTTCCGCGGGTTCATTTTCCTGCGCTTCAAGCCCGGCCCGCAGCCTTCGGTGGCCACGATCATGGCCCCGGTCGAGGCTGATTTGCTGGCCTATGGGGCCGAAAACCTGTTGCCGGTGCGGGAACAGGAGTTTTCCGGCAGCTTGCCGGTCAACTGGAAATCCGTCCGCGATGTGGACAACGAAGGCTATCACGTCGCGATGGCCCATCCGGGCTTGCAGGACCTGTACGGCAGGACCTACCGCGATCTCAGCCTGTCGAACGGGCTGTCGGTATCGCATGGGTTCTTTGGCGATGTGCCGGGGCGGCTTTGGTCGGTGCGGAACTACGTCAAGTTCTCGCTCGACCGGCCGGACCTGCCAAGGCATCTGCAAAAGGCGTGGACCTATTACGGATTGTTTCCCAACATCGGGTTTGTCTTCACCCCGGAAGGGGCATTGTTCTACAAAGACACCCCCACTTCGGCGCGGAAGACGCATCAGTCGGGCCGCAGCTACCGCTGGCCCGGCGAAACCCGCCAGACCCGGCTGGCCCGCTATCTGTCCTATCGGATCGACCGCGACACCTCGGCCGAGGATCGGCAGCTTTCGATCTGGTCGAACGAGTCGATGAAGTCGGATGCCTTTGAAGGATTTCATCTTTCCGACCTCGAATACGGGCTGCGCGCCCATCACGACGGTCTGCGCGCCGTGATGCCGGTGATGACGCTCGACAAGGCGCCGCCGGAAGACCGGATCGTCAGCCTGAACGAAGAAATGTCTTGCCAGACGGGTGTCGGGACGTAACCGTTAAAAGAAACACATTCAAAACACGGGGAGAAAACGCCATGAAACTCAACCGCCGTCAGACTTTGATCGGAACTGGGGCCATCCTGTCTGCCCCTTGGGTGCGGCCATCCTGGGCGCAGGCCGGGTCGCTGAATGTCTATAACTGGGCCGATTACATCGGCGAGACGACGGTTGCGGATTTCGCGTCGGAAACCGGGATTGACGTGGTTTACGATCTTTACGCAAGCTCGGAAGAGATGCAGGCCAAGATGCTTGCCGGATCATCCGGCTATGATCTTGTGCTGCAGTCGGGCCTGTCGCTGCACCAGATGGTCAAGGCCGGGGTGTTCCAGAAGATCGACCGCAGCAAGCTGACCGGTTGGGGCAATCTGGACCCGGACATTCTCAAGATCGTGGACGGCTTTGACCCCGGCAACGAATACACGGTGCCCTATATGTGGGGCTCGGTCGGGATCACCTATAACCTTGAGATGGTCCGCGAACGCCTGCCGGACGCCGATCTGGAAAGCCTCGACACGCTGTTCCTGCCGGAAAACGCCGCCAAGCTGGCTGATTGCGGGATCTCTATCCTCGATAGTCCGACTGACATCGGCTTTACCGTCCTGAAGTGGCTGGGCATCGACCCTGATACCGCCGGCCCGGCTGAATATGAAAAGATGGCCGCAGCCTTTGCCGAAATCCGCCCCTATATCGCGACCTTCGACAACGCCAACTACCTGACCGCCATCCCGAATGGCGAGTTGTGCGCCGTCAACAACTGGTCGGGCGACTATGGCGTGGCCAAGGCCCGCGCGGCCGAGGCAGGGATCGAGATGGACCTTGCCTATTATGTGCCAAGAACCGGCGCCCCGGCGTGGTTTGACCTGTGGGCCATTCCGTCGGATGCCAGAAACGTCGACAACGCCTACAAGTTCATCGACTACCTGCTGCGCCCCGAGGTGATTGCCGCCTGCACCAACTACACCGGCTATGCCAATGCCAACAAGGCGGCTCTGCCCTTGGTTGACCCCAGCATCGCTTCGGACCCGGCGATCTATCCCGACGCCGAAACACTGTCGCGGCTTTACACGCCCAAGCCGCAATCACCCGAGCAGGATGAGGCGATCACCCGCATCTGGACCGTGATCAAGACAGGCGGTTAAGACATGGCTGCGGCAGAGGAACCCTTTCTCAGGATTGAAGGGGTTTCCAAGACCTTCGGGACCTTCCAGGCGGTGAAGGACGTCAGCCTTGCGGTTGGCAAGGGCGAAATCTTCTCGCTGCTTGGGGGGTCGGGGTGCGGCAAGACCACCCTGCTGCGGATGCTGGCGGGGTTTGAGGAGCCGACCTCGGGCCGCATTTTCCTTGAAGGTCGTGACATGGCGGGGGTGCCGCCTTGGGAACGGCCGGTCCATATGATGTTTCAGTCCTACGCGATCTTTCCGCACATGACGGTCGAGGCGAACGTGGCCTATGGCCTGAAGCACGAACAGGCGCTGGACAAGGCCGGTCGCGCCGCCCGCGTGGCCGAGATGCTGGATCTGGTGCAGCTGTCCCCCTTCGCCAAACGCAAGCCGCATCAGATTTCCGGCGGCCAGCGGCAGCGTGTGGCACTGGCCCGGGCGTTGGCCCGGCAGCCCAAGCTGCTGCTGCTGGATGAACCGCTGGCCGCGTTGGACAAGAAGCTGCGCGAACACACCCAGTTCGAGCTGATGTCGATCCAACAGCGCACCGGGGTGACATTCATCGTCGTGACCCATGACCAGGAAGAAGCGATGACGCTTTCTGACCGGATCGCGGTGATGGACAAGGGCGAGGTCAAGCAGATCGGCAGCCCGACCGAGATTTACGAATTCCCCGCCAGCAAGTTCGTCGCCGGGTTCATCGGGTCGATCAATGCCTTCGAGGCGCGGGTCGTGGCGCGGGAGGCGCCCTATCTGCGTCTGTCCGTCCCGGAACTCTCGACCGAGATTCTGGCGCGCGATGTTGCGGGCGTGGAAAGTGGCCAGACCGTATCGCTGGCGCTGCGGCCTGAAAAGCTGCTGATCACACGGGAACGGCCCGAGGGCCCGAATGTGGTGGCGGGGCATGTCAAGGACCTTGCCTATTTCGGCAAGGACAGCCTGTACCGCATCGCGCTGCCCGGCGGCGGGCTGGTTCAGGCGCATGCGGTGAACGCAAGGCGCGGGGATGAAGCTACGCGGGTTGCCGACTGGGATGACGAAGTCTGGCTGTCCTTCGACCCCAATGCCGCCATCGTGCTGGTGAATTGACCATGAGCGCGGGGCGGTTCAGTCGCTGGTTTGATCGCAAGGGCTGGTCGGCGCTTCTGATCGGGGCGCCCTATCTGTGGCTGGTGGCGTTCTTCCTGCTGCCGTTCCTGATCGTCGTGGCGATGAGCGTGGCCACCAAATCCCCGACCGCGCCCCCGTTCTCGTTCGGCGGGGAGTATCCGGTCGTGAACCTTGAGGCCTACAGCCGGGTCCTGTCGGATGGGTTGTATCTGCGCGCTTTCCTCACCTCGATCACCAACGCCTTTGTCGCGATGGTTCTGTGTCTGCTGATCGGCTATCCCATGGCGCTGTGCCTGACGCGCGTGTCCAAGGGCTGGCGCAATGTCCTGCTGATGCTGGTGATCCTGCCGTTCTGGACGTCGTTCCTGCTGCGGGTCTATGCCTGGATGGGCATGATGGGCCGCAATTCGTGGTTCAACGGCCTGTTGACCGACGGCTGGAATTTCCTTGTTCCCTTGGATTGGGCGGTCAGGTCCGTGCCCATGATGAACACGAATTTCGCCGTCGTTCTGGTGATGGTCTACACCTACCTGCCGTTCATGATCCTGCCGCTTTACGCCAGCCTTGAACGACTGGACCCGGCCCTTGACGAAGCGGCGATGGATCTTGGATCGCGGCCCTGGCAGGTGTTCCGTGACATCACGCTGCCGCAGTCCATTCCGGGGATCATCGCGGGCGGGATGCTGGTGTTCATTCCCGCCGCGGGCGAGCTGGTGATCCCGACGCTGGTTGGCGATGCGTCAAGCCCGATGATCGGGCGGCTGATTTCGGACGAATTCTCATCCGCGCGGGATTGGCCGATGGCCTCGGCTGTCGCCGTGACGCTGCTGGTGCTGATGGTCGTGCCGACCATGCTTTACAGCCATTACCAAGCCAAGGCCGAGGGCAGCAAATGAAGCGCCGCCCCGTCTTTCTGATCACCGTCCTCTGCTTCGGGTTCGCGTTCTTCTACATCCCGATCCTGTCGATGATCGTCTACAGCTTCAACGCCTCACGGCTGGCGACGGTCTGGGGTGGCTTTTCGACCAAGTGGTATGTGTCGCTGTTTTCCAACGCCCAAGTGATCGACGCGCTGGTGCTGTCCTTGAAGATCGCCTTCGTCTCGGCCTCGATTGCAACCATTCTGGGCACCATGGCCGGGATCACCCTTGCCCGGTTCACAAAGTTCCGGGGGCGGATGGCGTTTTCCGGGCTGGTCACCGCCCCGCTGATCATGCCCGAAGTGATTACCGGCATTTCCAGCCTGATCTTCTTCATCATGATGGCGGACTGGATCGGCTGGCCCGGGCAGCGCGGCTTTACCACCATCACGCTGGCGCATATCACGTTTTCCATGGTCTTCGTGACCACCATCGTTCAGGCGCGGATGCTGCAGACCGACCGTACGATCGAAGAGGCCGCGATGGATCTGGGAAGCCGGCCTTGGCAGGTGATGTTCGACATCACCCTTCCCGTGATCTCACCCGCGATCATCTCGGGCTGGCTTTTGGCCTTCACCATCTCGCTGGACGATGTGGTCATCTCCTCCTTCACCACGGGACCGGGGTCCACGACCTTGCCCTTGCTGATCTGGTCGAAGGTCAAGCTGGGGGTGACGCCCGACATCAACGCGCTGGCCACGCTCATGGTGCTGACGGTGGGGATTGGTGTGGTGCTTGCGGGGATCATCCTGAACCGGGCCGAGCGCAAGCGTCTGGTTGAAGAGCGGATGGCGTATCAGGCAAATGCATGACCCCATGGCAATCGGGCTGTTGCGCGCGCCTTTGGGGCAGGCGGGGTCAGGCCGGGTGCGCTATGGCGCGGCGATGGCCCTGTGGCGCGCTGGCCTGATCAGTGCCGAAGTGCTTGAGGTGTACCGCGTGGCCGCAGCGCATGATGGCCGCGATCCGCTGGCCGTCCTGCGCGACCATGGCTTGCCCCTGCCACCCCTTTCTTCGCCCCCCAGCCCTGTCCGGCAGCTATATGATGCCGCGCGGGCCTATCTCATGGCCCTTGACCATCCCGGCGCGGCGGAAGTACGGGCCGGGCTTCACGCCGATCCCGGGCCGGAACGCGCCATTGTCGGACGCAGGAATGCGGTGGTCGACCAGTGGCTTGCACCGGCCTTGTCAGCCCTTGCTATGGACCGCCCCGGCCTTGCCGCGGCGATCGGGGCGGCGGCAGAGGGGCTGGAATGGGTCACCTATGACGCCTATCCGGTGGACCGGATCGGCAAGGCCTTTGCCAATGGCCATGCCTTCGCGTCGCTTCTCGGGGAAACTGGCGCACCCTTTGCCGCCACGGATTTCGACATGGGGCTGTTCCTGATCGCCCCGGGTGTCCTTTACCGCGACCACCACCATCTTGCGCCCGAACTTTACGCCCCCCTCACCGGGCCGCATGGCTGGCGGTTTGGCGTGGGGCGGCCCCTGACGATCCGGCCTGCGCATCATCCGGTCTGGAACCCGCCCCACCAGCCGCATCTGACCAAGGTGGGCGATGTGCCGTTTCTGGCCCTCTACGTCTGGACCCGCGATGTGAACGACCCGGCGCTAGTGCTTGACGCCGACGACTGGCAGCGGCTGGAGGATGTGCCCCTTGCCTGACACCCTGATCCACAATGCCCGCATCCGCACGATGGACCCTACCGCCCCAGTCGCGGACTGGCTGGTGATCCGGGACGGACGGATCGCCGCGCATGGTCGGGGCGATCCGCCCGCTGTGGCTGACAGGATTGATGCGGGTGGCCGGTTGGTGTTGCCCGGGTTTCAGGATGCCCATATCCACCTTTTGTCCGGCGGGCTTGACCTTGCGACGGCGGCCTATCTTTACGACGTCACTGATGAAGCGGGCCTGCTGGCCACCCTAAGCGCCCATGCCCGGGCCAAGCCGGATTTGCCGGTTGTTCTTGGGTCTGGCTGGCAACCGGGGGTGTTCGGGGATGACAGCCTGACGGCAGCGGTGCTGGACCGGGTTCAGACGGACAGGCCGATGGTCATCTATGACTCGTCCTTCCACAACGCCTGCCTGAACAGCGTGGCGATGGACCTCGCGGCTGTGCAGGACATGCCGGACCCGCCGAACGGCCACATCGTCCGCGATGCAAGGGGCCGCGCCACCGGCATGCTGCATGAAGAGGTGATCCCCGTCGTCACGGCGCGTCTGCCCGGTCTGACGGACGCGCACTGGATGGAGGGTCTGCTTGCCGGTCAAGCCCATGCCAACGCGCACGGGATCACCGGGGTGCTGGACCCAAGGGTGACGGATCAGGAGGCGCGGATTTACGCCCGGGCCGCCGCCGATGACCGCCTGTCGCTGCGCGTCGCAGGCGCGGCGCTGGTGACTGAGGCGGATACGCCCGCCTCAGCGGTTGCCCGCCTGACCGCCCTGCGCGCGGCCCATCCGGGGCCGGATTTCCATGTGCAGTCGGCCAAGTTCTTCATGGACGGCGTCTACGAAAACCGCACGGCGGCCAACCTGCATGCCTATGCCGACGCCCCGGGTGGCAATGCCCCCTGCATGTTCACCGACGATCAGACCCGTGCCCTCTACACCGCCCTTGATGCCGCCCGTTTTGCCATCCACACCCATGTCATCGGCGACTCTGCTGCCCGCCGCGCCATCGACGGGCTGGCCGCCGCACGCGCTGCGAATGGCCCATGGCCCGCCCAGCACCAATTGGCCCATCTGCAACTGGTGGACAGCGCCGATCTTGCCCGGCTGCAGGGCCTTGCCACTGCCAATATCCAGCCTCTCTGGGCGCGGTTTGACCCCTTTGTCCCGGACATCGCCCTTGACATGATCGGGCAGGACCGCTGGCCCGATGTCTATGCCTTCCGCCGGATGCTGGACGCTGGTGCCGACTGGTGCCTGTCATCGGACTGGGCCGTCTCCACGCTCAACCCGTTCGAGATCATCGAGACCGCCATCACCCGGCAGGCCCGGCAAAGCGACCGCCCGAAAGAGCCGTTCCAGCCGCAGGAGGCCCTGACCATCGCGGAATCTGTGCAGGGCTATACCGTCAACGCGGCCCGGGCCTGCTGGCGCGATCATTTCACCGGGATGCTGCGGCCCGGCTTTTCTGCCGACCTTATCCTTTTGGACCGCGATGTGTTCACCATCCCGGCGGCACAGATTTCTGAAACCCGCGTCCTGCTGACGTTGTTCAAGGGGCGCGAGGTCTGGCGGGCAGAGGGCTGGTAAGATCGTCCTGACCCGTGCTTGGACCTAGGGGGCGACGACTTCCCACAGGAACCGAAGGCAGACGGCCAGCAGGAACAGCCCGAAGGCCCGCTCAAGGTGCTTGCGCGACAGCCGGTGCGCCAGTGCGACGCCAAAGCGCGTGGTCAAAAGCGATGTCGGAATGGTCAGCGCGAAGGTGGCCAGCGACACAAAGCCGATGGCGTCCGGCGGCAGATCGGCGCGTCCCCAACCGGCTGCCATATAGCCAAGCGTGCCAGGAATGGCGATCAGCACACCCACGCCAGCAGAGGTAGAGACCGCCCGATGGATCGGCACATTGTGCAAGGTCAGGATCAGGTTCGACACCGCCCCGCCACCAATGCCCATCAGGGCCGACACCAGCCCCACGCCCGCCCCGTAAAGCCACAGGGCAAAGCGTGACGGCAGGCTGTCCCGCAGCCGCCACCCCGACCCGCCGGACAGCAGTTTTGCGGCGTTGATCGCCGCCACGCCGACAAAGACCAGCTGGAACACCTCCGGCTCCGCAAAGCGTGCGATGGCCGAGCCCAGCGAAACCCCCAGCAGAACCGGCACGGCCCAGGTCCGCAGCAGCCCCATATCCACAGTCCCGCGCTTGAAATGGCCACGCGACGACTGGATCGACGTCGGGATGATGACTGCGAGCGATGTGCCAACCGCCATTGGCATCGCCAGATCGGGCGCATGGCCAAGGGTTTGGAAGACTTCATAGAACACCGGCACCGAAATGGCCCCGCCACCAATGCCGAAAATCCCGGCCAGAAAGCCGATCAGCGCCCCGGCAAGGGCCAGCACAGCAACAAGCGGGATCAGCGTTGCCGGGTCCAGCAGGTCCATCATCCCCTGACCGCCAGACGGGTCAGGCTGGCGCCGTCAAAGCCACCCAGCCCAGCCTCGATGGCAGCGCGATACCGGGGTGCGGCGGCGCTGGCCAAGGGCAGGGCGGCGCCCTCGGCCTCGGCGAGCTGCAGCGCAAGGGACAGGTCCTTGAGCAACCCGGCGATGTCGAAGGTGCCCGGCTGGTCGGTCCCGCCCAGCGTGTCCACCACCACCTGCGCGCGGTTCTTCAACACCGTCGGCCCGGCCGAACTGTCGGCAATCAGGCTGATCGCCAGATTATGCGGCACACCCGCGTTGCGCAGCAGGGCAAGGCTTTCGCCCAGCGTCTGCCAATAGACCGCCAGCGGCAGGTTCACCGCCAGTTTCATCCGTGCCGCTGCCCCGGCGGTGCCCAGATGCTCCACCCGGCGGCAGAGGTGATCCAGCACGGGCTTCGCCCGTTCAAATGCGGCGACAGTCCCGCCCGCCATGCCCAGAAGCTGGCCCTTCAAGGCCGGGGCCACTGTGCCGCCCACCGGGCAATGCACGAAATCCGCCCCGGCTGCCGTGACAAGACCGGCGAGCGTGTCAGCCTCGGCTGGAAGCAGGGTCGACATGTCGATGACCAGCCGCCCGGCGATGCCTGCGGCGATAAGCCCCTGCACGACAGCGGTCGACGCTTCGGCATTGGTCAGCGACAAAAGGATGACATCGCACCCGGCAAGGCCGCCCAGATCGACCGCCTGCGCCCCTGCCGCCACGGCCTTGGCCAGCCGCGCGGGGCTGCGGTTCCAGACCCTGACGCTTGCGCCGGTTTCAATCAGCCGCAGGGCAAAGGCGGTTCCCATCCGGCCGGTGCCTGCAATGCCTATGGTGGTTGTCATGGCGCGTCTCCGTCTGTCAGGCCCAGATTGGTCAGGCCAAGAATGGCCAGTGTCGTGTCGCCCTGCCGCAAGCGCTCCATCGTCACGGCCTCATGCGCAGCGCGGGCCTTGCTGGCGGCTAGGGCGGCGGCCAGGTCGTCCGGCGCAAGGGTCACGATGGCATCGGCATCCGCAAGCACAATATCGCCCGGGCTGATCCGAACGCCGCCGATCGTGACCGGAACGCCGATCTGGCCCCGGTCCCGCTTGGTTGTGCCGCGAATGTTCAGGCCCTTGGCAAAGACCGGAAACCCCAGCGCCGCGATCTGTTCGGAATCCCGGACTGATCCGTCAATCACCATCCCCACGATCCCGCGCAGCTGGCAGGCCAGTGCCATGATCTCGCCAAACGGTCCGCTGTCGACACTGCCGCCATAGTCCACAACCAGCACTTCGCCGCCCTTGGCCGCGGCGATGGCCCGGTGCAGCGCCAGATTGTCGCCCGGCTGGCAGCGCACCGTCAGCGCAGGCCCCGCCAGCGCCATCCCCACGGCAAGCGGTCGGGGCGGCGCGGTCAGGATGCGTGCGCCCGGCCACGCCTCGCCCACCGTTGCGGTGCCAAGGGGCAGCAGGTCGGCCGCAGTCACGCTGCCTTGCCGCCGATGCGGACCTGCATGGGCTCCACCCCGTCCATGCTGCAGTCCAGCACATCGCCCGTCACCACAGCGCCCACACCCGCTGGCGTGCCGGTCATGATGATGTCACCCGGCATCAGCCGATGCTGTTCCGACAGCTTCGAGATGATCTCATCCACCTTCCAGATCATCAGCGAGATATCCGCATCCTGCTTGACCACGCCGTTGACCTTCAGCCGGACATGGCCCGAGGTCAGGATGCCGCTGGTGCTGACCGGGGTGATCGGGCCAACCGGGGCGGAATGGTCGAAACCCTTGGTCACCTCCCACGGCAGACCCTTGGCCAAAGCCTCGGCCTGATGATCGCGCCGGGTCATGTCCAGCCCGATGGCATAGCCATAGATATGACTGGAGGCTTCGGAGACCGGGATGTTGTAGCCGCCGGATTTCAGCGCGACCACCAGTTCGCACTCATAATGGAAGTTGGTGGTGAAGATCGGATAGGGGATTTCCCCCCCGTTTTTCACGATGGCATCGGTCGGCTTCATGAAGATCACCGGCGGGTCACGCTCATCCGCGTTCATCTCGATGATATGGGCGACGTAGTTCTTGCCGATGCAGTAGATGCGGCGGACCGGGAACTTTTCCTCCATGCCGGTGATGTCCAGATGGGCTTGCGCCGGTGGGGTCAGGGCAAAGGCCGCCATACGATATCTCCTGTTGAGCCGGGCAGGTGCCCGGGGGCTGTTGATCTGGGGGACAGAATTTCCCGGTTCCTGCGGTAGATCAAGATATGAAATGTCCGTTTCGATCATTTCATATATTTTTTTGCATTATGAAACGAATCGTATAGCGTGTTTTCAGGACCAGCCACGCGCCGGGAAAAGGCGTGGGGTGGCCGCGGACACAGGGAGGAAGATCAGAATGACCAATACGACCAGACTGACCCGCCGGAACTTCGGACTGCTGGCGGCGGGCGGGGCGGCGGGCCTTGCCCTTGGTGCGCCAGCGATCCTGCGCGCACAGACGGCGGTGACCTTTGCGGTCCCCAACCCCTCGGCCTTGACATGGCTGCCCTACTGGGTGGCGGTGGGCGAAGGCTACTTTGCCGAGGAAGGCCTTGATCTGCGGCTTGAGGCGATCGACGGATCGTCCGCCGTGCTGCAGGCGATGTCGTCAGGTCAGGCGCAGATCGGCGCCCCGGGACCCGGCCCGACCCTTGGCGCCAAGGCGCGCGGGGTGGACGTCAAGTTCCTCTACAACCTCTACCCGAAGTCGGTCTTCGGTATCCTCGTCAAGGACGAAAGCCCCTACCAGACGCCAGCCGACCTGAAGGGCACGGTGATCGGCGTCGGCACCGCAGACGGGGCCGAAGTGTCGTTCACCAAGGCGATCATGACCGATCTTGGTATGGTGGAAGGTACCGACTACACCTTCCTGCCGGTGGGCGACGGTGGCACCGCTGCCGTGGGCTTCATGCGCGATGAGGTGGGGTCCTACGCCGGGGCCGTGTCGGACGCGGCGATCCTTGCGTCCCGCGGGCTGACCCTGCGCGAGATCACGCCCGAGGCCTATCTTGGCTTCTTCGGCAACGGCATCGCCATGCTGGAAAGCCAGATGGCCGCGACGCCCGATCTTGCACCCAAGTTCGGTCGCGCGCTGGTGCGGGGGACCCGTTTTGCCAGCGATCCGGCGAACAAGGAGAAGGCGCTGGCCCACTGCGCCGCAGGCAACCCGCAGGAAGGCGAACAGGACTACGCGCCCTCGCTTTATGACGGTGTCGTCAACCGGATGACCCCGACGGAGGCGTTCATCGGCCAGGGCTATGGCTACCAGCCACCGGAACACTGGCAGGCGATCCACGACAGCGCCGTCGCTTCTGGCGCGCTGGAGGCACCGCTGCCGGACCTGTCTGCCGTCTACACGAACGAGTTCGTGGCAGGCTGGAACGCCTGACAATGATGGCAGAGCCCCGAACCCTGACTGTCGTTCCGCCCGCCCAACCGCGGCCGGTGTACGAGATCGCCAGACTGTCGAAAACCTACGCCCGCAACCGGCTGACCGCGCTGACCGATGTGAACCTGACGCTTCACAAGGGTGAATTCGTGTCGGTCGTCGGATCGTCCGGCTGCGGGAAGTCGACATTGCTGAAGATCATGTCGGGGCTCTTGCCGCCCACTACGGGCCGTGTCGTGCTGGAAGGCAAACCGGTGACTGGCCCACGGGACGACATCGGCATGATGTTCCAGCAGGCCACGCTGTTGCCGTGGAAGACCACGGTCGAAAACATCGTCCTGCCCATCTCGATGCGGCAGGGCCGTGCCGCCGCCAAGGCCGCCGTGCCCCGCGCGATGGAGCTTTTGCAACTGGTCGGTCTGGGCGATTTCGCCGATGTCTATCCGGGCGAACTTTCCGGCGGCATGGCGCAGCGCGCGTCGATCTGCCGGATGCTGATTTCCGACCCCGCAGTGCTGCTGCTGGATGAACCCTTCAGTGCATTGGACGAATTGACCCGTGATTTCATGAACATGGAATTGCAGCGCATCTGCTTTGAACGCCTGTCCACCGCATTCCTTGTGACCCACTCGCTGGCCGAGGCGGTCATCCTGTCGGACCGGATTCTGGTGATGAAACCCCGCCCCGGCCGCATCGTCGAGGAGATCGCGATCGACCTGCCGCGACCCCGCACGCTGGAGATGATCAACACCACGCATTTTGGCGAAATCGTCGCCCATATCCGTGACCTTCTGGGCAAGGAGGCCTTCCAGTGACCGCAAAGCCTGACCCGGTGAACGATCACAGCGTGGATACAGTCTGGGTTGAACACGAGGCGCTGATCGACCGCATCCCGCGCTGGGCCGCGATGCTGGCGCTTGCGGTGGTGGTCATCGCGATCTGGGATCTGGCGACGGCCCGCATGGGCTGGGTGTCGCCCATCATCCTGCCCAGCCCGATGGAGACGCTGCGCGACCTGATCTTCGTCGGCCACAACCTGCTGACGGGTGACTACATGCTTGGGGCGCTGTGGACCACCACCCGCACGGTGTTCTGGGCCTTCCTGATCGCCACCTTCATCGGCTTTTCTTTGGGTGTTCTGGTCGGCGAAACCAAGTTCGGCGAACGCGCCGTGATGCCCTATCTCGTGGCCATCGACACGATGCCCAAAGTGGCCTTCGCGCCCCTGTTCATCGCCTGGCTTGGGTTCGACATCGCGTCAAAAGTTGCGCTGGCGGCTTTCATCGCCACGTTCCCGATCATCGTCTCAACCGCAGCCGGGCTATACTCGGCCTCGGAAAACGAACGGATGCTGTTCAAGTCCATCGGCGCCAGCCGGTTGCAGACCCTTGTCCGGCTGAAGCTGCCCACCGGCCTGCCGCATATCTTCACCGGTCTGAAGATCGCCGCCGTGGGGGTCATGGCGGGGGCCATCACGGGTGAATTTCTGGGCGGGGGGCAGGGTTTCGGTGCCCTGATCCGCCAATCGGCCAGCACTCTGGACACGCCGCGTGTCTTTGCGCTTATTCTCTATCTCAGTCTGCTTGGACTGGTCCTTTTCTTTGCCGTCGCTTGGTTGCAAAAACGTCTGGTGTTCTGGAACAAGTCAGATCGGCCGGGCGGAGTGGGTTAACGATGAATGCTTCCGACAAGACGTTAAGCGATCCGCGCAATCTGTCCGAACAGGCCTATGACCTTATTCGCCGCGACATCCTGAACGGCACGCTGTTTCCCGGCGACAAGCTGCAGATCGAGGCGATCTCGGACCGCTACAGCATCGGCGTCGCCCCCGTGCGTGAGGCGTTGAACCGTCTGTCATCGGAAGGGCTGGTCGAACGCAAAAGCCAGCGTGGCTTTTTCGTTGCCGCAATCTCGATGACCGCGTTGGAAGAGCTGGTGAAAACCCGGATCTGGCTGGAAACGCTGGCCTTGCGGGAATCCATCCTCAACCATGATGAGCTGTGGGAAGAACAGCTGGTCCTGGCCTATCACCGCCTCGCCCGCACCCATCGCCGTCTGCCGTCCGAGGCCGGGCGCGAAGAGTCCGAGGAATGGGAACTGCGCCACAAGGAGTTTCACCTGCTGCTGCTGGATCGTTGCGGCTCAAGCTGGCTTCTGGGGTTTTGTTCCACGATGATGGATCAGGCCGGGCGCTATCGTAGCTTGTCGATGAACGTCCACCCAAGCCTGTTGCGGCGCCAAGGGGCGGCAGCCGAACATGAGGCTCTGCTTGCCGCCGTCGTGGACCGTGACGCTGACCGCGCCTGCCGGTTGCTGGAAGATCACTACACGACAACGTTGGAAGGTCTGCGGGGCGTCCTCGACGCGGGCGGCAAGTAGCCTGCGCCAAGGACGCGGTCGCCCGCCGGCGTCAGCGCAACTGCACCTCGGCCCCCCCGGGATGGACCGTCTCGTAATAGTCGCGCAAGTGCAGGTCCTGTGCCGCCGCTTCGTCAAGGACCACGGTCGCTTCGGGGTGCAACTGCAGCGCGGTGGCCGGGCAATCCGCCCCCAAGGGCCCCTCGACCATGCGCGCCACCGCTGCCGCCTTGGCCGCGCCGGTTGCCAGCAGCAGACAGGCGCGCGCTTGCAGGATGGTGGCAATGCCCATGGTGATCGCATGGCGCGGCACGGGGCCGGGCGCAAAGGCCGGGGCGTTGGCCTTGCGGGTCGCCTCGGTCAATGTCTTGACCCGGGTGCGTGACCCAAGTGACGAGGTCGGCTCGTTGAACGCGATATGGCCATTTCGGCCAATGCCAAGCAGTTGCAGGCTGATCCCCCCGGCGGCCGCGATGGCAGCTTCATAGCGGGCAGCCTCGGCCTCGGGGTCGGGCGCATCGCCGCGCGGCAGGTGGGCGCGGGCGGGGTCGATGTTGACGTGATCGAACAGCGCCCGCCGCATGAACGTGGCAAAGCTAGCGCGATGGCCCGGGCTGACGCCGACATATTCGTCAAGGTTGAAGGTGGTGACCCGGGCGAAATCCGCCAGCCCCGCGCCATGCATGTCAACCAGCCCGGCATAGACCGGCCGCATCGTTTCCCCCGTGGCAAGGCCAAGAACCGCCGCCGGATCGCGACCAAGGCAGTCCGCCAGAATCCCCGCACAGCGCAAGGCAGCAGACCCGGCGTCGGGCAAAATCAGAACCTTCACAGTCGCACCCCGTCAGTTCCCCACAGATTGCCGGCAGGCATAACGCGTTGCGCCCCGATACTCCACCACCTCGCTACGAAAGGGCAGGGGGGCGGCCCTCAGGCAGTGCATCTGACTCTTGCATTTACATCTCAAAAGATTTAGAGGTGTATTGATCAAGAAACCGAAGGCCGACTCACATGGCGCTGATCCGCACCCTCGTTCTGGCTGTAACGCTTGTTGCTTCGGCCCTTGCTTCCTCGGCCCCGCTGCGTGCCGAGCCGTTGACCCTGTCCCTGACTGACATCACCGAATGGAAAGCCGTCTACGGCACGGTCGAGGCGCGAGACCGCGTGCCAGCCCGCGCGCGTCTTGGCGGCATCCTTGTCACGCTGACCGTGGCCGAAGGCGACCTTGTTGCCGAAGGTCAGGAACTGGCCCTAGTCACCGATGACAAGCTTGCCCTGCAACGCACAGCCCTTGCTGCCCAGCGTGCCGCGCTCGCCGCCCAGCTTGGCAATGCCCAGGCTGATCTGGCGCGTGGTGAAGGTCTCCTCGCGTCCGGAACCACCACGGCCCAGCGGGTTGATGCCCTGCGCACCAATGTCGATGTGCTGAATGGCCAGATCGCATCGCTTGATGCGCAGGCGCAGGTCATCGACCAGCAGATCGCGGAAGGCCGCGTCCTTGCCCCGGTCGCGGGTCGTGTCCTTGACGTTCCCGTCGCCCGTGGCGCTGTGGTCCAGCCGGGTGAACCTGTGGCCGTGATCGGCGGTGGCGGCACGTTCCTGCGCATTTCGGTGCCTGAACGCCATGCCACCAGCCTTGTTGAAGGTGACACCATCCAGATCGCCACCGAGGACGCGGGGAAACTGACCGGCACCTTGTCGCGCATCTATCCGCTGATCGAAGCTGGCCGCGTGACGGCAGATGTCGAAATCACCGGCCTGCCCGACCGATTCTTCGGCGCGCGTCTGCTGGTGCGCCTGCCTGTCGGCACCCGTCCGGCGCTGCTGGTTCCCGAAACCGCCATCGTCACCCGCGCGGGCCTTGATTTCATCGCGGTGGAGCAGCCCGCAGGCCCGGCCCTGCGCACCATCGTTCCCGGCGAACGCCTGACCCTGAACGGCACCCCGATGGTCGAAGTGCTCAGCGGTCTTGCCCCCGGCGATACCGTGCTGACCGAACCGCCTGCCACCAGCGGTGCAAGCCATGACTGACAAATCCAGCCTTGGCATCGCTGGCCGCCTGACGCAGGCTTTTATCAACTCGGCCCTGACGCCGCTGTTCATTCTTGCGGCGCTGGCCGGTGGGCTTGTGGCGCTCGTCTCTCTCCCGAGGGAGGAAGAGCCGCAGATTTCCGTGCCCATGGTCGACATCCACATTCAGGCCCAAGGCCTGAAGGCCGAAGACGCCGTCAAACTGGTCACCGAACCGCTGGAGGTGTTGGTCAAGGGCATCAACGATGTCGAACATGTCTATTCCCAGACCCGCGACGATGCTGCCATGGTCACCGCGCGCTTTGTCGTCGGCACCTCGGCGGAAGACGCGATCCTGCGCGTGCATGACAAGGTGCGCGCCAACCTTGACCGCATCCCCGTCGGCATTCCCGAACCGCTGATCGTCGGCCGCGGGATCGACGATGTGGCAATCCTGACGCTGACCCTTTCCGGTGAGGGCCTGTCCGCCAACGACCTGACCCGCACCGCCCGCCTGCTGCAGACCGAGGTGGCAAAGACCGAAAACGTCGGCCTCACCTACCTTGTCGGCGATGCGACGGATGCGATCCGGGTTGAACCCGACCCTGACCGCCTTGCGCTATACGGTGTCACGCTGCAGCAACTGGCGGGCAAGGTGGCGCAGGCGAACCGCACGCTCAACACCGGCAAACTGCGCGATCAGGGCCAGATGATCGACCTTGTCGCCGGGGAAACCCTGACCGCCCCGGCTGAGGTTGGCCAGCTTCTCCTCACCACCCGCGATGGCCGCCCGGTCTATGTCGCCGACGTGGCCACGGTCCGCTATGTCGAGGATACGTCCGAAAACATCGTCTCGCATCTGACCCTTGGCGCCGACGGCCAGCCGCAAGGGGGCCCCGCCGTCACCCTCGCCATCGCCAAGCGTGCCGGGGCCAATGCCGTGGTCGTGGCCGAAGAGGTCCTCCACCGGGTTGAGGCGTTGCACGGCACCCTGATCCCAGATGCCGTGACCATCACCATCACCCGCGACTACGGCGAAACCGCCAATGAAAAGGCCAACGAACTGCTGTTCCATCTTGGCCTTGCCACCATCTCGATCATCTTTCTGGTCTTCCTCGCGATTGGTTGGCGTGAGTCGATGGTCGTGGCCATCGTCATCCCCGTCACGATCCTGCTGACGCTCTTTGCCGCGTGGATCATGGGCTACACCCTGAACCGCGTGTCCCTCTTCGCGCTGATCTTCTCCATCGGTATCCTTGTCGATGACGCCATCGTGGTGATCGAAAACATCGACCGCCACTGGGGCATGGACCGCCGCAAATCCCGCGTCCAAGCCGCGATCGAGGCTGTGGCCGAGGTTGGCAACCCCACCATCGTCGCCACGCTGACCGTGGTCGCGGCGCTTTTGCCGATGCTGGCGGTGTCGGGCCTGATGGGCCCCTACATGTCGCCAATCCCGGCCAATGCCAGCGCGGCGATGATCTTTTCCTTCTTCGTTGCCGTCATCATCACCCCATGGCTGATGGTCCGCATCGCGGGCCGGGGCGAACACACCTCAGCGCATAGCGAAATGACCGATGCAGCGGCGCATCATCATGGCGGCTGGCTGGCCCGGAACTATGCCCGCGTGGCAGGACCAATCCTGAAGACCAAGGCCCGCAGCCTGACCTTCCTTCTGGTGACTGCCGCCCTGTCCTTCGGGTCACTTGCCACGCTTTACACCCGGGACGTGACCGTCAAACTTCTGCCTTTCGACAACAAGTCCGAGCTTTCGGTCGTCATCGACCTGCCCGAAGGCAGCGCGGTGGAAGCCACCGACCGCGTGGCCCGCGACGTGGCGGCCATCGTGCTGCAACTGGCAGAAGTGACCAGCGTCCAGACCTATGTCGCCGCCCCGGCGCCCTTCAACTTCAACGGACTTGTCCGCCATTCCTACCTGCGCTCCGAACCGCAACTGGCCGAGGTGGCGATCAACCTGACCCCCAAGGCCGACCGCGACCGCGCCAGCCATGACATCGCCCTTGACCTGCGCACCCGCCTTGACGCCTTGCCTGTGCCCGCAGGCACCAGCCTCAAGGTCGTCGAACCCCCGCCCGGCCCCCCCGTCCTCGCAACCCTTCTGGCCGAGGTTTACGGCCCCGACGCCGAGACCCGCCGCGCCGCCGCCACGAAGATCCGTCAAGCGTTTGAGGCTGTGCCCTTTATCGTCGATGCCGATGACAGCTTCGGCACCCAACCCCGCCGCCTGCGTGCCACCATCTCCTCCGATGATCTCGACCTGTTCCGCGTGCAGGAACAGGACGTGTTCGACACCCTCGCCCTTCTCAATGGCGGCCAGACCGTCGGCTATTCCCACCGGGAAGATGGCCGCCAGCCGATCCCCCTGATTGTCGCCCGCGACAAGACTGACCGGGTGCTGGACGAACGCTTCCTGACCACACCGATCCCCGCCAACGCCCTTCCCGGCGCGCGCGGCGTGGTGGAACTGGGCGATGTGGTACAGATCACCGAAGAACCCGCCAGCTTCCCGATCTTCCGCCACAACGGCCGCGCGGCTGAAATGGTCACCGCCGAACTCGCCGGCACGTTCGAGGCCCCGCTCTACGGCATGCTCGCCGTCGCCGCCGAACTGGACAAGATGGACTGGCCCGAAGGCGAGAAGCCTGTCATCGCCTTCAACGGCCAGCCGATGGATGAAACCGTCACCACCCTGCTCTGGGATGGCGAATGGGAAGTGACCTTCGTCACCTTCCGCGACATGGGGGCCGCCTTCGGCATCGCGCTGGTCGGCATCTACATCCTTGTCGTCGCGCAATTCGGCTCGTTCAAGCTGCCGCTGGTGATCCTGACGCCGATCCCGCTGACCTTCCTTGGCATCATCTTCGGCCACTGGCTTTACGCCGCCCCGTTCTCGGCCACCTCGATGATCGGCTTCATCGCCTTGGCGGGGATCATCGTCCGAAACTCGATCCTTCTGGTCGACTTCATCCGCCACGGCACCGACGGGCAGATCACCGTGGACCTTCTGATCGAGGCTGGGGCGATCCGCTTCAAGCCGATCCTTTTGACCGCCATCGCCGCCATGATCGGCGCCGTGGTCATCCTGGCCGACCCGATCTTCCAGGGCCTCGCCATTTCGCTGCTGTTCGGGCTGCTCAGCTCGACCCTGCTCACCGTTCTCGTCATCCCGGCCATCTACCGCGTCTTGCGCACTTGACCGGCACTGCCATCAGAAGAGGAGACTGACATGGCACATATCGTGGTACTCGGCGCCGGACTTGGCGGCGCCATCATGGCTTACGAACTGAAAGATCAGGTCCGCCCCGAAGACCGTATCACCGTGGTCACCAAGGAGCCGACCTACCACTTCGTCCCCTCCAACCCCTGGATCGCCGTCGGCTGGCGCGACCGGGAAGACATCACCGTCGACCTTGCCCCCACCATGGCGAAGAAGGGGATCAACTTCATCCCCGTCGCCGCCGAACGCCTGCATCCGGCCGAGAACCGCATCGCGCTGGTGAACGGCGACTCGGTCCCTTACGACTACCTCGTCATCGCCACCGGACCCGAGCTTGCCTTCGACGAAATCCCCGGCCTTGGCCCCGAAGGCCACACCCAGTCGATCTGCCACATCGACCATGCCGAGGCGACGAAGGCGGTCTTTGACAAGCTGGTCGCCAACCCGGGCCCGGTCATCATCGGCGCAGCGCAAGGGGCAAGCTGCTTCGGCCCGGCCTATGAATTCCTCTTCATCCTCGAAACCGCGCTCCGCCGCGCCAAGGTCCGCGACCGCGTGCCGATGACTTTTGTCACCCCTGAACCCTATGTCGGTCACCTTGGCCTTGACGGGGTCGGTGACACGAAGGGCCTTCTGGAATCCCAGATGCGCGACAAGCACATCAAGTGGATGACCTCGACCCGGGTGAAGAAGGTCGAGGACGGCCACATGTTCGTGGAAGAAATCAACGACGACGGCACCGTGAAGGCCGAGAAAGACCTGCCCTTCGCCTTTTCCATGATGCTGCCCGCCTTCCGTGGCATCAAGCCCGTGGCGGGGATCGAGGGCCTGTCGAACCCGCGCGGCTTCACCATCGTCGACAAGCACCAGCAGAACCCGACCTATCCCAACGTCTTCGCCGTCGGCGTCTGCGTCGCCATCCCGCCGATGGGGCCAACCCCGGTGCCCTGCGGCGTGCCAAAAACCGGCTTCATGATCGAAAGCATGGTCACCGCCACGGCCCATAACATCGGCAACCTCGTGCGCGGCAAGGCTCCCGACAGCGTCGGCACTTGGAACGCAGTGTGCCTGGCCGATTTCGGTGACGGGGGCATCGCCTTTGTCGCCCAACCCCAGATCCCGCCGCGCAACGTCAACTGGTCGTCGTCGGGCAAATGGGTCCACCTCGCCAAGGCGGGGTTTGAAAAATACTTCATCCGCAAGCTGCGCAAGGGCCAGTCGGAACCGTTCTACGAACGACTGGCGATGAAGACCCTCGGTATCGAAAAACTCAAGGCAACCACCAAAGGATAGGAATCCGCCATGTCACTTGATCGTTCTGTCATGCTGTTCGCCGGGATCATGGTGCTGTTCAGCGTCGTGCTGACGGCTTATGTTTCCCCGCTGTTTGTCTGGTTCACCGTCTTCATCGGCGCGAACCTGATCCAGTCCTCGTTCACGGGGTTTTGTCCTGCCGCCCTTGCATTCAAGGCGATGGGCATCAAGAAAGGCTGCGCCTTCGAATAGGGGCGCTTAAGGTAGGGGGTCTGCGATGGATCAGCTGGAAGGATTCGGCGGCACGCAAGAACAGGCCGCCCGCGCGGTCTCGCTTCTGAAGTCGCTGTCGCATGAAGGGCGGCTGCAGATCCTGTGCCTGCTTCTGGATCAGGACATGAACGTGACCCAACTTGCCGATGCGCTGGGGTCCACGCAGGCCAACGTCTCGCAGCAGCTGATGCGGCTGCGGGCCGAAGGCATCGTGCAAACCCGGCGCAGCGGCAAGCAGGTGTTCTACCAGCTGGCCCGCGCCGAGGTGGCCCCCGTGGTCACCGTCCTGCGCGATACCTTCTGCCGCCACCCGGATTGACCACAGGCTGCCCCTTGCCACGACCGGTCACGCCGCTACGTCCTAAACCATGCGGTTGGCGATCCTCCTTTGTGGTCTGGCCCTTCCCCTCCACGCGCAGGAGGTGGACCTTGAACTTGTGCTGCTGGCCGATGCCTCGGGGTCAATCACCCAGGGCGAGGTGGACTTTCAACGTCAGGGCTACGCCGCCGCGATCACCGACCCCGCCGTTCTTGCAGCCATCCGCAGCAACCTGACCGGCACCATTGCCGTGACCTATGTCGAATGGGCTGCCAATCAGGTGGTCGTCGTGGACTGGACGGTGATCGACGGCGAAGCCACCGCCGCCACCTTCGCGCAGGCACTCTTGGAACCGCCGCGCCTTGCTACCGGCCGCAACGCCATCGGTGACGCGCTTCTGGAAGGCAAGCGCCTGATCGAGGACAACCGCATCACTGGCCTGCGCCGCGTGATCGACTTTTCCAGTGACAGCCTTGGCAACTTTCGCGGCGCCAGCATCGCCGACGCGCGCGCGTCCGTTCTTGCGGCGGGCATCACGATCAACGGCCTGCCGATCCTTGACGATGGCGAAGGCGACCCCCTGGCCGAGCTTTACCAATCCCAGATCATCGGCGGGCCGGGCGCCTTTGTCCTGCCGGCCTATGGCCGCGAAGGCTTTGTCGAAGCGGTCCGCCGCAAGCTCATCCTCGAAATCGCCGGTGACCTGCCGACAGGTGACGAGGGGCTGGCGGTCCAACTGATCGCGGCTGACAAGTAAGGCGCGCGGTGCTTTGGCGGCACTTGGCGACCATCACCACACCGCCTCGGCAACCGGTCAAGTCTTTACAACCCGTAAAGCACCAGAAATCACCCAATGATTTCAATGGCCCCGGCCTGTCCCTGCCCGGGACAAGTCAGAAATCCGTCGGCGCCCCGCCTTCCTGCTTCCGCTTCGCCACGAACTGCCGCAGTTCTTCCTGGTGATCGCCGTTCATCGCGGGCGCTTCGAACTCCGCCAGGATCTGCTTGTAGATCCGGTGCGCCCGCTCTTGTGTCCACATCGCCCCGTCGATGGCCCAAGCCTCATAGTTCCGCCAATCCGAACAGATCGGCGCGTAAAAGGCTTGCTGATAGCGGTCCTGCGTGTGCTGGACGCCAAAGTAATGCCCGCCCGGGCCCACCTCCTTGATCGCGTCGAAGGCAAGATCGTCTTCCGTGGTGGCAAAGGTCGCCTCCTCGAAATAGCGCTGGATCATCTGCAGCACTTCGCAGTCCATCACGAACTTTTCGGGGCTCGCGATCAGGCCCCCCTCCAGCCAGCCCGCCGCGTGATAGACCATGTTGGTCCCCGACTGCACCGCCGACCACAGGCTGTTCGATGTCTCCCACATTGCCTGACCGTCCGGCACATTGGCCGCACAGACCCCTGACGCCCGCATCGGCACGCCGTAGAACCGCACCAGTTGCCCGGTCATCTGCGTGGCCCGCATGTATTCCGGCGTGCCGAAGGCGGGGGCACCTGACTTCATGTCGACGTTGCTGGTGAACGTCCCGATCGCCACCGGGCAGCCCGGGTTGATATACTGCAGCAGCGCGACCGCCGCCAAAGCCTCGGCAATCGACAGCGCCACTGCGCCCGACATCGTCACAGGCGCCATCGCCCCGGCCAAGGTGAAGGGTGTGACCACCACCGGCTGCCCGCGCCGTGCCATGCGCATGGCCCCGTCCAGCATCGGGAAGTCATGCTTCAGCGGGCTGACCGAGTTGATGTTGGTATACATCCGCGGCTTGGCCTGAAACTCGGCCTCTGACAGCCCGCCCGCGATGCGGACCATCTCCATCACATCCTCAACCCGCTCGGCCCCCAGCGAATAGGCGTGGACGACCTTGTCGGTCAGCGTCAGCTTTTCATAAAGGCAGTCCAGATGCCGGACGGAGGCGTGGATGTCGACCGGTTCCACCGGATAGCCGCCCGCCACATGGATGCAGTTGAAATACTGCGTCAGCTTCATGAATTCCTTGAACGTCTCGAAATCGCCGGACCGCTTGCCCCGTTCCATGTCCCACGAGTTTGGGGGCGAGGAGACGTTGACGAACACCATGTGCTTGCCGCCCATGATGATCTCACGGTCGGGGTTGCGGGGGGTGATGGTGAAGGTCGACGGTGCGCGACCGACCATCTCCATCACGAAATCCTCGTCCATGCGGACATTTGTGCCGGTCACGCTGCAACCGGCCTGTTTCAGGATTGCCACCGCCTCGGGGTTCAGGAATTCGATTCCGATATCCCGCAGGATCCGCATCGCGGTCTTGTGAACGCGCTGCACGCCATCGGCATCCAGGGGTTCGGTCGGGCGGTCAGGGTTCACCGGGATCCGCCAGGGCATCTGGTCGATCACTGCCGTGCCGGCCCGAACCTGCATCCCCGCCCGCCCGCCGGCGCGTTTTCTCCGGGTTGGTTCTTCGGTCATGATCGCCCTCCGCTGTCCTGTCGCGAAGATGACGGAAGCCGAAGTGGAATGAACACCGTACCAGCGACGCAAAAGCGTCGTTTTCGTGCTACCTGCCGGATAGTCCTGCGCCAAGGCTGGCCAACCAGTCGGGAATGGCTCCGATGTCGGGCAAGACGACATCGGCATGGGGGGCAAGGTCGGCCTGTCCCGCCACACCGGTCAGCACGGCCACAGTCCGCATCCCGGCGGCGCGCCCGGCTTCAAGATCGTGGCGGCTGTCGCCCACCATCGCCACCCGTGCCGGATCAAGGCCCAGCCCCCCGGCGAAGGCCAGACACATGCCGGGGCCGGGTTTGGCCCCGTGCCCGGAATCGTAGCCGGCGATGAAATCGAAGCAGTCGGTGATCCCGTGCGCGGCCAGATGCTGGCGTGCGGGCACTTCGCTGTCGTTGGTGGCCACGCCCAGCTTGAGCCCCTGCGCCCGCAGCGCCGTCAGCAGCGGCAACAGCGGCACCGCCTCGGACATTGGCGCGGACCCGGCGGTTTCGTCGATCATCGCGGTCAGATCCGCCACGGTCCGGCCCGGCAGATGCGGGGCCAGCGCCGCCGCAATATCTGCGGCGGTGGCGGCGATCACCGGGCTGTCGGGGGCAAAGGTCCGCGTTTCGGGGTCAAACCCGATCGCCCGCCCCAGCCGCCCGGCATGCTCCGGCCCGGTCGCGACCGAGGCGATGAAGGCCGCCGCCCACTGGCCCCAGCTGATGCGGAAATCGAACAGGGTTCCGTCCTTGTCGAAGATGAGGCCGTCGATCATGGTGGGCAATCCTTGCGGGAAGGGTCAGGTCCAGTGGACAGGCGCACCGCCCGGCAGGGCGGCGCGGGCCGTCTGCGGCGCGGTGTAGGGCAGGGCGTGCTGGTCGCAGAAGGCCACGACCCAGGCATCTTCCATCATCAGGAAGTCAAGAATCGCCCCCTGAAAGTCAACATCCCCGGCGCGCGCGCGCAGGTCTTCAAGGCCTGCGCCGGTCGCGTTCAGAAAGACCGGAAGCAGTTCGTCATCCGCCACCAGCCAAGCCAGGGCTTGCAGGGCAAGGATCTGAGCGGAGTCTTGCTGCATTTCGTCGAATTCCTCCGCTTCTGGCCGTCGGTTTACCCGGGAATATGACGATTGGCACGAAATCGGAAAGGATTTCTTAACTAAGTCGGTAACACACTGTTCAGCATCCTGGGGTAGGACTGTCGAAAGCTGAAGATGACCGGTCGAATTCTCATTGTAGATGACGTGGCGACAAATCGGATCGTCTATCGGGCGCGTCTGGCGGCTGCCTTTTACGAACCGGTTCTGGCCAACGACGGGGCAAGCTGCCTGCAGATGGCGCAATCCGGCGTTGGACCGCGGCCTGACCTGATCCTGCTGGACCTGCACTTGCCCGACATGTCGGGACATGACGTCCTGCGTCGCCTGCGGTCCGACCCGCGCAGCCGCGACATTCCGGTGATCGTGCTGACCGCCTCACAGGATGCCGCCGCGCGGCTGACGGCCTTTGCCGCCGGGGCGGATGACGTGATCGTCAAGCCCGCTGCCGACCGGGTGCTGCTGGCCCGGGTGCGCAACCTGATGCGCTCCAACGCCGAATTTTCGGCAGAAGCGGTGCTGCACGGCGCTGGCTTTGCCGAAGCGCCGATCCACTTCGAACCGCCCGGAACTCTGGCCCTTGTCGCGTCGGTGCCCGATGCGACGAAGGATCTGCAAGCCGCACTGTCCGGCCTGATGCGGGACCGGTTGGTCACGGTGACTCGCACTCAGGCCTTGGCCGAAGCGGCCAGTCCGGGCCGCATTGCCGGGGCTGACGTGTTCATTCTTGCTGAGGACGAGAATGGGGCCGAATGCGCGCTTCGCCTTTTGTCGGAACTGAAAAGCCACCAGGCCACCCGTCATGCCGCCGTCTGCCTGCTTCTGCGCGCGCGCACGCCGGATGCCGCGGCGATGGCCTTTGACCTTGGGGCCGATGACGTGGTGGCCCAGGCTGTTCCGACGGCGGAACTTGCCCTGCGGCTGCGCAGTCTGGTCCGGCGCAAGCGGACCGGCGACCGGCAGCGCGCGCGGATGCAGGACAATCTGCGTCTGGCGCTCGTCGATCCGCTGACCGGGCTTTACAACCGCCGCTATGCCGCGCCCCATCTGTCCACCATCGCCGCCCGCGCGGCCGAAACCGGGGGCATCTTTGCCGTGATGGTGGTGGACCTTGACCGTTTCAAGCAGGTGAACGACCAATACGGCCACGGCGCGGGCGATCTCGTTCTGGTCGAGATGGCGCGGCGGCTGACCGCCAACCTCCGCGACAGCGATCTTCTGGCCCGGATCGGCGGGGAGGAGTTTCTGATCGTCCTGCCCGACAGCAGCCTGACAGAGGCACGCCAGGTTGCCGAACGGCTGTGCCACGCGGTGGAAGAACGGCCGATCCGCCTGCCCTCGGGTCAGGGGCTGACAGTCACGGTGTCCATCGGTGTGGCCGTATCCGGGGGGGCGATGTCGGTTGATGCCGTGGTCGAACAGGCCGACCTTGCCCTGCTGGAATCAAAGGGGGCGGGGCGCAATCAGGTGACCTTCCGCCTTAGCGCGGCCTGACCCGCCGCGCCCGGCCATCTCAGTCCTTTGCCCGCCGGCCCAGGCCGTTTTCCAGCCGGTCGGCAAAGGCAAGGCGGTCGCTCTCGGACATCTGCGTGATCCGCGCCTCGATCAGGCTGCGGCCCAGTTCCAGCCGTCCGGCATTGCGCGCCTCGATCGCGGCAAGGGCGGACCCGACGGCCACGGGGTCAAACGGATCGGCCCGCAATGCATTGAGCAGGCTGGCGAATTCGGCGCGCGCCGCCTCGCGTGAGGCGCGAAATCCAGGGGCGCGGTCCATCAGCGCCTTGCGCAGGGCGCGGCGGTCTTCCGGGCTGAACGCATCGCTGAACGGGCCGAAGGTCAGGTCGCGCGGCGCGCCACGGGCGGGCCCGTCCTGCATCCATGCCCCGCCAATCGCCCCCGCTATGGCAAGGTTCAGCGCGACGGACAGCGCCAGCGCAATCTTGATCCCCCGACCCGAGGACACCGGAGTAGGAGTCGGGGAAGGGGGCGGTGCAGGCGGCACAACGGGATCAGTCATCACATCAGCCCTCCGTCGTCAGAAAATCGGTCGAGGGGAACAGGTCGATCGTTTCCGCCCCCGTCAAATCGCCCGCCAGTCCACCTGTCAGCATGTCCATGGACTCCGGGTTCAGGTATCCAAGCGCCACCCCGGCGACTGCGGCCGAACAGACCCCTGCCAGAACCGGTGCGCCGCCGAACAGCGCCGCCAGTCGTGCCAGCACCCCTCGGGATGGAGATGCGAGGGCGGGAGCCTGCACAAACGCCCCCCCTCGGGGCTGCAGCGCCAGCGCATCCGCCAACACCCGGTCCATCAGCCCGTCCGATGGCTGTGGCGCTTGCCTCGCCGCCTGCGCGAAAAGCCCCTCCAGATCCTTGTCCTGCATCTCCGTCATCCCTCATATCCCAGCGCGTCACGCTGCCCTGACAGTCCTGCCGCAAGGGCGCGCTTGCCCCGTGCTGTCAGGCTTTCCACCGCTTCAACCCCGATGTCCATCACCGCGGCGATTTCGGGGTTGGTCAGCCCCTCTATATGCCGCAGCACGACCGCTTGCCGCTGGCGGTCCGGCAGATCGGCCAGTGCCGCCTCCAGCGCCGCCATTCGCCGTCCGTCCTGCAATCGCTGTTCGGCCCCCGGCGCGCCATCCGACTGGTCTGGCGCATCGTCGAGCGCGACCTGCCCCTTGCGGCGGCGGGAACGCTGCCGGTCGATGCACAGATTGGTGGCGACCCGGTAGGCCCAGGTCGTCACCTTTGCTTCGCCCTGCCGCCAGTCCGGTGCCATCCGCCACAGCCGCAGCATGGTTTCCTGCGCCACATCCTCGGCCTCGGCCCGATCCCCGCCCAGCATCCGCGCCGCATAGGCAAGCACACGCGGCGTCACCCGTTGGGCCAACGCCTGCGCCGCCTGACGGTCTCCATTCGCATAGAGAACCATCAGCGCCTCGTCCGAGGTGGTGTCCTGAGCGTCGTAGGCCATGGTCATCCTGTGACGGGTCTAACGGTTCGCGGGTCTCTGGCCAAGGTTCAGTTGTCGGCGCCGTCCATCATGCCCTTGCGGTGCTTGCGCTTGCCCATCTTGTCCATCGCAGCCTCCGCCTCGGCCTTCGAGATGGCACCGTCGTTGTCGCTGTCGATCCGGGCAAAATGGCGCTGGCCCGGGCCTTCGTCCATCTCGGCCAGGGACAGGCTGCCGTCACCGTCATTGTCGCGGTTTTCGATCATGCGGGCGGTGCGGTCCGCCAGCTTTTCCGTAAAGCGCGCCAGTTGCTGGGCCGACAGTTCCTCGGCGCTCAGCATCCCGTCGCCATTGGCGTCAGCGGCGGTGAACATGGCGGCGCGGTGGGCCTCAAGCTCGGCTTCGGTCAGCTTTCCGTCCGTGTCGGTGTCGATGCTGTCAAATATCTCCATCAGCATCGCGCCACGGTTGCCCGGGCCGCCCGGCCCTTCATTGGCCAATGCGGCCGAGGCAAAAACTGCGCCCACAAGGGCAATCAGGGCGACAGTGGATTTCATCGGTGCGGTCATGTCTCTTCTCCGGTTTGGGGCCATATCCTTGGCGCTTCTGATGGGGTAAACGGCGCAGCCTCCGGTTTCCGTCGCGGATAATCGCGACATGGCGACACGGGGGGCGGGCTGCCCCTTGTCCAGCCCTTTCGCTTGGGTCTATGGTCCCGCCTTGCCGCGACTGGCCAGCCGAAAGACCTGCTGATGACCCTTGCCGAAATGCCCGATACCTCTGTCCTGTCTGATCAGGACGAACGCCCGCTGCGTCCGGCGATGCTGCGCGGCTGGCGTCGCCGCTGCCCGAACTGCGGGGCGGGGCCGATGATGCGCGGTTATCTCAAGGTGCGTGACGCCTGCCCCGTTTGTGGCGAGGCGCTGCACCACCAGCGCGCCGATGACGGCCCGGCCTACCTGACGATCCTGATCGTCGGCCACATCCTCGCGCCGGTTCTGTTGTTTGTCTATTCGACGTGGCGGCCGGAACCGCTGCTGCTGGCGCTGATGTTTTCCTTCGGAACCGTTGTGCTGTCGCTGTACCTGCTGCCCCGGCTGAAGGGCGGTCTGGTGGCGTTCCAATGGGCCAAGCGGATGCATGGCTTCGGGCCCGCGCCGGATGTCTGAACCGATCCGCCACGCTGCCACGGTGATCTTGTGGCGCAACGGTCCCAACGGTGCCGAAGTGCTGATGGGCCAGCGTGGGGCAGGGGCGGTGTTCATGCCGTCGAAATTCGTCTTTCCCGGCGGCGCGGTTGATCCCGGCGATCACGCAGCCCCCCTTGCCGGGCATCTGTCCGACCTCTGCGCCCGCCGTCTGGCCACGATGGCCGAGCCGGATGCCCCACCACCCGACGTGCTGGTTGCCGCCGCCCTGCGCGAGTTGGAAGAGGAAACCGGTCTGCGCCTGCGTCCCGCCACCTATCCGGGCCTGCGCTTTGTCTTCCGCGCGATCACGCCCCCCGGGCGGACACGCCGCTTTGACGCGCGTTTCCTTCTGGCCGATGCCGCCTGTCTGGCTGGCGATCCCCAGGACTTCTCGGCCGCTTCGGGCGAACTGGCGCATCTGCGCTGGCTGCCCCTGCCAGAGGCCCGGGCGCTTGACCTGCCCTTCATCACCGAAGTGGTGCTGGCCGAAGTGACCGCCCTAGTGACGGGCGGCGATCAGCCCGGTGTGCCGTTCTTCGACAATTCCGGCACCACCCCGCAGTTCCGCCGCATCGTCTGACCCGACCACGGCACCACCCTTGTCCACCGGAAAGATCGGGTGCGGCACCGGGTCCTTGGCGCGGAACAGGTATTGGCGGAAAATCTCGATGTAGCTGCGGTACAGATAGCTGTCGTTGCGGCGCAGGTAATGCTCGCGGTTGCTGAAATAAAGCGCGGGCAGCTTGTACCATGGCACGTTGGGATGCATGTGGTGGACCACATGGAAGTTGTTGTTCAGAAACAACAATGACAGCGGCCCCCGGCTTTCGATGATCACGGTCCGGGCCCGTGCCGCCTCATGCGCGCGGTGTTCCAGATAGGTGCGGATCTTCAGCAGGCTCCACCCCAGATAGGCCGCGAGTGGATAGGCCCAAAGCGGCATCGTCGCCACGGCCACCAGCCACCAGATCACCAGCGCAACCCCGGTCAGGTGCAGCGCCCAGGCCAGGATGACCCGCCGGTCGCCCCTGAGTGCCGCCTTCAGATCCCCCGTCACCAGCGCCCAGGTAGAGATTGCCGGGCCGACCACCATCCGCCCGAACAGCGTATTGTTGACCCGCAGCAGCGCCTTCACCGGTGCCGGCAGCCGTGCCCAAGCGGCGGGGTCAAGGTAGTTTGACTCCGGGTCGTCATAGGGGTCGGTCAGTGCCGGGTCGAAATGGTGCTGCAGGTGCAGGTCCTTGAACCGCAGGTAGGGCACGAACAGCGTCAGCCCCGGAAAGACCAGCGCTTCGGACAGGGTCTGGTTCCGGAACGGATGGCCATGCAGCACTTCATGCGTCAGCGAGGAAAACTGCCCGATGGCAAGGGCTGCCGCCAGAATGGCAAGGATCGGTGATAGCTGCCATAGAAAGACCGTCGCGATCGCCCAAAGCCCGTAAGTTGCGAAGAAAACCAGAAGCGTCGGCCATTCGACGGCAGGGGAACTGGACCGGATTTCCGGCCGTTGGGTGTTTTGCAAGATCATGCCCGATCAGGTATTTACCCCACAAAGCTATCAGCGCGTGCGTTGCTGGGGAATTCGGGATAATGTCAACGAAACCTCACGCGTGTTTGGAAAACACAACACATGATGGATAAGATAGACAAGCGTGATCGCGCCCCGGTCTTCCGCGCCCGTCTGGCCGAGGCGATGGAGACACGCAAGGTCACCCAAGCGGCGCTTGCCCGGCTGACGGGGGTGGATCGCTCTACCATCTCGGCGCTGTTGCAGCCGGGCACGCGGCTGCCGAACGCCCAACTCGCGGCGGATTGCGCCCGGGCGCTTGGCATCAGCGCCGACTGGCTGCTGGGCCTGTCGGGACGGCCCGAGCCGATTGCCGACCTTCTGGCGGCGTCGCTCTCATTGACCGAGGCCCCCCGCGCCCTGATCGACGAACGCATCTTCGGCTGGCATCAGGAAGCGGCGGGCTACAAGATCCGCCACGTCCCCGCCACGCTGCCCGACATGCTGAAGATCCGCGGCGTGGTGGAATGGGAATACGAACCGCAACTTGGCCGCACTGCGGAACAGGCGATCGGGGCGTTCGAGGACCGGCTGAAATGGATGCGCGGCGCAGGGTCAGACTACGAAATCGCCCTGCCGATGCATGAGCTGACCGCCTTCGCCACCGGAACCGGCTACTACGAAGGCCTGTCTCCCGACTTGCGCCGGTTCCAGTTGCACCACCTGATGCGATTGTGCGACCAGCTTTACCCGTCGTTGCGCCTGTGCCTGTTCGATGCACGGCGGCTGTTTTCAGCGCCGATCACCGTCTTCGGTCCGCTTCTGGCGGTGATCTACATCGGCCGCCACTACCTCGCCTTCCGCGATTCCGCCCGCGTTGACACGATCACCCAGCATTTCGACCTTCTGGTCCGCGAAGCCGAGGTTGGCGCCCGCGATATGGTCGCCCACCTGCAAGGGCTCTGCGACCGGGTACGCTGACCCAAAGTCCGCTAGAATGCCCGGAAAGCCCCGGCGGAGTAGCCGTTGAAATCAAACACCTCCCGCGCGGCGGCAAGCCGGTCGGGTGCTGCGGCCCCCCGGTCCAGCACGAACCCGAAGCTGCCTGACGGCGTGCCGATGGCCAGCGTGCGATAGCCGCTGTCGACCCACAGGATCCACCAATCCTCTTGCCCCGGCAGGGCCAGACGGCCCGGCCCGGCCGGTTGGGCCAGACCTGATACCTTGCGTGTGCTGCCGTTCAGGCACAGCGCCCCTTCGACCATAAGACCGCCGCTGACTGGCCGGAACTCCACCGCGCCCGTGTTGCAGGTGCCGGGTGTCGCCGCCTGATAGGCCGCGACCTGTTGCCAGCGCCCGGCGATCTGGGCCGGGGCAAAGGCAGCCGCAGACCAGATCGGCGCTCCGTCGGTGCGAAAGACGGCGTCACTGGGTGCCGTGGCGCAGGCGGCAAGCAACAGCGCAAGGGACAGGATCACTCGATGCAAAGGGTCACCCGCGCGCCATTGTCCTGCAGCACGTCGTTGCAGCCCAGAAGCGGCTCCAGCGGTGAGCAGGTGCCCGACCGCGCCAGGCACTGCCCATCGCATTGGCTTTTGCGGTTGCACTGCTTGCCGCCATCGCGGGTCCTGAGCACACAGGTTCGTAGCGAGCTTGTCCCGGTTCCGGCCCAAGTGCCGCCGTCCTTTTCGCAAGCCAGTTGCCGTTCGGACTTCTGCGGTGGCGGTGGTTCGGTTGCTGCCGCTTCTGCCGCCGTCTCGGGCACGGGTGCAGGGTTGGGCGCACCATCGGGCGCGGGCTGGGCCGGGTCGGCACCCTGTGGCTGGGCGGTGCTGTCGCCCGCCGCCGCAAGGGCTGCATCCTGAACCGGCACGTCCGAAACCGCTGCATCCGCGCCCGGGGCTGCGGGTGGGGCATCCAGTGCCGTCACTTCGATCGGATCGCCTGCGACGGCGTTCGGCGTCACGCCGTCATCGCCCGCCGCCGCGCCGCCGCCGGGCAGGGCAAGCTGGCAACCTGCGACCAGCAGGGTCACGGCCATGGCAAGTAGCAGCGGGATCAGGCGGGGCATCGGGCTCTCCGAAGGTCACCCAGCAGTGCCTTGATCCATCGCATCCCGCAACCCCCGTCAGTAGGGTGCCGGGAAGGCCCGGTGGGTTTCCGCTATCTCGGCCAGCACATCCTGTGACAGGCTGACCGAGGCTGCGCCGATGTTGGTGCGCAACTGGTCCAGCGTGGTGGCCCCGATGATCGGGATCGTGCGGAACGGGCGCGACAGGCAGAAGGCAATCGCCATCTGGCAGGGGTCAAGCCCATGCCGCGCGGCAATCCCAAGATAAGCCGCCACTGCCGGAAACACCTGCGCCGTGATCCGGCCGCCAAGGTCTGGCGTGTTGACCCTCCGGGTGCCCTCGGGCGTTACGTCGCCCGCGTATTTGCCCGACAGCAACCCCACCGCCAAGGGCGAGAATGCCAGCAGCGGCATGTCCTCGATCAGGCTGAGTTCGGCCCAGTCGGTATCGAACTGGCGGCACAGGAGGCTGTATTCGTTCTGTACCGATGCCATGCGCGGCAGACCCAGCGTGTCAGCCAGATGCAGCCAGCGCGCCGCCCCCCAGACGCTTTCGTTCGACAGGCCGATGGCGCGGATCTTGCCCTCGGCCACCAGCGCCTGCGCCGTGGTCAGCACATCGGTCATATGTGCGGTTTCCGTGGCCTTGTCGGTGCCCGTCGGGGCATAGCGCCACGCCTGACGGAAGTGATAGCTGCCCCGGTTCGGCCAGTGCAGTTGGTAAAGGTCGATGTAATCGGTGCCCATCCGCTTCAGCGACCCTTCGACCGCCGCGCGCATCGTGGCGCCGCTGATCGGCTGGCCCGGGCGCACCATCTGGCCCTTGCCGGTGATCTTGGTCGCGATCACCAGCCGGTCCCGCCCTCCCCGGGCGGCCAGCCATGACCCGATGATCTCTTCGGTCCGGCCTACGGTTTCCGCGCGCACCGGGTTCGTCGGATACATCTCGGCCGTGTCCCAAAAGGTCACGCCATGGTCCACCGCCATATCGGCCTGGGTATGGCCTTCGGCTTCGGTGTTCTGGGTGCCCCAAGTCATCGTGCCAAGGCACAGTTCGGAAACCGTCAGGCCGGTCTTGCCAAGGGTAAGGGTTTTCATCGGGCCTCCGCTGCCATGCGGCAGCGTTGGCGCTGCTTCGCGGCAAACTAGGCCGGATCGGCGGCAGGGCAAAGGGCCACACTTGAGAACATTTGGCGAACAAACTACAGTTTCCGGCATGAGTCTGCCGATCAAGCACCACATCACCCACCATCGCACCCCTTGGGGCGACCAGCCCCTGACCGGCCCGCTGACCCTGCAGCGTGGCCGCCTGCATGAAGGCTGCGGCCCGGCGCGGCTGTGGCTTGCGGTGCTTCTGATGGCGAAATCCCGGGGGCCGGTGGTCTGGATCCGGCCCGGCTGGTGGCCCGAACGGCTGAACGCTGCTGGCCTGCAACCCATGGCCGATCCCGCGCGCCTGCTTCTGGTGCGGGCCGCCCGGGATGAGGCTGCCCTCTGGGCCGCGGAAGAGGCGCTGCGATCCGGCGTTGTCCCGCTGGTCATCGCCGAGGTGACCACCCCCCCCGGAATGACCCCCGTCCGCCGCCTGCATCTTGCCGCGGAAGCCGGGGCCGAGGCGGCACGGCGCGATGGCGGCACTGCCCCCCTCGGGCTGCTGCTGCTTCCGGGGCAGGGCGGCGCACCGGGGGTGGAAACCCGCTGGCATCTGGCCCCCGCGCCCAGCAAAAGGCTGCTGTGGTCCGATGGCGAAAACTGGACGCTGACCCGCCTGCGCGCCCGCCTTGCCCCACCCGCCCGCTGGCACCTGACCCGAGACGCGAAAGGGCATGAGGGGCTGGAGCCTCTGCCCGCCCCCGACATGCCCCTTGGCTAGGCCATTGCGACCAGCCCCACACGACAAGATGACTTGCACCACGGGGCAGGGGGCGTAGGCTTGGGCCATCCCTGCAGGACAAGTCCCATGCAACTGCGCCTCCTCGCTCTTGTTGCCGTCCTGACCGCCGCCCCGGCGCTGGCGGCGTCAACAGACTACAGCCTTGACCCGGTCGCCTCGACGGTTGCGTTCGAAACTGACTTCGGCCCTGACATCATCACCGGGTCCATCCCGCTTCTGGTGGCCGACCTCAGCCTTGACTTCGATCAGGTCCGGAACTGTACCGTCGCTGTCACGCTGGATGTCTCGGGTGCGCGGGCAAGCTTTCCCTTCGCCGCACAGGCGCTGAAAGGCCCCAAGGTGCTGGACGCTGGTGCCTATCCGCAGATGACCTTCGAAAGCACTTCGGTCGCGCCGGCCGGAACCGCCGCCGATGTCACCGGCAACCTGACGATCCGGGGCGTGACCCGCAAGGTCACCCTCCGGGCCGAGATCAGCCGTCCCAATGGCAGCGACCCCGGCGACTTCAGCCGCCTCACCGTGCGCTTGACCGGCCGAGTCAACCGCAGCGACTTTGGCGCCACCGGCTGGGCCGACATGGTGGGGGATGAGGTGCGCATCCTGATCACCGCCCGGATCGACGCGAAAGGCTGACGGATGGCGCTGCGCAACGGCCCCGATGAATTCGGTCTGGTCACCCGGGTGCTGCACTGGGGCATGATGCTCCTGGTCATCGCGATGCTGGCGCTGGGCATGCGGCTGCAGGACATGCAGCCGGGTTTGGCGAACCTGTGGCTCTACAGCCTGCACAAGACGCTGGGGTTTCTGGTCCTGACCCTTGTCCTCGCCCGGATCGGTTGGCATCTGGCCAGCCCGCCACCGCGCCCCATCGGCCCGCCCGGCCCGGCGCAATGGGCCGCGCGCGCCGCGCACTGGGCGCTTTACCTTCTGCTGATCGTCATTCCGCTGACCGGTTGGGCCGGCAGTTCCGCCACCGGCATCGACGTGATGATCGCCGACCGCTGGACCGTTCCGGCGCTGGTCGCCCCGTCCGAGGCGGCGGAAATCTTCTGGTTCCGCCTGCACGGCATCCTGACCAAGGTCCTCCTCGGGCTGATCGTGCTGCACATGCTGGCCGCCATCAAGCGCGAGATGGACGGCGACGGCACCCTGACCCGAATGCTGCGCGGCCGCGTCTGACCTCAAAGCCACCGCTGGCCCTTTGCGAAGCCTTGCGCTAAACGAAGCCCGGACAAGTCGACCAAAGGGGCGCACATGGCTCGGATTCTCATCACCTCCGCCATTCCCTATATCAACGGGATCAAACACTTGGGCAATCTGGTCGGAAGCCAGCTGCCCGCCGACCTTTTTGCCCGCTTCAACCGGGCCATGGGGCATGAGGTGATGTTCATCTGCGCCACCGATGAACACGGCACCCCGGCGGAACTTGCCGCCGCCAAGGCCGGCAAGCCGGTGGACGTCTACTGCGCCGAAATGCACCAGGTTCAGGCCGAAATCGCCCGCGGGTTCCGCCTGTCCTTCGACCATTTCGGCCGCTCCTCCAGCCAGCGCAACCACCGCCTGACCCAGCACTTCGCGGGCAAGCTGGCCGAGAATGGCCTGATCGAGGAAGTGTCGGAAAAGCAGGTCTTTTCCATCGACGACAACCGCTTCCTGCCCGACCGTTACATCACCGGAACCTGCCCGAACTGCGGGTATGAGGCCGCGCGCGGCGACCAGTGCGAAAACTGCACCAAGCAATTGGACCCGACCGATCTGATCAACCCGCGCTCGTCGATTTCCGGCAGCACCAACCTTGAGGTGCGGGAAACCAAGCACCTCTACCTCCGCCAGCGTTCCCTGCGTGACAAGCTCGAGGCGTGGATTGACAGCAAGCATGACTGGCCGATCCTCACCACCTCCATCGCGAAGAAATGGCTGAATGACGGTGATGGCCTGCAAGATCGCGGGATCACGCGCGATCTGCACTGGGGGATCCCGGTGAAAAAGGGTGACCAGCCCTGGCCGGGGATGGAAGGCAAGGTGTTCTACGTCTGGTTCGACGCCCCCATCGAATACATCGCCGCCACTGCCGAATGGGCCGATGCCAATGGGAAGGCCGATGCCGATTGGGAACGCTGGTGGCGCACCGACATGGGGGCCGCCGACGTCACCTATTACCAGTTCATGGGCAAGGACAACGTCCCCTTCCACACCCTGTCCTTCCCCGCCACGATCCTTGGGTCGGGCGAGCCGTGGAAGCTGGTCGACTACCTCAAGTCCTTCAACTACCTCAACTATGACGGCGGCCAGTTCTCAACCAGCCAAGGCCGGGGCGTGTTCATGGATCAGGCCCTGTCGATCCTGCCCGCCGATTACTGGCGCTGGTGGCTCTTGTCGCACGCGCCCGAATCCAGCGACAGTGAGTTCACTTGGGAAAACTTCCAGACCTCGGTGAACAAGGACCTTGCCGATGTGCTTGGCAACCTTGTCAGCCGCGTGACCAAATTCGCCCTGTCCAAATTCGGCAATGACGTCCCGGCCGGCGGCCATTTCGGCCCGCTGGAAACCGCCCTGATCGCTGACCTTGGCGCGCGGATCACCGACTACACCCGCCTGATGGAGCAGATGGAGGTTAGGAAGACCGCCGCCGAACTGCGCGCCATCTGGGTGATCGGCAATGAATACCTGCAAGCCGCCGCCCCGTGGTCAGTGGTCAAGACCGATCCCGAACAGGCGCAGGCGATCATCCGTCTCGCGCTCAACCTGATCCGGGTCTACGCGGTCCTGTCGGCCCCGTTCATTCCCGACGCCTCGGCCACCATGCTGCGGGCGATGGGGACGGATGACCAAAGCTGGCCACACGACATCTCCGCCGCCATGCGGGCGCTGCCGGCAGGCCATGCCTTCACCGTGCCAGAGAACCTGTTCCGCAAGATCACGGATGAAGAACGCGCCGACTGGCAGGCCCGTTTTTCGGGTGTCCGCAGTTGATCTTCGCTGCATTGCGGAAAAGTTTCCGCTGCAGCCGCAGAAACCGCCGTTCGCCACGCGCTTTTCCGCCGAACAATGCGCTGGGCGGGAAGAAATTCCGCCTACGCGCGAAACAATGGAAATCTCGCCACAGCTTCCGGTGATACTCTCCTGCCATCGGACCCGAGTCGCTGCCAACGTAGGAGAGCCCGAGATGCCCGAAGTTCTGCCTTCGCGCCCCCGATCAAAGCGGACCGTTGCCGCCATCGCCCTGTTTCTTGCCGTCTATCTTGGGGTGTTGATCGTGGTGTTTGCCCCACGCGACATGATTGCCGTCCAGTCTGGTGCTGCCTTCTACGGCATCGACAACTAGGACCGCCCGAAAAAGCAACGGCCCGGGCATGTCGCCCGGGCCGTTTTCGTTGTTACAAAACCCGCAAGGGGCAAAGCCCTGTCAGGCGCGCAGATCGAACCGGTCGGCTTCCATCACCTTCACCCAAGCCGCGACGAAATCCTTCACGAACTTCTCGCGGTTGTCGTCCTGAGCATACACCTCTGCATAGGCGCGCAGGATCGAGTTTGACCCGAACACCAAATCCGCCCGCGTCGCCGTCCACTTGACCGCACCGGTCTTGCGGTCGGTCAGCTCATAAAGGTTGGTCCCCTTCGGCACCCACTTGTAGGCCATGTCCGTCAGGCCAGCGAAGAAGTCGGTGGTCAGCGCACCGACCTTGTCGGTAAAGACGCCATGCGCCGTTCCGCCGTGGTTGGTGCCGATAACCCGCATCCCGCCAAGCAGGCAGGTCATCTCATGCGCCGTCAGGCCCATGAGTTGCGCGCGGTCCAGCAGCAGTTCTTCCGCTGTGACGGCGTAGTCCTTCTTCATCCAGTTGCGGAACCCGTCCGCCACCGGCTCCAGCACGGAAAAGCTGTCGGCGTCGGTATCGGCGTCCGTCGCATCGCCACGACCGGCATGGAACGGTACCGCCACGTCAAAGCCTGCAGCCTTCGCCGCGTGTTCGACGCCCACGTTCCCGGCCAGCACGATGACATCGGCAAGGGATGCGCCTGCGGCTAGTGCAATCGGCTCCAGCACTGACAGCACGCGCGCCAGACGGGCGGGCTCATTGCCTTCCCAATCCTTCTGCGGCGCCAGACGGATGCGGGCACCGTTGGCGCCACCCCGGTTGTCCGACCCGCGGAAGGTCCGGGCCGAATCCCACGCCGTCGCCACCATGTCCGACACGGACAGGCCCGAGGCTGCGATCTTCGCTTTCACCGCCGCCACGTCCCAGCCGGTGGACCCAGCCGGAACCGGATCCTGCCAGATCAGCTCCTCAGCCGGGACCCAAGGCCCCAGATACCGAACCTTCGGCCCCATGTCGCGGTGGGTCAGCTTGAACCATGCCCGGGCGAAAGCGTCCGAGAACGCCGCCTGATCCTTGGCAAAGCGTTCGCTGATGGCGCGGTAGGCCGGGTCCATCTTCATCGCCATGTCGGCATCGGTCATCATCGGCATGCGGCGGATCGTGGGGTCTTCCACGTCAACCGGCATATCCTCTTCCTTGATCCCGATCGGCTGCCACTGGAAGGCCCCGGCAGGCGATTTCACCAGCTCCCAGTCGTACTTCAACAGCAGGTCGAAATACCCATTGTCCCACTTCGTCGGGTGCGCCGTCCATGCGCCTTCCAGACCGCTGGTGATCGTGTCCCGCCCGATGGAGCGTGCGGCATGCACGTTCCAGCCAAGGCCGCCTTCCTCGATCCCCGCACCTTCCGGTTCCGCGCCGATCAGCGCGGCATTGTTGTTGCCATGCGCCTTGCCGACGGTGTGGCCACCAGCGGTCAGCGCGACGGTTTCCTCATCGTCCATCGCCATGCGGGCAAAGGTTTCGCGCACGTCATGCGCCGTGCGAACCGGGTCGGGCTTGCCGTCCACGCCCTGCGGGTTGACGTAGATCAGGCCCATCACCACGGCGGCGAGCGGGTTTTCCAGCGACGTCCGGTCTTCCTTCGTCGGATAGCGCTGATCGGTCAGCCATTCTTTCTCCGACCCCCACCAGACATCCTTTTCAGGTGCCCAGATATCTTCACGCCCAAAGCCGAAGCCGAAGGTCTTCAGACCCATCGATTCATAGGCGACCGTTCCAGCCAGAACCATCAGGTCGGCCCAGGACAGCCGGTTGCCGTATTTCTTCTTGATCGGCCACAGCAGACGGCGAGCCTTGTCGAGGTTGGCGTTGTCCGGCCAACTGTTCAGCGGCGCAAAGCGGTGGTTGCCGGTCCCGGCCCCACCCCGGCCATCGGCCATCCGGTAGGTGCCAGCGGCATGCCACGACATGCGGATGAACAGGCCACCGTAATGGCCCCAGTCGGCAGGCCACCAATCCTGGCTGTCGGTCATCAGCGCGGTCAGGTCCCGCTTCAGCGCGTCGAAGTCCAGCTTCTTGACTTCGTCCTGATAGTTGAACCCCGTCAGCGGGTTAACCTTGCTGTCATGCTGGTGCAGGATGTCGAGGTTCAGCGACTTTGGCCACCAGTCCATCACCGTGTTTTCGGTCGTGGTAATCGCGCCATGCACCACCGGGCACTTGCCCGATTGTCCAACGTCATTCCCGTCCATCTTGCTCTCCTCATCTGGCTGGATACGAAGCGCAGATATGACACTGGCACCCCGCCGGAAAGGGGGTGCTGCGACTCGCCGCGCTTCAACATGCCATAGCGTTAGCACCGGTCAGCGATAAATGGAATTTTCATTTTCCAATCGCCGCGATATGTAAAACATATGACACAACTGACCATGAAACACCTGCGCTACTTTGAAGCGCTTGCCCGTCACCGCCATTTCGGCCGCGCGGCCGAGGCGTCGACGATCTCGCAACCCGCCCTTTCTTTGCAGATCAAGGAACTGGAGGAACTGCTTGGCGCGCCCCTTGTCGAACGCGGGCCCCGCCAGATCAGACTGACCACGCTGGGCGAGGATTTTGCCCTGCGCGCCCGCGAAGTCCTGCGCGCCGTCGATGAACTGGCCTCGCTTGCCCGCGCGTCGACTGGCCCCCTTGCGGGCCGCCTGCGTCTTGGGATCATCCCGACCATCGCCCCCTACTTCCTGCCGCAACTGATCCGCCGTCTGTCCCATCACTTCCCCGACCTAGACCTGCGCCCGCGTGAAGCGGTGACCCAGCGCCTTGTCCGTGACCTTGCCGAGGGCCGGCTTGACCTTGCCCTTGTGGCGCTTCCCGTCTCGGAACACTCCTTGATCGAACACCCCCTGTTCGACGAGGAATTCCTTCTGGTCCGCCCGATGGCCGAATCCGCCTTGCCCGTTCCCCGTCTTGAAGATCTTGCCGCGATGCCACTCTTGCTGCTGGAAGAAGGCCACTGCTTCCGCGATCAGGCCATCGCCGCCTGCAAACTGCCCCGCGCCCCGGCGGGTGAGATCATGGAGGGCTCCTCCCTCTCCACCCTTGTCCAGATGGTCGGCGCCGGGATCGGCGTGACCCTGATCCCCGAGATGGCTGCATCGGTCGAGGCGCGGTCGGCACCGGTTACCCTTCAACGCCTGCCCGCCCCGCGCCCGGGCCGGACCATCGGTCTGGTCTGGCGCCGCACGAACCCGCTGTCGGACCGGCTGGCCGATCTTGCCCGCCTGCTGGACGCCCCGGACGCGATGCCGCAGCCCGCGCAGATCGGTTGACCGCGAAGCCGCTTTGCGTCATTCCGGCGTCATGCTGACGCGGACCCTTCATCAGCTTCACCGGCTGGCCCTGCTGGTCGCCCTTGTGGTTGCGCTTGTCGCGACCGGGTTTGCCCATCGCGTGCCCGCACCGCAGGACGAAGCCCTTGCCTTCGCGCTGGCCAACGGCGTGCCGCTGGCCGAGTTCTGCGGCGATGACCTTGACGGTGACGGCCACCGCGACCCCAATTGCGCGGCCTGCCAGATTGCCGGAACGGCCGACCTGCCAGCCGCTTCGGGGGGGCTGCAGGACTTGGAGTTTGCCGTGCTGGCGCGCGTCACTGCGCCCCGGGAAAGCCGGGCCACCGTGCACCGGTTTGACCTTGCCCACGCCCCGCAGGGCCCCCCGGCCGCCTGACCATCTGCCTGAGCGCGCCCTGCCGCGCAGGCCCAGCATCTCCCGAAAAACACGGCCTATGCCTGCCTCTGCGCAGTCCTTGGCCGAACCCCTCTCTTGCACATAGGTGCCCTGAATGACCCGTCTTCTTTCGCTCGCTGCCGCGCTTTTCCTTGCAGCCCCCGGCTTCGCCCATGACATCACCGTTGGCGATCTGCAGATCATCCACCCCCATATCCCCCAGCCCGCGGCCAGCGCAAAGGCCGCCGGGGGGTTCATGGCCATCGTCAACAACGGCACCGAACCAGATCGCCTGATCGGCGTCGAATCCGATATCGCGATGAAATCCGAAGTCCATGAAAGCCGCGTCGATGCTGATGGCGTTGGCACGATGACCCATATCGATGCCATCGAAATCCTGCCGGGCCAGACGGTCAATCTGGAACACGGCGGTTATCATGTCATGTTCATGGGCCTGAAAGGGACGCTCACCGAAGGCGAGATGCACAAGGCGACCCTGATCTTCGAACGCACCGGCCGGGTGGAGATCGAGTTCCAGATCGACCCGCCGACAGGGCAGGGCGGTGGTCACGGCACCATGGAACATTCCAGCCACGGCACCGGCGGCTGATCCCGGCTTTTCAGGCGGCCCGGCCTGCCGCTGCGCAGGCCGGGCCTTGGCCCTCTGTGCTTGCAAGCTGTGCCGCCTGCCCGCAGCATGGCGTAGCTACCCAAGCCAGAAGGCACGGCCATGACCGATCCCGCCCCGACCCCGCCTCCGCCCCGCCCGGGCGAGGTTGCCTTGCCCTTCGACCCAGCCCACGCCGAAGACGCCCGGCTTCAGTTCATCGGCCAGCTTCGCACCCCCTGGTCACGCGGCAACAGCCCGAAGAACCTGCGCGAGGCGCGGGAACGGGGCGGCGACTTCCGGGCCGAGATCGCCCCCGCCTTCCGCCCCGGTCTGGCCGGACTTGTCGCCGGTCAGACGGTGATTCTCCTTTACTGGACCTGTGCTGCCCGTCGTGACCTGATCGTGCAAAGCCCTGCCCATCGGGATGGCCCCTGCGGGGTCTTCGCCCTTCGCTCGCCCGCACGGCCCAACCCTGTGGCGCTGGCAGTGGTGCGGCTTCTGCGGATCGACGCCGCCTCTGGAACCCTGCATGTCGACGCGCTGGATGCCTTTGACGGGACAGCGCTTCTTGACATCAAGCCATGGTTGCCCTCCGTCGACATCCCGCCGGACCCCGCCCCCTGAGCCTGCCGTTTCCGTCACGGAACCTTCATCCAAACGCGAAGTTGCCGTCATGAAGCCCCGCTAAACGTCCCCCAGCCAAACGGGGGTAACGGGATGCTTCAGGTTCAGTCGGTGACGCGGATGTTCGGCCAGAAGGCCGCCGTCGACAACGTCAGCTTCACCGTGGAAGGGCCTGCCTTTGTGGGCATCATCGGTCGCTCCGGTGCCGGCAAGTCCACCTTCCTGCGCCTGATGAACCGCCTGATCGACGCCTCTGCCGGGGAAATTCTGGTGGATGGCCGGAACGTCCTTGCCCTGAAGGGCCCGCACGCCCGCGCCTGGCAAAGCCAATGCGCGATGATCTTCCAGCAGTTCAACCTTGTGCCGCGGATGGACGTGGCCTCCAACGTCCTGCACGGCATCCTGAATCGCCGTTCCACCCTGCAGACGATGTTCAACCTCTGGCCGCAGGCCGACATCCTGCGCGCGCTTGATATCCTTGACCGTCTCGGCATCGCCGAACAGGCCCCCAAACGGGCCGAGGCGCTGTCCGGCGGCCAACAGCAGCGCGTCGCCATTGCGCGGGCGCTGATGCAGGACCCGAAGATCATCCTTGCCGACGAACCCATCGCCAGCCTTGACCCGATGAACGCGCAAGTGGTGATGGACACCCTTCGCCGCATCAACCTTGAAGACAAGCGGATGGTCATCGCCAACCTGCACACCCTCGACACCGCGCGCCGCTACTGTGACCGGGTGATCGGCATGCGCGACGGCCGCATCGTCTTTGACGGCACGCCCGACCAGTTGTCCACCGCTGTCGCCCGCGAAATCTACGGCGCGGATGAGACTTTCAACGAGGCGGCAACCTCCACCTCGATCCCCACCGACACCACAGCCGACCGGTCTTACGCCGATCTCATGCTGTCGTGACCCACGCACCACTAACCCACGGAGAAACCATGCAAAAGCTGCTCACTGCAACCGCACTTGTCTCGCTGATGGCCACCTCGGCCTTCGCGCAGGACATCACCGAATTCAACATCGGCATCCTTGGCGGCGAAAACGCCCAGGACCGCATGACCAACCTCGAATGCTTCCGCGCCAAGGTCGAAGCCGAGCTTGGCGTCCCGACCAAACTGTTCACCCCTGCCGATTATGACGGCGTGATCCAGGGTCTGCTCGGCGGCTCGCTCGACTTTGCCTGGCTGGGTGCAAGCGCCTATGCCAAGACCTACCTGACCAACCCCGATGCCGTGGACGTGATGCTGACCAAGCAGAACCTCGATGGCACCACCGGTTACTATTCCATCGGCTTCGCCAAGGTCGACTCGGGGATCACCTCGATGGAAGACGCCAAGGGCAAGGTCTTCGCCTTCGCCGACCCGAACTCCACCTCGGGCTATCTGGTCCCCGGCGCAGAACTTCAGGAAAGCCTCGGCAAGCTGGAAGACTACTTCGCCGAAGTGAAGATGTCCGGCGGGCACGAGCAGTCCATCGTCGGCGTGGCCAACGGTGACTTCGACGCCGCTGTCGCTTGGGCCGACGGCCTTGGCAACTGGGAAGACGGCTTCTCCTCGGGCGCGTTCCGCAAGGCCGCCGACTCGGGTCTGGTCGACATGACCACGATCCAGGAGATCTGGCGCTCCAAGCTGATCCCGGAAGGCCCGATGGTCGTCCGCCGCACCCTGCCGCAGGATGCCAAGGACAAGATGCTGGCGATGCTCGACACCATGTGGGAAACCGATCCGGAATGCGCCTATGCCGTCGCCGCCGGCGAGGCAAAGGACTTCGTCCCGGTGACGCATGAGGACTACCTCGGCATCATCGCTGCCCGCAAGCTTCAGGAAGGCATGTAAGCCCTTCTGACCCGCCGGACCCCGCGCTCCCCGGGGTCCGGCTTCTTCATATCCGGATGAACCCATGGTCGATGCCGCCTTCGGACCAGAACAGGGCCAGCGCCCTGACTTGTCCAATTCCCGTGAAGCCTATCTCGACATGGTCCGCCGCAAGCGGATGTATGGCGGCATCCTCATGGTCATCTTCGTGGCCCTCATGGCCTCGGGCTGGATGCTGGCCGATGACCGCAACGCAGGCGGTTTCTGGGAAGGTTTGCATCAGGTTTTCGAATTCCCCGTCGAAGTGTTCTCTGAAGCCTGGGAGAAACGGGCGAACCTGCCCGCGCTGTTCTGGGACCACGTCCCCGCCCTGATCGAGACGCTGAACATCGCCGCTGTCGCCACCCTGATCGGCGCGCTGGCAGCAATGGCGCTGTCCCTCCTCGCCACGCGCGGCCTTGCCCGCTGGCCCCGGCTGATCCCGGTCTTCCGCCGCACGATGGACGCCCTGCGCGCGATCCCCGAAATCGTCATTGCGCTGGTCCTGATCTACATCCTCGGCGGTGGCCCGGTCCCCGCCGTGATCGCCATCGCGCTGCATACCGGCGGCGCGCTTGGCAAGCTGTTCTCTGAAGTCGCTGAAAACGCCGATCTCAAACCCGTCGAGGGCCTCGCCTCGGTCGGGGCCAACTGGTCGCAACGCATGTGGCTTGGCGTCATGCCGCAGGTCGCGCCGAACTGGCTCAGCTATGGCCTCCTCCGGTTTGAAATCAACGTCCGCGCCAGCGCCATCCTTGGCTTTGTGGGCGAGGGCGGGATTGGTCACGATCTCAAACTTGCGATGCAATGGGGCCAGGGTCGCTATGACGAGGTGGTGGCGATCTTCCTGCTCTTGTTCCTCGCCATCGTTCTGATCGACCGGGTGTCAGACCACTATCGCCACAAGCTTGTGAAGGGGCACTGACCGACATGCGCCCCAGCCTGACCGGCACCTCAGCCACCGCCTTGCGCCACAGCCGACACTCCGCGCCAGCCTGCCCCATCCCGGGGAAGGGATGGGGCAGGGGGGCCGCCAGCCTGAAAGCCCGCAAATGACCGCAACTCTTGCCCCGTCCCTTGCCGATACCGTCACCCGCCGTTTCGCCGCCAAGCGCCGCATGGCCTTTGCCGTGCCGGCCGCGATCCTTGCCTATCTGATCTACGCCGCGATCAGCTTTGATGTGGCAAGCCTCGTGCAGCGCGCCCGCTTCGACAATGCCGCGATCCTTCTCAGCGATTTCTGGTCGCACAAGACGCATGTCACCCGCGACAACCGCTCCGGCAATCTGACCGTCGCGATCGAGGGCGAATCGAAGGGCACTTACCCCGAAGGCATGCTGCCCGACTGGGTCACCGTTGCAGGCAATGTCACCACCATCGACCTTGGCACCGGGCATATCGTCACCTATGATGACGCCGGCGCGCGGATGGTCGTTCCCGGCTATGGCACGATCGACATCCGCCCCGAGGGCGGCAAACCGGTGCTGACGGCACCCGAGCCGATCCCCGACTGGATCGCCGTCGCCGAAAACCGCATCGGCGTCACCACACCGGCGGGCCGCTTCACCTATACCCGCTCCAAGGTGGAAACTTTCAAGTATGAGGCCGGGTGGGAGCTTTGGTTCTTCACCCTCGAAAGCCCGTTCTACGGCAAATCCTTCGCTGAACTGGCAACCCTCGCCACCGTCGGCGACCGCGTCGACCCCGACCGGACGAACATCGGCTACATGCTCTCCGAATTCTGGACCAACCGCATGTGGCGCCACGGCGATGTGGCCTGGGCGATCTTCGAGACGATCCTGATGGCCTTTCTCGGCACCATGACCGCCGCGATAGTCGCCCTGCCGCTGGGCTTTCTGGCCGCGCGAAACTTCATGCCGCTGGGTCCGCTGCGCTTTGCCGTCCGCCGCTTCTTCGACTTCATCCGCGGCGTCGATGGCCTGATCTGGACCATCATCCTGTCGCGCGCCTTCGGTCCGGGTCCAATGACCGGCGCCATCGCCATCGCGATCACCGACACCGGGACCTTCGGCAAGACATTCTCGGAAGCGCTGGAAAACATCGACGAAAAACAGGTGGAGGGGATCCGCTCCACCGGCGCGAATGCCACCTTGCGCGCCCGGTTCGGGGTCATCCCCCAGGTCACGCCGGTCCTTCTCAGCCAGGTGCTCTACTACCTTGAATCAAACACTCGCAGCGCCACAGTGATCGGCGCCATCGTCGGCGGTGGCATCGGCCTTCTCTTGACCCAAGCGATCATCACCCAGAAGGACTGGGAGGAAGTCGCCTATTACATGGTCCTCATCATTCTCATGGTCATGGCCATGGACAGCCTTTCCGGCTGGCTCCGCCGCAAGCTCATCAAGGGGGAATGATCGTGTACGACCGCAGTCTCGTGCTCTGGTATCGCGATTTGCTCTTTGGCAAATACTCTCTGGGGGTGCGGGGGGCGACGCGCCCCCGCGAAGCCGAGCCGGTTGCGCGCTTGCGCGCAGAGGCGAGACAAAAGTCTTCGCGCGTCAGCGCCCCATTTGAAACCTGCCCAGCCGCGCAGGACGTCCGAGGGTCAAGCCATGCTGAACACCCAATCCCAACCCGCAGCTGATCTTGCAGCCGACCAGCCGGTCAACCGCAGGCACCGTCTCTCCCCCCATGGCGCGGTGATCCACCCGACGGCCCAGATTTCCGCCTCCGAATTCGCCCCTTGGACCGAAGTCGGCGAAGGCGCGCGCATCGTGAACTCCACGTTTGAGGCCTACGCCTACTGTGACCGCTTCGCCGACATTGCCAACACCACGGTCGGTCGCTTTTCCAACATTGCTGCGATGACGCGAATTGGGCCGACCGACCACCCCTTCACCCACGCGGCCCAGCATCATTTTCTCTACCGTTCCAGCTACTATTGGCCGGATGCAGAGGATGACCCCGCCTTCTTCGCCGCCCGCGCCGCCCGCCGCACCACCCTTGGGGCCGATTGCTGGATCGGCCACGGCGCGATCATCAAGCCCGAGGTGACGATCGGCCCCGGTGCCATCGTCGCCTCCGGTGCGGTCGTGACCAAGGACGTCCCCCCCTTCATGATCGTTGCCGGCTGCCCCGCCACCCCCCTGCGTTCCCGGTTCCCGCAAGGCGTGAGCGACCGGCTGATGGCCCTTGCCTGGTGGGATTGGGACCATGCCCGCCTCCGCGAGGCGCTGCAGGATTTCCGCACGCTGAAGGCCGAGGACTTCCTCGAAAAATATCAGGCCTGATCGCCCACTGTCAGCGTCACCCGGTCCCCGGCAAACCAGGTCGTACCCAGCTCGACCGGCTTTCCACCCGCGTCGATGTTCACGGCCACCGACCGCAGCACCGCCGCCCCCACCTTGACCTGCAGTGCCACCGCCAGCACCGGGTCGGCCACCTGCGCTGTCAGGCGCGTCTCCAGCCTTGTGTAATCGGCCACCCCTGAGACCCGCAGCGCCTCGGTGATTGATCCTGCCGCGCGCAGCGCATCGGGCAGACCCGGGAATCCTGCGGCGGGAAAGATGGACCGGAACGCCGCCAGCGGCTGCGCATCGGCAAGGGAAATCCCTTCCACCACATGCACCGCATCGCCCGGGCGCAGGGCAAGGGCCCGCGCCTCTTCGGCATCGGCGGGGCGTGTCTCAACCCGGCTGATCCGGCGTGACGGGGTCTGCCCCGCAGCCAGCACGTTCTGATGGAACCGCACCCGCCTCCCCAGCCGGTAATCCGTGGGCCGCGCCGTCACGAAGACCCCCGCCCCCCGCCGCGCATGGACCGCCCCGGCCTCGGCCAGCGCGGCAAGGGCATGGCGCACCGTATGCCGGTTCACCCCGAACCGTGCGGCCAACGCCGCCTCGGTCGGCAGCTTGTCGCCCGGGCGGTAATGCCCTGCGCCGATCTCGGCTGTCAGGGTGTCCGCGATGCTGGACCAAAGCGCCTTTCCGGCCAAGAGTTTCCCCCGTCATCAAAAATTCACAACTCTCCGGTTGGACAGATTGTCCGGATCGCGTATGATTTGTATAGTTGTCTATGTTCCTAGACAACCCTGAAAAGATGTCGAGAACCCGATGACCGAACCTTCCGCAGTTGAACGCAAGGCCTGGATGGCCACCCTCGCCAAGGCAGCGCCCGCCCGGCTGGCCGCCTTGATGCCTGACCTGCCGCCGCATGACATCCTCCGCGTGCCCGAGGTGGGGGCGGTTATGGTGCAAGGCCGGACCGGTGCCACGGGCGCGCCCTTCAACCTCGGTGAGATGACGGTCACCCGCACATCGATCCGCCTTGGGTGCGGCACTGTCGGCCATGCCTGGGTGCAGGGCCGGGACAAGGCCCATGCCCGGCGCGCCGCCGTGGCTGACGCGCTTTTGCAGACGGCAGCGGCGGATGACATGCACACCCGCGTGATCGCCCCCTTGCAGGCTGAAATGGCGGCCACGAAAGCCGCCCGTGCCGCCAAGGCCGCGGCCACGAAGGTTGAATTCTTCACCATGGTCCGGGGGGACAACGCATGACCCTGCACGCTGATGCCCTTTCTGGCGGGTTTGCCGACACGCCCACCGGGTCCGCCCGCGCCTTCCGCCAGATACTCGAGGCGATGGCTCGTCCCGGCACGATCCACACGGTCGCTGGCGCGGCTCCGCCTGCGCCGCTGTCGCTGGCCGCTGGCGTGGCGCTGCTCACCCTGACCGATCCGACGACGCCCCTGCATCTGGCGGGCAAAGCTGATTGCCAACAGGTGCGCGACTGGGTTGCGTTCCACATCGGCGCGCCTCTGGTTGCAGCCGAAGATGCCGCCTTCGCCCTTGGCACATGGGACGCGCTGCAGCCTGTCACCCGCTTCAGGATCGGCCAGCCGGATTACCCCGACCGCTCGGCCACGCTGATCGTCGAGGTGGACCGCCTGACCAACCACGGCCCGGCGCTTACCGGCCCCGGCATTGCGCTGGCGGCATGGCTAAGCCTGCCTGAAACGGCGACCTTCCGGGCGAACCGGGCGCTGTTCCCGCTTGGGTTCGACTGCCTGTTCACCGCCGGCGCGCAACTGGCCGGCCTTCCAAGATCAACCCGCGTGGAGAAGATCTGATGTATGTCGCCGTAAAGGGTGGCGAACGCGCCATCGACAACGCCCATGCCTGGCTGGCCGAGGAACGCCGCGGTGACCGTGCCGTCCCCGAACTGACCATCCCGCAAATCCGCGAGCAGATGGCCCTCGCCGTCAACCGCGTGATGGCCGAGGGGTCGCTTTTTGACGCCGATCTTGCGGCGCTGGCGATCAAGCAGGCGCGGGGGGATCTGATCGAGGCTGTGTTCCTGATCCGCGCCTACCGCACCACGCTGCCCCGCCTTGCCGCCTCCAACCCCGTCGACACCGGCGCGATGGCCGTTGACCGCCGGGTGAGTGCGACCTTCAAGGACTTGCCGTGCGGGCAAGTGTTGGGGCCGACCTTCGACTACACCCACCGCCTGCTGGATTTCGCCCTTATGGCCGAGGCCTCCCCGGACGTGCCCCCCAACCCCGTCCCCGCCCTGCGAGGGGGAGGGGAGGCTCCCATCGGCACCCCAGCTCCGAAAGTCCCCCACGTCACCAGCTTTCTCAACCGCGACGGGCTGATCGAGACTGCCCAGCCCTCTGACACCACCCCGCCCGACCTGACGCGCGAGCCGATGGAACTGCCCGCCGCCCGCCCCCTTCGCCTGCAGGCGCTGACCCGGGGGGATGAGGGCTTTGTCCTGTCGCTCGCCTACAGCACCCAGCGCGGCTATGGCCGCACCCACGCCTTCGTGGGCGAGCTGCGCATCGGCAAAGTGCCGGTCGAGGTAGAGATCCCCGAACTCGGCTTCGCCGTCGAGATCGGCGAGGTGGAGCTGACCGAATGCGAGACGGTGAACCAGTTCAAGGGCTCGAAAACCGAGCCGCCGCAGTTCACCCGCGGCTACGGCCTCGTCTTCGGCCAGTCCGAACGGAAGGCCATCGCCATGTCTCTCGTCGATCGCGCCCTGCGGTGGGAGGAGCTTGGCGAAGACAACAGCGGCGCCCCCGCACAGGATGAGGAGTTTGTCCTGATGCACTGCGACAACATCCAGGCGACCGGCTTTCTCGAACACATCAAGCTGCCGCACTATGTGGATTTCCAGGCCGAACTGGAACTTGTCCGCCGCCTGCGGACCGAGGCTCAAGCCATGCAAGAGGCCGCCGAATGACCGCCACCGCTGAAACCACGCATTACAACTTCGCCTATCTGGACGAGCAAACCAAGCGGATGATCCGCCGCGCGATCCTGAAAGGCATCGCCGTGCCGGGCTATCAGGTTCCCTTCGCCAGCCGCGAAATGCCCATGCCCTATGGCTGGGGTACCGGTGGGGTGCAGGTCACTGCCGCCTGTCTTACACCTGAAGACACCCTCAAGGTCATCGACCAGGGTGCCGATGACACAACCAACGCCGTCTCGATCCGCCGCTTCTTCCAGCGCACCGCCGGCGTCGCCACCACCGAGGCGACGGAGGAGGCGACCGTCATCCAGACCCGCCACCGCATCCCCGAAACCCCGCTGACCGAGGGGCAGATCCTTGTCTACCAAGTCCCGATCCCGGAACCCCTGCGCTTTCTTGAACCGCGTGAGACCGAGACGCGGAAGATGCACGAGCTTGAGGAATACGGCCTGATGCACGTCAAGCTTTATGAAGACATCGCCCGTCACGGCCAGATCGCCACCGCCTACGCCTACCCGGTAAAGGTCGAGGGCCGCTATGTCATGGACCCGTCGCCGATCCCGAAGTTCGACAACCCGAAGCTGACCGCCAACCCCGCGATCCAGCTGTTCGGCGCGGGCCGTGAGCAGCGCATCTACGCCCTGCCACCCTATACCGAGGTTGTCAGCCTTGACTTCGACGACCACCCGTTCACTGCCTCCAAGGCCGCGCATGATTGCGACCTGTGCGGCGCTCGCGACAGCTATCTGGACGAGGTCATCACCGATGACGCGGGCGGGCGGATGTTCGTCTGCTCGGACACCGACTACTGCGCCGGGCGTCGCGCAGCAGGCTACAAGGGGCGGCTTTGGGCCGATCCCGGGATCCCCCCACCCCATCCCTCCCCCACGCGGGGGGAGGGAGGCGCACGCCCCGAAACCTTGGCGCAAAGGCCTGACCCGGAAACCTCCCCTCCCCCTCGTGGGGAGGGGCTGGGGGAGGGGGGCACCCCACAGATCGCGTCCCCTGCGAAGGAGGCCCGGGCATGAACCTGATGCAAAAGATGACCGCCACCGACCAGCCGCTTCTCAAGGTTGAGGGCCTGACCAAACGCTACGGCCCCCGCATCGGCTGCCTCGACGTCAGCTTCGACCTTTACCCCGGCGAGGTGCTGGGCATCGTCGGCGAAAGCGGCTCGGGCAAGTCCACGCTTCTGTCCTGCCTTGCGGGCCACCAGCGCGCCGACCTTGGCCGTATCGCCTACGATGGCCGCGACGTGCTGGCGATGACCGAGACCGAACGCCGCCGCCTTGGCCGCACCGATTGGGCCTATGTCCACCAGAACCCGCGGGACGGCCTCCGTATGGGCGTCAGCGCGGGCGGCAACGTCGGTGAGCGTCTCATGGGCGTCGGGGCCCGCCACTATGGCGAGATCCGGGGCAAGGCCGCCGACTGGCTGGGCCGGGTGGAAATTGCGGGCGACCGGATCGACGACCGCCCCAGCGCCTTCTCCGGCGGGATGCAGCAGCGGTTGCAGATCGCCCGCAACCTTGTCACCTCCCCCCGCCTTGTGTTCATGGACGAACCGACTGGCGGGCTGGATGTCAGCGTGCAGGCGCGGCTTTTGGACCTTCTGCGCGGTCTTGTCCGCGACCTTGGCCTTAGCGTCATCATCGTCACGCATGACCTTGCCGTCGTCCGCCTTCTGGCCCACCGTCTTATGGTGATGAAATCCGGCCGCGTGGTCGAACAGGGCCTGACCGATCAGGTGCTGGATGACCCGCAGCACGCCTATACCCAGCTTCTCGTCTCTTCCGTCCTGCAGGTGTAACCCCATGATCCGGATCGAAAACCTGTCAAAGTCCTTCACCCTGCACAATCAGGGCAGCGCGGTCATTCCGGTCATGGCCGGGGCGCACCTCTCCATCCAACCGGGCGAATGTGTTGGCCTCACCGGGCAATCCGGGTCTGGCAAATCCACCCTGATGCGCATGGTCTGGGGCAACTACCTTGCCGCCGGGGGCTGCATCATGGTGGGCGGAACGGACGTTGCCACCGCTGAACCCCGCCAGATCATCGCGCTCCGGCGTGACACGCTGGGCTACGTCAGCCAGTTCTTGCGCGTCGTCCCCCGGGTGCCCACGCTGGACGTGGTGGCCGAACCGCTCCTTTCCCTTGGCACGCCATTGGAGGAAGCCCGCGCCCGCGCGGCCAGCCTTCTGCAGCGCCTCAACATCCCCGAACGGCTGTGGCCCCTGTCGCCTACCACCTTCTCGGGCGGCGAACAGCAGCGGGTGAACATCGCCCGCGGCTTTGCGCATAGCTATCCCGCGCTTCTTCTGGATGAACCCACCGCCAGCCTTGATGCGGCGAACCGTGAGGTCGTGCTGACCCTGATCGAAGAAGCCAAGGCCCGAGGTGCCGCCATCCTTGGCATCTTCCACGACGAAGGCGCGCGCGCGCGGGTCTGTGACCGGCTGGTCGACGTGACCGGCTTCACCCCAAAGCTAGCCGCATGATCTTCGCAATCGTCGGCCCCTCTGGCGCAGGCAAGGACACGCTGATTGAAGGCGCCCTGAAACAGCGCCCCGACCTGCGCCTGATCCGCCGCGTCATCACAAGGCCGACTGCGGCAGGGGGCGAGGATTTTGAGGGCGTGACGGAGGCCGAGTTTGCCACCCGTCAGGCGCGGGGTGATTTCGCCCTGCATTGGCAGGCACATGGCCTCAGCTACGGGATTCCCAAGGCGCAACTCCAAGCCCCCGGCGACGTGATCTTCAACGGCAGCCGCGCCGCGCTGCCTGAGGCGGCGAAGGTCTTCCCCGGCCTGCGCGTGATCCTTGTCACTGCGCCCGATCACATCCTCGCCGCCCGCCTCGCCGCCCGTGGCCGCGAAACCGAGGCTGACATTTCCCAGCGCTTGAACCGCGCAGCGTTCACCCTACCCGAGGGCATCACCGCCGAAACCGTGGTAAACGACGGCGCGCTGGACACCGGCATCGCCCGGCTTCTGGCAGCGCTTCAGCCGGTCAAGGCATAGCGGTGCAACAAGTGGAACCCTGCGTCATCCTCACCAAACAGGCACAGGTCCTCGATCACGAAGGGGCGCGGCAGCACCGGCGCGAAGTGGTTGTCCAGCGCGGCCATCACCGGGGCGACCTCATCCGTGGGAAGCCGGTCAGTCAGCGTCAGATGAAACCGGAACTCCTCCATCACATGCGGATAACCCCAGACCTGCAGCAGCGCCCGTTGGCGGCTGGTCAGGCTTTCCGGGCGACGCCGCGCAATTTCAGCCTCGCTCAGGGGGGCGCGCAGGGCATCGGTCCCCTCCACCACCATCGCGCCAAATTCCAGCATCGCCGCCTCACAGCCGACCGGCGTCAGTGCCAAAAACCCGTGCAGGTTCTCAAGCCGCAAACCTTCGCAGCGCACGGGGGCAAGGCGCCCGGCAAGGTCGGCAACCGTCCCCTCGATCCGGCGTTGATCCACAGTCTCGGCCGGACGGAAGGGCGCGCGCAGCGTGCCGTGAAAGCCATAGCGGCGCGGGTCCACCGTGATTGCATGGGCAGGGCGGGGCAATCCGGGCAGGTCAACCGCGCCCGAAAGCCAGCCCTGCGCCCGGTCGGCGAATTCCCCCGGTCGGGGCGCGAAATAGACAGCGTAGCGTTTCATTTCCATGCCTCGCGGCGTAACTGCGCAGTGTCACACGCATGTGACAGGTCTGTGGCAGTCAGCCCCGCCCAAGGCTGGAACTCAAGCCCGACTTCAAGACAGGAAACACCATGACGGAAACCATTCTCGCCAACGCCACGCTTGTCCTTGAAAACGAGGTGCTGCGCGGCAGCCTGCGCCTTGCCGAAGGCCGCATCGCCGACATCACCGAAGGCGGCACCATCCCGGCCGGCGCGGTGGACTGCAACGGTGACCTTGTGATGCCCGGCCTTGTCGAACTCCACACCGACAACCTTGAACGCCATATCGAGCCGCGCCCCAAGGTCGCCTGGCCGCACCAATCCGCCATCGTCGCCCATGACGCCGAGCTTGCCTCGACCGGCATCACCACCGTCTTCGACGCCCTTCGGGTGGGCTCCATCGTCAGCTCGAACAAGACCAACTACGGCGAATATGCCCGTGCGCTGGCCGACGAAATCCTTGACCTGCGCCGCGAGGGCGCGCTGAAGATCAGCCACTTCCTGCACCTTCGGGCCGAGGTGTGCAGCGAAACGCTGGTCGAAGAATTGGCAAAATTCGGCCCCGAGGATCAGATCGGCATCGTCAGCCTGATGGACCACACCCCGGGCCAGCGCCAGTTCCGCGACATCTCCAAGCTCAAGGACTACTACACCGGCAAGTACGGCCTGTCCGAGGCGGATTGGGCCGACCATGTCACCACCCAACTCGCCCTGCGCGACCGCCTTGGCGACGCGCATGAGGCCGCCGTGGTGACCGAGGCCCGCCGCTATGGCGCCGTCCTTGCCAGCCATGACGACACGACCGAAGGTCAGGTCGCCACCAGCGCGGGGCACGGCGTCCACTTTGCCGAATTCCCCACCACGCAAGAAGCCGCCGCCGCCTGCCGCGCCCATGGCATCAAGGTCATGATGGGCGGTCCGAACCTGATCCGCGGCGGCAGCCATTCCGGCAACGTCGCGGCCAAAGAATTGGCCGAGGCGGGGCTGCTGGACATCCTGTCGTCAGATTACGTCCCGTCCTCGCTGCTGTCCGGCGCGCTGTTCCTTGGCGATCTCTGGGGCGATGTCGCGCGCGGCATTGCTACCGTCACTACTGCGCCTGCCGCCGCCACCGGGCTTGATGACCGGGGTGCCCTGCGACAGGGCCTGCGCGCAGACGTGATCCGCGTCGCCCGGGTGGGTCGCGCCGCTGCCTTGCGCGGGGTCTGGGTTGCAGGTCACCGCGTCGGCTGATTGAAGGCCGCCACGCACTCGGCTACACCCCTTGCCATGCGATGGGCGGGGGCAACGAATGCAGGGCTTTCAGGCGGAACCGAAGCACGACAGCTATGATGTTGTCATCATCGGTGGCGCGATCATGGGGTCCTCCACCGCCTGGTGGCTGACCCGCCTTGGCTTCACCGGCCGCATCCTTGTGCTGGAACGGGACCTGACCTATGCGCAGGCCGGAACCACCCACACCAATTCCTGCATCCGCCAGCAGTTTTCCACCGAGTTGAACATCCGTATCTCGCAATTCGGGGCCGAGTTCGTGCAAAATCTGCGCCGCCACATGGGCGACGATGACCGGATCCCGCCGCTGAAGATCCAGAACTTCGGCTATATATATCTGGCCGACAGCCCCGGTTTTGCCGCCGTGCTGCGTGCCAACCAGCATTTGCAGATTGCCCTTGGCGCAGAAACCCGCCTGCTGACCCCGGATCAGATCAAGGCCGAATATCCCTTCTACACCGTTGATGATCTGACCCTTGGGTCAATCAACACCCGCGACGAAGGCTATTTCGACGGCTCCACCATGTTCGACTGGTTTCGCCGCAAGGCGCGTGAGGCAGGGGTGGAATATGTGGCGGACGAGGTTGTGGCGATGACCGTCGCCCACCACAAGGTGACCGCCGTCACCCTTGCCTCGGGCCGCCAGATCGCCTGCGGCACGGTCGTCAACGCCTCGGGCCCGCGTGGCGCGCGCACGGCTGCCATGGCCGGGATCGACCTGCCCATCGAACCCCGCAAGCGGTTTACATGGGTCATCCAGGCCGCCACGCCGCTTGACCGGCCCCTGCCGCTGACGATCGACCCATCGGGCGTGCACATGCGCGAAGTGGGCGGCGGCACCTACATGATCGGCGGCCATGCCGACCACGATCCCGCGGCGGATTTCGACGATTTCGCGATGGACCCAAGCATCTGGGAAGACAAGATCTGGCCCGCCATCGCCACCCGCATCCCCGCGTTCGAGGCGGTGAAGATCATCAGCGAATGGACCGGGCATTACGACTACAACACGCTGGACCAGAACGCCGTGACCGGCCCGCACCCGGACGTGCAGAACTTCCTGTTCTTGAACGGCTTTTCCGGCCACGGCCTGCAACAATCCCCCGCCATGGGGCGCGGCACGGCTGAATGGATCGTCCACGGCCGTTATCAGACCCTTGACCTGTCGCCCTTCCACTATGACCGCATCACCACCGGCGCGGCCGTGGTTGAAGGCGCGATCATCTGACCCCTGCTGCAGACCCCGGTCATCGCGTCAGGAATACCCGCCCTTGCCGCGCGTCTTGGTCCCCGGCACAACCGGGCGCTGTGCTGAAAGGAAAGACCATGGCCGTGACCGTCCTTGCCCTGACCACCCTTGAACCCGGTGGCGATGCCGCCCTGCAAACCTATCTCGACGTCGTCGGCCCGTTGATGGAGGCTGCCGGCGCGCGTCTGGTCAGCCGCCATGCCGTAGCGCGGGTGCTGGCAGGTGACGGTCCAGCCCGCTACGTCTCACTGGTCTCCTACCCGTCCGAGGCTGCCGTGCGCGAGGTGTTCGAAAGCCCCGCCTATCTTGCGCTGGCCAGCGTCAAAGCCGCCGCCTTCAGCCATTATGAGGTCAGTTTGCTCGACCGGATGGTCTAGGCGGCGAATACGGCCCCAAGGTCACGAAAGCCCTTCACCTCGATCGGGTTGCCGCTGGGGTCGCGGAAGAACATCGTCCATTGCTCGCCCGGTTGACCTTCAAAGCGGACGGACGGGGGCAGCACGAAGGCCACCCCGGCCTGCACCAGCCGGTCCGCCAGCGCCTGCCAGTCCGGCAGGTGCAGCACCAGACCAAGGTGCGGCATCGGCACCATATGATCGCCGACTTTGCCGGTGTTCGTCGTCTGGAACGGCGCTCCCAGATGCAGGCTCAGCTGATGGCCGAAAAAGTTGAAATCGACCCAGGTTTCGGTGCTTCGCCCCTCAGTGCAGCCAAGGACGTCGCCATAGAAGGTGCGGGCGGCGTCAAGGTCGGTGACGTGATAGGCAAGGTGAAACGGGGTCAGCATTGGCGCGGCTCCTTCCGGGCGGGGTTGGCACAGCAATGCACAAGGCCGGGGCCTGCGGCAACGATCATCCCGCATCTTGGGGGGATCAGAGATCAAATTTCCATGAATCGGTCCGTACAAACCATTGATTTCCTTATCTCTGACTGGGTGTCCCTGCCCGGGACACTCCCCGTTGCCTCAGGCGCGATCCTCCCCTAACCTCGCCCCCGAATTCAGGGAGGTTCACATGACCGACAGACCGATGGGCTTCGATACCCTTTGCATCCACGCCGCCACCGCCCCCGACCCCGCCACCGGGGCCCGGCAGGTGCCGATCTACCAGACCACAGCCTATGTCTTCCGCGACGCGGACCACGCGGCCAAACTCTTCAACCTGCAAGAGGTGGGCTACATCTACTCGCGCCTGACCAACCCCACCGTCTCGGCCCTTGCGAACCGGGTCGTGGCGCTGGAAGGCGGGGCGGGCGGGATCGCCTGCTCCTCGGGCCACGCGGCGCAGATCATGGCGCTGTTCCCGATCATGGCACCGGGGCGCAACGTGGTCGCCTCAACCCGGCTTTACGGCGGGACGATCCAGCAGTTTTCCAACACGATCCGCAAGTTCGGCTGGTCGGCCAAGTTCGTAGACTTCGACGACCCAAAGGCAATCGAGGCCGCAATCGACGGCGACACCCGCGCCCTGTTCTGCGAAACGATCTGCAACCCCGGCGGCGCGATCTCGGACCTTGATGCCATCGCCCGCGTCGCCGATATGGCCGGCATCCCGCTGATCGTCGACAACACCACCGCCAGCCCCTATCTCTGCCGCCCGATCGAGCATGGGGCGACGCTGGTCGTCCACTCGGCCACGAAATACCTGACCGGCAACGGCACGGTCACCGGCGGGATCGTGGTGGATTCAGGCAAGTTCGACTGGTCCGCGTCCGACAAGTTTCCCTCGCTTTCCCAGCCAGAGCCTGCTTATCACGGCCTTGTCTTCCACCCGACGCTTGGCAACATGGCCTTCACCTTCCATTCCATCGCCATTGGCCTGCGTGACCTTGGCATGACGATGAACCCGCAAGGCGCGCATTACACCCTGATGGGGATCGAAACGCTGGCCCTGCGCATGCAGCGCCATGTCGAGAATGCGCAGATCGTCGCCGAATGGCTGGAGCAGGACCCCCGTATCGGCAAGGTGACCTATCCCGGCCTCAAATCCTCGGCCTACCATCACCTTGCGCAGAAGATCACGCCAAAGGGCCCCGGCGCGCTATTTACCTTCAGCGTCAAGGGCGGGTACGAGGCTTGCGTCAAGCTGATCGACAACGTGAAGCTGTTCTCGCATGTGGCGAACCTGGGTGACACGCGCAGCCTGATCATCCACTCCGCATCGACCACGCACCGGCAACTGTCGGAAGAGGCCCAGATCAAGGCCGGGGCCGCGCCGGACGTGGTGCGGGTGTCGATCGGGATCGAGAATGTCGAGGACATCATCGCCGACCTTGACCAGGCACTGGCCAAGGCCACGGCCTGAACTCAACGACCCCGCGCCTGCCTTCGGGCATCAGCCCTCGGGCGCGGGGTCCAGCGACGGAGCGGTGAATACGCCCTCGGGCAAGGGCGAAAGCCAGCTGATCCGGGCCTGACCACGGACAGGGCTGCCCGGTTCCCAGTCCAGCGACAGGCCAAGTACACGGCAGGCCAGCCCGGCATCGGGGGCTGCACAAGCCGCCAGCGCGCCCTCAACCAGCAGGGTCAAGGCAGCGGCTGCGGTGTCGGGGGCAGGCGTTTCGGCAACAGGCTCTTGCTCTCCCGCATCCTGATCTTCGGCCGCCGCCTCATCGGCAGCAACAGGGTTGGCAAGGTCAATCGCCCGTGTGACGAACACATGCGTGGCGGGATCGGGCGGGTCGGCCACGTCGGGTTTCAGGGTGTAGGCCAGTTCAACCCGCACCCGTGCCGTGCCACGCACAGCGTCAACGCTGCCATCGACGACCCGCGCCGAATGGACCGCGCAATCCTCGGCCAGCAGGGACAGAAGGGCGGGGCACAGGTCTTCGGCCAAGGCGGGTGCGCGGATGTCGGCGAAAACCTGCAGATAGGGCGCGGCGGGCAAAGTCTCACCCTCGGCCAGAAGGTCGGTCAGGGGGGCGGTGCGGACAACGGTGGCCATCCGACCGGGCACAAACCGGTCTTGCGTGACATAGGCAAGGACCGTCTCGCGCGGAACAAGCCCGCCCGTCGCGGTGACCAGCCATGTTTGTACGGGTGCGGCAACAGGCACCTCGGCAGGGTCTGCGTCCTGCGTGGCTGTCTCGGCGGGAAGACCCTGCCAGTATTGCCAGCCCGCGGCGCCAAAGCCCAAGGCCATCAGCAAAAGACCGGTGCCAATCAAAAGCCGCAACATCAGAAATCCACCCCCTGGCGCAGTCCGGCAAGATTGCCGAAGGCAAAGCCCGTGGCAATCGCCCGGACACGCGCGGCGAAGTCCTGACCTGCGGCCACCTGTCCCCTGATTTCGAAGAACTGGTCCTGAGTGGTGCGGATTCTGGCCCCGGCGATGGGCGCATAGGCGGCCATCGGGTTGGCGGCATCGGGCAGGGGGCCGATCACCGACACTGTGCCCTTGTCAAAACCGACCCGGCTTTGCCCGGCCATCACGCCAAAGCTGTCGCGGAACCAGATGTCATAGGCATCAACCGCTGCACGCAGTGCTTCAGGCTGGATTTCGCCTGCGTCGCCCGACACCGCGGCTGAGGACACTGCGCCCGGGTTCAGCGCATAGGCCGGCTGCAGGCCACAGGTGGCCAGACCGTCATTCAGGATGACTTCGACCGGCACGACCGGATCAAGGTTGGCCACCCCGGCCTGATCGCCGCCCAAGAGGACGACCCGTTCGATCCGGGCGCCCGGTGCCAGATGCAGGTTCCAGATCCGGTTGCCTGAGCCGTTTTCAAGCACAAGATAGACCGGAGCGCTGGTTTCAGTGACCGCGACGTCATAGGCCTCATAGGCGGGGCCGCTACCGTCAACGGTCGCCTCTTCGCCCTTGATGCGGTAGGCCTCGACAAAGGCCTGCACGGCCCTGGCCAGATGCGTGTCGTTGTAGGTGGACAGGGCCAGCGGCAGATCGCTTGCCCCCGAGGTGGCATGGCCGACGATGGTGCCGGGCTGCGGCGGGGTCGGCATGCAGCCAAGGATGGGCCTGATCGTGGTGATTTCTGCCGGGATGTCGGCGGAAACCTCGGTCTTGTAGCCCGTGATCACGTCAGCGATGAACACCGGAACGTTGCCGGAATGTGCAGCGATGGGGCCCATCGCTAGCAGCCCGTTCGGCGAATCGTCCAGAAAATCGGCAGGCGTGTCGCCCTTGCGCGACGGGTCAGCAGACAGACCTGATCCTGCGTTCAGGGTTTTCAGAAAGTCCACCGCCGCTGTCGGCAACACCCCCTCCAGCGCGGTGGGGCGGAGGACCGCCACGGCGATCCCCCCGAACAGGAAGATGCCGATGATCAGTGCGTTGATCAGTCCGCGCATCATTCCAGATCGCTCCTGTTTGTTGAACTGTGTCCGTTTGTCTGATCCACAACTGGGGCAAAATCAGGCCGAAACGGCGGAACAGTTAGGGTTTGCACCAAATTTCAGCGGGTTATTCGACGATCTGATAGAAGATTGTTACGCTGGCGGACAGTCCAACCTCACCCCCGGCGACCGGAACCGGCGCAGCCGAGGCTTCGGCGCGGAACATCGGCGCGGGGTCCGACGGGGCGACCCCCTCGCTGATCGAGATGACGCGGCCCAGCGTCACGCCTGCCGCGGTGGCCAGAAGCTCGGCCCGGGCGCGGGCGTCGGCGACCGCCTCTTTCCGCGCCTCGTCCAGCACGGGTTTGGGGTCGGCCAGCCCAAAAGTCAGCCCGTTCAGGGTGTTGGCCCCATCCGCCACGGCGGCATCAAGGACCGCGCCCAGACCGTCAAGCTGCCGCAGGCGGATCGTCAGGATGTTTGACGCCACATAGCCCGCGATGGTTGGCCCGGTGATGGATGAGCTGTCATACCCCGTCCAGTTCGGGTTCAGCGACAGGTTCGACGTCTGCATATCGGGCGCCGCAACGCCGGCAGCCGTGAGGCGGGCCATCACCGCGTCAAGCGCGGCCGAATTCGCGCTCAGCGCCTCGGCGGCGCTTTCGCCTTGGGTCGTCACGCCGATAGACAGGGTGGCAATGTCGGGGACCGCCTCAACCGTGCCGGTACCGGTGACGGTGATCATCGGCGGCAGGGCGTCGTCCGCAAGGGCGGGCAGGGGCAGGGCAAGGCTGGCGGTCAGCAGCAGGGCTGTGATGGCACGCATGGTGGGTCTCCTTGGTTTGGCGTGACTGTTCGATCTTTAGGACGCGCCATGCAAGCCTGTCCTTGGGTCGTGATTGGCCGTTTTTCTTTCTTTCGGCGAAAAGCTGCTATAGACCTGCGCCAACTGTCCGGGGCACGTTCCCGCGCTTTCACAATTCGTGCTAGACCCGCGTCATGAAACCGACATTCGCACTTGACCTGACCCGCGACACGATCGCCCTTTTGCACCGCACGCCGAAGGGTTGGCTGTCGATCGGCGACGTTGCCTTTGATGCGCCCGATCTGGATGAGGCGCTGGATTACCTGCGCAAGACGGCGCTTGGCCTGTCCCCGATGGGGATGGCGACCAAGATCATCCTGCCGGCCAGCCAGATCCTTTACACCGAACTGCACGCCCCCGGCCCCACCCGGGACGAGAAGCGCCGCCAGATTGCCGCGGGACTTGAAGGCCGCACCCCCTACGCGGTCGAGGATCTGGTCTTCGACTGGTCGGGCAAGGGCGCCAAGGTCAAGGTGGCGGTCGTCGCGCGCGAAACCCTGGACGAGGCTGAAGGCTTCGCCACCACGCACCGGCTGAACCCGGTGTCCTTTGTCGCCATCCCCGAAGAGGGCAGCTTTGTCGGTGAGGCGTGGTTCGGCCCGACCGCAGCCGCCGCCACGATCATCGCCTCGGGCGAGACGGTGGAGCGTGACCGCGACGCTGTGGTGATCCTGCAACGTGAAGTGCCGCCTGCCGATCCGGCCCCGGTGGCCCCCCCGACCCCAGCGGCGGAGGACGTTCCCGCCAGCACTGTTCCTGACAGCGTGGCAGCCAACAGCGCAGCCGCAGTTGAACAGCCATCTGACGAGCCGCTTCCCGGTCTGGAAGAAGCCCTGAACGGCGAGGTGGCAGAGGCTGCGCCTTCAGTCACCGACGATGCATCGGATGCGGTGGCGGACGACAAGGCCGAAGCTGTCGCAGACGGTCAGGACTCAGATCCTGCGGGCAAGAAGGTCGTTACGGATGATACGGAAGACCTTGAAGCCAGCTTGACCGCCGCCTTGGCGGACGCAGCGGGCGATGACGCGGCAACCGACGCGCAGGCCGCTGACAAGACGGCCACCCGTTCATCTGGCACCCCAGACATGGCTAAAGCGGAACCACAGCCCACCGTGCCGGAGGTGGAAGAAGCACCCTTTGCGCATGTCACGGACACCGCCGCCTTCCCTGATGGCGACGACGACCTGCCCGCCTCCGCCTCCCGGGGCGCCAAGGTCGACACGGGCGACGATGACATTCCCCCGGCGCCACCGTCTGCGGCGATGGTGGCTTTCGCCAGCCGCCGCGCGGGCGCGGCATCCGGCACGCCGCGCCCGGTCGACGGTACTTCCCGGCCCGATGCGGCGGGCCTTCCCACCGGACTTTCGGCTGGGCTTTCTGCGGGCGCACCCGCAGGCACGGCCAAACTGGGCGCCCCGGCCAGCCGGGTTCCGCTGGCCAAGGGCTTTGCCGGTCTGGTGACCGCGCCGTCGATCCCTGGCACCCGGGCCAAGCCCAAGGTGAAACCGCCGATCGCCGATGGAACCAAAGCCCCCGGTCAGCCGACCACTGTCCGCTCGCCCGCCCGTCCGGGGGGGACCTTCGGTTCGGCAGCCCCGTCTCGCAGCCGGCCCGGCGTGGTCTTCATGGTGCTTGTGGCGCTGTTGCTGCTGTGCCTTGCCTTGATCGCGGCATGGTCGTCCTTCTATCTGGCGCGCAACGGCAGCGACACTGACGCCACGATTGACGTCGCACTGGACAACGTGCCCGGCATTGATGACGAGATGCTGGCCGACATGCAGGACCCGGAAGGGATGACCGACCCCATTCCCGAAGCCGAGGGGGCACCCCTGGCTGGTGGGGATGCCGGTGTTCTGGCGACCGAAAGTCAGGACCTGACCAGCATCGAAGCGGAACCCGCCGCGATCAATCTGGCCGAGGATGAGGCGACGGACCTGCCCGCAGGCATCTTGGCCGACACCGCAGTCGATCTTGCCGCCGTCGCAGCCGCAGAGGCGCAAGCCGAGGCTGATCTGGCGGCGGAGGTGGTCCCGGAGGCCGTTGATCCTGAGGCCGCTACCCCAGAGGCTGTTACCCCGGAAGCCGTGGCCGAACCTGCCGCCGTACCCGTGGAACCGGCACCCGGTACGGTGGTTGCAACCGACCTCGCCGTCGCCGCCCCCCCTGTCGAAGATCAGGACGAGATTTTCCTGTCCTCGATGGACGCGCCGCCCCCGGCGCTGGATGCGCTTGCCCTGCCGGTCCCTGTCGCCGTTGCCGATGCAGTGCCTGATGCTGTGATGCCCCCGCCCGCCTTCGGGACGGTGTACCAGTTCGACGCCCAAGGTCTGTTGATGCCCACACCCGATGGCATCCTGTCGCCTGACGGGGTGATGCTTATCGCCGGGCCGCCACCGCTTGTGCCGCCCGCCCGGTCGGAAGCCGCCGCCGCTGCCGCGCTTGCGGCAGCCCCACCCGTCGCCGAGCCGGCACCCGAGGGTGTAGCGGCATCTGCCACAGATGCATCCCTCGTGACGGCGGGGGAAGCTGTGACAGAGGGTGTGGTCGCTGACGGCACTGAGGTTGAGCCTGCGCCCGCAGATCCCGCGATGGCCGGCTTCCGGCCCCGGTCCCGCCCCGAAGGTCTGGTCCCCGCACCAGAAGATGACGCCAGCCTTGCCGTCGATGCGGCTACCGCAGTTGCGACCGTCCGCCCCCTGCCGCGTCCGCAAAGTGTGCTTGCTGCGGCCTCGGCCTCACGCCCGGCTGAAGCGGCGGGTCTCGCCCCGGCTGACCTTGGCGCGCAGGGTGCCTCGCTTGCCGCCCAGGCCGAGGCGCAACTTGCCGCCGCCGCCGCGCTTGAGGCCGAGAACCCGTCAATCGTCGCCATCTCGATGCGCCCGGCGGCCCGCCCGAATGATCTGAGCCGCGCGGTCGAGGCTGCCGTCGCCGCCGCCGTCCGCGCGCCCGATCCGGAAGCCGAGGTGATCGAAGTCGCCGCCGCGCCGCCCCCGGACCTGAAGCCGGAAGAGATTGACGAGCTTGACGAGCCGGAAGTCGCAACCGCCGCGCCGTCGATCCCGACCCGCGCCAGCGTGGCCAAGCAGGCGACCTTCGCCAATGCGATCAACCTGTCGAAGATCAACCTGATCGGCACCTATGGCACCGATTCGCGGCGCTACGCGCTCGTCCGGCAGTCGAACGGGCGGTACAAGAAGGTGAAGGTCGGTGACAAGATCGACGGCGGGACCGTCAAGGCGATCACCGAGACGGAAGTGCGGTATCAAAAGGGCGGCAAGCTGATTGCGCTGAAGATGCCGAAGGCCTGAGGTGGGGGGCGTCCCGGGCAGGGGCACCACAGGGGTACTCAATGATTGCAAGGGCTTGCGGTCACGCCTTCAGGGACGCTTAACCATCAACCGCCCGCTGCCACCCCGGCCTCGGCGAAGGTGGCCATCCCGGAATGGCAGGCCACCGCGCCTTGCAGCACCCCGATTGCCAGCGCCGCGCCCGAGCCTTCGCCAAGCCTTAACCCAAGGGACAACAGCGGCTCTTTTCCCAGCTTTTCAAGCAGCCGACCATGCGCGCCTTCCGCGCTGAGGTGGCCCGCAACGCAGTGATCCAGCGCGCCGGGGGTGGCAACCTCCAGCACAGCGGAGGCGGCGCAGGCGATGAAGCCGTCAAGGATCACGGGCACCCGGGCCATGCGTGCGCCAAGGATGGCCCCGGCCATGGCCGCGATTTCACGCCCGCCAAGGCAGCGCAGGATTTGCAGCGGGTCCGACAGCGCATCGGCGTGGCGGGCAAGGCCTGCGGCCACGGCCGCCTCTTTCCGCGCAAGGCCGGCGTCATCCACCCCGGTGCCGCGCCCGGCCCAGCCGGTGCCGCCGTAAAGCGCCGCCGCGAGTGCGGCCGCAACTGTGGTGTTGCCGATCCCCATTTCCCCGGCGACGAACAGGTGGGCCGTGGGATCGACGGCTTCGAAGCCTTTGCGAAGGGCGGCGACGGTTTCAGCCTCGGACATCGCGGGGGCTTCGGTGAAATCTGCCGTCGGTTGGTCAAGGTCCAGCGCATGAACGTCCAATTTGGCGCCGAACGCCTTGGCCAGCTGATTGATCGCCGCCCCGCCGTGGGCGAAGTTGGCGACCATCTGCACCGTCACCTCGGACGGGAAGGCAGACACGCCGCGGGCGGTAACGCCATGATTTCCGGCGAAGATCACGATCTGTGGCTGGTCGGCACGGGGTTTGTCGGTGCCCTGCCAGCCCGCCATCCAGATGGCCAGCGTCTCCATCCGGCCAAGCGCGCCGGGGGGTTTGGTCAACTGGCCGTTCCGCGCCGTTGCCGCCGCGATGGCCGTGGCGTCCGGGGCAGGCATCCGGCCCAGAAGGTCGCGAAATTCGGCGAGGGTCTGGAACGGCATGGCGGTCTCTCCCGGTTGATCCTTGACGCAGTTGGGGCTACCCCAGAGCATTGTTGAACGCCAGTCGGGATCAGCCGCTTTGCCCACCCTTCGCGACATCGGACCGCAGTTGCTGCCTGACCTGTGGTCGGCTTTCGCGCTGCTGACGCGGCTGCCAGTGCCGGACCACAGGCCGACGGCGGCTGCCTCGGCCTGGGCCTGGCCTGTGGTGGGGGCGGTGCTTGGGGCACTGGCGGCGGGGTTTGCCGGCGTGGCGCTGTGGCTGGGGCTGACGCCGGGGGTCGTGTCGGTGGGGGTGCTGATCCTGCTGGCGCTGATGACGGGGGGGCTGCACGAGGATGGCCTGTCTGACACGGCGGATGGGCTGTTTGGCGGCTGGACGAAGGAACGGCGGCTGGAGATCATGAAAGACAGCCGGGTGGGCAGCTACGGCGTGCTGGCGCTGGTGCTGGTCACTTTGGCGCGGTGGTCGGCGCTGACAACGGTAGTGGCGGCAGGGGGCCTTTGGGGGCTGATCGCGGTCGGGGCGCTTAGCCGGGCGCCGATGGGTTTGGTGATGTCGGCCCTGCCCAATGCGCGCGGCGGCGGGCTGAGCCATGCGACGGGGCGGCCAAGCGCGCAGGTGGCGCTGGCTGGGGCTGGGGTGGCGGTTGGCATCGCCTTCCTGTCCGCGGGATGGGTCGCCTTGCCCATGCTGGCGCTGGCGGCGCTGGCGGTGGGTCTGCTGGCCCGGTCCGCGCAACGCCGGATCGGTGGGCAGACCGGCGATATCCTTGGGGCCGCGCAGCAACTGGCCGAGGTTGCCTGTCTGGCCGTGCTGGCAGCCCACGCAGCCTGACCCTGCCCGGATGCACAGCGCCGCCCTCTGGCCTTTGGGGGCGGGCCACGATAAATGCTGTGCGGAAGCCTTTGGGAACCCGCGCCATGACCGATTTTTCGGATGCCATCTCCTCGACCGAGGATATCATCGAAGACGCCCGCAACGGGCGGATGTTCATTCTGGTCGATCATGAGGATCGTGAGAACGAAGGCGATCTGGTGATCCCCGCGCAGATGTGCACGCCATCGGCGATCAACTTCATGGCGACGCATGGGCGCGGGCTGATCTGCCTTGCGCTGCCGGGTAGCCGCATTGACGCGCTGGGTCTGCCGTTGATGAGCCCGAAGAACTCCAGCCGCCATGAGACGGCGTTCACCATGTCGATCGAAGCGCGCGAAGGGGTGACGACGGGGATTTCGGCGGCTGACCGGGCGCGGACGGTTTCCGTGGCGATCGACCCGACGAAGGGGGCTGCAGACATTGCGACGCCGGGGCATATCTTCCCCTTGCGGGCGCGTGACGGTGGCGTGCTGGTCCGCGCGGGCCATACCGAGGCTGCGGTGGATGTCAGCCGTCTGGCCGGGCTGAACCCGTCGGGTGTGATCTGCGAGATCATGAATGATGACGGCAGCATGGCGCGCTTGCCCGACCTGATCGGCTTTGCGCAGCGCCACGGGCTGAAGATCGGGACGATTTCCGACCTGATCGCCTATCGGCGCCGGCATGACAACCTGATCACCGAAAAGGCTGTGAAATCCGTGGCCTCCACCCATGGCGGTGATTGGCTGATGCGGGTTTTCGCCGATGAAACCCATGGCGATGAGCATATCGTGCTGTCCAAGGGCGACCTTGCAGGGACGGGGCCGGTGCTGGTGCGGGTCCATGCGCTCAACCCGCTTGAGGATGTGCTGGGCGTGGGCGGCGGGGGCGAGTTGCCTGCCGCCATGCGCCTGATCGCAGCGGAGGGTCGGGGGGTGGTCGTGCTGCTTCGGGATACCACGATGAAGATGGTGACGCCCGGCGAACATTCGCCCCAGACGCTGCGGCAGTATGGCTTGGGCGCGCAGATCCTGTCGTCGCTGGGGCTGTCGTCGATCACGCTGGTGACCAACTCCGCGGCCCCGCGGTTTGTGGGGCTGGACGCCTATGGGCTGACCATCGCGGGCACCTGCCCGATCAAGGAGTGACGCATGGCCACCGCTGAAGTGCATTACACACTGCCGCTGCCGACCTTTGACAAGCCGGTGAAGCTGTTGATCGTGGTAGCGCCCTACTACAAGGACATCGCCGACAATCTGGTGGCAGGCGCACGGGCCGTGGGGGCCGCTTGCGGGGCCGAGGTTGATCTGGTCGAGGTGCCGGGCGCTTTGGAAGTGCCGTCGGCCATCGCGCTGGCTGAACGGCTGGCGGACTATGACGGCTATGTCGCGCTTGGCTGCGTGATCCGGGGGGAGACGACGCATTACGACACGGTCTGCAATGATTCGAGCCGGGCGATCAGCCTGCTGGGATTGCAGGGTGCCTGTATCGGGAACGGCATCCTGACGGTGGAAAACCGCGCGCAGGCCGAGGTGCGGGCTGACCCCGCCGGGCAAAACAAAGGTGGCGGTGCCGCAGCGGCCGCCTTGCACCTGATCGCGCTTTCGCGCACATGGGCCGGGAAGACCAAGGGGATCGGCTTTCGTCCATGACCACCGCCAAACGTGACCAGAAGCGCCAGATGAAATCCGCCGCCCGGCTTTACGCGGTGCAGGCGCTGTTTCAGATGGAAACCTCGGGCCAGACGGTCGAGGCCGTGACGCGTGAGTTCGAGACGCACCGCTTTGGGGCGACCTATGAGGAAGGCGAGTTTGCCGAAGGCGATGTGGACCATTTCCGCGCCGTCGTGGGGGCCGCCGTCAACTGGCAGGCCAAGATCGACCAGATGACCGACCGCGCGCTGGTGGCCGCTTGGCCGATTGACCGGATCGACCCGGTGCTGCGCGCCCTGTTCCGCGCGGCGGGGGCCGAGATCGTGGACACGGCCACGCCGCCCAAGGTGGCGATCACCGAATATGTCGATGTGGCCAAGGCCTTCTTCCCCGACGGGAAGGAACCCAAGTTCGTCAACGCCGTCCTTGACCATATGGCGCGTGAGGCCAAGCCCGAGGCGTTCTGATGCGTCCAATGGTCATCTGCCCTTGAAAGGAGTTGCCCATGCGTCGTTTTCTGTCCCTTGCACTTGCCCTTGCATTGGTACCCGCCCTCGTGTCCGCCCAAGACCAAACCCCGAAGATCACCGGCATCGACTGGCAGTTGCTGGCCATCGACGGCCAGATGACCGATGCCCCCGCCACCCTGCGGGTTGAGGAGGATGGCACCCTTGCCGGGGCGGCCCCCTGCAACCGCTGGTCTGCGATGAACACGGCCACGCTGCCTACCCTGACGCTAAGCCCGATCCGCGCCACGCGTATGGCCTGCGACCGGCTTGACGATGAGCAGGCGTTCTTTGACGCGCTGGCCGCGATGACGGCGATTGCGCCCGACGGGGACCGCAACCTTGTGCTGACCGGACCCGATGGGCGCAGCATGGAGTTTGTCATCGAACGGACCGTCTGCAAGACCTGCAAGGCGGGCGGCTGAAACTGATGAAAATGCATGGTTTCAGGGGCTTTACCAAAGGCCCCTGACACTCCATATCGGCGGTTCAACCGATATGGGATCATGATGTTCAGCCGCACAGCCATTGCCAGTTTTCTTGACCGCCCGCAGGTCGCGCGGTTCCTGATCGCGGTCATCCTGATCAACGCCGTCACACTGGGGCTGGAGACGTTTCCCGCCGTGATGGACCGGGCGGGTGGGTTGATCCTGACCATTGACCGGATCTGCCTGTCGATCTTCGTGGCTGAACTGGTGGCGCGGCTTTATGCGCTGGGCCTGCGGTTCTTCCGGTCGGGGTGGAACATCTTTGACTTCGTGATCGTCGGCATCTCGCTTCTGCCTGCAGCGGGTGGCTTTTCGGTCCTGCGGGCCTTGCGCATCTTGCGGGTGCTGCGGGTGGTGTCGGTCACGCCCTCCTTGCGCCGGGTGGTGGACGGGCTGGGCCGCGCCTTGCCGGGCATGGGGTCGGTGTTCCTGCTGATCCTCTTGATCTATTACATCGCCGCCGTGATCGCGACGAAGCTGTTTGCTTCCAGCTTTCCCGACTGGTTCGGATCCCTTGGGTCCAGCGCCTATTCGCTGTTCCAGATCATGACGCTGGAAAGCTGGTCGATGGGCATCGTCCGCCCGGTGATGGAGGTTTATCCCCATGCCTGGGCCTTCTTCGTGCCCTTCATCCTGATGACGACCTTCGCAGTGATGAACCTGATCGTCGGTCTGATCGTGAATTCGATGCAGGAGGCCGCGTCGGAAGATCAGCGCGCCGAAGCCCATGTGTTCGAGGAAACCGTGCTGGCCCGGCTGGCCGAGATTGAGCGCAAGCTGGACCGGAACCCTTAGCCCCGGTTCGCGTCGTAAAGGGCGGCGGCGCGGTCGAAGAAGCGTTTTCGTACGGCCGGGCCCTCCATCATGATCTCGTGTTCCGCGCCGGGGTAAAGGTCAAGCTCACCGCTTGGCCACCGCGCCATGCGCAGATGGACCGGGGCCACGTCAACCACCTTTTCCGCCGTCCCCAGCGCGCAGACTGCGGGGACATCGGGGGAGGGCTGGGCGGCAAGGGTGCCACATTCCTTCAAGGCGGCGCGCAGCCATGCCAGCGACGGCCCGCCAAGCGCAAAGTCCGGGACGGCCTTCACCTGATCGCGCATGTAGGCCCACATCTCGCGGTCAGTGGTCAGGACATTGCCTTCGAAGGGGACCTGCAGCAGGTAGGACTGGGGGCCGGTGCTGGGCGCATAGCGGTGCGCCAGCCCGATGGGCGCGGCAATGGCGGTGACGACCTGCGCCACGGGGCGCAGCCATGCCGCCATCGAGATGCCCCACATCGGCGCCGAAAACACCGCCGCCTTGACCGGAACCCCTCGCATCAGCCCACGCAGGCCAATGCAGCCCCCCATGGAATGGGCCATCATATACCATGGCCGGGGCAGGCCCGCGGTTTCAGCAGCCTCCATCATGGCGTCAAGGTCTTGCTGGTACTCGGCGAAGTCATCGACATGGCCGCTGTTGCGGTCGGCAAGCGCGCGGTCGGCCAGACCTTGGCCGCGCCAGTCGATGGTGATGACCGAATAGCCACGCTGGACCAGATCGCCCGCGGCGCGGCCGTATTTTTCGATACACTCCGTTCTGCCGGGCAACAGCAGGACCGTGCCCTTCTGCCCGGCGTGCCACCACGCGACGCGGATGCGCATCGCGCCCGGCTTCAGCCAGCGGCAGACAACGCCGGGGGGCGCGTCGGCCAGATCTTGATGAAACGGGGCGTCCGTCACCCCAGAACCGAGCCCAGCTTCAGCGCCATGCCCATGTTGCCATCGACGGCCAGCTTGCCGGTCATGAAGGCCGAGGTGGGGTTCATGTCGCCGTCCAGAATCGCGCGGAACACATCGGCATCGGCCGTCAGGGTCACGTCCGCCTCATCATCGCCGGCGCGCACGCCGGTTGCGTCCATCATGATGGCCCCTTCGCCGGGGATGACGAACTTGGCCACGCCATCGAAACCGCCCGAAAGTTTGGCGCTCAGGGCCTTGACGGCGTGATCTATCATGTCGCTCATAAGTCTCTCCTTCGTGACCCTGCGGGCTCTGGCATTTCGTGGTGGATCGGCTACCTTATGGATATGAGCCTTGGCGCCCGCATTCTCAACCGTATCGTAGCGGCACTTTTGCCGCTTTTCCTGACTTGTGCCATGGCTTCGGCGCTGGATGTTGAAAAGCTTGACGGGCTTTTCACCCGGCTGCAGGCGGCCGGGGCGGATGAGGCGGGGCGGATCGAGCGGGAAATCTGGATCGAATGGTCGAAATCCGGGTCTCCGGCGATGGATCTCTTGCTGCAGCGGGGGCGCGACGCGATGTCGTTGGGGGACAACAGGACGGCGGTGCAGCATTTCACCGCGATCATCGACCACTCGCCCGAGTTCGCCGAGGCGTGGAATGCCCGCGCGACGGCCTATTACAACAGCGGCGATTACGGGCCTTCGGTGGCCGACATCGCGCAGGTGCTGGTGCTGAACCCGCGCCATTTCGGGGCGCTGTCGGGCTTGGGCGCGATTCTGGAAGAAACCGGCAAGCCGGATCGGGCGCTTGAAGTTTACCGGGCTGCGCTGGCCGTGCACCCGCACTTGCAAGGCGTGATCGACGCCGTGCAGCGTCTGGAAACCCAGGCCGAGGGCCAGGAGCTTTAATCCATGGACGCCCCGCGGCGGGTGACGGCGGTCCTTGGGCCGACGAATACCGGCAAGACCCACCACGCGATCGAGCGGATGCTCAGCCACCGGACAGGCGTGATCGGCCTGCCCCTGCGCCTGCTTGCGCGCGAGGTCTATGACCGGATCGTTGCCCGTGTCGGCCCGTCGGTGGTGGCGCTGGTGACGGGCGAGGAACGGATCGTCCCTGAACGGACGCAGTATTGGGTCTGCACGGTTGAGGCGATGCCGCAGGAGATCGGCGCCGATTTCGTCGCGGTGGACGAGATCCAGCTTTGCGCCGATGCCGACCGGGGGCATGTATTCACCGACCGTCTGCTGCGGGCGCGCGGCCTGCACGAGACGCTGTTTTTGGGGTCCGACACGATGCGCGGGGCCATCGCCGGGTTGGTGCCGCATGTGACGTTCCTGAAACGCGAGCGAATGTCGACGCTGACCTACGCAGGTTTGAAAAAGATAAGTCGGATGCCCCCGCGCAGTGCAATTGTCGGGTTTTCGGTTGAAAATGTATATGCCATCGCTGAACTGATCCGCCGTCAGAAGGGCGGCTGCGCGGTCGTGATGGGCGCGCTCAGCCCGCGGACGCGCAATGCGCAGGTCGCGCTCTACCAGAACGGCGATGTGGACTATCTGGTGGCCACCGATGCCATCGGCATGGGCCTGAACCTTGACATCAAGCACGCGGCCTTTTCTGCCACCGCCAAGTTTGACGGCCGCCGGATGCGCCCGCTTTACCCGCAGGAACTGGCCCAGATTGCTGGGCGGGCCGGGCGGCATACCGAGGATGGCACCTTTGGCGTGACCGGCGACGTGCGGCCCCTTGACGAGGATCTGGTCGAGGCCATCGAAAACCACCGCTTCGCCCCGGTGAAGAAGCTGCACTGGCGCAACGAGCAGATGGATTTCGGCACAGCCGACCGTCTGATCCGCAGTCTGGAATATCCGACGTCGAACGAATGGCTGACGCGCGCCCGCGATGCGGATGACGTGCTGGCGCTGAAGGCGCTGTCTGCCCTGCCGGAGGTGCGGGACCGTCTGACTGAACCCAAGCGGGTGCAGCTTTTGTGGGATGTCTGCCGGATTCCCGACTTCCGGTCGACGGGCGGGGCGGAACACACCACGCTTCTGACCCGGATCTTCGAATTTCTGGTGGGGCGCGGTCTGGGGGGCGGGCGGATCCCTGCCGACTGGCTGGCCAAGGCCATTGCAAGGATCGACAAGACCGAAGGCGATATCGACACATTATCGCGCAGATTGGCGTATATACGGACGTGGACCTACGTTACCCAGCGGAAAAACTGGGTAGAAGACGAAAGCCATTGGCGGGATGAAACGCGCGCTGTAGAAGACCGCCTGTCGGATGCCCTGCATGCGGCGCTGACGCAACGATTTGTCGACCGGCGGACATCAGTCCTCCTCCGCCGGTTGAAGCAGAAGGAGGTCCTCGTGGCCGAAGTGAACGACAAGGGCGAAGTGACGGTCGAAGGCGAATTCGCCGGCAAGCTGGAGGGGTTCCGCTTCAAGCAGGACGCCAGCGCCACGCCCGATGCCGCGCGCACATTGGCGCAGGCGGCGATTCAGGCCCTGAAGCCTGAATTCCACCTTCGCGCCGACCGCTTCTACAACGCCCCGGACACCGAGCTTGATTTCACCGAACAGGGCGGCCTGATGTGGGGCAGCAATGCGGTGGGCAAGCTGGTCAAGGGCGCCGAAGCGGCGAAACCCTCGGTCGAGGCTTTTGTCGACGAAGAGGCCGGGGCCGAGGTTGTGGACAAGGTCCGCCGCCGGTTGCAGCACTTCATCGACCGCAAGGTTGCCGCCCAGTTCGACCCCCTGCTCGCCATGGCCCGGGATGAGGCGCTGACTGGTCTTGCCCGCGGCTTTGCCTTCCGGCTGAGCGAAGCGATGGGCGTTCTTCCCCGCGAGGCTGTTGCGTCCGAAGTCAAGGAACTGGACCAAGAGGCGCGCGGCGCCCTGCGCAAGCATGGTGTGCGCTTTGGCCAGTTCACCGTTTTCCTGCCCGCCCTTTTGAAGCCCGCGCCCACGCGGTTGCGGTTGGTGCTATGGTCGCTTTGGAACGGCCTGCAGGAATTTCCTGAAAGCCCGCCGCCGGGCCTTGTGACCATCCCCAACGTGGCCGAAGTCCCAAAGCAGCACTACACGCTGGCCGGCTATCACCCTGCGGGCACCCGCGCGATCCGCATCGACATGCTGGAACGTCTGGCCGACATCCTGCGCCAGAAGGACAGCCGTGCGGGGTTTGAGGCGACGCCGGACATGCTGTCGATCACCGGCATGACGCTGGACCAGTTCGCCGATCTGATGGCCGGCCTTGGCTACAAGGGCGAAAAGGGTGAACGGGCGAAGGTCAAGACGACCGAAGCCCCGAAAGCTCCGGAAATCTCGGCCGAGGCGGCTGCGTCGATTGCGGCGGGCGTGCCGATCCCCGAGGAAGTCTCGATCCTTGCGGCACCCGCCGAACCGCACGATGAGGCTGCCACCGAAGCCGCGCCCGAGATGGAGGCGTTCTACACCTTCACCTGGGCACCAAAGCCGCGCTTCCAGCGGCCAGAACGTGCGCCACGCCCCGAACGCAAGCCATTGGCTGAGGGTGAAGTGCGCGCCCCCCGCAGCGACCGTCCCCAAGGAGATCGCCCCCAGGGTGACCGTCCGAAGGGCGACCGGCCCCAAGGGGAGCGGCCAAAAGGCGACCGTCCGCGCGGTGATCGCCCGAAGGATGGGCAGCGTCCTGATCGGAAGGGCGACCAGAAGGGCGGCAAACCGCAGCGCGACGAGCGGCAGAAGTCGTTCGAGGCCCGCCCACCCCGCAGCGAAAAGCCGATTGATCCCGACAACCCCTTTGCCGCGTTGCTGGCGCTGAAGGGCAAGGTCTAAGGCTTGGCCGGGCCTTCGGGCAAACCGACCCCCGGGGCTCTGCCGCGCCTGCGGCTGGACAAATGGCTGTGGCAGGCGCGCTTCTTCAAGACGCGCGCCTTGGCCGCCGACCTGATCGACGCAGGGTCGGTTCGGGTGAACGGCACCCGCGTCACCCGGCCCGGACGCGATGTGGCGCAGGGTGACGTGCTGACCTTCCCGCAAGGCACGCGAATCCGGGTTGTCCGCATCCTTGCGCTGGGCCTGCGTCGCGGCCCCTCAACCGAGGCGCAGGCGCTCTATGTGGACCTTGAACCGCAATCTGGCATGCCGGACCCGCTTGAATGATCCGCCTGCCTGCTCTAGCTAGACCGAAATGATCCGCTTCGGGGCCTTCCCATGACCTATGTCGTCATCGACAACTGCATCGCCTGCAAATACACCGACTGCGTCGAGGTATGCCCGGTGGACTGCTTCTACGAAGGCGAGAACATGCTGGTCATCCATCCGGATGAATGCATCGACTGCGGCGTCTGCGAACCCGAATGCCCCGCCGACGCGATCCGCCCGGACACCGAGCCGGATATGGAGCAATGGGTGACCTTCAACCGCAAGTATGCCGTGCAATGGCCGGTGATCGTGACCAAAAAGGACCCGCTGCCCGGCTATGAAGACCGGGATGGCGAGGCTGGAAAGCTGGCGAAGTACTTCTCGGAAACCGCAGGCTCTGGCGGCTGACGCGGCAAGCGATTCGGCGGCCATGGGCGCCACGAATCAGTGAGTCTGGCGAAACTGGTTGCGTATCAAAGCCTTGGTCCAAATTCCTGCTGGTAGGCACCAGTTGGAATCAGCGGCGTTTTGTGTTATGGTTTGTTCACAAACAAGCATGGAAGCCTGATATACGGCTTAGCGCATAGCGTCTGGGCCCTATTTTTTTGTGACATTTGGACTCTGCGCGCCAAGACTTCGGGTCATGGTCGCGGTGTCCTTGTCCCGAAGACAGGCTTCCCATCTGGGGATCGCGCTGAATGACCAAACTGAAGAAGCCTGAGTTCCGTCCGAATGATTTCGTTGTGTACCCTGCGCATGGCGTGGGCAAGATCATCTCGATCGAAGAGCAACAGATTGCCGGAATTCAGCTGGAGCTGTTCGTAATCTCGTTCGAGAAGGACAAGATGACGTTGCGGGTTCCCACGCACAAGGCAACGGAAATCGGCATGCGTGCCCTGTCGGCACCGGATGTCGTCAGCAAGGCGCTGGACACGCTGAAGGGCAAGGCCAAGGTCAAGCGGGCCATGTGGTCGCGCCGCGCGCAGGAATATGAACAGAAGATCAACTCGGGTGATCTGCTGTCGATTGCCGAGGTGGTGCGCGACCTGCATCGCGCGGATGACCAGCGCGAACAAAGCTATTCCGAGCGTCAGCTTTACGAAGCCGCGCTGGAACGCCTGACCCGCGAAGTTGCGGCCGTGTCCGGGGTGGATGAGGCCGGCGCTGCAAAGCAGGTGGATTCGGTGCTGGTCGGTCGCGTCGCGGCCTGATCCGACAGCAAGGTTGATGATGCGGCGGTCCCCAAAGGGCCGCCGTTTTTCATTGCGGCCGCGCTGTGCCCCGGGCCTGCCTTACCCGAAATACCGCTCCGCCGGCAGATAGCCCGCCAGCCGCCCCGCCGCACACCAATCCCGTTCCAGACCAAGATCGCCGACCAGAATCACCTGATCCGCCGGCACTGTGCCAAGGGCCGCGCGCAGCTTTTCCCGCATCTCGCCGAACCCGGCCAAGGCAAACGGCGCGGGATGGGCTGCGTCCAGCACCCCGGGATTTGCGGCCTCCAGCATCCCCGGCGTCAAGGGCGCTACGGCGAGGGCCAGCCGTCCGCAGTGTAGGGTTGCCAGTTTTCCGGCCCGATCCTCCGGCATCGCCGGACGCAGGACAGAAGCCCGCAACGCGTTGGAGGAAAACAGAAACGCCACCACGTCATGCCCCGTAGCCGCCCGCACGCCGGCATAGGTCCGGTACTCCAGCCCCAGCTCCTTGGCACGCCTCACCCGCAACCGTACGACTTCGATCGGCAGGGTCGGCACCAACTGCTGTCGCGCGGCGGTCCAGCAGTGCCGACGCCAGCTTGCACCCGCCTCCAGAGACGGGCCGCGATTGTGACCAATTTGGTTCAAATCCAGCTTCCTTTCTGGAAAAGCATCCCACGGGAGGTCCGGAGGGTGTGAAGCCCTCCGGGGCTGGCCACAGAGGCAAGATCAGCCGTATTCGCGCAGCCGCGCCACATAGCGCGCCATCGTATCAACCTCTAGGTTCACAAGGTCCCCCACCGCCACCTCGCCCCAAGTGGTCGCGCCTTGCGTATGCGGGATGAAGTTCACCCCGAAATCGCGTCCCTCAACCTCATTCACCGTCAACGAGGTGCCGTTCAACGCCACCGATCCTTTCGGCGCGATGAACCGTGCAAGCGCATCCGGCGCGCGGAATGTCACCCGGACTGACCCACCCTCGGGGCGCACGCCCACCACCTCGGCCAGCCCATCGACGTGGCCAGACACGATATGCCCGCCCAGTTCATCCCCGACCTTCAGCGCGCGTTCCAGGTTCACCCGCTTGCCCGGGCGCCAGCCGCCAAGGTTGGTCTTCGACACCGTCTCGCCCGAGATTTCGACGTCAAACCAGTTTTCCGGATCAGACCCCAGCGCCACAACGGTCAGGCAGACGCCGTCACAGGCAATGCTGGCGCCGATGTCGATGCGGCCGGTGTCATAGCGCGTGGCGATGCGCGCGCGCAGATCGCCGGTTACCTTCGTTTCGACGATCCGGCCGATGTCGGTGACAATTCCGGTGAACATGGCAGCCCCCTTTGCGTTTTCTTGGACCTAGCCCCCGATGCCCGGCCGTGCAAGGGCGCGCCATGCGAGCCTGCCATGAAGTCTTCACTCTTTCCTACAATTTCCGCTGTAGTTCCGAATCATGCAGGTGCAAGAAGAGCATGGATCAGGGATCGCCAGTGACACAGACCGAACGCCATTTCCTGTTTCTCCAAGGGCCGCATGGCCCATGGTTCCACCATCTTGCGGGTCTGCTGCGCAAGGCGGGGGCGCAGGTCTGGCGCGTCGGGTTCAATCTGGGCGACCGGGTGTTCTGGCCCGGCCCGGGCTACATCGCCTTCAAGGGCCGTCAGGAGGCATGGGGTGACACTTGCGCCGATCTGATGACAAGGCACCGGATCACCGACCTGGTGGTCTATGGCGATACCCGGCCGATCCATGCGCAGGCCGTAGCCTTGGCCCGGGCGCGTGGCATCACGGTGCATGTGTTCGAGGAAGGCTATCTGCGGCCCTATTGGGTGACGTATGAACGCGGCGGCGCGAACGGGCATTCGCGGTTGATGCAACTGACCGTCCCGCAGATGCAGGATGCGCTGGCAGAGGTGGATCTTGACCTGCCCGACACCCCCGCCACCTGGGGCGACATGCGCCAGCACATGTTCTGGGGCGCGCTTTACCATGGCTGCGTGGCGTTGGGCTTGCAGGCCTATAGCAATTTTCGCCCCCACCGGACGCTGACGGTGGGGCAGGAATTTCTGCTGTATCTCAAGCGCTTCCTCCTGATGCCGGTCCACCGGCTGGAGCGTCGCCTTGCCACGCGCCGGATCCGGCGCAGCGGGTTTCCCTATCATCTGGTGATCCTGCAACTGGAACATGATGCCAGCTTTCGCGACCATTCTCCCTTTGCCACAATGGCCGAATTTCTGGAGGTTGTGATGGCCGGGTTTGCCAAAGGTGCTGCGCGGCACCACCATCTGGTGTTCAAGGCGCATCCCCTGGAAGACGGGCGCGTGCCCCTTGCCCGGGACATTCGCCGTCTTGCTGCCCGGCACGGGCTGGCGGACCGGGTGCATTTCGTGCGCGGCGGCAAGCTCGCTGAACTCTTGAACGATGCGCGGTCCGCCGTCACGGTCAATTCCACCGCCGGGCAACAGGCCCTGTGGCGCGGGCTGCCCTTGCGCAGTTTCGGGGCCGCGGTCTATGCCAAGCCCGAATTCGTGTCTTCCCAACCGCTTGACGCGTTCTTTGCCGCGCCGGAACGTCCCGATACCCGCGCCTATCGCGACTATCGGCACTTCTTGCTGGAAACCTCACAGGTCGTTGGGGGCTTCTATTCGGCACGCGGTCGACGGGCGCTGTTGCGGCAAGTGGCAGACATGATGCTTGCGCCGGATGATCCCTATCAGGCGCTACAATCCGGGACAGCGGCACCGCGGCAACAGTTGCGTCTTGTGCGGTGAAATCCGCATCGCGTGCTGGCTATGCTGGCTGCGATTCTGTAGTTTTGGGCCATAAAAGCAAGAAACAGTCGGGGGTTCAGGCAGTGCGCTTCACGGGTTCGAGGACGGTCAGGGCAGTTGCGCTGCTGGCAATTGTTGCTGTGGTCGCGTCCTGCGGATTGCCAAGATCCGGCCCAAGCAAGCGTGAAGTCCTTGCAGGATCGGTGGACAAGGACGGCGACGCCTTCATCGTGAACGTAACGCCAGCCGTTTCGCGGGCCACGGCGGTGCAGCCCAGCTTTGGGTTCAGCGCGGCGTTCCAGAACGCGGGACTGGTCGGGTCGGACACGCTGGCTTCGGGCGACATGCTCAGCATCACAGTCTATGAAAACGTCAAGGATGATCCGCTGCTGGGCAATACCGGGCAGCGCGTCTCGGCCCTGACCGATGTGCAGATTGACGGGCAGGGGTTCATCTTCATCCCCTATGCCGGGCGCATCAAGGCGGCGGGCCAGACGCCTGAGGGATTGCGTCAGGCGATCACGCGGCAGCTGGAAGACCAGACCCCCGACCCGCAAGTGACGGTGGCGCGTGCTGCCGGTGACGGTGCTACGGTCTCGATCTCCGGGCAGGCGGCGGGCAATGGCGTCTACCCGATTGAAGCGCCGACCCGGACCCTTGCCACTATGCTGGCAAAGTCGGGCGGCGTGGCGATTGACCCGGGCATGGCGATCGTCCGCGTTACGCGCGGGCGGCATACGGGCAAGATCTGGTTGACGGATCTGTACGAAAAGCCCGGCCTCGACATCGCGCTGCGCCCCGGCGACAAGATCGTAGTTGAGGAGGACAGTCGCAGTTTCGTGGCCCTTGGGGCGACGGGCGGCCAAAACCGTGTGCCCTTCGCGTCCGAGACGATGTCGGCGCTTGAGGCGATTGCCACGGTTGGCGGGCTGTCCACCATGTCGGCCGATCCGAAGGGCGTGTTCATCCTGCGCGATGAGGATGAGGCGGTTGCGAGTGCCGTCTTGGGCCGCAGTGACCTGATCGGGGATCAGCGGGTCATCTATGTGCTCGACCTGACCACGCCGACCGGCCTGTTCGAAGCGCGGGATTTTCAGGTCCGCGACGGCGATACGCTTTATGTGACCGAAGCCCCCTTCGTGCAGTGGCAAAAGACTCTCTCTGCCATCACCGGCACAACCGGCGCGGCCTCCAACATCGCCAACACTGCCAATTCCGGCAACTGATCGCGCCATGTCAGGCGCGGTCGGGCCAGAGACGCTGCCGGGGGTGCCCCGGCGGCTGTGGCACCAGAATCTGTCGCTGCTGCGCGACCGCCGTCTGCACCGGATGCTGGACCTTGCCGGACATGAGCTGCGCTTTGGCCTGCCAGCCGCTGGCGACGGGGTTCTGGTCTGGGGCCGCAGCCCGACGGCCTGGCGGGGTGAGGCGATTGCCGCCCGCCGTCATGCCCCGCTGGTCCGGGTTGAGGATGCGTTTCTGCGGTCGGTCCATCCCGGCCGCGCCAAAGGCGAGCCGCCCCTTGGCCTGCTGATCGACCCGGTCGGCGTGCACTTCGACAGCGCTGCGCCATCGCGGATGGAGCAGATTTTGCAGGCATTGGACTTGCAAAATTCAAATCTTCTGACCCGCGCAGAAGCCATTATAGCGCGAATTCGGCAACTTCACTTGTCAAAATACAATAATTTTGACCTCTCGCTCCCCACCCCTGACCCCGGCTTTGTGCTGATCGTCGATCAGACCAAGGGCGATGCCTCCATCCGCCACTCCGGGGCGAGTGCGGCGACGTTTCGCGCCATGCTGGATAGTGCCCTTCGCGACCATCCTGACGCCCGCATCGTCATCCGCACCCATCCTGAAACCGCCGCACAGTTGCGCCCCGGCCATTTCGGCGCTGCGGATGCCGGGGGCCGGGTGACCCTGCTGACAACGCCCGTCTCGCCGCATCACCTGCTGGCGGCAGCGGCTGACGTCTATTCGGTGTCGTCCCAACTGGGGTTCGAGGCGATCTTACATGGTCACCGGCCTCGAGTTTTTGGCCAGCCCTTCTATGCGGGGTGGGGCTTGACCGAGGACGAACAACCCCTTGCCCGACGCAATCGCCGCCTTACCGCAGAACAGCTGTTCGCCGGCGCCATGCTTCTGGCGCCCCTTTGGTATGACCCCTGCCGCGACCGGCTCTGTCCGCTTGAAGACGCGATCGACCATCTGGAAGCGCAAACGCGCGCCTTGCGTGAGGATCGGCTCGGCCATGTCGCCGCCGGAATGCGGCTGTGGAAACGGTCCCGCCTGCAGGCCGTTTTCGGGGGCGAGCGGCCGCTGCGCTTTCGCTACTCCCCCGCCGCGGCGGACAGGCTGGCGGTGGCAACGGGCCGCAACCTGCTGATCTGGGCGGGGAAAGAACCGGATGGGTTCGCCCCGAAAGCCCCCTGCCTGCGGGTGGAGGATGGGTTTCTCCGCTCACGCGGGCTGGGGGCGGACTTGGTTCCGCCCCTGTCGGTCGTGACCGATGATCAGGGGATTTACTATGATCCAAGCCGCCCCTCGCGTCTGGAGGCGTTGATCAAAGCCCCCATGCCTGTCGGCGGCATGGAAAGGGCAATGGCGCTTTTGGAACGGGTGCGGGCCGCGGGGGTGTCGAAGTACAACCTGCCCGCAACACCTTTGCCGCCGCTGCCGGAAGGGCACCGGATCCTTGTGCCGGGGCAGGTGGAAGACGACGCCTCGATCCGCAAGGGGGCAGGGGTGGTGCGGACGAACCTTGCCCTGTTGCAGGCGGTGCGCGCGGCAAACCCGGGGGCGGTGGTGATCTACAAGCCGCATCCGGATGTCGTGGCGGGCCTGCGACCCGGGGCCATTCCGCCCGACGTGCTGGACGGGTTGGCGGATGTCGTCCTGCCCTTGGCTGACCCGGTGGCGCTGTTGGCTCAGGTGGCTGAAGTCTGGACCATGACCTCGCTTCTGGGATTTGAGGCGCTGATCCGGGGCGTCCCCGTCACGTGCCTCGGTGCGCCCTTCTACGCCGGGTGGGGTCTAACGCGGGATCAGGCGCCAGTGCCCGACCGGCGCGGGACGGCGGACCTTGCCACGCTGGTCCATGCCACCCTGATCGCCTATCCGCGCTACTGGGACCCGATCAGTCGCCAGCCCTGCCCGCCAGAGGTGGTGCTGGACCGGCTGTCCAGCGGCACGATCCCGGCCCCCGGGGCGCTGAACCGATTGGTGGCAAAGGCTCAGGGTGTTTTTGCCAGCTATGCCCACCTGTGGCGTTAGGGCTGGTCTGGTCTGGTGCGTTAGCGCACCAGCCGCCAGAACCGCCACATCAGGCTGACCGCCGCGCAGACCAGCCCCACGACCAGCCCAAGCCAAAGGCCCACCCCGCCAAAGCCCAAGGGAAAGGCCAAAATATAGCTGAAGGGGATGCCGATCAGCCAATAGCTTACCGCCGCAAGCCACATCGGCACCCGGGTGTCTTGCACGCCGCGCAGCAGGCCAAGCGCCATGACCTGCAGCGCATCGGCCAGCTGGAACAGGGCCGCCAACATCAGCAGGACCGACCCATAGGCCAGAATCGCCGCACTTTCCGGTTTCTTCAGGTCCAGAAACAGCGAGACAATCGGTTCCGGCAGCGACACGAACAGCACGACCGAGGCCACCGCCACCCCGGTCGAGATTGCCACCGCTATCTTCGCCGCCGCCTTCAGGGCCACCCGGTCGCCGCGTCCGTCAAAGCGGGCGATGCGGATTGTGGCCGCACTCGACAGCCCGACATGCAGCATGAAGGTCAGCGCGGCCACCTCCAGCGCAATGCCATGCGCGGCCAGTTCAACCGTGCCAATCCAGCCCATCATCAGCGCCGAGGCGTGGAACAGCCCGCCCTCCGCCAGCCCGGTCAGTCCGATCGGCACCCCCAGCCGCCAGACCAGCCGCATCGCCTGCCAATCCGGCCGCCAGAAGCGCTGGAACAGGTGGAACCGCCGCAGGCTTGGCAACAGGCCCGCGTAAAGTCCCAGCGCCAGCAGGGACAGGACCTGAACCGTGACGGTCGCCACCGCAGCCCCTTGCGCGCCCAGTTCGGGAAAGCCCCAGTTGCCGAAGATGAGCGCATAGTTGACCGTGACGTTGACCCCCACCGCCACCAGTGTCACCCACAGCACGATCTGCGTCCGCCCCAGCGCCGAGAGATAGCTTTGCAGCACGGTCACCACCAAAGCCGGAACCATGCCAAGACCCACAAGCCGCAGATAGCTTTCGGCAATCGCGGAAACCTCCGGGTCCTGTCCAAGGGCCAGCAGGATCGGCCGAGACCACCAGAACACCGGAAACACCAGAACCCCGAACAGGATCGACAGCCAAATCCCCATGCGCGTGTCGCGGCGCACCTGTGCCTCGTCACCCCGGCCAAGCGCTGCGGCGACCATCGGCATCACGGCCTTGGCAAAGCCAGACCCAAGGACATAGACGATGAAAAAGGACGACGCCCCCAGCACCACTGCGGCCAGCGGCACGACGCCATAGCGGCCCATCATCACCACATCGGTGACATGCAGCGCCATCTGCGCCAGGTGTGAGCCTGCAAGTGGCAGACCCAGCGCCAGCGTCTCGCGCGCGTGGGTCGAGGGGGTCATGGGGGTTGTCATGGCGCCGGATTACGCTGCCGCCGGGCCGTTCACAAGCCAGAGCGTTAACCGTGATGCCTAAAAAACAAGCAGCCACAGGGCGGTGATCGCGATCACCCCGCCAAAGGTCAGTTCCACCACCGGCAAGGCGCGGGCGATCCGGCCGCCGCCAAGCCCTTGCAGCGCCCCCTCGCGTGCCCAGACGGCAAGGCCGGCGACAGTCACAGTGACAAGCGCCGTGCCAAGGCCCATGACAAAGGCCCCGACGATCCCGGCGGCAGCGATCCCCAATTGCCATGTCAGGATCAGCACGAACAGCGCGCCCGTGCAGGGCCGCAGCGCGATGCCCGCCACCAAGGCCAGCGCATCGCGCCAGCCGGTCAGGCGGCTGACTTGCTCCAGCGTCGGGCCATGCGCGTGGCCACAGGTGGCGCAATGGGCGTCATGGTCGTGATGCCCGTGCTCATGATGCCCGTGCCCGTGGTGCGCGTGGCCATGGTGCCCGTGGTCGTGCGAATGTCCGTGGTCATGCCCATGCCCGGCACCAACCGCGCCACCTGCCGCCCGCAACCCCCGGAACCCGCGCCAGACCAGCCACAGGCCCAGCCCGGCAATCATCGCGTGGCTGGCCGGGGCCATCCAGCGGTCGGCGGCCCCTTCGACTGCCTGCCGTGTCAGGCCAAGCACCGCCACTGCCGCGTAGACGAGGCCCACCGCCACCGCCGCCTGTGCAAGGCTTGAGGCGAGCGCCAAACCGGCCAGCGGCCCCATCGGCACCCGCCGCGCCACGCCATAGCCGCCGATCAGCAGCTTGCCATGCCCCGGCCCCGCCGCATGCAGCACGCCATAGCCGAAACACACCCCCCAGAACGCCGCCAGCGCCCCCGGCTCGCCCCCGCGGAGGGCGCGGATTGCGCTGGCCAGCCGGTTTTGCGTGACCTCTTGTGCGCCCTTCAGCCAGCCGGCCAGGCCATCAAGCCCGCCGGTCAGCCAAAGGCCGGCGATAACCACCACCAGCGCCAGCCCGCCAAAGCCTATCGCGCGGCGCATGTGACGCGGACCTCTTCGGCGTAGTTCTTGCCGACGGCGGGAAAGCTCATCTCAAGGTCCGCATCGGGGGTGAATTCCTGCAACGCGGCCAACAGCGCCTCATCCGCGGCATCCAGATCGGGGATGAAGGTCTCGGCCAGACAGCCGGTGCCCCCTGTCAGAACCGGGTCATGCGCGATGGTGTAGGCGGTGTAATAGCCCGGATCATAGACCTGCACGATCAGCGGCACCTCACCCAATGGCACCGGCGCATCGAAGACCCGCACATGCGACGATGTGATGCGCCCCGCATCGTAACCTGCCGTCCAGTCCTGCGGCCCGGACAGAGCGAGTTCCGTGTCCTTCATCAACACATAGGTGTCGCCCGCAAAGCCCGGGATCCAGTTCATGTCGAACCCGGACAGTTGCGCCTGTTCCGCAGGCGTCAGCTTGCCATCCCAATCAGGGTCCAGACCCATGTCGCCAACGATGTAGAGCGAATAGAGATCATCGTAGGTCCAGCTGATCCGCACGCCGGTAGCAGCATTGTCGGCGTTGATCAGCACCTCGACCTTGGTGTCGATGAACACATGCGGATGCGACAGGGCAGGGCCTGCGCCCGCCACCATGATGCCGCCGATCAGGACCCATCGATTCATGCGCCCGAACCTAGTGTTCCCCGGCGCCCGCGCCAAGGGGCGTCCGCGTCACGGTGGCAAGGCCCCGCCTGAGCAGTGGTCAACCGCGCTGCATCGCCGGGTGGGTCGCCGCTTCATAGATGTCGGGCACCGCGCCCAGAACTTGCGCCGCGCGACCCACGATCAGCGGGTCCGGCGCACCGATCGCCACGTGATCCTTGTTGGGATAATCGACCGTCGAAAGGAAATGCTTCATGCAGTTCAGCCGCGCGCGCTTCTTGTCATTCGACTTGACGATGACCCAGGGCGCATCGGCGGTGTCAGTATAGAAGAACATCGCCTCTTTCGCTTCGGTATAGTCGTCCCAGCGGTCAAGCGACGCCTTGTCGATGGGCGAAAGCTTCCACATTTTCAACGGGTCGGTCTCGCGTGCGACAAAGCGGGTGCGCTGTTCTTCGCGGGTGACGCTGAACCAGTATTTGTGCAGCCTGATGCCGGATCGGACCAGCATCCGCTCCAACTCGGGCGCCTGGCGCATGAATTCAAGGTATTCGGACGGGGTGCAGAAGCCCATCACCCGCTCTACCCCCGCGCGGTTGTACCAGCTGCGGTCGTAGAACACCATTTCCCCCGCCGTGGGCAGATGCGCGATGTAGCGTTGAAAGAACCACTGGCCCTTTTCCACGTCCGACGGTTTGGACAGCGCGCAGACCCGGGCATAGCGCGGGTTCAGATGTTCCATGAACCGTTTGATCGTGCCGCCCTTGCCGGCAGCATCGCGGCCTTCCATCAGGATGACGAATTTCTGCCCGGTCTCCTGCGCCCAGATCTGGACCTTCAGAAGCTCGGCCTGCAGACGGGCCTTTTCCGCCTCATAGGTGGCGCGCCCCATCAGGCGGGCATAAGGGTAGCGCCCGGATTCAAAGGCTTGCCGCAAGGGCGCGGTGCCAACCTCGGGGAAGTGTTTCGGCCCGCTGGCCGCTGCTGTGTCCGTCTGCGCGACGGTAATCTCTGCACTGGTGTCTTCCAATTGCCCCTCCCGTGACCTGTCCGGGATGCATATTGGCACAGAATGAAGATTTTCACCTTGATCGGGGTCAAATGTGATGCTGGCGACCGTTGGCCTTGAAAAACCAAACGGGGCGGCAGGGTTCCAGCACCCACCGCCCCTGAATGAAGAAGGTCTCTCGCAAAGCCTTTGTCGCCAATACAGCGCGACGCCCCATGGCTACCAAAAACGGCCGGATGGCGCATACCCCAACTGAGGTAGACGGGGCGGTCCCGGGTCAGGCAACGTCGCTACGCGCCAACCGTTCCACGGTATCCAGCACCTGCGGCCATTCCGCCATGAACAGAAGCTGTCCGGTTCCGGGCAGAAACCGCACCTCAAGCTGCGGATACTCTGCCGCCAGTTCGCGGATCGTCGCAACCGGCGACTGCGGGTCCTGGTCGCCCTGCAGGAGAAGGACCGGCACCTTGACGGCGCGCACGACGTCAGACCAGTCCTTCTCGGACCCGATGCATTCCGCCGTGAAGGCCGCATGGGCCGACCATTTCGCCGTCATGCAGATGTCCGAGCCTTCCAGCACCGCGGCCCGCACCTCGGGCCGGTCGAAGGCTTCCATATCCGCAGCGCTGCCGCCATTGACCTGACGGAAGAACGCCTCCTTGCCCAAGCGCCGGGCCAGACTGAAGCCTGCCTGCACAAGGAACGGCAGCACTTTCGGCGCATAGCGGGCATTGGCCAGAATGAAGCGCTGCCACTTGTCCATCCGGTCATATTGGGCGGCGCTGCGCAGCGGCAGTTGGCAGGCCGCCCCGACGATTGCGCGCACAAGGTCCGGGCGCTGGATCGACAGGTTCATCGCAAAGCGCAAGTCAGCCCCCAGCGGAACGGCCACCGCGCCCTTGAGGCCCAGATGATCCAACACCGCCGCATAGTCGCGGGTGACACCTGCCAGATGGTCAACGTCCCGTGGCAGAAGGTCAGTCCCGCCATAGCCCGCCCGTACCGGCACGATGACCCGCAGCCCCCGGCTTGCCGCCGCACGTTCTGCCGTTGCGGGCCAGCGGATCAGCCCGAAATCAAGGTGCATGTAAAAGACCGGCGTCCCGCGCGGATCGCCGAATTCGATCCAGGTCAGTCGCCGCCCGTCCGTCCCGCGCATCTCGTGCAGCGGCCGCGGGTCCAGCGCTCCACGATGGGGCAGGGTGGCGTCGCCCTGCACCGGGATCAGTGCCACATCCATCAGCCCCAGCACCACCCGCACCAGTTCCGCCTGGCTGTGCGTCTCGGTCTTGGCCAGAACTGACCGCACTTGCGTCCGCACCGTCTCGACCGATCGGCCACGGGCTTCGGCGATGTCGCGCAGCGGCTGGCCCAGCGTGACCCCGCGCACGATCTCGACCTCGGCGGCGGTCAGCCCGAACGCCTCTTGCACCGTGACCTCGAACCCCTCCGGCCAGACCAGTTCCGTCGAAACGACCAAGGCCAAGGGCCGCTTGGTCTGCCCTTCCACCGGGCTGATCCGCAGGATCACCGGGCTGCCCGTGGTGACCGACCGCATCCGCAGCGTCACGACCCGTTCCGCCTTCCGCGCCGCAACCCTTCGGATCGTGTCCGACAACAGTTCGCGATCTTCCGCGTCAAACGGCAGGTCAGCGAAAGCGCCGCCCTCAGCCACCCCGAACGCCAGCACTGCCGCCCGGTTGCACCCGGCGATCCTTGTGCCGCCGTCGCCCAGAAATGCGGCCGAGCGGGTGATATCCTCAAGCACCGTCCGGTTGGCCTGCGCCTGCTGGGCGGCGTCGAACCGGTCCAGAAAGACCGTCGCCCGCTGCAGATGCGCCTCGATCTCGGGGTCTTCCAGCTGGATTGCGCTTTCCACAGGACCGACCCGCAGCGCGGCAGCCCGGCCTTCCCAGACCTCAAGCAAGTCCTCCAGCCGGATCGGATCGACTGCCACGTCGTACAGCCGCTCCACAATCTCGGCCCGGTGGTCGCGATCGGCGAACGCGGCGCTGGACTGCGGTCTTGTCGGCGGTCTGGTTTCGGTCATGCCCGAAACCTGAGCCACTATCCGCCTCACATCAAGGGACCACTGCGCCACGGACCCCCCTTTTTCTTTGACGGTTCAGGCCTTACGCTTCGCCCTCATCGACAGGAGGTTTCGGATGATCACCCTTTATGGCGCTTTCCGGTCCCGCGCTTCGCGCCCGATCTGGCTGCTTTACGAACTGGACCTTCCGTTCACGCATGTGCCCGTCATCCAGGGCTATCGCCTGCCGCAGGCCAGCGCGCCCGATGCCCCGCTCAACACCACCTCGCCCGCCTTCCTGAAGGTCAACCCGCTGGGCCAGATTCCAGCCTATGTCGAGGATGATCTGGTCCTGACCGAGTCGCTGGCCATCACCAACCACATCGCCCGCACGCGCGGCGGACATCTTGGCCCCCAGACAGCAGCCGAAGCCGCCCTGATGGATCAGTGGACCTTGTTCGCCGTCACCGCGGTCGAGGGCCCGGGGCTTGAGATCATGAAGATCACCAACGACGGGGGCGACAAGACCGCCGAAGGTCAGGCCGCCATCGGCATTCTGGCCGAGAGGCTCCGCCGCCCCCTGAAACGGCTGGAGACGCATTTTGCCACCCACAGCCACCTGGTCGCCGAGCGCTTCACCGTCGCCGACATCAACCTCGCCGAGTGTCTGCGCTATGCGCAAAGCCACCCGACGCTGTTCGACGAGTTTCCGGCGGTGAAGGCGTGGCTTACGGGTTGCCAGTCCCGCCCGGCGTTCAAGAAGATGTGGGACGCAAGACTGGCCGAGCCCGCGTAAGCCGCACCGGCAGGAGCGGGGGTTTCACACCCCCGCGCCCCCGTGGGATATTTGGAGAAGAGAAAGCCGCTGGTCGCTTCGTCTTGGAATTCAGAGTGGCCGGCTCTGAAGGCTGCGCCGGGCTGATCCCACCTGTCAGACAAGTCCTTGCCGCTTCGCAAAAGGGGTCGAGCCCCGATCCTCTTGCCAGGTGTGGCCGCACCGTTCCGCAACCTTTCCGCCGATTCAGTGCCATGCGTTGCGGCGATTGCACCCAGCGCCATGTCCATCCCGACTGATATCTTGAACCCTCCGGACGACCGAAGCCAGAATGCTGCAACGCTCAGAGGCCCTCGGCGGGTGCAACGCCGGAAGGTCAACACCCCGCCGCCTGACCAAGCCAGACCGCGGGGTGTCTTTCCCTTCGCGGTCATCGGCGTCCCCGCCTGTACCGCCCGAACAGGTCTGCACGATTCGAGTAAACACGCGATTAACGTTAACGCGCGCCCCTGAGAAAATCGGCTTTCTCTTCAACAAATATCCCACAGGGGGTCCGGGGGGTGTGAAACCCCCCGGGCGACCTTGGCTCAGGGCACCTGCTTTTGCCAGGGATGCGCCTCCCGAAACCCCAGCACCTCCCGGATCTTCCGGTTGGACAAAAGCCCCTCCCGCTCGCCCACCGGACGCGACAGCGGCACGTTTGGGAAGAACCGGGGCAAAAGCTCTGAGTTTGGTTGCGGCACCGCGTTTTCGTCATTCACTGCGTTGAACACCTGGAAGCCGAGGCCGTTCTTCTGCAGGCACAGATCCACAATCTGCCCCAGATCCCGCGCGTCGATATAGCTGAAAGTGATCCGCCGCCGCAGGCCCGGGTCCTCAGCCAAGGGCGGAAAGAGCGTCGCATACTCATGTGGCTCCACCACATTCCCGATCCGCAGCGCATAGACATCTGCCCCGAACCGCCGCTGGAAACTGCGCGCCGTGACCTCGTTCACCTTCTTCGACATGCCGTAGCTGTCCATCGGGTCGATGTCGTAATCCTCCTCCAGCGGAAGGACCTTCGGGTCCACCACGCCATCGCTGAAGCACACCCCATAGGTCGTCTCGGAGGATGCGATGATCACCTTCCGGATGCCCATCTTCAGCGCCGCTTCCAGCACGTTGTAGGTCCCGACCGTGTTCACCCGGAAGGTCTCGGTATCCGGCACCATCCCGTAGCGCGGCACGGCGGCAAAATGCACCACGGCGTCGAACAGCTGCGCCGCCCCGCCCTCCATCTCCTCATACCCCGCATGGGTCCGCATCGCGGAATAGACCTGCCCCGCGTCGCAGATGTCCCCCAGCAGGTCATGCACCCCCGGATGCCCCAGTGGCACCCGGTCGAAGTTCAGCACCTTGTGCCCCTGCGCCACGAGGTAAGGCACCACATGCTTCCCCGCCTTCCCCGAACCGCCCGTAAACAGCACTCGCATCGCCAGATCCTCCTCTTTGTCCCCAACCTAGGCCGCAAATGCCGCCGGGACCAGAGGCCGGAGGTGTCGGCCTGGCACCTCCCCTCCCCCTCGTGGGGAGGGGATGGGGGTGGGGGCCGCTGACAAGCCCGCAACGAAGTCCGCCGCCACGCCCGCCACAAGACCCCACATCTTGCGCCCCACCCCCCTCGGGTGATCTAATGGCTGCAACAACAGGGTGACCCGCATGAACGACCTTCTCTCCACCTCGCAGACCTACGACGCCTCCTCGATCGAGGTGCTTGAGGGGCTGGAGCCTGTCCGCAAACGCCCCGGCATGTATATCGGCGGCACGGATGAACGCGCGCTGCACCACATGGTCGCCGAAATCCTCGACAACGCGATGGATGAGGCGGTGGCGGGCCACGCCAACCGGATCGAGTTGGAGCTTCACGATGACAACTCCGTCACCGTCCGCGACAACGGGCGCGGCATCCCCGTCGACCCGCACCCCAAGTTTCCCGGCAAATCCGCGCTGGAGGTGATCCTTTGCACCCTCCACGCTGGGGGCAAGTTCTCCAACAAGGCCTATTCCACCTCCGGCGGCCTCAACGGTGTCGGCTCCTCGGTTGTCAACGCGCTGTCTGACCTGATGACCGTGCAGGTGGCGCTCAACAAGGAGCTTTACGAGCAGAGCTTCTCCCGCGGCATCCCCCGCGGCCCCATCGCCAAACTCGGCCCCGTCCAGAACCGGCGCGGCACCACCGTCACCTTCCACCCGGACCCAGAGATTTTCGGCCACCAGACCCTGAAACCCGCCCGCCTCTACAAACTCGCCCGGTCCAAGGCCTACCTCTTTTCGGGCGTCGAAATCCGCTGGAAATCCGCCGTCGCGGACGGCGAGACCCCGCAGGAAGCCACCTTTCACTTCCCCGGCGGCCTTGCCCAATATCTTTCCGACACCCTCGCCAAGACCACCACCTACGCCGAACGCCCCTTCGCCGGGCGCGTCTCGTTTCAAGAGAAATACCAGATCCCCGGCTCGGTCGAATGGGCGATCAACTGGACACCGATGCAGGACGGGTTCCTGCACTCCTACTGCAACACCGTCCCCACCCCCGAAGGCGGCACCCACGAATCCGGCTTCTGGGCCGCCACCCTCAAGGGCATCAAGGCCTATGGTGAGCGCGTGAAGAACCGCAAGGCCGACCTCATCACCCGCGATGACCTTCTCACCGGCGGCTGCGCGCTCCTCTCCGTCTTCATCCGCGAACCCAGCTTCGTCGGCCAGACCAAGGACCGCCTCTCGACCGAGGAAGCCGCGAAATGGGTCGAAAACGCCGTCCGTGACCATTTTGACACCTGGCTTGCCGCCGACCCGAAATCCGCCGGTGCGATCCTCGATTTCCTCGTCCTCCGCGCCGAAGAACGCCTGCGACGGCGGGAGGAAAAGGAAACCCAGCGCAAGACCGCCACCAAGAAGCTGCGCCTCCCCGGCAAGCTGACCGACTGCTCCTCCAAGACCCGCGAAGGCACGGAACTCTTCATCGTCGAAGGCGACTCTGCCGGCGGTTCCGCCAAAGGTGCGCGCAGCCGTGAGACTCAGGCCCTCCTCCCCCTCAAGGGCAAAATTCTGAACGTCCTCGGCGCCGCTTCCGCCAAGCTGAACGACAACTCCGAGATCCGCGACATCTGCGAAGCCCTCGGCACCGGCATGGGCACCCGCTTCAAGCTGGACGACCTGCGCTATGAAAAGATCATCATCATGACCGACGCCGACGTCGACGGCGCGCATATCGCCAGCCTGTTGATGACCTTCTTCTTCACCCAGATGCGCCCCCTGATCGACAAGGGCCACCTCTACCTCGCCTGCCCCCCACTCTACCGCCTGACGCAAGGCGCACGCCGGATGTATGTGGCCGACGATGCCGAGAAGGAGATCTGGCTTGCCAAGGGGTTGGGAGGCAAAGGCAAGATCGACGTCCAGCGCTTCAAGGGCCTGGGCGAGATGGACGCCAAGGACCTGAAAGACACCACGATGAACCCCCTGACGCGGAAGCTGATCCGGGTGTCGATTGACGAGGACGAACCGGGGATGACCGGCGATCTGGTGGAGCGCCTGATGGGCAAGAAACCAGAACTGCGGTTCCAGTATATTCAGGAGAACGCGCGGTTTGTGGAGGAGTTGGATGTCTAGAGTGAGTGGGAATGTTTAATCCGGCGACGGCAGCCCCAAATGTAACTGGTGACCTAGTTACAAAAGTTTTAGCTGTGGAAATTTACTTCCAACTTCGTGCTGGAAAATCGCCAATCTATTTTACACTTTCCGACTTCGCAGACTCATACTCACTTGAGTTGCTGTATATCGCAGTTTCGATTTCCCTTCTTTTTGCTTGGATCATTCCAGTTGCAATGCTATTGTATTGGTCGGTTTTTGGAAGCATCAGCTTTTTCCTTAACGCTGTCGGTTCATCAATTAAGATTAAAGGTACTCCAATTCTACCATTCTTGCGGTGGAAATCTGATATCAACCGCGTAAGTACCCAGATTGCCGAAGATTATGCCAAAAACAACCATGATGATGTATTGCTTGCCAGAATTAAGGCATTCGAAGCGCAAAAACTAAAGCAGGTCGAAGGAGAAGTCATTGCCACTATGAACCTTTTGCTTATTTGCGTTATCGTAGGTCTTGGATACATGGGCGCGCCAAACTTCCTCATGAAAGTTACATCCTTTGCCGACCCACTACTCAATAACTATGGATACGAATTTGTGTGTTTTCTTCTTGCAGTTCAAGGATTTTTTGGCAGGCTTTTCAATTACCATATCTTTGGAAGTATGGGTCATTTGCCCGGTGATTTTTTTTCTGGCAGCGAAGAGCGTGATAAGGTTGTCGCTTGGGCTTCCGAGATTGCGGCAAGAAATGTACCGTTCATGAGGAAATGGATCGAAGAGGAGTTTCGAAAGCGAAATAAGAAATAGTAGTGTTGGGTGCGCTGCCCGGCTCGCCATATGGTGGTCGGGAACCCACTATAACTAACTACCTTGCAGAATGGCCCAAAGCAAATCTGACCGCGCCCTCCCTCCCGGACCTCGCAGGCGTGCCCGGGCATTCGGCTAGAAAACAGTCCACTGGCCTGTTTTCTGATCCGTCTCACCCCCGCGTGCCGTTCCCGGTCAGCCTTGCCTCCCGGCGTCGCTCTCAGCCCCTTCCCGGGCCTGACCCGGGGCCTCGCCTGACGGCCCGAGACCCCTGCTCAAGGCCGGGGTGGGATGCGCCTTGTAGGTCGGGCTTCAGCCCGACTCCCCCGCCCCTCGCAAGCGCGCTCTGGCGTTCCCCATCAACTCCCCCGACATCGCAAAAAACCCCGCCCCGGGCCTGACCCGGGGCCTCGTCTGACAGCGCGAGACCCCGGCTCAAGGCCGGGGTGGGATGCGCCTTGTAGGTCGGGCTTCACCCCGACTCCCCCGCCCCTCGCAAGCGCGCTCTGGCGTTCTCAATCAACTCTCTCCGCCATTGCAAAAGACTCCGCCCCGGGCCTGACCCGGGGCCTCGTCTGACTGCCCGAGACCCCGGCTCAAGGCCGGGGTGGGATGCGCCATGTAGGTCGGGGTTCACCCCGATTCCCCGGCACATCACAAGAAACCCCGCCCCGATCCCCCTCAGGCCCGTTCATCCTTCGGGCTGCCCATCACCACGAAGGTCGTGATCGACCGGACCTGCGGCAGGACCCCCAGCACCTCGGTATGCCAGTGCTTGTAGGCCGCCAGATCCGCCGCCTCGACCCTAAGGAGGTACTCCACGGTCCCGGTGATGTTGTGACACTCCCGCACCTCCGACGCCCGGGCCACCGCCCTTTCGAACGCCTCCTGCGCGGATTTGGTGTGGGTGCCAAGCCCGACGGTGACATAGGCCACGAAGCCGATCCCAAGTCGGGCGGGGTCAAGGACTGCGCGATAGCCGCGGATCACCCCGTCCCGCTCCAGCGTCTGCACTCGGCGGAGGCAGGCCGAGGGTGACAGGCCCACGCGGTCGGCAAGGGCAAGGTTGGATTGCCGGCCATCGCGTTGCAGCGCGCGCAATATCCGGCGGTCGATTTCATCAAGGTGGGTCATTTGTTGCAAGACTAGACGGATCGGCCGCATCTTTGCAATCCTGTGCCGCAAAAGGTGGTGCAGGATTGCGGCCATGACATACGAGCTTTTCCTCGCCCTTCTGGGCTTCGCCTTCGTCACCTCGGTCACGCCGGGGCCGAACAACATGATGCTTCTGGCCAGCGGCGTGAACTTTGGCGTGCGCCGGACCGGGCCGCACATGCTGGGGATCAGCCTTGGCCATGCGCTGATGGTGTTTCTGGTCGGGCTGGGGCTGGCGGGGATCTTCAAGGCATGGCCCCCGGCGCTGACGGTGCTGAAGCTGGTATCGGTGGCCTATATGCTGTGGCTGGCCTGGAAGATTGCCCATGCGGGCGCGCCGGGTGCCGGGAAGGCCGCGGCGCGGCCGATGACGTTCCTGCAGGCGGCGGCGTTCCAGTGGGTGAACCCCAAGGCTTGGGCGATGGCGTTGGGGGCGGTGGCGGCCTATGTGCCGGTGCCTTCGGTCGGGGCATACCTGACCGTTGCGCTGGTATTTGCGTCGGTGAACCTGCCGTCGGTTGCCATCTGGGCCGGTGCCGGTCAGGCCGTGCGGCGCTGGCTGGAGGGGCCGGGGCGGCTGCGGGCGTTCAACTGGACCATGGCGGTGCTGCTGGTCCTGTCCTTGTGGCCTGTGGTGACGATGGAGTTGTGACGCAACACAGCCTTGGCCGTGCAACCGTTACCTGATCCAATAACCTTCCCGTTTCAGCGTGTTGCGGATCACCTGTTCGCGGTGGGGGAGCCGATTCTGGTCAAACAAGGCGCGGGCCTTGCGGCCTTTGTTCTGGTAGACCATGGCCTTCATCGCCTCCCAGTCGCGCAGGGTGGGGCGGATGGTCTTGTCACGGGCCACCTCCTCCAGCACTTCGACCGTGTGATCGTTTTCGCGGGCGTAGAGCAGGGGCAGAGTGCGGTAATGGCAGGTGGCGCTGCCGTCCAGCGCCGCAAGCTCTGGCCCCGGGCGACCGCCGCCAAGGGAATGGACCACCAGCGGCAGGGCGATCTGGTCCAGCCAAGGGAACAGTTCCTGACAGACAAGCTCTTCCGGCGGATCGTCGCAGATGGATTTCGCCCAGCTCAAAAAGCGGCTGCCAAAGTCTTTCGGGCTTTCGTGGAAGAACCAGCCCGCGTTGAAGTAAAGATGGCGCTGCCAGTATTCCTCGGGGTGGGTCAGGTCCAGCGAGGATGCGTAGTCAAGACCGAACCGGTCATAAAGCGCTTTCCATGTCTGGGCGTAGCTTGGCCCGTAAAGTTCGATCTGCGGCCAGGTCCCTTCGCGCTTCATCGAGGCGGAGGGGCGGGTGAAATCAAAGGGAATGGCTGAAACAGGGCCAGTGATCAGCGTATCGGTGTCCAGAAACAGGAAGGGTGCGTCTGGCAGGGCGGCAAGCGCCTCGATCTTGTTGCCGTTTGGGTAGGCATTGCCGAAGGCGCGGCTGTCGAGGGGCAGGATCTGCGCGCCAAGGTCTTGCAGCAACGCCTTGCTGCGGTCGGACATCCTTGGGTCGCCGGGCCAAAGCGGCCCCGGCTGCGGTTCGGCGATATAGAGTTGGCCGGAAAAACCCGGATCGGACTGCCGCAGGGATGCGGCTAGCAGGATCGCTTCAAACTCCAGCCGACCGGACTGGCCGACGGCAAGGATGTTGAAGGTCATGGTTTCGGGGTGAAGCGAAGCGAGAGGCAGGACATCCCGCCATCCAGCTTGGCGCATTCGGAATTGCCGATTTCCCGCACGTTGAACCCGGCAGCAAGGATCGTGTCACGGGTCTTGGGATAACCTGCCGGCATCAGCACCAGATCGTTGAACCGGATGGTGTTGGCGGCGGCTTCTTCGCCGTCTGCCACCGGGATCACGCGGTAGCCATCAAAACAGCCCGAGGCGGACAGGCGGGTGGTGGAGAGAACCGTGTCCACATCCAGAAGCGAGCAGTCGGTCTTGAAATGCAGCACGCCTGCGGGGGTGTGGACTTCGCGCAGCTTGTGGCCCCAGGGGCTGACAATGCGCGCCAGTTCTGCGACGCCCGCGGCATTCGTGCGGGCAGACCGGCCGACCAGAACCTCGCGCTCGGTCACCAGAATGTCGCCGCCTTCGATGAAGCTGTCCTTGCCGGTGATTTCCACGACCTGCCCGTAAAGCGCGCGCAGATGGGGGGCCATCTCGGCCGCCTCGCCCAGCCGTGACGGAGCGCCGGGGCGCATGATTACAGCGCCTTCCGGCAGGCAAAGCGCTGTATCCTCAACGAAAACGCTGTCGGGATAGGCGTCAAGCGCGGGAAGTTCGACCACCGTCGCGCCGGTTTCTTTCAGCGTCGCGACATAGGCGGCGTGGTGGGCCTGCATCAGGGCAAGGTCCGGGGTCCCGGTATCCACGGCGCGCAGGCCTGCGATGATCGAAGGCGCCGGGCGGCGCGTGATCGCATGGGAGAAGTGGGTGGAAAATGACATTGGGCAGCCCCCGGAGTTTGCGCCTTAGTCGCACCCTCGGGTCGCTTTCGCAAGGGTTTCAGCCTGCCCAAGGCAGGGTCAGGCCCGGGTGGAAGACCCAGCGCCACCAGGCGTGGTCAAGGAACTGCCCCGCAAGGATCAGGAAAGCGAAGCTGAGTGTCAGGGCCATCGCGGCGGCATACCATAGCACCGACAGCGTGGGGCTGCGCGGGGCGGCGGGCGTTGCGCCCTCAGCCGCCTCGGCCCCGTCCCAAAGGCCGGGCTTCAGGCCAGCGGCACGGGCGGCGGCGCGGGCATAGACGCGGGCGGCAAGGCTGCGGGTGATCCAGGCCGACAGGAAGGCGGCGGCGGCAAGGCCAAGGGTGATCCAGCCCTGGATCTGGGCGATCTGGTCGGGTGGCAGCGTTTCAAGCTGCGGCGCCCAGTCGGTTGCGGTGGTAATCAGCCCCCGCGCTGCGGCGAAGGGCAGGGCGAAGACCACCGCAAGCAGCGCCAGCGCCGGAACGCGCCAGCCCGCCTGCGCCACGGCTGACCGCAGGCGGCGCACTTCGAACGCGGCGGAGAGGCGGTCTTCTGCCGCCAGATGCGCGACCATCAGGGGCAGGGCTGGTACGACCAGCGTCGCCGCAAGAACGCCCAGCAAAAAGACCATGGGTCCGACAAAGGCCTGTTCATAGCCCTTGTTGAACGAGTTTTCCCATCCGGCCCACCACGCCCCAAGCCACAGCGCGGTGAAGGGCAGCGTCCAGACCAGAAGCGCGGCCAACGCCATCAGCCCGACGCGGATGTTGGCCCCAAGGCCGCCAAGCGCCCGCGCGGCCCGGCCGGTCGGGCGGCCCTGCCATTCGCGCGGGCCAAGGACCCAGCCCGGTATTTCCGAGACCGTGCCGAACCGGGTGCGGGCATGGTGGCCGGACCGGCGGACAAGCCAGCCGAGGGCTATGACCGCGGTGACCGGGCCCGTGCAGAGCAGCGAACCGATCGCGCCATTGGCCAGCACCCGCCCCAACCGCGCAATGCGACCGGGGCCGTAGGCAGGGTGGGTCAGGGCGGTCACAGGAATGCCCCCTCGATCACGTCGCCTTCGGCACGTGTGGCGGTGAATCCCATGGCGGCCGCAATTGTGGGGGCGATGGCGGATTGGTCGACGGGCCGGTCGACCACCCCCTTGGCAATGCCCGGGCCGAAGATCACCGCCCAAACCTCATGCGCGGAGCGGGAGTTGAAATGGTGCTGGAACGGCACTTCGGCCAGCGGATTGGCATCGCGGCCGCAGTCGGGGGTGATGACGAAGATGGTGTTGTCGCGGTAGAACGGGTCGGCATCGGCCAGCGAGACAAGCCGCTGCAACCCGTCGTCGATCACCGCGATAGCGCGGGTGTAGTGGCTCGGGTTGCCCCAATGCACATAGTCGGGGTCCTGATAGTTGACCATCATGAAGCGCGGCTTGAGTTCGGTCATCGCCCGGCTGGCCAGTTCGGTCAGCAGCCGGTCGCCACGCGGATTGCGCAGGCCGTCATCGCCGAAACCCTGCCGCCAGCGCGCCCAGAAGCCTTCGACCTCCGGCGAAGGCTCGGGTGTCGCACCCCGCGGGTCGATGGCAAGCAGTCGGGCACGCTCCTCCTCCACTGCAAGACGGGCGGGGTCCGTCAGCCCGCCTTCGGCAAGCTGCATCTTGGTGCGGTAAAGTTTGTAGCGGTGGAGCGACAGCATCTCAGACCGGTAGTCGACCCCGAAATGGTCGCCTGCGCCGAAGGTGAAGTATTCTTCCTGCGGCCGATCCTCGCCGTTGATCAACAGAACTTCATGCGACCGCAGGTCGAACGCGCGGCGCAGGTATTCGAATAGCGTGGGTTCGGTCGGTTCCAGCCGGTCGGTCAGGCCCACGCTTGCGTCGCGGTAGGCGCGGTAGCGCCCGGTCAGCAGGTTCAGCGTGCCCTCGGCGTGCGAGGTGTTCACCCCCTCAAGCCGGTCGATGCGCAGGTCGGGGATGAACGTGCCGCGCGGCGCAAGGGTATGGCGCAGGTAGGGGGCCCAAGTGGCGGCGGCGTCAATCGTCTCGGCCCGCCGCACCCCGCCGCCGAACCGTATAAGGATGACATTCGGGCCACGATAGGCAGGCCGCTCCGTGCCTGGTGCTGTCGGGTTCAGGACGGTCTCGGCAAAGACAGGAAGCGGGCTGGCCAGCCCGGCCGCCAGACCAACACTAAAGGCGCGTCGCTGCATCCGACATCCCCATCAACGTGTGTTAATACCCTTAACATTACACGAAGCGGGCTGTTTGGCGATTGATTCCTTCGCGAGCGTAAATTCCAGCATGCCGCACGGGCGTGAGCCGACGGTACCGTCGCATAGGCAAAGGGGGTCTTGGCGGTAAGCACCATGCAAAACATGGTGGGCGACCCTGGAATCGAACCAGGCGTGGGTCGCCCCGGGGGAGTTACAGTCCCCTGCCGCACCTTGCAGCTCGTCGCCCGCCGGGGGTGGGTCTACTCAAGGGGGCGGGGGGCGTCAAGGGCCGAAGGTGACGTTTTCGGCTTGCATCGCCGGGCGGTCCTGACACAGAGTCCGGGCCGGATTTCAGAGGGTAGGCAAATGAAGACGGGTGCGAAAAAGCCTGCCTGGGTGGTGGACAAGGAACGGGGCCAAAAGCGCGAGGCGCGGGAAACGCTGTGGCTGTTCGGGCTGCACGCGGTCCGCGATGCACTGGAAAATCCGCAGCGTGAAAAGTTGCAGCTGGTCCTGACCAAGAATGCCTTCGACAAGCTGGAAGCGGCGGTGGCGGCGTCCGGCATGGAGCCGCAGATCGTGGACCCGCGCCGGTTTGACGTGCCGATCGACGAGGGGTCGGTGCATCAGGGCGCGGCGCTGGAAGTGCGCAGCCTGGACTGGGGTCGGCTGGAAGATGTCTGCATCTCGGGCCAGGGCCTGCCGCTTGTCGTGCTGCTGGACCGGGTGACAGACCCGCATAACGTAGGCGCCATCCTGCGCTCGGCCGAGGTGTTTGGCGCCCGCGCCGTGATCGCGCCCCGCCACCATTCCGCACCGGAAACCGGGGCGCTGGCAAAGACGGCCAGCGGCGCATTGGAACGCCAGCCCTATCTGCGGGTGACCAACCTGTCCGAGGCGATGGCGGCGCTGAAGGATATGGGCTTTACGCTGATCGGACTGGACGGCGAGGCCGAGGTTACGCTTGATGCGGCGGTGGGTGCCGCTGGCGGTCGCGCGATTGGCCTTGTGCTGGGGGCGGAAGGCCCGGGCCTGCGCGAAAAGACCCGTGAGACCTGCGATGTGCTGGCCCGCATCCCCTTTGCAGGTGCCTTCGGCAGCCTGAACGTGTCGAATGCGGCTGCGGTGTCGCTTTATGCGGCCACGCAGGCCGTCACCGCCAAGTGAGCCGGTGATCACGAATCCGCGAAGGGTCTTTTGTGGGCGCTGCGGGTCCCTAAATGAAAGAGTGGAGGCACGGGCCGGAACCCCGTCCTTGACTTCACTGTCCCTCGTTCCGCACTTGGCGCCCCGGGCCTGCCCTGCGGGCGCCTTTTTATTCAGGTGATGCCATGCCGACCGACGCCGAACTCCGCGAGATCCTGACCACGGTGAAAACGATAGCCCTTGTGGGCTGGTCGCCAAAGCCCGACCGGCCGAGCCATCGGGTTGCGGCCTTTCTGGCGGCGCGGGGGTACCGGGTGATCCCGGTCAACCCCGGTCAAGCCGGACAGGAGGCGCTGGGCGAGGTGGTCCGGGCGTCGTTGGCCGAGGCGGGACCAGTGGACATGGTCGACATCTTCCGCCGCAGCGAAGAGGCGGGTGCGGTCGTTGACGAAGCGATCGCGGCGGGTGCCGAAGTGGTCTGGATGCAGCTTGGCGTGGTGGATGAAGCAGCGGCCACGCGGGCACGGGCGGCAGGGCTGCGGGTGGTGATGGACCGTTGCCCAGCCATCGAAATTCCGCGTCTGGGGCTTTAAGGACACCGGAATTTTCGAAAATTCCGGTTCGGAGCCTTTGAAGGCTCCGGTCCGATTTCTTTGAAGAAATCGGGGTTACCGGCCGGCTTTTTCGGCAATGCCCGACGTGCCGTCGCGGCGATCCAGTTCGGCCATAACCTCAGCAAGTGACACGTCCCGCGCCGCAAGCATCACCAGAAGGTGGTAGAGGACATCCGCCGCCTCAGCCGTCAGGCGGGCACGGTCGCCCTTGACGGCTTCGATGATCGCCTCAATGGCCTCTTCGCCAAACTTCTCGGCACATTTTTCGGGCCCTTTGGCCAGCAGTTTTGCCGTCCATGAGGTTTCGGGGTCGGCCCCCTTGCGGGCCGCGATCGTGGCGGCGAGCTTTTCCAGTGTCATGTCAGCCTCACAGGGATGCCGGCAGCGGCCATATGCGCCTTGGCCTGACCGATGGTGTAGGTACCGAAATGGAAGATCGACGCGGCAAGGACGGCACTGGCGTGGCCTTCCGTGATCCCTTCGACCAGATGGTCCAGTGTCCCGACCCCACCGCTGGCGATGACCGGAATGTTCACCGCATCCGCGATGGTCCGGGTCAGGGGGAGGTTGAACCCCTGCTTCGTTCCATCCCTGTCCATGCTGGTCAGAAGGATCTCACCCGCGCCCTTGGCCGCCACTGTGCGGGCGAAGTCCACCGCGTCAATGCCCGTCGCGCGGCGGCCGCCGTGGGTGAAGATTTCCCACTTGCCGGGGGACACGGTCTTGGCGTCGATGGCCACGACAATGCATTGCGACCCGAACCGGTCTGCCGCTTCGGCCACCACATCCGGGCGGGCCACGGCGGCCGAGTTGAAGCTGACCTTGTCCGCCCCGGCCAAGAGAAGTTTGCGCACATCTTCGGGCGTGCGGACCCCGCCACCGACGGTCAGCGGCATGAAGCACTGCTCGGCGGTGCGGGTCACAAGGTCATACATCGTGGCGCGGTTGTCTTCGGTGGCCATGATGTCGAGAAAGCAAAGCTCATCCGCGCCGGCGGCGTCATAGGCCTTGGCTGCCTCGACCGGATCGCCGGCGTCAATCAGATCGACGAAGTTGACGCCCTTGACGACGCGGCCGTTGGCCACGTCAAGGCAGGGGATGATGCGGGTTTTCAGCATGGTTGCACCCTAGCGCCTGGGTTGGGGCGGCGAAAGGGGGGCCAGCCCCCCAAAGCTGCGTGCCGCAGCTTTCCCCCCGGGATATTTGGAGAAGAGAAAGCGTTCAGAGCTTGAGGGCTTTCAGGGCAGCGCCCAGATCAATCGCGCCATCGTAAAGTGCGCGGCCCGAGATGGCCCCCGCGATGACACCGGTGTCGCGCAGGGCGATGAGATCCGCCATCCGCGACACGCCACCGCTGGCGATGACCGGGATCGTCACGGCCCGGGCCAGCGCCTCGGTCGCGTCGATGTTCGGGCCCTGCATGGCGCCGTCGCGGTCGATGTCGGTGTAGATGAGTGCGGCGACACCGGCGTCTTCAAAGCTGCGGGCGAGGTCGGTTGCGATGACTTCGGTTTCGGTGGCCCAGCCTTTGGTGGCGACGCGGCCCTTGCGGGCGTCGATGCCGACAGCGACCTTTCCGGGAAAGGCCTTCGCCGCCTCACGCACCAAGCCGGGGTTCTCCACGGCCACGGTGCCAAGGATCACGCGGGCAAGGCCCTTTTCCAGCCACATGGCGATGGTGGCCATGTCGCGGATGCCGCCGCCGAGTTGGGCCGGGACGTTCACGGCGGCCAGGATCGCCTCCACCGCCGCCGCGTTGACGGGTTGGCCGGCAAAGGCGCCGTTCAGGTCCACCAGATGCAGCCATTCGCAGCCCGCCGCCTGAAACTTCAGTGCCTGCGCGGCCGGATCATCGCCGAACACGGTGGCCGCCGCCATTTCGCCGCGCAAGAGGCGCACGCATTGGCCGTCTTTCAGGTCGATGGCGGGATAAAGGATCATCGGTGCGCCCCCTTTTTGGTCGCGGCGTCTTTGGCATGTGCGGGCATGAATGAAAAGGTCCGCCGCGCGACCCGACGTCACGCTTGATCGGTGAACCGGGCGGCGCAATGCATATGGACACCTTTGGGAGGAGGAACCCCATGAAGATCTATATTGCCGCCGCCGCATTCGCAGTCCTTGGCAGCACGGCCTTCGCCGATCCGGTAGAGGGCATCTGGCAGACCCGGAAAGATGACAATGGCAACTACGGCCATGTCGAGATCAAGCCCTGCGGCCCGGCCTTTTGTGGCACGCTGGTCAAGGCCTTTGACGGCTCGGGTGCCGAGATCGCCAGTGACAACATCGGCCGTAGGATCGTCTGGGATATGGTGCCCTATGCCGACGGTCTTTATGATGACGGCCGGATCTATTCGCCGGACCGCGACAAGGAATACAACGGCGACATGACATTGGCCGGGAACAATCTGTCCGTGCGCGGCTGCGTCATGGGCATCTGCCGCGATGGCGGGACCTGGAAGCGGGTGAAGTAAAGCGCAAGGACCGGGTCGCGCGGGCGCCCGGCCTCTGCCAGGACGGGCGGCAGGAGGACGGGTGATGCGCGGCACCGATTGGCTATTGCTTTGGACCTTGTCCCTGCTTTGGGGCGGGTCCTTCCTGTTTGTGGAACTGGCGCTTGAGGCGCTGACGCCCCTGACCATCGTCTGGGCGCGGGTGGCGCTGGCGGCGCTGATCCTTGGGCTGGCGCTGCGGCTGACCGGGCAAGGCATGCCCGAGCGCGGGCTGTGGCCGGGGCTTCTGGTCATGGGGCTTTTGAACAACGCCGTGCCATTCGTGCTGATCGTGACTGCGCAGACCGCGATTACCGGGGCGCTGGCTTCGGTTCTCAACGCCACAACGCCGATCTTCACGGTGATCGTCGCCCATCTGGCGACACGGGATGAACGGCTGAGCATGGGCAAAATGGCCGGGGTGGGCCTTGGTTTTGCCGGGGTCGTGGTGATGATGGCCGCCGGGCGGCTGGAGGGGGCGGTGCCGGCGATGGCGGCCTGTCTGGCGGCGGCGCTGTCTTATGGGTTTGCCAGCGTCTGGGGCCGCAGGTTCCGCGAGGCAGGGCTTGCACCGATGGCCACGGCCTTTGGGCAGGTGGTGGCAAGCACGGTCCTTCTGGCCCCGATCTGGCTGTGGGTGGACCGGCCATGGGCGATGGCGGCTCCGGGGGCAGTTCCGGTGATGGCGGTGCTGGCTTTGGCGGTGCTGTCAACCGCGCTGGCCTATCTGATCTACTTCCGCATCTTGGCACGGGCCGGGGCGACCGCGATTTCGCTGGTCACCTTCCTTGTGCCGCTCAGCGCCGCCGGTCTGGGCTGGCTGGTGCTGGGTGAGCGGCTGGAACCGCGCCATCTTTTGGGGCTGGCGCTGATCCTTGGCGGGCTGGCGCTGATCGACCGGGCCCGGGCCGCCAGGCCCGCTTGACGCGTTCGGCAAAGCGGCGCAGCCTTGGATCATGCGCCCTTCAGCCATTCTGGAAACCGCGATCTATGCCGGCGACCTTGTTGCCGCCGAGGATTTCTACGGCCGGATGCTGGGCCTGTCCTTGATCGCAAAGGTGCCCGGACGGCATCTGTTCTTTCGGGTGGGAGAGGGCGTCTTGCTGGTCTTCGATCCGGCTGCGACCGAGACCCGTTCGCCCGATGCCATGCTGCCGGTGCCCGTGCATGGTGCGCGGGGGGCCGGGCATGTGTGCTTTGCCGCCTCACGCGATGAGATTGACGGATGGCGCGACCATCTGACCCGCGCGGGCGTGCCGATCGAGACCGAGTTTGACTGGCCGAACGGTGCCCGGTCGCTTTATGTCCGCGATCCGGCGGGCAATTCGGTGGAATTCGCCGAGCCGAGACTTTGGCAGGACTAGGGCTTTGGCAGGATCAGGGCCGCCAGCGCAGGAAGTTTGCGATCAGCCGCAGACCGGCCGCCTGTGATTTCTCGGGGTGGAACTGGGTGCCGATGATGGTGTCGCGACCGACGATGGCCGTGATGGGGCCGCCATAGTCGCAGAAGGCCAGCCGATGCGCCGGATTGCTGACGCGGAAGTGGTAGGAGTGGACGAAATAGGCGTGATCGCCCGTTTTCAGCCCTTCGAGCACCGGGTGGGAGTGGTCGATCACCAGATCGTTCCAGCCCATATGCGGGACCTTCAGGCCCGGGTCGGCGGGCTTGATCCGTTCCACATCTCCGGGAATCCAGTCAAAGCCTTCGGTCAGGCGGTATTCGTGCCCCCGGCTGGCCAGCATCTGCATGCCGACACAAATGCCCAGAAACGGGCGGGACTTGTGGGTGACCGCGTCTTCGATCGCCTCGAACAGTCCGCCATAGCTGCCAAGCGCCGTCCGGCACGCGGGGAAGGCCCCGTCGCCGGGCAGGACGATCCGGTCGGCGCGGGCCACATCCTCGGGCCGGGAGGAGACGAGGATTTCGCCCCCGTCCCCCTCGGCTGCCATGCGCTGAAAGGCTTTCTCGGCCGAGTGGAGGTTGCCGGAATCGTAGTCGACAAGGACAGTGAGCATAAGCGGTGACCGGCGGGTTGGCGGAGAGGGCGGAAGCCTCCGGCGGGGATATTTTCGCCAGAATGAAAGGGCTTAGAGGGTGCCCTTGGTGGACGGGATGCCTTGGCTGCGGGGATCTGGTTCGACGGCTTCACGCAGGGCGCGGGCGACGGATTTGAAGGCAGCCTCGGCGATGTGGTGGCTGTTGAAGCCGTGGATCAGGTCGACATGCAGGGTGATGCCGCCGTGGGTGGCAAGGGCCTGAAAGAATTCGCGCACCAGTTCGGTGTCGAAGCTGCCGATCTTCGGTGTGGGGAAGGGCAGGTTCCACACCAGGAAGGGCCGGGCCGACAGGTCCAGCGCGCAGGCGACCTGCGCGTCGTCCATCGCAAGGCGGAAATGACCGTAGCGGCGGATGCCGCGTTTGTCGCCCAAGGCCTTAGTGAGCGCTTGACCCAGCGCGATGCCGACATCTTCGACCGTGTGGTGATCGTCGATGTGAAGATCGCCCTTGGCATGGACGGTCAGGTCGATCAGGCTGTGGCGGGCCAGCTGGTCCAGCATATGGTCAAAGAACCCGACGCCGGTCTGGCAATCATGGCTGCCGGTGCCGTCCAGTGTGACGGTGACCGAAATCTCGGTCTCGGCGGTTTGGCGGCTGACCTCGGCACGGCGCATCGCGGTTCCCCTTGCTGACGCGGGCCTTATAGGGCGCGGGGGGCGGGATGGGAAGGCGGTTCAGGGGGTTCGCAGTCGCCGCGCTGCCAGCCAGCTGGCCGTGGCCATGATCCCGGCGGTGGCCAGACAGAGCGGCAGGCCGCCGAGTTGATAGCTGAGGCCGGACAGCAGCGTGCCGATCAGGCGGCCGGCGGCATTGGCCATGTAGTAGAACCCGACATCGCGCGTGATGCGGTCGGCCTGACCGAAGGCGAGGATCAGGTAGGAATGGACCGAGGAATTCACCGCAAAGACAAAGCCGAAGAGGAGGAGCCCCGCCACCAGCGTAAGGCTCAGGGTGGGGGAGGGTGCTCCGGCCCAGAACGCGGCTGCAGCCAGGACGAAGGGGATTGGTGCCAGCAGCCCCGCCCAGCGGATGGCCTTGGTCACGGTGGCGGCATGGGGCTGATCCTTGCCGCCAAGGATGCGGGGGGCCATGGCCTGAACCGCGCCATAGGCAATGATCCAGAGGGCAAGGAAGCCACCGATCAGAAAGAAGGCTTCGCGCCGACCCTCGGGCGTGCCGTCGGATAGAACCATCTGGAAGTAGATCGGCACGCCGACCACGAACCAGACATCCCGCGCGCCGAACAGGAACAGCCGGGCGAGCGACAGCCGGTTCACCTGTGGGTCGGGGGAACGCCAACCGCCCCAAGCCTCGTCCGCCTTCATCCGCCCGGGCAGGCCTGCGGGCAGGAACAAGACGACCGCCAGCAAGATCAGCGCCAATGCGGCGGCCATGCCCCAGACGGCGGCCTTGAACCCGACCAGCGCCAGCATTGCCGCGCCCAGAAAGAAGCCAAGGCCCTTGACCGCGTTTTTTGACCCGGTCAGGCGGGCGACCCAGCGGAACAGGCCGCCCCCCTCAGTCGGCGCAAGCAGCTTTACGGCGGATTTCGAGGACATCTTGGCCATGTCCTTGGCCACACCTGACACCCCCTGCACCGCCATCACGAAGGCGACCGAGGCGGCGACGCCCCAGCCCGGATCCAGCTGCGCCAGTGCCACCAAGGCCGCGACCTGCAGAGCGAGGCCCGCGTAAAGCGTGGCGGCAAGGCCAAAGCGCGCGGCCAGCCAGCCTGCGGCAAGGTTGGTGACAATCCCTGCAACCTCGTACAGCAGGAACAGCCAGGCCAACTGGATCGGGGTGAAGCCAAGGCTGTTGAAATGCAGGAGTACCAGCATCCTGAGTGCGCCATCGGTGGCCATGAAGGCCCAATAGGCGGCGGTGACGGCGGCGTAGGCGCGCAAGGGGTTGGCGGTCATGCTTGGGCCCGGCTCGATTGTGCCTGCCCCCGGGAGGGCGCTGCCCTCCCGGACCCACCCGGGATATTTGGGGACAGAAAATGGCACATCAGAGGGTGCCTGCCACCATGCGGGCGATGTCGGCCAGACGGCAGGCATAGCCCCATTCGTTGTCATACCAGGCGTAGACCTTCACTTGCGTGCCGTTCACCACCATCGTCGATTGCGCGTCAATGATTGCCGAGCGGGCGTCGTTGGTGAAATCCGATGACACGAGCGCGCGGGTCTCATACCCAAGGATGCCTTTCATCGCCCCTTCGGCGGCGGTCTGGAACAGGGCGTTCACCGCCTCGACCGTGGTCGGACGCTCGACCTCGAACACGCAATCGGTGAGCGAGGCGTTCAACAGCGGCACCCGGACGGCGTGGCCGTTCAGGCGGCCCTTCAGTTCGGGGTAGATGAGCGTGATCGCCGTGGCGCTGCCTGTGGTGGTGGGGATCAGGTTCAGCAGGGCGGACCGGGCACGGCGCATGTCCTTGGCGGGACGGTCGACGATGGTTTGCGTGTTGGTCACATCGTGAATCGTGGTGATCGACCCATGCCGGATGCCGATCCCTTCGTGGATCACCTTGACCACCGGGGCCAGACAGTTCGTCGTGCAGGAGGCGGCGGTGACCAAGGCTTGCGAGCCGTCGTAAAGGTGGTGGTTCACCCCGTAGACCAGATTGAGCGCACCGCCGTCCTTGACCGGGGCGCTGACGACGACCTTCTTCACGCCACTGGCGTAATAGGGTGCGACCTTGGCGGCTGTCTTGAAGACACCGGTACAGTCGATCACCAGATCGACGCCCAGTTCCGCAAGCGGCAATGCGTCAATGGATTTTTCCTGAGTCAGGCGGATGCTTTGGCCGTTCAGGACCAATCCCCTGGCATCCGTTGCAACGCTGGTCGGCCAGCGACCATGGACGGAGTCGAACTCCATCAGCAGGGCGTGCTGTTCGGCATCGCCGGTGGCGTCGTTCAGCAGGACAATCTCACCCCCCGCGCCGTGGTCGATCAGGTTGCGCAGGGCCAGTTTTCCGATGCGCCCAAGGCCGTTCAATGCAATACGGGGCATGTGCATCAGGCCTTTTCCGCAGTCTGCGCGGTGCTGCCGATCGCATCGACGTGCGCTTGCAGCGACAGGCGGCTGAGCGTTTCGAAGGGCAGTTCCACAAAGGCTGCGATCCGGCGGCGCAGGGCCGCGTAGGTCTGGGCAAAGACCAGCGCGCGTTCGGCATCGGTGCCAGTGGCCTTGACCGGGTCCGGCAGGCCCCAGTGGCCGGTGATCGGCTGGCCGGGCCATGGGGGGCATTCCTCGGCCGCCGCCGTGTCGCAGACGGTGAAGACGAAATCCATCACGATGGAGCCGGGCTGCTGAAACTCGGAAATGTGCTTGGACCGCAGGCCGGTGATGTCATGGCCGTTGCGCTGCAGCACCTCCAGCGCGAAGGGGTTCAGCGCGGTGCCGGGCCGGGTTCCGGCAGAAAAGGCCTGGAACTTGCCTTTGCCAAGGTCACGCAGCAAAGCCTCGGCAAAGATGGAGCGGGCAGAGTTGCCCGAGCACAGGAACAGCACGTCGAAATCGGTGTCACGCATGGCAGGGTCCTTGATGGCAGGGACAAGGGGGGACAGAAGGTCGGGCCGCGCCCGACCGATATCAAGCGCGAGGTGCCCGATCAGCGCCTCGGTCATGGCCAGATCAGCGGCATAGAACAGGGACCGCCCGTCGCGCCGGACCAGCACAAGGCCAGCGGCGGACAGATCGGCAAGGTGGTGCGACAGTGTATTCTGCTTCAGCCCAAGGGCGGCGGCGATTTCCGTCGGCCGCACCCCCTGCGGGGCAAAGCGCATCAGCAGACGAAACACCGCCAGCCGTCCTGGGTGGCCGAGGGTAGCGAAGGCAAGGCTGGCGCGGTCCATATCCATACTTCCAGAAAGCAGGAAATATGCACCCGCGTCCAGTGAAGTTTTCATGACAGCCGGGGGCCGGAAATGCCAAAGGCCGCCCAGGGGGCGGCCTTTCAAGCGATCCGATTGGAGCGGGCGATGAGATTCGAACTCACGACCCTAACCTTGGCAAGGTTATGCTCTACCCCTGAGCTACGCCCGCACTCCGTTTCGGTGGACGTCATCTAATAAAGGCCGGGCGCGGCTGCAAGGGGAAAAATCATCCCGCTACAGAACAGCCGAACATTTGCCGGCCCCACTGAACAACGGCGCGTGAAAACACGGGAACGATCCCGGGTTTGAGGCGTTGATGGGGGCAGAGGTGGCCAGCGGGGCCGCCCGATCTTGAGGAGACGACGCCATGAAAGGCATTCTCGCCTGGGCCATTGGCCTGCCGATTCCAATCATCATCCTGCTGTACCTGTTCGACGTCTTCTAAGGACGGGCTTCAAGGCTGGGTTCTGGCGCCCGGCAGATCAGAAAAGGCCCCGCAGGACGGGGCCTTTTGCTATTCCAGTTCGACCAGCAGGTCCTTGGCGTCGATCTGCGCCCCGGGCTGGACGTGCACGGCCTTGACTGTGGCTTCGCGGTCGGCGTGCAGGCCGGTTTCCATCTTCATCGCTTCGATGGTGAGAAGCAGATCGCCCGCGCGCACTTTCTGCCCCACCGTCACCCCGACCGACGCGATTGATCCGGGCATGGGTGCGCCCACATGTGACGGGTTGCCTTCTGCCGCCTTGGGACGGGCCGCCGTCTTGGCCTTGACCGCACGGTTCGGCACGCGGATGACGCGCGGCTGGCCGTTGAGTTCGAAGAACACCTTGACCTCGCCGTCGTCGGTGGTCTCGCCCACAGCCTGCAGGCGGATTTCCAGGGTCTTGCCAGGGTCGATCTCGGCCGTGACTTCTTCGCCGGGTTCCATGCCGTAGAAGAAAGCCTTGGTCGGCAGCACACGGACCGGGCCGTACATCCGGTGGCGCGTGCGATAGTCCATGAAGACCTTGGGATACATCAGGTAGCCGTTCAGGTCTTCGTCATCCACCGTCTCGCCCTCAGCCTCTTCGGCACCAAGGCGTAGATCTTCGGCAAGTTTCGTGCGGGTGGCTTCCAGATCGACCGGGGGCAGACGCAGGCCCGGGCGTTCCGTCATCGGCTTTTCGCCCTTGAGCACCTTCTTCAGGATGCCCGCAGGCCAGCCGCCGGGCGGTTGGCCAAGATTGCCCTTCAGCATGTCGCCGACACTTTCGGGGAAGGCCACGTCGATGGCGGGATCTTCCACCTGCGCGCGGGTCAGGTTTTGCGCCACCATCATCAGCGCCATGTCCCCCACGACCTTCGACGACGGCGTGACCTTCACGATATCGCCGAACATCTGGTTCACATCGGCATAGGTCTGCGCGACCTCATGCCAGCGATCCTCCAGCCCCAAGGACCGCGCTTGGGCCTTGAGGTTGGTGAACTGCCCACCCGGCATTTCGTGCAAGTAAACTTCGGAGGCGGGGGCGGGGATGCCGGATTCGAACGCCGCATATTGCGCGCGGACCTTTTCCCAGTAGTTCGAAATCTCGCGGATCGCGCCGATATCAAGGCCCGTGTCACGTTCGGTGTTCTTCAGCGCCTCGACGATGGACCCAAGGCAGGGCTGCGACGTGCCGCCTGAAAACGCATCCATCGCGGCGTCCACCGCATCGACGCCCGCGTCGCAGGCGGCAAGGATCGTTGCCGCACCGGCGCCTGAGGTGTCGTGGGTGTGGAAGTGGATCGGCAGACCCACCTCTTGCTTCAGGGCCTTGACCAGCACCCGCGCCGCGGCGGGTTTCAGAAGGCCCGCCATGTCTTTCAGACCAAGGACATGCGCCCCGGCGGCCTTCAGTTCCAGCCCCATCGCGACATAGTATTTCAGGTCATACTTCGGGCGGGCAGGGTCCAGCAGATCGCCCGTATAGCAGATCGTGCCTTCGCAGACCTTCCCGGCCTCAACCACCGCGTCCATCGCGACGCGCATGTTTTCCACCCAGTTCAGGCTGTCAAACACGCGGAACACGTCAACGCCGCTTTCCGCGGCCTGCTTGACGAAAGCCTGCACCACATTGTCCGGGTAGTTGGTGTAGCCCACCCCGTTCGAGGCGCGGAGCAGCATCTGCGTCATCAGGTTCGGCATCGCGGCCCGCAGGTCGCGCAGGCGCTGCCAAGGGCATTCCTGCAGGAAGCGGTAGGCGACGTCGAAAGTCGCGCCGCCCCAGCATTCGACGGACAGAAGCTGCGGCAGGTTCGCGGCATAAGCCGGTGCCACACGGATCATGTCGATCGACCGCATCCGGGTGGCGAGAAGGCTTTGGTGCCCGTCACGCATCGTCGTGTCGGTAAGCAGGACCTTGGTCTGCGCCTTCATCCAGTCGGCAACCGCTTGCGGGCCCTTCTGTTCCAAAAGGTTGCGCGTCCCCATCGCCGGTTCCGCCTTCAGCGCGGGCGGTTTCGGTGCCCGCGCCTCGGCTGCCGGTTTCGGGCGGCCCGCCGTCTCGGGATGCCCGTTCACCGTGATGTCGGCGATATAGGTCAGAATCTTCGTCGCCCGGTCCTTTCGGCGCTTGAAGTTGAACAGCTCGGGCGTCGTGTCGATGAACTTGGTGGTGTAGGTGTCATCAAGGAAGGTCGGGTGCTTCAAGAGGTTGATGACAAACTCGATGTTCGTCGCCACGCCCCGGATGCGGAACTCACGCAAGGCCCGGTCCATCCGGCTGATCGCCTTCTCCGGCGTCTGGGCATGGGCCGTGACCTTGACCAGAAGCGAGTCATAATACCGCGTGATGACCCCGCCAGCGTAGGCCGTGCCGCCATCCAGCCGGATGCCGTTTCCGGTGGCCGACCGATAGGCGGTCAGGCGGCCATAGTCGGGGATGAAGTTGTTCAGCGGGTCTTCCGTCGTCACCCGGCACTGCAGCGCGTGGCCGATCAGCGGCACGTCTTCCTGACGGGCGATCCCGGTCGCCTGGGCCAGTGATTTGCCCTCTTCGATCAGGATCTGGGCCTGCACGATGTCGATCCCGGTCACTTCTTCGGTGACGGTATGTTCAACCTGCACGCGGGGGTTCACCTCGATGAAGTAGAACTTCTCGGTGTCCATATCCATCAGGAACTCGACCGTCCCCGCGCATTCATAGGCCACATGGGCACAGATGCGCTTGGCCATCTCGCAAACCTCGGCCCGCTGTTCGGGCGTCAGGTAGGGCGCTGGTGCGCGTTCCACGACCTTCTGGTTCCGCCGCTGCACCGTGCAGTCGCGTTCCCACAGGTGCCAGCAGTTGCCCTGCTTGTCGCCAAGGATCTGCACCTCCACATGGCGGGCGCGCTGGATCATCTTTTCCAGATAGCCTTCGCCATTGCCAAAGGCTGCTTCCGCCTCGCGCCGGCCTTCGCGGACCTTGGCCTCAAGCTCCTCCTCGTTCAGGATCGGCCGCATGCCCCGCCCACCGCCGCCCCATGAGGCCTTTAGCATCAGCGGATAACCAACCTCGGCCGCCTGCTGCTTGATCAGCGCCATATCCTCGCCCAAGACCTCGGTCGCGGGGATCACGGGGACGCCCGCCTCAATCGCCACGCGACGGGCTGAGGCCTTGTCGCCCAAGGCGCGCATCGTATCAGCCTGCGGGCCGATGAAGGTGATCCCGGCCTGATCGCAGGCATCGACGAAATCGGGGTTTTCCGACAACAGGCCATAGCCCGGATGGATCGCATCCGCCCCTGCCATCTTCGCCACCCGGATGATCTCGGGGATCGACAGATAAGCACCCACCGGCGACAGGCCTTCACCGATCCGGTAGGCCTCATCCGCCTTGAAGCGGTGAAGGCCCAATTTGTCCTCCTCGGCATAGACGGCGACGGTCTTCTTGCCCATCTCGTTCGCGGCGCGCATCACGCGGATGGCGATCTCGCCCCGGTTGGCGATCAGGATCTTCTTGAACTCGGGCATCGGCGGGCCTCCCAAGGCTGGACCTAGTCACCTTAGGGGTGCTGCATTGCAGCGCAAGAGGGATTGCCGCCGTTTGTGCACAGAAATGCGACAGAGGGGCGCCAGAGCCGTTAGCGCAAACAGCCGTAGGTTGCCCGCCCGAACAATCCGCGAACGCGGGGCCTTTCCCTGCGGGCTGATCCATATATACTGCGGCCCATGAACGGATGGGACGAAGATGAGGCGTTCGCGGCGGCAGCCGCCCCGGTGCCACTGTCGCAACGCGCGCTTGCGGGGCGGGGGGGCAATTCTACACAGTCCACACCGCACCTAGAGTGGCTTAACGACCGACAGCTTGAGGCAGTTCGGGCCCTCGATGGACCTGTTTTGGTTTTGGCCGGAGCGGGAACCGGGAAAACACGCTCCCTAGTCTCCCGTATAGCAGAACTCGTCCACACGCGGAGGGCGAGTTCCCATGAAATCCTAGCGGTAACCTTTACCAATAAGGCTGCGCGGGAAATGAAGGACCGGGTCAGCAAGTATCCTATTGATTTGCGTACTGGAATGCCGTGGATGGGCACGTTTCACGCAATTTCAGTAAAGATCCTGCGCCGCCATGCCGAACTGGTCGGCCTGAAGCCCAACTTCACCATCCTTGATACGGACGACCAGCTTCGCCTGCTCAAGCAACTGATTTCGGCCGCCAATATCGACGAAAAGCGCTGGCCCGCGCGGCTTTTGGCCAGCCTGATCGACGGCTGGAAGAACCGCGCGCTGACGCCGGACCGCGTGCCATCCTCGGACGCGAGCGCCTACAACAACCGCGGGACTGAACTCTATGAGGCCTATCAGGACCGCCTGAAAACCCTGAACGCCACCGATTTCGGTGACCTCCTCCTCCACTGCGTGACGATCTTTCAAAAGCATGAGGAATTGCTCCAGCAATACCAGCGCTGGTTCCGCTACATCCTTGTGGACGAATATCAGGACACCAACGTCTGCCAATACCTCTGGCTGCGGCTGCTGGCGCAGGCGCACAAGAACATCTGCTGTGTGGGCGACGACGACCAGTCGATCTACGGCTGGCGGGGCGCCGAGGTGGGCAACATCCTGCGGTTTGAAAAGGATTTTCCCGGCGCGCAAGTGATCCGGCTGGAACAGAACTACCGCTCCACCGCCCATATCCTTGCGGCTGCAAGCGGGATCATCGCCGCCAACAAGGGACGCCTTGGCAAGACCCTCTGGACGGCGGGAGAGCCGGGCGAAAAGGTCCGCCTCATCGGCCATTGGGACGGCGAGGAAGAGGCCCGCTGGATTGGCGAGGAGGTGGAGGCGATCCAGCGCGGCACCCGGGGCATGGACCCGATCGACCTGAACCGTCAGGCGATCCTCGTCCGCGCCTCCCACCAGATGCGCGCGTTCGAAGACCGGTTCCTGACCATCGGTCTGCCCTACCGGGTGATCGGCGGCCCGCGTTTCTACGAACGCCAGGAAATCCGCGACGCGATGGCCTATTTCCGGCTCGCCGTGTCCCCGGACGATGATCTGGCGTTTGAGCGGGTCATCAACCTGCCCAAGCGCGGCTTGGGCGACAAGGCGCAGGCCGATATCCAGCGTCTGGCGCGGGCTGTAGGGGTCTCGCTCCTCGACGGCGCGCGGGAAGCGGTGGCGAAGGCTGTGTTCGGCGGCAAGGGCGGCGCGCAGTTGCGGACCTTTGTCGACGGCGTGGATCGTTGGCACCTCGCCACGCTTCACCCCGAATACGACCACATCCGCCTTGCCGAAACGATCCTTGAGGAATCCGGCTACACCGAGATGTGGCAGAACGACAAGACGCCTGAGGCTCCGGGGCGGCTTGATAACCTCAAGGAACTCGTCAAGGCGCTGGAGCAGTTTGATAACCTGCAGGGGTTTCTCGAACACGTCTCCCTCATCATGGACAACGAAACCGAAGGGGCGGAGGAGAAGGTCACGATCATGACCCTCCACGCCGCCAAGGGGCTGGAGTTCCCGGTGATCTTCCTGCCGGGGTGGGAAGATGGCCTGTTCCCCAGCCAGCGCAGCATGGACGAATCGGGCCTGAAGGGGCTGGAGGAGGAGCGGCGGCTGGCTTACGTCGGGATCACCCGGGCGGAGGAACTTTGCACGATCAGCTTCGCCTCCAACCGCCGGGTGTATGGGCAGTGGCAAAGCCAGTTGCCCAGCCGTTTCATTGATGAGCTTCCGCCCGACCATGTCGAAGTCCTGACCGCCCCCGGCCTGTACGGCGGGGGTTATGGGGCTGCCGCGTCGGTGGGGTTTGGGTCGAACCTGGAAGAGCGGGTGTCGAAGGCCGATGTCTACAATTCCCCCGGCTGGCGGCGGATGCAGGAGCAGGCGTCGCACCGCCCGATGTCGCAACCGCGCGAGGCGCGGCATATGGTGATCGACGCCGAGGCGGTGTCGCCCTACGTCCTTGGCGACCGGGTGTTCCACCAGAAGTTCGGCTATGGTGAGATCATGGCGATCGAAGGCGACAAGCTGGATATCGAATTTGACCATGCCGGGGCGAAAAAGGTCGTCGCGCGTTGGGTGATCCCGGCGGATCAGGTGGATGACGTCCCGTTCTGAGGGGTGTCAAGGAAAAGCGCCCGTTCAGGCTTTCTTGACCAAAGGCCGCAGCCGTTCCAGCCCATGGACGGCCAGGCCTGCCGCCAGCCCCCAGAAGGCCGCGCCAATTCCGAAGGCCGCCACGCCGGAGGCGCTGACACCGAGGGTCACTGTGGCGGCAAAGCGTTGCTCGGCCACCGCGAAGGCCCCGGCCAAGGCGCCCATCAGGGGGGAGAGCAAGGCCAGACCCACCAGCGCCACCATCACCTCGGGCGGCAGGGCGGCCAGAAGCGTGATGATCAGCGGTGCCAGAAGGCCCAGAAGCACCCAGAACCCGGCATAGGCCAGCCCGACCTTCCAGCGCTGGGCGCGGTCGGGATGCACGTCATCGCCAAGACAGATCGCCGCCGTGATCGCCGCCATGTTCACCATATGCGCGCCGACAAAGGCCGTCACCGCCGACAGCGCGCCGGTGACCAGAAGGGCCGGGCGCACGGGAGGCTCATACCCCGCCGCGCGGAGGACAGCGAAGCCGGGCAGGTTCTGTGAGGCCATGGTCACAAGGTAGATCGGCACGCCAAGGCCAAGCAGAACCGCAAGGTCAACCTCCGGCGCGATGAAGGTGAAGGCGGGCAGCTGCAAAGTCAGGTCCGGCAGGCTTGCCGCCCCGGTCCCGAATGCCAGCGCCAAGCCCAGCCCCAGCGCGGCCAGCACGGCCACTGCCGGATTGGCCAGCCGCACCAGCAGGAAGACCGCGACCATCGGCAGGATCAGCACGGGTGCGACCGGTGCGGTCAGCGCGGCCTTGAGGCAGAAGGGCAAAAGGACCCCGGCCAGCATCGCCGCCGCCACCCCGTCCGGGATCATGGCGACCAGGCGGCCCAGCGGCTTGATCGCGCCCGTCAGGATGACCAGCACCCCGGCCAGCGCAAAGGCCGCGACAGCCTGTGCCATGCTGGTGCCGCTGGTCGCGGCGATCAGCGCAGCACCGGGGGTGGACCAAGCCAGCACCACCGGAACGCGGGTGCCGTAGGACAGCAGCGCCGACCCAAGCGCCTTGGCCAGCGACACGGCCAAAAGCCAGCTTGCCGTCTGCGCCGGCGTCGCCCCAAGGGCCGCAGCGGCGGATAGGACCAGCGCGACGGTTGACCCGAAGCCGACAAGCGAAGCCACAAGGGCCGCCGAAATCATCGAGATGCGCATGCGCCGACACTCCACGGGTGCGGGACTATTGGCGGGGCGCTGCGGATGTTCAAGGGGGAGGAGGGGCGGCGGTGCCAGGGAGGAGGGTTGGCACCGCCGCAGTATCGAACACCCAGGGAGGAGGAGAGGGTGCCCAATGTCGTTGGGCCGTGCGGCCCGGAAACTGTGGCGGCGGTGCCAGGGAGGAGGTTGGCACCGCCGCAGTATCGAACACCCAGGGAGGAGGAGAGGGTGCCCAATGTCTTTGGGCCATTCGGCCCGGAAACTGTGGCGGCGGTGCCAGGGAGGAGGTTGGTACCGCCGCAGTATCAGACGACCCAAGGGAGGAGGAGAGGGTCACCCGAAAAGCTGGGGCGTTTTGCCCCGTTGTAAAGATGCGGCGATGCCAGGGAGGAGGATTGGCATCGCCGCTGATCGCAAAGGCCCCCGGGAGGAGGTGGGGACCTCACGAAAACTCGTCAGCCGGTCTTAGCGGCCGTAGGCAGCCTCATGCGCGATGGCACGGATCGACGCGCGAGCAATTCCAAGGTCTGCAAGCTCGCGGTCGGTCAGGGCGTTCAGTTCGGCCACGGTGCTGGCGAAGACGCGGCGCTGCTGCATCGCAATCACAACGCTATCTTTCAGAACCAGCAGCCGGTCCAGAAGGCCCTTGCGGGCAACGCGGGTGGTGTTGACGTAAGCCATATCTCTCTAGCCTCTCGAATAAAGTCAGCGCTGTTGTCTCGCTGTTAGGGGTAACATGGGCCACTTGCTGCACCTGCACAATAGCGTCCGTCTGCAATGCTGCCATGCAGCATCCGCATGGCTTTGGTCACGAAATTGTCATGGTTTCTCAGCGCCTTCGCCCGAATTTTGAGCGTTTGGTCAACAGCCCTTGCCCTTATGCGCAAAGATCGCAACCTTAGTGCAAATCTTATGCGGCGGAGGAAACGATGACGGTCGACAAGGATGGCGTGATGCGGGTTCTGGCCGGGGTTTCGCACCCCGGCGGGGGGGATCTGGTCAGCCGCGACCTGATTCGTGCCCTTGCCGTCGAAGGCGGCACTGTGCGCCTGGTGATCGAGGCTGCGACGCCGGAAGACGCCCGCGCCCTTGCCCCCGCGCAGGCATTGGTTGAGGCGCGGTTGAAGGCCCTTCCGGGCGTTGACAACGTGCAGGTGGTGATGACGGCCCACGGTCCTGCGGCGAAGGCGGCCCCGCCCAGCCTGAAGATCGGCCAGCACCCGACGCCGCAGCAAGGCGGGCCACAGCGGATTTCCGGCATCGACCGGATCATCGCAATCGCCAGCGGCAAGGGCGGGGTGGGCAAATCCACCGTCGCATCCAACCTTGCGGTGGCGCTGGCGCGGCAGGGGCGGCGGGTCGGGTTGCTTGACGCTGACATCTACGGGCCAAGCCAGCCGAAGATGATGGGCGTGTCAAAGCGCCCGGCCAGCCCGGATGGCAAGATCATCGAGCCCTTGGTCGCGCATGGGGTGACCATGATGTCGATCGGATTGATGCTGAAGGAAGACGAGGCGGTGGTCTGGCGCGGGCCGATGATCATGGGCGCGCTGCAGCAGTTGCTGGGGCAGGTGGCATGGGGCAATTTGGACATCCTGATTGTCGACCTGCCACCGGGGACGGGGGATATTCAGCTGACGCTCTGCCAGAGGACGCATCTGACGGGGGCCTTGGTGGTCAGCACGCCGCAGGATGTGGCGCTGCTGGATGCGCGGAAGGCGCTGGACATGTTCCAAAAGCTGAAAACCCCGGTGCTGGGGCTGATCGAGAACATGTCGACCTTCTGCTGCCCGAATTGCGGGCATGTGACCCCGATCTTCGGCCATGGCGGCGTCGCGCGTGAGGCGGCCAAGCTGGACCTGCCGTTCCTGGGCGAGCTTCCCCTGGCGCTGGACGTGCGGGTGGCCGGTGACAGCGGCACCCCCATCGCCGCGACGGACAGCCCGCTAGCCGCGCCCTACATCGCCTTGGCGCAGCGGCTGATTGCGGGCGGGATGGCCTGAACCCCTTCTGAGATCCGGCAAACTTTGACCCCCTTTCCGGGGGGGCGGGGATTTTGGGATTGAAAACATACCAACTGGTTGGTATGTTAATTTGACCCAGATGAGTCGCTCCAGGTGAGGGGGTCCATGCGCAGAATCATTGGCAGTGCTTTCATGTCGGTCGATGGGGTGATCCAGGCCCCCGGTGGTCAGCATGAGGATGAGACGGGCGGGTTTGCCTTTGGCGGTTGGGTCGCGCCGCATTGGGACGGCACGCTGGAAAAACACCTTAGCGCGTTGTTTGCAGACCCTTATGAGCTGCTGCTGGGCTACCGCACCTATGAGATCTTTGCGGCCTACTGGCCCTATGCCCCCGCCGACAACCCGATTGGCGCGGCCTTCAACCAGACGGCTAAGCATGTGCTGACCCACCGCTCTGCGCCGCTGGGTTGGGCCAACAGCCATCGGCTCGCGGATATCGACGCGGTCCGGGCGTTGAAGGCGGGCGCGGGGCCGGATCTGTTGATCCAGGGCTCGGGCAGTCTTTATCCGCAGCTTCTGGCGGCGGGGCTGATCGACCGTTTCACCCTGATGACCTTCCCGATCACGCTGGGCCGGGGGAGGCGTTTGTTTGGAGACGGCATGCCTGCCAAGGGCTTGCGGCTGGTCGCGCAGGAGGCGTCGGCCAGTGGCGTGATCGTCGCGGTCTATGAACCTGCGGGAGAGGTCGAGGCGCGCGCCTTCGCCGAAGAACCGCCAAGCGCGGCAGAACTTGACCGCCGGACGCGCTGGGCGCGGGAGGGGTAAGTCATGGACAACCAATTGAAAACGGGAGGATCAGCATGACCCATGCCATTCGCACAGTGCTTTGGTTCAACGGCCGGGGCCGTGAGGCCGCCGATTTCTACTGCAGTCTGATCCCGAACAGCGTGGTGACCAGCGCCTATGGGGCCGACAACCCGGATGGCCCGGATGGCAATCACCATTTCGAGGTGATCGACTTTACCCTGAACGGCGTGCCGTATGAGATTCTGGACGCCGGACCGATGTTTCCGCTGTCGGAATGCGTGTCCGTCATGATCGAGACGCCGGATCAGGCCGAGACGGACCGTCTGTGGGACGCGCTGATCGAAGGGGGCGGCAGCCATGGGCCTTGCGGCTGGCTGAAGGACCGCTTCGGCCTGTCATGGCAAGTGGTGCCAGAGGCGGCCTTGCGGCTGATGACCAGCCCCGACCGGGCCAAGGCGGCCCGGGCGCTGGCTGCCGTGATGCAGATGGGAAAGATCGATCTGGCCACTGTCGAGGCGGCGGCGGCCTGACCCCGAAGCAAACACCCACCAACGAGGAGGACGACCATGCCAAACGACATACCCGCCGACCAACGCTACCGCCCGGATGACCGGGTGATGCACGGCGTGATCCCCTACATCTGCCTTGCCGGGAAAACCGGCGCGGCTGCGGATTTCTACGCCAAGGCCTTCGCGGCCAAGGACATTGGCCGGATGCCGATGGAGGACCGTCCCGGCCAGTACATGCACCTGCAACTGGAAATCAACGGTGGGGCCTTCATGCTGACCGACCACACGATGTCCAGTGTTCAGCACGGCGAAGCCCCGATCCCGCACGGCCATCTGCAACTGATCGTGCCGGACGGGCAGGCGTGGTGGGACCGGGCCGTTGCCGCGGGCTGCACCATCCTTGCCCCGTTCGAGCGCCAGTTCTGGGGCGATACCTGGGGTTTGCTGGCCGATCCCTTCGGCCTGAGATGGGCCGTGTTGACACCCGATCCCGCTCTTTGGGACAAGGATGCCTGATATGGGGAGCCTGATGTGCGGCACCTGAAGTGAAAGTGCGCGTCCTGGGGCGCAGGGTAGGGGCTAAGCAATCGTGACAAGAACCACCGGCTCCGCTGTTCGCGTGCCCCGGGGCGAGGCCCGCGCGCGGCTGATCGAGGCCGCGCGGTCGCTTGTCCGGCACAAGGGCTTTGGCGCCACCACCGTGGATGACCTCTGCACCGCGGCGGGGGTGACCAAGGGGGCGTTCTTCCACCACTTCCCGTCGAAAGAGGCGCTGGGCGTGGCGCTGGTCGACGACTGGACCGAAACGACGGGGGCGATGTTCGCAGCGCACCCGTACAACAGCCTGCCCGATCCTTTGGACCGGGTGTTTGCCTATCTTGACTTGCGCCGCAGCCTGCTGGACCAGCCGTTGCCGGATTTCAGCTGCGTTGCCGGCACGACGGTGCAAGAGGTGTATGAAACTGCCCCCCCGATCCGTGACGCGGCCGGGCGCAGCGTCCGGTCGGGGGCAGAACACATCCGCCCGCATCTGGCCGAAGCGCTGGCCGCTTATCCCGTGAAGGGGGTGACGGCGGAAAGCCTTGCCCGGCAATTCCAGGTGGCAACCCAAGGCGGGATCATTCTGGCCAAGGCCGCCAATGACCCCACCCAAGCGCGTGAGGCGTTCGACCATCTGGAGCATTATCTGCGGCTGCTGTTCGCGCGGCCGGTGGCTGACAGCCCCCGTCAATCGGTCTGAAACCACCTGATTCGAATCATTTGGCATGGGAAACCATGGGTTTTTCTTGATTCTCAGGCAATCGCAGGGCATTCCAGCGCTGGGATTGCATGGGAAATGGCCCATCCCTGCCACTCATTCCCATTGCATTCCCGGCAGGGGAAAGTTTTTCTGGCTGTTTGGGATGACGGATCGGCTTCCCGGCAAACACAATATCTAGCGTAAACGCAATCTCATCTGCCTACAGCTTGAATACAGGGGCAGCGTTTGGCCACAAGATGCTGGGTTGGAAGCCCGCCCTGAACAAGATGTCGGGTGGCCGGTCCCAATATTTCCCTTGATTTCCCATGTGATCCCAGTCATTCCTTCTTTCACGGCGATGCGATGGGCAGTGATAGGCAGGGGCGGCCTCAAGACCCCGAACACAGGCGATAGGCAGCTTCATACAGGCAGCTCCATTTCATCGGCGAACAGAGATCCGGCGCGCGAGCGAGCAGACATCTCCCCCAGGTGGCGCGCGTAGCTGGACGCCCAGCGATGGGACAGCGGCGGATCGGGTAGTGGCAGCAACCCGATCCGCCTTTTTCATTTCATCGCATGGGTTTGAACGGGGGTTTGGGACAGAAACTTGATAAGGCCGCGCAGGCGATGGCAGAGGCGTTCAGAGGCGAGTTCTACCAGAAGGTAGATGCCAAGGGCCGGGTGTCTATTCCCGCCGCCTTTCGCCGTATTCTGGAAGCCGACGATCCGCCGAGCACCGACTCTCCCCGCGCTCGCGTTTACATGATCTATGGCGGGGCCAACCGGGATTTCGTGGAATGCTACACCAAGGCGGGCGCTGACGCGCTGGCCGATGACATCAGCCTGATGGACGAAGGCTCGGACGAGCGCGAGCAGGTGGAATTCGACCTTCTCGCCTGTTCTGTCATGGTCGAGGTTGAGCCTGATGGCCGCATTGTCCTGCCGCCGCGCGTGCGCGAGAAGGTGGGGCTGACGGGGGCCGATTTCGCCGGGGACGAGGCCGCGTTTCAGGGGCGCAACAACCGGTTCCGCCTCTATCGTCGCGACACCTATGACAGCGCCGTGGCGCAGCGGCCGAATGCCGGTGTCGATGCGCTGGCCTTGCTTGGCCGGGCGAAGAAGGAGCGGGGAATGTGATGCACCCCCGCGATGTGCCCTTTAGGGACGACATGGCCGCGCGCGATCCCCACATTCCGGTTCTTCTGCAACCGCTGCTTGCTGCCGTGGCCCCGGTTCGGGGCCTTTGGCTTGATGGCACGCTGGGTGCGGGCGGCTATACGCGCGGTCTGCTGGAGGCGGGCGCGGATTGTGTCATCGGGATCGACCGTGATCCGCTTGCACTGCAGATGGCCGGTGATTGGGCCGCGCCCTATGGGGACCGGGTGCGGCTGGTGGAGGGCACCTTTTCGGCGCTTGATACGCTTGCTGGTGAACCGCTTGACGGGGTGGTGCTGGATCTTGGCGTGTCGTCGATGCAGCTGGATCAGGCCGAACGCGGGTTTTCCTTCATGAAGGACGGCCCCTTGGACATGCGGATGAGCCAGTCTGGCGACAGCGCCGCCGATCTGGTGAACTCGGCCGAGGAAACCGCCCTTGCCGACATCCTCTATCACTATGGCGAAGAACGCGCCTCGCGCCGGATTGCCCGCGCGATCGTGGCTGCCCGCGCGATGGAGCCGATCACCACCACAGCAAGATTGGCCGAGATCGTGGCCAAGTGCCTGCCGCGCCCGAAACCCGGGCAAAGCCATCCGGCAACCCGCAGCTTTCAGGCCATCCGCATCGCGGTGAACACCGAGTTTACCGAACTCGCCGAAGGCCTAGCCGCCGCCGAACGCGCGTTGAAGCCCGGCGGGCTCTTGGCCGTTGTCACCTTCCACAGCCTTGAGGACCGGATCGTGAAGCGGTTCCTGCAACTGGCCTCGGGGCATGAGGCGAACGCGAATCGCTATGCCCCCGCGAAGACCGACACCACCGCGCGGTTCGACCTTGTGACCCGCCGCGCCGTCGGCCCGGATGACGCGGAACTGGCGGCCAACCCCCGCTCACGGTCGGCCAAGCTGCGTGTGGCGCGGCGAACTAATGCCCCGGCGCTGCCGCTTGACCCGGTCGACCTTGGTGTGCCGCAGATCGTGAAGAAAGGCCGTCGCTGATGCGCCCTGTGCTTTATGTCCTTAGTTTCCTTGCCCTGATCGCGCTTGGCTTTTGGGCCTACCGCGAGAACTACACGACGCAAGCCGCGCTGAAAGAGGTGGAAACTCTGCAACGCCAGATCGTTGGCCTGCGGGAGGCGCTGGCGCTGCAACGTGCCGAATGGGCCTATCTGAACCGCCCCGACCGCCTGCGCGACCTTGCGACTGCCAACTTTGACCGGTTGGGCCTGTTGCCAATGGAGCCGGGCCAGTTTGGCACCCCGAACCAGATTGCCTACCCCCGCAGCGCCTTCCCCGAGATCGACATGCCCGTTGATATTCAGGGCGCCCTGCCGGCTGAGGAGGGTCTCTGACAATGCGCACCCCCCTTCGCCCCCTTGCCCGTATCCTTCAGGCGCGTGAAGACGGGCTGAACCCCGACAGCATCGAGAAGGAAAACCTGCGGCTGCGGCATGAGGCGATGCGCGAAAAGGCGAGGGGCCGGGCCGAGTTCCGCCTGTTGATCCTCTGCGCCAGCTTTGTGCTGGCGTTTGGGGCGATCGGAACCCGGATGGGCCTGATGGCCGCTGCCGTGCCGATGGAACCCCGCGTCAGCGCCCCGGGGGCTGAGATCATCGCCCAACGCGCCGATATCACCGACCGCAATGGCCGCATCCTTGCCACCAACATGACCACCCACGCGCTTTACGCGCATCCCAAGGTGATGGTGGACCCCAAGGGCGTGGCCGTGAAACTGGCCGAGATCTTCCCCGACCTTGACGCCGCCGCCCTTGAACGCCGCTTTACCGACGGACGTAGTTTTGTCTGGATCCGCAAGGTGTTGTCGCCGGAACAGATGCAGTTGGTCCATGAAATCGGCGATCCGGGGCTGTTGTTCGGCCCGCGTGAGATGCGGCTTTATCCCAACGGGATGCTGGCCGCGCATGTGCTGGGCGGCACGTCCTTCGGGGCGGAAGGGGTCCACTCGGCCGAAGTCATCGGCACCGCCGGGATCGAAAAGGCGCTGGATGCGCGTCTGCGTGACCCGGCACAGGGCGGCAAGCCCTTGACCCTGTCGCTGGACCTGACGATCCAGTCCACGGTGGAGGAGGTCCTTTATGCCGGCATGACCATGCTGAACGCCAAGGGGGCCGCCGCCATCCTGATGGATGTGCGGACCGGGGAAATCATCTCGCTCGCCTCGCTTCCGACCTTTGATCCGAACGACCGGCCGAACCCCATCGTCGACAAGAATGCCGAACCCGGCGACAGTCCGCTGTTCAACCGCGCGGTGCAGGGGGTGTATGAGCTTGGGTCGACCTTCAAGATCTTCGCTGCCGCGCAAGCGATGGAGCTTGGCATTGTCGGCCCCGACACCATGGTTGACGCGAATGCCCCGATGACCTGGGGCCGCCACCGGATCAAGGAGTTCGAGGGCAAGAATTATGGCCCGCTTCTGTCGGTCACCGATGTCATCGCCAAATCGTCGAACGTCGGCACTGCGCATATCGCGCTGATGATCGGCCCCTTGCGCCAGCAAGCCTTTCTGAAGGCGCTTGGCTTTTTTGAACCCACCCCGCTGGAGTTGATCGAAGCCCCCGGCGCACGCCCGCTGATCCCGAAGAAATGGCCCGAGATCGTGACCATCACCACATCCTACGGTCATGGCATGTCGGCCAGCCCGATGCACCTTGCCGCGGCCTATGCTGCGATCGCCAATGGCGGGGTGATGATCAAGCCCACGCTCTTGAGACGCGAAGGCCAGACCAGCGGCATCCGTGTGATGAGCGAGAAGACCGCGCTGGAAGCCGTCAAGATGCTGCGCCGCGTGGTTACCGAGGGCACCGCGTCGCTGGGTGAGGTTCCGGGGTATGAGGTTGCAGGCAAGACCGGCACCGCGGACAAGCCGAAGAAGTCGGGCGGCTATTATGACGACAAGGTGATCAACACCTTCGCCTCGGTCTTTCCGGCGTCAAACCCGCAATATGTGTTGATCGTGACGCTGGACGAACCCTTGGATACGGCTGGATCGGAACCGCGCCGCACTGCAGGCTGGACGGCTGTTCCTGTCGCCGCCGAGATCATCCGCCGCGTTGCTCCACTGATGGGTCTGCGGCCCAAGCTTGACCCCCCCGCACTTGAAGCCGCCGCACTCGATGCGGTAACAGCCGCCAGCAACTGACGGGGTAAGGGCATGACAGCGCGCGCGACACGGCTATCGGACCTCGGGCTGACGGCCCGCGCCGGACGCGACCCGGCGCTGTCCGGGCTGACCGCCGACAGCCGGGCGGTGCGGGCGGGGATGCTGTTCGCGGCGCTTCCCGGCTCGGCGACCCATGGCGCGCGCTTCATCCCGGCAGCGTTGGAGCAGGGGGCAACCGCCATCCTGACCGATGCCGAGGGTCTGCGGATGGTGGCCGACCTGCTGGCGGACACGGACACCGCGATTGTCGTGGCCGAAGACCCGCGCGCTGCACTGGCCTGCGCCGCGGCGCTGTGGTTCGGTTCCCAGCCCGACACGATGGTGGCCGTGACCGGCACCAACGGCAAGACCAGCGTGGCAACCTTCACCCGTCAGATCTGGTCTGCCTTGGGCCATGCGGCGATCAACATTGGCACCACCGGGATCGAAGGCGCGTGGTCCGCGCCATCAAGCCACACCACCCCGGATGCGATCACGCTGCAAAAGCTGCTGGCCGCCGCGGCGGAAGGCGGCATTACCCATGCGGCGATGGAGGCCTCGTCCCACGGTCTTGACCAGCGCCGTCTGGATGGCGTCCGGCTGAAGGTGGCGGGGTTCACGAACCTGACGCAGGACCATCTGGATTATCATGGCACGATGGCGGCCTATCTTGCGGCCAAGGCCCGGTTGTTCACCCGGCTTTTGCCGGAAGACGGCATTGCCGTGGTGAACCTTGACGGGGCCAAGGGGTCGGAGATGGCCGAACTTGCGCTTGCCCGGGGCTTGCGCGTGCTGACCGTGGGCAAGGGGCAGGGGGCAGACCTGCAGATCGCCGCGACCCGCCCCGATGCCACCGGGCAAGAGGTGCGGTATCTGTGGCAGGGCCGCGCGTTTCAGACCCGGTTGGCCCTGATCGGCGCCTTTCAGGCCGAGAATGTCGCCGTGGCCGCTGGCCTTGCCATCGCCGCGGGTGACGCGCCCGAGGCGGTGCTGGCGACGCTTCCCCGCCTTGCGGGCGTGCGGGGGCGGATGCAACTGGCCGCCACGCGGCGCAACGGGGCGGCGGTTTATGTCGATTACGCCCATACGCCGGATGCGGTTGAAACCGCGCTGAGGGCGCTGCGGCCACATGTGATGGGCCGCATCATCATCGTCTTTGGCGCTGGCGGCGACCGCGACCGCAGCAAGCGGCCGCTGATGGGCGAAGCCGCCCGCAAACATGCCGATGTGCTCTACGTCACCGATGACAATCCCCGCACCGAAGACCCCGCCGCGATCCGCGCCGCCGTCATGGCCGCCTGTCCCGACGCGAATGAGGTGGGCGACCGCGCCGAAGCGATCCTGCGCGCGGTCGATGCGCTGCTGCCGGGCGATGCCCTGCTGATCGCGGGTAAGGGGCATGAAAGCGGCCAGATCATCGGCACGGACATCTATCCCTTCGACGATGTGGAACAGGCCAGTGTGGCCGTCGCCGCGCTGGATGGGGTGATCTGATGGCGCTCTGGACCTCCACCGACGCCGTTGCCGCCACGGGGGGGCAAAGCACTGGCGACTGGCAGGCGAATGGTGTGTCGATCGACACCCGCACACTACAGGTGGGCGATCTGTTCGTCGCCCTGAAGGCCGACCGCGATGGCCACGATTTCGTGGCCGCCGCGCTGGAGAAGGGGGCTGCCGCAGCCCTTGTCAGCCATGCCCCTGAAGGCGTCAGCCCGACTGCCCCGCTGTTGATCGTGCCCGATGTCCTGCAGGCGCTGGAGGCCTTGGGCAGCGCCGCCCGGGCCCGGACCGACGCCCGCGTGGTGGGCATCACCGGGTCGGTTGGCAAGACGTCGACCAAGGAAATGCTGCGCGCGATCCTGTCGGGCCAGGGTCGGACCCATGCCGCCGAGGCGAGCTACAACAACCATTGGGGCGTGCCGCTGACCTTGGCCAGAATGCCCGCCGACACCCAGTTCGCGGTGATCGAGATCGGCATGAACCATCCCGGTGAAATTGCGCCGCTGGCCCGGCTGGCAAAGCTGGACGTGGCGCTGGTCACCACCGTCGCCCCCGCGCATCTGGAGGCGTTTGACAGCATCGAAGGCATCGCCCACGAAAAGGCCGCGATCTTTGACGGCCTGATCCCCGGCGGCACCGCCATCTTCAACGCCGACATCGCCACTACCCCGATCCTGCGGCAGAAGGCACAGGACCTCGGCGTCAAGTCACTGTCCTTCGGCGCGAGTACGGACGCCGACTGGCGGCTGCTTGACACGCGCCTGACCGACGACACCACGGTTGCCCGGGCCACCTGTCGGGGCGAGGCGCTCTTGTTCAAGGTCGCCAGCCCCGGCCGCCACTTTGCGCTGAACGCCCTTGCCGCCCTTGCCGCCGCCGAGGCGCTGGGTGCCGATCCGACCATCTCTGCCTGTGACCTTGGCCTGTGGCAGCCGCCGCCCGGGCGCGGACAGCGGGAGCGCATCACCCTTGATGTCGTTGAGGAAACCTTCGTCGATCTGATCGACGACGCCTTCAACGCCAATCCCGCCTCGCTTGCCGCAGCCCTTGATGTGCTGATTGCCGCCCGGCCCACCGACGGCATCGGCCGGGTCGGCGGCGGCCGCCGCATCGCCATCCTTGGTGACATGCTGGAGCTTGGCCCGACCGAGACCGCCCTGCACGCCGCGATTGCCCGGCATCCGGGACTGTCGGCGATCCACGTCATCCACTGCGTCGGCCCGCGGATGAAGGCGCTGCACGAGGCTTTGCCGCGGGCCCAGCGAGGCGAATGGGTGCCAGCGGCTGCCGACCTTTTGCCGCGCGTCCGGGTGCTGATTGACGCGGGCGACATCCTTCTGGTCAAAGGCTCGAAGGGTTCGAAGGTCAGCCTGATCGTTGACGCGCTGCGGAAAATGGGGCAGGGGACTGCGCCGATGGAAGGGACCCCCTAGATGTTTTACTGGCTGACCGAATTTTCCGACGGCGGGGGCTTCTTCAACCTCTTCGCGTATATCACCTTTCGCGCCGGTGGGGCCTTTGTCACCGCGCTGATCTTCGGGTTCCTGTTCGGACAGCCGCTGATCGACCTTCTGCGCCGCAAGCAGGGCAAGGGTCAGCCGATCCGCGATGACGGGCCGCAGTCGCACCTGTCCAAGGCGGGCACGCCTACGATGGGGGGCCTTCTGATCCTGTCGTCGCTGCTGTTTTCCACACTGCTCTGGGCGCGGCTGGACAATCCCTATGTCTGGATCGTGCTGCTGGTGACGCTGGCCTTCGGGCTGATCGGCTTTGCCGACGACTATGCTAAGGTGTCCAAGCAGAACACCAAGGGCGTCTCGGGCCGCGTGCGCATGGGCCTTGGCCTTCTGATCGCCGCGCTGGCCACCTATGCCGCGTCGATGTTCCACCCGGAGGCCCTTGCAAACCAGCTCGCGTTTCCCTTGTTCAAGGACCTGCTCTTGAACCTGAGCCTGTTCTTCGTCCCCTTCGGAATGATCGTGATCGTGGGGGCGGCGAATGCGGTCAACCTGACTGACGGGCTGGACGGGCTGGCCATCATGCCGGTGATGATCGCGGGCGTCACGCTGGGCATCATCGCCTATGTCGTCGGCTCAAGCGCGATTGCGACGGATCTTGGTGTCCACGCGGTTCCCGGCACGGCAGAGCTTTTGATCTTCGCCGCGGGCCTGTTCGGCGCGGGGCTTGGGTTCCTGTGGTACAACGCCCCCCCGGCGGCGGTGTTCATGGGCGACACCGGATCACTCGCGCTGGGCGGAGCGCTGGGGGCGATTGCCGTCTGCACCAAGCACGAGATCGTTCTGGCCATCGTCGGCGGGTTGTTCGTCGTCGAAGCGCTGAGCGTGATCATTCAGGTGCTTTACTACAAGCGCACCAAGAAGCGGATCTTCCTGATGGCGCCGATCCACCACCATTTCGAAAAGAAGGGCTGGGCCGAGCCGCAGATCGTGATCCGCTTCTGGATCATCAGCCTGATTCTTGCCGTGATCGGCCTTGCGACGCTGAAAGTCCGGTAGCGAACCTGCGTCGCCCCGTCCCGGGTCAGGTCGTGGGACGGGTGGCGCCCTTATCTTTCATTTGCAACCTCTGCGGAAGCAATCTGTCCCCTTAGGAAACAGTGGGCGGACTTGACCTCATTTGTGCCATTTCACTGCACCAGTTTCGGCCCATTCCTGCCGTTTGGTCCGCAGCGGAATGAAAACCAGAATGGGATATAAGAATGTTCGATATCATCCATAAGCCGCGCTGGATCGTGCCCCTGGGCCTTGGTCTGCTTTTGCCGACAATTGCCGCCGCGCAAGAGGCCTGCACAACATATACCGTGCAGCCGGGCGACACCTTGGGCGATATAGCCTTCACGGCCTACGGGTCCTACAACTATCAGATGATCTTCAACGCCAACCGCACGGCGATTGCGAACAACCCCAGCGACCTGCCCGCCGGTCTGCAACTGGTCCTGCCCTGCGAGGATGGCCGCCTGTCGCCGGATGCCGAACTCAGCTCGATCATCGAGCAGGAAACCGAACGTCAGGCAACCGCCCCCCGCGCCGACCAGCCCTATCGTCCGGCGATGAAGCTGGTCACGGCGAATGACTGGAAGCCGTTCACGGATGAAAGCCTGCTGGGCGGCGGGATCTATGTCCGCATGGCCACCACCGCGATGCAGCGTGGCGGCAACGATCTGGAGCACAAGATTTCTTTTGTGGACGACTGGGGGTCACATATCGACATCCTGCTGCCGACAAAGGCCTTCGACATCTCGATCGCATGGTCGAAGCCTGACTGTTCCAAGATCGACCTTCTGGGCGAATTTGCCGTGAAGATGTGCACCGAGTTCGAATTCTCGCTGCCGGTGTACGAGGTGGCCTATTCCTACCACACGCTGGTCGAAAGCCCCTTTGCCGGGGCGCGGGCGTTTTCCGACTATGCCGGCGCACGGATCTGCCGCCCCGAAGGCTGGCCCACCAGCGACCTGGAGGTCGAAGGTCTGGCCGAACCGGTGGTCAGCTTCGTGCGGCCGAAAAGCCCGATGGAATGTGCCGAACTGCTGCTGGCCGGTGAGGTGGACCTTTATTCGATCGAAGTCGAAACCTCGACCGCCAACTTCGAAGAACTGGGCGCAACCGCCAAGGTCGAGCTGAACCCTGCGCTGGCCACCTTCAACACTCACCATTTCGTCACGGCGAAATCCAACCCGCGTGGGCGCGAATACATTGCGATGCTGAACATGGGTCTCGATGAAATGCGCGAAACCGGGGAATGGTACGACATCGTGGCAACCGGGCTGGCGGATTACAACACGCAGACCAACTGACCCCAGGGCGGGTGACGATCTGCAACGGTCGTCGCCCGGTCCAGTGGCTGAGGCTTCTGAAGGGGGCACCGCTGCCCCCTTTCCCTTTCGCCCATCCTCCCCTATCCCTGCCGGGGGGCAACAAGGGGGCGCGTGCCATGATCCCGGTCAAGGGTTATTCAGGCAGACAGGTCGCTGTGCTTGGCCTTGGCCGGTCGGGCCTTGCCACGGCGGTGGCCTTGCAGGCCGCGGGCGCAGAGCCCCTGCTTTGGGATGACAGCCCTGAGGCCCGCCTGAAGGCCGAGGCCGAGGGCTTCACCCTGACCGACCTGACCCGCCAGGGCGTGCTGGACGGGGTGGCGGCGCTGATCACCTCGCCCGGGATCCCGCATCTTTACCCGACGCCCCACCCGGTGATCGCCCGTGCCTTTGCCGCGGGGGTGCCGGTCGACAATGACATCGGCCTGTTTTTCCAAAGCGCCGCCTCGTCGGAATGGGCCGAGATGGAGACACCGCCGAAAGTGGTGGCCGTGACCGGATCGAACGGCAAGTCCACCACGACTGCGCTGATCCACCATATCCTTGAGGTCGCTGGCCGCCCCACCCAGATGGCGGGCAACATCGGCAAGGGGGTGTTGTCCATCGACCCGCCGCTGGACGGTGAGGTGGTGGTGCTGGAACTGTCCAGCTACCAGACCGAACTGGCCCGCGCGCTGACCCCGGATGTGGCGGTGTTCACCAACCTTTCGCCGGACCATCTGGACCGCCACGGCGGGATGGGCGGCTATTTCGCGGCCAAGGCGCGGCTGTTCACCCAAGGCGGGCCGGATCGGGCCGTCATTGGCGTGGATGAGGCCGAGGGCTGGTTTCTGGCCGGGCAGATGGCGCAAGGGCCGATGGATGACCGGGTGATCCGCATCTCCTCAGGCCAGAAGCTGGAGGGGTTCGGCTGGTCGGTCTTTGCGCGCAAGGGGTTTCTGGCCGAATGGCGCAAGGGGCGGCAGGTGGCCAGCATCGACCTGCGTGAGGTGAAGGGCCTGCCCGGGGCGCATAACCACCAGAACGCTTGTGCGGCCTATGCGGCTTGTCGGTCGCTTGGGCTGGCACCCAAGCTGATCGAGGGCGCGCTGCACAGCTTTGCTGGCCTGCCGCACCGCAGCCAGTTGGTGGGCGAAAAGGGCGGGGTCCGGTTCGTGAATGACAGCAAGGCAACCAATGTGGATTCTGCGGCGAAGGCGCTGCAGGCGTTCCCGAAGATCCGCTGGATCGCCGGGGGGCTGGGCAAGGACGGCGGGATTGCCGGGCTGAAGCCGCAGCTTGGATCGGTCGTGAAGGCCTATCTGATTGGCCATTCCGCCCGCGATTTCGCGCTGCAGCTTGGCGACACCCCGCATGAGATCTGCGAGACGATGGAGCGTGCGGTTGCCCAAGCGGCAGCCGAAGCGGTGGCGGGTGATGTGGTCCTGCTGGCCCCGGCGGCGGCAAGTTTTGACCAGTACCCGAACTTTGAAAAGCGGGGCGAGGATTTCACCGCGCAGGTCAAGGCGCTGATCGGCTGACGGCTCAGGTCGGGGTGCCGCGCTGGATGATCCCGGTCGCGGCGGCGGCGCCAAGGGCGGTGACGACCCAGCCTGCCAGCATCAGGAACCAGCGCGCCCACCACAAGGTATGGCCCCAAGGCCCGCGATCCTTGGACGGTGACCAGCTTTGGGTTTGCCCAAGCTCCAGCACCGGGACCACGACATCGACGCCATAGGCCAGCGGGTGAAAGCTTTCCCAGTCAAGGCCCGGCCCATCGACGCCGTTCCAGAAGTCGGCGGGGTTTTCAAGGCAGCCGGGGGTGGGGTCTGGCACGCAATCCAGCGCCAGAAGCGCCTGCCAGCCGTCAGACGCGGCAATCAGATCATTGTTCGGTGCCATGCTGCCTTCGTCCCACGCCATCAGGGCGAGGAAGGCTGACAGAAGCGACAGCGCCACAAGCCACAGCAGCGACCGGAACGGATGATAGCCGTAGCCGACGATCAGCAGCGCCGCGCGGTCCCATAGCCAGTCAAAGGCGATGATGGGTGGCGCAAGCGGCCCACCCCGCGTGCGGCGGGTGGCGCGGCGGGCATGGCCTTTCAGGCGGGCCTGTTCGGCCATGATCTGGCGCGCCTCGGCCTCATGCCCCATGCGGGCCAGTGTGGCTGCGGCCTGCGTGTAGGGCTGCGGCAGAAACTGGCCATCGCGGCGGGTGGCCCGGGCAAGCCACTGCAGCCGCGTCTCGGCATCCACCGGGGCGTTGCGGGTGATCCGGTCATAGGTGAAACCGTCAAGATAGGTGCGGCCAGCGTCCGGCCAGCTGGCCAGATCATCGACCAGATCGCCGACATGGGCCGAGGGGATGTGAACATCGCCGGCGGCAACGGTGACATCCTGCCAGAAGAATTCGGCCCCGACCTGCATCCTTGGGGCAAAGAGGGCATGGCCCCCCGCGTTTGACAGATGCGCCCCGGCGAAATCCAGCTGACCGGCAATGTCGGCGCCGGACAGGTGAACCTCACCCTCGGTCTGGAACGGAATATTGCCCTGCGCGCGAAAGACGGCATCGCCCGCGATACGGGCGCGCTGCAGGTTCAGGGCGATCTTGCCGGGGTTGGTGATCCGCGCGCCATCGCAGGCGAGTTGCCCGCCAATCTCAGCGCTGGCAAGCGACACCTCGCCCGTCGCGGTGAAGGGCTGGCCGTCGGCCGCCCGCAGATGGACCGAAGCGCCGATCCTTGCGCCTTGTGCCGTCAGGGGGCCGATGGTCGCGCCGTGCAGCGCAAGCTGGCCGCCGATGCTGGCTGTGGCAAGCGAGATGCGCCCGGGGCAGGTGACACCGATCAGGAAGACCGACCCCTCGACAGCAAGGCCTTCGGCCAGAAGGGCGGGAAAGCGGCTGCCGGACAGGACGAGTTGCACCAGTTGCGCGCGGCGAGCGTTGATCGGGTCGGTGAAGGCGCAGGCGCGAAGGTCGGTTTCCCCCCGTGCGGTGGCGAAGTTCAGGGTCAGCGGCCCGACAATCACCGCGCCAAGCACGCGGACCCCGGCCGGGGCAACAGGGGCAAGATCACAGCCGCCGGTGACAAGGTGCTGCAGCAGGGCAGACCGGATGCGGGGGGCGGATGGGTCTTCGGGGTCTGGCAGGCTGTCGGATAGGCGGCACAGGCTGCCTTCGGCGGCGGCTTGAAGCAGGGCGCGCTCGGCCTTGGTGGGGGCAAGGGGGCTTGTTTCGGCCAGAAAGGCGGCGATCGAAAACGGGGGTGAAAAGGCGGGCGTCATGCGCTGAAATCTGCCGGTTCAATGGGGCCCGGCTTGGCCAGCGGCAAAGTGCTGGACCGGGCGGTCGGTCGTGACCCTAGCGCTGGCGGGGCGGGCTGTCGATGCTGCTGGTGGCGGGATGGCGGGCCATCATTCCAGATTGGTATGCCGCGCGCGCATCCCGGCGGCGCTGGTGCCAAGCCGGTCGCACAGGGCCAGAACGACAAGTTCGAAGATCAGGAACATCGCGCCTTCGAAGACCGATCCCATGGGCAGGATTGACGGGGTGGTGCCCTGATCACTCGCCATGGTCTGCGCGGGCAGGTGGACGGTCTGCGTGGCGGCGCGGGCGGTGGGGCCGCTCGGTTGGGCGGTCAGGCACAGCGTATCGGCCCCTGCGGCGCGGGCCGTGGTGACAAGGGCGGTGATGGTGGACAGGTCCCCCGGCCCGGCGCTGACAAACAGCAGGTCGCCCGGCCCAAGCGGCGGGCAGGTCATGTCGCCCACCACATGCACGTCAAGGCCAAGGTGGTAAAGCCGCATGGCAAGCGCCCGCATCATCAGCCCCTCACGCCCCGCGCCGGTGATGGCTATCCGGCGCGCGGTGGCCAAGGCTTCGACAAGGCGGTCAAAGGCGGCGGGGTCGATGGCGGCGGCGGCTTGGGCAATCTCGGCCGCGGCGCGGGTGGCGCGGGTTGGCAGATCGGGCATGGGGTGGGTCCTTTGGCGGGTCTGGCGCAGCGTGGGGCATGCGGGCGGCCGCGTCCAGCGGGCTTGCGCGCGGGTGGCGGCTTCGGCCATCTTGCCCGGAGGAATTGTGGGAGTGGCTGGCATGGCAGACAACGGGGCCGATCTGGCACGGCTGGCGGACCAGGTGTCAGGTCTGGCTGCGAGCGCAGGGCAGGGACGGGTGATCGTGGCCATCGCGGGGGCGCCGGGATCGGGGAAATCGACACTGGCGGAGGATCTGGCTAGGCGGCTTAATCAACAGGACAGCGATCAGGCCATGGTGCTGCCGATGGACGGCTATCACTACGACGACCTCTATCTGGTGCCCGCTGGCCTGCGCGCGCGTAAAGGTGCGCCGCATACCTTTGACGTGGGCGGGCTTTACCACACTCTGGCGCGGCTGCGGGCCCGGGATGAGGCAGAGGTGGCGGTTCCGGTCTTTGACCGCCAGATCGAGATTGCCCGCGCCGGGGCGCGGCTGATCCCTGCCTCGGTGCCGGTGATCGTTGTCGAAGGGAACTGGCTGCTTTTGGACCAGTCACCCTGGGACCGGCTGCGCCCGCTGTTCGACCTGACGGTGATGGTGGATGTGCCAGAAACGGTCCTTCGCGCACGATTGCGGGGCCGGTGGGAGGGCCTTGGCCTGACCGAGGCCGAAATTGCGACCAAGCTGGAAGAGAACGACCTGCCGAACGGGCGACTGGTGCGGGATGGCTCTGTCGCGGCTGACGTGCGGCTGGCGAATGGCTGAGGGGGGAGTGATGGACCTGATCGATACGCACCAGCACCTGATCCTGCGCGACCGGATCGGCTATGCCTGGACCGAAGGGATGCCCGCGCTGGCGGGGGACTTCACGCGCGAGGATTACGCGGGGCTGGTTGCTAGCAAGGGGGTAGCGGCCACGATCTTCATGGAAACCGGGGTGGATGACACGGACTACCAGACCGAGGCCCGGCTGGTGGCGGGGATGGTCGGTACGTCGGTCGGGGGGGTGGCGATGCTGGGGCAGATCGCCAGCATCCGGCCCGAGGTGGAGGCTGGCTTTGACGCCTGGCTGGAAGAGGCACAGGGGCTGGGCGTAGTGGGCTTTCGCCGCATCCTGCATGTGGTGCCGGATGACGTGTCGCAGACAGGCACCTTCCGGCGGAACCTGCGCAAGATCGGGCGGGCTGGGGTTCCGTTCGATCTGAATTTCCTGTCGCGCCAACTGATCCCGGTCGGGGCCGATCTTTTGCGGGCCTGCCCGGACCAGCCGTTCGTGCTGGACCATTGCGGCGTGCCGGATGTGGCGGTGGGAGATTGGGAGGTCTGGAAAGCCGGTATTGATGCGATTGCACCGTTCGAGAATGTGGCGGTGAAGCTGTCGGGCATCACGGCCTATTGCGCGCCGGGCACGGCGTCAGCGGCAGTAGTCCGGCCTTACGTTGACTACCTGCTAAAGGCGTTCGGGCCGGGACGGATGCTTTGGGGCGGCGATTGGCCGGTGGTGGACCTTGGTGCCGGGCTGCCGGGTTGGATCGACATGACACGCCAGATGTTGGCCGACCTGTCGACAGATGAACAGTTTGCGGTCTTTCAGGGCACGGCGCGGCGGATCTACGGGGTCTAGCGGTCAGAGGGCAAGCGTCGCCTCGGTTTCGGCTAGCAGGGACGCCGAGGCGGCGAGGGCCGCGGTCTCGGCCGCGTCAAGATCGGGGCGCAGTTCGGCGGCGATGCCGTTGCGGGTGATAACACGCGGCAGCGACAGCGTGACGCTTGGCACCCCGCCGATGTCCAGCGTGCGGGTTGATACGGACAGAACCGCCCCCTCATCAGCAGCAATCGCGCGGACGATGCGGGCAAGGCCTGCGCCGATGCCATGCCAGGTGGCCCCCTTGCCTTCGATGATCCGGTAGGCGGCGCGGCGGACACCTTGGTCAATCTCGGCCCGGACCGCATCGGTGATCGCAGCCCCGACCTGCGCCGCGAAGGAGGCGATGGGGACCGACCCCGCCCGGGCGGCGGACCAGCCCAGAACCTCGCTGTCGCCATGTTCGCCAAGCACATAGGTATGCACCGACTGCGACGCGATGCCAAGGTGGCGGCCAAGCAGGCTGCGGAACCGGGCGGTGTCAAGGATGGTGCCCGACCCGATGACTCGGGCCGGGGGGAGGCCGGACAGGCGGGTGGCGACATGGGTCATCACGTCCACCGGGTTCGTTGCCACCAGCAGGATCGCATCGGGTGCGGCCCGGGTGACAGCGCCGATGACGGCACGAAACACTTCCGCGTTGCGTTCCAGCAGCTGAAGCCGGGTTTCGCCGGGTTTCTGGCTGACCCCGGCTGCAAGGATGACGACGCCTGCCTCCGCAAGGTCGGCATAGTCGCCGGCCCGCACGGTGACAGGCCGACCGAACGGGACGGCATGCGAGATATCCTCGGCTTCGGCCAGCGCGCGGGCTGGGTTCTGGTCGATCAGGACGATCTCGCTGGCCCCGCCGCCAAGGGCAAGCGCGAAGCCCGCCGAACTGCCGACCATGCCAGAGCCGATGATGCCGACTTTCATGGGGTACCCCCGTTGTTGTCCGACAGGAAGGCTGCGGCAACATGGGCGGAACGGCAAGTGCTGTCGGACCCGGGCCGATCAATCGGCGGCAAGCAGATCGTGGGCCCCGGCCATGCCTTCGCCCAGGCCGGGCCCTCATCGCGCGCCCGGGTGGCGGCATAGGTGATGTCCACCCCCACCGTGGAGCGGCCCGCCTGTTCGGTGAAGCCCGCCTGTTCGGTGTAGACGGTGACCACAGCGGTCGGGCCCCCGGTCCAGAACCGGCCGTCGCGGCGGACCTGCCATGGCAATGGCGCGCGGCGATGATGGGCGCATTGGCACCAACGCCCTACCGTCTGAACGGGACGGCCCGCAAAGCTGCTTGCCTGGCGATGGACTGGAAACAGGTAGGGAATTCGTGCCGGAGGGCCACTGGGGCAGATGCAGCCCTTCTTTCTGACTGGTCAGAAGGGGTGATCTTCGCTACTCTTTCTTCCAGACCCGGGGGACACATCCGGGCGTGAAGGCAGAGCAGGCGTATTCGGGCGGTTTTCCCATGACTGAGATGGTCTATGGTTCCAATCCCATTCGGGTCACGGAACCGGTGTTGCCACGCTGGTGGCGCACGATCGACAAGTGGACGCTGACCTCGGTCTTTGTCCTGTTTGGCATCGGATTGTTGCTGGGGCTTGCCGCCTCGGTTCCCCTTGCCACGCGCAACGGGCTGGAGCCGTTCTACTATGTCCAGCGGCAGGCCTTCTTTGGCGGCGTGGCGCTGGTGGTGATGATCGCCATTTCCATGATGTCGCCCGCCATGGTGCGGCGGATCGGCGTCTTGGGCTTTGCGGTGTCGATGGTCGCGCTGATGCTGTTGCCGCTGTTCGGCACCGATTTCGGCAAAGGGGCGGTGCGCTGGTTTTCGCTGGGCTTTGCATCGGTCCAGCCGTCTGAATTCCTGAAGCCGGGTTTTGTCATCGTCGTGGCCTGGCTGATCGCCGCGTCGCAGGATCTGACCGGGCCGCCGGGCAAGTCGATCTCGTTTGCGCTGACGCTGGTCGTTGTCGCCTTTCTTGCCATGCAGCCGGACTTTGGCCAGTCGGCGCTGATCATCTTCGCCTGGGGCGTGATCTACTTTGTCGGCGGGGCGCCGATGACGCTGATCGTGGTCGTTGGCGGGATCGTTGGGCTGACCGGGCTGGTGTTCTACGAATCGAGCGAACACTTCGCCCGCCGGATCGACGGGTTCCTGTCGCCGGACGTGGACCCGCGCACGCAGCTTGGCTATGCGGCGAACGCCATTCAGGAAGGCGGGTTCTTCGGCGTGGGCGTGGGCGAGGGGCAGGTGAAATGGTCGCTGCCTGATGCGCATACCGATTTCATCATTGCGGTGGCGGCGGAGGAATACGGGCTGATCCTAGTGCTGGTCATCCTTGCGCTGTACGGGGTGATCGTGGTCCGGTCGCTGAGCCGCCTGCTGCATGAGCGTGACCCCTTTGCCCGGCTTGCCGGGGCCGGTCTGGCCTGCATCTTCGGGGTTCAGGCGATGATCAACATGGGCGTCGCGGTACGGCTCTTGCCGGCCAAGGGGATGACGCTGCCCTTCGTCAGCTATGGCGGGTCGTCGGTCATTGCAGCGGGGATCACCATGGGGATGCTTCTGGCCCTGACCCGCGCCCGGCCGCGTGGGCAGATGAGCGATGTCTTCCGGCGGGGGCGCTGATGGCCAAACTGCTTCTCATCGCCGCCGGAGGAACGGGGGGTCACATGTTCCCCGCGCAGGCCTTGGCCGAGGCGATGCTGGCGCGGGGCTGGCGGGTGAAGCTGTCCACCGATGACCGGGGCGCGCGCTATGCGGGCGGCTTTCCGGCTGATGTGGTGGTTGAGCGTGTCGCTTCTGCCACCTTCGCCCGGGGCGGGGTGGTGGCCAAGCTGCTGGTGCCGCTCAGGATTGCGGGCGGGGTGCTTGGGGCGATCTGGTCGCAACTGCGCGACCGTCCGACCGTGGTGGTGGGGTTCGGCGGCTATCCGTCGATCCCGGCGCTGTCGGCGGCCTGGGTCTTGCGGCGACGGCGGATGATCCATGAACAGAACGGGGTGCTGGGGCGGGTGAACAAGGTGTTCGCGCGGCGGGTCGACAAGGTGGCCTGCGGGACATGGCCGACCGATCTGCCTGCCGGCGTGAGTGGAGAGCCCACCGGCAATCCGGTGCGTCAGGCCGTGCTGGACCGGGCGTCGGCGCCCTATATCCCGCCGGGGGATTATCCGATGTCCATGGTCGTGATCGGCGGCAGTCAGGGCGCGCGGGTCCTGTCGGATGTGGTTCCCGCCGCTGTGGCACTGCTGCCGGAAAGCCTGCGCGCGAACCTCCGCGTGGCGCATCAGGCCCGCGACGAAGACGCGACCCGCGCTGCCGAAGCCTATGAAGCCGCAGGCGTCCGGGCCGAGATCGCGCCCTTCTTCGACGACATCCCGCGCCGCCTGTCCGAGGCGCAGCTGGTCATCTCGCGGTCGGGCGCATCGTCGGTTGCGGATGTCAGCGTGATCGGGCGGCCTGCGATCCTGATCCCCTATGCGGCGGCCACGGGCGACCACCAGACCGCCAACGCGCGCGGGCTGGTTGACGCAAAGGCAGCGGTGGTGGTTCAGGAAAAGGCGCTTGACGCGGCCACGCTTGCAGGCCACATCGCCGCGATCTTGGAAGACCCCGCCACGGCCGAGGCTATGGCGCGGAGCGCCCTCGGCGAGGGCAAGCCCGACGCCACCGCCCGTCTGGTGGCACTGGTCGAAGACCTGGCAGGAGACGCATCATGAACGCAGCCGCAACCAAGCTGCCGCTGGAACTTGGCCCGATCCATTTCGTGGGGATCGGCGGCATCGGCATGTCCGGCATCGCCGAAGTGCTGATGACGCTGGGCTACCGGGTGCAGGGGTCGGATGCGAAGGCGTCCAAGATCACCGACCGGTTGGTCAAGCTCGGGGCCGTGTTCCATGAGGGCCAGCGGGCCGAGAACATTGGCGAGGCGGCGGTTGTCGTCATCTCCAGCGCGATCAAGAAGGGCAATCCGGAACTGGAAGAGGCGCGGCGGCGCAAACTGCCCGTCGTGCGCCGGGCGGAAATGCTGGCGGAACTGATGCGGATGCGGTCGAACATCGCCATTGCCGGGACGCATGGCAAGACGACGACGACGACGATGGTCGCGACGCTCTTGGACAAGGGTGGCTTTGATCCGACGGTCATCAACGGGGGCGTGATCCACGCCTATGGGTCGAACGCCCGCGCCGGGGCTGGCGAATGGATGGTGGTGGAGGCGGATGAAAGCGACGGCAGCTTCAACCGCCTGCCCGCGACGATTGCCATCGTGACCAACATCGACCCGGAGCACATGGAGCATTGGGGAACCTTCGACAGCTTGCGGAAGGGCTTCCTCGATTTCGTGTCGAACATCCCGTTCTACGGGCTGGCTGTCTGCTGCACCGACCATCCTGAGGTGCAGGCACTGGTCGGCAAGGTGACGGACCGCCGTGTGGTGACCTTCGGGTTCAACGCCCAGGCCGATGTTCGGGCGCAGAACCTGACCTATGACAACGGCGTGGCGCATTTCGACATCGCGTTGCAGGCCGAGGGGACTGTGATCGAGGGCTGCACGCTGCCGATGCCGGGGGATCACAACGTGTCAAACGCCCTGTCCGCCGTGGCGGTGGCCCGGCATCTGGGCATGAAGAAGGACGAGATCCGCGAGGCGCTGGCGGGCTTTGCCGGGGTGAACCGCCGTTTCACCAAAGTGGCCGAGGTGAACGGCGTCACGATCATCGACGACTATGGCCATCACCCGGTCGAAATCGCCGCCGTGCTGAAAGCCGCGCGGCAGGCCACGAAAGGCCGGATCATCGCTGTCCACCAGCCGCACCGCTTTACCCGCCTGTCCAGCCTGTTCGACGACTTCTGCACCTGCTTCAACGATGCCGATGTGGTCGCCATCGCCGATGTCTATGCGGCGGGGGAGGACCCGATCCCCGGTGCCTCGCGGGATGATCTGGTGGCAGGGCTGATCGCCCATGGCCACCGTCACGCCCGCGCGCTGCTGGATGAGGCTGATCTTGCCCGGCTGGTCCGGGAACAGGCGCGGCCGGGTGACATGGTGGTCTGCCTTGGCGCAGGCACGATCAGCGCCTGGGCCAACGCGCTCCCAGCAAAGCTGATGGGTGCTGCGGCATGACGGGCGCGACCGTGCCCGCCGTCCTGTCCGTTTCGCCCAAGGCATCGGGGCCGCATCCCCAACCGGTTCCAACCGCATGAGCGCGGCGCTGATCCTTGGCTGCCTGTGGGTCCTTGCCTCGGCCATCGTCGCCATGCTGCCGATGCGGCAGCAGATGGTGCCGGGGGTGGCGCTTCTGATTGCGGCTCCGGTCCTATTGGTCTGGATCGGCTGGGTGCATGGCTGGGTCTGGTTGGCGGTCGGACTTTTCGCCTTCCTGTCGATGTTCCGCAACCCGCTGCGGTATTTCCTGCGCCGGGCGCTTGGTCTGCCTGCACCTTTGCCAAAGGAGTTGGAAAAATGATCCTGCCCCTTGCGCTGTGCCTGATCTGGCTGATTGCGGCGAATGTGATCGCGATGTTTCCCTCGCGCGATTATCACTGGCGCGCGGCTTATGTGCTGATCGCCATTGGCGTGCCGCTGCTGGGCTGGATCACCTATGAGGGCGGTCCGATCCTGGGGATGCTGGTCCTTGCCGCCGGGGCGTCGATCCTGCGCTGGCCGGTCGTTTATTTCTGGCGCTGGTTGCGCCGCCAACTGGGCTGACGCGGCATGTATGGGCATCTGGTTGCGATGGGTTTTGGCGCGGCGCTGGTCGCGGGGCTGATCGGCTGGGGGATGGCCCGGCGCTATGGCTGGCAGCGGGCGCTGATCGTGCCGCTGCTGGCGGTGCTGGCGCTGGTCATCATCCTGTGGCGCGCCCGGGCGATGAGCTTTCACGATGGAATTGGTCTGGTCGCCGCTGCCGTGGTCTTTGCGGCACCAACGCTGGTTGGCGCGCTGCTGGGCATCGGGCTTGCCAGCCGGCGTGGGCGCTAGACCCCGCCTTTGGCAGGCTTTCCCTTGCAGCCGACCGGCCAACCCGGCTATCCCCGCAGCATGACACCGCTTCCCACCCCGCGCGGCACCCTGACGCCGGACCGCCCGCTGTCCGACCTGACCTGGCTTCGGGTCGGTGGGCCTGCCGACTGGCTGTTCCAACCTGCGGATGAGGCGGACCTTGCCACGTTCCTTGCCGGGCTGGACCCTGCCGTTCCGGTTTTCCCCATCGGTGTCGGGTCGAACCTGATCGTGCGTGATGGCGGCATCCGGGCGGTGGTGATCCGGCTGGGTCGGGGGTTCAACGGGATCGTCGTCGAAGGTGACCTTGTCACTGCGGGGGCAGCGGCGCTGGATGCGCATGTCGCCAGGAGCGCGGCAGAGGCCGGGCTGGACCTGACCTTCCTGCGCACCATCCCCGGGTCCATCGGCGGGGCGGTGCGGATGAATGCCGGCTGCTATGGCAGCTATGTCGCGGATGCCTTGGTCGAAATTCGCCTCGTCACCCGGAGTGGTGAGGTTCAGACCGTGCCCGCCGCCGCCCTGAACCTGCGCTATCGGCAAAGTGACCTGCCCGAAGGCGCGGTGGTTCTGTCGGCCACGTTCCGCGCGCCCCCGGGCGACCCCGCCGCCCTTGAGGCGCGGATGGCCGACCAGATCGCCAAGCGGGACGCCAGCCAACCTACCAAGGATAGGTCCGCTGGCAGCACGTTCCGCAACCCCTTGGGGCGCAGCAGCACCGGGACGGCGGATGACACGCATGAGCTGAAGGCCTGGAAAGTGATCGACGACGCCGGGATGCGCGGCGCAAGGCTGGGCGGGGCGCAGATGTCGCCCATGCATTCCAACTTCCTGATCAACGCTGGTGGCGCAACTGCCGCCGATCTGGAAAATCTGGGTGAGGACGTGCGAAAAAAGGTTTTCCTATCAAGCGGTATCACGTTAGAGTGGGAAATCATGCGGGTCGGAGAATTCCTGCAGGACTAACAATATCACGGGTCACATAAGACCCGGATGAGGCAGTAAATGGCGGGCGCATCGAGCAGGATGTCCCCCAGAGTGGCGGTTTTGATGGGTGGGCTTTCCGCTGAGCGGGAGGTCTCTCTCGTTTCAGGGCGCGAATGCGCCGTGGCCCTCCGGGAGGCTGGATATGACGTGGTTGAGGTCGATTGCGGCCCCGACCTCGCCCTGCGTCTGTCCGACATCAAGCCCGACGTCTGTTTCAACGCCTTGCACGGCCGCTGGGGTGAAGATGGCTGCGTGCAGGGCCTGCTGGAATGGCTGGCGATCCCCTATACACACTCTGGCGTGCTGGCCTCGGCGCTTGCGATGGACAAGGCCAAGGCCAAAGAGGTCTATGCCGCCGCCGGTCTTCCGGTCGTCACCAGCGTGATCGCCACGAAAGAAGCGGTTGAAGCAGGCCATGTCCTGCCGCCGCCCTATGTGGTGAAGCCGAACAACGAAGGGTCCTCCGTCGGGGTCTATATCGTCCATCCGGGGTCGAACGCGCCCCGGCTTGCGTCGACGATGCCCGCGCAGGTGATGGTGGAAACCTATGCGCCGGGACGCGAGCTGACGACAACGGTGATGGGCGACCGCGCGCTGGGGGTGACGGATATCATCACCGACGGCTGGTATGACTATGACGCCAAGTACAAGCCCGGCGGCAGCCGCCATGAATGCCCGGCGAATGTGCCCGACGACATTGCAGCCGCGTGTCTTGACTATGCCCTGCGCGCGCATCGGGCGCTGGGATGCCGGGGGGTCAGCCGCACCGACTTTCGCTGGGATGAAGCCCGCGGTCTGGCCGGGCTGATCCTTCTGGAAACTAACACCCAACCCGGGATGACGCCTACCTCGCTTGCGCCCGAACAGGCGGCGCTGCAGGGGATGAACTTCGCCCAGTTCTGCGACTGGATGGTGAAGGACGCGTCATGCAACCGCTGATCGCCCGCCGCCCATCCGGCCCCACAGGCGCCCGCCCGGTCCGCCGCGATCCGGCCCCGTCGAAATGGGCCTACCGCGCGCAGCGGATGCTGCTGACGCCTTACGTTCGGATGTTCCTGCGCACCGGGCTGCCGATGCTGGTGCTGATTGGCGGCGTGACGATCTGGCTGTCGGACGAAACCCGCCGGCAATCGGTTGTCACCACACTTGCCGACCTGCGCGCCGATTTTGAAGCGCGGCCGGAGTTCCGCGTCTCTCTCGCGCGGGTCGAGGGGGCGTCGGACGATCTGGCCGAGGCGGTGCGCGCGCGGCTGGGGCTTTCGTTGCCGATGTCATCTTTTGACATCAACCTTGATGAGGTCCGCGCCCGGATCGAGGCGCTGGATGCCGTCAGCCGGGCCGATCTGCGGGTGCGGTCCGGGGGCGTGCTGCAGGTGATGATCACCGAACGCGTGCCCGTGGCGATCTGGCGCACGGAAACCGGGCTGACGCTGGTGGATGACACCGGCCACCGCGTCGCAGGCCTTGTCGCGCGCAGCGACCGGCCCGACCTGCCGCTGATCGCAGGCGACGGCGCCGACCTTGCCACCCCCGAAGCGCTGGACCTGATCGCCGCCGCGGGGCCGCTGTCCCCACGCATCCGTGGTCTTGTCCGCATGGGCGAACGGCGCTGGGACATCGTGCTTGACCGCGACCAGCGCGTGCTTCTGCCCGAAAAGAACCCCGTGCAGGCGCTGGAGCGTCTGCTGGCGCTGGACCATGTCCAGGACATCATGAACCGCGACATCCTGACCGTCGATCTGCGGTCGGACCACCGACCCACCCTTCGCCTTACCCCCAACGCCCTTGCCGAGATGCGCCGTGCTCAAGGCATCGAAACCGTGGAGAACGAACTGTGACCGATCTCTATACCTCGCAACGTGCCATGCGAAACATGCGGAAAGCTGCCATGCAGCGCGGCGTGATTGCCATTCTGGATGTGGGCACATCAAAGATCGCCTGCCTGATCCTGCGCTTTGACGGTCCCGACCGGCTGCGCGACCAGGACGGTGTCAGGCCGATGGCCGGGCAAAGCCAGTTCCGGGTGATCGGGGCGGCAACCACGCGGTCCCGCGGGGTGCGCTTTGGCGAAATTGCCGTGATGAATGAAACCGAGCGCGCGATCCGCACCGCCGTGCAGGCGGCGCAGAAGATGGCGAACGTCCGGGTTGACCACGTCATCGCCTGCTTTTCGGGAGCCGAGCCGCGCAGCTACGGCCTTGCGGGCGATCTGGACCTGCAAGACAGCGTGGTGACGGAACAGGACGTCAGCCGCGTGCTGGCCGCCTGCGATGTGCCAGACCTTGGGCAGGGCCGCGAAGTGCTGCATGCCCAGCCGGTCAACTTTGCGCTGGACCACCGGTCCGGCCTTGGCGATCCGCGCGGGCAGATCGGGCACCGGCTGGCCTGCGACATGCACCTTCTGTCGGTCGACGGCGATGTGGTGCAGAACCTGCTTTATTGCATCAAGCGCTGCGACCTTGAACTCGCCGGGCTGGCGTCTTCAGCCTATGTTTCGGGGATTTCCTCGCTGGTCGAGGATGAACAGGAACTGGGTGCGGCCTGCATCGACATGGGCGGCGGGGCGACGGGCCTGTCGATCTTCATGAAGAAGCACATGATCTATGCCGATAGCGTGCGGATGGGCGGCGACCATGTCACGTCCGACATCTCCAAGGGTCTGCAAGTGCCGATGGCGGTGGCCGAGCGGATCAAGACGCGCCACGGCGGCCTTTACGCCACCGGCATGGACGACCGCGAGATGATCGACATTGGCGGCGACAGCGGTGACTGGGAAAAGGACCGCCGCAAGATCAGCCGGACCGAACTGATCGGCATCATGCGGCCTCGGGTCGAGGAGATCCTGGAGGAAGTGCGTGGCACGCTGGATGCGGCGGGCTTTGACAGCCTGCCCAGCCAGCAGATCGTGCTGACCGGGGGCGGCAGCCAGATCCCGGGGCTGGATGGCCTTGCGACCCGCATCCTTGGCCAGCGCGTGCGGCTGGGCCGGCCCTTGCGCGTGCAGGGCCTGCCTCAGGCCGCCACGGGGGCACCCTTCGCCAGTGCGGTGGGTCTGTGCCTGTTTGCGGCGCATCCGCAGGACGAATGGTGGGATTTCGAAATTCCCGCCGAACGCTATCCGGCACGGTCGCTGCGGCGGGCCGTCAAATGGTTCAAGGACAATTGGTGACCACCATATCAAGCACTCCGGGCGAAATACCGCTGAATTCTGGAAGCAATCCCCCAGATTTTGCGGTATTCCAGTCTTTTTTTCGTGACCTTTTGTAGGGTTGTGGATAGAATCGGGGATAAGTCAGTCTGCTGCACGCGGGACAGGTGCGGGCAAGGCTGGAAAAGAAACAGGCGGCAGACAAGAAACGGACGGGCAAACCCATGGCACTCAATCTGACGATGACCCCCGAAAGGGAAGAGCTTAAGCCGCGCATCACCGTCTTCGGTGTGGGCGGGGCCGGCGGCAACGCGGTCAACAACATGATCGACCAGGCCCTTGAGGGGGTTGAGTTTGTCGTGGCCAACACCGACGCGCAGGCCTTGCAGCAAAGCCGGGCCCATGCGCGCATTCAGATGGGTGTCAAGGTAACGGAAGGTCTTGGCGCAGGCGCGCGGCCGACCGTCGGTGCGGCAGCCGCCGAAGAGACAATCGAGGAGATCGTCGATCACCTTGCCGGGGCGCATATGTGCTTCATCACCGCCGGCATGGGTGGTGGCACGGGTACTGGCGCTGCCCCGATCATCGCGCAAGCCGCGCGAGAGTTGGGCGTGCTGACCGTCGGCGTCGTGACCAAGCCCTTCCAGTTCGAGGGCAACAAGCGGATGAAGCAGGCCGAGGATGGGATCGAAGCGCTCCAGAAGGTTGTGGATACGCTGATCATCATCCCGAACCAGAACCTGTTCCGGCTGGCCAACGAACGTACGACCTTTACCGAAGCCTTCGCGATGGCCGATGACGTGCTGTACCAAGGCGTCAAAGGTGTGACTGACCTGATGGTCCGCCCCGGCCTGATCAACCTCGACTTTGCCGACGTGCGCGCGGTGATGGACGAGATGGGCAAGGCGATGATGGGCACCGGCGAAGCCAGCGGTGAAGACCGCGCGGTGCAGGCGGCGGAAAAGGCGATTGCCAACCCGCTTCTGGACGAAATCAGCCTGCATGGCGCCAAGGGTGTTCTGATCAACATCACCGGCGGCCATGATCTGACCCTGTTCGAACTGGACGAAGCCGCCAACATCATCCGCGAAAAGGTGGACCCTGACGCCAACATCATCGTCGGCTCCACGCTGGATACCAGCATGGAAGGCCGCATCCGTGTGTCGGTCGTGGCCACGGGTATCGACGCCTCGGCTGCCAAGCTGGAGGTTCCGGTCGCGCGCCGGTCGATGGCCGCACCCCTGACGCTGACGCCTGCCCATCAGCCCGAAGCCGCACAGCCGATGCCGCAGCCGGTTGCGGCAATGGCTGCATCCGTGGCCCGGCAACCGGTGGAGGACGACATCGAAACGACCCTTGCCGGGCTGTTCGACGCCGCTGCCACCCAGGCCGAGATCGAGGCTGAGGCCGCGCCAACCGATGACCTGCCCCCGCCGGTCTATCGTCCGCAGGCGGCACCGCAGCCTTCGATGATCCGCTCCGCCCCCGCCGCGATCGAGGAGGATCCGTCGGTGTTCGTGGCCCCCCGGCCGCGCGCTGCCGGTCAACCTTCGCCCGAAGCGCTGGCGCGTCTGCAGGCCGCTGTGGCCCGTCCTGCCGCTGGTGGGGCAAGCAAGTTTGGCCGTCCGGCGTCAGTGCCTGCCCCGCAACCTGCTCCGGCAGCCGCAGTCGCAGCCCCCGCCGGTGGCAAGCCGCGCTTTGGCATCGGGTCGCTGATCAACCGGATGGCCGGTCATCTGGAAGCGGCAAGCGAACGCCCGGCCCCAGCCTCGGGCCGCGCACAACCGCCGGTGACGGCCTATGAAGACGATCACGACATGGGAACCGATCAGGACCGGATCGAGATTCCGGCCTTCCTGCGCCGTCAGGCCAACTGAAACACGACAACAGATCTTTGAAGGAAAAGGCCCGGAGTTCCGGGCCTTTTCTATTTGAATCAATGGATTGCTGGTGAAATCTTCCTGTCACAAACCGACATAAAGAGTGAGTTGAGCTTCATCTTCCGCGCGACTAGCTAAGGGATAACCGGACGCGGGCCTCAAGCCCCGTGCCACATGAGGCGAACAAGACGTGCAGAACAGCCTGATATCCCCTGCCACCTTCACCGGGTTCGGCCTTCACTCCGGTGCGCCGGTGCGGATGGTCGTGCGCCCGGCGGCTGCAGATCACGGGGTCTGGTTTCGCCGCACCGACGTGACGGACCGCGACCCGATGGTTCCCGCCCGCTGGGACGCGGTAACGCCGTCGCGTCTGTGCACGGTGGTGGAAAACGCGGATGGAGTCTCCGTGTCTACCATCGAACATGTGATGGCGGCCCTTGCGGGCAGCGGCATTCACAATGCGCTGATTGACATCGACGGCCCGGAAGTCCCGATTCTCGACGGATCAGCGGTGCCCTTCGTGAAAGGCTTCCTTGCGGCTGGTCTTGACGAACTTGACGCCCCGGTCCGCGCCGTGCGGGTGCTGAAGCCGGTCGAAGTGCGTGACGGGGATGCGGTCGCCCGGCTTGACCCTGCCGACATGCTTGAGATCGACTTCCGCATTTCGTTCGAGGATGCCGCGATTGGTACCCAGACCCGGCGGTTGAACATGGCCAACGGGGCTTTCGTGCGCGAATTGTCCGACAGCCGGACGTTCTGCCGCCAGTCGGACGTGGACGCGATGCGCGAAGCGGGGCTTGCGCTGGGCGGCACGCTGGAAAACGCGGTTGTCTTTGAAGGCGCGCGGGTGCTTTCGCCCGGCGGACTGCGCTACGCCGATGAACCTGTGCGCCACAAGATGCTGGACGCGGTTGGCGATCTTGCCTTGGCCGGAGGGCCGATTTTGGGCCGCTACACCGGCGAACGGGCAGGGCATGCGCTGACCAACCGCTTGCTGCGCGCGCTGTTTGCGGATGCGGATGCCTACCGCCTTGTGGACTGCGGCCCCCAGACGCTGGGCAAGTTGCCCGGTGTTGGCGTGCATGTCGGCGACCTGCCCTCACGCATCTGAGAAAATTCCTTCGCGCGAAAGTCACGAAAGGCGTTTTGCGCCCCGGATTTTTCTGTGCTAGGACGAGGCAAAGTTAGGGCAAATCGCCCGGGCGACAGGTCCCGACAGGGGCTCCAGATACGAGCACCGAACGGGGGCAGCAGGTTTGGATAGGCGGAACATGTCAGGCAACAGGCCCGGCGCAGGGATTCTGAAGACGGCGCTTCTGGTTGCGGTGCTTGCCGGCTGTGCCGGTGGGTCGCGCGGACCCGCCTTGGAGAGTTTTACCGCCGAACAGATCTACAAGCGCGGCGAGCTGGAGCTTGAGACGTCGCGCAACCCGGAAGATGCCCTGTTCTACTTCCAGGAAGTCGAACGGCTGTATCCCTATACCGAATTTGCCAAGCGCGCCCTGATCATGCAGGCCTTCTCGCTGCACAAGGCCAAGAAGTACCCCGAAGCCCGCGACGCGTCACAGCGATTCCTTGATTTCTACCCGGGCGATGAAGACGCGCCCTACGCGCTCTATCTCATGGCGCTGTCCTACTATGACCAGATCGACGATGTCGGCCGTGATCAGGGCATCACCTTCCAGGCCCTGCGTGGCATGCGCGACGTGATCGAGACTTACCCGGACAGCGAATATGCCCGCTCTGCCATCCTGAAGTTCGACCTCGCCTACGACCAGCTGGCCGCGAAGGAGATGGAGGTTGGGCGCTACTACCTCAAGCGTGGGCATTATACGGCTGCGATCAACCGCTTCCGCGTCGTGGTGCAGGATTTCCAGACCACAAGCCACACCGCCGAAGCGTTGCACCGATTGGTGGAAAGCTATCTGGCCCTTGGCCTTGATGCGGAGGCGCAGACAGCCGCGGCCATTCTGGGCTTCAACTATCAAGCCTCGCCGTTCTATGACGACAGCTTCCGTCTGCTGAAGGGCAGGGGCCTGTCGCCGGAAGCCAAGGGGGACAGCTGGCTGCGGTCGGTCTACCGGCAGATGGTGCGGGGCGAGTGGTTGTGACCCGGATGGGCGCATCGCCCATCCTGCGGGCCTGTGATGCTGCTATCGCTTGAAATCCGCGATGTCCTGATCATCGACAGGCTTGACCTTGACCTTGGTCCGGGCCTGAACGTGCTGACGGGTGAAACGGGGGCGGGCAAGTCCATCCTGCTGGACGCGCTTGGCTTTGTGCTGGGCTGGCGGGGCCGGGCGGAACTGGTCCGGCAGGGGGCCGCGCAGGGCGAGGTGACGGCCGTCTTTGACCTGTCCCCCAGCCATGCCGCCCATGCCGTGCTGGCCGAAGCCGGGATCGCGGCCGAGGGGGAACTGATCCTGCGCCGCGTCAACACTGCCGATGGCCGCAAGACCGCCTGGGTCAATGACCGCCGGGTGTCTGGCGAAGTGTTGCGCGACCTTTCGGATCATCTGGTGGAGCTGCACGGCCAGCACGACGACCGTGGCCTGCTGAACCCGCGGGGCCACCGGGCCCTGCTGGACACCTTCGCCGGGCTTGACCTTGGTCCGCTGCGTGCCGCCTGGGCCGCCCAACGCACTGCCCGCGCCACCCTGGCCGAGGCGGAGGCGACGCTATCCCGCGCGGCGGCGGAGGAAGACTTCCTGCGCCATGCGGTGGCCGAACTGGACAAACTGAACCCCGAACCGGGAGAAGACGCCGCTTTGGACGCGCGTCGCCGCCTGATGCAGGGTGCCGCACGCATTCGTGACGATGTGGCCAAGGCCTTGGCTGCCCTGTCGGATGACGGCGCCGAGGGGCGGATGCGCGACGCGCTGCGTTGGCTGGAAGGCGCTGCCGACAAGGCCGAGGGTCGGCTGGAGGGCGCACTTGCCGCCCTGAACCGCGCCTTGATCGAACTGGGCGAGGCGCAGTCGGGCGTCGAAGGGGCACTCGACGCGCTGGACTTCGACCCCGGGGAACTGGAACGGATTGAGGAACGCCTGTTCGCGATCCGGGCCTTGGCGCGCAAGCATGGTCAGTTGCCGGACGATCTGGGCGGTTTCGCGGATGGCCTGCGCGCCCGCCTTGCCGCTATTGATGGTGGGGCCGCCGGGATTGCGCGGCTGCAGGCGGCGGTGGCTGATGCGGAAGGCACCTATGCTGCCGAAGCGGCAAGGGTTACGGCGGCAAGACAGGCGGCTGCGGCGCGGCTGGATACAGCGATGGCCGCCGAGCTTGCCCCGCTCAAGATGGAACGCGCAGTCTTTGTCACCGAGTTTGCAGCCGGTGAGCCGGGGCCCGAGGGCGTGGATGCCGTGACCTTCACGGTCGCGACCAACCCGGGCGCACCGTCCGGGCCGCTCAATCGTATCGCCTCGGGTGGTGAGCTTAGCCGCTTCCTGCTGGCGCTGAAGGTCTGCCTGACGGGCGACACCCCCGGCCAGACCCTGATCTTTGACGAGATTGACCGTGGCGTGGGTGGGGCCACCGCCGATGCCGTGGGCCGCCGTCTGCAGGCCCTTGCGCGGGGTGCGCAAGTGCTGGTCGTGACGCATTCGCCGCAGGTCGCGGCCTTCGGGGCCCGGCATTGGCGGGTGGAAAAGCGCGTGGTCGCGGACCAGACACTGTCCACGGTCACGGCCTTGGGCGACGCGGAACGGATCGAGGAGATCGCCCGGATGCTGGCGGGCGATACCGTAACCGAGGCCGCACGGGCCGCCGCTCGCGCGTTGCTGCAAGGTTAGGCGCTTTGCCGCCAGTTGCGGCAGAAATGCACAAAGCCATGCGCCCGGTGCATGACGGCTTTCCCAAGTTCGGCCTGTAATGCTGCACTGCGGCGTCCTATGTTTTGTCCAAGAACAAAGGATGACTACCATGCTCAATATCTTCAAATCGCTGAAGTCGCTGCGCAACTTCCCGTCGCTTGCCGAACTGGAGCGGGACTATCTGAACGCCTCGGTCTCGCGGATTGATCTGGAGCGCCGCCAGCGCGAAGTGGACAACGGTCTGTTCCGCCGGTCGAGCTTTGATCTCTAAGCAGGGCTAACCCGGCACGACCTTGCCGGGGTTCATCAAACCCCGGGGGTCCAGCGCATGTTTCAGCGCGCCCATGACCGCCCAAGCCTCGCCATGTTCGGCGGCCATGTGGCCCAGCTTGCCAAAACCCACGCCATGTTCTCCGGTGATCGTGCCGCCCAGCCGCAAGGCGCGGTCGGCCATCCGGGCGGCAAGGGCCTTTGCGATGGCAACTTCGCCCGGGTCGGCGGGGTTGACCATCAGGATCGCGTGGAAATTGCCATCACCGACATGGCCAAGGATCGGTCCGGGGATGCCCGAGGCGGCGATGTCTGCCCGCGTCTCCTCAACCGCCTGCGACAGGCTTGAGATCGGCACACAGACATCCGTCACCACCGCCTTCGCCCCGGGGCGCGAGGCAAGGATCGCCCGGTAGGCGCTGTGCCGTGCGGCCCACAGACGGGTGCGGTCCTCCTGCCGTTCGGCCCATTGCAGACCCTCGGCCCCAAACCCTTCGGCGATCTCACGGAAACGGCGGGTATCTTCGGCCACGCCTTCCGGGTGACCGTGGAATTCGACCAATAGCTGCGGGGCAGGGGGCAGGGTCAGGCCGGAAAACGCATTGCAGGCCAGCACCGTTTCCACATCCAGAAACTCAATCCGCGCCGGGACCAGCCCCATCTGCATCGTGGCGATCACGCAATCCACGGCAGCCCCGACGCCCGGAAAGGCCGCGACGGCTGTCATCACCGTTTCGGGCTGGCCATGCAGGCGCAGGGTCAGTTCTGTGATCAGGCCAAGCGTCCCCTCGGACCCGACCATCAGCGCCGTCAGGTCATAGCCCGCCGCCGATTTCGGCGCGCCCGTCCCGGTGCGGATCACCCGTCCGTCGGCCAGCACCACCTCTAGCCCCCGGACATTGTCACGCATCGTGCCATAGCGCACTGCCGTCGTGCCCGAGGCGCGTGTCGCCGCCATCCCGCCAAGGCTGGCATTGGCCCCGGGATCGACCGGAAACATCAGCCCGGTCGTGCGCAATTCGCGGTTCAGCGCCTCACGCGTGATGCCGGGCTGGACGCGGACCAGCCGGTCCTCTGCGCGGACCTCCAGCACCGCCGCCATGTCCCGGAAATCCACCACGACACCGCCCGCAACCGCAAGGGCGTGCCCTTCCAGCGAACTGCCTGCCCCCCAGCCGATCAGCGGCACGGCGTGGCGCGTGGACCAGGAGGCCAGCGCCGCCACCTCGGCCGTTGACTGGGGAAACACCACGGCATCGGGCAGCCCCGCCGTGACAAGGCTTTCGCTTTGGCCATGTTCGGCCAACACGGCCGCCGCCACGGACAGCCGCCCCGGAAACAGGGCGCGCAAGTCGGCAAGGGCGTTCTCGGGCAACATCGGGCGACCCTAGCGCCCGCCAGAGGCTTCGCCAAGGGGTGGCCCTTTGCAACACCTTGCGCTAAGACGCGACTAATCGCTCACACCCGGGGGAGTCTCCCATGAAAGCCGCCGTCATCACCTTCCCGGGTTCCAACTGCGACCGTGATCTTGCCACCGCCTTTGAGGCGGCAGGGTTCGACGTGACGCGGGTCTGGCACAAGGACACCGACCTGCCGCGTGGTGTCGATGTGGTGGGGGTACCCGGCGGGTTTTCCTTCGGGGATTACCTACGCTGCGGCGCCATCGCCGCGCAATCGCCGATCAGCACCGCCATCCGCGCCCATGCCGAGGCGGGGGGCTATGTCCTTGGCATCTGCAATGGCTTTCAGGTCCTGACCGAGATGGGCCTGCTGCCGGGTGCGCTGATGCGCAACGCGGGCCTGAAGTTTGTCTGCAAGACGGTCACGCTGCGGGTGGCCACCACCGACACGGCCTATACCTCCGCCTATGTGCTGGGCCAGAAGGTCCGGATTCCGATCGCGCATCATGACGGAAACTACACGATTGACGCTGATGGTCTTGACCGTCTGCAGGGCGATGACCGCATTGCCTTTACCTATTGCGACAACCCGAATGGCAGCATGGCCGACATCGCCGGGGTCCTGTCCGAGAACCGCCGCGTGCTGGGGATGATGCCCCATCCCGAACGCGCGACTGAGGCGACTTTGGGCGGCGAAGATGGGCGCGCGCTTTTTGCCGCGCTGATGGGCGGGATGGCGCTGGCCTGACGCCCCCCCGCTTGAGGCGCGATCAGCCCGGCCATACTCTGCCGGCCATGTCCAGCGCTGAGCAATCCATGTCTCCAACCACAGCCCAGGGTCTGCCCTGGCGCGTCAAGCTGGCCGTTGGCCTGCTGGTGATTCTGGCCGTCGTGGTTGTGCTGGTGTCAAACCGCCTGCTGACCGACCGCTACACCGCCGACACCCGCAACCGGGCCGAGCTTCGGTTGGCGCTCTACACCGGCAACCTGATGTCGGAACTGCAGCGGACATCAGTTGTCCCGCTGTTGCTGTCGCGCGACCCGGAACTGGTGACGGCCCTGCGTGACGGCAATTTTTCGGCCACCTCGGCAAAGCTGATCGCCCTGCAGGGGCAGATCGGCGTCGCCTCGATCCGGCTTCTGGGCAATGACGGGCGTGTGGTGGGGGCGACCAACCGCAATATTCTGGGCACCAACAACCGCAACGACACCTATTTCGTCGATGCCCAACGCACAAACGAAACGATCTTCACAGCCGTAAAGCGTGATTCGGGCGGGTTTGATTTCGTCTATTCGCGGTCGGTGCAGGCCGATTCCCGCACTTTGGGCGTGATCGTGGTGTCCGTCGATCTGATGAAATACGAACGGGCGTGGTCGGGCCTGCAGGATGCGGTTCTGGTGACCGACAGTTCGGGCACGGTGATCCTTGCGACGGAATCGCGGTGGCGCGGCCTTCTGGTTGATGAGGCGCTGGCGCTGCGCGATGCGCCCTCGGCCATTGCCCGCGCGCTGCGTGCCACGGCCGACTGGGCGCAAGACCCGCCGGATGCCTATGTGCGCGGCGAAGCGGTGATGCGGACCGAGGCGCGGGTTCCATTCCGGGGCTGGAGGATCCAGACCTTCACCGCCTACGGGTCGGTCCGCGAACAGGTGAACGGGATTCTGGCGCTGCAGATCATGGGCTTCGCCATCCTGATGGCCTTCACCTTCTACATCCTGTCGCGGCGGGCATGGTCACGGTCGCTGTCCTTCCAGCGCGAATCTGCAGAGTTGCGTGCCCTGAACGTGCGCCTCCAACGCGAGATTGCGGAACGCGAAAAGGTGCAGAAGGACCTTGAGGTCGCGGAACTGACACTGGCGCAGTCGTCAAAGCTGGCCGCCCTGGGCGAAATGTCGGCCGCCGTCAGCCACGAATTGAACCAGCCGCTTGCGGCGATGAAAACCTATCTGGCAGGGGCGCGGCTTTTGCTGCAGCGCAAGCGCCCGGATGAGGCGCTGTCCTCTTTCCAGCGGATCGACGATCTGATCGAACGCATGGGCGCGATCACGCGGCAGCTGAAGTCCTATGCCCGCAAGGGTGGCGAAGCCTTTGAAGAGGTGGACCTGCGCGCCTGCGTGTCCTCGGCGCTTGCGATGATGGAACCGCAGTTGAAGGCCCGTGTCGTCAAGATCAGCCGTGGCCTGCCGCGCCAGCCGGTGATGGTGCTGGCCGACCGCATCCGGCTTGAACAGGTGATCATCAATCTTCTTCGAAACGCGCTGGATGCGACCAAGGACACCCGCACGCCGCAGATTGATATTCTCTTGTCCGCAGGCGAGACCGCGACGCTGAGCGTGCGGGACAACGGACACGGGATCACCGATCTCGAGAACCTATTCGAACCCTTCTACACCACCAAGAAACCCGGCGAAGGGGTGGGCCTTGGCCTTGCCATCTCATCGGGCATCGTCACCGATCTGGGCGGCAGACTGACCGCGCGGAACGGCGACGGCGGTGGGGCGGTGTTCGAGATGCAATTGCCGATCCTCGGCAACAAACAGGAAGCAGCAGAATGATGAGGTCCAAATGGCCCGCGCAATGAAAGTGGCGATTGTCGATGACGAGGCCGACATGCGGCAGTCAATCAGCCAGTGGCTGGCCCTGTCCGGCTTTGACACCGAAACCTATGCCAGCGCCGAAGAGGCGCTGAAGGTCATCGGCCCGGATTTTCAGGGGGTGGTGGTCAGCGATATCAAGATGCCCGGAATGGACGGAATGGCGTTCCTGAAGCGGCTGATGGGGCAGGATAGCGGCCTGCCCGTCATCATGATCACCGGCCACGGCGACGTGCCCATGGCGGTCGAGGCGATGCGGGTCGGGGCGTTCGATTTTCTGGAAAAGCCCTTCAACCCGGACCGGATGACCGAACTTGCCAAGCGCGCCACCCAGTCACGCCGGATGACGCTGGACAACCGGGCGCTTCGCAAGGAGCTTTCGGACGGGTCCACGATCATCAAGAAGCTGATCGGGTCCAGTCCGGCGATGGACCGGCTGCGCGAGGATATTCTGGACCTTGGGCAGGCCGACAGCCACGTCCTGATCGACGGCGAAACCGGGACCGGGAAAACCCTTGTCGCCCATGCGCTGCATGCCGTGGGGCCGCGGGCGTCGAAGAAGTTCGTCGCCATCTCCTGCGCGGCCTGGGGTGAGGATCAGCTTGCCGCGCGGCTGTTCGGCCCGGCCGAAGACGGCGCACCGCCGCTGATCGAGGAAGCCCGTGGCGGGACCCTGTGCCTTGAGGACATCGAGGCGTTGAGCCACCCGCTGCAGTCGCGGCTGCTGACGGTCATCAACGATCAGGGCACCCCGCCGGAAACCCGGATCATCGCGATCTGCAACCAGCACGCGCCCGACACGACGCTTGAGGCGGTGCTGCGCCCGGATCTGTTCTATCGGCTGGGGGCGATGACGATCCTGTTGCCCCCCTTGCGGACACGGGGCGAGGATATCCTGCAGCTGTTCACCCGCCTGTCGGAACAGTTCGCCGAGGAATACGGCTGCGACGCCCCGCAGGTGACGGCCCAGGAAGCCGCGCAGTTGCTGCAGGCCCCTTGGCCGGGGAACGTGCGGCAGCTGGTCAACATCGCGGAACGGGCCGTGCTGCAGAACAGGCGGGGGTCGGGGTCGATTGCCAGCCTGTTGATGGCCGACAACGAAGCGGCGGGGCCGGCGCTCACGACCGAGGGCAAGCCGCTCAAGGACTATGTGGAAGCCTTCGAGCGGATGCTGATCGACAACACGATGCGGCGGCACAAGGGGTCGATCGTGGCGGTGATGGAAGAGCTGTGCCTGCCACGCCGGACCCTGAATGAAAAGATGGCCAAGTATGGGCTGACCCGTGGGGACTATGTCTGACGGGGGCTGACCCTGTGCCGCGGTGCAAGGCCCGGTGCAGGGCGCTGGCCGACGAAAGGCCATTGTCATTTCGTCCGCTTTCCCGTTAGGGTCACCTGACGCGGGGCTTTGTCCCCGCGCAGGAATTCTTTGCCGTGCAGGACTGGCGCCCGATGCGCGCTGCCGACACGGCAATCGGATCGGCCGAAAGGCTGTGGCATTTCCCGCCAAGTCATTGACGATGCGGGATTTAACAGGTGGATGGCCGAAGGGCTGTCCGAAGTGAAACGCGATGACGTGTGCGACATTGGCAAAGACTGGCGAGGGGTGCCCACCGGGCACGGCCCGCCGCTTTGAGTTGCGCAGGTTCGCCCGAACAAGCCGCCTTTTCCCTGTCAATCCTCCGCCCGGGCCATCCCCTGGCGCAGCCTTTGGCAGGCCGGGCGCATTGGAACATCATGGCCAAAAAGATGCTGATCGACGCCACCCATGCCGAGGAAACTCGGGTTGTGGTGGTGGATGGAAACAAGGTTGAAGAGTTCGACTTCGAGACCGTCAACAAACGCCAACTTGCCGGAAACATATACCTCGCCAAAGTAACGCGGGTGGAGCCTTCGCTTCAGGCGGCCTTTGTCGAATATGGCGGCAACCGGCACGGGTTTCTGGCCTTTGCCGAAATCCACCCCGACTATTACCAGATCCCCGTCGCCGACCGTAAGGCGCTGATCGAGGAAGAGCGCCAGTTGGCGCGCGCCGAAGAGGAAGAAGACAACCGTCGGACCCGCCGCCGCCCCGCGCGGTCGCAGGAGCGGGCCGAAAAGGTCAAGACCTCGGATGCCGTCACCGAAGGCCCGACAGGCATGGACGTGGTCGATCTGGACGATGACGAGGCCGATGCGCCCGTTGTCGCTGCCGCACCCGAAGCCGCGCCGAGCCATGACCATGATCACGATCATGCGCAGGATCAGGACCGCAGCGTTTCGCCCTCTGAAGAAGCAAGCGAGGGCGAGCGTCCCTATCGCGCGATGGACCACGCCAGCGAGACGGATGACGAGATCGAATCCATCGCCGAAGAAGATGTGTCCGAGGAAATCGCCGCACCGCGCCGCACGCCGCGCGCCCGGCGGTACAAGATTCAGGAAGTCGTCAAGGTCCGGCAGATCATGCTGGTGCAGGTCGTCAAGGAAGAACGCGGCAACAAGGGCGCGGCGCTGACCACTTACCTGTCGCTGGCTGGCCGCTACTGCGTGCTGATGCCGAACACCGCGCGCGGCGGCGGGATTTCCCGCAAGATCACGCAAGCCGCCGACCGCAAGAAGCTGAAAGAGATCGCGCAAGAGATCGAAGTGCCGGAAGGTGCCGGTCTGATCATCCGCACGGCGGGGGCCAAGCGGACCAAGCCCGAGATCAAGCGCGACTACGAATATCTGATGCGGCTGTGGGAACAGATCCGCGAATTGACGCTGAAATCCATCGCGCCCGCCAAGATCTATGAGGAGGGCGATCTGATCAAACGCTCGATCCGCGATCTTTACAGCCGCGAGATTGACGAAGTGATCGTCGAAGGCGAGGGCGGCTATCGCACCGCCAAGGACTTCATGCGGATGATCATGCCAAGCCACGCCAAGCAAGTGGTGCGCCATGCCGATCCGGTGCCGTTGTTCGCGAAATATCAGGTCGAAAGCTATCTGGGCGGGATGTTCAACCCGGTCGTGCAGCTGAAATCCGGTGGCTACATCGTGATTGGCGTGACCGAAGCGCTAGTGGCGATCGACGTGAACTCCGGTCGGGCGACCAAAGAAGGCTCGATCGAGGAAACGGCGCTGAAGACCAACCTTGAGGCATCGGATGAGGTAGCGCGGCAGTTGCGCTTGCGTGACCTTGCCGGTCTGATCGTCATCGACTTCATCGACATGGAAGAGCGCAAGAACAACGCCGCCGTCGAGAAGCGCCTGAAAGACAAGCTGAAAACCGACCGCGCGCGGATTCAGGTGGGCCGGATTTCCGGCTTTGGCCTGATGGAGATGAGCCGCCAGCGCCTGCGTCCGGGGATGCTGGAATCGACCACGCAGCCTTGCCCGCATTGCCATGGCACGGGCCTGATCCGGTCTGACGACAGCATGGCGCTGCAGGTTCTCCGCGCGCTGGAGGAAGAGGGCACGCGGAAGCGGTCGAAAGAGGTGCTGCTGAAGGCGCCGATTGGCATCGTGAACTATCTGATCAACGGCAAGCGCGAACACATCGCGCTGATCGAGGCGCGCTATGGCATGAGCGTGCGGATCGAGGCGGACCCGATGCTGGTTAGCCCCGATTACAGCATTGAAAAGTTCAAGACTGCGCTGCGCGTTGTGCCGGAAACTCCGGTCATTTCTGGTCATGCCGGGCTGATGGGCGCGGCGGTGGATGAGGATGAGGATGAGGATCTGGTCGATGACCTGATCGAAGAGGAAGAGGCCGAAGGTGTCGAAGTGGCTGAACCGGCGGCGCGGGTTGCGGCGGCTGAGGGTGACAATGGCGCACCCGGCAAGAAAAAGCGCCGCCGGCGTCGGCGTCGGCGCGGCGGGGCGCGGGATGGCGAGGCCGTGGCCAACGGTGCTGCGGGCGAGGATGATGGCGACGAGGACGGCGATGCCGACGGTGACGAGGCTGTCGTGACGGCTGAGCCGGTCGCTGAGGGCGAGGACAAGGCTGGGCCGCGCAAGCGGACCCGCAAGCCGCGTGCCCGGAAGGGTGAGGCCGCGCGTGTCGTTGAAGCGGCGCCTGAGGGAGTTGCTGAAACGGTGGCGGCGGTGGTTGGCGAGGCGTTCGCCGAAGCTGCGGCAGCCGAACCTTCGCCTGCCGAAACTGCTCCGGCCAAACCTGCGGCCCGCAAGCGCGCGCCGCGCGGCAAGGCTGCCGCTGCCGAAGCCGCGCCGGAAACGGTTGCGGAACCTGCGCCCGAACCTGTGGCCGCTGCCCCTGTCGCGGAGGAGGCTCCGGCCAAGCCTGCGCGTAGCCGGGCACCACGGGCCAAGGCTGCCGAGAAGAAGCCTGCCAAGGCTGCCGCGGAGCCAGTTGCAGATCCGGGCCCGGCCCTTGCCCCCGATCCGGGGATGGCGCCGACGGTTGAGACGGTTGTGGCCGATCCGGCCGAGGCGGCTGCGGTTGCCGACGATCCGGCCAAGCCCAAGCGCAAGGGCTGGTGGTCGCTGGGGCGCTAAGCCCTGCGGATCAGGTGGAGGGTGACTGCACCCTCTGCCCGCGCGCCGAGGTAGGCATGGCCCGCCTCGGCGCAGAAATGCGGCAGGTCGATCAGCGCCATCGCATCGGTGGCCCGGATGCACAGCACTGTCCCGGGTGCCAGCGACAGCAGGCGCTTGCGCGCCCGCAGCACCGGCAGAGGGCACAGCAGCCCCTCACAATCCACCATGTCATCCCAGTCGGCCATCGGGGCCATGTAGCGGCAAGGGCGGTTGCGGGCAAGGTTACAGGCTGGCCACGGTGATGTGACGGGCTGGCTGGGTGACGCAGGCACGGAAAGCCGTTATCTGAGGCTGAAGGGGACCCCGCATGTTCGGAATCGAGATCATTGACGCAGCCTTGCTGCCTGCCATGACGGTGGCGCTGCTGGCGGGTGTCCTGTCCTTCCTGTCGCCCTGCGTCTTGCCGATCGTGCCGCCTTATCTGGCCTATATGGGTGGGATTTCGATGGGTGAGATGACGGCGAACGGGCAGGCGCGGCGTAGGGTCATCCTGCCGGCGCTGTTCTTTGTGATGGGGCTTTCGACGATCTTTCTGCTTCTGGGCTTCACCGCCTCGGCCTTCGGAAGTTTCGTCTTGCAGAACCAACTGCTGCTGGCGCGGATTTCCGGGATCATCATCATCATCTTCGGGCTGCATTTTGTGGGTGTCTTCCGCATTGGCTTTCTGGACCGGGAAATGCGGATGGATGCGGGCGACCGTGGCGGGTCGGCCATGGGGGCCTATGTGCTTGGCCTTGCCTTCGCCTTTGGCTGGACGCCCTGCATCGGCCCGCAGCTTGGCGCGATCCTGAGCCTTGCGGCACAGGAAGGCAGCACCCAGCGCGGGACGTTGCTGCTGGGGGTCTATGCGCTTGGGCTTGGCCTGCCGTTCCTGCTGGCCGCGATCTTCATCGAGCGGTCGATGACGCTGATGGGCAAGCTGAAGCGCCACATGAAGCTGATCGAACGGGCGATGGGCGCGCTGTTGCTTGTCGTCGGTCTGGCGCTGGTCACCGGGGCCTTCACCGACTTCAGCTACTGGATGCTGGAAACCTACGAGGTGTTGGGCCTGCCACTGCCGGGCTAAGGCTTCCCTCTGCCGCATCAACCGCTAAGGTGGTGCGGGCAAACGGGCAGGTAGGCGTGGCAAAGACCGACAACAGCGGGCCAGCGGCGGCGGCAGTGTTCCGGCGCAAGGTCCTGTATATTCCCGGCTATGACCCCTTTCCCCCCCGCCGCTACCGCGAGCTTTACCGCAGCGAAGGGGCCGCGCAGGCGGCGATCAGCGGCTATGACCTGACGCTGCGCCCCAACCCGAAGGGCAAGGCAGGGCCCTATGGCTGGAGCGTGGTGTCGATGATGAAGCACCCCGCAGAGGTTGAGGTTGAGGTTCTGGTCTGGTCCGATCTGGTGCGAAAGTCGATGACGCAGGGCATTGCCGGAACTTATTGGCTTCTGGTCCGGACGGCGTGGATCTATGGCGCATCAGGCGCGCTTGGGCGGCTGATCCATCTGCGCAAGGGGCCGATGATTGCGGCGCTGTATCCGGCAGTTCTGTTGGTGGCGCAGGGGCTGGTGGCGCTTGGCCTTGGGCTGTGGGCCCTGTGGCTGGCGGCGGCGCTGCCCTTTGGTCTGGAGTGGCTTCTGGCAATGGCGGTCGTCTGGGCGGCGTTGCTGGCGTTTCGGCGGCTGGATCGTCGGCTGTTCGTCTATTACCTGATGCATGACTATGCCTATACCGCCAGCGAAGGCGGGGCCTATCCGGCACCGCTTGAGGCGCGTCTGGCCGTGTTTCGCAGCCATGTCCGGGCGGCGCTGGACAGCGGGGTGGATGAGGTGCTGGTGGTCGGCCATTCCTCGGGCGTGCATCTGGCCGTGACGGTGCTAGCCGATCTGATCCGCGAGGGGGTGCCGCAGGGTGGCCCGGCGCTGGGGTTTCTGTCGCTGGGGCAGGTGGTGCCGATGGCATCCTTCCTGCCGGGGGCGGGGCGGTTGCGGGGCGATCTGGCCTATCTGTCGGCACGGCCGGAACTGACATGGGTCGATGTGACGGCACCCGGCGATGGCTGCAGCTTTGCGCTGTGCGATCCGGTGGCGGTCAGTGGCGTCGCGCCTGAGGGGCAGCTTTGGCCGCTGGTCATCTCGGCCGCGTTTTCCCAGACGTTGACGCCTGAGCGCTGGAAGGGGCTGCGGTGGAAGTTCTTCCGGCTGCATTTCCAGTATCTCTGCGCCTTTGACAACCTGCCGGGACGGCGGACCGATTACGACTATTTCCGCATCACGGCCGGGCCGATGACACTGGCCCGGCGGTTTCGCGGGCGGCAGTCGTCGACCAGCCGCATCACTACGGCGGTCAATCCGCATCGGGGCGTGGCATGACCCCGCCCAAGCCCGAACCCCGGGCGGACCGGGTGTCGTTGCTGGCTTACTTGCGGCTGTTCCGGCGGGACATCCTGTCGGCGCAACCGGCGCGGCTCTATCGCGCTTGGATGGCTGAGTTCCGGACGCCGTTCTTTCGCAGCTATCTGTGCAACGACCCCGCCTTGGTGCGCCGGGTGCTGGATGAACGCCCCGCCGACTTCCCGAAGTCGAGCCGCATCACCGAGGGGCTTTTGCCACTGCTGGGCCGGTCGGTCTTTGTGACCAATGGCGAGGAATGGCTGCATCAGCGGCGGATCATCGACCCCGCGTTTGAGGGCGGGCGGCTGAAAGAGGCGTTTACAGCAATCTGGGCGGCGGGTGAGGCGGCAGTGGCACGGATGGTGCCGGGTGAGGTGGAGGTGGAACTGGCCGCCAGCCACGCGGCGGCGGATGTGATCTTTCGCACGCTCTTTTCGCTGCCGATTGAGGATCGGGTGGCGCAGGCGGTCTTTCAGGAATTCCGCGCCTATCAGCGGTCGGCCCCGATCCTGAACCTTGCGGCCTTCCTACCCCTGCCTGCGTGGATGCCCCGTTTGCATCGACGGGCGACGCTGCGGTCGGCGCGGGTGATCCGGGGGTTGATCTCCGGCCTGACGGCGGGTCGGGCGGCGGCGATTGCCGAGGGGCGGGCGCCGATGGATCTGGCGACGAAGATCATGACGACGCCCGACCCGGTGACGGGTGTGCCGTTCGGCACCGAGGAGATGGTCGATCAGGTGGCGATCTTCTTTCTGGCGGGGCATGAGACCAGCGCCTCGGCCCTTGGTTGGGCGCTTTATCTGCTGGCGACGCATCCGTCAGTGCAGGAGCGGGTGGCGGCGGAGGCGGCGGGTTTGCGGCCAGAATTCGGGACGATGGGCCGTTTGCGCTTTACCCGGGATGTGTTCCGCGAGGCGCTGCGGCTGTATCCGCCAGTGCCGATGATGGTGCGGGAAAACCGGAAGGATGAGGAATTTCGCGGGCGGCAGGTCAAGCCCGGCGCGCAGGTGGTGATCAGCCCCTGGCATCTCCACCGGCATGAGCGGATCTGGGACCGGCCGGACGAGTTTGACCCCGACCGCTGGGTGGGCGAGGGGCGTGAGGCGGCGCGGGACGGCTACTTGCCGTTTTCCAGCGGGCCAAGGGTCTGCCCCGGCGCGGGGTTCGCGATGCTGGAGGGCACGCTTTTGCTGGCGCATCTGGTGCGGGCGTTCCGGTTTCACGCGGTGGCGGGCAAGGTGCCCGTCCCGGTCGCGCATCTGACGGTGCGCGCACGGGACGGGATCTGGTTGCGCGTCGAACGGCGCTAGTCGCTGTCGCCGGCGATCTGGGCCAGCACTTGCCCCTTGCCGCGCAGGCGCAGGATCATCGGCACGATCAGCGCGAGGGCCGCGATGGCCAGAAGGGTCGCCGCGAGCGGGGTGGAGACAAGCGTCGTCCAGTCGCCCTGCGCGATGGCAAGGGCGCGGCGGAGTTGCTGTTCGGCCATGGGGCCAAGGATCAGGCCCACGACAACCGGCGCGATGGGATAGCCGAACAGGCGCAGGCCATAGCCGAGGAAGCCGAAGAGCAGCAGCATGGAAAGCTCCACCGGCGAGGGGTTTACGCCGATGGTGCCAAGCGTGGCGAAGAGGAGGATCCCGGCATAGAGCCACGGGCGCGGGATGCGGAGCAGCATCACCCAGAAGCGGATCAGCGGCAGGTTCAGGACCAGCAGCATGACGTTGGCGATCAGAAGGCTGGCGATCAGGCCCCAGACCAGCTGCGGGGCGGTGGCGAACAGAAGCGGGCCCGGTTGCAGGCCGAACTGCTGGAAGCCCGCCAGCATGATCGCGGCGGTGGCCGTGGTTGGCAGGCCGAGGGTCAAGAGGGGCACCAGCGTGCCTGCGGCGGCGGCGTTGTTCGCGGCCTCGGGCCCGGCGACGCCTTCGATGGCGCCGTGGCCGAATTCCTCGGGGTGTTTCGACATGCGCTTTTCGGTGCCGTAGGACAGGAAGCTGGCGATGTCGGCCCCGCCTGCGGGCATCGCGCCGATGGGAAAGCCGATGGCCGACCCGCGCAGCCATGCGGGCCAGGACCGTTTCCAGTCAGCAGCGGTCATGCGGACCGAGCCCTTGATCGCCTCGACCTTGTCATTCAGGCCATGGGTCTGGGCGGCGACGAAGAGACACTCCCCCAGCGCGAACATGGCGACGGCGAGGGTGGTCACCTCGATCCCGTCCAGAAGCTGCGGCACGCCAAAGGCCATGCGGGCTTGGCCGGTCAGGCTGTCGATGCCGATGGTGGCAAGGCCAAGGCCGATGAACAGCGATGTGAGGCCCTTGAGCGTGGATTCGCCAAAGGCGGCGGCGACGGTGACGAAGGCCAGCATCATCAGGGCGAAGTATTCGCGCGGGCCGAAGACCAGCGCCAGTTTGACGATGTGTGGGGCAAGGAAGGCCAGCGCGAGTGTGGCGAGCAGGCCCGCGACGAAGGATCCGATGGCCGCCGTGGCAAGCGCCGGGCCACCGCGCCCTGCCTTGGCCATGCGGTTGCCTTCCAGCGCGGTGACGATGGACGCACTTTCACCGGGGGTGTTCAGAAGGATCGACGTGGTCGAGCCGCCATACATCCCGCCGTAATAGATGCCCGCGAACATGATGAGCGACCCTGCCGGGTCCAGCCCATAGGTGACGGGCAAAAGCAGCGCCACGGTCAGCGCGGGGCCGATGCCTGGCAACACGCCGACAGCGGTGCCAAGGGTCACGCCGATCAGGGCGTAGAGCAGGATCATCGGCTCCATCGCCGTGCCAAGGCCCTGGAGAAGGAAGTCGAAGGTGCTCATCGGGTCAGCCCCCGTAGATCAGGGTTTCAAGCGGGCCGCCCGGCAGGTTCAGCTGCAGGATGCCATCGAAGACGCCGTAGATGCCAAAGGCGAAGGCCACGCCAATCGGCAAGGTCAGCAGAAGGTTGCGCTTGCCAAAGGCGGCGGCGGTGGCGGCAAACAGGATCCCGGTGGCCAGCGAAAAGCCGACGACGTGCAGCAGGGCGATCTGGAGCGCAAGCCCGCCACCGATCAGCAGAAGCGGCACCGGGTTCTGGCGCGGCACTTCGGCCAGCCTGCCCCGGAAGGCCCCGGCGACAGTCGCTGCAGCAAGGGCAAGCAGGCACCAGCCGACGATTTTCGGCATGGCGGCCGGGCCGATGCCAGCGTATCCGCCCTTGTCGGGGATCGTGCCTGCATCCCAGAGCAGCACCGCGCCAAACGCGGCCAGAAGGGCGGCGATGATGAACGCCGCCCCATCGGGGCGGCGTCCGGTTCCGGACTGACCGGTCATTGCACCAGACCGATGTCCTTGAGGATGGTGGTCGTGGCTTCGACTTCCTTGGCAAGCTGCGCCTCGAACTCGGGACCGGCAAGGTAGGTGTCGGCCCAGTTCTTGGTCTCAAGCGCGGATTTCCAGCCAGCCGACTTCGCCAGCGTGTCGATGTCGGCAAGGACGGCGGCCTTCTGGTCGTCGGTCAGGCCCGGTGCGGCGGCGATCATGCGCCAGTTCTGCACGTTCACGTCATAGCCCGATTCCATCAGCGTCGGCGCATCGGTGCCGGGCCAGCGGGTATCCGTCGAAACGGCCAGAATGCGCATGGAGCCTGCTTCGACCTGCGGCAGGAATTCGCCAACGCCCGAGATGCCAGCGGTCACCTGATTGCCAAGGATGGCAGCAAGCGCTTCGCCACCGCCCGAGAAGGCGACGTAGTTGATCTTGGTCGGGTCGATCCCGGCGGCCTTGGCCAGAAGGCCCACGGTGATGTGGTCAACCCCACCGGCCGAGCCGCCAGCCCATGACACGGCGCCCGGATCGGCCTTCATCGCTTCGACCAGATCCTGAATGGTCTGGAGTTCGGACCCCGCGGGGACGGCGATGGCCACGGCTTCGCCGGTCAGACGGGCGATCGGGGTGACATCGGCCAGCGACACGGGCGAGGCGTTGGTCAGGATCGCGCCGACCATGACGTAGCCGCCAACGATCAGCTGCTTGGGGTCGCCCGCGGCCGAGGCCACGAATTGCGCCAGACCCACAGTGCCGCCTGCGCCGGGGACGTTCTGGACCTGCACATTGCCCGAGATGCCTTCGGCCACCATCACCTCTTGAATGGTGCGGGCAGTACTGTCCCAGCCGCCGCCGGGGGCAGCGGGGGCCATGATGATGTAATCTTCGGCAAAAGCGCCGGTGGCGGATACGGTGGCGGCGGCAACGGCAAATACCGCTCCGAGAAGGGCGTGTTTCATTGTGGTCTCCTCCCATGGCACGCAGATGTGCCGATCTTTTGCGGGCGGCGCCTCCTCGCGCCGGTCCCATCGTTGGATTGCATCACACAAACCTGTCAGGAAGCTGACAAGGTTGCAACAGATGTGGGCTGGGGCGTCCCGACCCGGCTATGGCACCGCGCCGCGGGCCAGTGCCTTTTCCCAGCGGGCGATCAGCTTGGCGCGCTTGGACTGGTCGAGATAGGCGAGCAGGCCGGGGCTGACGGGCACCGGGCGCAGCTGGTCGCCCAAGGCCGCCTCCATCGCGCGGGCGGTGTTCTGGCCCGACACCTCCAGCGACACGGCGGCAAGGCGAAGGCGGTCGGCCATGATGGTCTGGCCTTCGCGCCCCATGAGAAAGGCAAGGAACGCGCTGCCAAGGTCGGGCCGCGCCGCCGCGCGGGGGACAAGGCCCACGCGGCTGACGACCACGGTGAAATCCTTGAGGAGAAGGACGCCAAGGTCAGGTTTTTGCCGGGCGATTGCGTCAGCGTAAGAGCCGAGGATGTTGTAGCCAAGCGCCAGCCGGCCATCGGCCACGCGGTCGATGATCTCGCCGCTGGTGGCGAAGGTTTGCAGGCCCGCGCGGCCCATTTCAGCCACAAGCGACCAGATGTCAGCGAAATGTTCGGCGTCGCGTGCAAGGTACAGATAGCCCACGGCGGACCGCGCGACATCATAGGTGCCGATCCGTCCGTTTGCGGCTGGGGTCTTCAGCCAGCCGATCAGGTCCAGCCGCGACTGCGGCGGGCCGTCGGGAAACGAGGGTTTGTGCCAGACCAGCACACCGGGTTCATAGGTCAGTGCAAAGGCCATGTCGCGCCAGTTGGCCCAGTCGGGCCAGGCGGCGGCCTGCGGCACGGTGACGGGCCGCGCATAGCCGTCATTGGCGAGTTTCACCTGCAGGTCCATGCCAGAGGAAAAGGCGAAATCGGCGGTTGGGCTGCCGCTATCGGTTTCGCTGATGATGCGGGCGGCGATCTCTGCGGCCAGAAGATCCTCGTAAAGCACGGTGATGCCTGGATTTTCGGTTTGAAAGGCTGCGATCAGCGGGGCGGCAAGGGGCTGGTCAAGCGTGGAGTAGATCCGCAAGGTCGCCACCTCGGCCCCCGGCGCGGGAAAGCGCGCCAGCTCGGCCTTGGCCGGGACGGACAGCGTCAGGACCAGGAGAAACGCACGCCACATCGCGTCAGCCTGCCCGAACTTGATCAGGCTCTCAAGCGTTTGCGTGCCATGGTCGGTGTGGGTCGGAATTTTGGAAAATTCCGGATCGGAGCCTTTGAAGGCTCCGGCCCGATTTCTTCGAAGAAATCGGTGGCGCGCGGTCCGCCTTGGTGCTTTCCCGGTGGGGATGGCTGCTTTAGGCTTTGCCCAAGGGGGCCCCATGCGTCTGCTGCTTGTCGAGGATGATCTGCCATTGGCCGAGGCGCTGACCACGCTTCTGGCGGGGTCGGGGCATGCGGTGGATTGTGTCAACGACGGGCTGGCCGCCGAGGCGCTGCTGATTGCCGAACAGTTCGAGCTGGTGATCCTTGATCTGAACCTGCCGGGGTTGGACGGGCTAAGCCTGCTGCGCCGGATCAGGGCGCGGGTGCCGTCGCCTGCCGTGATGATCCTGACCGCGCGGGGGTCGGCGGAGGAGCGGGTGCGGGGTTTGGACCTTGGGGCGGACGACTATATGTCGAAACCCTTTGACGTGCGCGAGTTCGAGGCGCGGGTGCGGTCGCTTTTGCGGCGACAGGCGGGGCTTCGGTCATCGGTCGTGCGGCTGGGGGGGCTGACGCTGGACCTGACGACGCGGCAGTTCCGGGCTGAGGAGGTTGATCTGGACCTGCCACCCCGGGAGCGGGCGTTGTTGGAATTGTTCTTCCTGCGGGCGGGCAAGGTTGTCACGAAAGAGGCCATCGTGCAGTCGCTCACGTCGCTTGACGATCTGCTGTCCGACAATGCGATTGAACAATATGTCTCGCGGCTGCGGCGCCGGATCGCACCCTATGACCTGAGTTTGCGGACGGCGCGGGGGCTGGGATACCTTCTGGAAAAGCCGGCGGAGCCGGGATGAGCGACTATTCCCTGCGGCGCAGGTTGCTTCTGGGGCTGACACTGGCGGCGGCGCTGATTGGCGTGGCTGCACTGGCGGACACCTGGCGTGAGGCGGTGCGGACGTCGCAAGGCCTGTCGGACCGTGTGCTGGAAGGGTCTGCGCTGGCGATTGCGGAACGGGTGACGGTGGATGAAGGCGGCGGGCTTGAGGCTGACATTCCCTTTGCCGCGCTGGAAATGCTCGCTTCGGCGGCGGAAGACCAAGTGTTTTACCGGGTGGATGCCCCGGCGGGGCAGTTCCTGACGGGGTATGAGGCGCTGGCGGTGCTGGACCCCGGTGAGGATGGCATCGCCTTTGCCGACGGGTTGTTCGGGGATGTGCCGATCCGCAGCGCCACGCTGGAGCGCGAGATTTCGACCGGGGCGACCTCCATCGCCTTCACGGTAACGGTGGCGGAATCGACGCTGGCCCGTAGCGCGCTGGCACGGCAGATCCTGATCCGATCGGCGCTGCGGATTCTGGTGCTGATCGGCTGCATCGTGGGAATCGTCTGGGCGGCGGTGACGCTGGCCTTTCGTCCGCTGGACCGGCTGGGGGCGGCGATTGCCGAACGCACGCCCGATGACCTGCGCCCGTTGCAGGCACGCGTGCCGCTTGAGGCCGCCCCCTTGGCTGGGGCGATCAACAGCTTCATGGCGCGGCTGGAAGGCGCGGTGGCGGCGCTGCGGCACTTCACCGGGAACGCCAGCCACCAGTTGCGCACACCGCTGGCGACGTTGCGCACTCAATTGGCGCTGGCCCGGCGGGCCGAGGGGCGGGATCAGGCGGCGGCGGCACTGGACAAGGCCGACGCGGCGTTGGTGCGGGCCGAGCGGGTCTTGGCGCAGTTGCTGGCGCTGGCGCGGGTGGACGCGGCGGCCACGGGGCTGGCGCTGGTGCCGGTCGATCTGGCCGCCCTTGCGCGCGACCTGACGGGTGAGGCGCTGCCACAGGCGGCGGATGCGGGGATCGACCTTGGCTATGACGGCGCCAGCCATGCCTGGGCGCTGGCCGAACCGGTCCTGACGGCAGAGCTGTTGCGCAACCTTCTGGACAACGCGCTGCGCTATGCCGGGCGGGGTGCGGTCGTGACGGTGCGGGTCCGCGACGATGGCGATGCGGTGCTGCTGGAGGTCGAGGATGATGGCCCGGGCCTTGCGCCGGAGCGGCTGGCCGCTGTCCAGTCGGAAGGTCAGCCGTTGCGCATGGCTGCGGCACCCGCGCCATTGGGGGGGTCAGGGCTGGGGCTGGCGATCGTGGCCGAAATCGCGGAACTGTTCGGGGCGCGTTGCGCCTTTGACACCGGCGCAGGAGGGCGTGGGCTGAAGGTCAGCTGTAGCTTTCAGCAGCGGAACCCGGGGCCGGGCGGCTCATAGTCCCCCCCGGTTGGCCGGACTTACAGCACTTCGACGCGGTAGCTTTCGATCACGGTATTGGCGAGCAGCTTGTCGCACATCGCCTTGACCTCGGCCTCGGCCTTGGCGGGGTCGGCCTCGGCAAGATCAAGCTCGATCACCTTGCCCTGACGCACGCCGTTCACGCCCTCAAACCCAAGGGACCCAAGCGCATGGCGCACGGCTTCGCCTTGCGGATCAAGGACGCCGGATTTCAGCATGACGGTGACGCGGGCTTTCATCGGGGCCTCCGGGTGGTTGGCAGGTCAGTTGATCAGGGTGGGCTTGGTGGTATGCGTCACGTTGGACGGCATCACGCCCAGACGGCGGGCGAGTTCGGAATAGACGTCGGTCATTGGCTGCGGATCGGGCAGGGTGCCGTCAGGGCGTTCCGGCAGGCGCATGTCCCACAGGCGGCAGCTGTCGGGGCTGATCTCATCCGCCACGATCAGGCGCATGTAGTCGCCATCCCAGACGCGGCCGACCTCGATCTTGAAGTCGGCCAGACGGATGCCGACGCCCATCATCACGCCGCTGAGGAAATCATTCACCCGCAGGGCGAGGGCGATGATGTCGTCAAGGTCCTGCTGGTTGGCCCAGCCGAAGGCGACGATGTGTTCCTCGGCCACGAGGGGCGCGTTCAGGCGTTCGTCCTTGTAGTAATACTCGACAATGGGGCGGGGCAGTTGCGTGCCTTCGGGTATTCCCAGCCGCGCGGTCATCGGGCCGGCCGAGAAGTTGCGGACCACAACTTCCAGCGGGATGATCTCGGCCATGCGGACCAGTTGTTCGCGCATGTTGATGCGGCGGATGAAATGGGTCGGCACGCCGATCTGGTTCAGACCGGTCATGAAGAATTCCGACAGGCGGTTGTTGAGAACGCCCTTGCCTTCCAGCGTGGCGGGGGCCGCGACGGTGGGCGCGCTGTCATCCTTGAAATACTGGATCAGCGTGCCGGGTTCGGGGCCTTCGTAGAGGATCTTCGCCTTGCCTTCGTAGACCTTCTTGCGCCGTGCCATGCGTGCTCCGATGACGGGTCCCGTGCGGGACGCGCGCGTCCTGCGGGGTGTTCCCTTGGCCTATAGTCCAAGGGTCGCGCGGTCGCAAGGCGCGTAAGGCGCGGGGAGAGGTGCGGCTTGTCCGCAGGGGCTTGCAGCAAGGCAAGGGGAGGGGCATATGAAAGGTGACCGCAATCCCACGCCTGAAGCTGCGCATGACCCAAGGGGGCCCCAGATGACCACTTTCGACGACCGCGAGAACGCCTTTGAAAACAAGTTCGCCCATGACAGCGAAATGCAGTTCCGGGCCGAGGCGCGGCGCAACAAGCTGACCGGACTTTGGGCCGCGGGCCTGATGGGCAAGTCCGGTGACGATGCCACCGCCTATGCGATGGAAGTGGTCAACGCCGACTTCGAAGAGGCCGGGATCGAGGATGTGGTCCGCAAGCTGGTCGCCGATCTGGCCGGCAAGGCCAGTGCCGAAGAAATCCGCGCCAAGATGGCCGAGCTTCTGCCGGTGGCAAAAGCCCAGCTGATGTCCGAGATCTGATCTTTCGACTGGTCCGCAGGTGGGGTCATCCCGCCTGCGGCCAGAACTGGCTTTGGGTCGTCTGCCTGCCCAACGCCCGACTTCCGAACTGCCGCATCAAGGGCAAGTCACTGCCGCGCCAGGATCAGGGTCTGCGCCAGACCGGTCCGAAACATTTTACTAAACTGATGGAATAAAGCCGCTCGGGCCGCGTTGTCCGAAATGTTGCGTCTGTTCGCGTGGTGCCAGAAGGAGACAAGGATGCTCATTACCCCTGCCGCGTCATTTGACAGCACCCCCGTCCCCTTTCCGGTCGTCGTGAAAACCATGCAGTTTGACGACGTCCTTGCGCTTGGCGACGATCTGGCGGACGTTGATCTTCTGGTCGTTCCGCTGATTGGCGCTGGTTTTGACGCGTTCGAGTTGCTGCATCAACTTGGTGCAACCGTGTTCATGGGGCGGGTTCGCGTTGTGTCAGAGCGGCTGCCCGACCGCCCGATGGTGCTGCGCGAACTTCGGGCTGTGGCCGATCCGCTTGGCCTGACTGTCGATCTGATCGACTGCGCCCGGCCCCATCTGGTTGAGGCGTACCACATGACGTGATGCGGAATATGAATTTGCCTCTCTCAGCCGGGCATGGCAGAGGAGGGGGAACCTTGGTTGAAAGGAACCCCGACGATGACCGATGCGCTGACCCGGATGCTTGCCTCGCGCGATTGGCTGATGGCCGATGGGGCCACGGGGACCAACCTGTTCAACATGGGTCTGGAATCGGGTGAACCGCCGGAGTTCTGGAACACCGACCGGCCGGACAACATCCGCGCGCTCTACCGTGGCGCGGTCGAGGCGGGGTCAGACATTTTCCTGACCAACACCTTTGGCGGCAACGCCAGCCGCTTGAAGCTGCATCAGGCCGAGGGGCGGGTGCGCGAGCTGAACCGGATCGGCGCGGCCCTTGGTCGCGAGATCGCCGATGCGGCGGGGCGTCCGGTCGTGGTGGCGGGGTCGGTCGGCCCCACGGGCGAGATTTTCGAGCCGATGGGCACCCTGACCCATGCCATTGCGGTCGAGATGTTCCACGAACAGGCCGAGGGTCTGAAGGAAGGCGGGGCCGACGTTCTGTGGATCGAGACGATCAGCGCTTTCGAGGAATACCGCGCTGCGGCTGAAGCTGCCGCCTTGGCCGGCATGCCCTGGTGCGGCACGATGAGCTTTGACACCGCGGGTCGCACCATGATGGGCGTCACATCGGCCGCGATGGCCGAGATGGTGGAAAAACTGCCGAACCCGCCGATTGCCTTTGGGGCAAACTGCGGGGTCGGCGCATCCGACCTGATGCGCACGGTCCTTGGCTTTGCCGCCACCGGGACCGCGCGGCCGCTGATCGCCAAGGGTAATGCGGGCATCCCGAAATATCATGACGGTCACATTCACTATGACGGCACGCCGGAACTGATGGCGGAATATGCCGTGCTGGCGCGAGATGCCGGGGTGCGGATCATCGGCGGCTGCTGTGGCACGATGCCGGACCACCTGCGCGCCATGCGTGCGGCGCTGGAAAGCCGCCCCAAGGGCCCGCGCCCGACGCTTGACGACATCACCACCAGACTGGGCGGCTTCTCCTCAGCCTCGGACGGGACCGGGGATACCTCGGGCGAGCCAAAGCGGGAGCGGCGCGGACGCAGGGGCTGAGATTTGGGCGGGGGCACCGGAGTTTTTGAAAACTCCGTACCGGAGCCTTCGAAGGCTCCGGCACGATTTCTTTGAAGAAATCGGGGTCTTGGCGGTTAGAACAGGCTAAGCTGATCCCCCGCCTTCGGTGGTGCCACGAAAAGATCAGACCGCAACGGAGGCAAGCCGCTGCCCAGACCAAGCCGTTTGCGCGCAACATCGGCCCGGCGGTGGATCAGGTCGGCCCACAGGCCCTGTCCCGTCATGCGCTTGCCAAACTCCGGATCATAGTCGCGGCCACCGTGCAGTTCGCGCACACGGCCCATCACCCGGGCGGCGCGGTCCGGAAAGGTTGCTTCGATCCACTGTCGGAAAAGATCGGCCACTTCCAGCGGCAGGCGCAGGGGGATGGAGTTGGCGTAAGTCGCCCCAGCCTCGGCCCCGGCTGCCATCACCGCCTCAAGCTCGTGGTCGGTCAGGGCCGGGATCAGCGGCGACACCTGCACCCGGACGGGGATGCCCGCCGAGGCCAGCGCCCGGATCATCTGCAACCGCCGCTTGGGTGAGGGCGCGCGCGGTTCCATCTTCCGGGCAAGGGTTTCGTCCCGCGTTGTGACGGAAACTGATACGGCGGCCAGCCTGTCCGCGGCCATTGCGGCGATCAGGTCGATGTCGCGTTCGATGGTCGTGCCGCGGGTCGTGATCCAGACCGGATGGCGAAAGGCCGACAACACCTCCAGCACCTGCCGCATGAGGCCATGGTCACGGTCGATCGGTTGGTAGGGGTCGGTATTTGTGCCGATGGCGATGGGTGCCACCTTGTAGGCGCGACGGCGCAACTCGGCGTCCAGAACGGCGGCGATACCGGGCCGGGCGATCAGCCGCGTTTCGAAGTCCAAGCCCGGTGACAGGTTCAGGAAGGCATGGCTGGGCCGGGCGTAGCAATAGATGCAACCGTGTTCGCATCCGCGATAGGGATTGATCGACCGGTCAAACGGCAGGTCAGGCGACCGGTTGTAGGTTATGGCCGATCTGGGGCGTTCCAGCCGAACCTCGGTCCGGACCAGACACGCCTCTTCCTCAATCTCCCAGCCGTCGTCATGCGCCGCCAGTGTCTGGCGTTCGAACCGGCCTTTTCGGTTGCTGTCTGCCCCTCGCCCGCGCAGGCGCTGACCGGGCAGGATGCTGTCATCGGTCGTCATCAAGCAAATATAGAACAAGACAAGAACATTGGCCACAACTTTCCCACCGGCGACTGCTTTCTGTCGGCTTTCATCCGGTGTATGTCGCTTGCCGAATAGTGGTCAGGTCGCTTTGCGACCATGCACCATGAAAGACCCTTCCGCTTGGAGCGCCCCGATGGCCGACGAAGAAGAAATCATCCTGTCCGAACTTTCGGATGACGAGCTTGTTCTGCAGATGCATGACGACCTCTACGATGGTCTGAAGGAAGAGATCGAGGAAGGCGTCAACATCCTGATCGCCCGCGGCTGGACGCCCTATGACGTCCTGACCAAGGCGCTGGTGGCGGGGATGACCATCGTCGGCGCCGACTTCCGCGACGGCATCCTGTTCGTGCCAGAGGTTCTGCTGGCCGCCAACGCGATGAAGGCGGGGATGTTCATCCTCAAGCCGCTGCTGGTGGAAACCGGCGCGCCGCGGATGGGCAAGATGGTGATCGGCACGGTCAAGGGCGACATCCACGACATCGGCAAGAACCTTGTCGCGATGATGATGGAAGGTGCCGGGTTCGAAGTGCTTGACCTTGGGATCAACAACTCGGTCGAGAAATACCTTGAGGCGCTGGAAGCGGAAAAGCCCGATATCCTTGGCATGTCCGCCCTGCTGACCACGACGATGCCCTACATGAAGGTCGTGATCGACACGATGAAGGAAAAGGGCATGCGCGAGGACTATATCGTGCTGGTCGGTGGCGCACCGCTGAACGAGGAATTCGGCCGCGCCATCGGTGCTGACGCCTATTGCCGCGATGCTGCCGTGGCGGTGGAAACGGCCAAGCAGTTCGTTGCGCGCAAGCATAACCAGCTAAGCGCTTAAGGCGTCTGCACGGCTCTGTGATCCGTGGCGGGCTTGCGAAAGCCGCATTCGGGGCGCAGATTGAAGATCGGGGGGGCACAATATGCCACTGACGCATTTTCTCGGCCTGATCGCCTTGGTCATCCTGTCGGCTGGACTGACAATCATTCTGGCCCTGTGGTCCGGCGTACCGCTGGCCGCCGTTGCCTTTGCCGCGCTGTCGGCCAGTCTGATTCTGGCGTGGTCGCGCGTCGGGCGGTAGGGCCCTTTACTGATCAATGGAGGCGAGGTTGGACGACATCTCCCTCAGCGAAGCGGGCCTTGCTCCGGCGCGAACGGGGCAGGTGCTGCTGATCGCCTGTGGCGCGCTGGCGCACGAGATCCTGGCACTGAAGGCCGCGAATGGCTGGACCCACCTTGACCTGCAATGCCTGCCGGCAAAACTCCATCTTTGGCCGGACCGGATCATCCCCGCTGTCGAGGCTGCGGTAGCCGAGGCGCGTGGACAGTACGCGGACATCTTCGTTGTCTATGCAGATTGCGGTACTGGCGGGCGATTGTTCGAAAAGTGCAAGGAATTGGGCGTTCAGATGGTTGAAGGCCCGCATTGTTATTCGTTTTTTGAAGGCAACGCGGTGTTTGCTGCCAAGGCTGACACCGAGTTCACCGCCTTTTACCTGACGGATTTCCTTGTCCGGCAGTTTGATGCCTTCGTCTGGAAGCCGATGGGTCTGGACCGGCATCCGGAATTGCGGGACATGTACTTTGGCAACTATACCAAGCTGGTCTATCAGGCGCAGGTCAATGACCCCGTGCTTGACGCCAAGGCGCAGCACTGCGCGGCGCGGTTGGGTCTGGCCTATGAACGGCGGTTCACGGGCTATGGCGATCTGGCAGTGACGCTTCAGGACGTCGCAGACCGGTAGTGGTCAAGCACGAACAACCGGATCGCTGAAGCAAGACCCTCATCCCCTGAGCGGGCATCGTCAATCTCGGCGGCAAGTTGGTTGAGCGTGACCTGCCGTGCGGCGGCAATGTCGCGGAACGCATCCCAGAATGGTGATTCCAGCGAAACGCTGGTGCGGTGGCCATGCAGGGTGAGCGAGCGTTTCTGGGGGCGGGTGGTCATGGGCCAAGCCATAGCGCAACGGTCGGGCCGCTACAAAATCCTTCGAAGGATTTTGCAAATCTTTTCGAAAAGATTTGCGCCAGGTGTCAGCCGCGCGTCAGCAGATAGACCGGCTCGCGATTGCAGAAGACGACGAACTGACCCGCGTTTTCAACCACTCTGAACCCACGGCGATGAACTTCTTGAAGAAACCTGTCTCTTCCGACCAGACGTTCAACATCGACCACCTTTCGCCGCACGGTCCCGCCTTCAGCGGCGCTTCTGGCCGAAAAGAGATGCGTGATCCAGCGATCTGGTGAAATTGAGTCTGGCAGATCCTTCATGGCGCACCCCCTGCGCCAAAGCCTGCCATTACAGAGTAAACTATTGATTAATCCGTCTCACGCCGATGCGCGTCCAGATGGGCGGCAGCCTTTTCGGCACGCGCCTTTTCCAACTCCCGCTCAACCTTCGTGCGGCCGAATTTGGCAGCGTTGGCACTTGCAGCACTGCGGGCGGCCTTTCGGGCCGCCTGCTTTTTCGCCTGCCGCAGGTTGACAATCTCGGCCAAGGCTTAGCCTTTCGGGCCGATCATGTCCTCGGGGCGGACTACACGGTCGAAGGTTTCGCCATCGACATAGCCAAGCGCAATCGCCTCTTCCCGCAAGGTGGTGCCGTTCTTGTGCGCGGTCTTGGCAACCTTGGTGGCGGCGTCATAGCCGATGGTCGGCGCCAGCGCTGTCACCAGCATCAGCGATTCCTTCATCAGCTTGTCGATCCGTACCACGTTGGCCTGAGTGCCCGCCACCATGTTGTCGGTGAAGGACCCTGCCGCGTCGCCCAGAAGCTGCATGGATTGCAGGACGTTATAGGACATCATCGGGTTGTAGACGTTCAGCTCGAAATGACCCTGCGAGCCTGCGAAACCCACCGCCGCATCGTTGCCCATCACCTGCGCACAGACCATGGTCAGCGCCTCGGCCTGAGTCGGGTTGACCTTGCCCGGCATGATGCTGGAGCCCGGTTCATTTTCAGGCAGGATCAGCTCACCCAGACCCGAGCGGGGGCCGGAACCCAGAAGCCGCAGGTCGTTGGCGATTTTGAACAGGCTGGCGGCCACCGTTTTCAACGCGCCCGAGAACATGACCATGGCGTCATGGGCGGCCAGCGCCTCGAACTTGTTCGGGGCGGTGACGAAGGGCAGGCCGGTGATTGCCGCAATCTCGGCCGCGACGCGGGTATCCCAGCCGACGCGGGTGTTCAGGCCAGTGCCAACAGCGGTGCCGCCCTGCGCAAGCTCATAGATGTCGGGCAGGCACATCTTGACCCGGGCAATGCCCTTGTCGACCTGCGTCGCGTAGCCCGAGAATTCCTGGCCCAGCGTCAGGGGTGTCGCATCCTGGGTATGGGTGCGACCGATCTTGATTATGTCCTTGAATTCATTCGACTTCGCCCAAAGTGCGGCGGACAGCTTTTCCAAGCCCGGCACCAGCACATCCCGCGCCATCATGCCGATGGCGACATGCATGGCCGTGGGAAATGTGTCGTTCGACGATTGGCCCATGTTCACATGGTCATTCGGGTGGACAGGCTTTTTCGACCCCATCACCCCGCCCAGCATTTCAATCGCGCGGTTCGAGATGACCTCGTTCGCGTTCATGTTCGACTGGGTGCCCGACCCGGTTTGCCAGACCACCAGCGGGAAGTTGTCGTCAAACTTGCCATCGATCACTTCGGTTGCGGCGGCGGCAATCGCCTCGCCCAGCTCAGCCGAGATGTCGCCTTGGGCGATGTTCACCAGCGCGCAGGCCTTCTTGATGACCCCCAAGGCACGGATGATTGCCACAGGCTGGCGTTCCCAGCCGATGGGGAAGTTGATGATCGACCGCTGGGTCTGGGCGCCCCAATACTTGTCGGCGGGAACTTCCAGCGGGCCAAAGCTGTCGGTCTCGGTGCGGGTCGCGGTCATCTGGGTCTCCTCGCTGCTGTCGCAGCCCCTTACCGCCGCGAGGCCGCAAAATCAATTGGCATGCCGTCGCATACCAAGATCTGCAACCGTCAGGCGCGGTAGAACCGGTAGACCCGGGCAGGCGGCAGGTTCAACCAGACCTTCGCGCCCGGTTCAAACCGCAAGCCCAGCCGTTCGACGCTTTCTGGTGGGAGAGGCGGCTTCGGCCCGTAGGTGAACTGGATAAAGGGCGCACCGGGGGCCAGAATGCGGAAGGCTGCACCCACAATCGCCTCGCGCACGACAGGCGGCATAGACAGAAGCGGCAGCCCCGACACGACCGCGCCAACCCCGGGTGCCACCACGTCGTCGGCCCGGTCGGCGCCAAGATGGTGCACGGCCACGCCGGGGAAATGCTGGTGCAGGTGGCGGACGAAATCATTGTCCAGCTCGAAAAGGTCAAGATGCCGAGGGGGCACCCCTGCCTTGAGAATGGCCCGGGTCAGACGGCCAGTGCCGGGCCCGAACTCTACCACCCGGCCGGTCTTGGGCCCAAGCCCTTCGGCCATGGCATGCGCCAGATACCGCGACGACGGCGCAAGCGCCGAGACTTGTTTGGGGTTTTGCAGCAATCTGCGGCGGAACAGCGCCAGATCTTCGCTCAACGGTCAGCCCTTGCGGAACTGGTCAAGCGACACGACTTCCGCGTCATGGCGAACGGGGTCTTCCTCAACCTCGATGTCGTCTTCTTCGTCGTCATTTTCATCCGAAGATTGCGTTTCGAATCGCAAGCCAAACTCTACCGACGGATCTACGAAGGTGCGTACCGCGTCAAAGGGGATGATCATCGGCTCCGGATTGTTTCCGAAGTTCAGGGTAACAGTGAAGAATTCATCGTTCACCGTCAGGTTTTCAAACCAATGCTGAATAACCACGGTCATTTCAGTGGGATAGCGATCACGAAGCCAGTCAGCAAGTTCGACGCCCGGATAGGTTGTGTCGAAAGTGATGAAGAAGTGGTGCGCGCCGGGCAGGCCGTTTTCAGCGACATCGGCAAGCACGGACTGAATCAGCCCGCGCATCGCCCGATGCATGAGGTTGCCATAGTCGATGGTGCGCGACATCTGGATGCCCTTTCGTGACTGCCCCTACCATAGGGGATTTGGGGGCCAAGGGAAGGGGCGGTGGGCGAAAACGCCGCTGCTCGCGCCAGAAGAATCCGCGGTGAAGGTCGATGGCCGGAAGGCGGGATGGCGACGGTCCGGGTAATCGGGTCAGCCTATGGTGGTGACCAGTTCGCGCAACAACTTCAGTCGCAGGGTTTCGGCATAGTCGCGCAGGCCGCGTGCCGTCACGACGAAACCGCCGGGCGTGATGATCCAGTTGCGGTAGTAGCTGGTGATCGGAAACGCTGGCCCCGGTTCCTCAATCGCGATGGCGTTGATCATGACGCCGGCCGCCACCGCTTCGGACCGGGCGCGGGCGTCGGTGTAGCCGGCATTTTCCTGGCCGTCGCCTGACACATCAATCACCTGCCGGGTGCAATCGGGGACTGCCGCGAACTGTGCCAGCGCAAAGCGCAGGGCTTCGCCTACCGCCGTGTCCGATCCCTTGAAGGCGCGGGGCATGGCGGCGGCGCGGCTGGCAAAGCTGGTGACGGCGCCGGGGGTCAGCATCCTTTGCCAAGGCAGGGCAAGGTGTTGCTGGGTCGGGCCGGACCATTGCACCACGGCAAGCGCCACTTGGCCGCGAACCAACGCCTCGGCCACCTCGGGGTCCGACAGCGCGGCGGAAAGGCCTTCGGTCTGCAGTCGGTAGTCGGCGCTGTCGATTGATCCTGAGACGTCGATCGACAGCAAGAGTGCCGTTTCACAGGCCACGGCCGGCCAGGCGGTCAGGCAGGCAAGGGTGAGGGCGCGCAGCATCGGCCCACGATGGGGACGCTGGCCGAGTCTGGCAAGGGGCCGGGGTCAGGAGGAGGGGGAAGGTGCAGGTTTCTGTTGCCAGGTACCTGCGAACCCCGCCCTACGCGGCTAAGCGCAGGGGCTTAAGTTTCGATACCTCAAACTGCTTACGCAGCCAGAGCCATCGGAGCACGGTTGTCATTGGCAACTGTACTTGCGGACCGATAACGGTGGTACCTCACCGAGCGAAAGCTGGCCTCTTTGGTCGTTCGTCGATCCTATTTCGGCCCCACACGCCCGCAATGAACGGGAAAGTCTGGTGGAGCCGCCGGGTACCGCCCCCGGGTCCGAGCCGATTATTACAGGTGCGTTTATCGCCATAGTCGGAGTTGCCCCCGACAGGGCTTAATATAGGGACTGGGGGTGGGGGGCGCAAGGTGGGCATTCCATTGCCCCAGCTGGCGGATCTGGCACCGGTTCAGTCGCCGTACTTGCGCAACCACCGTTTGATTCGGTCACGAAAGGCACCTGTGCCAATCGCCGCCGCGGCAAGATTCTTCACGCCGGTCAGCGTGTTCTGCCCTCCCAGCAACAAGGCCGCGCGGGGGCGCATCGCATTGACGACGTAGTAGGAATTGCAGGTCAGCCGCCGGTTGCCAAAGCGCGACTTGAAGCCGATCTCGTCGCCGCCGGTGCCAAAGTCGAAGGTGCGGCAGGCGGTGTTGGTGATCAGGTCCTGAATCGCGCGCATAAGGATCACGGTCCCGACCGAGTTCTTGGCAAAGGCAGGATCGAAGCCCGGGGTTTCGTAGTTGTAGAGTTGCCCCTCGACTGTGCCGCGCAGGAACGCCCTTGGTACCCCGTCAAGCGACAGCAGATAACAGCGCAGGCGGCCCTGTTCCGCCAGATCGCGGAAGCGCACCCGCGTTTCCGCATCGTTGTGCAACTGCTGGCCCACGTTCCACTGGTAGGTCAGGCGACTGATCTTCTCGCCCTCCATCAGGAAGCGATCAACCTCTTGCGGCAGGGTTATTGTTTCAATCCGCAGGTCGAAGTCCTTTTCAAGGCTGCGCATCTTGCGCCGAGTCGATTGCCGGGTGGATGTGCTTAGCCCGCCGAGATAGGCATCAAACGTCTCAGGAAAGTCGATCAGCCAGCGGATGCTGTCCTTGCGGCCAAGCCGCAATTTGCGTGCTGGCCAAGAAAGCACGTCAAGCGCCCCACGCAGGGCCGAATTTTCTGGGATCTCGCCAAGGTCGATCAGATCGACCTGTTCCTTTTGCATCACATGGTTCAGCAGGCCTGCGATGCAGGCTGGCGCATGGCTTTCGGCAAGCCACGGATTCGTCAGGCGAAGCGCCTTGGTCGGCAGTCTTCCCAGACTGCGTTCCCCGACCGTGAACGTGTGCAGGTGGGTTTCACGCGTGAAGGGCAGCATCAGGTCTGGCTTTGCCGCCTTGGTCAGGACTGCGATCCGTCGTTGGACGCCGCCGGGTGAAGCGCCCGGCGACACATAGTCCCTGTATTCGCCGCCGAGAAACGCTGCCGTTTCCTGCGCCGCGGCCCAGGTTTCGGCCAGTGCAGGGACATCCTCGGGACGGTCATAGACGATGGGGACCGCGCCTGCCGGTACTTTCATGCGGCTGCCCCCGGATGCAGGGGGTGCTGGCTGCCAGCCGCAATGGCGCAAGGACCCCGACAGATCATGCGCATCGAGGCGATGCTGGATTTGCGCCCGCCCTCAGACAACTGGAATTCACGGCAAGACTTCAAAGGGTTTGACCACAATGTAAGGTTTTACAGGACTCAAGTGGAACGAACCTCCCGACCGTGGTCGCTTGTAAAGGTGAGCATCACCAGTTTTCAACGGCGCGGCTTGATATTCAATCTTTTTAATACCGTGGCGTGCAGCACCGCGCCAGCCTTGACCTATGCGCATTGCACCGCACTGGAAGCGACCCGCCCTTTCGGAACCCTGCAACCATGCTGGTGGTCCATAAAAGCACAATGCCCGGACGTGCTGTCCGGGCATTGCAAGTCATCTGTCAGGTGGGCGTCAGAAGCCCGACTTGATCATCTCGAACTCTTCGATCATCCGATCGCGCAGTTCCGTCGAGGGCGGGCTTTGCACGAAAAGCGTGGTGTCGATCGGGTCGACATAGGCTGCCTGCAACGCTTCGGCCGGGATCGCGGCCATGGCGGCGTCGTTGGCAAGGGCGTAGCCGATCGCATCGAGCAGCGGCTGGGCCGAGGTGTGGGCCAGAAGCGAGTTGATGTGGTCGTAGACCTTGTCTTCGTTGCCGGGGCCGTCCTTCATGTTGACAAAGCCGCAGTACCAGGTGGCGGCACCTTCGGCCGGGGCGCGGTTGAAGCCCACGGGGAAGTTTTCCGCCAGAAGAATGGCGACGGGGTCATTCCACGACCAGGCAACCTGCACTTCGCCCGAGGCCATGAGCTGCGACAGTTCCGACGGGTCGGCCCAATAGGCGCGGACGTTCGGGTGCACGGCGCGCAGCCAGTCAGCGGCGGCGGTGAACTGCTCATCCGTCACATTGTCCCAGGAGGTGACGCCCGTGGCCAGGAAAGCCAGCGACCAGACGTCATCGGTGTTGTCGGGCATCGAGATGCGGCCGGCGTATTTCGGGTCGGTGAAGACCTGAACCGTGGCCACGTCTTCCGCCGGGACGGTTTCGGAATTGTAGGCGATGGCGGTGTAGGCATAGTCGGTCGGAATGTAGAAGACGCCTTCCTCGGTCGTGAAGGGGGCGGTCATCCGTTCGGGGATGTTGGCGAATTCCGGGATCTTCGAGATGTCCCAGGGTTCGACCAGACCGGCTTCGGTGTAGCGTGGCACCGAAGCGGCGCAGGGGTGGACGACGTCGGCGCGGAAGCCGGACGAGACTTTCTGGAACGCTTCGTCATCATCGGCGAAGAAGGCGAAGGTCGGCTTCTGGCCATGCAGATCGACGTAGGGCTGCAGCATCCCGTCAATTTCCCAGCCGGCCCAGTCGAGCACGGTCAGTTCGGGATCAGCGGCCTGGGCGGCGACGGACAGCGACAGCACCGAGGCTGCGCTGAGCAGGGCGAGGCTTTTGCGGGACATGTGTGCTCCTTTGAAGCGGCGGTGGTTCTTGGCTGACCAACTGCCGGATTGTGACCTGTCTTCAGAGACGGAACCCCCAAGGCTGCCCGTCCCGATGCCCTAAAGTTGTGCGGTGGGTGGGCAAAGGACAAGGGGAAACTGCCACAGAAGAATGGGAATGGCGCACAAAAATCCGTCAGGCGGCGCGAATCTGGGCAAATCGGCGGGTGCAATGCCCGGCGCGGGGCTCTTGCAGTGCGACGAGAGGGGCGATACCTCTGTGTCTGATGCCGGAACGACCCGGCTCTGGCCTTCGGGAGAGACATCCCAAGGTCTGGTTGGAAGACCTGCCGCGGACCGGATTGACCGGACCCCCGCGACATGGGGTCAGATCCGGCGCCCGCGGCCATCAGGAGATGACGATGACCGTGCTTGACCTTGATTTTGTCCGCTCACAGTTCCCGGCCTTTGCCTCGCCGGTGCTGTCGTCCCATGCGTTCTTCGAGAATGCTGGGGGCAGCTATCCCTGCGTGCAGGTGGTGGACCGGCTGACCCGGTTCTATCACGACCGGAAGGTGCAGCCCTATGGCCCCTATCCGGGGGCGCAGGCGGGGGGGGCCGAGATGGACGAAGCCCGCGACCGGCTGGCGGCGATGATGGGCGTCGCGCGCGCGGAAGTGTCGTTTGGGCCCTCCACCTCGGCCAATACCTACGTGCTGGCGCAAGCGGTGCGGAAGTGGCTGGAGGGGACGGGCGGCGCGATTGTGGTGACCGATCAGGACCACGAGGCGAATTCGGGCGTCTGGCGACGGCTGGCGGACGAGGGGATCGAGGTCCGCGAATGGCAGGTTGACCGCGACACGGGGTCTTTGGAACTGCCGTCACTGGCGGCGCTGCTGGCGGATGGGCATGTAAAGCTGGTGTGCTTTCCACATTGTTCGAACGTGATCGCCGAGATCAACGACGTGGCCGCAATCTGTGCGATGGCCAAGGACGCCGGGGCGCGGACCGTGGTGGACGGAGTCAGCTATGCGCCACACGGGTTTCCGGACATTCCGGCGCTGGGGTGCGATGTGTACCTGTTCTCGGCCTACAAGACCTATGGCCCGCATCAGGGGATCATGGTCCTGCGCGAGGGCTTTGGCTTCGAACTGCCGGGGCAGGGGCATTATTTCAATCACGGCACACTTTACAAACGCCATACGCCTGCCGGGCCTGACCATGCCCAGATCGCGGCCTGTGCGGGGATGGCGGATTATGTCGATGCGCTGGCGGCGCATCACGGGATCGCCGGCGATGCGGCGGCACGGAACCAGGGGGTGCATGACCTGATGCGCGCGCAGGAGGTGGCGGTGATCCAGCCCCTGCTGGACTACCTTTCGGCCCGCAATGACCTGCGCTTGCTGGGCCCGCGTGAGGCTGCGCGGCGCGCGCCGACAGTAGCCGTGGAGTTGAACCGGATCGCCGAGCCGGTCTCGGAGGAACTGGGCCGCAACGGGATTGCCTGCTGGGCAGGGGATTTCTACGCCGTGCGGCCGCTGACCGCCTTGGGGATTGATCTGGAAAAGGGCGTGCTCCGGATGAGCGCCGTCCACTACACCAGCGCCGAAGAGGTCACACGGCTGATCGAGGCGTTGGACCGCATCCTCTGACGGCAGCAGACCGGAGCGCGTGCCGCGCGCGCCTTTCCTCTCACCTTCTGCGCGAAAGTGCGCAGAAGGTTCGGCTGATGGGGGCATTCTGCCCCCAAACCCCCTGAGAGTATTTGCAAAAAGAGCAAGGGTAAGTGATCCGCAGCAGGATGCCGGGCGTAGTGCTTGCAAGGGGAAGGCCGGGGTATGTCTGAACGACCGTTGATCCTGTGGGTCCGCCGCGATTTGCGGTTGGGCGACCAGCCGATGCTGGCCGCGGCGGTTGCCGCTGGGCGGCCTTTGGTGCCGGTCTTCGTGCTGGACCCCGAGACCGAGGCGCTGGGCGCGGCGGCGAAATGGCGGTTGGGGCTGGCGGTGGCCGCGTTTGCCCGCGCGCTGGAGGGGATCGGGCTGCGGCTTGTGCTGCGCCGGGGGCAGGCTCTGGCAGTGCTGCAGGGTCTGGTGGCCGAGACCGGGGCGGGCGGGGTCTGGTGGTCGCGGCTTTATGACCCTGAAAGCGTGGCACGGGACACCGAAGTGAAGGCGGCGCTGAAGGCTGCGGGGGTAGAGGCGCGCAGTTTCGCGGGCCATCTGCTGCATGAGCCGTGGGAGGTTCAGACCGGTCAGGGCGGGTTCTACCGGGTGTTCACGCCCTATTGGCGCGCTGTGCGGGACCGGGCTGTGGCGGCACCTGCGGTGGCTCCGGGTCGGGCTGTGGCCCCTGCGATCTGGCCGGCCAGCGAGCAGTTGGAGGACTGGCGCCTTGGCGCGGCGATGAACCGGGGGGCTGCGGTGGTAGCCCGCTATCAGGCGGTGGGGGAAGCCGCGGCGCGGGTCAAGCTGGCGGCGTTTCTGGACGGGCCGGTGGACGGCTATGCCGCCGCGCGGGATCTGCCGGGGGTGGCGGGAACGTCCCGGCTGTCGGAGAACCTGACCTATGGCGAGATCGGCATCCGCGAGGTCTGGCATGCCGGTCTGCGCGCCCGCGATGAGGGGCGGTCCGGGGCGGAATCGTTCCTGCGCGAACTGGCGTGGCGCGAGTTTGCCTATCACCTGATGCATCATTCGCCTCAGATCACCCGGCAAAACTGGAAGCCGGAATGGGACGCGTTCCCCTGGCGCGACGACAATCCGGACGCCGAGCGCTGGCGGCGTGGCATGACGGGCGAGCCGTTTGTCGATGCCGCGATGCGCGAGATGTATGTCACGGGCACGATGCACAACCGCGCCCGGATGATTGCGGGCAGCTATCTGACCAAGCACCTTCTGACCGACTGGCGGGTCGGGCTGCAGTGGTTTGCCGATTGCCTGACTGACTGGGACCCGGCGGCCAATGCGATGGGTTGGCAATGGGTTGCGGGATCGGGTCCGGATGCGGCCCCCTATTTCCGAGTGTTCAACCCGGCGGGGCAGGCCGAGAAGTTTGACGCGAAGGGCGACTATCGCCGCCGCTTCCTTGCCGAGATGTCCCGCAATCCGGGGCCGGAGGCTTTGGCGTTCTTTGAGGCCGTGCCGCGCGCATGGGGCCTTGATCCGTCACAGGCCTATCCGGCGCCGGTGATTGATCTTGCCGAGGGGCGCGCGCGTGCCCTTGCGGCATATGGGTCACGAAAGACTTGAGCAGGAGGTGCGGTTTGATGAAACTGGAATGGAAGACGGGAACCCCTGGGGAGGGCCGATGGACGTGCTGACGACAGTGAAGGGCCAGACTGGCCTGCCACGCTATTTCGCCAAGGCCTTCGACGTGGCCGGGCGGCTTGGTGAGGGACGGCTGGACTTCGTGTTGCCTGATGGCCGCCGGTTCCGGATCGAGGGTGCCGTCCCCGGGCTTGCGGCCGAGATTGACGTGCACAATCCCGACCTGTTTGCCCGGCTGATCCGCGAGGGTGATCTTGGGTTTTGCGATGCCTATCTGGATGGCTGGTGGTCCACCCCCGACCTGCAGGCTTTTCTGGACCTGATCCAGCGCCCGGCGAACAACCCGTTGGGCGAAAGCTATCCCGGTCTGGGGCTGGTGCGGGCCTATGAGCGGATGCGGTTCTGGCTGCAGTCGAATTCGAAGACGCAGGCGCGGAAGAACATCTCTTACCATTATGACCTGGGCAATGACTTCTACCGGCTGTGGCTGGACGAGACGATGACCTATTCGTCCGCCATCTTCGAGAACCCGCAGGAAAGCCTGGAAGCGGCGCAACGGCGCAAATATGCCAGCATGGTTGACCAGATGGATGCCAAGGCCGGCGACCATGTACTGGAAATCGGCTGCGGCTGGGGCGGGTTCGCGGAATATGCGGCGAAGGAGCGGGGGCTGAAAGTCACCGGCCTGACGATCAGCCAGGCGCAATATGACTTTGCGGTCGAGCGGATCGCGAAGGCGGGGCTGTCCGACCGGGTGTCGATCAAGTTGCAGGACTACCGCGACGAGACGGGGGTGTATGACGGGATCGCCAGCATCGAGATGTTCGAGGCTGTGGGAGAACGCTACTGGCCGACCTATTTCAACACGTTGCACGACCGGCTGAACCCGGGCTGCCATGCCACGCTGCAGATCATCACGGTGGCCGATGACCGCTGGCCGATGTACCGGCGCGGGGTGGATTTCATCCAGAAATACATCTTCCCCGGTGGCATGTTGCCCGCGCCGTCGGTCCTGCGGGCCGAGGTGGAAAAAGCGGGGCTGCGGGTCAGAAGCTCGATCGAGTTCGGCGAAAGCTACAGCCTGACCTTGCGGCGCTGGCACGAAACCTTCACCGACCGCTGGGGCGAGGTGAAAAAGCTGGGTTTTGACGACCGTTTCAAGCGGATGTGGGATTTTTACCTGGCCTCTTGCGCGGGCGCGTTTCAGGGAGGAAACTGCGACGTGACGCAGATCACCGTGACACGTCCGACGTGAGGGATTTTCGATGCCGACTCCCATGCCCACCGGCGCAAAGGCCATGGCCGCGCTGACCTTTGCCGTGGTCGGATTTCTGACGGCCAATGCCTATGCCGCAAACGTCCCCGAAGAGGCGTCGCTGGGTCCGGTGTATGAGATCATGTCCATCCTCGGCGCGATCGTGGGCTGGAAGGTGATGGGAAATTCGGTGGGCCACGGCTATCTGGGGGCGGTGGGATCGGGCTGGAAAACCATGGTCGTGCTGATCTTCTTTGCCCTCTTGCTGGTCGGCATCTACGAGATGCTGCAGCAGTCGGTGAAGATGCGCTATGACGGCCCGTTCGATGCGGTGGTCGATGTGTTCAACCAGATGCTGGATCGGTCGGTGCCGCTGCTGTCGGTCGGGGTGCTCGTCGTGATGACCGTGGGTGGCGGCTTGGCTGGGATCCTGACGGAAAACGCCAGCCGGCGCTGGCGCTGAAAGGCTTGCCATGCAGGTGATCGGGGCGCAGGCCCTGCAGGCTGCGGTGCTGGGCAGGGATGCGGCACCCGAAAGGCTAGCCTTTTATGCCGAGGTTCTGGGGCTGAAGCCCAGCATGGGCAGTGGGTCGCCAGTGCTCGACCTTGGGCCGGGCGGCGCCGAAGCCGAGGCGCTGGCTTTGGCGGTAATGGCCTGTCACGGCCAGATCCCGGCCACTGTCGTGCAGCGACGGTTGCCATCACTGCGGGTCGCTGCGGCCAGCCGGGTTCGCGCCGCCAGTGCCGCAGGGCGCGGCCTGCGAAGCGCGACCCCGGACGTTGCGGTCGCCGCAGTCAAGCAGGCCCATGCCGGGTTCTTCGGGCTGGAGGTCATGGACCTGAGCCATCGCCGATTTGACGGCTCCATGAGCCCCCAGATCCGGCGCGAGGTCTTTGTGTCGGGCGATGCCGTGACGGTCCTGCCTTATGATCCGGCGCGGGATCGGGTGCTGCTGATCGAACAGTTCCGCGCCGGGCCGCTGGGGCGGGGCGATGCCTTGCCGTGGCAGCTGGAGGCGGTGGCCGGGCGGATCGACCCGGGCGAGACACCGGAAGACTGCGCACGGCGTGAGGCCGTGGAAGAGGCGGGGCTGGTGCTTGGTCAGGTGTTGCCGGTCGGGGAATACTACCCAAGTCCCGGGGCGATGACGGAGTATATCTATTCCTTCGTCGGCCTGTGCGACCTGCCGGACGGTGTGGCCGGTGTCTACGGGATGGCCGAAGAGGCCGAGGATATTCGTGGCCACCTGTTGCCCTTCAACGCCCTCATGGAGGCTGTCGCCACGGGCGAGATCGCCAATGCGCCCTTGTTGCTGACGGCCCTGTGGCTGCAGCGTGAACGGGGACGGCTGCGCTGACGCAGCGCCTTTGGCCGGCCCCGGAGGGTTTCACACCCTCCGGACCTCCCGTGGGATATTTCTGCAGAAAGAAAGACAATTTTAGTCAAATGCGCTGGGTCAGAGGTTGAGGCTGACCCATGCGGCGTTTCTGGCCGATGACCTGACGCAGGCATCGACGAAGGCGACCCCTTCGAGGCCCTCTTTCAGGCCGGGGAAGGTGGTGCCTTCGGGGACCGGGGTGCCTGATGTGGCGGCGCGGATGGCGCGGGCGGCCTCGGTGTAGATGTTGGCGAAGCCTTCAAGGTAGCCCTCGGGGTGGCCCGGTGGCACACGGGTCACGCGGGCAGCCTCGGGG
>JAESFX010000054.1_pt1 | contig 203748 bp, 201 predicted proteins | sample 9269501 | NCBI WGS metagenome assembly JAESFX01 (sample SAMN14515570, study PRJNA621655) | algae metagenome | isolation source: Desmonostoc geniculatum HA4340-LM1 and co-occurring heterotrophs from cave... | place: USA: Maniniholo cave, Kauai, Hawaii | collected 2009-07-28 | reverse complement strand
TCACGCAGGCCAAATGAGAGCCACACGACCAGCGTGGGCAGCCGAAATGAGAGCGACGACCCGGGCGCCTGGACCGAGCCTCGCCAGGCACCGGCCCTGGGTCAATGGAACAAGCAGCCGAGATCCGTATGTCAGAGTGAGGCCAACCACTCCTCGACCGTGGACGCGAGCTGAACAGCCGGGAGGTAGAAGAAGACGCTGTCGTGGTGAACGGGACCGACGACCACAACGTGCGCCAGATCCCCTTCACGTGCGCGAGCCAGGGCAGCGCCGAGTTCCACGAACATCCCTCGACCGTCATGGTCCGACGCGACCACTATGACTGCGTCTGCGTTCATCACGCCGTCGAGGTCAGCACAGCGATCTGGGCGGACACCGCGAGGTCCGACTCATAGCCGTCTGCGAAGTTGACGTCGGGACCGCGCGTCCAGTCCAGGCTGAGTTGATGACCTGCAGCGACGACCGCTTCCTGCACCGCCTGGACTCCGGAGGCGTTGGTCAGCGGTCCGGCTACATAAACCTTCACCGTGTGAGGGTTCCACGACTGGCGGACAGGTGTGTCCGGACATGCCGCTTGAGTAAGCGGATCTGCCGATGAGCGGATGGGCCGTGCGACCATGCCAGACGTGATCAGGTCTGCCGAGGAGTTCGTGTGTCTGCGCACCAGCGATGACCCGGACGAGTACGGACGGGCGGCGCACGACGAAGCCTCCGAGGACACATGGCGTGACGTCGTAGAGCGGTTCCCCGACATGCGGTTCTGGGTGGCGCAGAACAAGACGGTGCCGCTGAGCATCCTTGAGACGCTGCGCCACGATCCAGATGAACGGGTGCGTTCAATGGTCAGGGCAAAACGCAGTTGGGCCCGAGCGCATCCCGACGACACGACGCGTCTCGGCGACACCGAGTAGGCCCTCAGAGACGCACTCATCTGCCGCAGCGAGCGCGCGTTCGCGTCACGACTTGGTGAGAGAGCGCACCTCGACAGTGAGTCGTCCTGCTACGGCCCGCGCCTGTCCGAGCAGTCAACGTCGTGTTCTGACGGCGCTAGTCGATGGTGTACCGGAGACTGGGGTGCATGAACTGGTGGGGTGCGCAGACGCCCGAGGACCAGGACGCGCTGCGGCGTCCGGTGCACGTCTCCGCACGGACCCTGGGTGCTGCCGTTGAGCAGACACTCATCGACGGGTTCACGCGCGACGCTTTGTGCGTTGTCCTGGCCGACGAACTTGACCTTCCCTGGCCTCACGACGACGACCCGCGCGACAGGTCCAAGTACGCGTACAAGCGAGACGTCATCAGGGGCTACACCACCAACTGGACGCTCCCTAACTACGTCGCGCTGGGGCGCCGCATCATTGCGGACTACAACATCGTCGACCAAGGCATCCAGACACTGCTCGACGCCTATGAGAGCACCGGTGGCGTCGAGGGAAACACGAAGAACCTGATCTTCGCGGCCAACGGCCCAAAGCCCGACATCGTGCTGCGCGACGCACTCAGCAATGACATCGAGATCGTCGCGAACGGCGAGTACTGCCTCGTCTACGACCAGCCCATCCCAGCCGAAGGGCTCACCATGGCGCACTTGGCCGCCTGGTGGCGCCAACGAGAACATCTGGGCGAGGGCACGGCCGAGAAGGACGCCGCACTCGCGTTGTACGCGCGACTTCGCGCCAGTGTGGAGGACAACCCGGCCGAGCTGGTCGTCTTCGACGCGTACACGTCCCGTTACCGCAACTCTCTCGACATCCCTGCACTCATCCCGCAGGTCTACCTGCACTACGACCCCCATGACCAACGGCTACGGCACACCTCGGCCACGGGGGCGCCGTTGGCGCGTCAGCGCATGGACTTCCTCTTGCTGTTCAGCGACAAGAGGCGGGTAGTCATCGAGGTCGACGGGAAGCAGCACTACGCCGACCGGGACAAAGCCAGCCCGGACCTGTACGGACGGATGGTGGCCGAGGACCGCCGCTTGAAGCTTTCGGGCTACGAGGTGTTCCGCTTCGGTGGCGCCGAGCTCTTCAACGCCGGCAGCCAGCAGATGGTGCAGACGTTCTTCGACGAGCTCGCGAACCGCATGAACCACTAGGTTGTCGCATTTCATGAGGTCGATGACATCTGCGAACGGCCGGAGATGCCGATGTGCGGGTCTCAGGGGCGATCTGCGTCGACACTCTCGCCCGCGAGGCTGTCGTGACCCGAACGTCGACGCGCAGCCCACAGCGCCACCAGCGAGATCACGACAACGAGCATTGCCGCGGCAACGTGGAGGGACGAGGGACCACCCGGGAGTTCGCAGTACCGAGCGTCGTACTCGGGGTTTCCGTCGCTGCAGGCGGGGGCAAACCCGTGGAAGAAAATCTCCCTGATCGTGTGGACGGAACCCCATGCCATCACCGCGGCCGCGGCAGCAAGCGCCACACCGGCCGTCACTCGCACTGGGGTCCTGGTCACCCGCGAAGGCTAATCGGACTGAGGCGCGAACGTCCGGATCTGCCGCGTTGAGGGCGGCTACGCTCGCCCGGATCTGCCGCGATCCGCCCGGGTCACACCCTCTGTCGCAACCACAGAATTGCGCACAGAATCAGTAGTGCGAGGGCAGCAGACAATTGCTCGGCCAAAAGCAGCCGGCGCGCACGTCGGCGTACTTGGTGCAGGTTCAGCCGCCGACCTGAAACGGACTCGGCCCGCTGCTTGAGTGCACGTGCCATCAACTCCTCCAGCCGATCCAGCATCGCGCCCCCATGCGTCGGTCAGTTACACAAGGGACGCAACCGGCAGACATTGGTTGCAACCGGTTTCGCGCACGCGCGCCAACGCCCGGATCTGCCGCGATGAGCAGTTTGGCGCACCGGCGTCGCTCGCGGCACGCCCTTAGCTGTTCGTGCCGACAACATCATGAGAGAACGCATCTAGGTGCCGAGCACCGTGAAGGACGCGGCGGTGGCGGCCAGCACCGGGTCGCCTGCGGCCACGTCCCGCGCCGCGAGCAGCGCATCGCCGAGCCCGCCGCCCGAGCGGAGCCGGGCGTGCAACGCCACCATCACCTCGACCGTCGCGGCGTCGTCGACCTCCGCCAGGCTCGACACGACACCGGCGGTGCCCATCGACAGGAGCGCCGCGGCCAGCCCGAGGAGCTCCTGGTCGCCGACGGGCGCCATCACGCCGGACTCGCAGGCCGACAGCACGACGCGGTGCGGCGGGCGCTCGAGGCGCTGGAGGTCGTGGACCAGCAGCGGACCGTCGGCGAGCGTGAGCGAGGAGAAGAGCGGGCTGTCATCGCGGAAGTGACCGTGCGCTGCGACGTGCGCGAGCGAGGCGCCGTCGAGCGCGGTGAGCGCCGCCGCCACCGTCGCCGACTCGCCGTCCAGCACCTCGGCGTCGGGGTCCTGGGCCGCCACCGCGGGCACCTCCGCACCGCCGCTGCCGAGCCCGGGGCCGACCAGCATCACGCGGCGCTCCTCGGCCGGAGCCGCGGCACGCGCACGCAGCCACAGCCGCGCGGACGGCGTGCTGGTCACGGGTCGGTACGCCAGCGACGGCAGCAGGCCCCACGGGACGCCCTGCAGGGCCGACGTGCCGGACACCACGACCCGCGACTCCCCCACCCCGTCGAGCGCCGCCCCGAGCAGTGTCCGCTCGAGCCGCGCGCCGGCGACATCGAGCTGGGAGCGACGCCCACGCGCCGCCTGGCGCAGGGTGAACAGCGCGAAGTCGACCGCTGCCGCGCCCGCTGCCGCGTCTCCGACCACGAGGTGGCGTACGCGGCCACGACCCGCGACGAGCGCGTGCAGCACGCCGTCGATCTGGGTCAGCTCGACGAGCACCGTGTCGTCCTCGGTCAGGGAGTCCAGCAGCACCCCGACGTCGAGCGCGTCGAGGACGCGACCGGACCCGCGAGCGTGGAGGAGGCGCCGACGGACGTCCTGCTCGAGACGCGCAGCTCGTGCCTGCAGTCGATCGGTGGGTGCGCCCTCCGCCCGAGCCTCGGAGAGCCGCTGGTGCTGCGCACGCAGCGCGGCGAGGTCCGCGACCGTCGCGGGGTCGTGGTCGCTGGTCGTCGAGGGCCGCGTCAGCGTCGTCGCGCGCCAGCGCTCCGACCACCGCAGCAGGGACCGGGCGTCGCGGGAGTGCAGTGCGGTGCGAGTGCCGAGCTCGGCGAGCTCCGCCCCGTGGCGCGACGACAGCGCCTGCAGCTCCTGGCTCCCGAAGGTCGCCCGGTGCTCGTCGAGGGCTGCGAGACCGCGGTCGCAGGCCCGGAGCGTGGCAACGGCGTCCCCGGCGGTCTCGCTGCGCCACGCGGATGCGAGCCAGCCGATGGCGCGCTCGGTCGGTGTGGCGCCCTGCGTGGCCCGGGAAGCCTCGTCCAGCCACTGGTCGGCCAGGGCGGCCGCGCGCGCCGAGCGCACCGACCGTGCCAGCCGCGCACCCGCCATGAGGACCTGGAGGAGCTCGGGCGCACCCGTCTCCCGGGCGGCGGCGACGAGCCGCTCGGCGCGCGTCACGAGCGGTCCCTTCGGCACGTCCTGCGCGGCACGACCAGCCAGGGCCCGAAGGTCTGCACGTACGCGGTGGGCAGGACGCCCCTGGGCCCGCAAGAGGCGTCCAGCCTCGTCGGCGGCTGCGGCGGCGCGCCCGGCCTCGCCAGCGGCTCGGGCCGCGTCGGACAGGTAGACCAGCAGGTCCGCCCGTTCGGTAGGCAGGAGCGGGCGAGCCGCGAGGGCCTCCTCGGCGACGCTCAGCGCATCGTCGGCCAGCCCGCCAGCCAGGTAGGCGTCGACCCGGTCGACGACCAGGTCGATGTTGGTGACGCCAAGGCTGTCGAAGATCTCGCTGGCCTCGGCGTACTTGGCCAGCGCCAGCGGCAGGTCGTCGGTCAGACGCGCCACCCAGCCGAGGTTGTGGACCGAGGTCCCCACGGCCTCGGTGTTCGCCGTGTGGGCCGCGAGTCGTCCGTACTCCTCGAACGAGCTGGTCGCCTGCTCCAGCTCGCCCAGCGCGACGTGCGCCAGGCCCACCAGGTTGAGGGCGCGAGCCTCCCAGACCGGGTCCGGGTGGGTGGCGAGGAGGTCGAGCGCCTGCCTGAGGTCGACCATGCTGCTCTCGTAGCGAGCGAGGATGAACCCGCTGACGAAGGCGCGTCGAACCAGCAGCCGGGCGAGCGAGAGCCCCTGGACCTCGACCGTCGCGCGGTCCAGCTGTGTCATCCCCTCCCGGACCCGACCCACCAGCGAGAGCGTGGTGCCGAGCGTGGCGCGTACGTCGCCCACACGCTCCACGTCGCCCGTGCGGCCGGCCAGGCGCAGCCCCGTCCGCAGGTGCGTGAGGGCCTCGTCCGGCCTCGCCCGGTCCCGGAGCACGATGCCGGCGACCTGGTGCCCGATCGAGGACAGGAACGGGTCCGGATCGGGCACCAGCTCGGCGTGGGCTGTCGACAGGGCCGTGTCGGGATCGGAGAAGAGGTTGCGAAGCAGCTCCTGCGCCTCGTCCCGGTCCACCGCACCATCCTTGCCGATCTGACGGCAAAGTCTGCGCAAAGCCTTCGCGACCCGCCCCACCAGCGCTAGCGTCGTGCCATGGGCGACTGGAAGATCGGCGACGACAAGCGACGACGCAGCACCGACCAGCTGCGTGACCTCAAGGAGGCGAACGACGGCGCGGTCGCCTGGGACACCGAAGCACCTGCGGACTTCACCTACCTCTTCCACCCGGACCACGTGCTCGTGGAGATCGAGGACGTCGACGACTTCGAGGCGGCCGTCGAGCGCCTGGACAAGGGGGTGCTCACCGAGGCGCCTCGCCGCGACGACGTACGCCTCCTGGACGGGGAGCTCGTGCGCTACGTCCTCCCACCGCGCCGGGGCGGCGAGTCCGTTCCCGACGTGCTCGACCTGCTCGAGGCCGGAGGCCTGCGCCGGGGTGTGGCGACGCCTGACCACTGGGTGCACGTCAGCCCCGGTGGCGGCGGACAGGCGTGCCCTGCGGTCGAGCCGGAGGAGACGGGTCTCACCGAGCCGTGGCCGCCGGTCGCGCCCCAGGACAAGGGGGGCGAGGTCAGCGTCGTGGTGGTCGACACCGGGTGGAACCCGCCATCGGCGACCGACGGGCGCACGCCGTGGCTCAAGGGTGTCGACGGCGACGACGAGCACAACGGTGCCGACCTGCGCCCGTACGCCGGCCACGGCACATTCATCGCCGGCGTGGTGCGCTGCCTGGCCCCGATGACCGACGTGTGGGTCGAGGGCTTCGCGGTGAACGGTGTGGGGGGCGGCGGGATCCTGGAGTCGGAGATCGTCCGCCAGCTCACGCAGGCGATGACGCATCACCCGAAGGTCATCAACCTCTCGGCCGGCTGCCGGACCCGGCTCGACCTGCCCTCCAAGGCGTTCGCGCGGTTCCACCGCAAGCACCTCGCGGACGCCGACTGCGTCCTGGTGGCTGCCGCCGGCAACGACTCGTGGGCAGCACCGTTCTGGCCGGCCGCCTTCCCCTGGGCGGTCGGCGTCGGTTCGCTGGACCGCAACGGCCGCGTCTCCGAGTTCTCCAACTACGGCGTGTCCGCCGACGTCTACGCCGTCGGCCGCAACATCGTCAATGCGTTCCCCGACGGCACCTTCGTGTGCCACGAGACGCCCAACAAGGGTGACGTCCGCGTCTTCCGAACCGGGATGGCCCGGTGGAGCGGGACGTCGTTCGCGGCACCGATAGTCGCAGGCATGATCGCCCGCGAGATCAGCGAGACCGGGTCGTCGGCCGCCGATGCCCGGGACGCGGTGCTGGGACAGGCCGTCCGCGACTCGGACCCACTGGTCGGCCCGCACCTGGAGCTGCACCTGCCGTAGGTAGAGGGTCGAGCGTCAGCGCTCGATCCAGCGGCTGGTCGAGGAGGTCTGGCCGATCCGGACGGTGAAGCGGACCGAGCCGGTGGGCTCGGCGGTGATCGCGAAGAACCCGACCTCGTCCACACCGGTCGTCCACGACCGTCCGTCCGCGGTCTCGACCGTGACCTCGACAGCCCCCATGTCACCGTCGAGGTCGAGCACCTGCCCGCGCACCTGGTCGCCGTCGACCTCGGCCTCCAGCGACCAGCCCTCGGCCGCGGTGAACCACAGCATCCGGGCCGTGGCCAGGCCGCGGACCTGGGCGAGCGTCTCGCGGGCGGAGTCGCGGACCAGCACCAGCATCTCCCACTCCGCGTCGAGGTCGGCGGCCGCGACGACCGCGATCATCGTCTGCGTCAGTCCGGGCGGCGGCGGGTCGGAGGTCGTCCACATGGCTCGCAGCTCCTCGAGGAGCGCGGCATCGTCGTCGGTGGTCATCGCTCGCCTCCTCTCATCAGGGCGGCTCGGACCTTGGCCAGGCACCGTGCCCGCGTGGGCCCGATGCTCCCGACAGGCATGTCGAGCTCCCTGCTCAGGGACTGGTAGTCGGGCCGGTCCATGAAGGCCACGACCCTCAACAGCTTTCGGCACCGTTCGTCGACGGACGCCACGGCTCCCCACAGCCGTGCCGCCTCGTCGTCACGCTGGGCGAGCGCCTCCGCCGACTCCGCGTCCGGGAGCACGGCGTGCAGCGTCTCGTCCTCGACCGGTGCCGCACGGCGTGCGGTCCGGGCGTGCGCGGCTGCGCCGCGCCTGGCTGAGGTGATCAGCCAGGACGCGACCGCCTGGGGGTCCTCGATGGTCTGGTGGAGCCGGACGAACCCCAGCCAGGTCGCCTGGATCACGTCCTCGGCTGACTGTCGGTCGTGCCCGTATGCCCTCACCACGTGCCAGAGCACCGGTGTCATCGCGGCAACCAGCTCGTCCACCGCGCTGGCGTCCCCTGCACGCCAGGCGATGAACGCCCCACTGGCCATGTCCCACGGTGACTGGTCGGGCTGCCCCTCAGCCCTTCGGTCCTCTGACATGGTGACCATTGTCCCCATGTCTTCTCAGGAGGGGGCACGCGCCGTGCTGATACGTCCCGGCCGGATTTCTTTTTGCCGGGTCTCCCCGGTCTAGAACATCAGGGTCGCGAAGGTCGCCGTCTGCTCGAAGCCGACGCGGGCGTACGCCGCACGCGCGGGCGTGTTCCACTCGTTGACGTAGAGCGAGACCACCGGCGCCACGCCCGCGTCGAGGACGTGCGCGACCACGGCGGCCATCCCGCTCGCCGCGAGGCCCTCGCCGCGGCGGTCCGGTCGCACCCAGACGCCCTGCACCTGGGCGGCGTACGGGGTGACGCAGGCGATCTCGGCCTTGAAGACCACCCCTGCGTCGTCGAAGCTCGCCATCGACCACCCGCGCCCGATGAGCTGCTGCACGCGGGCGCGGTAGAGGTCGCCGCCGCCGGCGTCGTTCTCCGGGGAGACCCCGACCTCCTCGGTGTACATCGCCACGCAGGCCGGGTAGAGCACCTCGAGGTCGCCCGGGTTCGTGAGGCGTACGTCCCTCGCGGGCGCCACGGCGGACACGTGGTCGATCTCGAGGTGGGGCTGGCGCAGGCGCACCTCGCGCGGGCGTGCCCACCGCGGCTCGAGGACCTCCCACAGCGCGGAGACGACGTCGCTCGGCCCCACGATCGTGCCGACGTGGCCGCGGCGGCGCAGCGCGGCGTCGGCGAAGACGCCGACGTCGTCGGGAGTGCACTGCACCGGGACCAGGTTGGCGCCGAGGTGGCAGCCGGCGACGAGCTCCTCGCCGTCGAAGCGGCCCCAGACCTGGCCGCCGAGCCAGCGCTCGTCGAGGTTGGTCAGGCGCGCGCGGTAGTCGGCGAAGACGTTGACCACCGGGTCCTGCTCCGCGAGCGCGACGAACCGGTCCCGGTCACCCGGGCCCAGCACGCGCACCTGTTCCAGCTCGCGGGTCCTCAGCACGATGTGAGCCTAGGGCCGTGGCGGTCACCGCGCCCGTCGGACCACGGGATGGGCGTCAGCTGACGGTGACCGAGGCCTCGGAGCCCTCGACCGGCTCCATGCCCTCGGCGATGCGCATGGCCTCCTCGATGAGGGTCTCCACGATCTGCGACTCCGGGACGGTCTTGATGACCTCGCCCTTGACGAAGATCTGGCCCTTGCCGTTGCCGGAGGCGACGCCGAGGTCGGCCTCGCGGGCCTCGCCCGGGCCGTTGACGACGCAACCCATGACGGCGACGCGCAGCGGCACCTCCATGCCCTCGAGGCCGGCGGTGACCTCCTCCGCGAGCTTGTAGACGTCGACCTGCGCGCGGCCGCAGCTCGGGCACGACACGATCTCGAGGCGGCGCGGCTTGAGGTTGAGCGACTCCAGGATCTGGAGGCCGACCTTGACCTCCTCGACGGGCGGCGCGGACAGCGAGACGCGGATGGTGTCGCCGATGCCCTTGCTGAGCAGGTGGCCGAAGGCGACCGAGGACTTGATGGTGCCCTGGAAGGCGGGACCGGCCTCGGTGACACCGAGGTGCAGCGGCCAGTCGCCGGCCTCGGCGAGCAGCTCGTAGGCGCGGACCATCACGACGGGGTCGTTGTGCTTGACCGAGATCTTGAAGTCGTGGAAGTCGTGCTCCTCGAACAGGCTCGCCTCCCACACGGCCGACTCCACCAGCGCTTCGGGCGTGGCCTTGCCGTACTTGTCCATGATCCGCTTGTCGAGCGAGCCGGCGTTGACACCGATCCGGATCGAGGTGCCGCGGTCCTTGGCGGCCCGCGCGATCTCCTTGACCTGGTCGTCGAACTTGCGGATGTTGCCGGGGTTGACCCGGACCGCCGCACAGCCGGCGTCGATCGCCGCGAAGACGTACTTCGGCTGGAAGTGGATGTCGGCGATGACCGGGATCTGCGACTTCTGCGCGATCGCCGGCAGCGCGTCGGCGTCGTCCTGGCTCGGGCACGCGACGCGGACGATGTCGCACCCAGTGGCGGTGAGCTCGGCGATCTGCTGGAGCGTCGCGTTGACGTCGGAGGTGAGCGTCGTGGTCATCGACTGCACCGAGATCGGCGAGTCGCTGCCGACCCCCACGGAGCCCACCTTGATCTGGCGGGTCTTGCGACGCGGAGCGAGGACGGGGGGCGGGAGGGCAGGCATGCCGAGGCCGACGGCGGTCATGGCTCCCATCGTACGGGCCGGGACGTCAGGTCCCCGCGTCGCGGTGGCCTAGCTCGAGCGGTGCGTGACGCAACTTTTCGGAGGTCAGAACATGCCTGGCTCACCGCCGCCCACCAGACGCGTGCGTGGGCGGTGAGTGAGACAGGTTTCCGCACGTCAGAACCTGCGTCACACACCGCTGAGCGGGACGCCGAAGCCTGGCGTACGCCGCTCAGCTCAGGCGCAGCGGCACGACGATGTCGGCCACGATGAGCACGACGCCCATCACGAGCATCGCCAGCCCCACGACGTACGCCACCGGCAACAGCTTGGCGACGTCCACGTGCCCGGGGTCGGGACGTCCGCGCAGCCGGGCGACGCCGCGCTTGGCGCCCTCGTAGAGGGCACCGGCGATGTGGCCGCCGTCGAGCGGCAGGAGCGGCACGAAGTTGAACATGCCGATGAAGAAGTTGAAGCTCGCGATGAGGAAGAGCAGCGTGACGATCTTCTCGGTCAGCGGGAAGGCCTCGCTGGAGGCCGCCTCGCCGGCGAAGCGGCCGCCGCCGACGATCGAGACGGGGCTCTCGGGGTCGCGCTCCTGGAGCCCGACGATCGCGCGTCCGACCTCGTAGACCTTGACCGGCAGCTGCGCCAGGGCCTGGGCGGTCTCGACCGTCATGGTGCCCATCTGCTTGCCGGTGTAGAGCACGCCGCCGGTCTCCAGCCGCGTCACCGGCTGGACGCCGAGGAAGCCGACCTCGGTCAGGGCCTCGTCCTCGAGGGAGGTCTGGCGCAGCGTGACGGTCGTGTTCGTGGTGAGCGTCAGCTGCTCGTCGCCGCGCCGGACCTCGAGGACAGCGTCGCCGTCGGCGTTGCCGCGGATCTGTGACTGGAAGCTGTCCCAGTCGCTGAAGGGCGTGCCGTTGAAGCTGAGGATCTCGTCGCCGGGCTCGAGGCCGGCCTCCTTCGCCGGCGTCGGCGGGTCCTCGGCCGTGCAGTCGCGCGGTAGCTCCTCGACCGGGATGACGCACTCGGGGACGCCGGCGACGGTGGGCTCGACGACCTGGTCGCGCGGGTTGCCGTAGGTCGCGAAGAGCAGCACGAAGAGCGAGAAGGCGATGGCGATGTTGACCATCGGGCCACCCGCCATCACGATCACCTTCTTCCACCAGGGCAGGCGGTAGAAGAGCCGGTCGGTGTCGTGCTGCTTGACGTACTCCCACTCCGCGGCCCGCGCGTCGGAGATCAATTGGGTGAACATGCCGGTGTTCGAGCGGCGCACCTTGTGCACCGCCTCGCCGTCCTCGTCGTACGTCGTCTCCTCGACGAGCCCCTCCGCGCCCGGGGGGAGCATCCCGACGATCTTGACGTAGCCGCCGAGCGGGATCGCCTTGATGCCGTACTCGGTGTCGCCGATCTGCTTGCTCCACACCGTCGGACCGAAGCCGATGAACCACTGCGGGACCTTGCAGCCGAACTTCTTGGCCGGCACGAGGTGACCGAACTCGTGGAGACCGATCGAGACCAGGATCGACACCACGAAGGCGACGACACCCAAGGTGTAGAGCAGGGCGGTCATGCAGGCAGGTCCTTCGGGTGCGGGGCTGGCTGGGGGGTGCGGGGGCTCGGATCAGGGCAGCCGGATCAGTTCGGAGGCCTCGGCACGCGCCCAGGCATCGGCGGCGAGGACGTCGTCCACCGTGAGGTGCTCCTTCGATGGTACGTCGTGGGCGGCCAGGACCTGCGAAACCGTGGCCACGATGTCGGGGAAGCGGAGCCGTCCCTCGTGGAAGGCGTCGACGGCCACCTCGTTGGCGGCGTTGTAGACCGCCGGGGCGGTGCCGCCCCGCTCCCCCGCCGCCCGGGCGAGCGTGACGGCCGGGAAGACCTCGTCGTCGAGCGGCTCGAAGCGCCAGTCGGCCGCCTTCGTCCAGTCGATCGGGGTCTCCGCGTCGGGCACGCGGTCCGGCCACCCCATGCCGAGCGAGATCGGCACGAGCATCGTCGGCAGGCCGAGCTGGGCGACCACGGCTCCGTCGACGAACTCGACCATCGAGTGGATGAGCTGCTGCGGGTGCACGACCACGTCGATGCGGTCGAAGGGGACGTCGAAGAGCAGGTGCGCCTCGATCACCTCGAGGCCCTTGTTGACCAGGGTCGCGGAGTTGGTGGTGATCACCCGGCCCATCGAGAAGTTCGGGTGGGCCAGCGCCTGCTCGGGCGTGACGTCGGCGAGCTCGGCGGCGCTGCGGCCGCGGAACGGGCCACCCGACGCCGTCAGCACCAGACGGCGTACCTCCCCGGCGCTGCCGGCGCGCAGGCTCTGCGCGATCGCACTGTGCTCGGAGTCGACGGGCACGATCTGCCCCGGGCGGGCGCGCTCCCTGACCAGCGGGCCGCCGATGATCAGCGACTCCTTGTTGGCCAGCGCGAGCGTGGTGCCGGCGTCGAGCGCGGCGAGCGTGGGCCGCAGCCCGACCGCCCCGGTGATGCCGTTGAGCACCACGTCGCACGGACGGGCGGCCGCCTCGGTCGAGGCCTCCTCGCCCAGTCCGGAGAACGCCGGGCCGAACTCCTCGACCTGCGCCGCGAAGAGGTCGGGGTTCGACCCGCCGGCGGTCAGTCCGACCACGCGGAACCGGTCGGGGTGGGCGCGGACGAGGTCGAGGGCCTGGGTGCCGATCGACCCGGTCGAGCCGAGGATCACGATGTCACGGACGGTCACGCCGGCCAGTGTCGCAGGCGGCGCTCAGACCGTCCTCATGCCGTGGGGCGCGGCGCCTGGGACGTCCAGACCGCGACGCCGACCACCTCGACGAGGGTCAGGCCCTCCGGGACCGGCGACGTCCCCTCGACCGACGAGCCGAGCGCCGCCAGCACCGGCAGCACCTGGTCGCCGCGGCGGGCCAGCACCGCGTCGCCGGGGACGTCGGCGCAGCCGGCCGGATCGGTGCGACCCGCCCGCATCGCGACGTCCCACGCCACCTCGTCACCACCGGCGACGAGGACGACACCGGCGTCCGTCGCGGTGAGCCGCACCTTTGCGGACGGGCTCGGGGACTCGTCGTACGACGCCACGGCGCCGACCCGCGCCACCGCGAGGGCGGCGACGACCGCCGTCTCCGCCGGCAGCGGGCCGAGTGCGACCTCGTCGCCCACCTCGACGCCGAAGGCGCGCAGCACCCCGGCGCAGGCCGCCACCTCGGTGAGCAGCCGGGCAAACGTGTGGTCGGTGCCGTCGAGGACGAGTGCGACCTCGTCGGCGCGACCGCGGATCACGGGCAGGTCGAGTGCGACGTAGCAGGCGTTGAGGGTGCCCGGATCACCGTCGGCGGGCGCGCGGAACCAGGGGACGTCCACCATCGCTCAGGCCAGCCCGTTGTCGGCGGTGGCGGCCGGCTTCTCGGGCGTCCGGAGCCAGGCCTGGAAGAACGACGTGAGGTCCTGGCCGCTGACGCGCGCGGCCAGTGCCTCGAACTCCGCGCTCGACCCGTTGCCGCCGCGCTGCTCGCGGATCCAGGTGCGCAGCAGCCGCCAGAAGACCTCGTCGCCCACGCGGTTGCGCAGCGCCTGCAGCGTCATCGCGCCGCGGCCGTAGACCGCCGGGTCGAAGACGCGCTCGGCGCCCGGATCGCCGACGACGACGTCCCAGAAGCTCGAGGTGGCGGCGACGCCGTCGTAGTAGCTGCGCAGGGTCTCCGCGCCGGAGCGACCCCCGTGGGTCTCGGCCCAGCGCCACTCCATGAAGCTGGCGAAGCCCTCGTTGAGCCAGATGTCGCGCCAGTGCTGGACCGCGATGTCGTCGCCGAACCACTGGTGGGCCAGCTCGTGGACGACGAGGCTGACGTAGCTGCCGCCGACGGCCGGGTAGGTCGGGCGGGTCTGGTTCTCCAGCGCGAAGCCCGGGTCGAGGCCCGTGGTGATCCCGCCGACGACCGAGAACGGGTAGTCGCCGAGGTCCTTCTCCAGCGCGGCCACGACCTCCGGGGTCCGCTTCATCAGCCGCATGCTGGCCCGCTGGTCGCGCGGGCTGAGCAGCTCCGAGACCGCCACGAGCCACGGCAGTCCACGGCGGGTGCCCTTCTCGATGGCGAAGTCGCCGGCGGCGAAGAAGGCCAGGTAGGGCACCATCGGCTCGTCGGCACGCCAGTGCCAGGTGGTCCACCGCTTGCCGACCTCACGACCCTTCAGCTCGCCGTTGGAGATGACCTCGCGCCCCCGCGGCACCTGCACCTTGACGTCGACGAGCGCCTTGTCGAGCGGGTGGTCGTTGGCCGGGAACCACCACGGCGCCATGTGCGGCTCGTTCATCGTCACCACCTCGCGCGAGGTGGCCAGCCAGTTGCGCTCCCCGGCGTAGCCGTACCTGCCCGGCTTGTCGGCGTACGTCACCACGACGCGGTGCTCCGTGCCCGCGGCCAGCGGCTGGGCCGGGGTGATCCGCAGCTCGTGGCTGCCGTCCGTCTTCACGTACGCCGCCGGCTCGCCGTCGACGGTGACCTTCGAGACCTTGAGCAGGAAGTCCAGCGAGAAGCTCCGCAGGTCCTGCGTGGTGGTGAGCTCGATCCGCGTGCGGCCGCTGAGCCGCTTGGTCGCCAGCACGTAGCGGTGCGAGATGGCGTAGGACGCCACGTCGATGCCGCCGTTGCCGTCCAGCGGCCAGTAGGGGTCACCGATGCCGGGCGCACCGTCGACCGGGGCCGACGTGCGCGCAGTCGCGGTCGCGCCGGTGAGCCCGACCGCCAGGGCGCCGACCAGCGATGCGGCGAGCACGGTCCGAGAGAGAGTTCGCGTGGTCACCCCCCGAACCTAGCGCGTGGCGGGTCCGGACAAATGCGTTGCGGCGCCCCCGTCGCGTCCTCGACGATGGCCACGGCGTCCCGCCCTCGTCGTGCCGCCCGCACGCCGTGCCCGTCGTGAAAGGAGCCGTGACATGTCGATCACTGTCCCCGGCCTGCCCGCCGACCACCTTTCACACACACGGAGCACCCGCCTTGTCGCACGACATGCACCCACGCTTTCCGGAGGACTTCCTCCGGCCTGACGACCGCGCGCCCCTCGAGGGGATCGACGCGTCGTTCGTCTTCGACTACGACACCTACGCCGACGAGCTCGGCGACGGCCAGCGCTGGTCGCGCTGGGAGGACCTCGAGGCCCTGATGCGCGGCCCCGAGCCACGCCCCGACTGGGTCGTGACCTCCAGTGGCGCCATCGACACCGACCTCGGCGTCCTCAAGACCGGCAAGGAGGCCGACGTCTTCCTGCTCGAGCGCGCCGACCCGCACGACCCGGACGGCGCGGTCGTGATGGCCGCCAAGCGCTACCGCGACACCGACCACCGCACCTTCCACCGGGCCGCGGCCTACACCGAGGGCCGGTCGATGAAGCGCTCGCGCGACGAGCGCGCCCTCAAGCGGAAGTCAACCTGGGGTCGCCAGGTCGCGGCCGGCGAGTGGGCGATCTCGGAGTGGAACGCCCTGCGCCGCTGCTGGGAGCTCGGCCTGCCGGTGCCCTACCCCGTGCAGATCGACGAGACCGAGATCCTCATGGAGTGGATCACCCACACCGTCGACGGGGTGGTCGAGACGGCGCCGCGCGTGGCCCAGGTCCGCCCCGGGCGGGCGGTCGTCGAGGGCTACTACGACCAGCTGCGCGACGCGCTCGCGACGATGGTGCAGGCAGGGATCGTGCACGGCGACCTGTCGCCCTACAACACCCTCGCCGCCGGCGACCGGCTCGTCATCATCGACCTCCCGCAGGTGGTCGACCTGGTCGGCAACCCGCGCGGTATGGACTTCCTGCTCCGCGACTGCGCCAACATGTGCGCCTGGTTCCGCTCGCGCGGGCTCGACGTCGACGAGCAGGAGCTGTTCGGGGAGCTGATGGCGCACGCCTTCTGAGCCGGGCAACGGCGACCGAGGAACGAGGTCGACGTGTGGGCCCGGCCAGATCGAGTGGTCCCGCGGCTGAGGAACGAAGCCGCGTCAGGACCGTATCGAGATCGAGCCGGGCAACGGCGAGGCGAGGAACGAGGTCGCCGTTGCCCGGCCCCATAGGTTGTCCGCGTGAAGCACACCCGAGGTCGCGTCGTCGACGTGACCACCCTCGACGACCTCGACCGCCGGCTCGCGGGCGGCGCACGCTCGCTCGCGGGCTGGCGGCTGGTCCGGCTCGACCTCACCGACCGGGCCGCGACCCTGCTCGACCGCTCGGTGGAGGAGGCGCTCTTCCTCGGCTGCACCTTCGGCGACGGGGACGCCGAGGCGGTCCAGCGTGCCGGCGGCGTGGTGCTGCCGACCATCCCAGACGCCCCGGTCGACCCCTATCGCGCGTCGCTCTACGCACCACGCGAGCTCTACGACACCCCGCACTACCGCGACTCCCTCGACGCGAGGGCGTACGCCTGGTCGCAGGGCCACACCGGCACCGACGACCAGCTCGCGATGGACCTGCACGACCACTCCGTCGACGTGGCGCTCACGGGGTGGCTGCGGGGCCGGTCGGTGGTGGGCGTCATGGGCGGGCACTCCCTCGAGCGCGGGAGCGAGCAGTACGCCGCCGCGGCGCACCTCGGCCACGGGCTGGGCTCGGCGCTGACGGTCGCGACGGGCGGCGGGCCGGGCGCGATGGAGGCCGCCAACCTCGGCGCCTTCCTCGCCGACGAGCCGGCCGCGGCCGTCGAGGACGCGCTGGCACGCCTCGCGAGCGCTCCGTCGTTCCGCCACGACATCGGCGCCTGGGCGCGCACCGCCTTCGAGGTCCTCGACGCCCACCCGGGCCACGAGTCGCTCGGCGTGCCGACCTGGCACTACGGCCACGAGCCGCCCAACCCGTTCGCCACGGCGATCGCGAAGTACTTCCGCAACGCCACCCGTGAGGCGATCCTGCTCGAGGTGTGCGACGCCGGCATCGTCTTCCTGCCCGGCGCGGCCGGGACCGTCCAGGAGGTCTTCCAGGACGCGTGCGAGAACTACTACGGCGACCCCTCGACGATCGCCCCCATGGTGCTGGTGGGCGTACGCCACTGGACCGAGGACGTTCCCGCCTGGCCGCTGCTGCAGGCCCTGGCGCGCGGTCGCGCCATGGAGCCGCACATCCACCTCGTCGACAGCCTCGAGGAGGCCGTCGCGGCGATCCGGCTCAGCCGGCGCGACGACGGCTCGGGGCCGGGGCGCTGACCTCGCGGTAGTGGCCCAGCAGGAGGTCGTTGACCGCCTGCCAGGTGCGGCCCTGCACGCTGCGGCGGGCGGCGAGCGACATCCGCCGGCGCAGCACCGGGCGGGTCACGAGGCGCTCGACGTGGGCGACCAGCTCGCCGGCGTCACCGGGCTCGTAGAGGTAGCCCGCGACGGTGTCGTCGACGACGTCGACCGGTCCCCCGGCCCGGGGCGCCACGACCGGTACGCCGCTGGCGAGCGCCTCCTGCGCGGACTGGCAGTAGGTCTCGTGACGCCCCGTGTGCACGAAGACGTCGAGGGTGGCGTACGCCCTGGCGAGCTCGTCGCCGTGCAGCACCCCGAGGAACGCGGCGTCCGGCAGCAGCTGGCGCAGGCGGGCCTCCTCGGGACCGCCGCCCACCAGCACCAGGCGGGTGCCCGGCAGCCGGTCGACGTGCACGAGGAGCTCCAGCTCCTTCTCGGCCGCCAGCCGTCCGACGTAGCCGACCAGCACCTCACCGTCCGGGGCGAGCTCGGCGTGCAGCGCCTCGTCCCGCCTGCCGGGCTCGAAGAGCTCCTGGTCCACGCCACGGGGCCAGCGGGCCAGGTCGGGGACGCCGAGCCGCCGGAGCTGGTCGATGCTCGCGGTCGACGGGGCGAGGGTGCGGTCGACGCCCAGGTGGATGCGGCGGGTGAGCGACTCCATCGCCCGCGCGCCGCCCGGGACGGCGTACCGGTCCGCGAAGCCGACGAGGTCGGTCTGGTAGATCGCGACGGTCGGGATCCCGAGGGAACGGGCGGCCCGCACCGCCTGGTAGCCGAGCGTGGCCGGCGAGGCGACGTGGACGACGTCGGGGCGGAAGCGCTCCATCACCGAGCGGAGACGCCGTCGCGTCTCCAGCCCGATCCGGAAGTCGGCGTAGAACGGCAGGCTCGCCCCGCGGGCGTGGGTGACCGGGAAGCCGGCGTACGTCGCCGGGCCGGTCGGCGCGACCAGCTCGGCCACGTGACCCTCGGCCGCGAGGTGCTCCAGCACCCGGCGCACTGAGTTGGTGACACCGTTGACCTGGGGCAGGAACGACTCGCTGACCACGAGCACCCGCAGGCGCGGCTGCGCGGTCGGCAGGATCGAGGGAGCGGGGAGGTGGGTCGGGGCGGTGCGGCTGCGACGCCGCCTCTCGAGCAGGTCCATGCCGCGGACGCTAGGGAGCGCGCCTCAACGCACGCCCCGTCCCGAGGGGACGACACGTGAACGCTCCGCGACGCGGCGGTGCGTCCGGGCTACTCCTTGGCGGCCAGCTGACCGCAGGCACCGTCGATCTCGCGACCGCGGGTGTCGCGGACGGTGGTCGAGATGCCCTTGGCCTCGAGCCGGCGCACGAACTCGCGCTCGTCGGCCGGGTCGGACGCGGTCCACTTCGAGCCCTCGACCGGGTTGAGCGGGATCAGGTTCACGTGCACCCAGCCCCAGTCACCGTAGGAGTTGAGCACGTCGCCCAGCAGGTCGGCGCGCCACGCCTGGTCGTTGATGCCGCGCATCATGGCGTACTCGATCGAGACCCGGCGCTTGGTGACGCGGGCGTAGTCCCACGCCGCCTCGACGGTCTCGGCGACCGAGAAGCGGGTGTTGATCGGGACCAGCTCGTTGCGCAGCTCGTCGTCGGGTGCGTGGAGGCTCAGCGCGAGCGTGACCGGGATGCCCTCCTCGGTCAGCTGACGGATGCGGGGCACCAGGCCGACGGTAGAGACGGTGATGCCGCGCGCGCTCATGCCGAGCCCGGCGGGAGCGGGGTCGGTGAGGCGGCGTACGGCGCCGATGACGGCCTTGTAGTTGGCGAGCGGCTCGCCCATGCCCATGAAGACGACGTTGGAGACGCGGCCGGGGCCTCCGGGGACCTCACCGCGGGCCATCGTGCGCGCACCGGCGACGACCTGCTCGACGATCTCGGCGGTCGACATGTTGCGCTGGAGCCCGCCCATGCCGGTCGCGCAGAAGGGGCACGCCATGCCGCAGCCGGCCTGGCTGGACACGCAGACGGTGGCGCGGTCGGGGTAGCGCATGAGCACCGACTCGACGAGCGCGCCGTCGAAGAGCTTCCACAGCGTCTTGCGCGTGGTGCCCTTGTCGGCCTCCATCGTGCGCAGCGGCGTCATCAGGTCGGGGAGCAGCGCGGACACGAGGTCGTCGCGCTGGCCGGCCGGCAGGTCGGTCATCTGCTCCGGGTCGTCGACGAGGCGGCCGAAGTAGTGGGTGGAGAGCTGCTTGGCCCGGAAGCCCGGCAGGCCCATCTCCTCGAGGAGCGCCTTGCGGCCGGGCTCGTCGAGGTCGGCGAGGTGCCGCGGCGGCTTCTTGCGCCCGCGGGGCTCGTCGAAGACGAGCGGCAGCGTCTTGATCGGCTCGGGGGCCGCATGGGGAGTGGAGTCGGACATCGGGTCGATCCTCCCATCCCGGGCCACGACCGGTCGATTCAGCGGCTCAGGCGTCGACCATGAAGTAGAGGACCAGCGACGCGACGCCGAGGACCACGAGCGCGGTCACGACCATGCCGACGAACATGAACTGCGCGAAGCGCCGGGTCTTGCGCTTGACGAGCATCGCGACCGGCAGCGCGAGCGCGAGCAGCACGAAGGGGAAGAGCTTCTCCGCCGTCTCGTAGTCGAAGAGCAGCCGCAGCAGGCCGGCGAACGCGCCGGGCAGGGCGGTGACGAAGAGCATGCCGGCGAAGAAGCCGGTGATGCCGGCGAAGGTCGGGTGGCTGTGGTGCCACCAGCCGAGCCGCTCACCCTGCTCCGCCTCGGACTCCCGGGCCTGTTCGGTCTCCACGGCACCACCCTAGGTGCTCCCCGGCGCGGAGTCGGACCGGGCACGCGGTGACCGTCGAGGTCGACCGTCTTCTCAGGTGGCGACGCTCAGCAGGTCGGGCATCGCGAGGGACTCCCACCGGTCGAGGTCGGGCGGCTGTCCGGTGAGCTCGGCCACCACCAGCGTCCAGGCCGTGCCGTGCCCCACCAGCACAACGTCGTCGCCGCCGTGCACGTCCAGCACGCGGCGTACGGCGGGGACGACGCGCTCGCGGCACGCGCCGAGCGGCTCCCACCCGGCGACGGCCGGCTCGTCGGGCCGGTCGAAGGCGCGGCGCACCGCAGCGTGGAAGTCCTCGACCCACTCCCCCGTGCGCTCGTGCTCGTGCAGGTCCGGCAGCACGCCGACCTGCGCGTCGGTGAGCAGCTGGGCGGTCTGCACGGACTTGGGCTCCGGCGAGGTGAACCACGCGGCACGTGCCGGCAGGCGCCCGGACGCACGCAGCGCCCACACGTCGTCGTACGCCGCGGGGTCGAGGTCCCACTCCGCGGCGGGGACACCCGGCGTCATCGTCGGGCGGCCGTGGCGGACGAGGTGGAGCGTCAACGCAGGCCTTCAGAAGACGAGGTAGTAGAGGACCAGCCAGATCGGCGCGACCGTCGCGAGGAGCGAGTCGAGGCGGTCCATCAGCCCGCCGTGGCCCGGGATCACCTGGCTCATGTCCTTGATGCCGAGGTCGCGCTTGATGACCGACTCGCAGAGGTCGCCGAGGGTGGCCATCACCGCGGCGATGACCCCGAGCAGCACGCCGACCCACCAGTCACCCCCGAGGAAGGAGGTGACCAGCCAGACGCCGACGGCGACCGTCGCGACGATCGAGCCGGCGAAGCCCTCCCACGACTTCTTGGGCGAGATCACGGGCGCCATCGGGTGCTTGCCGAAGAGGACGCCTGCGACGTAGCCGCCGGTGTCGGAGGCGACGGTGATGGCGATGAAGACGATGATCGCGCGGACGCCGTGGTCGTCGGTGTCGAGGCCGAACGCCGGGTTGTGGCCGCCCTCGGAGAGCAGCAGCGCGACGAACGAGCCGAGGAACGGGACGTAGACGAGGGTGAAGACCGCGGCGGTGGCGTTCTTGACGTAGCCGTCGACACCGCGCCGCAGCAGCCACAGCATGATCACCAGCGCCGTCACCGCCGTCGCTGTGACCAGCGCGGGCGCGCCCCAGAAGTAGGCCACGACCACCATGACGACGCCGCCGAGCATCAACGGCTGCTCGGGGATGTCGATGTCCTTGGCCCCGAGGCCCTTGTGCAGCTCCCAGATCGCCACGACCACGGCCGCGGCCACGATCGCCATGAAGGCGGTCTTCCAGAACAGCAGCGACAGCAGGATCGCGCCGACCAGCACCACGGCGGAGCCGACGGCGGTGGGAAGGTCGCGGCCGGCACGGCCGTGGTCCTTCTTGATCGCCTCGGACGGCGGCTGGGGTGCGCCCGAGGAGGACGGGTCGGAGGTGGTCATGGGTGGATGCTCAGACCTCGAGCAGCTCGGCTTCCTTGTGCTTGAGCAGGTCGTCGATCTTGTCGGTGTGGGTCTTGGTCATCGCGTCGAGGCGCTTCTCCGCACCCGTGACGTCGTCCTTGCCGACCTCACCGTCCTTCTCGAGCTTCTCCAGGGCCTGCTTGGCGGTGCGGCGGATGTTCCGCACCGACACCCGGCCGTCCTCGGCCTTGCCCTTGGCGAGCTTGATGTACTCCTTGCGCCGCTCCTCGGTGAGCTCGGGGAACACGCAGCGGAGCACCTTGCCGTCGTTGGCCGGGTTGACGCCGAGGTCGGAGTCGCGGATCGCTCGCTCGACCGCCGGCATCGCGCCCTGGTCGAAGACCTGGATCAGGATCGTGCGCGCGTCCTGCGAGGTGAAGCTCGCGAGCTGCTGCAGCGGGGTCTGGGTGCCGTAGTAGTCGGCCGTGATCTTCGCGAACATCGCGGGGTTGGCGCGACCGGCGCGGATCGTGGCGAACTCCTCACGGGTCGCCTCCACGGACTTGCCCATCTTGGCGTCGGCATCGTTCATGACGTCGTTGATCACAGCGGCTCTCTCTCCTCGTACGTCTGGGTGCGGGTGCGGCGCGGCCTGCGTCAGGCCGAGGTCACCAGCGTGCCGATCTTCTCACCCCGCACGGCGCGCACGATCGTGCCCGGCGTGGAGAGGTTGAAGAAGACCATGTCCATCTTGTTGTCGCGCGCCATCGCGATGCCGGTGGCATCGGCGACCTTGAGGTCGCGGGCGAGGTACTCGTCGTAGGTCAGGGTGTCGAACTTCACCGCTGCCGGGTTGGTCTTCGGGTCGGAGTCGTAGACCCCGTCGACACCCTGCTTGCCCATCAGGATGACCTCGCAGCGCGTCTCGAGCGCACGCTGGGCGGCGACCGTGTCGGTGGAGAAGAACGGCATGCCGGCGCCGGCGCCGAAGATCACGACGCGGCCCTTCTCCATGTGGCGGATCGCGCGCCGCGGGATGTAGGGCTCGGCGACCTGTCCCATCGTGATGGCGGTCTGCACGCGGGTCTCGACGCCGTGCTTCTCGATCAGGTCCTGCAGCGCGAGGCAGTTCATCACCGTGCCGAGCATCCCCATGTAGTCGGCCCGGGCGCGCTCCATGCCGCGCTGCTGCAGCTCGGCGCCGCGGAAGAAGTTGCCCCCGCCCACGACGATGGCGATCTGCACGCCGGACTTGGCGACCTCGGCGACCTCGGCGGCCAGTGCGTTGATGACGTCGAGGTCGAGTCCGACCTCACCGCCACCGAACACTTCACCGGAGAGCTTGAGGAGGACTCGGTTGTAGGCCGTCACTTGGTTCCCTTCGCACACACACGCGGTCGGCGAGAAACCTACCGGCCGCGGCCCTCGCCGGTCGAACCCACACACCCCGAGGTGTGACGGGAGATGCCACAGGGGCCCGTACGCCAGGCGTACGGGCCCCTGTGGGGTGCTGAGGTGGAACGGATCAGGCGCCGACCTCGAAGCGGGCGAACCGCTTCACGGTGGTGCCGGCCGCGTCGAGGACGGCCTTGACCGACTTCTTCGACTCGGTGACCGACTCCTGCTCGAGCAGGACGATCTCCTTGTAGAAACCACCGAGGCGACCCTCGACGATCTTCGCGATCGCCTGCTCGGGCTTGCCCTCCTCGCGGGTCTTCTGCTCGGCGATGGAGCGCTCGGACTCGACGACGTCGGCCGGGACCTCGTCGCGCGTGAGGTACTGGGCCTTCATCGCGGCGATCTGCATCGCGGCGGCGCGGGCAGCGGCCTCGTCGCCCTCGAACTCGACGAGCACGCCCACGGCGGGCGGCAGGTCGGCGGCACGCTTGTGCATGTAGGTGACGGTGGTGCCCTCGAAGTAGGCGACCTCGCCCAGCTCGATCTTCTCGCCGATGGTGATGGCCAGGTCCTCGACGACCTCGCCGACGGTCTTGCCGTCCAGCTCGGCGGCCTTCAGGGCCGCGGTGTCGGCGGCCTTGACCTCGTTGGCGACCTCGGCGATCTGCTGCGCCTTGGCGATGAAGTCCTCGTTCTTGGCGACGAAGTCGGTCTCGCTCTTGAGCTCGACCAGCGCGTTGCCGGCGGTGGCGACGAGGCCGGCAGCGGTCTCGCGCTCGGCGCCTCGGGCGGCGGCCTTGGCGGCACCCTTGACGCGGAGCAGCTCGACGGCCTTGTCGAAGTCGCCGTCGCTCTCGGTCAGCGCCTTCTTGCAGTCCATCATCCCGGCCTGGGTCAGCTCACGGAGCTTCTTGACGTCAGCAGCGGTGAAGTTGGCCATGGTCCCTCTTCCTTGGTGTCAGGGGCCCGGCTCCGGGATCGGGGTCAGATCGGGGCGGAGTGCGGGCGGTGGGTGGAACGAGCAGCACGGGGGCCGGTCGCGGGCAGGGCCCGCGACCGGCGTACCGCGATCAGTCCTTCTTGTCGGCCTCGGCCTCGGCGGGGGCCTCGGTGGCAGCCTCGGCCTCGGCGGGGGCCTCGGTCGCAGCCTCGGCCTCGGCGGGCGCCTCGGTGGCCTCGGCCTCGGGGGCCTCGGTCGCGGCGTCGGCGGCGGCCTCGGCCGCGGGGGCCTCGGAGGACGCGCCGGTGGCCTCGGAGGCCGGGGTCTCGGCGGCGGCGTCACCGGTGGCGGCCGCGGCCGTCTTCTCGGCGTCGCCCTCGAGCAGCTCGCGCTCCCACTCGGCGAGGGGCTCCTCGGCACCGACGGTCGCGTCGGAGTCGCCGCCCTTGGCGCCCGAGCGGGCGATGAGGCCCTCGGCCACGGCGTCGGCGACCACGCGGGTCAGCAGGCCGACCGCGCGGATGGCGTCGTCGTTACCCGGGATCGGGAAGTCGACGAGGTCGGGGTCGCAGTTGGAGTCGAGGATGCCGATGATCGGGATCCGCAGCTTGCGCGCCTCCTCGACGGCGAGGTGCTCCTTGTTGGTGTCGACGATCCACACCGCGGAGGGGACCTTCGTCATCTCACGGATGCCGCCGAGGGTCTTCTCGAGCTTGGTGTGCTCCCGCTTCATCTGCAGGAGCTCCTTCTTCGTGCGACCCGAGCCGGCCACCGTCTCGAAGTCGACGTCGTCGAGCTCCTTGAGGCGGTTGATCCGCTGGTGCACGGTCTGGAAGTTGGTGAGCATGCCGCCGAGCCAGCGCTGGTTGACGTAGGGCATGCCGACGCGGGTGGCCTGCTCGGCGATGGCCTCCTGCGCCTGCTTCTTGGTGCCGACGAACATCACGACGCCGCCGCGGGCGACGGTCTCCTTGACGAAGGCGTAGGAGCGGTCGATGTAGGCGAGCGACTGCTGCAGGTCGATGATGTAGATGCCGTTGCGCTCGGTCATGATGAAGCGCTTCATCTTGGGGTTCCAACGACGGGTCTGGTGACCGAAGTGGACGCCGCTCTCGAGCAGCTGGCGCATGGTGACGACTGCCATGGGTTCTCCTGTGATGACGGAGGCGCTCGCCGTTGTGTCCGACCTTGACGCAGGTGCGGACCGGGAGCGTGACTCCTGTTGGTTTCAGTTGCTGCGCCCGACGGGTGCCGGGTGCCCTGACGTCCACACGCCGGTCCGATCCGCGCCCACTCCGATGGACCTGGAGCTGGCGCGGAACTGAGGGCCGACGCCCACGGGTGACTCGGGACCAGGGATGCATCCCGACGTGGCCGGTGAACGTGCGAAGTCAGTCCATGAGGACTGCTCCGGACATCGTAGGCCACGAATTCGGCACGCGACGAATCCGCTGCGGACGTCCTCGCGCGAGCGTGGGCCACGCGTGGATCGATGGCCACGGATCGTCCACAGCCCGGGTGCCGGGACGCTCGTCCACAGGCGCGGTCCGGGACGCTGCCGACCGGGGTCCGCGAAGGCCAGCATCGCCGGATGCGACCCGTCACCCGTGCCCTCCTGCTCGCCGCCCTCCTCGCGGTCCTCGGCCTCCTCCCCTCGGGCCTCTCCCCCACCGCGGCCGCGCCCGAGGAGCCGGTCGGGGTGTGGCCCCTCGAGCCGGAGCCGGAGGTGGTGCAGGGCTTCTCGCCACCCCCGCACCCGTATGCCCCGGGTCACCGCGGCGTGGACCTGGCGGGACGTCCCGGTCAGCCGGTGCGCGCGGCACTCGCCGGCACCGTGGGCTTCGCGGGGTCGATCGCGGGCAAACCGGTCGTGACCGTGCTGCACGGTGGCCGGCGTACGACCTACGAGCCGGTCGTCGCGTCGGTCGCGCGTGGCGACGAGGTGGCAACCGGCGCCGTGCTCGGACGCCTCGTCGTGACCGACAGCCACTGCTTCCCCGGCGCGTGCCTGCACTGGGGACTGATCGAGGGCACGGGCGCCGAGGAGGAGTACGCCGACCCGCTGACGCTGGTCGGTGGCGGCCCGGTGCGCCTGCTGCCCCTGTGGCGCGAGGAGCCGCTCTCCGTGCGGACCCCCTGGACTCCCCCGCTGGGGCGGTGGAGGCGGCCGTTGGACTTCCTGGTCTGAGCGCGCCCCGGCGGGCTGGCCCACGGTCGGCCCTCAGGCGCGCGGGTGGGCCTGCTGGTAGGCCTTGCGGAGCCGGTCGGTGGTGACGTGGGTGTAGAGCTGCGTCGTGGCCAGGGAGGCGTGGCCGAGCAGCTCCTGCACCGATCGCAGGTCGGCCCCGCCCTCGAGGAGGTGCGTGGCGGCGGTGTGCCGCAACCCGTGGGGTCCGATGTCCGGCGCGCCCGGGACGTCGGCGATGCGGCGGTGCACCAGGTCGCGGACCGCGCGCTGGTCGATGCGGCGTCCACGCACGCCGAGGAACAGCGCCGGCCCCGAGCCCTCGACCCGCAGCGAGGGCCGGCCGGTGGCGAGCCAGCGCTCGACCGCCCGGCCCGCGGGGACGCCGTAGGGGACGGCGCGCTCCTTGCGGCCCTTGCCGAAGACCCGCACGACCCGGCGCTCGGCGTCGACGTCGTCGATGTCGAGGCCGACGAGCTCCCCCACCCGGATCCCGGTGGCGTAGAGCAGCTCCACCATCGCCACGTCGCGCAGGCCGACCGGGGTGCCGTCGTCGGCCAGGTCGGCGACCGAGCGGATGAGCGCCTCTGCCTCGTCGGCGCGCAGCACCGGCGGCAGTGTCTTGTGCTTCTTCGGAGACCCGAGGGCGGCGCCCGGGTCGGTCGGCACCCGGCCGGTGCGGTGCAGCCAGGCCGTGAAGACCCGGGCGGCCGTGGCCCGCCGCGCGATCGTCGTACGGCTCCGGCCGGTGGTCTGCAGGCGCGCCAGCCAGCTGCGCAGCGCGCGGAGGTCCAGGTCGGCGACGTCGTCGATGCCGAGCCGTCCGCAGTGGTCGAGCAGGCCGGAGACGTCGCCGAGGTAGGCGCGCACCGTGTGTGGGGCCAGGTCGCGCTCCGAGACGAGGTGACGCTCGTAGTCGCCTACCAGTCGGACGAAGGGCTCCGGCAGGCCCTCGGGCTCCGCCTGCTCCGCTGCCCGGTCGTCGTCCACCCTCCGATCCTAGGTGCGGAGCGCCTCCTCACCCGGCACCTGCGAGTCGCCACCCTCCCTCGACGGCGCTCACGAACCCCGCCTTCTCGAGGCGTCGAAGCGTCGGGTCCGCGTCGCGGACGTGGACGTCGCTCAGGCGGGCGATCGAGTCGACCTCCGCGGGCCTGCTGACAGGGACCCACTCCAGCACCCGCCGCTCGACCGACGTCAGCCGGTCACGCGGGCGCTCGGGACCGCGCGGGTCGACCACGAGGTGCTCGCCCGACTCGCCCACCACCTCGAGCACCTCCGACCCGTGCGTGACCAGCGTGGCGGTGCCGCGCCGGAACCAGTGGTGCACGCCCTGGGAGGTGTAGCTCGTGACAGGCCCGGGAACGCACATCACGTGGCGGCTGAGCCCCTCGGCCCAGGCGACGGTGTTGAGCGCGCCGCTGCGTAGCGCGGCCTCGACCAGCACGGTCCCCCGGGTCAGGGCCGCGATGAGCCGGTTGCGGGCGAGGAAGCGGATGCGGGTGGGGGCCGACCCCGGCGGCTGCTCGGAGACCACCGCGAACTCGGCAGCGAGGTGGGCCAGCAGGCGGCGGTTCTGCTCGGGGTAGACCCGGTCGACACCGCAGGCCAGCACGGCGACGGAGGCGCCCCCGGCGAGCAGCGCGGCGTCGTGGGCGACGAAGTCGATCCCCTTGGCGCCGCCCGAGACCACGGGCACGCCGGCGCCCGCCACGTGCCCGGCGACACCGCGGGTGACCTCGGCGCCGTAGGTGGTGGCGGAGCGCGACCCCACGACGGCGACCGAGCCGGCGAGCGCGGTGAGGGGCATCGGTCCCCTGACCCAGATCCCCGGTGGGGTGCCGCCGAGCTCCTGCACCTCGGCGCCGTGGTCGAGGTCGTCGAGCCCGGTCGGCCACTCCGGGTCGCCGGGGACCAGGAAGCGGATGCCGCAGCGCGCCGCCTGCTCGAGCTGCCGCACGGGGTCGACGACGGACAGGCGCTCGGCCAGCCCGCTGCCGGGCTTGGGCTCCAGCTGGACCTCCAGCGCCCGGCGTGCACCCAGCTGGCGGACCAGCGACGACGTGGTGCGGTCCCCCGGCTCCACGCCGCAGCTGAGCACGACCCGGGCCAGGCGGTCGGCTTCTCCCACCGCGCTCACGAGGCGGCCGCCGTCACCACACGGGCGGGCAGGGTGCACGCGGCGCTGCTGGAGCGCAAGGCCAGCGCGACCGTCGCCTCCGCGGCACCCGGGCGCGGGACACCGGCACAGTCGGCGACGGTCCACGCGAGGCGCTGGACCCGGGTGAGACCCCGGCGAGTCAGCGTCCCTGCGCTCAGCTGGTCGTCGACGAGTCGCTGGGCCTCGGGCTCCAACGGCCACCTCTCGGCGAGCACCGGGCCGGGCACGGACGCGTTGACCAGCCAGGCGCAGTCGCGGAACCGCCGCGCCTGGCGCATCCGGGCATCCTCGACACGCGCCCTGACGTCGGCCGACGACTCCGGAGCCGGCCCGAAGCCCTGGCCGCGCGGACCCAGCTGGGGACGCACCTCCATCCAGATGTCGACGCGGTCGAGGATCGGGCCGCTGAGCTTGCGCTGGTAGTGGGAGCGCTGGACCTCCGTGCAGTCGCACGCCTGCGGCGCCTGCGCGTGGAAGTTGCCGCACGGACACGGGTTGGCGGCGAGGACGACGAGGGACCGGGCGGGGTAGGTGGCGGACTCGTCGCCGCGGGCGATGGTCACCTCCCCCGACTCGAGCGGCTGGCGCATCGCCTCGATGACGTCGGTGCGGAAGTGCGGGAACTCGTCGAGGAAGAGCACCCCGTGGTGGGCCAGGCTCACCTGGCCGGGGTGCACGCGCCCGGACCCGCCGCCGAGGACGCTCGCCGCCGACGCGCCGTGGTGCGGCGCGAACCACGGTGGGCGGCGCAACAACCCGGCCCCCTGCGGCAGGATGCCCGCCACCGAGTGCAACGCGGAGACCTCGAGGGACTGCTCGGTGGTCAGGTCGGGAAGGATCGTCGGGATCCGCTCGGCGATCGACGTCTTGCCGGTGCCGCGGGGCCCGACCAGCATCAGCGGGTGCCCGCCCGCAGCCGCGACCTCGACGGCGTAGCGGACGTCCTCGAGGCCGTCGAGGTCGCGCAGGTCGAGGTCGTCGAGGCGGTCCTCGCCGCGCCACGTGGCGAGCGGGCTGCCCGACGGCCCGACCACCGGAGGCGCCTGCGGCACCTCGGCGCCGCGGAGCACCGCGGAGACCTGGGCGAGCGATCGCACGCCGAACACCGTCATGCCCGGGACCAGCCCGGCCTCGGCGGCCTGCGGCTCCGGCACGAAGACGCGGGTGATGCCGTGGGAGGCCGCGGCGATGACCATCGGGAGCACCCCCGGCACGGGGCGGAGGCCTCCCGAGACGGAGAGCTCTCCGACGAAGGCCCAGCCCTCGAGGAGCTCGGGGGTGAGCTCCTTGTGGGACTTGTCGGCCGCCATCACCGCCACGGCGATGGCCAGGTCGTAGTGGGTGCCGCCCTTGGGCAGGTCGGCCGGCGAGAGCAGGATCGTGACCCGCTTGGTGGCCGGGAACCGGCCGCAGTCGTTGTTGATCGCCATCCGCACCCGGTCGCGGGCCTCGGACAGGCTCTTGTCGACCCGTCCGACCAGGGTGGTGCCGACGACACCCGGCGAGACGTCGACCTGCACGTCGATCACGTGCCCGTCCGGTCCCTTGAGGGCCAGCGAGCGGGCCGTCGCGAAGGCCATCAGCCGATGCCTTCCACGTGCTCGACCTCGACCGGGCGACCCGGCGGGGCCAGGACGCCGACCATGTCGATGCGGACGTCCTCGGGGTGGCAGTCGTGGACCCGCAGCCACCGCGCGGCGAGGCGTCGCAACCGCGCCACCTTGGTCGGTGTGACGGCCTCGAGCGGGTCGCCGTAGTCGGTCGAGGTGCGGGTCTTCACCTCGCAGATCACCAGGACCGCGCCGTCGCGCAGGACGAGGTCGATCTCGCCGGCGTCGCAGCGCCAGTTGCGGTCGACGACCACCAGGCCGAGGCGCGTCAGGTGACGCGCGGCGATGGTCTCGCCGCGCTCGCCCAGCAGGCGACGGTGCTCGGCGGCAGGATCGGGTGCGAAGGGTGAGGCGGCTGCGGTGCGGGCCATCGTGGGTGCCTTCCGGTCGGGCAGATCGGGAAGGCACCAGCACACATCGGCGAGCCGACACTGGCGCGGGGCGCGGCCTCGGAGCTGTGGACGACGGCCGCGGGACGTCGCCTGTGGACGGTTCGTGGCCCGCGTCCGGCGGTCAGTCCTTGGGGAGGTCGATCTCCTGGGGCGCGAGCTCCTCGACGTTGACGTCCTTGAAGGTGAGCACCTTGACGTTCTTGGCGAAGCGGGCGGGGCGGTACATGTCCCAGACCCAGGCGTCGGTCATCGACACCTCGAAGAAGACGTCGCCGCTCTCCGAGCGCGCCTTCACGTCGACCTGGTTGCAGAGGTAGAACCGTCGGTCGGTCTCCACGACGTACTTGAAGATCCCCACGACGTCGCGGTACTCGCGATAGAGGGTGAGCTCCATCTCGGTCTCGTACTTCTCGAGATCCTCGGCGCTCATGCGTCCTCCTCCGTCGTGTCTGGCTCCGTCGTGCCCGGCTCCGGTTCGCCGCCGGGTGTGACCGGCGACCCCGGCCCGAGACTAGTGGCCGGATCCAGTCGCGGATCCAGCGGCGGCTCGAGGCCGGCGGCGCGGCGTACGTTGACGAAGCGCATGCGGTGCACCGGCGAGGGGCCGTGCGCGGCCAGGGCGGCCTCGTGCTCTGCGGTGATGTAGCCCTTGTGGGTCGCGAAGTCGTAGGCCGGCCAGTCGTCGTGCAGCCCCACCATCAGCCGGTCGCGCGTCACCTTGGCGATGACCGAGGCGGCAGCGATGCAGGCGGCGACGCGGTCGCCCTTCCACACCGCCAGGCCCGGCACGCCGAGCCCGTCGACCGGGAAGCCGTCGGTGAGGACGTACGCCGGACGGGTGTCGAGCCGGGCCACCGCGCGCCGCAGCGCCTCGACGTTGGCGACGTGCATGCCGAGCCGGTCGCACTCCTCGTTGTCGATCACCACGACCGACCACGCCAGCGCGCGGCGCACGACCTGGGCGTAGACCCGCTCCCGTGCCGCCTCGGTGAGCAGCTTGCTGTCGGCCAGGCCCGGGACGATGCCGGCCCGACCGGGCGGCAGCACGACCGCGCCGGCGACCAGGGGTCCGGCGCAGGCTCCCCGGCCGGCCTCGTCGACACCGGCGATCGGCTCGAGGCCCGCACGGCGCAGGGCCCGTTCGTAGCCGTAGAGCCCGGCGTCACGGCGTACGGTCACGCCGCCCTGAACGGAGGGTGGCGGCTGGCTCACGACGGGTCCGGGACGTCCTCGAACGTGTCCGGGCGGGTGTTCCAGCGGAAGCGGTCGGCCGGCCAGAGCAGCACGAACACCTTGCCGACCACGAGGTCGACCGGGACGAACTCGTCGCCGGGCACGCACTCGGTCGCGTCGGGGCGGCACATCTTGGCCGAGGAGTCCGCCGACTGGGAGCGGTTGTCGCCCATCACGAAGACGTGGCCCTCGGGGATCGGACCGACCTCCCAGTCCTCGTTGCAGTCCGTCGGCATCGGCCCGGCGCAGGACTTCCCGCCGCGCTTGACGTAGGCGCCCTCGACGAGGGGCTCCCCGTTGACCAGGAGGCGCCCCTGGTCGTCGCAGCACTCGATGGTGTCGCCGGCGACGCCGATGACGCGCTTCACCAGGTGCCCGCCGGTCGGGTAGAGGCCGATCTTGGCCATCCCCTTCGCGATCGGGTTGGTGGGCCCGGCGCTGTCCATCGGCGGGAGCCAGCCGCCCGGGTCCTTGAAGACGACCACGTCGCCGCGCTCGGGCTCGCCGCTCCAGTACGACACCTTCTGGATGAGGATCCGGTCGTTGAGGATGAGGCCGGGCTCCATCGACTCCGAGGGGATGTAGAAGGCCTGGACGAAGAAGGTCTTGATGACCACCGCCAGCACGAGCGCCACGCTCAGCAGGAGCACGGTCTCCTGCCACAGCGGCAGCTGCTTGCGCTTCGGCTTCCCCGATCGGGTCACGCCGGAACGCGACGACCGCGGTTCCTCGCCGGTGGAGATCGACGTGGAACCGCGGTCATCAGAAGTCACTCGCAGAGACTAACCAGTCACTGGGCGAAGCCACGCGGCAGGCGCGCGGCCCACCGCTCACGCCTCGCGGCGCTCCTTGATCTTGGCAGCCTTGCCGCGCAGGTTGCGCAGGTAGTAGAGCTTGGCGCGACGGACGTCACCGCGGGTCACGACCTCGATCTTCTCGAAGATCGGGGAGTTCAGCGGGAAGGTGCGCTCGACGCCGACACCGAAGGAGACCTTGCGGACGGTGAAGGTGCGGCCGACGCCCGAGCCGTGGATGCGGATCACGACGCCCTGGAACACCTGGACACGCGAGCGGCTGCCCTCGATGACCTTGACGTGGACCTTGATGTTGTCGCCGGCGCGGAAGGCCGGGACGTCGTCTCGCTTGAGGGTGTTGCCGAGTTCGGCGATGACATTGGTCATGACGTGCTCCTCGCGGGTGCCACAGGTCAACCGCGGAATCTTCGGTGGGGTGGATTCGGCTGGTGCTCGACATGGCCGGCCGGCGCGCCCCCTGTGGCAGGTGCGGTTCGACGGGACCCCGGGGCGATGCATCTGTGATGCGTCCGGGCGACCCTGGCCTCGAGCGGACCAGTGCAGAAGTCTGCCAGAGCGTGTCGTCAGCGTGAAATCCGCTGGCCGGCCTTCTTGGTGAGCACGACGGCGCCGGGCGGGGCCGCGCGGTCGGGGCGGAGCCGGTAGCCGGCCTTCTTGTACATCCGCAGGTTGTCCACCGACCCGGCGCCGGTGAAGAGCACGAAGGTCCGCGCCTCGCGCGGCGCGAGGTCCTCGACCAGCTCCAGCAGCGCGCGGCCCAGGCCACGGCCCTGGAGGTCCGGCGCCACCATGATCCGGCCGATGTCCCACTCACCGTGGGCGTCGATGCGGCCGCGGACCGCGCCGACCAGCCGCCCCGAGCCCGGGTCGCGCGCGACCATCACGGTCCACTCCCCCAGCCCGCGGCGTACGTCGTCGAGCGACTCGGTGAGCGCCGGGATCTCCACACCGGGGTTGGCGACGAGCTCCTGGAGCCAGCAGGCCCGCTGGAGGGTGTAGAGCTCGCCGGCGTCGGCGAGGACCGCAGGACGTACGTCGAGGTCGTCGAGGCCGCGCACCGTGCCGGTCGACGGGAGCAGGTCGGGACGACGCTCGGCGGTGCGGCGCTCGGCCTGCTCGCGGCGCCAGGTCGCGATCCGGCCGTGGTCGCCGGAGAGGAGCACGTCGGGCACCTCGCGGCCCTGCCACGACGCCGGCTTGGTGTAGACGGGGTACTCCAGCAGGCCGTCGGCGTGGGACTCCTCGACGAGCGACTCCGCGTTGCCCATGAACCCCGGGAGGAGACGCACGACCGCCTCGCTGATGGCCAGGGCCGCGACCTCGCCGCCGTTGAGGACGTAGTCACCCAGCGACACCTCCCGCACCGTGCCGACGGTGGCGGCGTGCTCGATGACGCGCTGGTCGATGCCCTCGTAGCGCCCGCAGGCGAACACGAGGTGCTCGTGGGTGCTGAGCTCGTGGGCGAGCCGCTGGGTGAAGGGCTCGCCGCTGGGGGTCGTGAAGATGATCGTGGCGTCGCGCGCGACGGCCTCGAGGGCCTGGCCCCACGGCTCGGGCTTCATGACCATCCCGGCGCCACCACCGTACGGCGTGTCGTCGACGGTGCGGTGGCGGTCGGTCGTCCACTGGCGCAGGTCGTGCACGGCGACGTCGAGCAGCCCCTTGGCGCGGGCCTTGCCCGGCAGGCTGAGCTCGAGGGGGGCGAGGTAGTCGGGAAAGATCGTGACGACGTCGATCCTCACGGCGCGGCGTCCTGCCCGTCGCTGTCGTCGGGGAACGGCGTGACCAGCCCGGGCCGGTCGGCGACCACGATCCGGCCGGCGTCGAGGTCGACCTCGGGCACGAGCGCGGACACGAAGGGCACGAGCGTGTCGCGGCCGTCAGGGGTGCGAACGGTCAGCAGGTCCTGCGCGGACCCGTGCACGAGGGCCTTCACCTGACCCAGGAGGGTCCCGTCGAGGTCGACGACGTCGAGGCCCACGAGCTGGTGGTCGTAGTACTCGTCGGGGTCCTCGGGCATGTCGTCGGGCCCGAGGGTGGCGTGGAGGACCGTGCCGCGCACGGCCTCGGCGGCGTTGCGGTCGGCGAGCTCCTCGAAGGTGACCAGGAGGGTGCTCTGGTGCCAGCGGGCGCGGGCGACGGTGAGGCTGGCGGGCCGACGGTCGGCGCCGGCCGGGGCCTCGGCGCGCAGCGTCGTACCAGGGGCGAAGCGGCGCTCGGGCTCGTCGGTGCGGACGTCGAGGGTGACCTCGCCGCGAATGCCGTGGGGCTTGCCGATGCGGCCGACCACGACCTCGATCTCGCCGGGCTGCTTGTCGCTCACGGAGGGAGGCTATCGCTCCGGTCGACCGGAAATGCACGTCGGGGGGCCCCCCCCCGGGGGGGGGGGCCCCCCGACGATCAGTGCGTGCGTACGTCGCTCAGCGGCGGCGGTCGGTGTCCACGAAGTCGACCCGGGCCCCGCCACGGCCCGCGAGGGCCGAGACGACGGTGCGGAAGGCAGTGGCGGTGCGGCCGTTGCGGCCGATCACCTTGCCGAGGTCGTCGGGGTGGACCCGGACCTCGAGGATCGAGCCACGACGCATCTGCTTGTCGCGGACGACGACGTCGTCGGGGTGGTCGACGATGCCGCGCACCAGGTGCTCGAGAGCCTCGGCCAGCACGTCGCTCACGCCTCGCTCTTGCCGGCGTCCTCGGCGGTCACCGTCTCGGTGGCCTCCGCGGCGTCGGCAGCGCCCTCAGGAGTCTCCGAGGCCGGGACCTCGGCAGGCTTCTCGGCGGCAGGCTCCTCGGTCTTCTTGTCGGCCTTCTTCTTGGAGGTCGTCGCGGCGCCCTTGGGCTCGGCGGCGGCCTCCTTGAGGGCCTCGTTGAAGATGTCGAGCTTGGAGCGCTTGGGCTCCTTCACCTTGAGGGTGCCCTCGGCGCCCGGCAGGCCCTTGAACTTCTGCCAGTCACCGGTGACCTTGAGGATCGCCTCGACGGCCTCGGAGGGCTGCGCGCCGACGCCGAGCCAGTACTGCGCCCGGTCGGAGGTCACCTCGATGAAGGAGGGCTCCTCCTTCGGGTGGTACTTGCCGATCTCCTCGAGCACCCGACCGTCGCGCTTCTTGCGCGAGTCGACGACGACGATGCGGTACTGCGGCACCCGGATCTTGCCCAGGCGCTTCAAACGAATCTTGACGGCCACGTTTGTGGTGTCTCCTCAGGAATTGTCGTGGGTGAGCGACCCTCGCCAGGTGGGGACCGGGTCTGGTCGCTCGATGGGGCCTACGTCGCACGGATGAGAGGGTCCGGGCGCGCAGGACACGAGGAGAGAGTCTGCCAGACGTACGCCGCGGGCGACCAATTCAGTGCGGTCAGCCGGTCGTCGCTGCCCGGCACACGTAGTCCAGGAACGCCTCCTCGGGCAGCACAACGTCGAAGGGCTCGTCGGCGTGAGTGGTGGTGATTCCCCCGCTGGTCACATGGCCGCTGAACGTGCCCACCTCGCCGGGCGGCTCCACCAGGGTGCCGACCATCCGGAACAGGGATGGGCCGCCGACGCGCCGGATGTCGTAGATCGTGCCGGTGGTGATGACGGTGAAGGTCGAGACATCACCGGGCACGGCGAAGGGTTCGAAGAAGCGCACGTGCGCCTTCAGCGTGGCCGTCGCAGGCCCACCGGGGGTGGTGCTGAAGTAGTCCACGTCGTCCATCCGGACACGCCGGTCGTAGTTGAGGTAGTCGTGGTCGTAGTAGCGGGTCGACCAGCGATCGGAGACGTACCTGTTGTGCAGCTGCACATCACAGGGCCAGTCCACCGGCTGCCACCCGGTGTCGAGGTGGCGCTCCCCCGTGCAGACCGGCCCCGTCGGCCTGAGCCGACAGGTGAAGGGCGCAAAGGCCGAGTCGAGCGTGGAGGGGACGAGCAACGACTGGTCGATCTCGGCGGGCGGGTCGGCGTGCGCGCCGACGGGGACGGCGCAGGCGATGCCGGCTGCGAGGGCCAAGGCGCAGGCGCTCAGACGGTTCATGACGGCTCCTTCGAGGCGGGTGGTGCCCTTCTACAGCTGCGACCTCCGCACGCGGTTGACCAGGAGTGACCGTCAGGGATCCTGTCTGGACCAGGAGCCGACCACCATCAGGCGGTCTTCCGGCACCAGCGTCGCCCGCGGCGCCGTCAGTCGCAGCTCGCCCGAGACGATCCGCCAGTCGACGGCGACCGCGCAGCCCGGGCATCCCGGGCTGGTGCTCGTGAGGACCAGTTGAGCGTCGTCGTAGGCCACGGTGCCGGCGTCGCCGACCGCCCACCCACCCGGGTAGCGGCCGCTCTGGCTGTAGATGCCCCCGACGAAGCTCAGCACCAGCGGCAGGCGCTCTGCGTCGCCGAAGTTGTCGCGCACGAAGTCGGCGCCCAATCCGAGCGCGCGGGCCTGGGCTCGGGTGACCGTGCGCCGCCAGTTGGAGTCGGGGATGCCGACGACCGGCGTCGGTGACTCGTCGAGGGAGGACGGGCTGGGGGCCGCGGGCTCGATCTCCCGGCCCGTCCCCGGACCCTTGCTGCCGACCCACACGGCACCCGCCCCTGCCCCCGCCAACGCCACCACGACCGCAGCCGCGACTGCCGTCACGATCGCGCGCCGGCGCCGGCGCCGGCGCCCCACGGCGAGCAGCCGCGCCTCCCCCTCCGGCTGGAACGCCGTCGCGTTGGCGTGAAGCCCCCGCCTGAGCCTGTCATCGACGGACATCGCCCACCTCCTGGCCGACCGCTTCCTCGCCGAGCACGACCGCGAGCCGGTGCCTGGCACGGTGCAGGTGCTGCTTGACCGTGGAGTCCGACACGCACAGCAGCCCTGCGATCTCGTGCACCGGCCGGTCCTCCCAGTAGTACAGGACGACGGCCGCGCGCTGCATGGGGGTCAACCCGGCCACCGCGCGGGCAACGTCGAGGTCCGGCACGTCGTCGTGGGGCGCGACGGCGCCCAGGCGCTCCCTCTCGCCCCGCGCTGCCGAGCGCTGCACCTCCCGGACCGCGATCCGGATCGCCACGCGCCTCACCCACGCCTCCGGGCGCTCGTACGCCGACACCGTCCCCCAGTGCCGCAGGAGCCGGTAGAGCGCCTCCTGGGTGATGTCCTCGGCGCGCCCGCGGTCGCGCACGATCAGGTAGACCGTCCGTGACACGGGTACGAAGCAGGCGCGGAAGTACCAGGCGTACTCCTGCTGCTCAGCGGCGCGCATCGACGTCCTCCACATCGGGACACAGCCGCGAGGGGGCCGGGCGGTTGACCCGTCCCTCTGATCTTCTCGCTACGAAGCCGCACCGTCGAGGCCGATGAAGGACCGTACGGCGGCGGCACCGGTGACCTCGACCGGCACGTCACCGCGGACGAACGTCTCCGGCGTCAGCACCAGGCCCTGGTTCAGCGCGAGCTCGCCCTCGCGGCGCTTGATCCGGTTCACCACGGTCGGGCGGTAGCCCACGTTGCGAGAGACGCCGAGCGAGGCGGGGTTGTCGAGGAAGGCGGCGGAGGTGATCTCCTCGAACCCGAGGTGGTCGAAGAGCAGGGCGCACATCGCGCGGCGCATCGCGGTCCCGAGGCCGCGCCCCTGGAACTCGCGCCCGAGCCACGAACCGGTCTCACCGGTGCGGGTCACCGGGAAGTGCTTGGCCGCCACGCCCTGGCAACCGATGACCCGTCCCTCGTGGAGGACGGCGAGGTCGAGGCAGAAGTCGTCCGGGGAGAAGGCGGCGCGCTTGCCCCAGTGGTAGGCCGCGGTGTTGCGCGAGAGCTGCCCGGGGGGAGCCGCGGTCCACGGGAAGTAGAACGGCATCTCACCGGGGTCGTGGATCCCGGCCTCGGCGACGTCGCACAGCTCGACGATCAGCTCGTCGGTCAGGCCGCGCAGCTCCAACGGGCCCGCGACCACGCGCAGCCCCATCGGCGGGAACAGGTCGGTCGTGGTCGTCATGGCCCCATCCCACCCGCTCGCCGCGAGGAGCACAAATGGGATAGGCGCGGGCCCGGCATGGCCCGAAATGACCATGGATCGCGACCGATCCTCGCATGGTCCGTCTCCCGCGCCCTGCGCCAGACTCGCGGTCGAGACCGCGAGCGCTGAGGCGGTCCCCTGCGCCACGGCGGGCGGCCCGGCCCTGGGGGGATGGCCGCCCGTCGTGACGTCCGCACCAGCCGGCGCCGGGGCCGCAACCGGATCGCCTCCCGCAGCGTCTCCCCTGCATGACCACCGCGCCGCCCGAGCCGCTGCCACTGCCGGCGCGCCTCACCGCTCCCCCGCGCCTGACCCAGCGCCACCCGTGGCTGCTGCCCGTCGCGAAGGCCGCGCACCGCACGCGACGGCGTACGCAGTGGGTGAGGGACGGGTGGTCGGGCCGGGTCGTGTGGGCGGCGCGCCGCGACGGCGTGGACCTGCCGGTGCGGGTGAAGCAGCACGGCTCGCTGCTGCTGCGTGAGCTCGCGCCCGACCAGATGCGGCTCCAGCACAGCAAGGTGACCAACCTCCGCCTCGCGACCGGGAGGTTGGACGGCATCGTCATCGGTCCCGGCGAGACCTTCTCCTTCAACCGCGTGGTGGGCAACTGCACCCGGCGCAAGGGCTATGTCGACGGGATGCGGCTGGCCAACGGCCACGCCGAGGCCGGGGTCGGAGGTGGGATCTGCCAGCTGGCCAACCTCGTCCACTGGATGGTGCTGCACTCACCGCTGACCGTCGTGGAGCGCTCCGAGCACTCCTTCGACCCCTTCCCCGACACCGGGCGGGTGCTGCCGTGGGGCGTGGGCTGCTCGATCGTCTACAACTACGTCGACCTGGTCGTGCGCAACGACACCGCGCACCCCTTCCAGCTGAGGGCGTGGGTAGGTGACCGCTACCTCCACGGCCAGCTGCGCACCGACGTGCCGCCCGCGCACTCCTACGCCGTCGAGGCGCGCGGCGAGCAGTTCGTGCGCCGCGACGACCGGGTCTACCGGCGCAACCAGATCTGGCGGCGCGTCCTCGACCGTCGCACCGGCGCACAGGTCGGCGAGGAGCTCGTCAGGAGCAACTGCGCGCGGGTGGTCTACGAGCCCGCCCCGGAGGTCGAGGTCATCGACCTCGGCTGACGCCGCGCAGCACGACCGCGGTCGGCGTCCGCAGCACCGACAGGTCCTCGCGCGGGTCGCGGTCGTAGACCACGAAGTCCGCGGACGCGCCCTCCGTCAGACCGTCGGCCCCGAGCCACTCACGGGCGCGCCAGCTCGCCGCCCCCAGTGCCTCGTGCGGCGACATCCCGATGCGCACCAGCGCCTCGACCTCGCCCGCGATGTTGCCGTGGCGGCTGATCCCGCCCCCGTCGGAGCCGGCGTAGATCGGCACGCCCGCCTCGTGGGCAGCCATGATCGTGGCCGGCATCCGGGCGTAGAGGTCGGTCATGGTGGACGCGTAGGCCGGGAACCTCTCGGCGCCCGCCGCGGCGTGCTCGGGGAACTTGTCGAGCTGCATGACCGTCGGCACCAGACGGGTGCCGTGCTCGACCATGGCGTCGATGAGGTCCTCGGTGAGCCCGGTGCCGTGCTCGATGCAGTCGATGCCGGCCTCGATCAGCCCGGGCAGCACGCCGTGGCCGAAGCAGTGCGCCGTGACCTTCGCGCCCTCGGCGTGGGCGGCGGCGATGGCGTCGGCGAAGGCCTCTGCGGGGAAGGACGGGGCGAGGTCGCCCTCGTCGCGGGAGATCCAGTCACCGACCAGCTTGATCCAGCCGTCGCCGTTGCGGGCCTCCTGCGCGGCGTACGCCGCCAGGTCCGCGGGCTCGACCTCGTGGGCGTACCCGCGGATGTAGCGCCGCGTCGCGGCGATGTGGCGCCCGCAGCGGATCAGCCGCGGCAGGTCGTCACGGTCGTGGATCCAGCGCGTGTCGGCGGCCGATCCCGCGTCGCGGATGAGGAGCGCTCCCCCGTCGCGGTCGGCGACGGCCTGCTGCTCGGTGGCCTCGTCGTCGGTCGCGCCGAAGTCGTCGAGCCCGAGGTGGCAGTGCGCGTCGACCAGGCCCGGCACGATCCACCCCTCCGCCGCGGTGTCGGCAGCTGGCTGCGGCTCGTAGGTGATCCGGCCGTCGACGACGTAGAGGTCGCGGGGCTCGCCGTCGGGCAGGACCGGGCCGCGGAAGCGCTGGGCAGTCATGGGACCGACCCTAGCCACCGCCGCCGCTCGCTGCCGGAGCCGTCGACTCCCACAAATGGGGTACGTCCCCGGACCTGCCCGCTCGCCCCGTGGACGCGTTGCCACGATCAGCAGATGGGGAAGGGGCGTGGCTGGGTCCGCCGCAGCGGGATCTGCGTCGCCGCGGCAACCCTGGTGCTCGCGTCGGGCTGCGGCGGTGACGCCGACGCGCGCTGGTCCGCCGAACCCGCAGGACCGGAACGGCTGCCGGACTTTGCTCCCGCGCCGCCGGAGGACATCCACACCAAGCAGGTCGACGAGAGCTGGTCGGTCGAGTTCAGCTCCGCCCTGGTCAACGTCGGCTCGGGGGACTTCCACGCCACGGCGGAGAAGAACCTGGGCGGTGAGTGGACGGTCACGCAGGACATCGAGCATGCCGACGGCGGGGCCAGCCACGTCGCCAGCGAGGCCCGACCCGTGTGGGGCGGCGACGGGCACGAGCACTGGCACGTGGAGCGCTACGTGACCTACCACCTCCTCGCGCTCGACGAGCAGGGCGAGGAGGTCGGCACCGCCCGCACCGACCACAAGGTCGGGTTCTGCATCTACGACTTCGAGCACTCCGGGCTCGACCTGGGACCCGACGAGGCGGTGTACGAGCGCGAGGGCTGCGGCAGCGAGGACTCGAACCGTCTCGTGATGGGCCTCAGCCGCGGCTGGGTGGACTACTACCACTGGAACCTGCCGGGACAGAGCATCCCGGTGGACGGCCTCGACGATGGTGAGTACCGCCTCTACGCCGTCGCCGACGAGCAGGGCGTCTTCCGCGAGGAGAGCACCGAGAACAACCGGACGTGGGTCGACTTCACGCTGGCCACCGACACAGCGGGGACGCGATCGGCCCTCGTGAGCGACGTCGGTCCCCCGCCCGGTTGATCCCCGCGCGTCCCCCGTTTGGGCGAACTGCGGCCCCCCTGGATCGGCCCACCTGCCTCCCGGCGGACAGTGGGAGGTCACCGCCGGGGGGACGGTTGCGTACGGCAGGGCGCCGTGCGGATCCGAGTGAGGAGCGCAGGATGAGGAGCAGGAAGTACTGGGTGATGGGTGCCACCGCGGCACTGGTGCTGGTGAGCTCGCCCGCCGTGGCCGCCACGCTGAGCAACGGCAACGGGCAGTCGTGCGGCGACGAGATGGGCGTGTGGCACTTCGTGAACAACCAGACGGGCGGTGCCGCAGCGGGCACGCTCAACGCGACGTTCTCCGACGGGTCGGTGTGGAACGTCGCACCCTCGGCCGTGAACCAGAACGTGCAGCACTTCTACGTGGAGTCCACCGGCACGCTCGTGTCGGCCACCACCAGCCTGCCCGGCAAGCTGGTGCTGTCCGACTTCTCGTGCGAGGACGTCAAGAAGAAGTGAGTCGGTCCCGCGTGGCGCGCTGGGCCGGGACCGCGAGGTACGGGGCCGGTCCAGTGGCCATGACGGGCTGACGACCCACCGAAGCGTGTCGTGCCGCCGATGCTCGTCAGGCACCCGCACGGGTGTGGGAGGTGTGGTCCAGACCACTTACCTTCGAAGCGATGTCCGGGTGCCAGCCACCCCTGACCGGGGAGGAGACCCGGCACCGGACGACCAGGCCCCCAGCCGGTCGCGACGGGCGTCGTCTTGGGAGGAACACACGCATGACGAACAACGCACGAAGCATCTCCAGCCGCATCTCCAGTCGCATCTCAACGGCGCTCACCACCTGCGTCCTCACCCTCGTGATGGCCGTCGGCCTCACGTCGGTCGGCATCGGAGCGGCCTCCGCCGCGCCGGGCACGCCCTCGCCGAAGTCGGTCGTGGGCAAGTCCGACCAGGGGAAGATCACCAGCAAGGTCGTCGGGCGCACGTCCGAGGGCGACAAGGTGAAGGGCACCTTCACCCCGACCCGGTTCGTCGAGCGTGACGGCACGCTCTACGCCAAGGGGTTCCTCGAGGGCAAGATCGTCGAGAAGAACGGCAAGGTCACGAAGTTCAGCGGCATCAAGAAGATGCCGGTCAAGAAGATCAACGGCCAGTCGGCCACCGACGCACGTACGTCGTCGCGCGCTGCGGCCTGCGACGTGCTGAACCTCGTGCTCGGCCCGCTCGACCTCAACGTCCTGGGGCTCCAGGTCAACCTCCAGCGCGTCGTGCTCGACATCGTCGCCGTGTCGGGTGCCGGGCAGCTGCTCGGCAACCTGCTCTGCGCGGTCGCCGGGCTGCTCGACGGTGGCCTGCTCGCCGGCATCCTGGGCCAGCTCACCACCCTGCTCAACCAGATCCTCGCCGCGCTGAACCTCGGGGTCTGACCGCACCAGTCACCACCGGTGGCGCCGGCCTGGGGGGCGGCGCCACCACCCGGGACCGATCTGGTCTCAGATGCGGTCCAGCAGCCACGCGGGGCTGAGCACCTGCGCCGGCGACACGTTCGCGGCCAGCGCCCGGTCCGCGGTCACCACCGTGACCCGGGCACCCGCCTCCGCGGCGAGACGCGCCTGCTCGCGGATCTCGCGGTCGCCGTCGCGCGGAGCGTGCACCGTCGTCACGTGCGCGTCCCGTCCCGCGCGGACGCCGCCCTTGGCCTGTCCCTCGAGCACCAGCACGATCTCGTCGTACTCCGTGTCGGCGACGAGCAGGCGCTCGTGCAGGCGCCGCGCGGCCCCCGCGCGGTCCTTCCACCAGCCGTCGGGCACGGACCCGACGACGTTGGCGCCGTCGACGACCAGGGTGCTCACTTGAGGAACTGCGAGAAGTCCTTGGGCAGGTTGAGCTGCTCGGCAGCCTTCTCGTAGTCGACCTCGGCGCCGTCCGGGTTGCCGAACGGGTTGCCGGCCTTCTCGGCCGCAGCCGCCTGCTCGGCGGCCTTCTGCTGGGCGGCCTTCGCCGGGTTGCCCGAGACGCGCTTCTTGCCCTTCTTGCCCTTGGCCGGCTGCTTGCCGCCGGCACGCTTGCCGCCGCCCGGCAGTCCGGGCATCCCGGGCATCCCCGGCATGCCGCCCCCGCGAGCCATCGACTCCATCATCTTGCGCGCCTCGAAGAAGCGGTCGACGAGCTGGTTGACGTCGGAGACCTGGCGCCCGGAGCCCTTGGCGATGCGGGCGCGGCGCGAGCCGTCGATGATCTTGGGGTTCTCCCGCTCGGCGGGGGTCATCGACTGGATGATCGCCTGGATGCGGTCGATCTCGCGCTCGTCGAAGTTCTCGAGCTGGTCGCGGAACTGCCCCATGCCCGGGAGCATCCCCATGATCTTGGTCATCGAGCCGAGCTTGCGGATCTGCATCATCTGCTGGAGGAAGTCCTCCAGGGTGAAGCCGCCCTTGGTGGCGAGCTTCTCGGCCGCCTTCATCGACTGCTCGGAGTCGAAGGCCTTCTCGGCCTGCTCGATCAGGGTGAGCATGTCGCCCATGTCGAGGATGCGGGAGGCCATCCGGTCGGGGTGGAAGGTGTCGAAGTCGGTCATCTTCTCGCCGCTGGAGGCGAACATAACCGGCTTGCCGGTGATCGAGCGGATCGACAGGGCCGCACCACCGCGGGCGTCGCCGTCGAGCTTGGTGAGCACGACGCCGTCGAAGCCCACGCCGTCGAGGAAGGCCTGCGCGGTGATGACCGCGTCCTGGCCGATCATCGCGTCGACGACGAAGAGCACCTCGTCGGGCTGCACCGCGTCGCGGATGTCGGCGGCCTGCTGCATCAGGGTCTGGTCGACGCCGAGACGGCCCGCGGTGTCGATGATGACGACGTCGTGGAGCTTGCGGCGGGCCTCCTCGATCGAGGCGCGGGCGACCTCGACGGGGTCGCCGGTGCCGTTGCCCGGCGACGGCGCGAAGACCGGGACGCCGGCGCGCTCGCCGTTGACCTGGAGCTGCTGCACCGCGTTGGGGCGCTGCAGGTCGGCCGCGACCAGCATGGGGGTCTTGTCCTGCTCCTTGAGCCAGAGCGCGAGCTTGGCCGCGAGCGTCGTCTTGCCGGCACCCTGGAGGCCGGCGAGCATGATGACCGTCGGACCGGACTTGGCGTAGCGCAGCCGGCGGGTCTCGCCGCCGAGGATCGCCACGAGCTCCTCGTGGACGATCTTGATGATCTGCTGGGCCGGGTTGAGCGCCCCGCTGACCTCCTCGGAGCGGGCCCGCTCCTTCACCGCGCCGACGAACTCCTTGACGACCGGCAGGGCGACGTCGGCCTCGAGCAGCGCGATGCGGATCTCGCGCGCGGTCGCGTCGATGTCGGCCTCGGAGAGCCGCCCCTTGCCGCGCAGGTTCTTGAAGGTGTCGGCAAGGCGGTCGGAGAGTGTGGCGAACACGGTGTGGGTCAATCCCTCGCATCGATGGCTGGATCAGGGTGCTACGACGCGCAAGCCTAGCCGCCGGACCCGCCGCGTCCCGCCTCGGCGACACCCGTGCCGGGAGCCGCGCCCGGCCGCCGGGGGCTCAGCCGCCGAGCGCGGTGCGTACGGCGTGCGCGGCCGCCGCGGCGCGCTCCTCGGTGGGTCGCACCCCGCCGACCTCCTGGACGTAGAACACGTCGACCGCCTGTGGCCCGAGCGTGGAGACGTGCGCCGACGCGACGGTCAGCCCGAGCCGGGCGAGCGTGGTGAGCACCCGGTGGACCACCCCGGGGCGGTCGGAGGTGCGGATCTCCAGCACGAGCGAGGCGCGTGAGGCGTCCGGGCGCACCTCGACGATCGGCGGCAGCTCGTCGTCCGGGCGCGCCCCCAGCTCCGGGAGCCGCTGGGTGCCCTCGACGACCCGCCGGATCCGCTCCCGCACGACCGTGGCGTCGAGGTAGGCGTCAGGCACCTCCCATGCGCTCACGCCCCACTCGCCCTCGGCGTCCACCTGCGACCACGCGCGGGCGGCGTGCACGGGCACCCGCAGCGCGGCGAGGCCGCCGGCGACGTCGGCGAGCAGCCCGACCCGGTCGGCGGCGATGACGGTGACGGTCGCGCCGACCCCGTGCGGGGCGACGTCGACGGCGACGGCCGTGGCGTCACGGCGTACGGCGTCGGGCACCGGCATCGTCTCGACGGGGACGACGTGGGAGATCTCCGCCCCGAGCGCGGCGCCGGCGCGCGCGACCAGCCGGTCGACGAGCGAGGCCCGCCAGGCCGTCCAGGCGGCCGGCGACGCGGCGCGGGCGTCGGCCTCGGTGAGGGCGCGGAGCAGCTCGAGGCTGGCGCCGTCGGGCACGTGGGTCAGGAGCTCGGCGGTGGTCGCCGGGTCGTCGGGATCGCGGGTGGTGGCGAGGGTGGCCAGCAGCAGGTGCCAGCGCACGAGGGAGGCGACCACCTCGGCATCGAGGTCGGTGAAGCCCATCCGGGCCACGATCTTGCGGGCCAGCGGCTCGCCCGCGACGGAGTGGTCGTGCAGCGAGCCCTTGCCGATGTCGTGGAGCAGCGCCGCGACCAGCAGCAGGTCGGGTCGGCGTACGCCCCGGATCAGCGCACCGGCCTCCGCGCAGGTCTCCACGACGTGGCGGTCGACGGTGAAGCGGTGGATCGCCGAGGCGTGCGGCAGCAGCCGGATCTGCTCCCACTCGGGCAGGAAGGTCTCGATGCCGTCGATCTCGTCGAGGGTCTCCCAGACCGGCAGCAGGCCGTCGCCGCTGGCGAGCAGACGCACCAGGGCGTCGCGGGCGGGGGCCGGCCACGGGACGGGCAGCTCGGCGCCCTCGCGGACCAGGCGGGCCGCGGTCGAGGGCGCCAGCACGAGGTCGCGCCCAGCGGCCTCTGCGGCGGCGCGCAGCAGCAGGGTCGGGTCGTCGGAGGGACGGGTGCCCGCATCGAGGACCACCTCGCCGCGCGAGACGGCGATGCCGGGCGCGATGCGCTCGAGGGCAGGGGTACGCCGTCCCTTCTCCCCCGTGGTGCGGGTCATCACCGCGTCCGTACGCCGCCAGGCCAGGCGGGAGAGGTGCGCGATCCGGCGTCCGAGCGAGCGCACGTGGCGCTGCGCCGCACCGGCGTCGGCGAGCCCGAGCCGCTGCGCGAGCGGGCCCCACATCTCGGGGGCGATCCGGTCACTGGGACGTCCGGCGAGGTCGTGGACCTCGTCGCGCACGTCGAGCAGCATCTGGCGCGCTGCCTCGAGCGCGGGGGTCGAGGCGTCGACGAGCCAGCTCGCCTCGATCGCCTTGAGGACGCCTGCGTCGCGCAGCCCGCCCTCGGACTCCTTCACGTCGGGCACCGACGCGTGGGCGAGCTCGCCGGTCACGTCGTGGCGCTTGTGGGTCATCGCCTTGAGCTCCGGCAGGCGGGTCCGGGCCTGCCTGCGCCAGTCGGCGAGCATCGTGGTGCGCAGGCGCAGGCTGAGACCCGGGTCGCCGGCGAGGTGCCGGGCGTCCAGCAGGCCCAGCGCGACGCGCAGGTCGGTGGCCGCCTCGACCACCTCGCCCATCGAGCGCACCGAGTGGTCGAGCCGACGTCCGGAGTCCCAGAGGGGGTACCAGAGCGTGCTGCCGAGCTCACCGAGATCGACCCCGTCGTCGTGGACGAGCACCACGTCGAGGTCGGAGTGCGGGGCGAGCTCACCGCGGCCGTAGCCCCCGACCGCGACCAGGGCCACCCCGGTGACGGGCCCTGCGGAGGCAGCGTATGCCTCCCTGCAGAGCTCGTCGGCCGAGGTGGCCCTGGTCTGTCGCTGCGCTGCGGTCACTGCTGCGATCCCGAGACGGTCGCCATCAGAGTGCGGACGCGTCCTGCTCGCCGGTGCGCACGCGCACCACGGTGTCGACCGGGCTGACCCAGACCTTGCCGTCGCCGATGCGACCGGTCTGCGCGGTCTTGACCACGATGCCCACCACGTCGTCGGCGTCGGCGTCGTCGACCACGATCTCGATGCGGATCTTGGGCACCAGCGCGATGTCGTACTCCGCGCCGCGGTAGACCTCGGTGTGGCCCTTCTGGCGGCCGTAGCCGCTCACCTCGGAGACCGTCATGCCGGCGACCCCGAAGGTCTCGAGCGCCTCGCGGACGTCCTCCCACTTGTGCGGCTTGATGACCGCGGTCACGAGCTTCATGCGCTGGCTCCTTCAGCCTTGGTGGTGACAGGGGCGGTGGACGCGGCGAGGACGCTGCCGCCGCCGCTGGTGCCGCTGTGCAGGTCGTACGCCGACTCGCCGTGGGCGACGAGGTCGATGCCGTTGACCTCGTCCTCCTCGTCGAGGCGCAGGCCGATCGTGTACTTGATGGCCAGCGCGATCACGGCGGTGAGGATGCCGGAGTAGATGACCGCGACGACCACACCCAGGGCCTGGTCGCCGAGCGAGCCGAACCCGCCGCCGTAGATCAGGCCGTCGACTCCGCCGGCGCCCTCGGACGTCGAGAACACGCCGATCAGCACGGTGCCGATGATGCCACCGACCAGGTGGACGCCGACCACGTCGAGCGAGTCGTCGTAGCCGAGCTTGTACTTCAGGCCCACGGCCCAGGCGCAGACCGCGCCGGCGATGGCGCCGATGGCGACCGCACCGGACAGGTTGACCGCGCCCGTGGCCGGGGTGATGGCCACGAGGCCGGCGACGATGCCGGACGCAGCGCCCAGCGAGGTGGCCTTCTTGTGGATCAGGCGCTCGACGGCCAGCCAGCCGAGGATGGCTGCCATCGTGGCGAGCGTGGTGGTGGCGAACGTGCGACCGGTCTCGAGCGGGAACTGCGTCTCCGGGTCGTCGCCGAAGACGATCGAGCCCACGTTGAAGCCGTACCAGCCCATCCACAGCAGGCCCGCGCCGAGCATGGTGAGCGTCAGGTTGTGCGGACGCATCTGCTCGCGCGGCCAGCCGATGCGCTTGCCGAGCAGCAGCACGAGCACGAGGGCCGCGACGCCGGCGTTGATGTGGACGGCGGTGCCGCCCGCGTAGTCCTGCGCACCGATGCGGCCGCAGATGAGGGAGTCCTCGGTGCAGCTGAAGACCATGTGGGCCATCGGGAAGTAGACGATGACCGCCCACAGCGGCACGAACAGCACCCAGGCCGAGAACTTCATCCGGTCGGCGACGGCGCCGCTGATGAGCGCAGCGGTGATGATCGCGAAGGTCATCTGGAACATCACGAAGATGTAGTCACCGGTCGAGACGCCGTCGAGCCAGAGCAGCTCGAAGGGGTTGGCGAAGAACGTGCCGTCCCCGCCGAAGCCCATCGACCAGCCGACAGCGACGTACAGGATGCCGACGATCGCCGCGGCGACGTAGGACATCATCATCATGTTGAGCACGGACTTCGACCGTGACATGCCGCCGTAGAACAGGGCCAGGGCGGGCACCGTCATCATCAGGACGAAGGCAGTCGCCACCAGCATGAAGGCGTAATAGCCGTCCACAGAACCTCCAGGAAACGAACAGGGTGTGGGCCCAATGGCTCATGACGCCGCTGTCATGCCGGGGCCCACGCGATGGTCCGCAGCCTGCTGGGAGGAGGTTTCACCCGGCCGCGACGGATGTTGCGGGCAGGCAACGGAATCGCACCTCGTGTTACAGGTGTGTGAACGGACCGGGCTCCGGTGCCGCCTTGTTAGTGTTCGGCCGTGTCCAGACTGGCCGTGATGGCGCACTACGACGTCGCCGGGGAGCTGCGACCGCACGTGCGTGGGCAGGTGGAGGCACTCGCCGCCTCGGTCGACACGCTGCTGGTCTGCACGACCGCCCAGCTGCAGGAGTCCGCCCGCGCCTGGCTGAGCGAGCGCGCGGTGCTGGTGGAGCGGGCCAACTACGGCTACGACTTCTTCAGCTACAAGGTCGGCCTCGACGCCGCCGGCGACCTGACGGCGTACGACGAGGTGGTGGTCTGCAACGACACCTACGTCTTCGCCCTGGACTCCTACGACCGCGTCTTCGAGGAGATGGCGACCCGGCCGTGCGACTTCTGGGGCCTCACCGGCGCCGAGCGCGTCGCGCCGCACATCCAGTCCTTCTTCATCGCCTTCCGCCCCTGGGTGGTCGCCTCGCGCGCCTTCACCACGTTCTGGGAGGAGATGGAGCCGATCTCCAAGCGGCGCCAGGTCATCCGCCGCTACGAGGTCGGCATGTCGCGGCGGCTGTACGACGCCGGGTTCGTCTCCGACACCTACTTCGTCGAGACGCCCGAGGACCGGCGCATCGCCCGCGAGCGGATGCGGTGGTGGGCCGCGCACCGCTCCCACTTCCCCCGCACGCGCGCGGAGGTGCGCGAGTGGCGCGAGCGCGCCAACGAGCCGTGGAACCCGGCCCGCAGCCTGGCCGACCGCGTCCTCGACAACGCCCGCCTGCCCTACGTCAAGATCGACACCCTGCGCTACGACCCCTACAACCTCGACGCCGACCGGCTCCTCGAGCTGTGCGAGCGCCGCTTCCCCGAGCGCTTCGCGGGCGTGCGCGAGTTCCTCGAGGAGACCGCCCAGCACTACCCGCTCCGCGACACCGAGCGGTTGCTGCCGACGCCGCTGGCGCTCGAGCCGCTCTTCCCGCGCGTGAGGTACTCAGATGCGCGGTGATCGTCGCCGCGCGGGGCAGGTGAGGTTCGACGACGCCGCGCAGGTCATGGTCGACGCCGGGCTCGTCGACGTCGACTACGTCGCCGCGCAGCTCGGCACCCCCTTCGACTCACCGGTGGAGGCCGCGCGAGCGGTCGTCGAGGCCGGGGACGTCTCCCCGCACCCGCTCTTCGAGGCGCAGTGGATCGGCCGGCGCCGCTCCTGGCAGCGACTGGGCCAGCACCCGGCGCTCTGGTACGTCGCCGAGCGCCGGCGCCGCAACCGGATCGCCCCCCACCCGCTGGTCGACCCACGGATCATCTTCGCCGCCCACCCCGAGGCGCGGCACCACCCCTACGGCGCGCTGTCCTACTGGTTGTCGGTGTCCGGACCGGGGACCCCCCTGCCGACGCGCATCCTGCCCAAGCGGGTCTCGTGGAGCACCTACCGTGCCGCCGCCATCGAGGCCGCTGCCGGCTGGCGCGAGGAGGTCGTGGTGCAGCGACCCGAGCTCGTCGGCCCCACGCCCGCCCTCACGCCCGGCGCGGGCTCCTCCCCCGCCGTGACGGTCGTGATGGCCACCCAGGACGCCGGCCCGCTCGTCCACCGCACGGTCGAGTCGCTCCAGGCGCAGACCTTCGTCGACTGGCACCTCGTCGCCGTGGACCGAGGCTCGGTGGACGACACCGCAGCCGTCCTCCACGGCATGGCGGCCTTCGACGACCGCATCACGCTCGTGCGCGAGTCGCGCTGCGGCGAGGCCCGCGCGCTCAACGTCGCCCTCGAGCACGGCACGGCCGACCACGTGGCGTTCCTCGCGCTGGGCCGTGAGTGGCTGCCGGAGATGCTCGGAGACCTGCTCGCGCACGCCCAGCAGACCGGCGCCGGGTGCGTCCTGGCCGGGATCGGCGCCGTGGGCCGCTCGCGCCACGAGCTGCTCGGCGGTCGCCCGGTGGACCTGACCACCGCGCTGCTGCGTCGCGACGCGGTCAAGGACGTGGGTGGCTTCGACGAGTCCCTCGGAGGCGCGGTCGAGCGCGACCTGCTCCTGCGCCTGACGCGCACGAGCGAGCCGGTGGCGGTCGACGTACCCGTCCTGCGTCGGCCCGAGCCGGTCCCGGTAGGCCACGGCGACGACTGGGGCTCGGTGGTGCTCGAGCGCCAGCTGGTGGACTGGGAGGCGGCCGAGGCCCGCGAGACCTCCGAGGGCCTGGTCAGCCACGTCATGCCCGTGGGGGCCGAGCCGCGACGCACCGTCGAGTGGCTGGGATCGGTGCCGCGCGAGGGTGCCGAGCTGATCCTCGTCGGGGTCCGGCTGCGCCGCGCCCACCACGTGCTGGCGGCCTCGATCGCCTCGATCATCTCCGGCGCGCGCTTCGTGTCGGTGCCCGCGGCGGTCTCGATGTCGGCCGCCACCAACGTCGGTCTCGCGCAGGCGACGGGCAGCACGGTGCTGCTGGTCCGGCCCGAGGCGATGCCGCCACGACAGCCGATCGCCCAACGCCTGGCCGACGTGCTCCGCGAGGAGGACGTCGCGGTGGCCCAGCCACTGGTCGTGGACCTCGACGGGGTGGTGCTGAGCGCCGGCGCGAGGTTCGGCGCGGACAACCCCCACCCCGAGCTCTTCCTCGCGGGACTGCCCTCCAGCGACGCCGTACGCATCGGGCAGAGCCCCCTCGCCGCCCCCGCCGCCCCGGTGGTGGGGCTGCGCACGAGCACGGCACTCACGCTGCGCGGTCTCGACGCGCGCTTCCACTCCGTGCTCGCCGAGACCGACCTCGGGCTGCGGGCCGAGCAGGCCGGGCTCGGTCACGCCGTGGTCGTGCCCGACACCGTCATCACCTCGCGCACGGCGTACGCCGGGCCCGAGGAGCTCATCGGCGCGCTGTCGTCACTGCGCCCGACCACGCAGGCGGCGCCCGCCCCACCCGACCGCGCGACCGAGCTGCTGATGCGCGCCGGGCTGGAGGTCACCGACGAGCGCCAGCGCCGGGTCTCGGCCGTCCCCGAGGACCGCAACGCCCCTGCCGTGCTGGTGCCGCAGCTGGTCGTGCGCTCGCTCGACGGCATCCACGAGTCTCCGCCGCGGCTGCGCTGGGCCGTCGACATCGCCTCGCCAGCCGCGCCGCGCGGCGACCGCTGGGGCGACACCTACTTCGCCCGCTCGCTCGCCGACGCGCTCGAGCGACGCGGCCAGCACGTCGCCATCGACCGGCGCGACGCGCGCGAGCGCGACTCACGCGACCACGACGACGTGCTGCTGGTCCTGCGCGGGCTCGACCGAGTCACCCCCAGGCCCGGGCTGCTCAACGTCGAGTGGATCATCAGCCACCCCGACATGATCGACCCGGACGAGGTCGCGGCGTTCGACCTGGTCTACGCCGCCAGCACCAGCTGGTCGGAGCGGATGACGCGCGCCTGGGGCACGCGGATCGAGCCGCTGCTCCAGTGCACCGACACCCGCTGGTTCCACCCCGACCGCGCCGAGCCCGACACCGGTCCCGCGCTGCTCTTCGTCGGCAACTCGCGTGGCGTCTACCGCTACGCCGTCCGCAGCGCGCTCGCGATCGGTGCCGATCTCACCCTCCACGGGAACGACTGGACCGAGTTCGTCGAGCGCGAGCAGATCGCCTCCGGTGGCGTGGCCAACGAGGAGGTCGGTGCGCTCTACGCCTCGGCCGGCGTCGTGCTCAACGACCACCACCTCGACATGCGTCGTGACAGCTTCGCCTCCAACCGGCTCTTCGACGCCGCGGCCTGCGGTGCGCGGATCGTCAGCGACCGCATCGACGGCCTGGAGGAGACCTTCTCCGGGCTCGTGGTCCCCTTCGACAACGAGCACGAGCTGGCCCGCCTGGTGCAGCCGCCGTACGACGCCTTCCCCGACGACGAGACCCGGCGCCGGATCGCCACCCGGATCATCGCCGAGCACAGCTTCGACAAGCGCGCCGAGACGCTCATCGACGACGCGGTGCGCGCGATCCTGGCCCGCCGCTAGCCGACCCGGCTGGTCTGCACACCGACAGGGTTCGACCCGGCGCATCAGCACGCACGGGGGCGTCGAGTCGGCGCATCAGCACGCTGATGTCGTGTCGAGTCGGCGCATCAGCACGCTGATGTCGTGTCGAGTCGGCGCATCAGCACGCCGATGTCGTGTCGAGCCGACGCATCAGCACGTGCACACGCGCCCACTCGACCCATCAGCGCGTGCACACGCGCCCACTCGACCCACCAGCGCGTGCACACGCGCCCACTCGACCCACCAGCGCGTGCACACGCGCCCACTCGACCCGTCAGCGCGTGCACACGCGCCCACTCGAGAGGTCAGCCGAGGAGCGCGTCGACGAACGCCGCGGCGTCGAAGGGCGCCATGTCGTCGGCACCCTCACCAAGGCCGACGAGCTTGACCGGCACGCCGAGCTCCCGCTGGACCTGCACCACGATGCCGCCCTTCGCGGAGCCGTCGAGCTTGGTCAGCACGATGCCCGTGACGTCGACGATCTCGCTGAAGACGCGGGCCTGGATGAGGCCGTTCTGGCCGGTGGTGGCGTCGAGGACGAGCAGCACCTCGGTGACGGGGGCCTGCTTCTCGATGACGCGCTTGACCTTGCCGAGCTCGTCCATCAGCCCGGCCTTGTTCTGGAGTCGGCCCGCGGTGTCGACCAGCACCGTGTCGACGCCGTGGTCGACGCCGTGCTTGACCGCGTCGAAGGCCACGCTCGCGGGGTCGCCGCCCTCGGGGCCACGGACGACCTCGACGCCGACGCGCTCGCCCCACGTGGCGAGCTGGTCGACCGCAGCGGCGCGGAAGGTGTCGGCCGCGCCCAGCGTGACGGTGAGGTCCTCGGCGACGAGGATGCGGGCGATCTTGCCGACGGTGGTGGTCTTGCCGGCGCCGTTGACGCCGACGACGAGCACCACGCCCGGCTTGCCGTCGGTGCCGGTGACCTGGACACGACGGTCCATGTCGGTGCCGACGAGCTCGATGAGCTCCTCGCGCAGCACCGTGCGTGGGTCGGGCGCCTGCCCGCCCTCCACGCGGAGTCGCTCACGCAGCCGCTCCACCAGTGCCTGCGTGGGTGCGACGCCGATGTCGGCGGTGAGGAGGGTGTCCTCGATCGCCTCCCAGGTGTCCTCGTCGAGGCGGTCGCGGCTGAGCAGGGCCAGCAGACCCTTGCCCAGGCCGCCCTGCGAGCGGGAGAGGCGCTGGCGCAGGCGCACGATGCGCGATGCCGTGCCCTCGGGCCTCTCCAGCGCGGGCGGCGCCTCGACGGCCGGCTCCGCCGTGTCGACCGCGGGCTCCGGCGGCGCCTCGGTGGCGACCTCGCCCTCGTTCGGCGGCGGCGGCGCGATGACATCGGTGCCGCCCGCCGGCGGCTCGACGCGGCGGCGTCGACCCGCGGTCAGCAGGCCGGCGAGCGTCAGCACGCCGACGACCGCGATGGCGATGATCAGATAGAGCCATTCACCCAGGGCACCCATGGGGCCAATCCAATCAGAGGTGGGCCACGCGCCGAAGTCGGGTGAGCACCGTGGGCTCGTGCGGGGCCGGCACCTGGTCGAGCCGGGCGCGCAGCCCGTCGCGTTCGTCCGCAAGCCGGTCGCCGCGGGCCCGGGCCCGCTCGAGCTGCTCGCGCGTGCGCCCCAGCTCGCCCAGGACCGCGTCGAACGCCGCCGACAGGCCCGAGGTGCCGCACGCCGTCATCGGTGACGCCGCACCCTTGCCGGGCCGGGCGATCCACACGACCTCGTGCGGCATCAGGTGGAACCACTCGACCGCCGCCTCACCGAGCAGCGCGGGCGGGGTGACCCGCAGGGTCGCCAGTCCAGCCTGCGAGAACCGCTCGTCGACGTCGTCGCCGTACCACCGCACGTGGTCGGCCTGGCCGAAGCGGCGCAGGCACTCCTCCGGCGATGCGGTCGGGTCCTCGTCGGTGGCCACGCCCGTCCTGAGCGGCACCTCGAGCAGCGCGATCCCGCGCGGACTGAGCACGCGGGCGATCTCGGCCATGGCCGCGCGGTCGTCGGGCACGTGCTCGAGGACGTGGTAGCAGACCAGGAGGTCCACGGAGGCGTCGCGCAGCGGCAGCGCAGTCAGGCAGGCGAGCGCGTCGACGTCGCGCTTGTCGTGGCCGAGGTCGAGGCGCACCCGCCTGCGGGCGCCCAGCCGGTCGATCAGCGGCGTGGACTGCCGGGACGGAGCGATCTCCACCACCGTGTCGAGGTCGCGCAGGTCGGGTCCGAGCGCACCGAGGAGCAGCGAGAGGAACCGGTGCCGCTCCAGGCTCCCGCACCGCGGGCACTTGGCGTGCGGTCGTCCGTTGGGACCCGGGCGGAACTCGCGGGACACCTTGGCCCCGCAGGCCGCGCAGTAGGCCCGGTGCTGGTCGTGGCGTGAGCCGGTCACGCCTTGCACGCTAGCCCTCGACGGCGCCGGAGTGGCGTGCCACGCCGAGCCGGGCGGAGGAGTCGTTCAGACGCTCAGACGCGCGACTCGGAGTCCTCGAGGGTCGGCAGGGAGTCGACACCCTTGCGCATCGCGTCGCCCAGCTGCGGGACGACCGGCATCTGCGCACCCCGGTGGGGATAGGCGACGTAGACGGCCACGGCGGCGGCGACAAGCACGCCGAGGGTCATCATCAGGATGATCGCGAGCACGGGTTCCTCCGAGGTGGTCCGGTCAGGTCGTGCCCAACATGACACACCGCGCAGCGGCTGCTCGCATCGCCGTCCGCCACCGGCGCGTCGGGGTGGTGACCGTCACCCCTCCGGAGGTGCGTCGGGTCGCAGCAGGCGTACGACGGCGTCGCGGACGACGTCCGGGATCGGTGTCACCGGCCGGTCGCCGGCGCCGCGGGAGTTGTCGACGTAGACGTGGACGAAGCGCCCCTCGGCCGCCGCCTGCTCCGAGCTGCCCTGGAACAGGCCGATGCGGTAGACCACCGAGCTCGTCCCCACCTTGTCGGCGACCAGGCCCATCTCGATCGGCTCGGGGAAGCCGATCTCGCGGAAGTAGCGGCAGCCCGTCTCGGCCACCACGCCGATCTGCGGCAGCGCCCGGACGTCGACACCGGTCGCGTCGTAGAGGTAGGCGTTGACGGCCGTGTCGAAGAGCTCGTAGTAGGTCGCGTTGTTGAGGTGGCCGTAGGCGTCGTCGTCGCGCCAGCGGGTCGTGGCGGTGCGCCACACGGCGTACGACTCGCGCGTGGGCACGCGCCGCTGGCCCTGGTCACCCGTCGCCTGGCTCATGCGCGGAACCCTAGCGAGCGGGTCGACCCGCGACGCGAGCCGGACGGCGCAACCCGGCGGCAGCGACCTGCTCCCCCGCCACCCACACGTCCGCCACGTCCGGGTCGCCGGCGAGCGCGAAGATCTTGCCCAGCGCCTCGGCGGGCGACCCGACGTGCCGCAGCCCGATGTCGAGCGCGGTGCCCCCGCGTGGTCGTACGCAGATCGCGTCGAACTGCCGTCCGACCGACAGGTCGCCCACCTGGTCGTCGAGGCCGAGCGCGCGGGCGCCGCCCCGGGTGGCGAGCCAGAGCAGCTGCGCCGCGGACAGCGCCACCCCCTCGGCACCGAGCAGGCCCTGCACGAAGCACGCCTGCAGGCCCTCCTTGAACATCGAGAAGCCGGTGCCGGCGCCGACGTCCGAGCCGAGCGCCACGGTGACGCCGTGGTCCAGGTGCCGGCGCATCGGGAACAACCCGGAGCCCAGGGCGGAGTTGGACGAGGGGCAGTGCGCCACGGCGCTGCCGGCCCCGGCGAGCACGGCGAGCTCCGCGTCGCTGGCGTGGACGTTGTGGGCGAGCACCGACCGGGGCCCCAGGAGGCCGTGGCGGTCGTAGGTGTCGACGTAGTGCTCGGCGCTGCGGAAGAGGCGTCCGACCTCGGCCACCTCGGCGGGGTTCTCGTTGACGTGGGAGGTGAACCACGCGTCGGGCACCGAGGCCGCGGCCTCCGCGCAGGCGTCGAGCATGGCGTCGGAGGCGGAGTAGGAGAAGCGCGGCGTGACGGCGTAGCGCGCCCGGCCCACCCCGTGCCAGCGCGCCGCGAGCATCGCCTGGTCGGCCGCCGCGCGGCGCGGGTCGACGAGCAGCGGCTCCGGCAGGCCGCGGTCGGAGACCACGAGGCCGCTGGTGATCCGCAGGCCGTAGTGCGCCGCCTCGGTGAACAGCGCGTCGACGGCGGCCGGGAAGTGCGAGCCGAAGACGAGCGCCGTCGTGGTGCCGGCCGCGACGAGCGAGCCGACGAACTCGGTGGCCACCTCCGCGGCGTAGGCGGGGTCGGCCAGCCGTTGCTCCTCGGGCAGCGCACAGCGCTCGAGCCACTCCAGCAGCGGCATTCCGAGGGCGCCGATCACCCGCACCTGCGGGTAGTGCACGTGGGTGTCGACCAGGCCGGGGAGCAGCCACCCGTCGCGCAGGTCGATCACGGCCTCGTCGGGATGCGCCGCGTGCACCACGCCGAAGTCGTCGCGCTCGGTGATCGTGCCGTCCTCCACCACGATCCCGACGTCCTCACCGGCCCGGAGGTGGGACGGGTCGCGGGGGTCGCCGACGAACGGGTCCTCCGGCGTGTCGAGCACCCGGGCCCGGAAGAGGGTCACGTCGTGACCGCCGCTCCGTGCCCGTCGGGCCGGCCGTCCGCGTCGGCGTACGCCGCCCCGGCGAGCCCGAGCACGTCGGCGGCCACGCCGAGGGCGATCACGGCTGGCTCCTTGCCAGGACTCGGGGTCCCGATCGGGCACCGGACCCGCGCGACGACGTCGGGCGGGTGTCCCTCCTCGCGCAGCGCCTTGGCGAACCTGCGGGCCTTCGCGGCCGAGCCGATGACGCCGATCGAGGCCAGGTGGCCGGGACCGGTGCGCAGCGCCGCGTCGCACACCGCGAGGTCCTCGGCGTGGTCGTGGCTCATGACCAGCAGGTGCGTGCCGGCGGGCACCATCCCGAGCGCCACCTCGGGCAGCGGCGCGTGGTGCAGGTGCACCGCGGCCTCGGCGTCCGCGAGCGCCGGGTGGTCGCGTACGGCGTCCACGTGGGCGGCACGCGAGTCGACCAGGTGCAGGTCGATGTCGTGGCGCGACAGCAGCCGGGCGAGCTCGAGACCCACGTGTCCGAGGCCGACCAGCGCGACCGAGGCCACGACCGGGAGCGGTTCGAGGAGGACCTCGACCTCGCCGCCGCAGCACTGGCGGCCGTGGTCGGTGCGGGCTCGCTCGTGCAGGTCGAAGGTGCACCGCTCCACCGCCGTCGAGCCGGCGGCCAAGAGCGCCCGGGCCCGGTCGAGGACGGTCGCCTCGAGGTTCCCGCCACCGACCGAGCCCCACGTCCGGTCCGGCCCGACGACCATGCGCGCGCCAGGGTCGCGTGGGGCGTGCCCGCGCACCGCGACGACGGTCACCAGCACCCCGGGCAGCCGCTGCTCGCGCAGTGCCGTGACGGCGCGGATCCAGGACATCAGGCCTCCACCGAGGGCTCGGGGCCGGCGGATGCCGGCGCGGGGGCAAGCAGGTCGCGCTGGACCTGCTCGGAGCGCGGGTGCAGCGCCGGCTCGTCGGGACCGGGCTGGTCCGGCACGACACCGGTCCCGCCCCGCACCAGCCGGGCGCGCTCGGGGTCACCGGACCGGGCGTCCTCCACGGCCCAGAACACCGCCTCCGGAGTCGCGGGAGACGCCAGGTCGACCGAGGTCCCGGCGCCACCGTCGGGGGCGAAGGCCGCGGCTGCGGCCCGCAACGCCTCGCGCACCGCGAACGCCAGCATCACGGGCGGCTCCCCCACGGCCTTGGAACCGTAGACCGCGCCGTCCTCGTGGGCGTGCTGGAGCAGGGAGACCCGGAAGTCGCCCGGCATCTCGGAGAACGAGGGCAGCTTGTAGGTCGAGGCGGCCTGCGTGGCCAGCCGGCCGCGCGGCGGGCCTGCGGAGGTGTCCCAGCGCAGGTCCTCCAGCGTCAGCCACCCCGCCCCCTGGACGAAGCCGCCCTCGACCTGGCCGAGGTCGACCAGCGGCGACAGCGAGTCCCCGACGTCGTGGACGATGTCGACGCGCCGGGTGTGGTGGGCACCGGTGAAGCCGTCGACCTCGACCTCGGCGGCGCAGACGCCGTAGGCGAAGTACTTGAACGGGTGCCCGCGCATGGCGGTGGAGTCCCAGTGGAGTCCCTCGGTGCGGTAGAAGCCCGCCGCCCAGAGCTGCACCCGCGCGAAGTAGGCCGCCTGGACCAGGTCGCGCCACGGCAGGCCGCGGCCGGCGTCGACCTCGGCCAGGCGGCGCAGGATCTGCTCGCAGGCGTCCTTGACGGCCCCGCCGTTGAGGTCGGCCCCTGCGCTCGCGGCGGTCGCGGAGGTGTTGGGCACCTTGTCCGTGCGGGTCGGGGCCAGGCGCACCAGCTCGAGCGGTACGCCCAGAGCGGTCGCGGCCACCTGGAGCATCTTGGTGTGCAGGCCCTGGCCCATCTCGGTGCCGCCGTGGTTCACCAGCACCGACCCGTCCTTGTAGACGTGGACGAGGGCGCCGCCCTGGTTGAAGGCGGTGAAGTTGAAGGAGATGCCGAACTTCACCGGCGTGAGCGCCAGCGCCCGCTTGGTGTGCGCGTGCGCGGCGTTGAAGGCCGCGACCTCCTCGAGGCGTCGTTCGACGTCCGCCTCGTCCTGGAGCTGCTGCCACGCAGCGGCCAGCCGCTCGGCGTGCCGGACCGGCTGGCCGTACGGCGTCTCCTGGCCGTCGACGTAGAAGCTGCGGCGACGCACCTCGCGCGCGTCGAGCCCGACCAGCGGCGCACACCGTCCGATGACGTCCTCGACGACCAGCATCCCCTGCGGGCCGCCGAAGCCGCGGAACGCGGTCTGGGAGGTCTTGTGGGTGTGGGCCACGCGGCCGTGGAGGCGTACGTGCGGCAGCCAGTAGGCGTTGTCGACGTGGCACAGCGCCCTGGCCAGGACCGGCTCGGACAGGTCGAGGCTCCACCCGCCGTCGGAGGTGAGGGTGGCGTCGAGGGCGAGCAGCCGGCCCTCGGCGTCGAATCCCGCGCGCCACTCGGCGTGGAAGCCGTGGCGCTTGCCGGTCATCGTCACGTCCTGCTGGCGGGTGAGCCGGAGCCGCACGGGACGCCCGGTCAGCACGGCCCCGAGGGCGGCGACGGCCGCATAGCCGTGCGGCTGCATCTCCTTGCCGCCGAACCCGCCGCCCATCCGCAGGCACTGGACGGTGACCTCGTGGCTGCGCAGCCCCAGGACGTGCGCGACGATCTCCTGCGTCTCGGTCGGGTGCTGGGTGCTGCACTGGACGAACACCTGCCCGGCCTCGTCGACGACGGCCAGGGAGGCGTGCGTCTCGAGGTAGAAGTGCTCCTGCCCGGCCATCTCGGTGACGCCGCTGAACACGTGGGCCGCCTCCGCGAAGCCGCGCTCGACGTCACCGCGCTCCACCGTGGGCCGGCCACCCTGGTAGGAGCCCGCCTCGATCGCCTCGGCGAGGGTCAGCACCGCGGGCAGCGGCTCGTAGTCGACCACCACCGCGGCCGCGCCGAGCCGCGCTGCCTCCAGGGTCTCCCCCAGCACCCAGGCCACGGCCTGGCCGTGGAACATCACGGTGTCGGGGAACAGCGGCTCGTCGTGCTTGACGCCCGAGTCGTTGGTGCCGGGGACGTCGGCTGCGGTGAGCACGCGCTCCACACCGGGCACGGCCAGCGCCGGGGTCGCGTCGAGTCGGAGCACCCGCGCGTGCGCGTGGGGTGCGGGCACGGGGTGGGCGTGGAGCACGTCGGAACGTGTCGCCACCAGGTCGTCGGTGTAGAGCGCGTGGCCCGTGACGTGCAGGCCGGCACTCTCGTGCGGCAGCGCGCGGCCGACGACGACGCCCTCGTCGGGACGGCGGGACAGCTCGCTCATCGTCCGTCTCCTCCGCCCGCGGTGGTGGGACCTGGCTCCCGCGACTCCGCCCACAGGCGCCGCAGTGCATTGCCCAGCATGGCGCTGCGGTAGTCGGCGCTGGCGCGCTGGTCGCTCAGTGGGGTGCCCTCCCCGCGCAGCACGCCGGCGGCGTGCTCGACGGTCTCCTCGGTCCAGGGACGGCCCTCGAGCGCCTGCTCGGTGGCCAGGGCGCGCAAGGGCACGGCCGCCACGCCGCCGAGACCGATCCGGGCGCGTCGTACGACGCGGGTGCCGTCGTCGTCCGGGCCGAGGTCCAGGGCGAACGCCACCGCGACCGAGGAGATGTCGTCGAAGCGGCGCTTGGCGATCTTGTGGAACGCCGTCGCCGAGGCCGACGCGGTGGGCAGCGGCACCCGGACGGCGCGGATCAGCTCGCCGGGTCGGCGTACGGTCTCGCGGTAGCCGGTGAAGTAGTCGGCCAGCGCGACCTCGCGCTCCCCGTCGGCGTGGGCCAGCACCAGGGAGGCCTCCAGCGCCAGCAGCACAGGCGCGGCGTCGCCGATGGGCGAGGCGGTGCCGAGGTTGCCGCCGAGCGTCGCGGCGTTGCGGATCAACCGGGAGGCGAACTGCGGCACGAGCGCGTCGAGCAGCGGGACACGGCCGGCCAGTCGCTCCTCGACCTCGGTGAGGGTGAGTGCGGCTCCGATCTCGACGGCGTGGTCGGTGACCTCGAACGCGCGCAGCTCGGCCAACCGGTCGATGCCGACGACCAGGCGGTCGCGGCGGCCCCGCAGGTTCACCTCGACGCCGTGGTCGGTCGCCCCGGCCACTGGGACGGCCGTGGGATCGCCGGTGAGCAGGTCGAGGGCCTCGCCGAGCGAGGTGGGGCGCACGTAGCGGCCGCTGTCGTCGGACGCGTCGGTGGCCACCGGTCCCGGGGCCGGTGCCGCGCGGCGCCCGGCGAGCGGGTCGTCGAGCGACGGCTCCCCGAGGGCGTACGCCGCGTCGCGGATGGGGCGGTAGCCGGTGCAGCGGCACAGGTTGCCCGAGAGGGCGTGCAGGTCGAAGCCGTTGGGCCCGTGCTCCTCCTGGGGCTCCTGGCCCTCGTCGACGGGCGCGCGATCGGCGCGGTAGAACTCCGCGGCCATGCTGCACACGAATCCGGGCGTGCAGTAGCCGCACTGCGAGCCGCCACGCTCGGCCATCTCGCGCTGGACGGGGTGCAGCGCCGCCGGTGACCCCAGGCCCTCGGCCGTGACGACCTCTTGACCGGCCAGCGCGACGCTCGCCGGCAGGCAGGAGTTGAGGGCCGTCCAGGTCGCTCCGTCACCGTCGGTAGTGGGGCGGGCGACGAGGACGGCGCACGCACCGCACTCACCCTCGGCGCACCCCTCCTTGGCACCCGTCAGGCCCAGGCCGCGCAGGTAGTCGAGCAGGTTGACGTGCGGCCGGGCTGGCAGCGCGCGCCGCCGGCCGTTCACGTGCATCTCCATCGTCACAGGCTAGGTGCTCCTTCGGCTGGACCCGGCTGGTCGGAACGGATCGCGGGCGGGTGGACGGGCGGCCGACTCACTCGACCTCCCGCAGGTCCTGGTAGGCCCGACTGATCCGGGCCGTGCGCTCGGAGCCGGCGCGACCGACGCGGCGCAGGACACCGTCGGCGAGGACGCTGACCAGGCTCATCGCCGCGGCGTAGGAGTCGAAGGCCAGGCCGCTGTGCACCGGGCACTCCAGGAAGACGGTCGCGGCGGATGCGTGCCCGGCAGCGGTCGGGTCGGCGACGAGGACGACCCCGGCGCCCGTGGCACCCGCCTGCTCCATCAGCAGGGAGAACCCGCGCGGCCGGCGCCGGAAGCCCATGAGCACCACGACATCGCGGGGCCCGAGGTCGGCGAGCTCCTCGCCGACCACCTGGCCGGGGAGGGGGGCCAACCGGACGTCGGGGCGGACCTGAGCCAGCTGCTGGCGCAGGTGGAGCGCGACCACGTGGCCGTTGCGCCAGCCGACGACGAGCACCCGCTCGGCGTCGGCGAGCAGCTCGACCGCCCGGGCGATGGAGGTCTGGCCGAGGGCCGCGGCGATCGCCGTTGCGTCCGACTGCGCCTGCTCCGCCGGGGTGCTTCCCTCGTCGATGCGGCGCGGCTCCCCCGCCGAGCGCAGGGACCGCAGGTGGTCGCGCACCTCGTCGAAGCCCGCGAAGCCCAGGCTGCGGAAGAGCCGGCTCATCGTCGCCTTGGACACCCCGGCCATGTCGGCGAGCTCCGAGGCACGGTAGGTCGCGAGGTCGTCGATGTGCTCGAGCAGCGTCGCGGCGGCCCGTTGCTCCTGCGGGGACAGGTGGGCGTGGTGCCGGGCGATCCGCTCGTCGATGCGCGGCCCGGCCGGGACGTCGACCTCGGTCGCGCTCACGTCCGGCCCTCCACCGCGACGGCCACCTCGAGCACGGCGCGCTCGAGGGCGACGAGGCCGGCCTCCACGTCCACCGCACGGACGTCCTCGTCGGGGTGGTGGCTGATGCCGTCGGCGCACCGCACGAAGAGCATCCCGATGTCGGTCACCGACGCCATGACCATCGCGTCGTGGCCGGCCCGGCTCCACAGGTCCATCGGTGCGTCGTCGCCGGTGGCGCGGATGCCCGCGGTGACGGCCTGCTGCAGCCAGGGAGCGCAGGGGGCGGAGTCGGCGCGGTGGGCCTCGACCACGTCGAGATCGAGGTTGCGCCGCCCGCAGATCTCACCCATGACCCGCTCGAGCTCGGCCCACGTGGCATCGCGCTCGACGTCGGCCTCGGCGCGCAGGTCGAGGCTGATCACCGCGCGACCGGGGATCACGTTGACCGCACCGGGCGAGACCTCGATCCGGCCGACGGTCGCGATGCAGTCACGCTCGCGGGCGATCGTCTCGATCGCCACGACGGCCTCGGACGCGCCTACCAGCGCGTCGCGACGCCGGGGGTACGGCGTACCGCCGGCGTGCCGGGCCTCGCCGGTGAAGACCAGCCGGAAGCGTCGCGCGCCCGCTATCGACGTGACGTTGCCCAGGGAGGCCCCTGCGGCTTCGAGGTAGGGGCCCTGCTCGATGTGCGCCTCGAGGTAGCCGACCATGCCCGCGGGGTCGCGGGCCGCGTCGCCGACGGCCCGCGGGTCGAGGCCGAAGTCGAGGAAGGCCTGGTGCAGCGTCGTGCCGTCGCGGTCGCGCAGGTCCCAGTCGGCCTCGTCCCACAGCCCCGCGACCGCCTTGCTCCCCAGCAGCGCGGAGCCGAACCGGGTCCCCTCCTCGTCGCTGAACGCCACCACCTCCAGCGCGAACGGCAGCCCGTCGACCCGGTCGCCCAGCCGCTCGAGCACCTCGACGGCCATGAGGACGCCGAGCATGCCGTCGAAGCTGCCGGCGTCGGGGACGGTGTCGACGTGCGAGCCGAGCACGAGCGCCGGCAGGCCGGGGCGACGGCCCTCGCGGCGGCCCCACTGGTTGCCGGCGGCGTCCTGCCAGGTGGAGGTGGCACCGGCCGCCCGCAACCACCCGGCCACGGCCTGGTTGGCCCGGGCGTGCTCGGGGGTGAGGTGGGTGCGCTCCAGGACTCCGGGGCGGGCGCTGATCAGGTCGAGGTCGGCGCAGCGGCCGAGCACCCGTGCGGCACCGGCTGGGTCGCTCATCCGGCGTACACCTCGCGGGCGGCACCCGTGCCGCCGCCGGCGGTGATCACCGCGCCCGCCTCCCGGAGCACCTGCTCGAGGGCGGCCAGCGTGGTGAGCACCGCGTCACGGCGCGCGTTCCATCCCATGGTGCCGATGCGCCAGACCCGGCCGTGCAGCGGACCGAACGAGGTGCCGATCTCGATGCCGTAGTCGGTGAGCATCCCGGCGCGCACGGCGTCACCGTCGACGCCGTCGGGGATCTCCACCGCCACCACGTTGTGCATCTTGTGGGCCTGGTCGCCGAAGACGGTGAGGCCCAGGCCCTCCACGCCGGCGAGCATCGCCGCGCCGTGGAGCCGGTGCCGCTCGACCGACTCCTCGAGGCCCTCGTCGAGGAGCACGCGGGCGCACTCGCGCGCGCCGTAGAGCATGGTGGTGGCCTCGGTGTGGTGGTTGAGCCGGCGCGGGCCCCAGTAGTCGATGAGCATCGCGAGGTCGAGGTAGTTGCTGGCGATGCGCGTGCCGCGCGCCGTGTCACCGTCCTCGCGGATGCCCGCCTCGACGTGGCGGCGCCCCTGGACGAGCTCCACGGCACGCGGCGACATGGTGATGGGAGCGCTGCCCGACGGGCCGCCGAGGCACTTCTGCAGCCCGGCGGTGACGACGTCCAGGCCCCACGCGTCGGTCGCCAGCTCGTTGCCACCGAGGCTGGCCGTCGCGTCGCAGTAGACGATCACGTCGTGACCGGCCAAGGCCTCGGCGAGGCCGGCGAGCGGCTGGTTCATCGTGGTGGAGGTGTCGCCCTGGACGAGGGCGAGGACCTTGGGCCGGACGCGGGCGACCGCGGACGCGATCTCGTCGACGTCGAAGACCTCGCCCCAGGGGCGCTCGATGGTGTGCACCTCGGCGCCGCACCGCTCCCCGATCTCGCGGAGCAGGTGGCCGAAGCGGCCGAAGACCGGGACGAGCAGGCGGTCCCCGGGCTCGAGGAGGCTCACCAGGGCCGCCTCGATGCCGGCGCGCGACGTGCCGTCGACCAGGAAGGTCTGCTCGTTGGCGGTGCGGAAGACCTGGCGGTAGAGGTCCATGGTGTCGTTCATCCAGCCCGTCATCGCCGGGTCGAACTGCCCGACGAGCTGCTGCGACATCGCCTGGAGCACCCGGGGGTGGGCGGTGATCGGGCCGGGCCCCATCAGCAGGCGGGGCGGCGGCACGAGCGGCAGGGACGACGTCATCCCCGCATGCTACTGAAACAGGTGTTTCAGCGCTGTTTCATCTGTGTCACGTCTCGTGCGCCGGGACGGCCCACCAGCCGCCCGGTCCGCTGCGCAGGGTCGTCGCGGTCGAGCAGCTCGCCGCGCAGGACGGTCGTCGTGACCGCCCCCGCCAGCGACCGGCCGTCGTAGGCAGAGATGGGGTTGCGGTGCGCCAGGCGGGTCACGTCGACGTCGGTGGTCGCCGCCTCGTCGAGCACCACGAGGTCGGCATCGGCCCCGACCTCGATCCGCCCCTTGGCTCCGAGGCCGACCAGGTCGGCGGTCGCGCGCGACATCCAGCGGCTCACCACCTCCGGTCCGATCCCGCGGCGGCGCGCCTCGTCCACCACGGCGGTGAAGCCGACCTGGAGCCCGGCGATGCCGCCCCACGCCTGCTGCAGGTCGCCATCACCGCGCCCCTTCTCCGCCGCGGTGGCCGGCGAGTGGTCGGTGACGACCATGTCGACGACACCGTCCAGCAGGCCCTGCCACAGCGCCTCGCGGTTGCCCGCGTCGCGGATCGGCGGACAGCACTTGAACTCCGGCGCCGCGTCGGGCAGCGACCCGGCGTCGAAGCAGAGGTAGTGCGGGCAGGTCTCGACGGTGACGGCCAGGCCCTCGGCCCGTGCGTCGGCGAGCAGGTCGAGCGCCCGTGCGCTCGAGAGGTGCAGCACGTGCACCCGGGCGCCGCTCTCCCGCGCCCCCTCGATCACCCGCGCCACGGCCTCGGTCTCGGCCCGGTCGGGTCGCGAGAGCAGGAAGTCGGCGTACGCCCGGCTCGGCGGGTGGGGGGCTGCGTCCAGCACGCCGGGGTCCTCGGCGTGCACCACCATCAGGGCCCCGAGGTCGGCGACGCGGGCCAGGGCGGCGCGGAAGCCCGCCGGGTCGAGCGGGGGGAACTCGTCCACGCCGGAGGGCGACAGGAAGCACTTGAAGCCGAAGACACCGGCGTCCCAGAGCGGCTCGAGGTCGTCGAGGTTGCCGGGCACCGCGCCGCCCCACAGGCCGACGTCGACGGCGAGCTGGGAGTCGGCGGCCGCGCGCTTGGCGACCAGGCCCGCGAGCGTCGTGGTGGGCGGCACCGAGTTGAGCGGCATGTCGACCAGCGTCGTGACGCCGCCCAGGGCGGCGGCCCTGGTGGCGGTCGCGAAGCCCTCCCACTCGGTGCGGCCGGGCTCGTTCACGTGCACGTGGGTGTCGACCACGCCGGGCAGCACGATCGACGACGCTCCGACGCGCAGCACCTCGCCCGACACGGGGTGGTCGACCGGCTCCACCGACCGCACCTCGCCGTCCGCGAGCAGGAGCGTCGCGGGACGTACGTCGTCGCCGACCAGCACGCGGTCGGCGACCACGGCGTCGATGCGCATCAGCAGAACCCGGTGACCGACGCCCACGCGGCCGGCGCAGCCGGCTGGCCCTCGCGGGTCAGGCTGGCCTCGATCAGCCCGTAGGGCCGGTCGGCGGCGAAGAACACCTCGCCGGGGTTGTCGAGCCCGAAGGGTGCGAGGTCGACCAGGAAGTGGTGCTTGTTGGGGCACGAGATGCGGATCTCGACGATCTCGGGGTGGGCCTCCAGCACGGCGCGACCCATCGCGTGCACCGTCTGCTGGAGCGCCAGCGAGTGCACGTCCGCGAAGGTGGCGAGCAGCAGGGCCTCGACCGAAGCGTGGAGGGCGTCGTGGTCACGCGCGGGGTCGGCGTCGGCGTAGCGCCACCACGCGGTCACCGACGTCGCGAGCACGCGGTCGTCCGTCTCGACCAGCGTGGTGAAGCGGTCGCGCGGGAACCCGTGGAACTCCGAGCCGGTGCTCTTGAGCACCGTGCAGTCCCGGAGCCCGGCCAGCACGGTGGTGCCGCCCTCGTCGACGTGGACCAGGGCCGTACGCGTGGAGCGACCGCTGCGGACGAAGGCGTGGTCGTGCGGACCGTCACCGGTCACGATGCGGTCCCAGGCGTACTGCTCGGCCGACCAGCGACCACCGGTCACCCAGTCGAACTCACCGGTGAAGTGCGCGGCCAGGAGCAGCAGGAACGACTCGGGACTCCTCACCCCGTGCTCGCGCGCGAACGCGTAGACGGTGTTCTTCTGCGTGTCGGTGGCCACCACCCGCGCGTTGTCACCCTCGGTGTGTGCGGCCTCGAAGTCGCCGCGCAGCTGACTGGTGACGTTGAGGTCGGCCACGGAGTGGACGGGGGTGTCACGGGTGACGCGCACCAGCCGGCACTCGGCCTTGCCGTACTGGTTGTCCCCCAGGACGATCCGCTGCTCGCTCAACTCAGCTCCCTCGGTAGGTGGTGTAGGCGAACGGCGCCAGCAGCACCGCCACGTGGTGGTGCTCTCCCGGTGCCACGTCGAAGGCGACGACGACCTCGGGGTAGAAGGTGTCGCGGTCCTGCGCGGCGAAGTAGGCGCCGGAGTCCACGACCAGGGTGTGCCGGCCCGGGGCGACCTGGCCCGCGAACCGCACCCGGCCGTCGTCGTCGGCGCGGGTGTCGGCGACGGTCGCACCGTCGGCGTCCAGCAGCCGCAGGCCGATGCCGGCGGCGGGCCGGCCGCGCGCGGAGTCGAGCACGTGGGTCGAGCAGGTGCTGGTCATGGGCGGATGCTACGTCCCGGTCCGGCCCGTCGCGGCGAGCCGCGTCGCGAGGGCCAGCAGGGCGCGGTCGCTGCCCGCGGGTCCGACGAGGCTGACCCCGCACGGAAGGCCGTCGGCCGCCGTCAGCGGCAGCGTCACCGCGGGCAGCCCGGCGACGCCCGCGACGCACGTGAGGGCGAGGGTCGCCTCCCGCACCGGGCCGAGGTCGGCACCCAGGCGGGGCGCGGTGGTGGGCGCCGCCGGCAGCACCAGCACGCGGTCACCGAGGACCTCCCGCAGCAGCTCCCGGGCAGAGGCCACGACGGCGCGGGCGCGGTCCGCCTCAGCCGCGGTGGTGCGGGCAGCGCGCTCGAAGCGGCCGCGGACGTCGGGACCGAGGTCGGCCGCGTGGGCGGCTGCCCACTCGCCGTGCTCGCGCACGGCCTCCCACCCCTGGAGGGTGCTGAAGGCCGCCCGCCACTCCGCGACCGGACCGATCGGGCCCTCGAGGCGCCGGACGCCCCTGGCGGCAGCCCAGGACTGGACCGCCTGCGCGACCTCGGGCGCAGCGAGTGCAGTGAGGCCCGAGTCCTGCACCAGGTCCGGCTCCGGGGCCAGGTCCGCGGTGTCGGCGGGCAGCAGCACGTCCCCGACCGCGGTGAGCAGCTCCGGGTCGCGCGTGAGCCAGCCGACGGTGTCGAAGCTCGGGGCGAGCGGCAGGACGCCCCGGGTCGACACCACGCCGTGGGTGGGCCGGTGTCCGGCGAGGCCCTGGTAGGCCGCCGGGACGCGGATCGATCCGCCGGTGTCGGTGGCGAGGCCGATGTCGGCGTGACCGAGCGAGACGGCACTGGCCGGCCCCGAGCTGGAGCCGCCGCTGATCCGGTGGGGCCCCCGCGGGTTGGGCGGGGTGCCGGTGTGGACGTTGGTGCCCGCCAGGCTCCAGGCGAGCTCGTCGGTGCGGGCGATGCCGGCCACGTCGGCGCCCGCGGCCAGCAGCGCGGCGACGACGGGCGCGTGGGCGGCCTCGGGTCCGGCGGCAGCGAGCCACGCGGGGTTGCCGGCACCGATGCGGTGGCCGGCGACGGCCACGAGGTCCTTGACCGCGACCCGGCGCCCGGCGAGCGGACCGGAGGCCGTCGCCGCCACCAGCGGGTCGCCGACCACGCGCCAGACGCGCCGGTCCAGGGCGGGTGGGGGACCCGAGACGTGGGCGGCGACCACCTGCCAGCCGGCCTCGCCCCGCACCCACAGCTGGGTCTGCTGCCCGCGGCCGCCCCGCTCGGGCTCGGTGACCGCGACGACCAGGGCGTGGTCGTCGTCGATCGTGCGCACGTGGGTGGCGACGATGCGCCGCGCCGGGGCGCCGCCTCGCACCGCGCGGAACGCCGCGATCGCGTCGTGGCCCACCAGCAGGCCCTCGGCGTCGCCGCGCAGCGTGGTCGGTCCGGGCGCGAAGAGGCGGTCGAGCTCGGCGACGTCGTCGGCCATCAACGCGCGCTCGTAGGCCCAGAAGGCCTCCATCAGGGCGGTGGTCACGGACGGGACCCTAGACCGCTCCTGTTACGCGCGTGTGGCGTACAACGCAGTGGCCGCGGCCTCAGCCGAGGTGCGGCTCGAGGCGCAGCAGCGCGATCTGGCGCAGCTGGTCGACCGTCTCGGCGCGCTCGGCCGCGTCGTCGTTGCCCAGGCGCCGCTCGAGCTCGGCGAGGATCTCGGGCCCGGTGCGGCCCGCGGCGCGGATCAGGAAGACCCGGTCGAAGCGCTCCTCGTAGGCCCGGTTGCCGGCCAGCAGCCGCGCCGCGAGGTCGGCGTCGTCGCGGTCCACACCGGACTGCTCGCGGGCGGAGTGGGCGGCGTCGTGCCGGTCGGCCTGCGCCCGCTCGCCGATCCGCGGGTGGCGGGAGAGGGCACGCTCGAGCTCGGCGTCGTCGAGCGAGGACGCCACCGCGGACGCGGACGCGCGCACCCGGTCGGCGTCGCCGTACGGACGGCCGGCCAGCACCTGCTCGACGAACCGGTCGACGTCGAGGCACTCGGCCAGCACGGCGCGCGCCTCGGGCTCGGCGAGGTCGTCGAAGGCGTACGCGCTCATGCCGGCTCCGCGTCGCGCAGGCGCTGGCTGATCACGGCCGACACACCGTCACCGCGCATGGTGACGCCGTAGAGCGCGTCACCGACCTCCATTGTGCGCTTCTGGTGGGTGATCACCAGGAGCTGTGAGTTCTCGCGGAGCTCCTCGTAGATCTCCAGCAGGCGGCCCAGGTTGGTGTCGTCGAGCGCCGCCTCGACCTCGTCGAGGATGTAGAACGGCGACGGGCGCGCCTTGAAGAGCGCGACCAGGAAGGCCACCGCGACGAGGGACCGCTCGCCACCGGAGAGCAGCGAGAGCCGCTTGACCTTCTTGCCGGCCGGTCGGGCCTCGACCTCGATGCCGGTGTTGAGCATGTCGCCGGGATCGGTGAGGACGAGGCGGCCCTCGCCCCCGGGGAAGAGCCGGGCGAAGGTCGAGTCGAACGCCTTCTCCACGTCGGCGTAGGCCTCGGTGAAGACCTGCTCCACGCGGGCGTCGACCTCGCGGACGATGTCGAGCAGGTCCTTGCGGGTGCGCTTGAGGTCCTCGAGCTGCTCGGTGAGGAACTTGTGCCGCTCCTCCATCGCGGAGAACTCCTCCAGCGCGAGCGGGTTGACCCGACCCAGCATGGAGAGCGCGCGCTCGGCGGTGCGCAGCCGCTTGACCTGCTCCTCGCGCACGAACGCGGCGGGCTCGGGCGGCTCCTCGCCCTCGGGGACCTCGCCGCTGAAGGGGATCAGCGTGGTGGGGCCGTAGTCGGCGACGAGACCGTCGGCATCGAGCCCGAGCTCCTCGAGCGCACGCTCCTCGAGCTGCTGGATGCGCATCTTCTGCTGGGTGCGCGCCATCTCGTCGCGGTGCACCGAGCTCACCAGCTCGTCGTGCTCGCGCCCGAGGTCGCGCAGCCGGGTGCGGACGGCCATGAGCTGCTGCTCGCTGCCCTGTCGGGACTCCTCGACGGCTGCGCGCTCGTCGGCGGCCTCCATGACCGAGCGCTCGAGCTCATGCAGCACGAGGCGCACGGCGACCGACACGGCCTGCGCGGCCCGGCCCTCCCGGATCAGCCGCTCGCGGCGCTCGGCGGCGCGCGCCCGGGACTCGCGCTCGGCCTGCGCGGCGCGCAGCAGCGAGTCGGCGCGACCGTGCAGCGCGCGGGCGCGCTCCTCGGCGGTGCGCAGCGCGAGCCGCGCGTCCATCTCGCCCTGGCGTGCCTCGCGTGCGGCCTCGGCAAGCCGCTCGCGCTCAGAGGTGTCGGGCTCCTCGTCGGTGACGTCCTCGGCCGCGGCGACCCGGGCCTGGAGGTCCGCGAGACCGGCGAGGTCGGCCTCGCGGGCCTCGCGGGCGGTCACGATGGCCCGCTCCAGGCGGTCGGCCTCGCCCTTGGCGGCGCGTGCCTGCGATCCGTGCTGGCCGAGCTCCTCGGCCACTGCGGCCAGCGTCGCGTCGGACTCGTGGAGGCGGGCCAGCGCGACGTCGACGCGCTTGAGGGCGTCGTGGCGCTCGGCCTCGAGCCGGGAGATCTCGAAGCCGAGCCGCTCGGTGCTCGCGGTCGCGGCGGCCAGGCGCTCGGTGGCCTCGTCGACAGCGGCCTGCACCTCGATGAGGCTGGGCTGGCTGGAGGAGCCCCCGGCGGCGAAGTGGGTGCCGAGCAGGTCGCCGTCGCGGGTCACCGCGACGACGTCGGGCAGGTCGGCGACCAGGCGGCGTGCGGCGGCGAGGTCGTCGACCACGGCGATCCGCTCCAGCAGGCGCGCCAGCGCGGGGCGTACGTCGGCGGGCGCGGACACCACGTCGACGGCGTACGCCGCACCGTCCGGCAGCGCGGGCCAGTCGCGGTCGGCGACAGGTGCCCCGCCGAGCAGGAGCCCGGCGCGGCCGAGGTCGTCGTGCTTGAGGTGGGTGATCGCGTCGACCGCTGCCTGCGAGCCGGTGACGACCACGGCGTCGGCGGCACTGCCGAGGGCGGCCGCGACGGCGGTCTCGTAGCCGTGCTCGACGTCGAGCAGCGCGGCCACGGACCCGAGCAAGCCGTCGACGGTGTCGGTGGCCGCGAGCAGCGCCCCGGCGCCGTCCTTGCGATTGAGGCCGATCTCGAGGGCGTCGCGGCGGGCGGTGAGACCGGCCCGCTCGCGGTCGGCCTGCTGGGCGTCCTCGCGGGCGCGGGCCAGCTGCTCGTCGACCTCGTCGAGCACGGCGACGGCGTCCTCGTGCTCGGAGTCGAGACCCTCCTCACCGGCGTCGAGGCCGGCGACACGGGTCTCGAGGGCGGTGAAGTCGCGCTGGGCGCGCTCGGCGCGGGCGGCGGCCTCCTCGCGGGCCTCGGTCAGGCGCTGGATCTCCGCGTCGGCTGCCTCCGCGCGCGAGGTGAGGGCGTTGACCTGGCCGGCGAGCCGGGCCAGGCCCTCGCGGCGGTCGGCCGCGGCCCGCAGCAGCCCGGAGATGCGCTTGTCCTCCTCGGCGGCGGCCTCCTCGGCGGCGCGCTTGGCCACGACCGCGGCCTCGAGGGCGGTGCGGTGCTGCGCGACCTGCTCGGCGATCTCGGCCTCCTGGCGCCGCACGCGCTCGGCCTGCGCCTCGAGGTCGTCGGGGTCGCGGCCGGAGTCGACGGTGTCACCGTCCTCGGCACCGGCTGCGTTGCGGATCCGCTCGTCGGCCAGTGAGGCGGTGCCGCGCAGGCGCTCCTTGAGCCCCGACAGGGCGAACCAGGTCTCCTGCGCCGCCGCGAGCCGCGGCAGGTCGTCGCGCAGCGTGGCCTCGAGTCGCGCCTCGCGCTCGCGCCCGTCGGCGATGGCCGCCTCGACCTCCTCGCGCCGCTCCAGCAGCACCGACTCGTCGGCCAGCTCGGACTCCAGCGCGGTGCGTGCGGTGACCAGGTCGTCGGCGAGCAGGCGCGCCCGGGCGTCGCGCACGTCGGCCTGCACCGTCTGCGCCTGACGCGCGACCTCGGCCTGGCGCCCCAGTGGCTTGAGCTGACGGCGGATCTCCGACAGCAGGTCGGCCAGACGGGTCAGGTTGCCGTCGGTCGCGTCGAGCTTGCGGAGCGCCTTCTCCTTGCGCTTGCGGTGCTTGAGGACGCCGGCGGCCTCCTCGATGAAGCCGCGCCGGTCCTCGGGGGTGGCGTGCAGGATCGAGTCGAGCTGGCCCTGCCCGACGATCACGTGCATCTCGCGGCCGATGCCGGAGTCGCTGAGCAGCTCCTGCACGTCGAGCAGGCGGCAGCCGCTGCCGTTGATGGCGTACTCCGAGCCGCCGTTGCGGAACATCGTGCGGCTGATCGTGACCTCGGCGTAGTCGATCGGGAGCGCGCCGTCGGAGTTGTCGATGGTCAGCTGCACCTCGGCGCGGCCGAGCGGCGGACGGCCGGACGTGCCGGCGAAGATGACGTCCTCCATCTTGCCGCCGCGCAGGCTCTTGGCCCCCTGCTCGCCCATCACCCAGGCGAGGGCGTCGACGACGTTGGACTTGCCCGACCCGTTGGGACCGACGATGCACGTGATGCCCGGCTCGAGCTGCAGGGTCGTCGAGGAGGCGAAGGACTTGAACCCCTTGAGGGTCAGGCTCTTCAGGTACAAACGCGTGCTCCTCACCGGGTCATGGCCAGGCCCTCGACGGGCCACTGAAAACTGGGGAAGCTCAGCGCGGCTCACCCTACGACACCCGCCGCCGCGGCAGCCGTTGCGCGAGACGCGTGCCACGTCCCATGCTGGGCAGATGCGCCGCACGCTCGCCGTCACGCTCGCTGCCCTGGTCTCCGTGGTTGCACTCGTCGCCCCCTCCCCTGTCGCGGCCGGTGCCGCAGCGGAGGACCCGCTCACCCGGACGCACCTGCTCACCAGCGACGACTACGCGAGCGCCTACCCCGACATGCGCGACCCCTCCCGCTCGGTGCTCCGCTCGCCGCTCTTCGCGCCGCGCGGGTGCGACGACCGGGCCCTCGTGGTCCGCGGCACCAGCCGGATCCAGGGCAGCGTCTCACCGGGCGTACGCCGCCGGTCGGTCGCGCTGATCGACCAGAACCTGGTGCGCTTGGAGTCCCGCCGGGAGGCGCGCGCACTCGTTCGCCGCTACCGCCTCTTCAGCGAGGAGTGCGTGGGCGACGTACGCACCGACGACGGCGAGGGCGGCCGGGTCCTGCTCAAGAACCGGGCCTGGTTCCCGCCGCGTGTCGGTGACCAGTCCGCCGGGATGCTGATCGGCTGGTTCTCACGCGGCTCGGTCGACTGGCGCCGGGTGCTGGCCGTGCGCGTCGGGCGCACCGTGTCGGTGCTCGACGTCGACTTCACCGACGACCGGCCGCCGAAGGCCGGGGTCGTGGCTCTCGGCGAGGTCGCGGTCGACCGGCTGCGCTGAGCACGCACGACAGGCCCGGCCCGGGTGGGGCGACCCTCGGTGGCGGGGGCTCAGGTGCGCGGGTAGAGGCGCCGGTAGACCAGGTAGAGGATGGGCCCGAGGACCATGACCGGGACGAGCCCGCTGGGCCCCTGCGCGAAGAGCCCGGTGAGGAGGGACGGTGCCATGAAGAAGCACACGATCCAGAACACCATCCGCGGGTTCACGCTCCTCGGCGCCTGCGCGACCGGCGGGGCGTAGCCGAGAGGAGCCGGCGGCACGGGTGGAGCGGGCACCACCGGGACGGTCAGACCCCGCAGCACCGCGTCGAGGTCGCCGTGCGTGCGTGCGGCCAGTGCCTGCGAGGTGCGCTCGTCGAGCTCGGCGGAGGTGATCCGGCCCTCGCTGAACGCCGACGCCAACCGCCGACAGACCTGGTCGCGCTCGGTGTCGGAGGCGAGGAGCGCGTCCCGGGCGGCGTCGGCCTCGCCCTGCGATCGCAGCCAGTGGCGGTAGGCCTCGTCGCCCGCGCCGGGCGCGCCGTACGGCATGGTCATGGCCCAAGGCTAGTCCCGCGCCCGGCCCCTGCGTGGCGACTTCGCCGACTCGGCGACGTGGTCGAGGAGGACTCCCGCGCCGTCAGCGACCGAGCACGTCGTCCAGCGCCGCGAGCACCAGGAGCGCGGCGTCCGGTCGGGCGTTGTGGCCCATCAGCCCGATGCGCCACACGCTGGTGGCGTACGCGCCGGCACCGCCACCGATCTCGATGCCGTGGCGCTCGAGGAGCTCGCGGCGCACCGCCGCGGAGTCGACGCCCTCGGGGACCCGGACGGTCGTCAGGTCGGGCAGCCGGTGGCCCTCGGCGGCGAACAGCTCGAGCCCCATGTCCTGCAGCCCGGCCTGCAGCGCGTCCCCCGCGGCCTGGTGGCGCGCCCAGACGGCCTCCAGCCCCTCGTCGAGGATGCGGGCGAGGCCGGCGTGGAGGCTGGCGACCATCGCGGTGGGCGCGGTGTGGTGGTAGGTCCGCTGGGCCTTGCCTCCCTCCTTCAGCCCTGCCTCGCCGACGTAGCCGCCGAGCATGCCGAGGTCGAGGTACCACGACCGCGGCGTCTCGACGCGGCGGTCGAACGCGCGGTCGTGGATGGTGAAGGGCGCGAGCCCGGGGGCCACGCCGAGGCACTTCTGGGTGCCGGCGTAGCCGATGTCGATGCCCCAGTCGTCGGCGCGCAGCTCGATCCCGCCGATGGAGGTCACCGCGTCGGTGAGCAGCAGGGCATCGCCCTTGCCGGCGCCGAGGGCGGCGATGTCGGAGCGCACGCCCGTCGAGGTCTCGGCGTGCACGGCGGCGATGATCGCCGGCGACGGGTGCGCGGCGAGCACGCGGTCGACGTCGACGGGCTGGCCCCACTCGTGCTCGACCGCGACGACCTCGGCGCCGCAGCGCGCCGCGACGTCGGTCATCCGCTGCCCGAAGAGACCGTTGACCGCCACGACCACCACGTCGCCGGGGTGGACGGTGTTGACGAAGGCCGCCTCCATGCCGGCCGACCCGGTCGCACTGAGCGGGAGGGTGCGGGCGTTGGTGGTGCCCCACGCCTCACGGAGCATGGCGCAGGTCTCGTCCATGATCCGCAGGAACTCGGGGTCGAGGTGGCCGAGCAGCGGGTCGGCGAGGGCACGCGTGGCCTCGGGGTAGGGGTTGGACGGGCCGGGACCGAAGAGGTGGCGCTCGCGGATCATGGGGTCGACGGTAACCAATGCGCGGGCGTCACAGCACCGCTCCGGGGTTGAGGATGCCGCCGGGGTCGAGGGCCTCCTTCACCCGCCGGGTCAGCGCCATCACGTCGTCGCCGAGCTGCGCCGGCAGCGCCGACTTCTTGGTCCGGCCGACCCCGTGCTCGCCGGTGATGGTGCCGTCGAGGGCGATGGCGGCGTGCATGATCTCCTCGAACGCCGCCAGCGCCCGCAGGCGGGCGGCCTCGTCGCCGCGCGGCACCACGACCAGTGGATGGGTGTTGCCGTCCCCGGCGTGCGCCACCACCGGGATGAGCAGGTCGTGGCGCTCGGCGATGCGCGCGACCGCGTCGACCAGCTCGGGCAGGCGCGGGACCGGGACGCCGACGTCCTCGAGCATCAGCTCACCGAGCGCCTCGACAGCCGGGATGACCATCCTGCGCGCCCGGACGAACTGCTCGCCCTCCTCGGCGTCCTCGGTCACGAAGACCTCGCCGGCGCCGGCTGCGCGGCAGGCGTCGCCCATCGCCTCGACCTCCGCACCGCAGGCGGAGCCGGGCGCGTCGCTCTGGGCGACGAGGAGTGCTCCGGCGTCGGTGTCGAGGCCCATCGGGCGGTGTGCCTCCACCGCGCGGATGGAGGGCTGGTCCATCAGCTCCAGCATGGAGGGCCGGAGCGTACGCCGGATCGCCACGACCGCCTCGGCGGCCGCGGTCATCGTCGGGAACGCCGCCACGAGCGTCGCGCCGACGACCTGGGCCGGCACGAGCCGCATCGTGGCGCGGGTGACGACGCCGAGGGTGCCCTCGCTGCCGACGAAGAGCTTGAGCAGCGAGAGTCCGGCCACGTCCTTGATGCGGGTGCCCCCGAGGGTGACCAGGGTGCCGTCGGCGAGCACGACGTCGAGTCCGAGCACGTAGTCGGTGGTCACGCCGTACTTCACGCAGCACAGGCCACCGGCGTTCGTGGCGACGTTGCCGCCGATGGAGCAGATCTCGTAGGACGACGGGTCGGGTGGGTACCAGAGCCCGTGCGCGGCGGCCGCGGCCTTCACGTCCTTGTTGAGCGCCCCGGGCTCGACGACGGCCACCTGGCAGACCGGGTCGACCTCGATCGCCGTCATCCGCTCCAGGCTGAGCACGATCCCGCCGTCGACCGCGCTGGCTCCGCCGGACAGACCGGTGCCGGCGCCGCGCGGCACCACGGGCACGCCGTGGCGCGCGGCCCACGTGATCGTCGTACGCACCTGCTCGGCGTCCTCGGCGCGCACCACCGCGAGCGGCGTGCCGGCGTGCGGGTCCTGCGAGCGGTCCCACCGGTACTTCTCGGTGCGCTCAGCGTCGGTGACCACGACACCGTCGGGCAGTGACTGCACGAGCTCGGCGACGACATCCATCGGCCCATCGTGGCACGCCCGCCGGAGGCCGGGCGGCGTGACGACCTAGGGTCGTCAGCCATGAGAGCCGCACGCCGAGCCCGCATCGTGGGGGACATCGACCTCCGTCGAGGCCGCTGCCTCGAGATCGGCCCACTGGCCAACCCGGTCGTCGACCCGGACGTCGCCGACGTCCGCTACGTCGACGTCGTCGACCGAGCGGGACTTCTCGCCCACTACGACGGCAACCCCGCGGTCGATCCCGAGGCGATCCCCGAGCAGCACTTCTGGCTCACCCGGCCCGACGGCACCGTGTCGACGCTCGCGGAGGCGGTCGCGGCCGACGCGCCCTACCAGCACGTCGTGGCCAGTCACGTCATCGAGCACGTGCCCGACATGGTCGGCTGGCTGCGCGACGTCGCGCAGGTGCTCACATGGGACGGCGCACTGGTGCTGGCCGTCCCCGACCGCCGCTACTGCTTCGACGTGCACCGCACTCCCGCGACCGTGGGGCAGGTGCTCCAGGCGCACCACGACGGCGACCGGACGCCGTCGGTGCGAGCGGTCCTCGACCACTTCATGAAGGCCGTCGACTACTCGGCCGAGCAGGCGTGGGCCGGCGAGCAACCCCCCACGCAGGGCTCGCACCCGATCGACGACGTCCGGCGCCACCTGGCACGACAGCAGGCGGGCGACTACGTCGACTGCCACGTCTGGCCGCTGACGCCCCGCGGCTTCGCCGACCTCATGGACGACCTGCTCGCCCTCGGCGAGGTGGACTTCGCCGTCGAGCGACTCACCGCGACACGGGTGGGCGAGCAGGAGTTCTACGCGACCCTGCGGCGCCTCGACCCCGGACGTGAGCCGTCGGTGGCGATCGAGGATGCGCGCGTCGCGCTGGCCCGGCTGCGGTCCGACCTGCCCGACGAGTCGCCGTCGCCCCGGACCGGCGACGGTGGTCTCGTGCCGGGCCACGTCGTCACCGACCTCGAGCGGCAGCTGGCCGAGACGCGCGAGCGGCTCACCCGGGTGCGCGCCGCTCGCGACCGGGCACGACGGCAGCGCGACCGGGCTCGTGCCGCGGCGGCCGCGGCCGGGTCCCCCGGCGACACCGGCGTCGTGGCGCGGCTGGGACGGCGGCTCCGGCGCGGGCCGGGCCGCTGACCTCGGCCGACACCGCTGGTCCGGTCAGGCGGCGGCACTCGCCTCGTCGGCGTGCGCGATGCTCGAGAGCCGCGACCAGACCAGCGCGAGGGTGATCCCCGAGCCGACGAAGGCGAACCAGAAGGGCGCGGCCAGTCCCCACTGCTCGGCGATGACGCCACCGATGCCCTGGCCGATGACCATCCCGCCGAAGACGAAGATGAGGTAGACCGAGCCCACGCGGCCCTGGAACTCAGTCGGCACCGCCCGCTGGCGCACGACCTGCGAGACGTTGAACCACACGAAGGCGTAGGCACCGAAGCCGAACATGATGAGCAGCGCCAGCCACGGCACGGTGGTCAGGGCCAGCGCCAGGTGCATCAGCACCTCGAGGAGCAGGCAGGTCTTCATCAGCACTGCGAGGTCGAAGCGGCGCTCCAGCCAGCCGTAGCAGGCCGTGCCGAGGATCCCGCCGAGCGCGGACGCGGTGGTCAGCAGGCCGAAACCCACCTCCCCCATCCCGACCCGGTCCAGCGACCAGAGCACGAGGATCGACCAGGCGGCTCCCCAGGTGATGTTGAAGGTCAGGACCACGATCGCCAGGGTCCTGATCGCCGCGTGCCTCCAGAGCCAGCGGATGCCCTCGACGATGTCCTGGCGCACGTGGGTGTCGCCCGACGCGGGCACCTGCTCGCGGGTGGACCCGATGCGCGCGACGAGCACGACGCCGAGCACCACGCACACGAGCTGGGTGACGAAGGGCCACGCCATCCCGGCGGCGAAGAGGAAGGCCCCGACGGGCGGACCCACCAGCTGGTTGGCGGTCAGGAAGCCGGCCTGCATGCGCGAGTTGGCGATGCCGAGGTCGGACTTGTCGACGAACATCGGCGTGAGGGTGCTCGAGGTCGAGTCGGCGAACACCTCGGCCATGCCCAGCGCGAAGACCGCGACCAGGACCACGCCGATCGAGACGTGCCCGGTGGCGATCGAGCCGCACAGCAGGGCCAGCACGATGCTGCGGACCGCGTTGGCCACCACCACGACCGTACGCCGGTCGAGCCGGTCGGCCAGCGCCCCGGCGTACAATCCGACGAGCAGCCACGGCAGGCCGCGCAGCAGCCCCGCCAGGGCCACGAGGCGCGCGTCGTCGGTCTGCGAGGCCACCAGCAGCGGGCCTGCTGCCATGGCGATGCCGTCGCCGATGTTCGTCGTCCACGACGACACGAGCAGCCAGCGGAAGCGTGGTCCGAGACGGGTCGGGATGATCGTCTCGCCGAGCCTGCTCACAAGCGCGGGAGCCTACGGCGCCGCGGGGGGCGCGCGCACGCGGGTTTTCAGACCGGCTGCAGGTCCTCGGCCGCCAGGCGGTCGTCACGCACGGCCGCGGCCAGCCGGTCGTTGTCGGCCTGGAGGCGGAGCACGAGGGACTCGAGGTCCTCGACGCGACGGCGCAGGCGCCGGTTCTCCACCGCGAGGACCGAGGTGGTCCGCGCATCACTGTTCAGATGGCCCAACAGCGCCTTCGCCATGGGGAGCCTTTCCACGACTGAGTTCGGTGGCCGCGACAACCGGCCGTCTACCAGAGTCCCACCACTGCCGCGGCGGGTCAACGCCGCCGCCGGGCCCTCAGCGCGAGCGCGGAGGGCGTTGGCAACGAGGGCAGAAGTAGGACGAGCGGTTCATGAACGCCACCCGGCGGATCGGGGTCCCGCAGCGCCGGCACGGTTCGCCCTCCTGGCCGTAGGCGTCGAGCGATCGGTCGAAGTAGCCGGACTCCCCGTTGACGTTGACGTAGAGCGCGTCGAAGGACGTGCCGCCCTGGGCGAGCGCCTCGCCCATCACGTCGCGGACGTGGCCGAGCAGCTCGCGCAGCACCGGCCCGGTGAGCCGGTCCCCCGGCCGCTCGCCGTGCAGCCGCGCGCGCCACAGCGCCTCGTCGGCGTAGATGTTGCCGACACCGGAGATGAGCCCCTGGTCGAGGAGCAGCCGCTTGATCGCCGACGTTCGCCGCCGCACGCGACGCACGAACTCGGCGTCGTCGAAGTCCGGGTCGATGGGGTCGCGGGCGATGTGCACGATCTCGGTCGGGAGCTCGGCGCCGCCGGTGGAGACGGCGAGGCCGCCGAACATGCGCTGGTCGACGAAGCGCATCTCCAGCGGTCGTGCCTCGGGGGTCGCGAGCGTGAAGCGCACCCTCAGGTGCCGCTCGTCGGGGGCTCCGGGCTCGTGGAGCAGCATCTGGCCGCTCATGCCGAGATGGCCGAGGAGCGCGTCACCGTTGTCCAGTGCGATCCAGAAGTACTTGCCCCGACGCCGGACGGCCTCGATGCGGCGGCCCACGAGGGCGGCGACGAAGCCGGTGGAGCCGCGGTGGTCACGCCGGACGGGCCGGGGGTGCAGCACCTCGACGGCCCCGACCGTGGCGCCGACGACGTGGCGCTCGAGACCGGCACGGACGACCTCGACCTCGGGGAGCTCGGGCACGTCTCAGGCGTCGGCGGTGGTGGCGTCCGCGGGAACAGGGCGGGCGGCCTCGATCTCGCGGTACGCCGTCTCGGCGGCGCCCTGCTCGGCCTCCTTCTTGGAGCGGCCGGTGCCGTTGCCGAGGACCTGCTCGCCGACGCGGACGCGCGCGACGAAGGTCTTCATGTGGTCGGGGCCGTCGTCCTCGATGAGGTACTCGGGGACGCCGAGGCCGCGGTCGGCCGACAGCTCCTGCAGGGAGGTCTTCCAGTCGAGGCCGGCGCCCATGGACGCAGCAGCCTCCATCACCGGGTCGAAGAGCCGGTGGACGACCTTGGCGGCCTCGTCGATGCCGCCGCTGAGGTGGATCGCCCCGATGACCGCCTCGACGGTGTCGGAGAGGATCGAGGCCTTGTCGCGACCGCCGGTGGTCTCCTCGCCGCGACCCAGCATGATGTGCTGGCCCAGCCCGATCTCACGGGCGACGTCGGCGAGCGCGCGTGCGTTGACGACCGCGGCGCGCAGCTTGGCCAGCCGGCCCTCGGAGAAGTCCGGGTGGGCGCGGTAGAGCGTCTCGGTGACCACGACCCCGAGCACGGAGTCCCCGAGGAACTCCAGGCGCTCGTTGGTCGGGATCTGCCCGTTCTCGTAGGCGAACGAGCGGTGCGTCAGGGCACGCTGCAGCAGCTCGGGATCCAGGACCGGATCACCGAGCGCTGCGCGGAGCTCGTCGGTGGTCAGAGGACCTGGCGACGGTCGGCCTTGGCGCCGTACTGGCCGCACTGGCCGCACGCACGGTGCGGGAGGTGCTTGGCACCGCAGGCGGGGTTGGCGCAGGTCGCGAGGGCAGGCGCGACGGCCTTCCACTGCGAACGGCGGTGACGCGTGTTGCTGCGCGACATCTTCCGCTTCGGAACAGCCATGGTGTGTCTCCTACTTACGTCGGCTTGCTTGGCCTTGCGTCTCCGTCCGGGGATTCCCGGTGGAGTCAGTCCTGGTCTTGCTGGAGGTCCTGCAGTCCCGCCCAGCGCGGGTCGATCGGTGCGTCGTGCGCGTGGTCCGGGTCGTCCGCGAGCCGCGCACCACACTCGGTGCACAGTCCGGGGCAGTCCTCGGAGCACAGCGGCTGGAACGGCAGTGCGAGCACCACCGCGTCCCGCAGCAGGGGCTCGAGGTCGACCAGGTCGTCCTCGAGCCGGCTGGTCTCGTCGTCGAGGTCACGGTCGTCGTGCTCCGTGGCCTTGTCGTGCTGGTCGGGGTAGACGTAGAGCTCCTGCAGCCGCGCGTGGATCTCGTCCTCGATCGGCTCCAGGCACCGTACGCACTCCCCCGCGAGCGTGGCCGTGGCCGTGCCCGTGAGCAGCACGCCCTCCATGACCGCCTCCAGGCGCAGGTCGAGGTCGACCGGCGATCCTTCGGGGACAGAGAGGACTTCGATGCCAAGTTCTGCCGGCGCCGGCACTGTCAGCTCGACTTCACGCTGGGACCCCGGGCGGCGGCCGAGCTCGCGGGTGTCAAGCACGAGCGGCGCCCTCGGGTCCAGGCTGGTCAAGACGAACTCCCACTACTGGACACAGACACAACCGGAGAATCGTATCCGTCACGGTGTGGCGGGGCAAAACGGGTGCGGGACGAGCCGCTCATCCCCGGCGCTCGGCCAGCCGGCGCACCAGCTGCTCGCGGACCGGCTCGGGCACCAGGCCGCGTACGTCGCCACCCAGCGCAGCGACCTCCTTGATCAGGCTGGAGGACACGAACGCATTGCCGACCGCACCGGGGAGGAAGACGGTCTCCACGTCGGTGAGGTGGGAGTTCATCTGGGCCATCGGGAGCTCGTACTCGTAGTCGCCGGCACCGCGCAGGCCCTTGACGATCGCGACGGCGTCGCTCTCGCGGCAGAAGTCCACGATCAGGCCGTCGAAGCCGGCGACCCGGACGTTGGTGATCGAGGAGGTGGCCTCCTCGAGCATCGCGATGCGCTCCTCGGGCGTGAAGAGCCGGTTCTTGCTCATGTTGACGCCGATCGCGACCACGACCTCGTCGAAGAGCCGGGCGGCCCGCCCGATGATGTCGAGGTGGCCGTTGGTCACCGGGTCGAAGGACCCGGGGCAGACAGCGCGACGCACAGGCGTCCTTCCCGTCGTGGAGCGGTCCCGGTCAGGGCGCCGGGGTGGCGTGACCGTACCAAAGGGCGGTCTCGCCGTAGCGCTTCGTACGGTCCTCCTCGATGCCGTCGGGCCACGTGACCTGGCTGCGCTTGGCGGCTCGCTCGACGATCACGAGGGCGCCGGGCACGAGCCAGCCGTGGGCGACGAGCGCGGTGAGGTCGGCGGTCACGTCGGCGTCGGGCATCGGGTAGGGCGGGTCGGAGAAGACCACGTCGTAGGGAGCCGCTGGCGGGGAGGCGAGCACGGTGGCGACCGTGCCGGCGATCACCCGGGCCCGGGAGAAGCCGAGCGTGGCGGCGTTGCGGGTGATGAGGGCGGCCGTACGCCGGTCCTGCTCGACCATCGTCACCACGCCCGCGCCGCGCGACCACGCCTCGAGGCCGACGGCCCCGGAGCCGGCGTAGAGGTCGAGGAAGCGCAGCCCGTCGAGGGAGCCGGTGCGCGACTCCACGGCCGAGAAGAGCGCCTCGCGCACCCGGTCGCTCGTGGGTCGCGTCGTCTGGCCGCGGGGCGTCTCCAGACGCCGACCCCCGGCCGATCCCCCGATGATGCGAGTCATCTGCCCGTGCTCAGCCCTTCTCCATGAACTCCGACGCCGCCGAGCGCTCGACCTCGGCGACGGCGTCGGCCAGGTCGGGCGCCTGCGCCAGCGCAGGATCCTCGGAGAGTAGCGCCTCAGCGGCCTCGCGGGCACGCACGATCGTCTTCTCGTCCCGCAGCACGCGCAGCGAGACCAGCCCCGAGCGGAAGCCGGACTGGCTGGCGCCGAGCACGTCGCCCTCGCGCCGCTGCTCGAGGTCGACGCGGCTCAGCTCGAAGCCGTCGGTGGTGGACGCGACGGCGTCGAGCCGGTCGCGCGCAGGCGAGCCGAGGTCGGCGTGGGAGACCAGCAGGCACAGTCCCGGCAGGCCGCCACGACCGACGCGACCGCGGAGCTGGTGCAGCTGGGAGACGCCGAAGCGGTCGGCGTCGAGGAGCACCATGGTGGTGGCGTTGTGCACGTCGACGCCTACCTCGATGACGGTCGTGGAGACGAGCACGTCGACCTCGCCCGCGGCGAAGGCGCGCATCGTGCGGTCCTTGTCGTCGGGGGCCAGGCGCCCGTGGAGGACGGCGGTGCGCAGCCCCACGAGCGGCCCCGCGGAGAGCTCCGCGTGCACCTCCTCGACCGCGGCCAGCGAGCGCTTCGGTGCGACCTCGGCGCCGTCCTCGTCGAGGTCGAGCTGGTCGCGCTCGCCCTCCTCGCCCGCGTCGCCGGAGATGCGCGGGCACACGACGTAGACCTGGTGGCCCTTCTCGACCTCCTCGCGCACCCGCTGCCACACCCGGTCGATCCAGGTCGGCTGGTCGGCGAGCGGGACGACGTTGGTCTGGATGGGGGCGCGCCCCGCAGGCAGCTCGGCCAGCACGGAGGTCTCGAGGTCGCCGAAGACGGTCATCGCGACGGTGCGCGGGATCGGCGTCGCCGTCATCACCAGCACGTGGGGCGGGGTGCCGGCCTTGTCGGTCAGCGCGGCCCGCTGCTCCACGCCGAAGCGGTGCTGCTCGTCGACGACCACCAGTCCGAGGTCCGCGAACTCGACGGTGTCCTGGAGCAGCGCGTGGGTCCCGATGACGATCCCGGCCTCCCCCGTCACGATGCGCAGCATCGCTTCCTGCCGGGCCGCGCGACCCATCGACCCGGTGAGCAGCACGACGGAGGTGGCCTCGGCTGCCCCGCCGAGCATCCCGCCCTGCGCGAGGTCGCCGAGCATCGCGGAGATGGAGCGGTGGTGCTGCTGGGCCAGGACCTCCGTCGGCGCGAGCAGGGCCGCCTGCCCGCCGGAGTCGACGACCTGGAGCATCGCGCGCAGCGCCACCAGCGTCTTGCCGGAACCGACCTCGCCCTGGAGGAGGCGGTTCATCGGGTGGTCGCGGGACAGCTCTCCGGCGACGACCTCGCCGATCTCGCGCTGTCCCCCGGTGAGCTCGAACGGCAACCGGTCGTCGAAGGCCGCCAGGATCCCGTCGGGCCGACCGGGACGCGACCGGGCGCCCTGCTCGCGGTGCGCGGCGCGGCGCCGCGCGAGCACGAGCTGGAGCACCAGCGCCTCCTCGAAGCGGAAGCGCTTCTGCGCCGCACCGAGCTGGCTCCAGTCGTCGGGACCGTGGATCCACCGCAGCGCTTGCATCACCGTGAGCAGCTCGAAGCGCTCGCGGAGCTCGGGGGTGAAGACGTCGGGCACGCCGGTGACGAGGTCGAGGGTGGCGGCGATGACCTTCTGGAGGTCCCACGTGTAGAGCTTGGCGGTGAGCGGGTAGACCGGGATCAGCTTGCTGAGCATCGCCCCCTCGTCGCCGTCGAGCGCGAAGCCGTGGGCCTGCTCGAGCTGCCAGCTCCCGCGGAACTGCTTGGCCTTGCCGGTGAAGAGCGCCCTGCTCCCCCACCCGAACTCGGCCTCGTGCCGGTCCGCGAGGTTCTTGTAGGGGCTGAAGAGCGTCACGGAGAAGTCGGGGCCCTCGGTGCGGAGCCGGATCGTCGTACGCCACTGACGGCGGTTGCCGGCGCTGAACGGGGCGCTGGAGCACGAGCGCACCTCCCCCACGATCGTGAGCTGCTCGCCGACGACCGGGGTGGCGACCTCGGAGAGCTCGGTGGCAGCGACGTAGCGGCGCGGGAAGTGACGCAGCAGGTCACCGACCGTGCGCAGGCCGAGGCCCTCCTCGGCGAGCTTGCGCTTCTTGTGCGAGCTGCCGAAGACCGCCCCGATCGGGCTGTCCGGCGTGATGGCGACCATGGAGAGCGCTCACTCGACGCTGACGAGCAGCGGGTAGCGGGGCTGGCCTCCGTGGTGGACGGCGACGTCGACGTGGGGGTGGCGCTCCTCGACGTGGACGGCGACGGCCGCAGCGAGCTCGACCCCACCCTCGCCGGACACGATCGTGACCAGCTCGCCACCACCGGCGAGGAGCCGCTCGAGGACCTCGTCGGCCACCACCTCCAGGTCGGATCCGACCACGGCGAAGTCACCGGCCACCACACCGAGCGCATCACCGGGCTCGCACGGGCCGGCCATCGTGATGGCCCGGCGGGCGGCCACGGTGACCGCCCCGTGGCGGGCATGGCGGGCCGTGGCGGTCATCTCCCGGACGTCGGCGTCGAAGGCACGACCGGGCTCGTGCACCGAGATCGCGGCCAGGCCCTGCACCTGCGCCTGGGTGGAGACCACCTCCACGGAGATGTCGTGCTCGGCCTCGGCGGTGCGCGCGGCGATCTCCGCGGCGCGGACGGTGTCGCTGTCGTTGGGCAGCACGACGACCTCCGCGGCACCGCACCCGGTGATGGCCTCGAGCAGCTGTCCGGTCGAGGGACGCTGGCCCGGCCCGCCCTCGACGACGACGGCGCCCGCGGACTCGAAGAGCTCGGCCAGGCCGGGACCGGCCGCCACGGCGACGACGCGGCGCCCGGTGCGGTCCGAGGTGCGCTGGCGCGCGGCGGCCACCTGCTCGGCGAAGTGGGTGACGCGGATCCGGTGCGGACGACCCGCCGTGATCCCGGCCTCGATCGCGGCACCGACGTCGTCGACGTGGACGTGGACGTTCCACAGCCCGTCGCCGCCGACCACGACGAGGCTGTCTCCCAGGCCGGCCAACGTGCGGCGCAGCTCACCGATGCGCTCGTCCTCGACCTCGGCGCCGACGTCGAGGAGGTACATCACCTCGTAGCCCGGGCCGTCCTCGGTGAGGTCGTCGCCGGGGACGGCAGGGGCCGCGACGGGGATGAGGCGGGTGCCGATGGGTGTGGTCCACGGCATCGGCCGGCGACCGGTGGCGGTGGTCTCGACCGCGTCGAGCACGACCGTGAGGCCGCGGCCGCCCGCGTCGACGACGCCCGCCTGGGCCAGCACGGCCAGCTGCTCCGGCGTACGCGCGAGGGCGGTGCGGGCCGCTGCCGCTGCCGCGGTGAACACGTCGCGGGCGCGGGAGCCCGGGCGCTCGGCGACGGCCAGCGCGGCGTCGGAGGCGGCACGCGCGACGGTGAGGATCGTGCCCTCGACCGGGACGCCGACCGCGGCGTAGCTGGCGTCGGTGGCCGAGGCCATCGCCGCGGCGATGGTCTGCGCGCGTCGGTCCTCCAGCCCCGCGGCGGCGAGGTGGGTGACGTAGCCGCGGAGCATCTGGCTCAGGATCACGCCGGAGTTGCCACGCGCCCCCATCAGCGCGGCGCGCGCCAGGAGCGCCATCCCGGCCTCCAGGCCGAGGTCGGGATCGGCGGCGCGGGCGGCGCGCAGCTCGTCGCGGGCCGCGGACACGGTGAGGAACATGTTGGTGCCGGTGTCGCCGTCGGGCACGGGGTAGACGTTGAGCGCGTCGATCTCCTCGCGCGCCGAGGACAGCGCATCGGTGGCGATGTCGACGAACCGGGCGACCGCGTCGAGGGTGATGCCGTGGGTGACTGGCTCCATCGAGTCGGTGTGCTCCCGGGTGTGCTCCGGCCGCCGTGCGGGTCGGTCGTGTCTGGTGTGCTGGGCCTGGCTGGTGCGACGATGTGTCGCGCGCCACAGGGTAGTGCCCCGGTCCGACCGTGCCTGCGATTTCCTCCCCCCGCCGGTCCTCGGCTACTCTTCTGCGGTTGCCTGTTGCTGCCACCTGGCGGTGTGCAGGCTGTGGATCTCTCTATCAACCTCGAACGGATCGGAGTGCACGGTGGCTGCCGTCTGCGACATCTGCGCCAAGAAGCCGGGCTTCGGAAACAACCGTCCCTGGTCGCGCAAGATCACGAAGCGTCGCTTCAACCCCAACATCCAGCGCGTCCGGGCGACCGTGAACGGCACGCCCAAGCGCCTCAACGTCTGCACCGGCTGCCTCAAGGCCGGCAAGGTCTCCCGCTGACCTGACCAGACTTCTGCAAGACCCCCGTCGCTCTGCGGCGGGGGTCTTGTGCTGTGTCGGCTGGGCTGCATGAGTCACCGCTTGAGCGGTGACTCACGCGCAGACCAGCCGTTGCAACGCCCCAACAGCGCCGGACTTCCCCCACCTCCGTGGCGGGAGGTGCCGGTGGGACCCGCTGTGGAGGTTGAGTCTCCTGGAGACTCAGCCTCGAGCGCGGCTCAGAAGTGGGTCCAGCCGGTGGGGCCGTCGTACAGCGCACCGTCGACCGTCACGCCCTCGCCCTCGCGCACCTCGCCGACGACCTGCCAGCCGGCGGGCACCGACGCCGCGTCGGGGAAGGTCGCGAGCAGGGCGTGGTCGTCTCCCCCGCCGAGGATGAACTGCATCGGGTCCGCCCCCAGCGCCGCGCCGACCGCCTGCAGCGGCTCGGGGATCGCGAAGGCGTCGGTGCGCACGTCGATGGCCACTCCGCTCGACTCGGCGAGGTGTCCGGCCTCGGCGAGGAGGCCGTCGGAGATGTCGATGAGCGACGTCGCGCCGGCCTCCGCGGCCTCCCTGCCGGCGGCGTACGGCGGCTCGGGACGGCGGTAGGCCTCGACGAGCACACGCGGCGAGCGGAACCCGCGCCCCAGGACGGCCAGGCCACCTGCTGCCCACCCCTGCCGACCGACGAGCGCGAGGACGTCGCCCGGCTGCGCACCGGAGCGCAGCACCGGCGCCTGGGTGCACTGGCCGAGCACGGTCACCGCGATGACCAGCTGGTCGGCGCGGGTGAGGTCACCACCGACGACGGTGGCGCCGACGCTCGCGCACTCCTCGGCGAACCCACGCGCGAAGTCGAGTGCCCACGCCACGGGCAGGTCCGCCGGGGCAGCCAGGCCGATGGTGAGGTGTCGTGCGGTGCCGCCCATGGCGTTGATGTCGGAGAGGTTCTGCGCCGCGGCGCGGTGCCCGACGTCGGAGGCGCTGGCCCAGTCGCGGCGGAAGTGCCGACCCTCGACGACCATGTCGGTCGACACCACGACGTGGCCGTGCTTGATGCGCAGCACGGCGGCGTCGTCGCCCGGTCCGACGAGCACGTGCTCGTCGCCCTCGAAGATCTTCACGAGCTCGGAGATCAGGCCGAACTCACCTGCCTCGCCGAGGGTCGCGTCCGGAGTGAGGGCCATGGCTCCATCCCACCAGACAGCACGGTGATCACAGTCACCCATCCCCTGTCGGCCCGCCCGCGCCGCGCGGTAGGTTGACCCCGACACACCCGCTGAACGAGACCGAGGAGTCCACGATGGTCGTCCAGGCCTACATCCTGATCCAGACCGACGTCGGCAAGGCCGCCGAGGTGGCCAAGGCCATCGCGCAGGTCAGCGGCGTCACGCTTGCTGAGGACGTCACCGGTCCCTACGACGTGATCGTCCGTGCCGAGGCGAAGAACGTCGACGAGCTGGGCAAGCTGGTGGTGTCGAAGGTGCAGAACCTCGACGGCATCACCCGCACCCTGACCTGCCCGGTCGTCCACATCTGATCCAGCTCACCACGAACCACGTGCACCCCCGCCGACGCCTCGGCCCCTCCACGGGCCGGGGCGTCGTCGCGTCCGCAGCCGCCTGCGTCGCCCTCGCGGCCTGCAGTCCCGGGACCACCAGCATCGAGGCGCACGACCTCTCCGGAGCGGACCGGGCCGCGTGCGAGGCCCTCGTCGCGGACCTGCCCGACACCCTCGCCGGCCAGCCGCGAGCGGAGGTCGAGCCCGGCGGCGGGCCGGGCGCGGCTTGGGGCGATCCGGCGTACGTCCTCACGTGCGGCGTCCCGGAGCCCGACGACTACGAGCCGACCGCCGAGTGCAGCGTCATCGAGGGCGTGGGGTGGTACGTCACCGACGACCAGCTCAGCGACCTGTCCGAGGACGCGACGCCGATCGCGCTGACCCGTACGCCGTACGTCGAGGTGAGGGTGCCGGCCGACTACCGCACCGAGGGCATCGACCGCGCCCTCGCCGAGCTCGCGCCGCTCCTGGAGGAGCACCTGGACGAGGGCGTGCCCTGCCTCTAGGCCCGACGACTCAGCGCAGGCCGGTGTCGCGGCGCAGCGCGAGCTGGAGCAGCCGGTCGACGAGCTCGGGGTAGGACATCCCCGTGGCCGCCCAGAGCTGGGGGTACATCGACGTCGGCGTGAAGCCGGGCATGGTGTTGAGCTCGTTGATCACCAGCGAGCCGTCGGGCATCACGAAGAAGTCGACGCGGGCCAGGCCCTCGCACGAGAGCGCCTCGAAGGCGCGTACGGCCATCGCCCGCAGCTCCTGCTCGGTCTCGGCGGGGAGCACGGCGGGAATGTCGATCTCGGTGTGCTGGTCGGCGAGGTACTTGGCCTCGAAGTCGTAGAACTCGTGGTCGCCACCCGTGCGGACCTCGCCGGGCCGCGACGTCTCCGGCGGACCCTCCAACGTGCCGAGCACACCGCACTCCACCTCGCGCCCGCCCTCCATCGACTGCTCGACGAGGACCTTCGGGTCGTGACGGAAGGCCTCCTCGAGCGCCGCCTCGACCTCGCCTGCGTCGTGGAGCTTGCTGATGCCCATGCTCGAGCCGGCACGGGCCGGCTTGGCGAAGGACGGGAAGCCGAGGTCCTCGATCCGCGAGCGAGCGCCGACCGGGTCCTGCTCCCACTCCGAGCGGGTCACGACGATGCCGGGCGTCACCGGGAGGCCGGCCGACTGGAGGACGACCTTCATGTAGGCCTTGTCCATGCCGACCGCGGAGGCGAGCACTCCGGAGCCGACGTAGCGCACGCCCGCCATCTCGAGCATTCCCTGCAGGGTGCCGTCCTCGCCCCAGGGGCCGTGCAGCAGCGGGAAGACGACGTCGACCTCGCCGATGACCGACGGCACGCTGGCCGGCTCCGTGACCACGAGGTCCGTGCCGGTGGTGGCGCCCATCAGCGCGACGGGCGAGCGTCCGCCGTCGACGGCGGGCAGGTCGCTGCCGCGGATCGCGAGGCGGCCCGGCTCGTCGACCTCGAGCACCCACCGCCCGTCGGCGGCGATGCCGACGGGCACCACGTCGTACGCCTCGCGGTCGATCGCGGCCAGCACGCTCCCCGCGGTGACGCACGAGATGCCGTGCTCGGAGGAGCGGCCGCCGAAGACCACGGCGACCCGGGGCCTGCGGCCGGTCATGTGCGAGGAGGTGTCGTTCATCGGCACGACCCTATCCACCTACGCTTGCTGCCATGGCTCACGACCCGCAGCACAGGCCCGGCACCATCGCCGTGACGGCCGGGCGCCCCGAGAAGGCGCCCGACGCACCGCTCAACACCCCGATCACCATGGCCGCGACCTACGTCGCGGGCGGCGAGGTGGAGTACGGCCGCTACGGCAACCCGACCTGGACCGCCCTGGAGGACGCGCTCGGCGCGCTCGAGGGTGGCCGCTGCCTGACCTTCGCCTCCGGCCTCGCGGCGGTGGCGACCGTGCTCGACCTCGTCGGCGCGGACGGCAAGGTCGTGGTGCCGCGGCACGCCTACACCGGCACGATCATGCAGCTCTGCGACCTCGAGTCGCGCGGGCGGCTGCGCGCGGAGCTCGTCGACATCACCGACACCGAGGCCGTGGTCGCTGCCTGCGCCGACGCCGCGCTCGTGTGGCTGGAGTCGCCCACGAACCCGGCGCTCGAGGTCGCGGACATCGCGACGATCACCGCCGCCGCCCACGAGGCCGGCGCCTACGTCGTGGTGGACAACACCTTCGCCACTCCCCTGCTCCAGCGCCCGCTCGAGCACGGTGTCGACCTCGTCGTGCACTCCGCTACGAAGTACCTCGCCGGCCACTCCGACGTACAGATGGGCGCGATCGTCACCGGCGACGACGAGCTCTGGACGGTGCTCAAGGGACGCCGCGACCTGGTCGGCGCGATCCCGGGTCCCTTCGAGGCGTGGCTGACGCTGCGGGGCCTGCGCACCCTGCACCTGCGCGTCGAGCGTGCCCAGTCCAACGCCGAGGAGCTCGTACGCCGACTCGGCGAGCACCCCGCGCTGTCGGAGGTCCGCTATCCAGGCTTCGGCGGCATCGTCAGCATCGTGCTCGCGCAGGGCGAGATGGCGGCCGACCTGCTCTGCCGCAAGACCCGCCTGTGGGTGCACGCCACGTCGCTGGGCGGGGTCGAGTCGACGCTGGAGCGCCGTCGGCGCTGGAAGGCCGAGGCGGCGACCATCCCCGAGGGGCTGGTGCGCCTGTCGGTCGGCGTCGAGGACGTCGAGGACCTCTGGGACGACCTGCGCGACGCGCTGGACGGGTGCGTCGGCTGATCAGCCGGCGTCGCCACGCACACTGACCTGCAGGTCTCGATACAGCTCCGTCGGGGCTTCGTTCCTCAGCCCCGGGAGCCACTCGACCACCGATGAGCTGCCCTGAGCTCCTGCGTCGCTCAGTGCAGCTCGGGCTTGGTGTCGCGCGCGATGAAGGAGTTCATCATGTCGAGCGCTGTCATCCGGCCGTCGACGACCGCGTCGACGGCCTGCGCGATCGGGGCGTCGACGCCGACGCTGTCGGCCAGCGCGAGCAGCGACTTGCAGGACTTGGCGCCCTCGGCGACCTGGCGCGTGGAGGCGTAGATCTCCTCGGTCGTCATGCCCTGGCCGAGGCGCTCGCCGAAGGTGCGGTTGCGCGAGAGCGGCGAGGAGCAGGTGGCGACGAGGTCGCCGAGGCCGGCGAGGCCCATCAGGGTCAGCGGGTTCGCGCCCTGCGCCGTGGCGAGCCTGGCGGTCTCGGCGAGGCCGCGGGTGATCACCGAGGCAGTGGTGTTGTCGCCGAAGCCCAGCCCGACGGCCATGCCGACCGCGAGGCCGACGACGTTCTTGTAGGCGCCACCGATCTCGCAGCCGAGCACGTCGACGGAGGTGTAGGGCCGCCACGACGGGCCGTGCGTGATCGCCTGCAGGTGCTTGGCGCGCTCCTCGTCGACGCAGGCGACGACGGACGCGGCCGGCTCGCGGCGCGCGATCTCGCGCGCGAGGTTCGGGCCGCTGATCACCGCGATGCGGTTGGCGGAGGCGTCGGTGACCTCCTGGATCACCTCGCTCATCCGCATCAGGGTCCCGAGCTCGACGCCCTTCATCAACGACACCAGCGTCGCCTTCTCGGGCAGGATCGGCGCCCACGCGGTGAGGTTCTCCCGCAGCGACTGCGAGGGGACGGTGAGCACCACGACGTCGGCGTCGGCGGCGACCTCCTCGGGGTCGGTCGAGGCACGGATCGAGGGCGGCAGCTCGATGCCGGGCAGGTAGTCGGTGTTCTCGCGGCGCTCGTTGACCGCCTCGACCACCTCGTCGCGGCGCGCCCACAGGGACACGTCGTTGCCGGCGTCGGCCAGGACCAGCGAGAAGGCGGTGCCCCACGATCCGGCACTGAACACTGCGATCTTCGTCATCGGGTGCGCTTCCTCTTCGTCCGGTGGGGGTCGTACGGGTTGCCGGTCTCGCGTACGCCGCTGCGGCGCGGGTCGAACCGGTCGGTCGGGGGCGTCTCGCCGCGGAGGTCGGCCACGAGGGCGGTGATCGCCGTCATGATCCGCTCGGTGGCCTGCGCCGTCGTCTCCGGCGAGGGCTGCGCGGCGACCAGGTCGTCGAGCGGCACCGGGTCGCCGGCCTTCATCTGGATGTTCTTGCGCGGCACGAGGTGCGGGCGCTTGGTGTAGGGAGGCAGGACCTCGTGCGCACCCCACTGACCCACGGGGATCACCGGGCAGCCGGTGGCGAGGGCGATGCGCGCGGCGCCGGTCTTGCCCTTCATCGGCCACAGGTGCGGGTCGCGGGTCAGCGTGCCCTCGGGGTAGATCACGATGCACTCACCCTCACCGATCGCGCGGACGGCGGCGTCGTAGGCACCCACCGCGTTGCGGGTCAGCCGTTCGACGGGGATCTGCCCGGCGGCGGACAGCAGGCCGCCGAGGTACCTGTTCCTGAAGAGTCCCGACTTGGCGAGGTAGCGCGGCACGCGTCCGTGGTCGTAGACGAAGTGCGCGGACAGCAGCGGGTCGACGTGGGAGATGTGGTTGAGGGCGACGATGCAGCCGCCGGTGGCGGGGATCTTCTCGCCGTCGATCCAGGTGCGCGACGTGGCGGTGAGCAGGGTCGGCTTGATGATCGAGGCCGCGAAGGTGACCGCCCAGCCGCGCGGCTGCTCCAGCTTCCTGACGCGCACCGTCACCTCCGCTCCCACGGGCCACGCCCGGACGCTCCCTGCGTCGCGAGCAGGCTACTCGGTCACCCACCCCACGGGACCCCAGCGGCACGCTGGTCCCGGGTGGCAGGATTCGTGGTGATGTCCAGCCCCCTGCCGACCGATCCCTACGCTCCGCGCTGCGTGGTCGTCGTACCCGTCAAGCCGCCGGCGCACGGCAAGTCCCGCCTCGTCGGGCTCGACGACGATCAGCGTCGCGAGCTGGCCGAGGCGTTCGCGCTCGACACCGTGCAGGCCGCCGTCGCGACGCCGGGCGTCGCCCGCGTCCTCGTCGTCACCGACGACTTCCGCCTGGCCGCGCCGATGCGCGCCCTCGGCGCCGAGGTGATGCCCGACGGGGCCAGCGAGGACCTCAACGAGACCCTCGTCCAGGCCGTCGCGGAGGTCGTACGCCGCTGGCCGGGCGCGGTGCCGGTCGCGCTGTGCGCCGACCTGCCGGGCCTGCGCTCCGCCGAGCTCGCCGCGGTCCTGGAGGACGTGGTGACGCAGGTGGATGCGGGTCACGCCGCCTTCGTGAGGGACCGCGCCGGCACGGGCACGACGACGTACGCCGCTCCTGCCGCACACTTCGCGCCGCAGTTCGGAAGGGAGTCGGCGGCGCGCCACGCGGCATCGGGTGCGATCGAGGTCGGAGCCTCCGCGCGCAGCCTGCGGGCGGACGTCGACGACCTGGTCGACCTCGGTGCCGTCCTCGTCGGGGGCGTGGGACCGCACACCACCCGGGCAAGCGGGAGGCGGGCCACCCCGCTGGGGTGACCCGCCTCGACGCGGTGCAGGACTGCTCGAGCCTCAGGACTTCTTGGCGGTCTTCTTGGCCGCAGTCTTCTTGGCCGCAGTCTTCTTGGCCGGCGTCGCCTTCTTGGCGGGAGCCTTCGTGGCAGTCGACTTGGCGGCCGTCTTCTTGGCCGGGGTCGCCTTCTTCGCCGCCGACGTGGAAGCCGTCGTCGTCTTCTTCGCCGGCGTCGCCTTCTTCGCCGTGGTGGCCTTCGACGCCGACGCCTTGGTGGCCGGGGCCTTCTTGGCAGCGGTCTTCTTGGCCGGGGTCGCCTTCTTCGCAGGCGCCTTCTTGGCGGGCGCCTTCTTGGCGGCCGTCTTCGTGGCCGGGGCGGCCTTCTTCGCCGGCGTCGACTTCTTGGTCGCGGCACCGGTGACGGCGGCAGCCGCCGCACGCACGCTGGCCGGCGGCTTGGGCATCGTCGCCGCCGTCAGCTTCGGCAGCTTCTTCGCACCCGCGACGACGTCCTTGAGCTCCTTGCCCGCGGAGAACTTCGGCACGGCCTTCTTCTTCGACTTCATCCGCTCGCCCGTCTGCGGGTTGCGCACCCAGCGCGCGTTGCGGACGGCCTTCTCGAACGAGCCGAAGCCGGTGATGGCGACCTTCTCGCCCTTGGCCACCTCACGGGTGATGGTGTCGAGCACCGACTCCAGTGCGTGGGCCGCCTGCTTGCGGTTCCCCTCGTAACGCGCGGCGAGCGCGTCGATGAGCTCTGACTTGTTCACTAGCTTCCCTTCCCAATGAACCTGAGCCGAGCTCGTGCTCGACCATCTGCAAGGCACGCTAGGCACATGGAAGGGTGAGGACAATCACCATCGCCCTTGTTTGTGGGGCTTTTTCAGGCCGTGACGGGCTTCCAGCTCGGCCGCGACGCCTCGAAGTCGGTGATGTCGGTGTCGTGGCCGAGGGTGATCCCGATGTCGTCGAGCCCCTCCAGCAGGCGCCAACGGGTGTAGTCGTCGATGTCGAAGGAGTCCTCGACGGCGTCCTCACCGGCGCCGGCGCGGACCGTACGGCTCTCGAGGTCGACGGTGATCTCGCCGCCCGGGTTGTCCTCGAGCCAGTCCCACAGGCGCTGCACGACCTTCTCGTCGACCTGCGCCGCGACGAGCCCGGCCTTGCCGGAGTTGCCGCGGAAGATGTCGGCGAAGCGCGAGGAGATGACGGCCCGGAAGCCGTAGTTCTGCAAGGCCCACACGGCATGCTCGCGCGAGCTGCCGGTGCCGAAGTCCGGACCCGCGACCAGCACGGAGCCGCCGGCGTAGGTGGGGTCGTTCAGCACGAAGGCGGGGTCGTTGCGCCACGCGGCGAACAGCCCGTCCTCGAAGCCGGTGCGGGTCACGCGCTTGAGGTAGACCGCGGGGATGATCTGGTCGGTGTCGACGTTGCTGCGCTTCAGCGGGACGCCGACGCCGGTGTGGGTGGTGAACTTGTCCATGGGTCAGGCTCCGATCGGCGTGAGGTCGGCGGGCGACGAGAGGGTGCCGCGCACGGCGGTGGCGGCGGCGACGGGCACGGACACCAGGTGCGTACGACCGCCCTTGCCCTGCCGCCCCTCGAAGTTGCGGTTCGACGTCGACGCGCTGCGCTCGCCCGGGGCGAGCTGGTCGGGGTTCATGCCTAGGCACATCGAGCAGCCGGCCCCGCGCCACTCCGCACCCGCGGCGAGGAAGACCTTGTCGAGTCCCTCGGCCTCGGCCTGGAGGCGCACGCGCACCGAGCCCGGCACCACGAGCAGGCGGGTGTCGTCCGCGACGTGGCGACCCTCGAGGATCGACGCCGCCAGGCGCAGGTCCTCGATGCGGCCGTTGGTGCAGGAGCCGACGAAGACGGTGTCGACCTTGACCTCGCGCAGCGGAGTGCCGGCCTCGAGACCCATGTAGTGCAGGGCCTTCTCGGTCGCGACCTTGTCGTTGGGCTCGTCGAAGTCGTCGGGGCTCGGGATCGTGGCACCCAGCGGCGCACCCTGCCCGGGGTTGGTGCCCCAGGTGACGAAGGGCGTCATCGTGGAGGCGTCGAGCTCGATCTCGCGGTCGAACACCGCGTCGTCGTCGGTGCGCAGGGTCTTCCAGTGCGCGACGGCGGCGTCCCAGTCGTCGCCCTTCGGCGCCTCGGGCTTGCCCTCGATGTAGTCGAAGGTCGTCTGGTCAGGCGCGATGAGGCCCGCCTTGGCGCCCCACTCGATCGACATGTTGCACACGGTCATCCGGCCCTCCATCGAGAGCTCCTCGATGGCCTGGCCGCGGTACTCCACGATGTAGCCCTGGCCGCCGCCGGTGCCGGTGTGGGTGATGAGGGTGAGCACCATGTCCTTGGCGGTGACACCCTCGGGCAGGCTGCCGTTGATCGTGACGGCCATCGTCTTCGGGCGGGCCTGGGTCAGCGTCTGGGTGGCCAGGACGTGCTCGACCTCGGAGGTGCCGATGCCGAAGGCGATCGCGCCGAACGCGCCGTGCGTGGAGGTGTGCGAGTCGCCGCACACGATGGTCATCCCGGGCTGCGTCAGGCCGAGCTGCGGACCGACGACGTGCACGATGCCCTGCTCGACGTCGCCGAGCGGGTGGAGGCGGACGCCGAAGTCGGCGCAGTTCTTGCGCAGCGTCTCGACCTGGGTGCGGCTCACCGGATCCGCGATCGGCTTGTCCCAGTCGACCGTCGGGACGTTGTGGTCCTCGGTGGCCAGCGTCAGGTCGGGGCGGCGGACCGTGCGGTCGGCGAGGCGCAGGCCGTCGAAGGCCTGCGGCGAGGTCACCTCGTGGAGGAGGTGGAGGTCGATGTAGAGCAGGTCGGGCTCTCCCGGGGCGCTCCGGACGACGTGCTCGTCCCAGACCTTCTCGGACAGGGTCTTGCCCATGACGCAAACTCCTTCTGCTGCAGTGCGGTGGGACGACGCTACCCCTTGCATCCCACTCCCTGAGATGAGAATATCGGTATATGGACAACGGATCTGGTGTCGGCGTGCTGGACAAGGCCGCCCTCGTGCTCGCGGCCCTCGAGGCCGGACCGGCCACCCTGGCGGGACTCGTCGCCGGCACCGGACTGGCCCGACCGACCGCCCACCGCCTCGCGGTCGCGCTCGAGCACCACCGCCTCGTCGCCCGCGACATGCAGGGGCGCTTCGTGCTCGGCCCGCGCCTGTCCGAGCTCTCCGCCGCCGCGGGCGAGGACCGCCTGCTGGCCGCCGCGGGCCCGGTCCTGGCGCGACTGCGCGACATCACCGGCGAGTCCGCCCAGCTCTGGCGCCGCCAGGGCGAGCACCGCGTGTGCGTGGCCGCCGCAGAGCGCCCCTCGGGCCTGCGCGACACCATCCCGGTCGGCTCGCAGCTGACGATGAACGCCGGCTCGGCCGCGCAGATACTGCTGGCCTGGGAGGACCCGGAGCGGATGCACCGCGGTCTCCAGAACGCCGCCTTCTCGGCCACCGCGCTCTCCGGCATCCGCCGCCGCGGCTGGTCGCAGTCCGTGGGCGAGCGCGAGCAGGGCGTCGCGTCGGTGTCGGCCCCGGTCCGCTCCCCCGGCGGCAAGGTCATCGCCGCGGTCTCGGTCTCCGGTCCGCTCGAGCGCCTCTCACGCCAGCCCGGCCGCATGCACGCACCCGCCGTGCTCGCCGCGGCCGACCGGCTCTCGGAGTCGCTGCGCCGCGCTGCGGCGGAGTAGCCGGGGCTGCTTCGCACCTCATCAGGTTTCGAGACGCGCCGTCGCGACCTCCTTCGTCGGTCGCGGGCGCCCTCAACCTGCTCTGTCCGGCTTGAGCAGATCGCTTCGCGATCCGCTCAGAACAGAGCATCCTGCTCCAGCTCCAGCAGCTGCTGCTTGCGCTCGAGCCCCCCGGCGTAGCCGGTGAGCGTGCCGTTGGCGCCGATCACCCGGTGGCAGGGCACGACGATGGGGATGGGGTTGCGGCCGTTGGCCAGGCCGACCGCGCGCGAGGCGGCGTTCGTCATCCCGAGACGGCCGGCGATCTCGCCGTAGGACGCGGTCTCGCCGTAGGCGATGCGGCCCAGCTGCTCCCACACCCGCTGCTGGAAGTCGGTGCCGATCGGCGCGATCGGCAGGTCGAAGTCGGTGAGCTCACCGGCGAAGTACGCCGTCAGCTGGCGCGTCGCCTCGGCCAGCACGGGCTCGTCGTCGGAGCGGGCACCCAGGGGGCGCCCGTCGGCGGGCGGCCGGAACGGTGAGAACTCGATCGCCACGATCGAGCCGTCGCGCTCGACGATGCGCAGGTCGCCGATGGGCGAGGGCAGCACGGTCCACATGTCAGGTCTCCTTCGCCGGGCGGGGAGCCGCGGTCGGGTGGGGGTCGGGGGCCGGGGTGGGCGGCATGAGGGGGTTCCACAGGTGCATCAGGGCGTAGGAGCGCCACGGCCGCCAGGCGTGCGGGTCCGGCTCGGTGCCGCCGACAGCCAGGTCCGCCAGCACCCGGCGCACGGCCAGGTCGGTGGGCAGGAAGACGTCGGGATGGCCGAGCGCCCGCATGGCGACGTAGTCCGCGGTCCACGGCCCGATCCCGGGCAGCGCGAGCAGCGCCCGGCGTACGTCGTCGCGGTCGGGGCCGCGGTCGAGCACGACCTCGCCGGTCGCCAGCGCGCTCGCCAGCCCGACGAGCGCACGCCCGCGGGCCCGCGGCATCGGCAGGGTCTCGGGGTCGACGCCGGCCAGGGTGGCCGCGTCCGGGAACAGGTGGGTGAGGCCCGGGACGGGCGAGTCGACCGGGCGGCCGTGCGCGGCCACGATGCGTCCGGCCACGGTGCGCGCGCCGGTGACGCTGACCTGCTGGCCGATGACCGTGCGCACGGCGGTCTCGTCGCCGTCGACCTGGCCCGGGACACGCAGCCCCGGCGCGGCGCGCACGAGGTCGCCGAGGGTGGGATCGGCACCGAGCTGCGCGTCGACGGCCCCGGGGTCGCAGTCGGCGTCGAGCAGGCGGCGTACGCGCTCGCTGGCCGCGGCGGTGTCACGCAGGTCGGCGAGCCAGAACTCGGCCTCCACGAAGCCGGTGCCCCCGACGCCCGGCAGGTCGTCGAGGCGCAGCCTGACCGTGCCGGGCCCGTGCGGGAGGTCGAGGGTGCGGGCGTAGCAACCGGGCGCGGCCACCTCGACGCCCGGGACGAGGTGATAGGCGAGGAAGTCCAGGAGCCGACCACCCGCGAAGGGCGTGCGCACGGCCAGCCGCATGGCCAGGGAGCCCGACGCCCGGCCCTCCCGCGGTGCGCGTCGGCTCCCCCGCAGCAGGCTCGGCGAGGCGTCGTAGACCTCGCGCACGGTCTCGTTGAACTGCCGCACGCTGGCGAACCCGGCGGCGAAGGCCACGTCGGTGACGGCCAGGTCGGTGGTCTCCAGCAGGATCCGCGCGGTCTGGGCACGACGGGCGCGGGCCAGGGCGAGCGGCGTGGCACCCAGCTCCTGGGTGAGCAGCCGGCCGAGGTGCCGCGGGGTGTAGCCGACCCGGCGCGCCAGGCCGTCCACCCCCTCGCGGTCGACGAGCCCGTCGGCGATCAGCCGCATCGCGCGGCCGGCGACATCGGCGGCGACGTCCCACTCCGGGCTGCCCGGTGTGGCGTCGGGCAGGCAGCGCTTGCAGGCGCGGTAGCCGGCGGCGTGGGCACTGGCCGCCGTGGCGTGGAAGGTGACGTTGGCGACCGCCGGGGTGCGCGCCGGGCACGAGGGCCGGCAGTAGATCCCCGTGGTGCGCACCGCGGTGTAGAACACCCCATCGAAGCGCCGGTCCCGGCTCTGCACCGCGCGGTAGCACGCGTCGGTGTCGAGGTGTCCGGACGGCGTCATGCCCCGAGTCTGACGACTCGGGGCACGACACACCAGCGGAAATCGGACACGGCCGTCCGCGCTCAGGCGCCGGGGCGGTAGCGACGCTCGGGGCGCCCGGCGCCGCCGTACTGCAGGCGCACCGCCGCAGACCCGCGGGCCACGAAGTGCTCGAGGTAGCGGCGAGCGGAGACCCGCGAGATGCCCACGACGTCGGCGCACTCGGCCGCGGAGAGCTCGTCGGCCTCCCGCAGCGCCGACGCGACCAGGTCGGCCGTCTGCGGGCTCAGCCCCTTCGGCAGCGTCGCCGCGGGTGCGGGCGCGGCCGCCCCGAAGACGGCGTCGATGTCCTGCTGCCCCGGCGCGGCCGACCCGGACAGGGCCAGGTGTGCGGACCGGAAGGACTCCAGGCGCACCCGCAGGTCGTCGTAGTCGAAGGGCTTGACGAGGTAGTGGACCGCTCCGCCGGACGCTGCGGCGCGCACCGTGTCGGCCTCGCGGGCCGCGGTCACCACCAGCACGCCGACGTCGTCGCCGTCGGCGCGCAGCCGGCGGAGGACGTCGATGCCGGTCATGTCGGGCAGGTGCACGTCGAGCAGCACGAGGTCCGGACGCAGCCGGACGATGTCGGCGAGCGCTGCCTGGCCGCTGCTGGCGACCCCGACGACCCGGAAGCCGGGCGTGCGCTCGACGAACTGGGTGTGGATGCGCGCCACCATGAAGTCGTCGTCGACGACGAGCACGCCGACCTCGTCCATCACGCCTCCACCCCTGTCTGGATCCCTGTCTCGATCCCTGCCTGGATCCCTGCCTGCACCCCGGGCAGTCCCGCCTCGAAGACCGCGCCGGTGCCGGCGTCACCGGCGCGGACGGTGACCGCGCCGCCCCGACGCTCGCAGACGACCTGCACCAGCGCCAGCCCGACACCCCGCCCCTCCGCGGTGGACGCCTTGGTGCTCCACCCGCGCCGGAAGATCTCTCCCACCCGCTCCGGCGGGACCCCCGGTCCGGTGTCCGCGACGGCGAGGCGCACGGTGTCGCCGTCGAGGCGCACCGCTACCTCGACCACCTGACCGCCGACCGAGACCGACGCGTCGACGGCGTTGTCGACGAGGTTGCCCAGGACCGTGCCGACGTCGGTCGAGGCCTCGGGGTCCAGCCGCGGCAGGTCGCTGTCGTCGGTGAGGCGCAGGTCGACCCCGCGCTCGGCGGCGAGGCTGGTCTTGGCGATCACCAGCGCCGCCACCGCCGGGTCCTCGACGCGGGCCAGCACCGCGTCGGAGATCTCGCGCCGGCGCCGGCTCAGGGTGCCGACGAGCCGGGAGACCTCGTCGTACTCCCCCAGCTGCACCAGCCCGGAGATGGTGTGGAGCTGGTTGTGGAACTCGTGGGTCTGCGCGCGCAGGGTGTTGGTGATCGACTGGCGCGCGCTCAGCTCGCTCTGCAGGGCCAGCAGCTCGGTGCGGTCACGCAGGGTGGTCACCGACGCGACCAGGCGCCCGCCCTCGAGCACGGGGTTGCGGTTGACGACCAGCACCCGGTCGCCCAGGACCACCACGTGGTCGCGGATCTCGGCGTGGTCGGCCAGCAGGTCGCGGACGGCGGGGTCGAGGTCCAGCTCGTCGACACGGCGACCCTCGACCTCGCCGTCCAGTGCGATCAGCTCGCGCGCGCTGTCGCTCAGCACCGTCACGGTGCCGTCCTCGGCGACCGCGACCACTCCCTCGCGGATCGAGTGGAGCAGCGCCTCGCGCTGGTCGGCGAGCGCCGCGATGGCCGCCGGTTCCAGCCCCCGCGTACGCCGACGGATGAGGCGCGAGAGCAGGAAGGACCCGGCGACCCCGAGCCCCAGGCCGAGGCCGGCGAAGGTGAGCAGGTCCGGTGCCACGCTGCGGGCCCGCTCGGCCCACGTGGGGTACTCCTCGGCGACCATCACGATGCCGATCAGCTCACCCTGGCGGTTGATGACCGGCACCTGCGCCGCGATGGACGGCGTGCCGAAGTCGTCGACGTCACCGGTCCACGTGCGCAGCCGCTGCACCGTGCTGCCGGCCAGGTCGACGCTGCGGCCGCGGCCGTCGAAGTCGCTGCTGACCAGGACCACGCCCTCGGGATCGGTGAGGTAGACCCCGCTCGCCTGCACCCGGGTGCGCGTCTCCTGGGTCAGCGGGGTGAGGACGGAGCGATTAGCCTCGACCTCGTCGGTGCGGAACGACAGTCGCACGATCTTGATGTTGGTGAGGTCCTCCGCGGCCGCACGGAGCGGTGCCCCGCGCGTGTCACGGAAGTCGGCATCGCTCTGCTGGACCGACACGACGCTCGCGACGGCCACGACCACGAGCAGCACCGTCAGCTGGAGCACGAGGAACTGGCCGGCGAGGGTCGCCGGCCACAGCCGTGGGCGTGACCACAAGTTCCACAACCTCCATTGCTTTCCCAAGCGTGACGAGCACCACACGCAGTCTCCACCATCGGGGAGTCGCACCCCATCAGCGAGGGCGCGAGGCCTGAACAGAGAAGGAGACCACATGATGCGCCAAGGCACGAGGCGGTCCGTCGCAGTGGCGGTGTCGCTCGGCGCCGCGCTTCTCCTGGCGACCGGGTGCGGCGTCACCCGCGGCGCCCAGAGCAGCGACATGACGATGCTGATCCCCAACAGCCCCGGCGGCGGCTACGACCAGACCGGCCGGGCCGCGATCGCGGTGATGGAGAACGGCGACATCACCGGCGGCTCCTTCGAGGTCACCAACGTGGTCGGCGCAGGCGGATCGGTCGCGATGACGCGACTGATGAACGCCGAGGGCGACGAGCGCACGATGATGACCGCCGGCCTCGGCGTGGTCGGCTCGCTCTACTCCTTCGGTGCGCCCTACAAGCTCAACGATGCGACGCCCCTGGCCCAGCTCATCGAGGACCAGGAGGGCGTGCTCGTCCCGGCGGACTCACCGTTCGAGACCATCGACGACCTGGTCACGGCGTGGGAGGACGACCCGAGCTCGATCGTCGTCGGCGGCGGATCCTCGCCCGGCGGACCGGACCACCTCTTCCCCATGCAGCTGGCCAGCGCCGTCGGCATCGACGCCCGCGAGGTCCGCTACGTGCCCTACGACGGCGGTGGCCCGCTGACCAGTGCCCTGCTCGGCAGCAAGATCGACGCCGGCTTCTCCGGCGTGGGCGAGTTCGAGGGGGCCCTCGCCGAGGGCAAGCTCCGCCTGCTCGCGGTCTCCGGCGAGGAGCGGCTCACCGGTGACGTCATCAGCGACGCACCCACCCTGGTCGAGTCCGACATCGACCTGGTCTTCACCAACTGGCGCGGGGTCTTCGCGCCCCCCGGCATCAGCGAGGAGCGTCGCGACGAGCTGATCGCGATGCTCGAGGAGATGCACGAGAGCCCCGAGTGGCAACAGGCCCTCGAGGACTACGGCTGGATCGACGAGTTCAAGACCGGCGACGACTTCGACACGTTCCTCCAGGAGCAGGACGAGCGCGTCGCCACCACCCTCGAGGAGCTGGACCTGCTGTGAGCACACCACTCGACACCACCCCTGACACCACGCGGGCCACGCACCCCGCCCCCCAGCGGGACATGGCCCAGCTCGGGCTGGCGGCGATGCTCGTCGTCGTCGGCGCCTACACCTTCTACGACGCCTCCACGCTGCGGGTCGGCTTCGGCGACCCGGTCGGACCGCGCGTGTTCCCCTACGTCATCGGCGCGGTCACCGTCGTGCTCGGGCTGCTGCTCGTGCTCGCCACCCTGCGCGGCGACGTTCCCCAGGCCGAGGGCGGCGAGGACATCGACCTGCGCCAGCCCGCCGACTGGGTCACCGTCCTCAAGCTGGTGGGCGTACTGCTCTTCACGGTGCTGACCATCTCCTTCCTCGGCTGGGCGGTGAGCGGCGCGATCCTCTTCGTCGGCGCGGCCTGGTCGCTCGGCAGCCGTACCCTCGTGCGCGACGTGATCGTCGGGCTCGTGCTGTCGGTGAGCAGCTGGTACTTCTTCCACGAGGTGCTCGGCGTGATCCTGCCCGCCGGGATCCTGGACGGGGTGCTCTGATGGACAGCCTCGGCCTGCTCATGGACGGCTTCGGTGCCGTCCTCACCCCGCAGAACCTGCTCTTCGCCGCGATCGGTGTCTTCCTCGGCACCTTCGTCGGCGTGCTCCCGGGCATCGGCCCGGCCATGGCGGTGGCGCTGCTGCTGCCCGTCACCTACGGGCTGGACCCGATCCCGGCGTTCATCATGTTCGCCGGCATCTACTACGGCGGCATGTACGGCGGGTCCACCACCGCGATCCTGCTCAACACCCCGGGTGAGTCGGCGTCGGTCATGACGGCACTCGAGGGAAATCTCATGGCCAAGGCCGGGCGGGCGTCGCAGGCGCTGGCCACGGCCGCCATCGGGTCCTTCATCGCCGGCACGATCGGCACCCTCCTCGTCGTGTTCTTCGCACCGGCCCTCGCCTCGGTGGCCAACGAGCTCGGCGCCCCGTCCTACTTCGCCCTGATGGTCCTGGCGATGGTCATGGTCACCAGCGTGCTGGGCGGGTCGTGGCTGCGCGGCTTCATCTCGCTCTTCCTCGGCCTCACCATCGGCCTGGTCGGGCTCGACCTCAACACCGGGCAGCCGCGGCTGAGCTTCGACCAGCCGCTGCTGGCCGACCGCATCGACGTCGTCGTGGTGGCCGTCGCGATCTTCGCGCTCGGCGAGGCCTTCTGGGTCGCTGCGCACCTGCGCCGCAGCCCGCTGCAGGTCATCCCGGTCGGCCAGCCCTGGCTGAGCGGGACCGACCTCAAGCGCTCGTGGGGCCCGTGGTTGCGCGGCACGGCGTACGGCTTCCCGTTCGGCGCGCTGCCGGCGGGTGGCGCCGAGATCCCGACGTTCCTGTCCTACGTGACGGAGAAGAAGCTCGCCGGACGCCGCGGGCAGGACGAGTTCGGGCGCGGCGCCATCGAGGGCGTCGCCGGACCGGAGGCGGCGAACAACGCCTCGGCCGCCGGCACGTTCGTGCCGCTGCTCGCGCTCGGCCTGCCGGTCACCGCGACCTCCGCGGTGATGCTGGCGGCGCTGCAGGGATACGGCATCGAGCCCGGCCCCGGCCTGATGACGGACCAGCCCGAGCTGGTGTGGGCACTGCTCGCCAGCCTGCTGGTCGGCAACGCGCTGCTGCTGGTGCTCAACCTGCCGCTCGCGCCGGTGTGGGCCAAGCTGCTGCGCATCCCGCGGCCCCAGCTCTACGGCGGGATCCTGTTCTTCGCCACGCTGGGGGCCTATGCGAGCAACCTGCAGGCCTTCGACCTGTTCCTGCTGCTGGTGCTCGGCCTCCTGGGCCTGATGATGCGGCGCTTCGCCCTCCCGGTGCTGCCGCTGATCCTCGGGGTGATCCTCGGCCCGCTCATGGAGTACCGCCTTCGCGAGGCGATGGCGATCTCCGGTGGCGACGTCTCCGCCCTGTGGAGCGAGCCGGTCGCCCTGGTGATCTACGTGATCGTCGCCCTCGTGGTGGTCGCGCCGATCCTGGTCCGCTCCGTCCGGCCGGCACCCGCCGCCGTGGCGCAGGACCTGGACCCGTCCGTCGACGAAGAGGAGAAGGTGCGATGAACGACCGTGCGACCGTGATCGTGGTGGGCTGGTCCCCCGACGAGTTCGGCGAGGCCGCGCTGGCGCGGGCCGTCGAGGAGGCGAGGCTGCGCCAGGGCCGGGTCGTGGTGGTCAACGCCACCCGCGGCGACGCGCTCGTCGACGACCGCTACGCCGACGAGGACCAGCTCGCCCGGCTGGCGACCGAGCTGGCCGCCAGCGGCGTGGAGGTCGACGTACGCCGCTCGATGGGCGCCGACGTCGGCGACCAGGTCCTGGCGGTGGCGGCGGACGTGGCGGCCGACCTGATCGTGATCGGCCTGCGCCGGCGCTCGCCGGTGGGCAAGCTGCTCATGGGCAGCGTCGCGCAGCGCATCCTGCTCGGTGCCGAGTGCGCCGTGCTGGCGGTCAAGCCCGGCGCCTGACTGCGACTTTCGCAGCCTCCCGCACCCGCGCCCGCCCTGCGACACTGGGCCGGTGATGGCACCGGCCCCGATCCTGCGCGGGGCGCTGGTGCGGGGGCTGCGCGCTCCGGCCTGGGCCGGACTGCTCGCGCTCGCCACGGCACTCCTCGTCGCCTCGCTCGCGGCCCCGGCCCTCTTCGCCCGGGCCGCGCACGACGCGGCCCTCCAGCGGATCCGGGCAGCGGCCGAGGACGACACCTTCCGCATCGCGCCGGTCGACCTGCGGGCATCGTGGGGCGGACGGCTCGGCGAACCAGCGACCGCGGACCTGCGGGCCGACCTGGACGCGCTGCCGGGGTTCGGGCCGGCCGAGGTCACGTCCTTCGCCACCGGCCCCACCCGAGCGCGCGAGCCGGTGCTGCTGGCCGGGGGCCGGTCGGCCGTCGGCACCCTCTGGGCCCGCGACGGCGCGCTCGAGGCCCTCGGCGGCAACCCCGCCACCCCCGGCCTCTGGGTGCCCGTCGACGTGGCGGAGGAGCTGCGGGTGGGGGTCGGTGACACGGTCCTGGTCGCGTCTCGTCGCGTCCTCGACGGGTCGGTCCGCCGGACGGTTCCGCTGGAGGTCCTCGGCACGTTCGACCCGGCGCCGGGCTCCCCCCTGCCCCAGCCGGTGCTGGACCTCGGCGTACGCCGCGTGGACCTGCCTCTGGCCGACGCCGACGTGCCCGGGTCGGCGCTGCTGATCACCGACCGCAACACCCTCGAGCGCACCAGCCTGCGCATCGACGACGTGCCCCGCCACGTCGCGGACATCTCCCTCGCGCCCGGCCTCACGCCCGACGCGGCCGCCCGCGCCTCGCGAGCCCAGGATGCGTTGCGGGCGGAGGCCTACCGCTCGGGATCGCCGCTGGCGGAGGACCTCGCCCAGGCCCGTCCGGTGAAGGCGCGGCTGCAGCTCGCGAGCGGCCTCCCGGACGTGCTCGACGACGCCGAGCAGGTGCTGGTCGCCTCCCGCGGTGCGGTCGCCCCCTTCGCCCGGGCGACCCAGGCCATGGCGCTCCTGCTGCTGCTGGCCGTGCACGTCCTGTGGGCACGGAGCCGGGCGGCCGAGAGCTGGACGCTGACCGAGTGGGGCCTCGGTCCGCTCCGGCGCGGCGTCCTGGCCGGCCTGGAGGTGCTGCCGTCTGTCGTCGTCGCCGCACCGCTCGGCGCCGGACTCGCGCTGGCCGGGGTCTCCCTGGCCGGCCCGCCGGGTCGCCTGGGGGTGCAGGACTCCCTGGCGGCGATCGCGACGACGTGCGCCGTGACCTCGCTGCTCGTGGCGCTGGGCGCCGCCGTCCTCGCGACGCTGGGCGCGTTCCAGCAGGAGCGGGAGGCAGCCCTCGGCCCACGGCACCGGCCGTGGCGGGTGCCGTGGGGACTCGCCTGGGTCGCAGCGGCCGTCGTGGTGGGTGTCGCGGTCCTCACCACCGACGTCGAGGACCGTGCCACCAGCCCCTTGGCGGCAGCCTTCCCGCTCGCCGTGTCGGCCGGCGTCGCCGTCGTGGTGATGTGGTCGGCCGCGCTGCTGCCGCGTCCGCGCGCGGGACGCGAGGGGTCCGTCGTGTGGCTGGCGCTGCGGAGGTCGGCGAGCACGACGGGAGCCGCCACGGCGGTGCTGGCCATCGGACTGACGGTCCTGGGCTACGGCCTCGCCGTGCGCGACGGGGTGAGCCTGGCCGTGGCCGACAAGGCAGCGGCCCTGACCGGCGCCAGCACGAGCGTCGACGTCGGCGAGCAGCTGGTCGGACGGCGGGTGGGCGAGGCGTCGGCCCTCGCCGGTCCGGACACCGTCGTGGTCTATCGGCGCGGGGTGTCGCTCCCACCGGCCTTCGGCGAGCAGGCGCTGCTGATGGCCGACCCGGCCGACCTCGCCGCCGTCGTCGACTGGGGTGCCACCCTGGACGCAACCGGCCGCGAGCCGCTGGACCGGCTGGCCGTGGTCGGCGGTGCGGACGATCCCGTGCCGGTCCTGCTCGCCGGCACGACCGAGGCCCGGCCCGGGGACCGGATCACGCTGACCTTCAACACCTCCGTCGACGTCGACGCCGAGGTGGTAGCCGCGGTCGCGGCCTTCCCCGGTTCGGAGTCCGAGGACGGGGTGGTGACCGTCCTGGCCCCCACCCGTCAGCTCGTCCGCGCCCTCCCGCGCGCGTTCGCTCCCGGCACGCCGTTCGACGAGACCATCGGTGCGGGGGTCTTCTCCGCCTCGATCTGGTCCTCGGGCTCGTCGACCGCGGTCCAGCAGCGGCTGCGCGACGTCGGTCTGGAGAGCCAGGAGGTCACTCTCCTGTCGGGGAGCCGTGCGCGTCCCGAGCTGCTGTCGGCGGCCTGGGCGGTGGGCTACCTCGTGCCGCTGGGGCTGGCCGCGGCCTGCCTGGTGGTGGCGACCGGGCTGCTGCTGGCGCGACGACTGCTGGAGCGCGACCGCGTCCCGGACGTGCTGCTGCGACACATGGGGTGGACCTGGCGTGCCCTCACGCTGTCACGCAGCTGCGAGCTCGTGGCGACCATCGCCCTGGCCGCGCTGGCTGCAGGACTGGCCACCACCGTGCTGGTGCTCGGACCGACCGTCGTCGAGACGTCCGCCCAGCTCCCGCCGCTCGCACGCCCCGTCCTGTCCGGCAGCGGGCTGGCCTGGTGGGTGGCCTCCTGGCTGCTCGTGCTGCTGGCCGCGGTGCTGGCGCTGGCGTCCGGCGGCGGCAGGCGGCGCGCCGGGGAGGTGCTGCGTGACCAGCGCTGACGAGGGACCGGTGGCCGCCTCGTGCCACGGGGTGGTGCGGGTGTTCGGCTCCGGGTCCCACGAGACGACCGCACTCCGCGGCATCGACCTCCTCCTGCACGGCGGGCTGCTCACCGTCGTCGCCGGGCCGTCCGGCAGTGGGAAGACCAGCCTGCTCCGGCTGCTGGCCGCGCAGGACCGTGCGACGGCCGGGCGCCTGGACGTGCTCGGCGTCGAGACCGGCAGCGCGACGCTGCGACAGCTGCGCGCCCTGCGTCGCAGCCGGTTGACGTACGTCCCCCAGCGGGCGTCGCGCGGCCTGCTGCCCACCCTCACGGCCGCCCAGCACGTGGCCCAGGTCGGCTCCCTGCGCGGGACCGAGGTCGACGCCGCGACGCTCCTCGGCAGGCTCGGCCTCGGCGACCGTGCCGACCACCGTCCGGCCGCGCTGTCCGGCGGGGAGCAGCAGCGGCTCGCCGTCGCGCTCGCGCTCGTCGGCAGTCCGGGCCTGGTGGTCGCGGACGAGCCGACCGCCGAGCTCGACACGGACAACGCCCACCGGGTGCTCGACGCGCTCCAGGCGGCCGCGACGGCCGGAGCGGCCGTGCTGGTGAGCAGCCACGACGAGCGCGTCGTCGAACGGGCCGACCGCCTGCTCCGCCTCCACCACGGCGTGCTGTCCAGCGAGTGGTCGAGGCAGACCCAGGTCACCGCCGTCATCGACTCCACCGGCCGCGTGCAGCTGCCGGAGGCGGCGCTGGCCCACTTCCCCGGCAGGCGCGTGCTGGTCGAGGACGCCGGTGACCACGTCGTGCTGCGCCCGCCGCCCGAGGTCACGCCATGAGCGCCGTGGAGATGCGCGGGGTCTCGCACCACTACGGTCGGTCGACCGCGCTCGACGATGTCAGCCTCGACGTCGGGGCCGGCGAGCTGCTCGCCCTGGCCGGACCGTCGGGATCCGGGAAGTCGAGCCTGGTCCACCTCGTGGCCGGACTCGACGCCGTGCAGGCGGGCAGCGTCACGGTCCTCGACCGCTCCCCCACGTCGATCCGCGATTGGACGCTGCTGTCGGTGGTGCCGCAGCAGCACGGCCTCCTGCGCGGACTCAGCGTCGCGGAGAACGTCCGGCTCCCCGGCGCCTCGCGTCGGCGTACGACACCGGACCGCGCAGGGGCGGAGCGTGCGATGGAGGCGCTGGGTGTCGCAGCGATGGCGGACCGCCTGGTCGAGGCGCTCTCCCTCGGCGAGCAGCAGCGGGTCGCGGTCGCCCGCGCGCTGGCGGGCGACGCCCGGGTGCTGGTGCTCGACGAGCCGTCCTCGCACCAGGACGAAGGACACCTCGAGGTCGTGGTGGGGGCGTTGCGGGCTGCCGCGGCGGCGGGGTCCGCAGTCCTGGTCGCCACCCACGACCCGACGCTCCTCTCGGCGGCGGACCGCACCGTACGCCTCGCCGACGGTCGCGTGGTCGGGTGAGTGGCACTGCCGAGGAATGACGAAGGGCCCGGTCCGAGGACCGGGCCCTTCATTTCTGCGTTGGTACCCCCGACCGGATTTGAACCGGCGTTACCGCCGTGAGAGGGCGACGTCCTAGGCCGCTAGACGACGGGGGCTTGCAGATGCCGCTCAGTGAGCGGCGGAGAGAACATTATCGAAGATGACGTCCTGCTCCAAATCCGGGTCCTTGCGGTCCGGATTCGCTGGGGTACTAGGACTCGAACCTAGAACAACTGAACCAGAATCAGCCGTGTTGCCAATTACACCATACCCCATGGGGGTATCAGATCCGCCGTCGTACGGCATCCCCGACCACCACGTGGTTCCTTTCAGAACCGACCCCGAAGGTTACACGCGAGGTGCCGGGCCGACCAATTCGGGGTCGGCCGGAGGGCGGCTGAGCACTCCTCCGACCGGCGGTCCGACGTTGACCAGGCCCATCGCCTTCGCGACCCACGAGGCGAGCCCGAGGTAGACCAGCGACTGGACCAGCGTGGACACGATCATCCAGGGGCTGGCCGGACCCGTCGCGTTCAGGGCCTCGGTCATGTCGCCGAACGCCAGCGCCATGCCGTAGGCGAGGAAGTTGTTGAGCACGTGCATCGCGATGGCGGCCTCGAGGCCGCCGGTGCGGATGACGAGGATGCCTGCCACCACCCCGAAGGCGAACCGGTCGAAGAAGACCGGCGCGCTCTGCCCGACGCCGTGGGCGAGGGCGAAGAGCAGCGACGGCACGACCACCGCCAGCACGAGGGACACCCGCCGCCACCGCAGCAGCGAGCCGAACGCCTGGGTCAGGTAGCCGCGGAAGACGTACTCCTCCCCCGCCGCCTGCAGCGGCGTGAGGAGCGCGATCACCAGCAGGAAGTCGCGGGTGGTGGTCGTGAAGTCGTTGACCGCCCCCACGGGCTCGGCACCGTCGGCCAGCGGCAGGAACAACGCGACGCCCAGGCTCGCGACCAGGGCGACCACCGACAGCGGCAGGCAGGCCAGCAGGAAGCGCCAGCGCAGCCGCGGTGCCACCGACGAGAGCCAGCGCGGCTTGAGCCGGTGGAAGAGCCACAGCACGAACCAGCTGGACGCGATGGCCGAGCCCAGCAGGAGGTTGAGCACCGCCAGGCCCATCGGAGTGACGCCCTGGGTGACGTCGAGCAGCGCCCCTGCCTCCTCGGCGCTGGTGCCGCCGACCAGCAGCGCCACGAGCGCGACCAGGCCGAGCACGGCCGGGACGACCCCGAAGACCAGCAGCAGGAGCACCAGGGAGCCGACGAGGGAGCGCCACCAGCCGCCGCGCCCGACCCGGTGGAGCTCGTGGTAACGCGGCCGGAAGTCGGGTGCGAGCTCGGTGGTCATGACGTCGTCACGCCAGCGCGGACTGCAGCCGCGACAGGCTGCGCTCGCGGCCGAGCAGCTCCATCGACTCGAACAGGGGCGGGCTGACGCGCCTGCCGGACACCGCCACCCGCACCGGCCCGAAGGCCACCCGCGGCTTGAGCTCCATGCCCTCGATCAGCGCCACGCGCAGCGCCTCCTCGATGGCCGCGGTCGACCACGCGTGCAGCCCCGAGAGGGCGTCGTACGCCGCCTGGACGACCTCGCGGCCGGTCTCGTCGAGCAGCTTCGCGACGTCGTCAGGGTCGCGCTCGAAGTCCGCCTCGTCGACGAAGAGGAAGCCGAGCATGGGGGCGGCCTCGGTGAGCTTGTTGATGCGCTCGCCCACGAGCGGCATCGCCAGCTCCAGCATCTGCGCGTCGGCGTCGGAGACGGGATCGCCGACGACGCCCGCCTCCTTGAGGAACGGCAGCACCCGGTGGGTGATGTCGTCGAGCGGCAGGAGCCGCATCTGGGCGGTGTTGATCGCCTCGGCCTTCTTGAGGTCGAACCGTGCGGGGTTGGGGTTGACGTCCTTGATGTCGAACGCCTCCACCATCTCCGCCATCGAGAAGACGTCACGGTCACCGGAGATCGCCCAGCCCAGCAACGCGAGGTAGTTGAGCAGGCCCTCGGGCAGGAAGCCCTGCTCGCGGTAGGCCAGCGCGTGCGCCTCGGGGTCCCGCTTGGAGAGCTTCTTGTTGCCCTGCCCCATGACGTAGGGCAGGTGGCCGTAGACGGGCACCTCCTTGGCGACACCGAGGGCAACCAGCGCCTCGAAGAGCGCCAGCTGGCGCGGGGTGCTGGAGAGCAGGTCCTCGCCGCGCAGGACGTGCGTGATCTCCATCAGCGCGTCGTCGATCGGGTTGACCAGCGTGTAGAGCGGGTCGCCGTTGGCGCGCGAGAGCGCGAAGTCGGGGACGTTCTCGGTCTCGAAGGTGATGTCGCCGCGGACCGCGTCGGTCCAGGTGATGGAGCCGTCGGGCATCCGGAACCGCACGATCGGCGCACGACCCTCGGCCTCGAAGGCGGCCCGCTGCTCGGGCGAGAGGTCGCGGCAGAAGCCGTCGTAGCCCTGCATCTTCGAGCCCGACGCCTGCCGGCGCGCGGTGACCTCGTCGTTCGTGCAGAAGCAGTCGTAGGAGTACGACGAGTCGCGCAGCTGCGCGAGAACGTCGCGGTAGATGTCGCCGCGCTCGCTCTGCCTGTAGGGGCCGTGCGGCCCGCCGACCTCGATGCCCTCGTCCCAGTCGAGGCCCAGCCATCGCCACAGCTCGACGATGGCGTCGTACGACTCCTGCGTGCTGCGCTCCTTGTCGGTGTCCTCCATCCGGAAGACGATCGACCCGCCGTGGTGGCGCGCGAAGGCCCAGTTGAACAGGGCGGTGCGCACCAGGCCGACGTGCGGCGACCCGGTGGGCGAGGGACAGAAGCGGACGCGGACGGGGCTCGTCATGGGGTGTCAGTTCCTCTTGGAGACGGTGTTGGTCAGGGCGCCGATGCCGGCGATCGAGATCTCGACCTCGTCGCCGACCTGCATGGGGCCGACACCCTCGGGGGTGCCGGTGAGGATGACGTCGCCGGGCAGCAGCGTCATCACCGACGAGACGTGCGCGACCAGCGCGGGGACGTCGAAGATCATGTCGGCGGTGGTGCCGTCCTGGACGACGTCGCCGTTGAGGAAGGTCTGCACGGCGCGGCCGTCGACGAAGTCCTGCGGGTCGAGGTCGGTCTCGATCCACGGCCCCAGCGGGCAGAAGGAGTCGAAGCCCTTGGCGCGGGTGAACTGCCCGTCGGACCTCTGCAGGTCGCGGGCGGTGACGTCGTTGGCGATGGTGTAGCCGAAGATCACGTCCGTGGCCTGCGCGGCCGGGACGTCGCGGCAGATGCGTCCGATCACGACGGCGAGCTCGCCCTCGTAGTGGAGGTCGCTGGTCTGCGACGGGTACTGGATCGGGTCGCCGGGCCCGACCACGGTGGTGTTGGGCTTGAGGAACATCAGCGGCTCGGCCGGCACCTCCCCGCCCATCTCCGCGGCGTGGGCGGCGTAGTTCTTGCCGATCCCGACCACCTTGCTGCGCGGGATGATCGGCGCGAGGAGGCGTACGTCGCTCAGCGCGTACTGCTCCTCGAGCACCTTGATCCCGACGTAGAGGGGGTCGCCGGCGAGGGCGACGACGACGGAGTCCTCGGCGGGCTGGCCGAACTCGTCGACCTCGCCCGTCACGACGCCGAACCGCGGCTCCTCGCCCGTGCTGAACCGACAGATGCGCATGCACCGAGCCTATCGAGCGGCCGCTCGCCTCAGCGCATCGAGACTGACGGCGACGTCCTCGGACGTCGTCGACCAGTTGCTGACGCTGACGCGCAGCACGGCCCGACCGCGCCACCGCGAGCCGGTCGTCCACGCCGTCCCGTCGGCGAGCATCGCCTCGACGACCCCGCGGGTGCGGTCGTCGTCGCCGAAGCTCGCGCACACCTGGGTGAAGTCGACGTCGTTGAGCACCTCGGCGCCGTCGATGGCGGCGATGCCGTCGGCGAAGGCCCGCGCGTGGGCGCAGAAGCCGTCGACCAGGTCGGCGACGCCGTCGCGCCCCAGCGCCCGCAGCACCGCCCAGACGGGGAAGGCCCGACCGCGACGGCTGATCTCGGGCACCTTGTCGAGGGGCTCGCCGGCCACGTCGTGGATGAGGTAGTCGCCGTGCATGCCCATCGCCGCCCGCAGCGCAGCACGGTCGCGGACGATGGCGAGGCCGCAGTCGTAGGGGACGTTGAGGGTCTTGTGGGCGTCGGTGGCCCACGAGTCGGCGGTCTCGAAGCCGGCGACGAGGTGGCGACGCCCCGGCGAGGCGGCGGCGAAGAGCCCGAAGGCGCCGTCGACGTGCACCCACGCCCCCGCCTCGTGGGCAGCCGTGACGCAGGGTGTGAACGGGTCGAAGGCGCCGGAGTGCACGTTGCCCGCCTGGAGGCAGACGATGGTCGGACGGCCGTCCCCCGCCTCGAGCGCCGCGACGAACGCGGCCGGCTCGATCCGGCCCTGGTCGTCGGCCGCGACCGCCTCCGGGCTGCCGAGCCCGAGGTAGCGCAGCGCCAGGTCGATGGTGTCGTGCCGCTCCGCGCCCACCAGGACGCGTACGCCCGGGGAGTCGGCCAGGCCCTGCGTCGCCACGTCCCAGCCGTGCCGACGCAGCACCTCGTCGCGCGCCGCGGCCAGGCAGGTGAAGTTGGCCATCGTGCCGCCGGTGACGAAGCCGACCGCGCCGCCCGGCGGCAACCCGAGCAGGTCCAGCAGCCACCCCTCGGCGAGCTCCTCGACGGCCGAGTGCGCCGGGGTCAGGACCCGCAGCCCGGTGTTCTGGTCCCAGGCGCTCACCAGCCAGTCGACCGCGAGAGCCGCGGGGTGGGTCCCGCCGATCACGAAGCCGAAGAACCGGCCGCCGGGCATCGCGGTCAGCCCCGGGTCGCAGGCCACCGCGAGCTCGTCGACCACCGCCGCCGTGTCCGTCGGACCGTCGGGCAGCACCCGCTCGAGCCGCGCGCCCATCTCCTCGGTGGTGAGCCGCGGCGGCACCGGCCGATCGGCCAACGAGTCGAGCCACTGCACGGCGAGGGCGTGGGCGCGGTCGAGACCGGCACCGCGGTCGAGGTCCATCTCGTCAGTGTCCGCCCGGGTGCGCTCACGCACTAGCCTCAGACTGGTGAACGTGCTTCCCGCGGCCGAGTGGCGTCCCCTCGCCGACGCCCACGCCGCGCGCGTGGACGCGTTCGTCGAGCCGCACCTCGCGCGGCGCTCGGAGCAGGTCAAGCACCCGGTCCACGACTTCCTCTTCACCTACTACTCCCACCGCCCCGCCCAGCTGCGCCGATGGCACCCGGGCTTCGGCGTCGCGCTCGAGGACGCCCCGGACCACGCCGGGCTCAAGGGCTACGCACCTCTGCCGCTGGTCGAGGAGGTCGCGCAGCGACCGTCACGAGACCCGGTCGCCGTCTCCGCTGACCACGTCGAGTCGCAGCGCCCGCTCCTCACCCAGCTGCGCACCCTGCTCTCGGCGACCGCCGGGCGGGCCCCGCAGTTCGGCTGCTTCGGCCTGCACGAGTGGGCGATGGTGCACCGTGCCGCGGAGTACGGCACCCGCCACGACTGGCCGTTGCGGCTCGGCCAGGAGGGCACCGACGCGGTCGTCGAGTCGCACCGCATCGGGTGCTCGCACTTCGACGCCTTCCGCTTCTTCACCCCCTCGGCGCGCGGGCTCAACACCCTCCGGCCCGGCCGCGACGACCGCCCGGCCTTCGAGCAGCCGGGCTGCCTCCACGCCGGGATGGACCTCTACAAGCACGCCTTCCGGCTCTCGCCGATGATCAGCAGCGACCTGGTCGCGGACTGCTTCGAGCTGGCCCGCGACATCCGGGTGCTCGACATGCGCGCGGCGCCGTACGACCTCGCCGACCTCGGGTTCGAGCCCGTGCGGATCGAGACCGCCGAGGGCAAGGCGGCGTACGTCGAGGCGCAGCGCGGGTTCGCCGAGCGCGGCGCGCCGCTGCGGGCAAGGCTGATCGCCGAGTGCGAGCGGCTGCTCTCGACTCAGAACTCGTAGCCGAAGGCCTCGATCGTGTCGGCGAAGACGTCGGCGACCCGCCGGCGCGAGGCGTCGGAGTAGAGCTCGCGGTAGTGCCCGGCGGGGCGGGCGTTGCCCTTCGCGCGCGGCAGGTCGGGCTCTCCCGGCAGGCCGAGCCGGTCCCAGACCTCGCCGAGCTCGGCGTCGAGGTTCTCGTAGCGCAGGACCCGGTCGAGCACCATCTGGCCGCGGATGCGGTAGAGGCGGCGGTTGTTGGCGAGCTGCTCGATCCAGATCTCCTGGACGTAGGCCTCGAAGTCCGGCAGCTCGGGTCGGTCCTTGTACTTCCAGAAGTAGAGCGAGACCACCGCGTCCCACGGGTTCCGCTCGATCGCGAAGGTGTAGTAGTCGTCGAAGGCCTGTGCCCCGACGAGGTCGCGGGTGGCCTTGGCGCCCATGTGGTTGTACGCCTTGCGCGGCAGCGGCGGCGACTCGAAGTTCTGCGGCGCACGCCCCCCGGCTGCGGCGCGCAGCGCCTCGTCCTCGGGGCTGATCTCGGTGATGATGTCGTCGGGCCCGCACACCTTCGACAACGCGATCTCCACGCTCGTGCCCGCGGTCTTGCGGGTCTTGAGGAAGATGAAGCGGTGCTGGTGGGACGCGATCACGGGCAGAACCCTATCCGTCCCGCCACGGATACGGTGGCTGCCGTGACCGAGGCCAGGACAGCAACAGGCACCCACTTCCGCGGCGAGGACTGGTGGGGCGACGACCTCGGCGCCGCCCGCTTCGTCGAGTGCACCTTCACCGACGTCGACCTGTCCGAGGCCACCACCTCCGGTGCGGTCTTCGAGAGGTGCACCTTCCACGGCGGGCGCTTCAACGCCTCCACCCACACCGCCACCGCGTTCGTGGGCTGCGACTTCCGGCGTACGTCGTTCTTCGACGCCACGCTCGACGGCTGCAAGCTGGTCGGCAGCACCTTCTCCGAGTGCACGCTGCGACCACTCACCGTGGTCGGCGGCTCGTGGCTGGGGGTGACGATCCGCGGCACCAACCTCGCCCGGCTCGACCTCGCCGGGGTGGACCTGCGCGAGGCCGACCTCTCGATGTCGGACCTCACCCTCACCTCGCTGGCCCGGGCGCGCCTGGACCGCGCGCTGCTGCGGCAGTCCGTGCTGGACCGCACCGACCTGCGGGGCGCGAGCCTCGACGGCGTGGACCTCGCGTCCGCGGTGCTGAAGCGAGCGCACCTCGACCTCGCCGGCGCGGTGCTCCTCGCCGAGCTCCACGGGGCGGACGTGGACACCTCGGCCTGACGGGCTCAGGCGAGGCGCGCCCGCAGGCCGTCGACGACCAGGTCGAGCCCGAGGTCGAAGTCCGGCAGCGACTCCAGCGAGCGCTCGACCGCGCCGAGGCTCACCGCCTGCCGGGCGGTCTGCTCCTCGAAGGCGTGGCCGAAGACGTAGTGGACCAGCGTGCGCGACGCGACGGCGACCAGCTCGTCGGGCACCTCGGCGTCGGCGAGGACCTTCTCCATCTCCGCCACCGGGGCGGCGGCGCCGAGCCCGAAGGCCCACACCGTCGCGACCACGTCGGCGCCGTCGGTCACCGCCAGCATCGCGTGGCGCAGCTCGGCACACACCTCGCGCAGCCGGTCCGGCCACTCCACCGCCTGCCGCGGTCGCGCCCCGCGCGCGAGGATCTCGTCGGCAACCGCGGCGAGCAGGGCCTGCTTGCTGGCGAAGTGGTGGTAGATCGCGCTCGGCTGTACACCGAGCTCGGCGCCGAGGCGGCGCATCGTCAGCGCCGAGAGGCCATGGGTGTCGAGCAGGGTGACGGCGTGGGCGAGCACGTCGCTGCGGTGGTGGGCCACGCACCCTCCCGGTCCTCGGACGACGTTGACGCTGGCTTCGCCGCCACTCTAACCTGAACACCGTTCAGGTTGCCCGCAGCGCTCAGCAAGGACCCCCGATGACAGCCACCGCCCAGCCCGAGACCCGCCCCGACACCACCGGCGGGTCCTCGTCGCCGACGCGCGACATCGCGCTGGTCGCCGCGTTCGCCGCTCTCATCAGCGCGAGCGCCTACGTCGGGGCGATCCCGGTCGGCAGCGCCGGCGTGCCGATCACCCTGCAGACCCTCACGGTGATGCTGGCCGGCTGCGTCCTGGGCCCGGTGCGCGGCTTCTCCGCCGTCACCCTCTACCTCGCGCTCGGGGCGGTCGGCCTGCCGGTCTTCGCCGAGCACTCCTCGGGCATCGGCGTCTTCACCGGCCCCAGCGGCGGCTACCTGCTGTCGTTCCCGATCGCCGCGGCGCTCGGCGGGTTCCTGGTGGCCCACGTCGCCCGCGACCGGCGTACGCGCGCGCTGGTCGTCTTCGCCTGCTCCATCGCCGCGAGCATCCTGGTCATCCACCCGCTCGGCATCCTCGGGATGATGCTGCACTTCGACGTCTCGTTCCTCGAGGCCGCCGCGTGGGACGTGCCGTTCTGGCTGGGTGACGTGGTGAAGACGTCGCTCGTGGCGATGATCGCCGCCGAGGTGCACCGCGCCTTCCCGCAGCTGCTGCAGCGCGGCTGAGCGTCCTTGCCCACGATCGAGCTCGACGAGGCCTGCGTCCGGGTCCCCCTCCCGGGCCGTGGCGAGCGCGAGGTGCTCGCACCCACGACGCTGACGCTCACGGAGCGGCGGATCGGGATCATCGGCGCCAACGGCTCGGGCAAGTCGACGCTCGCGCGGCTGCTCAACGGCCTGGTCCGTCCCACCTCGGGGCGGGTGAGCGTCGAGGGCCGCGACGTGGTGCGCGAGGGGGCGGCCGTACGCCGCCTGGTGGGATTCTGCTTCACGGACCCGGCCGCCCAGCTGGTGATGCCGACGTGCGTGGAGGACATCGAGCTCTCCCTGCGCCGCCGCGTCGCCGACGGGTCGACGCGGCGCGCGCGGGCGATGGAGGTGCTCGCCGCCAACGGCCTGGCCGACCACGCGCACGACTCGGTGCACTCGCTCTCGGGCGGCCAGCGCCAGCTCCTGGCGCTGGCCGGCGTGCTCGCGCTCGAGCCCACCGTCGTCGTCGCCGACGAGCCCACGACGCTGCTCGACCGCGCCAACACCCGCCGGGTCGGCGACACCCTCTTCGGCCTCGACCAGCAGCTCGTGCTCGTCACCCACGACCTCGACCTCGCCGCACGCTGCGACCGGGTGCTCGTGGTCGACGCGGCACGGGTGGTCGCCGACGGCTCGCCGTCCGACGCCATCGCGCACTACACCGGCCTGGTCGACCGATGAGCACCTCGTGACGGACCTCATGGCCGGGCTGCACCAGCCGGGCGACACCGTCCTGCACCGCCTCCCCGTGGGCGCCAAGGTCCTCGGCCTCGCGGGCCTGAGCCTGGCCATCGTCCTGGTGCGCGACGTCCGCGCCGCCCCGGTCTTCCTGGCCGTCACGCTGCTGCTCGCGGCGCTCGCCCGGGTGCCCCTGCGGTCGGTGTGGCGCGCGGCGCGGGGCGTACTGCTGATCGCGGTGGTCGCCAGCCTGCTCCAGTGGTGGTGGTACGGCGGCGCCAAGGCCGCGGAGACCTTCCTGGACCTCCTCAGCCTGGGCCTCGCCGCGCTGGCGCTGACCGCCACCACCGAGGTCAACGAGATGGTCGACGCCCTCGCCAGGTGGGCGCGACCGCTGCGGGTCATCGGGGTCGACCCGGACCGCGTGGCGCTGACCGTGGCACTGACGATCGGCGCGCTGCCCGGCACGATCGCGATCGCGCGGGAGACCCGCGACGCGGCGCGGGCCCGCGGCCTCGACCGCAACCCACGCGCGTACCTCTCCCCCTTCGTCATCCGGGTCGTCGCCCGCGCCCACGAGTCGGGCGACGCGTTGCACGCGCGCGGGATCGGCGACGACTGACCGGGTGCGTCGGGGTCAGAGCGGCTGGTCGAGGAACCACCGGTGGCCGAACGGATCCCGAAAGACAGCCACCCTCCCCGCGGGCGGGCTGTCCTCGGGCCCGCGGTCCAGCGGCACCCCGGCCGCGACGATCCGCCGGCAGAGGGCGTCGACGTCGTCCACCTCGAGGTGCAGCGAGACCGGCGCGCCACGCGCGGTGTCGGGTGCCGCCACGCCGGCCGACTCGAACTCGTCCGACATCATCCAGCGGCCCTCGCCGACGGCCAGCTCGACGTGCCCCACGAGCCCGTCGTCCATGACCATCGGGTCGAGCACCACCTCGGCGCCCAGCACGTCGACGTACCAGTCGATCGCGGCGCGCGCGTCCGCCACGCAGATGTACGGCGTCAGCCCACCCATGCCGCCCACCTCACCAGCCCGGCGGGCGCCTGTCCACCCACGGCGCAGCGACCTCGACCTGCGCGGCGACCGAGAGCAGCAGTTCCTCCTCGGCCGGACGGGCCGCCAGCATCACGCCGACCGGGAGGCCGTCGTCGGTCCAGTGAAGCGGCAGGGAGACGGCGGGCATGCCGGTGACGTTCCACGCACTGGTCCACGGGGTGAAGGCCTTCTGCGCCTCGAAGTCACGCTCGGGATGGGCATCGTCGCGCAGCGACCCCACGGGCACGGGCGGGCTCGCGAGGGTGGGTGTGAGGACGACGTCGTACGCCGCCAGCGCGGCGAGGGCCCCGGCGGCGTGCTGGCGCAGCCGGCCGATGGCCAGGCCGAACTCCGGGCCGCTGACGGCGTGGCCGCGCGCGGAGAGCCAGCGGGTCAGCGGACGCAGCCGGCCCTCGCGTCCGGGAGGCGCGGCGGACAGTGCGGTGAGCACCGCCCAGCAGGTCTCGAAGTCGGCGACCGCGTCGTGCGGGATCGGCACGGGGACGTCCTCGACGTCGTGGCCGAGGCGCTCGAGCAGCCTCGAGGCGTCGTCCCACGCGGCCACGGACGCGGGGTGCACCTCGACGTCCGCGATGACGGGGGCGACGAAGCGGGCCACCCGGAGGCGGCCCGGCTCCCGGTCGCAGGCCTTGAGGAACGTGCCGCTCGGCGGTGGCGCCCAGAACGGGTCGCCGACGCGCCGTCCGGCCAGCACGTCGAGCAGTGCGGCGGCGTCGCGGACGGTGCGGGCGAGCGTGCCCGGCGTGGCCAGGCCGACCGGGTCGCCGTAGCGCGGCGCCCCGCTGATCCGCCCGCGTGAGGGCTTGAGGCCGACCAGCCCGCAGCACGAGGCGGGGATCCGGATCGACCCGCCGCCGTCGGAGCCGGGCGCGACCGGGAGCAGGCCGGCGGCGACCGCAGCGGCGGCCCCGCCGGACGAACCGCCCGCCGTGCGGGTGGTGTCCCACGGCGTGACGGACGCCGGCGCCACGTCGGGCTCGGTGTAGCAGGGCGACCCGAACTCCGGGGTGCTCGTCTTGCCCAGGCTCGGCATCCCGGCGGCCTCGACCGTGAGCACGAGGTCGTCGGACTCCTCGGGCACGAAGTCGTCGTACGCAGCCGAGCCGAACGTGGTGCGCACCCCCGCGGTGGGGTGGAGGTCCTTGATGCCCGTCGGGACGCCCCAGAGCGGATTGGCGTCCGTGGGGCGTCCCGACGTGCTGAGCCTGCGGGCGTGCTCGCGCGCCCGGTCGTGGGTGGTCGTGACGAACGCACCCACACCGTCGGCGCGGCCGGCGTAGTGCTGGACCAGCTCGAGCGGCGACACGTCACCGTTGCGTACGGCGTCGCCCTGCTCGAGCGCGGTCAGGTCGTGGAGCTCCGGCACCCGCCGAGCGTAGCGAGGCTCAGGCCGCGGTCTCGACCTCGTGCGCGACCAGGTCGTCGAGGGCGCCGAGCAGGCGCTGCACGGCCGCCTCGTCCTGCAGGGGGTCGCCGGCGACCGCGGACTCGTCGACGACGATGCCCTCGACGACGACCGCACCGGCGATGGTGGCGGAGTGGCGGGCGTGCTCGTGCGACCACTTGCCGCCGTACGGCGTGGGGGTGGCACCGATGGCCGCGAAGGGCTTGCCGACGATGGCGCCCTGGCCGTAGGGGCGCGAGAGCCAGTCGATGGCGTTGTTGAGCACGGCGGGCATGGTGCCGTTGTACTCCGGGGTGACGGCCAGGACGCGGTCCGCGGCGGCGACCGAGTCGCGCAGCGCGGTGGCGCTGGCGGGAGCGGTCTCGCCGTCGATCTCCTCGTTGTAGAACGGGACGGCGTCGAGGCCCTCCACGACGTCGACGGTCACACCGGCGGGCGCGTGGTCGCGCAGGTGCTCGGCGATGCGGCGGTTGAGGCTCCCGGCGCGGGTGGAGCCCAGGAGGACGGCGACGCGGGTCTGCTTGTCAGTGGTCATGACCGGCTAAACGGACCGCGGTCCGCTTCTATTCCGCTGGTCCCGGGATTCCTCCACCTAGGCTGGCGCGCGTGACCCGAATGCTCCCGATGGCCGGCGAGCCCGCGCCCGAGCGGGCCGACGCCGCGCGCAACCGCGAGGCCATCCTCGCAGCGGCGATGCAGCTGGTGCAGGCACGGGGGGTCGACTGCGTGACGATGGAGACGGTCGCCTCCGAGGCGGGCGTGGGCAAGGGCACCGTCTTCCGGCGCTTCGAGACCCGCGAGGGCCTGATGGCGGCAGTGCTCAACGAATCCGAGACCGCGTGGCAGACGAGCGTGATCTCCGGTCCGCCGCCGCTCGGCCCCGGCGCTCCCCCGCTGGAGCGGCTGCTGGCCTTCGGCCACTCCCGGCTGCGCACGAACGTCACCCACGCCGCGCTGATCAAGGCCGCGACCGGGTCGAGCTCCGCGCGCTCGCGGGCGGCGGCGTCCTTCGCGGTGATGCACGTGCGCCACCTGCTCGGCGAGCTCGGCGTGAGCGGCGACCTCCTCCTGCTCTCGATCGCGCTGCTGGCGCCGCTCGACGTCGTCGTCGTCGAGCAGCAGCGGGCCGACGACATCTCGCTCGAGCGCATCGAGGCCGGCTGGGACGACCTGGTCCGGCGCGTGGTGGGCTGAGCCCGACGGGGCTGGACCGCCTCAGCCGACGGCGCTGAAGGTGATCCGCGCGCCACCGAACCAGACCACGGCGCCCGCCACCACCGCGACGAGCGGGATCCACCAGGTCGAGCGACCACGACGCCACCGCTTGACCACCCAGGCGAGCGCCACCAGGAAGACCACCGCAGGCGAGAGCGCCGAGGTGAAGATCCCCACCGACATCAGGTCGGCGTTGCAGGCATTGGCCATGCAGCCGTCGGAGGCCATCGAGGTGAGCATGCCCATGAAGCCCGCGATCGGCACGAGCACCGCGAGACCGACCAGGAGCAGGACGGTGACGACGCGGTCGACGGGCGAGGCCGCGGGTGCCTCGTCGGCGTACGGCGCCGGGCGGGTTGTCGCGTCGGGGACCGCGTCGGGCCGCGCGTCGGTCACCGGTCCGCCTGGCGCAGCTCGCGCTTCATCGCCGCGATCTCGACCGCCTGGTCGGTGGCGATGTGGCTGGCGAGCTGGAAGACCTCGGACTCCTGGCCGCCCTCACCGCCGGCGAGCAGGGACTCCACCATCACCACGGCGCCCTCGTGGTGGCGGATCATCGCCTGGAGGAAGAGCCGGTCGAAGCGCTCGCCGCTGGCGGCCTCGAGCCGGTCGAGCTGGCGGGGCGTGAGCATCCCGGGCATGCCGGCGTGGTCGCCCGAGTGGTCCCCGGAGTGGTCCCCGGAGTGGTCGCCGGAGCTGTCGCCGTGCATCCCGGCGACGCCCTCGCCCCGGGTGGTGAGCCAGTCCTCCATCTGGTCGATCTCCTGGCCCTGCGAGGCCTCGATGCGCTCGGCGATGGTGGCCAGGTCGTCGCTGCTGGCGCGACCCGCGACGAGCGCGGTCATGGTGAGTGCCTGCTCGTGGTGCGGGATCATCTGCTGCACGAAGGTCACGTCGGCGGCGGTGTGGATCGGGTCCTCGAGGCCCTCGACCTCGTCCGGGGCGAGCGTCGTGCCGGCCTCCCCCGGTGCGCCGAGCTGCACGACGGGCGGCGCCCCCTCGGGCTCCGCGGCCGGCTCCTCGGCGGAGCACGCGGCCGCGCCGAGGGCGAGCACAGCGACCGCACCGAGTCGCACCAGGAAGGTCATGCGTGGCTCCGCTCCGCCGCTGGATGCGCCTTTAGTTTCTGGTGGTCGGCGCGGGTGTCTGGCTAGGTTGAGGCCCATAGTAGGTCGACCGGCGCGCGGACACCCCCGACCGATCACCACCGGTGCGACCACCCGGCGAAAGGTCGCGCTCCATGTCCCACCCCCGTCGCACCCGGAGTCCATGGCGAGCGATGGGAGCGGCCGTGCTCGTCGCCGCCCTCGTCCCCGCAGCGGCGTACGCCGCCGACGACGACCCGCGCATCGGCCTCGCGCCGGGATACTTCCCGTGGTCGGAGGCCAGCAGCAACATCGAGCTGCTCGACAACACCCCGCGCGTCGCGCCCTTCGACGGCGCCCCGGGCAACTTCGGCTTCGTGAACTCCGACCTCGCCTTCACCGGCGACCACGCGATCGTGGGCAGCTTCAACGGCTTCCAGGTCTACGACGTCTCCGACCCGTCGGACCCGACGCTGAGCGGGTCCTTCGTGTGCCCCGGCGGCCAGGGTGACGTGTCGGTCTACGGCGACCTGCTCTTCTTCTCGGTCGAGGAGACCCGGGGCCGCATCGACTGCGGCACCCAGGGCGCCCCCGGCAGCGTCAACCCCGAGCGCTTCCGCGGCGTGCGCATCTTCGACATCTCCGACATCACCGCCCCGGTGCAGGTCGCCGCGGTCCAGACCTGCCGTGGCTCGCACACGCACACCCTCGTCAGCGACCCCGACGACGCGGCCAACCTCTACGTCTACAACTCCGGCACCGCGGGCGTGCGCCCGGCCGCCGAGCTGGCCGGCTGCGAGGCGGCCAACACCAACACCACCACCCCGGTGACCACCGGCAACCCGACCCCGTGGCGCATCGACGTCATCAAGGTCCCGCTGGCCTCGCCGCAGGACGCCGCGATCGTGAGCCAGCCGCGGATCTTCACCGACCCGGTGACCGGCGCCTACAACGGTCTCCAGAACACGCTGCCCGGCACCCGCCACCCCTCCGGCAGCAACTACTCGCCGCTGCCGAACACCAACACCTGCCACGACATCACCGCCTACCCCGAGCTCGGGCTCGCGGCCGGTGCGTGCCAGGGCAACGGGATCCTGCTCGACATCTCCGACCCGGTGAACCCGGTCCGGCTCGACGCGGTGGCCGACTCCAACTTCTCCTACTGGCACTCCGCCACGCTCAACAACGACGGCACGAAGGTGATCTTCACCGACGAGTGGGGCGGCGGCACCAGCGCTCGCTGCCGCGAGACCGACCGGCCCGAGTGGGGCGCGGACGCGATCTTCGACATCGTGGACGGGAAGATGGAGTTCCGCAGCTACTACAAGCTGCCGGTCCCGCAGACGACGCAGGAGAACTGCGTGGCCCACAACGCCTCGCTCGTCCCGGTCCCGGGCCGCGACATCCTCGTCCAGGCGTGGTACCAGGGCGGCCTGTCGATGATCGACTTCTCCGACTCCGCCAACCCGGTCGAGATCGCCTCCTACGACCGCGGTCCGATCAACACCCCGAGCGCCACCGGCGTCAACCTCGGCGGCTACTGGTCGACCTACTGGTACAACGGCAACGTCTTCGGCAGCGAGATCGCCCGCGGCTTCGACTCCTTCGGCCTGCTGCCGAGCGACGTGATGTCGGAGAACGAGATCGCCGCGGCCGGCGAGGTGCAGGTCGAGGAGTTCAACGCCCAGCACCAGACCCCGCTCACGTGGGCGCCGAGCTTCAACGTGGCCGGCTCCTACTACGACCAGGCCGTCCGCTCGGGCGAGCTCGACGGCGCGACCCTGGCCAAGGTCACCAAGCACCTCGACAAGGCCGAGCAGCTCGACGGTCAGGCGTCGCCGGCCGCGGTGAGGGCCCAGCTCGCCAACGCGATCAAGGTGCTGGACACGTCGGGTGATCAGGACGAGTTGCGCGAGGCGCTCGCTGCCCTGCGCGCGAGCCTCTGACGGCTCCCTGACGCGGAGCGGCGCCACTCCCCACGGTGGCGCCGCTCCCACCTGCCCGCGAACGCCCGCTCCGGTCCTGTGCCGGGCTCAGCGGTGGTGGCGACGCAGCCCGAAGGTCAGTCCGTCGACGAGCGCGCCCCAGGACGCCTCGATGACGTTGGCGCCCACGCCGACGGTCACCCACGACGACTCGCCGTCGGTGGTCTCGATGAGCACCCGCGTGATCGCGTCGGTGCCGTGGCCCTGGTCGAGGATGCGCACCTTGTAGTCGATCAGCTCGAACTTCGCGACCTCGGGGAAGGCCTGCCCGATGGCCTCGCGCAGCGCTGCGTCGAGCGCGTTGACCGGGCCGTTGCCCTCGCCCGTGACGACGTACCTCACGCCCTCGGCCCGCAGCTTCACCGTCGCCTCGGAGATGGCCTCGCCGTCGGTGCGGGTCTCGGTGATGACGCGCCACGACTCGACGTCGAAGTACGACGGTCGCGTCCCCTCGACCTCCTCGGCGAGCAGCAGCTCGAAGGACGCGTCGGCGGCCTCGAAGGTGTGCCCGTTCTGCTCCATCTCCTTGACGCGGGCCGTCACGCGGGTGACGAGCTCGCGGTCGTCGGAGAGGTCGTAGCCCAGCTCACGGCCCTTCAGCTCGATCGAGGCACGACCGGCCATGTCGGAGACGAGCAGGCGCATGTCGTTGCCCACGCCGACCGGGTCCATGTGCTGGTAGAGGTTCGGGTCGACCTTGATCGCGCTGGCGTGCAGCCCGGCCTTGTGCGCGAAGGCCGACGTGCCGACGTACGGCTGGCGCGAGGCAGGCGGGACGTTGGTGACCTCGGCGACGGCATGGGCGATGCGGGTCGCCTCGCGCAGCAGCCCCTGGGGCAGGACGCTGCGGTCCAGCTTGAGCTCGAGGTTGGCCACGACGGTGACGAGGTCGGCGTTCCCGGTGCGCTCGCCGTAGCCGTTGATGCAGCCCTGCACGTGCGTCGCACCGGCCGCGACCGCGGCCAGCGAGTTGGCGACCGCGCATCCGCTGTCGTTGTGGGCGTGGATGCCCACGCGCGCACCGGTCGTCTCGATGACGTCGAGCACCACGTCGGAGACCCAGTCGGGCAGCATCCCGCCGTTGGTGTCGCAGAGCGCGACCACCTCCGCGCCGGCCTCGGCGGCGGTGCGCAGCACCTCGAGGGCGTACGCCCGGTTGCCGCGGTAGCCGTCGAAGAAGTGCTCGGCGTCGAGGAAGACCGTCTGGCCCTCCTCGCGCAGGTGGGTCACGGTGTCGCGCACCATCGCGAGGTTCTCCTCGAGCGTGGTGCGCAGCGCGAGCTCCACGTGGCGGTCGTGAGACTTCGCCACGAGCGTGACGACGCCCGCCCCGGAGTCGCGGAGGGCGGCGACGAGCGGGTCGTCCGCAGCGCGTACGCCCGCGCGACGGGTCGCGCCGAACGCGGCGAGCCGCGCGTGGCGCAGGTCCAGCTCCGCTGCGGCGCGACGGAAGAACTCGGTGTCCTTGGGGTTGGCGCCCGGCCAGCCGCCCTCGATGTAGCCCACGCCGAGGTCGTCGAGCTGCCGCGCGATGCCCAGCTTGTCGGCGACGGAGAGGTTGAGCCCCTCCTGCTGGGCGCCGTCGCGCAGGGTGGTGTCGTAGACGTGGAACGCGCCGTGGAGGTCCATCGGTCTTCTCTCGGTCGGGCTGCTGCGTGCTCGGGAAACAAAAAGACCTCCTGGGGTGCAGGAGGTCGGCGCGACGGGGTGTCCCGTCGCGCTAGGCAATGATGATCGTGCAGGTGCTCACGAGGGGAATGGTGCCACTCAAGCGTCCGCGCTGAGACACGCGTCTCGCGATGCGGTCCCGGCGGCTGCGCCGGGACCGCATCGCGCAGGCCTCAGCCGAGGGCGCGGAACTCCGTCCAGGCCATCTGCATGCGCGCCGCCTGGCCCGGGGTGAACTCGGTCATGCAGGAGTCCTGGGTGTAGTCCATGAAGTTGGTGATGGGGTCGAGCCCGCCACCCTCGCAGGTGTCGCGGCCCTCCGGGCAGCCGAACGCCGGGGACGCCTCCGGGGCCGTGTCGTCGACGAAGTCGCCGTCACCCTCGCACCCACCCTGGAACGTGTGGAACAGCTCGAGCCAGTGGCCGACCTCGTGCGTGGCGGTGTCACCCTCGCCGTAGATGGTGTAGGCCGAGCTGTCGCCGGTGTCGCCGGGCACGGTCGGCAGGCTCCGGAAGTCGACCACGACGCCGTCGCGGTACTGCGGGAGCGGGTTGCCCCTGGTGTACTCGGCGTCGAAGTCGGAGGGGAAGTAGGCCCACCCGAGGAGCGACTGCCCGAGGGATGCGGAGTAGATGTTGAGCGTCTCCGACGTGCTGTCGCCGTAGAGCGCCTTCTTCATCGCCACCTCCTTGCCACCGCCGCGGAAGTAGCGTGGCTCCGCGCCGTTGGACGAGATCAGGTTGAACCACTGGGGCTCGAAGGTCCGCGTGATCCGCTCCAGCTCGAAGTCGAACCCGTGGGGGGCGTACGCCTCGTCGAGGACGCGGATCTGCTCCGCGATGCGGGCCGCCGACAGGTTGCCGCCCTCCTGCCCGCGGTCCTTGGCGATGACGTGGAAGCGGACCGGGACCGTGACCGGCTCGAACTCTGCAGCCGCCGAGGGGCCGCTGGCGGCGTCGGCGGACGCAGTCGCCTCCCTCAGCGCCTTCGCGAGCGGGTCCTTGCGGACCGTGTGCAGGTCGTCGCGCGGGATGGTGCCGGCCGGGGCGTCGGCGAGTCCTGCGTAGTCGATGCAGTCGGTGCCCTTGTCCTTCGCGGGCGCCGCGGCAACGGGGGTCGCGAGTGCGACGCCCAGTGTCAGTGCGGTGATGGTCACGCCGAGACGGCGGACGTGGAGGGTGGCGCTGCGGAACATCGGGACCCCTTCCAAGGCAGTAGGGGGAACCTAACCCCGCGACGGGCTCCGGCAGAAGGTCCTTGAGCGGACCTCCGGTCAGGCTGCGAGGGACGCCGGGTGGTCTACTGCCCGGCGGCGGGCACGGCGAGGTGGGCGAGCCGCGCGAGGCGCCGGTCCTCGGCGTGGATCGAGTCCTCGGCGATCTGGCGCTCGGCCCGGCCGGCGCCGGCCACCAGCTCCACGCGCGCGGCGTCGATCGACGCGTGCGCGTGGCTCGTCAGCTGGTCGGCGAACGCCCGGTCGAGTGCCGCGCCGTGCAGCGGGGCGAGCGCGTCGTCGCTTGCCGGGTGCGGGCTCGTGTCCGCCGCTTGCCCCCACTCGCGCAGGCGGGTCGAGACCGCCGCGAGCCGGTCCGACTGCTCGACCCAGGTGCTCCGGGCGAGGGCGCGCACGTCGCCGTTGCCACCGCGGGTCGCGACCGTGCGACAGCCCTCCAGGACCGGGCCCAGGGCAGCCCGTGACTGCTGGAGGTAGTGCAGGTCGACGTCGTTGCCGTCGTGCCGGCCGGGGGTGTCGTTGCGGTCGTCGAGGGCGGGGTGCGAGCCGGTCATGGTGGTCCTCCTGCGTGGGGTGGGTGCGGGACAGGTGGTGGTCGGGGGTCTAGACGCCGACGATGCGGCCGTCCTCGCTGGGGAGCTCGCGGGCGGGTGTGACGGCGGGCAGGTCCACGAGGGCCTCGAGCTCGCGGATCACCGCCCACGGCGTCGGGGCGAGCGGGGCACCGAGGACGTCGAGGAGCGTGTCGACCGACGCGGCCACGGTGAACGCCTCCCCCGCCCGGCGGCGTACGTCGTCGGGGACGGGACCGAGCTCGCGGGCGGCCAGGATGCCCTGGGCGAGGGCCTCGGCGTCGTCGGGGGCCACGAGCAGGAGGGCGCCGCAGTCGGTCTCCGGCAGGCCGCCGTCGTCCGAGGCCACGACCCGGCACCCCGCGTGCTGCGCCTCGATGGACAGGATGCCGAAGGTCTCGTGCCAGTACTGCCCGTTGGACGGCATCACCACCACGTCGTGCTCGGCGAGCAGCGCGGCCATCGCCTCGGGGGTGCGCCTGGCCGGGACCACGTGGAGGCCGGGGTGGGTGCGCAGCATCCGCTCGATGATGGCGCCCTGCGGCTTGTCGGATCCGGCAGAGGTGACGGTGAAGGTCACGTGCTCGTCGTCGAAGAGGTCCGTGTGCAGCATCGACAGCAGCGTGTAGATCCCCTTCTCCGGCGTCAGCCGACCGGCGTAGAGCACCCGGGTCACGCCGTCGGGTGCAGGCGGGCGTGGACCGGTCGCGAAGACCGGCTCGGCGAAGGGGTAGACCACCGGGACGGTCTCCAGGCTGACGTCGAGGAAGTCCGACCAGAGGGTCGCGGCGAACCTGCTGGTCGCCATGAGGGTGCGGTTGCGGGTGCCGGCGACCACGGCGCGCTGGTGGTGGTCGCGCAGTGGCGGCGGCACGTGCAGGACCTGGAAGGCCGGGTGCACGGTGTCGACCGGCGGGGCCTCGCTGACGAAGACGAGCGTGTCGTCGAGCCGGCCCAGGTGCGCGAGGGTCGGGACGGAGTGGAACGGGATGTCGTGGAAGTCGCCGCGTCCGTCCGCCTCCCCGAGGCCGACCGTCACCACCCGGGCGGCCACGCCGCGCCTGTTGAGCTCGCGCACGTGCCCGACGGTGAAGTTCTCCGACCCACCGGTGCCGGCGGGCAGCTCCTCGCCCGGGGACCAGGCGAAGGAGATCACCGAGGGCCAGGGGCGAACGCGCGTCGTACGTCGGACGGGGAGCGATTCGTGCTGAGCGGCGAGGTCACCTCGCACCACCTGACATCGCTGCGGCACGAGAGCGCGGGTGCCCCGGAGTCCGGGGCGGGCACCTGGCGCCTGCAGTGGCTCGAGCCTAGCCGAGGTGGCCGCGAGCGGTCGGGGCGTCTGAGGGGCGACGGCGTCCCCGATCGAGGTGATCTCGGGCCCGACCGGCGGCGAACGTCGCCTCGGCGGCCCATCCTCAGGGCAGCGACGCGGGCGCCCGCCCACGTCGGAGCGGGGGTGCACCATGTCGGACCTGGGTCTGGGACTGAGCTACGTCCTGCCTCGCACCGAGTTCACCGTCGACGTGACGACGCGCAGCGTCGTCCGCTCCACCGAGGCCGGCCACGTGCTCGACACCGTCGCCGACGTGCAGCTGGCGTCGGCGGCCGTGGCGGACACCGACCACCGCCACACGCTGCGCGTCGACGCAGGCCTCCTCGAGAAGATCTCGCTGGTCCTGACGCTCGACGACCGCGGATTCATCACGGCGGTCAACAGCGAAGCCGGGAGGGACATCTCACCGGTGGTGAGCCTTGTCGGCAAGGCCGTGAGCCTCGCGACAGCGGTCCTCGTCCTGGGGGTGCTGCCCCCCACCTCGCCGGCTCCGGTCCTCCTGGAGTCGGAGTGGGAGCGCCTCCACCCCGAGCTGGAGACGCTCCGCGCCTCGCTCGGCACCCAGGCCGAACGCCTCCTGGCCGACCTGACCGACCAAGCCCGCACACCCGCCGAGCTCGCCGACCTGGGCAGGGCCCTGGACGCGGTCCAGGACCAGCTCGCAGCGGTGAGCCAGGCACGCCGTGCCTGGATCGCCGGACAGTCGACGAAGCCGGTGAAGACCTCGTGGCGACTGGCGCCGGCGGACCTGCACCGCGTCGACGGTGCCGCCCTCCCCGAGACCATCTCCCCCACGACCCGCCGCATGTCCGCGAGCGTGCGCCAGATGGTGGCCGACCACGGCGTGCTCCCGGCGATCGCGGACCCGACCCGCAGCAGCACGAAGGCCCCGCAGGACCAGATGCAGCGGGACTGCATCGCCCTGCGCCGGTCCCGTCCCGTGGTGGTGGGCATCTACACGAAGGACCCCGACTCCGGCTGGACCCTGGACCGGGCCAGCGTGCGCCACATGGACGTCGTCGACGACTTCTCCCCCACGGACCCGCTGTCCATCGACGGGTCGTGGTGGCGGATGAACAAGTTCGAGCTGTCCTTCCACCCGGACATGTCACTGAAGACGTTCGGGGTGGGTTCGACCTCCAGCGTCGCGGCCGTCGCCACGTCCGCCGGCGAGGTCATGGACGCGCTCGGACAGGCGAGGAAGGACCTGGCAGCCCGCCCCACCGCCGACGAGGAGGCCCTGGCGCGGGCGAAGACCCAGCTGGACCTCCTCACCGCCGTGTCGGGCCACGAGGTCCTGGCCGCGACGCGCGGTCGAGCGGCCGAGCTCGCGGTGCTCGAGCAGCAGAAGAAGCTGCGCGAGGCGATGAAGTAGACCGGCCAGGCGGCGTTCAGCCGTCCGTTGGGCCCGGTGACAGAGGGGCGTCCGCGGGACGCAGGCCGGCCTGGATCTCGGTGTGCCGCACCAGGAAGGCCCGCTCGTCTAGCTTCTTGCGGCGAAGCCAGCCGGTGACCTCGTCGTTGCACTTGCTGGCGTTGCAGGACCGGCACGCCGGCACCACGTTGGTGACCGTGTAGCGCCCACCGCGCGAGATCGGCAGCACGCAGTCGCGCTGGAGCGGGCCGTCGGTGCTGCCGCAGTAGGCGCAGCCGCCCCAGGCCGCCTGCAGCGCCTCCCACTGCTCGACGCCGAGGTCGTGGACCACGCTGTCCATGCGCCGCTTGCGACGCCGGGCCGATCGCAGCTGCCGGCTGTTGCGCACCGCCACCGGCTCAGAGCCAGCCGGGGAGGCGTACGTCGCTGAGCGGTGCCGCGTCGTCCGGCGCCCACGACGTCCCCTGAGCGGAAGCCGCAGCTCCGAGCCCGGACGCGCCCGCCGCGACGAGGAGGGTCACGAGCAGCCACGGGACGCCCTGGCGGGCGAGCGGGTCGACGACCCGGTGGACCGGCGAGCGCAGCCGCTCCGAGCCCGGGCCCCACCACAGGCCGACGGCCAAGGAGGCTCCGACGGCACCCAGCGAGGTCAGCATGGAGAGGGACGCGGCGAAGCACAGCAGCGCGATCGCGGCGGCGATTCCCAGGCTCCACAGGAAGAGCAGGAGCGTGCCGCCGAGACCGGCCACCACGTGCCACGGCGCGGCGAGCAGCAGCTGGATGCCGTCGTACCACTTGATCCCGCGGCGGTTGCGGCGGTTGCCGACCGAGCTGGCCGCCATCGACCCGCTGCGCAGCAGCCAGACGCCGATGAAGAGCACGCCGAGCGCGAGGTAGGGGGCGACGGTGATGCCGCCTGCGACGACCCCGCCGAGGGCCAGCAGGGTGCCGGAACGGCGCAGGCGCTCCCCGGCCGGGGCACGCTCGCGCACCGGCGGGCCGTAGTCGGTGACGTACTCGGTGGTGCCGTCGGGCAGCACGCGCGTCTGTCGGTGCGGCACCGTCTGGTCGTGACCCCAGCCGTGCGCCGGGAGGTCGTGGTGGGTGTCGTCGTCCTGCTCGTCCCACTCGTCCGACCAGTGCACCGGCTCGGACGGCGGCGGCTCTGCCTGCCGGGGCACGACGCCCGTGCCCACGCGGGTCGGGGCAGCCGCGTCCTCGTGCGCCACGGCGGCGTACGGCAGCGTGACGGGACTGGGGGTGAAGCGCTCGCGCGGCCGGTCGTCCTCGACGAGTGCCTCGGGGTCGGCGAGGTCCTCGAGCCAGTCGCGCACCTCCTCCAGCGACGGGCGGTCCTCCGCGGCGGGGGCCAGCGCCTCCTCGACCAGCGGCCGCACCTGGGGGTCGAGGCCGGACAGGTCGTGCTCGCCGCGGCGCACGCGGTCCATGATCGCCACCGACGGCCCGCGGCCGAACGGCGCGCGGCCGGTCCCCGCGTAGGCCACCGTCGCGGCCCACGCGTGCACGTCGGACGCGGCCGAGGCGTCGTCGCCGTAGAGGATCTCGGGGGCGAGGTAGCCCGGCGTGCCGAGCAGCCAGCCGGTCATGGTGATGCGGGAGTCCTCGGCGACGCGGGCCAGCCCGAAGTCGATGAGGATCGGGGTGCGCCCCTCCATGATCACGTTGGACGGCTTGATGTCGCGGTGCAGGACGCCGACCGCGTGGACGGCCTCGATCGCCTCGGCCAGGCAGTCGGCGAACCACAGGAGGTCGTCGCCGGACAGCGGGCCCTCCTCCTGGACGTGGTCGTGCAGGGAGAGGCCGGGGACGTAGCGCGTCGCGACGTAGGGGATCTCGCCCCACGGGTCGGCGTCGACGATCTCGGCGATGCGGCGGCTGCGGACCCGGGTCAGCGAGCTGACCTCGCGGGCCAGCCTGCGGCGGGCCTCGTCGTCACCGACGACGTGCGGGCGCAGCACCTTGATCGCGACGGGCCGCTCCCCCGGCTTCTGCCCGAGATGGACCACGCCCATGCCGCCCTCGCCGAGGCGGGCACGCAGCGCGTAGCCGCCCACGGTCAGACCCGGCGGCGGCGCCTTCGGGGACGTCGTCACGCACACGAGGATACGGCCGGAGGGCCCCGAAGCCCCTCATCCGGCGCGCTGTCGCGGCGGCTGTCAGTGGTGCAAGCGAGGATGGGGTGGTGGACGACGTACGCCGACGCCTGGCCGAGGAGCGCAGCACGACCCTCGCGCGGCTGGCGAGCCTGACCGCCGACCACGACGCCGTGGTCGCGGCGTCGCTGGACACCAATGCCGACGACGAGCACGACCCCGAGGGCACCACCATCGCCTTCGAGCGGTCGCAGATCGGGTCCCTCGCCCGACAGGTGCGCCACCACCTCGCCGAGGTCGACGCGGCGCTCGCGCGGGTCGACGCGGGGACCTACGGCGCGTGCGACCGCTGCGGCGCACCGATCGGCGCGGCCCGGCTGGACGCGCTCCCGGCCGCGCGGCTCTGCATCCGCTGCGCGGCGGCCGGGTGAGCCGCCCCTCGCCCCGCACCCGGGCCCGGTAGCGTCCGCAGGTGCCCAGCTCCCGGCAAACCAGCGCCCGCCGATCCACGGCTCGACGCGGAGGCACCCGACGGCAGGAGCGGCCGTTGCCGGTCGCCGGGCCGGGCGAGCGGCTGTGGGTGCTCGACGTCCCCTACGGGACGCAGGTCGACGGTGCCACCTGGCACCCGGCCGTCCGGACCCACCTCCACGTCGGACGCGCCCTGCCCACCCACCTCGAGCCCTACGCCCCGGGCCCCTGGACGCTCGGCCGCTTCGTCGAGAACACCCTGAACCCCGACCGTCCGACACCCGACCCCGAGCCGAGCGACGCGCTCGAGCCCCGGAGGATCCAGTTCGAGGCGGCCGACGCGATCGCGGAGCGCGCAGCGGCCGGCGGACGGGCCTTCCTGCTCGCCGACGAGCCGGGCGTGGGCAAGACGATCTCCGCCGTCCTGGGGGCGACCGCGGTGGGCGACCTCCGTGGGGCGAGGCGGGTGCTCGTCGTGGCGGACCGGCCCGCGGCGATCACCATCGGCCACTGGTGCCGCACGATCACCGCGCTCGGCAGCGGCGGACTGGAGTGGGTGGTGATCACGTGGGACCGGCTGGACAAGGTCGTGGACCACGCCTGGGACGTGATCATCGCCGACGAGGCCCACGCGCTGCGGCGTACGACGACGAAGCGGTGGAAGCTGTGGGCGCGGATCTCCGGGCACGGGAAGCCGCACGACCGGGCGCCGTTCGTCATCGCGACCACCGCGACGCCCGGACACACGCCGCTCGAGCTGCCCTACCTCGCCCCGGCGTACGCCCAGGTGCTGGGCGAGCCGGTGAAGGAGTGGACCTCAGCGACCCGGGCGGGTGAGGCGTTCGCCACCGCGCTCGAGCGCCACGGCGTCGGGGTCGACCGGGGTCGCTACGGCGCCACGTGGACCACCGACCCGGAGCGACGCGCCGCGGACCTCACGCTCGTGCGCGGCTGGCTCGCCGACGAGCGGCCCGCGGCGATGCTGCACCGCGCGGCACCGTGGGGACCGGTGCCGATCTCCGGGATGCCGGTGACGCTCACGCCGTCGGAGCGCGCGGCGTACGAGGCGGAGTGGGGCGAGTTCTGCCGAGAGATGGACATCGCCCGGCGCGGCCGCAACGTCGCGAAGGGACGGGCCGCGCTGCTGCGCTTCCGGCAGAAGGCCGGGCTGCTGCGCGTCGACTCGACGGTCGCCTGGATCGCCCAGCAGGTCGAGGCGGAGCGCCAGGTGGCGTGCTCGGTCGAGTTCGTGGGGACCGCGGCCGACCCGATCGCCGACCGGCTGCGTGACTCCGGCATCGACGTCGCCACGATCTACGGCCGTGACCGGTTCGACCCGGAGGCCGAGCGGCTCCGGTTCCAGACCGGGGAGGCGAAGGTCTGCGTCTTCACCGCGGTCGCCTCGATGAGCCTGCATGCCGGCGAGACCCTCGCCGACGGCCGCCGCGCAACCGGAGAGCCGCGGGTCGGTGTCTTCCACCAGGCCCGCTTCTCGGGCATCGCCGGCCGGCAGGTGACCGGCCGCACGCACCGCGACCACCAGGTCTCGCCGTGGCACATCGCCTACGCGGAGGGCACCGTCGAGGAGCAGGTCGGCAAGGTGATGGTGGAGCGGATCGCCGCGGCCTCCGACACCGTGGGCGGCGACACGACCGGCCTCGCCGACGTCGCCCAGCTCCTCGGCGCCGACTGGCTGCCGGCCACCACCCTCACCGACGACGGCGCCTGACCCGACCCGTCAGGCCCGGCGGGCCGCCTCCGACCTCCGCACCAGCCACTCGGCGACCACGAGGTTGATGACCCAGGCAGCGCCCATGCCCACGGCCTTCAGGTTCCCGCTCGGCTGGCCGGTGACCACGACGACCGGGCCGAGGACGAGCGCCTGGGTTCCTGCCCCCTGCGCGACGGCGTACGCCCGGGCCATCCAGCGCTGGTGGGTGCGCACGTCACGGCGACGGATCGCGAGGAGCCCGAGCACCAGTCCACCGACCATGACCGCGCCGAAGAGCAGCCGCAGCCACATCAGCGCCTCGTTGTCGTACGACGGGAGGTCCGACCACACCGCCATCCACATGCCGCTCAGCCCGCCGGCCACGCCCGCCGGGACGAGGACCCGGCCGCTCCACCGGTGCCAGCGCGGTCGGTTGCGCCGCAGCGACGGCATGAGCTGGAAGGCGCCCAGCACGAGATACGTCGTCGCGCCGAGGATGTGCACGAGGATCGGCAGCGGCAGGTCGAAGAAGCGCGCGTTCTCCTCGGTCCGGCCGCCCGAGAGGTCGACCAGGCGCGCGACACCGGACGCCGACGGGACCGCGGCGAGCAGCAGGAGGCTCGCCGGGATCCACCAGTCGCGGCGGGCGCGGGGCGGAGCGACGGGACGTGCGGTGGTGGTCGTCATGCCGACGAGCCTCGTCGCGGCAGGCGTTCGGCACATCGGCCTCGAGGCCGGAGGAGGATCGGCCGATCGGACGAGGTGGAGCCGGGGTCAGACGACCCGGTGCATCCAGCCGAAGGTGTCCTCGCTGCGGCCGAACTGCATGCCCACCAGTGCCTCGCGGATCCGCATCGTCAGCTCGGTGCTGGCCGGTGCGGGGGTCACGCCCTGCGGCGAGCGGAGCTCACCGACAGGGGTCACGACGGCAGCGGTGCCACAGGCGAAGACCTCGGTGATCTCGCCCGAGGCGACCCCGTCGCGCCACTCGTCGAGGGAGAACTTCCGCTCCTCCACGGCGTGGCCGAGCTTGCCGGCGAGCTCGATGATCGAGGCGCGGGTGATGCCCTCGAGGATCGTCCCGGTCTCCGGGGTGACGATGTGGCCGTCGGCGTGGACGAAGAAGAGGTTCATCCCGCCGAGCTCCTCGATGTAGCGGAACTCCTGGTCGTCGAGGAACACCACCTGGTCGCAGCCCTGCTCGATGGCCTCGCGCTGCGCAGCCAGCGACGCGGCGTAGTTGCCGCCGGTCTTGGCCGCGCCCATGCCGCCCCGACCCGCGCGTGTGAACGTCTCCGAGAGCCAGAGGTTGACCGGCTTGACGCCGCCCTTGAAGTAGGCACCCGCGGGCGAGGCGATGACCATGAAGGTCACGTGCTGCGACGGGCGCACCCCGAGGAAGGTCTCGGAGGCGAACATGAAGGGCCGCAGGTAGAGCGACTTCTCTCCCTCGCTGCCCGGCACCCACCGCTGGTCGGCCGCCACGAGCGCGTCGACGCACTCCACGAAGTCGTCGACCGGCAGCTCGGGGAAGGCCAGGCGCTGCGAGGAGCGCACCATCCGCGCGGCGTTCTGCTCAGGACGGAAGGTCCAGATGGACCCGTCGTCGTGGCGGTAGGCCTTCATGCCCTCGAAGGTCTCCTGCGCGTAGTGCAGCACCGCGGTCGCGGGGTCCAGCGTCAGGGGGCCGTACGGCGTGATCCGCGCGTCGTGCCAGCCCCGCTCCGGCGTCCACTCCACCGTGAGCATGTGGTCGGTGAAGTGCTGGCCGAAGCCCGGGCTGGCCAGGATCTCGGCCAGGCGGGCGTCGTCGACGGGCGTGGTGGTCGCGGTGGTGCTGATCTGCATGGGGGCAAACCTACTCAGAGTCGGGCGGCGATGGCGTCCCCGACCTCGCTCGTACGCCGGCTGGTGCCGGGCGCGCGCTCGGAGAGGTCGGCCAGGACGGCGGACTCGATCCGCTGCGCGGCCTCGGGGTGGCCGAGGTGGTCGAGCAGGAGCGCGCCGGAGAGGATCGCGGCGGTCGGGTCGGCCTTCTGCTGCCCGGCGATGTCGGGGGCGGATCCGTGGACGGGCTCGAACATCGACGGCGCGGTCCGGTCGGGGTTGACGTTGCCGGATGCGGCCAGCCCGATGCCACCGGTGATGGCGGCGGCGAGGTCGGTGACGATGTCGCCGAAGAGGTTGTCGGTGACGATCACGTCGAAGCGGGCGGGGTCGGTGACCATGAAGATCATGGCCGCGTCGATGTGGATGTAGTCGGTCTCCACGTCGGGGTGCTCCGCGGCGACGGACTCGAAGAGGCGCCACCACAGTGAGCCGGCGTTGGTCAGCACGTTGGTCTTGTGGACCAGGGTCACCTTCTTGCGCGGTCGCTTCTCGGCGCGGGCGAACGCGTCGCGGACGACCCGCTCGACGCCGTACGCCGTGTTGACCGAGACCTCGGTGGCGATCTCGGCCGGGGTGCCGACGCGCAGGGCACCGCCGTTGCCCGTGTAGGGGCCCTCGGTGCCCTCGCGCACGACGACGAAGTCGATCTCGCCGCGCTCGAGGACGGAGTCGGCCAGGGGTGAGGCCGACCCGGGGTAGAGCCGCGACGGACGGAGGTTGACGTAGTGGTCGAGCTCGAAGCGCAGCTTGAGCAGCAGCCCGCGCTCGAGGATGCCGGGCGGCAGGTTCGGGTCGTTGGGCTTGCCGCCGACGGCTCCCAGCAGGATCGCGTCGTGCCCGCGGATCTCCGCGAGCACCGAGTCGGGCAGCACCTCGCCGGTGGCGAGGTAGCGCTCCGCGCCGAGGTCGTAGCGCGTGGACTCGAACTCCACCGGGGAGGCCGCCTCGAGGACCTTGAGGGCCTCGGCGGTCACCTCCGGGCCGATCCCGTCGCCGGGGATGACGGCAAGGGTCTGGCTCCGGGGGCTCTCGGTGTCGGACACGGTCTGCGGGGTGTCTGGCATGCCGCGAACGTTAGTTGTCGTCCGGGCGCATGCCGCCGTTGTCTCGCAGGTCAAGCGCGGTCTGCACCGCGGCCGCGGTGTTCTCGAGGCTGCGCGGGTTCTCGGGGTCGTGGGCCGCCGGGCCCCAGGCGTCGGGATACAGGTCGTACATGGGTCTCACTCCTGGAAGGTCGTGAGCTCGGAGCCACCGACACCGCGGCGGGTGAGGGAGCGGGAGTGCGGGGATCGCCCGGACACCCGGCTGCCGGCCGGCAGGAGGGCGGATCACGCGTGACTGGCGGACCCGCCGCAGAGGCGGCGGCTTCGAGCTCGACTGAGTCGAAGAAGGCCGGGCGGCGGAACCTCGTCAACGCCGAACACCGCGACGAGGTGGCCTTCTGTCAGGCCCCGCCGCGGCGAACGATAAGTACGAAGACGCTCCGCATGATGGGACGACTGTACGACCGCCCAGCGGACGCGCGCATCCGCTTTCCGGGAACGTGTCAGATCGTGAGACTCCCGACCGCTCACCGAGACACCCGGCGATCGGTGACAGACTCGGCGACCTCATGTCTGCTCCCCCCGATCTCCCCGACGTCGTCCAGCGCGCCTTCGACGTGTGCCGCCAGGCCGGCTACGTCGCCTTCTGCCGCAACGAGACCGGCCGGCTGCTGGCCACGCTCGCCGCGACGCGCGGCGGCACGATGGCCGAGTTCGGCACCGGCTGCGGCGTCGGCACCGCATGGCTGCGCAGCGGCGTACGCAACGGGGCGCGGATCCTGACCGCCGAGCTCGACGAGTCGCTGGCCGGCGCCGCGGCCAAGATCTTCGACGACGACGCCAAGGTCGAGGTGCTCGCGGCCAACTGGAACGTGCTGCGCGACCGCGGCCCCTTCTCGCTGCTCTTCCTCGACTCCGGCTCGCCGTCCGAGGTGGGCGTGGAGTCGGTGATCGATCTCGTCGAGCCCGGCGGCATCGTCGTGCTCGACGACTTCGCCCCCTGCGAGTCGTGGCCGCCGATCACCTACGGCCGCGTCGACACGCTGCGCGAGCAGTGGCTCACCGACGACCGCTTCACCGCGGTCGAGGTGATGGTGGCCGCCGACGCCTCGGCCGTGATCGCGACGCGTCGCTGACCCGTCGATGACCGCACGATGACCGCCCCATGACCGGACTGGCCGTCGCCGCTCCCAACCCCGCCGCGGCCGACGCCGCCGAGCAGGTCGCGCGGGCCGGGGGCTCCGCCGTCGACGCCGCGATCGCCGCCGCACTGGTCGCCATGGTCAACGAGGTCGGCCTCGTCTCCCTCAGCTCGGGAGGCTTCGTGGCCGTGCAGCCGTCGGCAGGCCCGGCGTACACCGTGGACGGGTGGGTCGACCGGCCCGGGATCGGGCGTGCCCACGACGCGGAGCAGGCGCGCACGTGGGACGTGACGACGGCCTACGGCGGCGGGGTGACGATCACGATCGGGCCCGGCTCGGTCGCCACGCACGGCTCGCTGGCGGCCTTCGGCGAGGCGCACGCGCGCGACGGACGGCTGCCGTGGCACGAGCTCGTCGCACCCGCCGTCGACGTGGCCCGGGGCGGCTTCCGGCTGGGCTCGGCGTCGCGCTACTACCTCGACCACGTCCACGAGACCGTCTTCGGCTGGGACCGCGCCAGCCACGACGCGCTGCACGACGCCGACGGACGCGTGACCACCGACCCCGTGGTGGTCGCGGACCTCGCCGGCACGCTCGAGCACGTCGCCGACGCCGGTCCCCGCGCGCTGCACGAGGGTGACCTCGCCGCGCTCCTCGCCGCGGACCTGCAGGCACGCGGCGGGCTGCTCGGCGCGGCCGACCTGGCGGCGTACGCCCCCGTCGTGCGCGCGCCCCTGACCACCCGCGTCGGAGGCTGGCGCCTGGCCACCACCCCTCCCCCGTCGGTGGGCGGCGTCGTGGTCGCCTCGATGCTGCGGCTGCTCGACGGACACCCGCTCGCCGGGTGGGACGACGCCGACGTGGCGCACCTCGTGCGGGTGCAGCGCGCGGTGCTGGGCCACCGACGCGAGGTGCTCGAGACGGCGTCCGACCTGGACGCGGCGTCGCGGGCGTGGCTGGACCGCGTCGACGCCGACCACCGCGCGGTGCTGGAGTCGGGGTCGACCGCGCACGTGTCGGTCACCGACGCCGAGGGCGCCGCCTGCTCGATCACCGTGTCGTCCGGCTACGGCGCCGGGATGATCGCCGCCGGCACCGGCATCTGGCTCAACAACTGCCTCGGCGAGCAGGAGCTCAACCCGCCCGGTCGCCCGGTGGCACCCGGGGCCCGGCTGCTGTCGAACATGGCGCCCACCGTCGGTCGGCACGACGACGGAGCCACCCTGGCCATCGGCTCGCCGGGCGCGGACCGGATCACGACGGCCGTGGTGTCGGCACTGGCGGGCTTCGTCAACGGAGGCCTCGACCTCGCGGCCGCCGTGGCGCACCCGCGCGTGCACGTCCACCGGGCCGGCCTGCCCGACGAGGAGGTGCGCATCGAGCACGAGCCGTCGATGTACTACGGCGGGGTGGGGGCGGCGCTCACCGGCGCCGACGGGCACCTCGAGGCGGTCGCGGACCCGCGGCGCGAGGGCGTGTCCCGGCTGATCAGCCGCTAGCACTCGGCGACGAAGCCGAGCGGCTCTTGTCAAGGCCGATGTGACGTTTATTACTCATTCGACGGATTTTTTTGCCGTCCCGTTCCTAGGGTGTGGCTGCCCCGGCGGGCAGCACCGGCTGCCGCCTCCGCGTCACGAAGGAATCACCCATCATGAAGTCTCCCGGCAAGAAGACGACCCAGGCCCTCGCGATCGTCGCCACCCCGCTCGCCCTGCTCGCGCTCGGCGCGTCCGTCTACCAGGCGTCGTACGCCGCCTTCACCGGCCAGACCCGCAACTCGGGCAACGAGTGGGCCACCGGCTCGGTGAAGCTCACCGACGACGACAACGGCGCCGCTCGGTTCCGCGTGGCCAACATGCTGCCCGGCGACACCCAGACCAAGTGCATCACCGTGACCGCCGACGCCTCGGTCCCGAGCACCGTCAAGGGATACGCCGTCAACCCCGTCACGTCCACCGCGAAGCTCGAGGACCGGGTCAAGGTCACCATCGAGTCCGGCAACGGCGGGTCGTTCGCCGACTGCACCGGCTTCACCGCCGTGGGCGCGCCGCACGTGAGCGACGTCCCTCTCTCGAGCATCGCGCAGGTCAACACCTTCGAGGCCGGCTTCGGAGGCTGGGTGGTCGACACGGGCGTGTCGTCGAAGACCTACCGCATGACGTGGAGGTTCGACACGGCAGGCATGAGCCAGGCGCAGATCGACGCCATGCAGGGCGCCAAGACCGGCATCGACATGCAGTGGGAGATGCAGAGCAACTGACCGGCACCGCCCCCAGTTCCCATGACCGTCACGTCCGTCCTCGACGCGGACCTCCAGCGCCCCGCGGCCTCGCCCGGGCACGCGTCGGAGGTCCGCGACTGGACCCGTCTGGCCGCGGTGCTGCTGGCCCGCATCTACCGCACCTTCCTCCTCGGGCTGGTGGTCATCGCGGTCGCTCCCGTCGTCCTCGGGTGGGGGTCCTACGTCGTGCGGTCCGGGTCGATGGAGCCCTCCATCCAGGTCGGCGACGTCGTCGTCGCCAAGCCCTGGACCGAGGACCAGCGCGTCCGGGTCGGGCGGGTCTTCGTCTACGACGCCCCCGCCGCGACCACGCCGCACCTGATGGTCCACCGCATCGTGGAGCTCCGCGACGACGGGGACTACACCACCGCGGGCGACGCCAACGAGCTCACCGACGTCACCCCGCTGCCGCGCAGCGACATCCGCGCGACCGCGGTGCTCCTGGTCCCCCACGTCGGCCTGCCCGTCACGTGGTTCCAGACCGGCCGCTGGCTGCACCTGGCGACCTGGCTGCTGATGACGGTGGCTGCGTTCGCGCTCGCCACCCGGAAGCTGCAGGGCGAGCCGCCGCGGTGGCGGCTGCTGAGGCTGGTCCGTGACCGCTTCTCCCCTCGTCCCCCTCCCGACGGGCCGTCCGGCTCCGTCCGGCCGTCGGGTTCCGAAGGGCCGTCGGGTTCCGAAGGGCCTGCGACCGAGACGCGGGACGGCGTACGCCGCTCGCGCACCCCGCTGCTGGCCGTGGCCTCGCTGGTCGTCGTGGGCACGCTCGCCTCGACCGCCAGCGCCGGCTTCACCGGCCACACCAGGAACAGCGGGTCGGCGTGGACGGCGGGGTCCTGGACGCAGCCCTACGTCAGCGCCGTCCTGGCCGACAAGCCGTACGGCTTCTGGTTGCTCGACGAGACCAGCGGCCAGTACGCCTCGGACCGGTCGGGCAACGACCGCACCGGGCAGTACTACGGCAACCTCGCCCTCGGGGCGAGCGGCGGGCTGCCACGCAACCCCGGGACCGCGGTCGACAACACCGGCGGGCGGGTGGTCCTCGGCACGCAGGCCGTCGCCGCGCCGTCGGCGTACTCCATCGAGCTGTGGTTCCGCACGACGTCCAGGTCGCAGGGCTACCTCGCCGGCTTCGAGGACGACCGCGACGCGTCGTACTCGCTGTTCGGCTCCGATGCCGACCGCGCCGTGACCATGGAGTCGAGCGGGCGCCTGACCTTCGGCAACTGGCCGTGGCGCAGCCAGTCGATCACCACGCCGAGCGCCTACAACGACGGCGCGTGGCACCACCTCGTCGTCACGAGCAACGCCAGCCGCGCGACCACGATCTACGTCGACGGGACTGCGGTCGCGAGCGGCACCACGTCCACGCTGCTGAGCTACTCAGGGTTCTGGCGGGTGGGACAGGGAAGCATCGGGTGGCTCAACACCCCGGCGTTCAACGGCGACCTCGACAACGTCGCGATCTACCACGCCACCTTGCCGGCGGCCCGGGTCGCGGCGCACTGGGCGGCGCGCTAGGCCTCAGTCCAGGTCGACGGTGAGCCACGGCAGCATCAGCTGCGTGAGCGGTCCGATCGCGAGGGCGTAGGCGACCGTGCCGATCCCCAGCACCCCGCCGAGCAGCAGGCCGATCACCACGACGGTGACCTCGAGCCCGGTGCGGACCAGGCGCAGCGACCACCCGGTGCGGCGGGCCAGGCCGGTCATCAGGCCGTCACGGGGACCGCGACCCAGCTGGGCGCCGATGTAGAGCGCGCTCGCCAGGCCGCAGAGCACGACGCCGCCGACCATGAGCGCGATGCGCGCCACGATCCCGTCCGGCTCGACCAGGACCGCGAGCGTCAGGTCGGCCGAGAGGCCGACCACCAGCGCGTTGCTGATGGTGCCCAGCCCGGGCATCTCGCGCAGCGGGATCCAGAGCACCAGCACGACGAAGCTGAAGAGCACGACGGCCTGGCCGAGCGACATCGGCACGTGACGCACGAAGCCGGAGTGCAGCACGTCCCACGGTGCGAGCCCGAGGGTGCCGCGCACCATCATCGCCAGGGAGACGCCGTAGAGGAACAGCCCGACGTAGAGCTGGGGCAGACGTCGCGCCAGGCGTCCGGCGCGCAGCTGCGCGAGCGGGCCGAGGTCGACCAGCCCGCCGCGGGGGGCGATCACGGTGCCGGTGGGGACGTCGCAGGGCGTGGTGCTCATGTGCTCCATCGTGGCGCAGATTGGCCTTGTCGGACATAGCCAATCGTGGAACAGTGGCCTGCATGAGTCCCGTGATCAGTGCCCAGCGCGTAGCCACTCTGGCCGGCGACTTCCCGCGCTCCCCCGCCTACCTCGGCCTCGCGGAGAGCCTGCGGGTGCTCATCGGCGACGGCCGGATCGGGATCGGCGTACGGCTTCCGAGCGAGCGCGAGCTCACCGGGGCGCTCGACGTCTCGCGCACGACGGTGACGCGGGCCTACGAGGTGCTGCGCGAGGCGGGGTACGCCGAGGCGCGGCGCGGGTCGGGCACCTTCACCACCGTGCCTGGCGGACAGCGCCGCGCCCACGACCGCTCGCTCCTGCCGGGGACCGGCGGCGAGGACATCATCGACCTCAACTGCGCCGCGCACTCCGCACCCCCCGGGCTCGTCGAGGCCTACCAGCGCGCGACCGAGGAGCTGCCGGCCTACCTCAGCGGCCCCGGCTACTTCCCGCTCGGCGTGCCGGCGCTGCAGGCGCGCATCGCCGCGGCGTACGACGCCCGCGGACTGCCCACGGTGCCCGAGCAGGTCATGGTCACCGCCGGCGCGCTCGCCGCTGCGTCGATCGTCGCGCAGGCCCACACCTCCACCGGCGACCGCGTCGTCGTGGAGTCGCCGACCTACCCCAACGCGACCCAGGCCGTGCGCCACGCGGGCGCGCGACTGGTCCCCGCGACGGTGGACCCCGACGGCTGGGACCTCGGCGCGCTCGCGGCGACGCTGCGGCAGTCCTCGCCGCGGCTGGCCTACCTGATCCCCGACTTCCAGAACCCCACCGGTCACCTGATGTCGGAGGCGCAGCGTGAGGAGCTCGCCGCCGCGCTGGCCCGCACGCGCACGGTGGTGGTCGCCGACGAGGCCCACCAGGCCCTCGCGCTCACGCCCGGGCTCGCCGAGGCGATGCCGCGGCCGCTGGCGGCGTACGCCGACGACGCGATCACCATCGGCAGCGCGAGCAAGTCCTTCTGGGGCGGTCTGCGACTGGGCTGGGTGCGCGCGCCGGTCGCCGACATGGACCGCCTCATCCACGCGCGCATCGGCCTCGACCTCGGCGCGCCGGTCTTCGAGCAGCTGGTCCTCGCGGACCTGATGGACCACGCCGACGAGGTGCTCCCCCTGCACCGCGAGCGCCTGGTCGCCGGGCGTGACGCGCTGGTGGCGGCCGTGCGTGAGCACCTGCCCCAGTGGCGCTTCCGCGTCCCCGACGGTGGTCTCGCGCTGTGGTGCGAGCTGCCCGAGGCGCTCGGCACCGCCACCTCGGCCGAGGCCGAGCGGCGGGGTGTGGTGGTCGCCCCCGGGCCGGTCTTCGCCGTCGAGGGCGGCCTCGACCGCTACGTCCGGATCCCGTGGACCGCGTCGCCGGAGACACTCACCGAGGCCGTACGCCGACTCGCTGCCGCGTGGGAGCACGTGTCGACCGCCACCCGGCCGGCGTCGGGCCGCTCGCGCCGCGAAGGTGCCGGCCGGGTGATGGTCGCGTAGGTCAGGTCAGGTCAGGTCGACCGCGCGCACCGAGACGGCCTGCATGGCCGTCTCGATCTCGGCCAGCGTCTCGGCCGGGATGGCCGAGTCGACGCTGAGCGCGACGAGGGCGGCGCCGCCCTTGTCCTGGCGCGAGACCTGCATGCCGGCGATGTTGACCGCCGCCGCGCCGAGGATGCCACCGACGGTGCCGACCATGCCCGGACGGTCCTCGTAGGTGAGGAAGGCCAGGTGGGTGGTGGGCTCGATGTCGACGTCGAAGCCATTGACCTCGACCAGGCGCTCCTTCTGTGCGAGACCCACGAGGGTGCCGCTCACGGAGACCTGGGTGCCGTCGGCGAGCGTGCCGCGCAGCGTGATCAGGTTGCGGTGGTCGGGGCTCTCCGACTCCGTCACCAGGCGCACCTCGGTGCCGCGCTCGGCGGCGAGGAGCGGAGCGTTGACGTAGGAGACCTGCTCCTCGACGATGTCGGCGAAGACGCCCTTGAGGGCGGCCAGCTCGAGCACCTTGACGTCGTACTCGGTGATCTCGCCGCGCACCTCCACGTCGAGCTGCTGGGCGACCTCGCCGGCCAGGGCGGTGAAGACGCGGCCGAGCTTCTCGGTCAGCGGGATGCCCGGGCGTACGTCCTCGGCGATGACGCCACCCTGGACGTTCACCGCGTCGGGCACGAGCTCGCCGCTGAGCGCGAGGCGCACCGAGCGGGCCACGGCGATGCCGGCCTTCTCCTGCGCCTCGTCGGTGGACGCGCCGAGGTGGGGCGTGGCGACGACGTTCTCCAGCTCGAAGAGCGGGCTGTCGGTGCACGGCTCGCTGGCGAAGACGTCGAGGCCGGCGGCGGCGATCTGGCCGGTCTTGAGGGCGTCGTAGAGGGCGGCCTCGTCGACGATGCCACCGCGGGCGGCGTTGACCAGGACGAGGCTCTGCTTCGCCGCCGCGAGCTGCTCGGCGCCGATGAGGCCGACCGTCTCCGGGGTCTTAGGCAGGTGCACGCTCATGAAGTCCGACTCCGCGAGCAGCGTGTCGAGGTCGACGAGGCGCACGCCCATCTGCGCGGCGCGGCCGGCCTGGACGTAGGGGTCGTAGGCGATGACCTTCATGCCGAAGGCACTGAGCCGCTGGGCGACCAGGACGCCGATGCGGCCGAGGCCGACGATGCCGACGGTCTTCTCGTAGAGCTCGATGCCGGTGTACTTCGAGCGCTTCCACTCGCCGTTCTTCAGCGCCGCGTGGGCAGGGCTGATGTGGCGGGCCGCGGCGAGCATCAGCGCGACGGCGAGCTCGGCGGCGCTGACGATGTTGGAGGTCGGCGCGTTGACGACCATCACGCCGGCCTGGGTGGAGGCCTTGACGTCGACGTTGTCGAGGCCGACGCCCGCGCGGGCGACGACCTTGAGCCTCGCCGCCGCGGCGAGGGCCTCGGCGTCGACCTTGGTCGCGGAGCGGACCAGGATCGCGTCGACGTCGGCGATCGCGGGGATCAGCTCGGCGCGGTCGGCGCCGTTGCAGTGGCGGATCTCGAAGTCGGGACCGAGCGCCTCGATGGTGGCGGGGCTCAGCTCTTCGGCGATGAGTACGACAGGCTTGGCGGGTGCGTTCACAGCGGTTTCCTCAGTGGAAGATCACGGACGATCATGGAAGATCCGGGACTGCACGACGCTGTGCCCGGCCCACACTACCCGCGAGTCCCGTGACGGCCGAACCCGTCCCACTCCACAGGTCGTAGGTCCCGTCGCGCCGGTCCCGCGGCGCTGTCGGTGGGCGCTCCTACGATGGCCGGATGGGTGCGATGGACGACGCCGAGCGGCTCGAGCCGACGGCGGTCGAGCAGTGGAGCGCCTGGTTGCGCGAGCACCACGCACGGCCGTCCGGGGTGTGGCTGGTGAGCCCCCGCCGCGCCGGCTACCGCCCCTTCTCCTACGAGGCGGCCGTGGTGGAGGCGCTGCGCTTCGGCTGGGTCGACTCGACCGTGCGACCCGTCGACGAGCACCGCTCGATGCAGTGGTTCGCCCCGCGCCGCTCCAGCAGCATGTGGACCCGGATCAACAAGGGCCGGGTCGCGCGCCTCGAGGAGGCCGGACTGATGGAGCCGGCCGGCGCGGCCGCGGTCGCGGCCGCCAAGGAATCAGGCATGTGGACGCTGATGGACGCTGTCGAGGAGTGCGTCGTGCCCGACGACCTGGACGCTGCGTTCGACCGTCACCCGGGCTCACGCGGGCACTGGGACTCGTGGTCGGCGTCCGCGCAGAAGATGATCCTGACGTGGGTCGTGCTCGCCAAGCGCCCCGAGACCCGCGCCGCGCGCGTGGCCGCCACGGCCGAGAAGGCGGCCCGGGGAGAGAAGTCCCGGCCCTAGGATCCCGGACCGTGCCTCAGACGGGACAGCCGTCCGGGCCACACTCCTGGGCGCCCTCGCCGCCGGTGGCGAGCACCTCGATCTGGGGGTGCGACTCCGACCAGGCCCGCTCGAGGACCTGGGTGAACGTCTCGGTCGGCTGCGCCCCGGAGACGCCGTACTTCTGGTCGATGACGAAGAACGGCACCCCGCCGGCGCCGTAGGCCTGCGCCTGCTCGACGTCGGCGTGGACGTCGGCCTCGAACTCACGCGAGGCCAGCACCTCGTCGACGCGCGCGGCGTCGAGTCCCGCGCCGACCGCGACCTCGCGCAGCACGGCGTGGTCGGCGACATTGCGTGCCTCGGTGAAGTACGCCGCGAGCAGCGCCTCCTTCACCCGGCCCTGCAGCTCGTTGCCGCCCTCGGCGTGGCCGAGGTGGATCAGCCGGTGCGCGTCGACGGTGTTGAGGTGGAGGGTCTGCGAGAGCCGGTAGACCAACCCCTCCTCGGCCGCGACGGCCTCCACGCGGTCCTGCATCTGCTGCGCACCGGCGGCCGACTGGCCGTACTTGCGGGCGATCATCTCCACCGCGCGCTCGGTCGGCTCAGTGGGTGCGCCGGGGTCGAGCTGGTAGGAGCGCCAGTGCACCTCCACCTCGTCGGCGTGGTCGAACGCGGCCAGGGCGTTCTCGATGCGGCGCTTGCCGATGTAGCACCAGGGGCAGACGACGTCGGACCAGATCTCGATCAACACGTGTGCTCCAACACCGGCGTCGGCGCGGGTGTTCCCGTGCGTCCTCGGGGTTGAGTCGCTGGGAGACTCAACCCGTATCCCGGGCGTGTCGCGACCGGGAGGCGGGGGTCAGGACTCCTGGCGCGCGACCGTGTGCCGCCGGAGGAGGTAGCCACCGGCCAGGCCGATGACCAGCGAGAACAGGACGCCGAGGTTGGCGAAGGCCCACGCGCCGTCGCGTCCGCCGAGCCCGAGCGGGCCGAGGAGGTAGCCCTGCCAGTTGTTCCAGGAGGCGTCGTCGCTGAACGAGTTGATGACCAGCCCCCACCCGACGACCGAGGCGACGGCCATCGTGGCGATGGAGGTCCAGTCGAAGGCGCCGTAGCGGCCGGAGGCGTCGAAGAGCGCCTCGTCGTCGTAGTCGCGGCGACGCAGGGCGAGGTCGGCGATCATGATCCCGGCCCAGGCCGCCAGCGGGACGCCGAGGGTGATGAGGAAGCTCTGGAACGGTCCGGCGAAGTCCTCGGCGATGAACACGACGTAGAACGTGCCGAGGGTCAGCAGCACGCCGTCGACGGCAGCGGCCTGGGGCCGCGTGAGCTTCACCCCGAGCGAGAGCAGCGTGAGCCCCGAGGAGTAGATGCCGAGCACCGCGCCGCTCACCAGCGAGAGGACCGCGGCCAGCAGGAACGGGACGAGGAACCACGTCGGGAGCAGGGTCGCCAGCGTGCCGATCGGGTCGTCTGCGACGCCGTCCAGGATCTCGGTCGAGGAGCCTGCGAGTGCGAGGCCGAACAGCACCAGCACGACCGGCGCCAGCGCGCCGCCGAAGGTGTTCCACGCGACGATCGAGGGGCCGGAGGCGGTGCGCTTCTGGTAGCGCGACCAGTCGGCGGCGATGTTGATCCAGCCGAGGCCGAAGCCCGTCATCACCATCACCAGCGCGCCGATCACCGCCTGCGTGGAGCCGGCCGGGACGGCCTGCACCGCCGACCAGTCGATGTCGTCGAGGGTGAGCACCATGTAGAGGACCGTCACCGCGCCGGTGATCCACGTCAGCACCGACTGCATCCGCATGATGACGTGGTAGCCCGCGACGCTCGCCGCGACGATCAGTGAAGCGACCACGACGGCCGCCACGATCTTGGTGCCGGTGCCGCCGCCCCACCCGAGACGCGTGAAGATCGTCGACGTCGCCAGGACCGCGAGGATGGCGAGGAAGGTCTCCCAGCCGATCGAGACCAGCCACGAGATGACGCCGGGCACCTTCTGGCCCCGCACGCCGAACGCCGCGCGACTCAGGATCATCGTCGGCGCCGAGCCGCGCTTTCCGGCGATCGCGATCACCCCGCACAGCGCGAACGACACGACGATGCCGACGACCGAGACCAGCACGCCCTGCCAGAACGAGATCCCGAAGTAGAGGACGAACGAGGCGTAGCTCAGGCCGAAGACTGACACGTTGGCGGCGAACCACGGCCAGAACAGGTCGCGCGGCCGCGCGGTCCGCGCCGACTCCTCGATGATCTCGATCCCGGTGGTCTCCACGCCGAGACGGCGGGTCTGCTCCAGACCCGTGCCGCTGGTCGCTGTGTCGCTCATGGCTGAATCGTAGGCCCGGGAACGACGGCGGCGCGCCGGGCAGGTGGTCGGTCCTGCCCGGCGCGCCGTACGAGGTGTGCGCGGGTGTCGCGTCAGCGCGCGGCGGTGCCCTCGACGTAGTCGGTGTCGTGCGACTTCACCCACGCCATGAGCTTGCGCAGCTCGCGACCGGTCTGCTCGATGGGGTGGGACTCACCCTTCTTGCGGAACTCGGTGAACTCGGGCGAGCCGTTGTCCATGTCGGTGATGAAGCGCTCGGCGAACGCGCCGTTCTTGATGTCGGCGAGCACGTCCTCCATGTTCTTCTTCACGTCCGGGGTGATCACGCGCGGACCGGAGACGTAGTCACCGAACTCGGCGGTGTCGGAGACCGACCAGCGCTGCTTGGCGATGCCGCCCTCGTACATCAGGTCGACGATGAGCTTGAGCTCGTGCAGGCACTCGAAGTAGGCCACCTCGGGCTGGTAGCCGGCCTCGGTGAGCACCTCGAAGCCGTACTGCACGAGCTGCGAGGCGCCGCCGCAGAGCACGGCCTGCTCACCGAACAGGTCGGTCTCGGTCTCCTCGGTGAAGGTGGTCTTGATGCCGCCGGCGCGCAGTCCGCCGATCGCCTTGGCGTAGGACAGCGCGAGGTCCCAGGCCTTGCCGGACTCGTCCTTCTCCACCGCGACGAGGACCGGCACGCCGCGCCCGTCGACGTACTCACGACGCACGAGGTGTCCGGGGCCCTTGGGCGCGACCATGAAGACGTCGACGCCGGCGGGCGGGGTGATGTAGCCGAAGCGGATGTTGAAGCCGTGGCCGAAGACGAGGGTGTCGCCGGGGGTCAGGGCGGGCTCGATCTCCTCGGCGTAGAGCTTCCGCTGGTGCTGGTCGGGCGCGAGGATGACGATCAGGTCGGCCTCCTCCGCGGCCTCGCGGGGCGTGAGGACGCGCAGGCCCTCGGCCTCGGCCTTGTCGCGGCTCTTCGAGCCGGGCTGCAGCCCGATCCGGACGTCGACGCCGGAGTCGCGCAGGGACAGCGCGTGGGCGTGGCCCTGGCTGCCGTAGCCGATCACCGCGACGTTCTTGCCCTGGATCAGGCTCAGGTCGGCGTCGTCGTCGTAGAACATCTCAGCCACTGGGGGCTCTCCTTCATGGGTTGGGGTGGTGCTGACTGGTCTGGTCTCGAGGCTCGGCCGCGGACGGCCTCGCACCTCAACCAGCGATCGTGATCGCGGAAACGGGGGCAGGGACGGTGACGGTGCGCTGCGGGCGCTCGCTGATCGAGCGTGAGCCCCGACCGATCGCGACCATGCCGGACTGGACGAGCTCGCGGATGCCGAAGGGCTCGAGCACACGCAGGAGGTCGGCGAGCTTGTCGGCGTTGCCGACGGCCTGGACGGTGACGGCGTCGGGCGCCACGTCGACCACCTTGGCGCGGAACAGCTGGACGGCGTCGAGGACCGCACCGCGCGTGGTGGCGTCGGCGCGGACCTTGACGAGCAGGAGCTCGCGGTTGACCGACGCGGAGCCGTCGAGCTCGACGATCTTGATGACCTCGACGAGCTTGTTGAGCTGCTTGGTGACCTGCTCGAGCGGGGACTCCTCGACGTTGACCACGATGGTCATCCGCGAGATCTCCGGGTGCTCGGTCGGGCCGACGGCGAGGCTGTCGATGTTGAACCCGCGGCGCGAGAAGAGCCCCGCGATGCGGGCCAGGACGCCGGGCTTGTTCTCGACCAGGACGGACAGGGTGTGCTTGTTCATCACAGGTCATCCTCGTCGAACTGGGGCGCGAGGTCGCGCGCGTACTGGATCTCGTCGTTGCTGCTGCCGGCGGCGACCATCGGCCAGACCATCGCGTCGCGGTGGACACGGAAGTCGACCACGACCGGCTGGTCGTCGATCGCCATCGCCTTCTCGATCGTGGCGTCGACCTGCTCGGGCGACTCGCACGCCAGGCCCACGCAGCCGTAGGCGTCGGCGAGCTTGACGAAGTCGGGGATCCGCTTGGAGTGCAGGTCGGTGTTGGAGTAGCGCTCGTTGTAGAACAGCGTCTGCCACTGGCGCACCATGCCGAGGGACTCGTTGTTGATGATCGCGACCTTGATCGGGATGTCGTTGATCGCGCAGGTGGCCAGCTCCTGGTTGGTCATCTGGAAGCAGCCGTCGCCGTCGATCGCCCACACCGTGGAGTCCGGCATGCCGACCTTGGCGCCCATCGCGGCCGGCACCGAGAACCCCATCGTGCCGAGGCCACCGGAGTTCAGCCACGTGTTGGGCCGCTCGTAGTCGATGAAGTGGGCGGCCCACATCTGGTGCTGGCCGACCCCCGAGGTGAAGATCGTCTCGGGCCCGGCGATCGCGCCGAGGCGCTCGATGACGTACTGCGGGGACAGCGAGCCGTCGGCGGGGGCGTCGTAGCCGAGCGGGTAGCTCTTCTTCAGCCCGGCGAGGAAGGCGACCCAGGACTCGTAGTCACCGTCGGCGCCCTCGGCCTGCAGCAGCGCGACCAGCTGGGCGATGACCTCGCGGCAGTCACCGACGATCGGCACGTCGGCGTGACGGTTCTTGCCGATCTCGGCCGGGTCGATGTCGGCGTGGATGACCAGCGCGTTCGGCGCGAAGGAGTCGAGATTGCCGGTGACCCGGTCGTCGAACCGCGCTCCGAGGCTGATGATGAGGTCGCTCTTCTGCAGGCCCGCAACCGCCGCCACCGTGCCGTGCATGCCGGGCATGCCGAGGTGCTGCGGGTTGCTGTCGGGGAAGGCGCCGCGCGCCATCAGCGTGGTGACGACCGGGATGCCGGTAAGCGCGGCCAGCTGGGCCAGCTCGCGCGAGGCGCGGGCGCGGATCACGCCACCGCCGACGTAGAGCACCGGACGCCGCGCCTCACGGATCAGCCGCACGGCCTCCTTGATCTGCTTGGCGTGGGGCGTGGTGACGGGGCGGTAGCCCGGCAGCTGCAGCTCGGTCGGCCAGGCGAACGTCGTCTGCGCCTGGAGCGCCGACTTGGCCACGTCGACCAGCACCGGGCCCGGGCGACCCGTGGAGGCGATGTGGAAGGCCTCCGCGATCGTGCGCGGGATGTCGGCCGGGTCGGTGACCAGGAAGTTGTGCTTGGTGATCGGCATCGTGATGCCGCGGATGTCGGCCTCCTGGAAGGCGTCGGTGCCGATCATCGCGGCGCCGACCTGTCCGGTGACGGCCACCATCGGCACCGAGTCCATGTGCGCATCGGCCAGCGGCGTGACCAGGTTGGTCGCGCCCGGCCCGGAGGTGGCCATGCACACGCCGACGCGCCCCGTCGCCGAGGCGTACCCCTGTGCGGCGTGCCCGGCACCCTGCTCGTGGCGGACCAGGATGTGCCGGATCCGCGTGGAGTCCATCAGGGGGTCGTACGCCGGGAGGATCGCGCCGCCGGGGATGCCGAAGATGTCGGTCACGCCGGCCGCCTCCAGGGACGTCACGAGGCTCTGCGCTCCCGTGACCGATCCGCTGACCTGTCCGCCCTGCTCCGTCATGGTTCTTCTTCCGTCGTGGTTCCGTCGTGTTCCGCCGTGCTCGGCCCAACAAAAAACCCCTCGGCCCGGTGGGCGACGAGGGGTGACGCGTGTGCCTGCGGCCTGGGGCCTCAGCTCACGCGTCGCGTGCGTACAAGAATCTCGGTGCGCATGCGACAACCGTCGTCGCCGGGAGCCTCCGGCGTCAAGCAAGTGTGACAGTCGTCCCAACATGTGGAACGCGAGTCCCACGATGTGGCATCGCCGGCGAGGTCAGCGGTCGAGCGGGGTGCAGATGCACGAACGGTTGCCGTCAGCGTCCTCGACCACCCAGTACGACGGCGCGGCGGCGTCGCTGACCAGCCGGCCGCCGGCGTCGAGGACGGCCTGCAGGCGCCGCTCCCCCTCGTCGTGCGGCACCCACACGTCGAGGTGCCAGCGCTGCTCGTGGTCCTGGTCGGGCAGCTCCGGACCGGTCTCCTCCTCATTGACGGCCGGTTCCTGGAACCACAGCGTCGACACCTGACCGCTGGGGTCGACGGGCTCGCCGTCCTTCACCTCGCCCCCGATGAGGGCGGCGTAGAACGGCGCCAGACGCGCTCCGTCGGTGGTGTCGAGCCCGGGCTCGACCTGGGTCAGCCCGGAGACGTCCGCCGTGGCGCCCAGCTCGGCGGCGAAGCCGCTGATCTGCCGGGCGAGGTCGACGTCGCGGCTGGTGATGCCGCCGACATCGTGGCTGGACAGGGTGACGATCACCTCGGGGTAGGTCAGCGAGACGTCCGGGTGGTGGTTGGCGTCGTCGGCGGCCGCACCGATCCGGTCGACCAGGGCCACACCGGTCGCGAAGTCACCGGTGCGGAAGCGCGCCCGGAGCCGGTTGAGCACCGAGCGCCAGTCGTCGAGACCGGCCGCGAGGACGTCGTCGTGGGTCAGGCGTGCCTTCGGGTCAGCGGTCGGGTCGCTCATGGGACCGACCCTGCCACGGGGCACCGACAGCGGCCACCCCCTGCGGGGGTCAGGCCAGGGTCTGGGTGATCGTGCGGACGTCGCCGTCCACCACGACGCGCGCCAGGGCGCCGTTGACCAGCGGCAGGTGCGGCGGCACGTGCCCGATCTCGAGGTCCCACACGATCGGCAGGTCGAGCCGGCCGAGCGCGTCGAGCACCGCCTCGCGCTGCGTCAGCTCACGGTGGTCGGGGGCGCTCGTGCGCCCGACGAGGACGGCCGCCGCCCGGTCGAACCAGCCGGCCAGCCGCATGCCGTGCAGGTGCCGGCAGATGTCGACGGCGTCGCTCTCGCAGGCCTCGACGTAGACGATCGTCGGCTGGTCCAGCGCCTCCGCCCAGCCCCGCACGTCGCCGTACGGCGTCCCGGCGAGGTGGCCGACCGTCTCGATGCAGCCGCCGACGAGGCGGCCGGTGACGTCGATGCTGCCGTCTCCCTCGACCTGCCACGTCCCGCTCGACACGGGACGCCACTGCGTGGCCCGGAAGTCCTCCTCGAAGCGCACCCAGGTCGCGACCAGGCCGGACCCGCGCTGGACGAACGGGCCCTCGCCGCCGGCCAGGTCGAGCCAGTGCAGCAGGCCGTCGGGCACGTCCAGCGGCGTGTCCGCGAGGTTGTCTCCGTGCAGCGTGGCCCACCCGAGCCTGGTCGTGATCGGCAGGAGCAGGGTCGACAGGTCCGAGTAGCCGACCAGCCAGGTCGGCTCCGCCGCGGCGAGGGCGTCCCAGTCGAGGAGGTCGACCAGGTCGATCGCGGTCTCGCCGCCCCACGGCGGGACGACGCACGCGATGTCGGGGTCGGCGAGCATCCGGGTGAGCTCGGTGGCGCGCTGCGCGGCGGGGGCGGAGGTGATGGTGGAGCCGTCCATGCACTCCCCCACCACGACGTCGTACCCACGCCCACGCAGCCAGTCGACGCAGAAGTCGATGCGGGCCGCGCCCGCCCCCTCGACGCCGGCTGACGGCGACGTCACACCGATGCGGTCACCGGGACGGAGCGGGCGCGGGAAGCGCAGCGGCATGTCCATCCCCGGAGTCTGCCACCCTGTGTCCATGGGTTTCGGTGACGTCCTGGGCCAGGCCATGCACTCCTCGAGCGCGGTGCCGCGCCTCTACGTCGCGGCGAGGAAGGCCGGCCTGGGGACCTCGGACACGCTCGAGGTGCTCCGCATCTCCCGCGACGCGATGACCAGCGCAGCCCGGCACGGGCGGCGCGTGCCGGGGCGCGCCAACGCGATGCGACACTTCCTGTGGCAGGCCGTCCTGACGGCGCGCTTCGGGGTCGACGCAGCCCGCACGATCGCGGCCGCGCAGGAGACCGGAACGCCGAGCCTCAGGGACTCGCGCGTGGACGCGCACAACAACGAGGTCGGCCAGGCCTACGGCGCCGAGCACGCCGAGGACCTCCGTCCGCTCACCCCCGGTGAGGCGATGACGAGCCTGGTGCCGGTGGCACTGGCGAAGTGGGAGTCCGACGAGCTCATCTGGATCAGGTAGCGCTGAGTCGGATCTCGATACGCTCGTCCCTCGCTACTCGACCACCGAGGAGTGCCAGGTCGTGAGGCCCTCGCGGTCGTGCTCCCCGTCGGGCCACACCGCACGCACCACGCCCGCCGCGGCGAGCGCCTTGCGGCAGCCCGGGCACGGCGGGTCGGTGATGTAGGCCGTGGCGCCCTTCGTGTCACGCGTGGCGAACAGCAGCGCGTTGACCTCGGCGTGGATGGCGATGCAGAACCCGGGCGTGCCGGGCCGGTCGTAGTCACCCAGCCCGGGCACGTCGTCGTACCCCAGGCGGCCGCGTGGGCAGGCGCCAGCCAGGCAGTCGTCCTCGCCGGGCGCCGCACCGTTGTAGCCGGTGGCGATGATGCGGTGCTCGATCGTGAGCACCGCACCGACGCGGCGGCGCGTGCACTTCGCGCGCGCCGAGACGGCCGAGGCGATGCCGAGGAAGTAGTCGTCCCAGCCGGGGACCGTGGGAGGCTGGCTCACGGGAGGACAGACTGCCCGATCTCGCCGGGGTTGTAGGCGACTTCCCAGCGGAAGCCGTCCGGGTCGGCGAAGTAGCCGGTGTAACCGCCCCACTCGCGCTCCGCGGCCTCACCCACCTCGCTCGCCCCGGCGACCCGGGCCTGCTCGAGCACCGTGTCGACGCCGCGGGCGGTGGCGAGGTTGTGGGCGAGCGTGATCGGGGGTACGCCGCCGCGGGCGGGCGGGTGCCCGATCTCGGCGGTGAAGCCGCGTTCGTCCCACAGGCTCAGCACGACCTTGTCGGCGACCCGGAACATGAGGACCTCGTCCGGCTCGTCGAGCTCGGGCTCCCACCCGAGGCCGTCGACGTAGAAGCGGCGCGAGGCGCCGAGGTCGGCCACCGCGAGGGTGATGAAGCTGACCCGCTGGTCCATGTCAGTCCTCCTGCGTCGTCTCGGGCGGGCGTGCCGCGAGACGCGTGCGCTGGCGTCCCGCGTCGTCGAAGTTGCTGTCGTCGAGCCAGGCGTCGAGGGCCTTGCTGACCCGCGGCCACTCGAGGTCGGTGATCGAGAACCAGTCGGTGTCCCGGTTGCGGCCCTTGTAGACCACGGCGTTGCGGAAGCGGCCCTCCCAGATGAAGCCCAGCCGGATGGCCGCGCGGCGCGACGGCGCGTTCAGACTGTCGCACTTCCACTCGTAGCGGCGGTAGCCGAGGTCGTCGAAGACGTGTCGCATCAGCAGCGCCATCGCCTCCGTGGCCGCACGGCTGCGCTGGAGCTGGCGGCCGAAGGCGATCCCGCCCACCTCGATCGAGCCCATCGCGGGATCGATGCGCATGAGCGAGCAGAACCCCACCGCGCGGTCGGTCTCGGCGGCCACGATGGCGAAGGTGACCTGGCCCGCCTCGCGGGTCGCGTCGAGGATCCGCGCCAGCTCGTCGCGGTCGCGGGGGCGCTCCCAGAACAGGTACGTCCAGATGGGGTCGTCGTCGGAGCGGCACAGGGCCCTGAACAGGTCGTCGACGTGCTGCGGGCCGGCCGGCTCGAGGCGTACGCCCCGCCCCTCGAGGACCGTGTCCCGGGCGGGGACCCTCGCCGGGGTCCAGTCGACGGGGCGACCGATGCGCTGGCCGTGGTCGTTGGTGCTCCGGGTCCGGGTCGCCGAGAGCCGCACTCCTACGGGTTGGTTCATCGCAGGGCCTCCGCCACCGCGGCGGTGCCGCGCTCGACCTCGTCGAACGACGTGGACAGCGGCGACAGCCCGATCCGCAGGCCGCCGGGGTCCCGGTAGTCCGGGATCACGTCGCGATCCCAGAGGCGTGCGGTGACCTCGCGCATCCGGTCGTGGTGGAGCGTGACGTGGCCACCGCGCCGGGCGGGGTCGCGCGGCGACGCGAGGGTGACCTCGGGGAGGTGTACGTCGGCGAGCTCCACGGCGTACGACGTCAGCGCGACGGACTTGGTGCGGATCGCCTCGATGCCGGCCTCCTCGACGAGCTCGAGCATCGCCTGCATCGCGACCATGCCGAGGATCGGGGGCGTGCCGGAGATGAACCGCCGGATGCCGGCGGCCGGCGTGTAGCCCGGCCCCATCAGGAACGGGTCGGCGTGGCCCATCCAGCCCTGGATCGGCTGCGTGAGCTCGCCCTGGAGGCGCTCCGCGACGTAGCCGAAGGCGGGCGACCCCGGGCCGCCGTTGAGGTACTTGTAGCTGCAGCCGACCGCCAGGTCGACGTCCCACGCGTCGAGCTCGACCTCGACGGCGCCGGCCGAGTGGCACAGGTCCCAGAGCACCAGCGCGCCCGCGTCGTGGGCGATCCGGGTGAGCTCGGGAGCGTCGGCCAGCCACGCAGAGCGGTAGGCCACGTGGTTGAGCACGACGAGGGCCGTGCGCTCCCCCACGACCTCGCGCAGCTGCTCGGGCGTCACGCCGGCGGAGGTGTCGACCTCGATCCAGCGCAGGGACAGCCCGCGCTCGGCGGCGATCCCCTCCGCGACGTAGCGGTCGGTCGGGAAGTTGTCGGTGTCGATGACGATCTCGGTGCGGGTCGGCTCCGTGCGGGCGACGTGGTCGACCGCGGCGCGCATCAGCTTGTAGAGCCAGACGGTCGTCGAGTCGCCGATCGCCGTCTGCCCGGCGGCGGCACCCAGGCAGATGCGGGCCAGGTCGTCGCCGAGGGTGGTCGGGAGGTCCATCCAGCGCTCGTCCCAGCCGCGGATCAGGCGCCCGCCCCACTCCTGCTCGACGAAGGTGCCGAGCCGCTCCGCCGTTGCCGCGACGGGCCGTCCGAGCGAGTTGCCGTCGAAGTAGACGAGGTCGGAGGCTGCGCCGACGAAGCGCTCGCGGAAGTGCGCCAACGGGTCGGCGACGTCGAGGTCGGTTGCGGTGCTCACGCTCCGCAACCTATCCGTCGACGCCCCGGCGTCCGTCCCCGACGTCCAGTCCCGCGTCAGTAGCAGACCGCGCCCTGGGCCGCGGACTGCACGACCTTGCGGTACTTGCCGAGCACGCCCCGGGTGTACTTCGGCGGCAGCGGCTCCCAGCCCTCCGCACGCCGGGCCAGCTCCGCCTCGTCCACGTGGACGTCGAGGGTCATGTTGGCCACGTCGAGCGTGATCTGGTCACCGTCGGCGAGGAAGGCGATCGGACCGCCGTCGCTCGCCTCGGGTGCGATGTGGCCCACGCAGAGACCGGTCGTGCCTCCGGAGAAGCGCCCGTCGGTGATCAGCAGGACGTCCTTGCCCAGGCCGGCGCCCTTGATCGCGCCCGTGATGGCGAGCATCTCGCGCATGCCCGGGCCGCCCTTGGGACCCTCGTAGCGGATGACCACGACATCGCCGGCCTCGATCTGTCCCTCGGCCAGGGCGTCGAGCGCCTTGCGCTCGCCGTCGAAGACGCGGGCGGTGCCGGTGAAGGTCGAGTCGTCGAAGCCGGCGCTCTTCACCACGGCGCCGTCCGGGGCGAGCGAGCCCTTGAGGATGGTCAGGCCGCCCGTCGCGTGGATCGGGCGCTCGAGCTGGCGCAGGATTTCGCCGTCGAGGGGCTTCGGGTCGAGCTCGGCGAGGTTCTCCGCCATCGTCTTGCCGGTGCAGGTGAGCACGTCGCCGTGCAGGTGTCCGGCGTCGAGCAGGGCCCGCAGCAGCACCGGGATCCCGCCGACGCGGTCGAAGTCGGTCCACACGAAGCGGCCGAACGGCTTCATGTCGGCCAGGTGCGGGACGTTCTTGCCGATGCGGGTGAAGTCGTCGAGCGTCAGGTCCACCTCCGCCTCGCGGGCGATGGCCAGCAGGTGCAGGACGGCGTTGGTGGAGCCTCCGAGGGCCATCGCCATCGCGATCGCGTTCTCGAAGGCCGGCTTGGTCATGATCTGGCGCGCGGTGATGCCCTGGCGGAGCATCTCCACGACGGCCTCGCCGGACTTGTGCGCGAACCCGTCGCGGCGGCGGTCCACAGCCGGCGGCGAGGAGCTGCCGGGGAGGCTCATCCCGAGCGCCTCGGCGACGCTGGCCATCGTGTTGGCGGTGTACGCCCCACCGCAGGCGCCTTCGCCGGGACAGATGGCCCGCTCGATCTCGTCAACCTTCTCGCGGGTGATCTTGCCGGCCAGGCAGGCGCCGACGGCCTCGAAGGCGTCGATGATCGTGACGTCCTTGCCGTCGACCTGACCCGGCATGATCGTCCCGGCATAGAGGAAGACGCTGGCCAGGTCGAGACGGGCAGCCGCCATCAGCATGCCGGGCAGCGACTTGTCGCACCCGGCCAGCAGGACGGACCCGTCGAGCCGCTCGGCCATCATCACCGTCTCCACCGAGTCGGCGATCACCTCACGGCTCACCAGGGAGAAGTGCATGCCCTCGTGGCCCATGGAGATGCCGTCGGAGACCGAGATGGTGCCGAACTCCAGCGGGTAGCCGCCGGCCGCGTGCACACCGTTCTTCACTGCCTTGGCCAACCGGTCGAGCGACAGGTTGCAGGGCGTGATCTCGTTCCAGCTCGACGCGACGCCGATCTGCGGCTTCTCCCAGTCGTCGTCACCCATGCCCACCGCGCGGAGCATGCCTCGTGCGGCGGTCGCCTCGAGACCGTCCGTCACGGCGCGGCTGCGAGGCTTGATGTCGGGTCCGTTGGCGGCATGGGTCATGCCGTCAGGCTAGTGCGCCGCTCCCCGCGGGCGGAGCAGCGTCTCAACGTGCGCTCATGCCGCAGGAGCCCTGCGACCCCACACCACTCGCCGGGCATCCCGCTGCTCCTCGAGGTGCTCGGCCTCGGCCGCCAGCTGTCGCAGCGACGGGTGGTCGACCGGCATACCGCGGACCATGCGCTCGAGCCGACGGTCGTGCGCGCAGGTGCGGAACCTGATCATCGGGTCCTTCGCGGCCCGCGACCGGTCGATCCAGTCGTAGTAGCTGCTCGACGTCGACGGCACCCCGGACGGAACCCACCACCCGGTCACCCGCAGGTCCGTGTGCGCGGGGAACCGGTTGCCGCCGTGCTGGCGGGCGCCGTCGTCGCGCATCGGTCCGACCGGCTCCCCTGTCTCGGCGCTGTGGACCCTCGGCACCAGACCGGCAAGCCTCAGCAGCGCATGCAGCACGCTCGACCTGGGGCTGGTGCGCCCGGTCTCCCACCGCGCCACGACCGACTGGGACACGTCGATCCGCGCGGCCAGCCCCCGCTGCGACACGTCGAGGATCCGCCTGATCCGGCGTACGAGACCGGGGATGCCCCCGTCGAACGGCCCCATCTCGAGCCACTCGAGCTCCTCCTTCGTCGCGAACTGCGTGACGGTCCCCGTCGTGCCCATGCTGCCTCCAGACTGGTCGCGTGTGTCGTTCCCTCCATCCCAGCGAGGAGTGGCGACAACGGCGCGTCCGCCGTCCACAGGCGACACCGGCCGCGCATGACGCGGCCGGCCTGTGGACGATTCGTGGCTACGCGTCCGGGCCTCCGCGCGGGTCTCTGCGCTCACTGGCGGTTGAGTCTCTGAGCGACTCAACCCGGAGCACGCCGGAGAGTGGCCGTCCCGGCGACCGGTGAGTGGCCGGCGGGGCTCCGGTCGGATTCGGGTCAGGTGCGTTCGGCTTGGCGCTTGAGGGAGGCGAGACCTCGCTCGAAGTCCCGGCCGATGGCCTTGTCGAAGAAGAGCCTGCCCATGAGGCTCATGACGGGGTTGCGGGTCCCGGTCATCGTCCACGTCACGTCGGTGGCCTCACCGGCCGGCAGGAGCCGGAACGTGGTGACGTTCGTGGCCTTGAACGGCTTGAGGAACTCGAGGTCGACGACGACGGAGGTGGGGGTCGACGTGGTGATGCGCATCTCGCCCTCCCCCGCCTTGCGGTTGCCGGACCACCTGTACGTCGATCCGACCCCGCTCCTGGGGCCGGTGTAGTCGCGCCGCAGGTCGGGGTCGACGTCCTCCCACGGCGACCACGTCGTCCACTCGTGGAAGTCATCGATGAGGGCGTGGACCGTCGCCGCGTCGGCGTGGACGCGGGTGCTGCGGGAGAGGGAGAAGTCGGACATGTCGATCCTCACTCGATCCGGGCGGCGCGGACCACCATGACGTCCGGCAGGTCCTTGTGGATCTCTCGCCACGTGGCGCCCTCGTCCGGGGACGCCCACACGCCGCCGTTGCGCCCGCCGAAGTAGAGCCCGGCCTGCTCGTGGTCGTCGGTGCACATCGCGTCGCGCATGACAGCGGCGTAGTAGCCGTCCGGGAGGACCCCCTCACCCAGCGGCGCCCACGAGGCGCCCGCGTCGGTGGTCCGGTAGACGCGCGCCCTGCCGTCCACCGGCCAGCGCGCCTCGGCGCCGGTGATGGGGAAGTTGTACGCCGTGTTGGCGCGGTGGGGGTGCGCCACGATCGCGAAGCCGAACTCGGTGGGCAGCCCGGGGGCGATGTCCTGCCAGGAGGCGCCGCCGTCGTCGGAGCGGTAGACGCCGCCGTGGTTCTGCAGGTAGAGCCGCTCGGGGTCGACGGCGTCGCGGGCGACCTTGTGGACGCACTGACCGAACTCCGGGTAGTTGCGCTCGCCGGGGAAGAACTCCGCCTTCACGCCGGCGTTGGACGCAGACCAGCTGTCACCACCGTCGGAGGTGACGTAGACCCCGCCCGTCGACAGAGCGGCCAGCACCCGGTCGGGATCCTTCGGGTGGGGCAGGATCGTGTGGAAGGCCTGGCCGCCGAAGCCCTCGTTCCACTCCTCGCGGTGCGGGTGGTCCCACAGGCCGCGCACGAGGGAGAAGGTCTCCCCACGGTCGTCGGACCGGAAGACCGCTCCGGGCTCGGTTCCGGCCCACACGACCTGGTCGCCGCCGTCCCTGGACAGGCCGGGCTGGAGCTGCCAGACCCGCGCGAGGGTCGCGCCGGTGTCCTCGGGGAAGCGAGCCGCACCGTTGGGGGTCTCGTCCCAGGTCGCCCCGAGGTCGTCCGAGCGCCACACCTGCGGGCCGAGCCAGCTCGACGACGCGCCTGCCAGCAGTCGCGGAGTCCCTCCGCGCGTGTCGACCATGACGGAGTAGACCTCCTCCATCGGGAAGTGCGGACCACTCCACTCCCACGACGTGCGCTCCTCGTCGGAGGTGCCGAGCCACATGCCCTTGCGGGTCCCGACCATGAGCAGCGTGCGCGACATCCCCGACCTCCATGAGTGACTATTCCGATTAGGAACACTACTCTTGACCGGAGATGAGTCAAGACATCCCCGTCACCGGTTACGCGATCCTCGGCCTCCTCACCTTCGGCGACGAGCTGACGGGGTACGAGATCAAGCAGCGCGCCGACGTCACGCTCCGCTTCTACTGGGTCTCCCCCGCGATGAGCCAGATCTACACCGAGCTCCGGCGGCTCAGCGACCACGGCCTGGTCACGGCCGACGTACGCACCGACGGCGGTCGGCACGTGACGACGTACGCGATCACCGGCGCGGGCCAGGCCGCGCTGCGCACCTGGATGGACACCACCCCGGCCGGCTTCCCCGTCCTCAAGCACCCGGTGCTGCTGCGACTGCTCGTCGGCCACGTGACCGAGCCCGAGCAGACCCGACAGATGCTGCACGAGTACGTCGCCGAGCTCGACCAGGCGCTCGTCGACCTCGGGCAGGTGCGCGAGAGCCTGCGCGGCGCCGACGAGCCGGGTCAGCCGTTCAGGTTCCCGTCGCTGGTCGCCGAGTGGGGGCTCGACTACTTCGACGCCGAGCGCCGGCACACGCACCGGGCCCTGGCGAGCCTCGGTGAGACCGGCCCCGGGGACACCGAGGCGACTGCCTAGGCTGGCGTCGTGACGACCCGACCGAGCTCCGCCCTGCTCGGCCCCGTGGGCCTGGTGCTGGTCGGGATCCTCTCGGTCCAGCTCGGCGCCGCCATCGCGAAGGGCCTGTTCGGGGAGATCTCCCCGACCGCGATGGTGTGGCTGCGCCTGGTCACCAGCGCCCTGGTCCTCGCCGCCGTCGCCCGGCCGCGGCTCTCCGGCCGGACCCGGCAGGACTGGATCGTGGTGATCGGCTTCGGCGCCAGCCTGGCGACGATGAACTGGGCGATCTACCAGTCCTTCGCGCGGATCCCGCTCGGCATCGCGGTCACCATCGAGTTCATCGGCCCGCTGACGCTCGCCGTCCTCGGCTCACGACGCGCCCGGGACGTCGTCTGGGTGGGGCTCGCCGCCGTGGGCGTCGCCCTGCTCGGCTTCCAGCGCACCGACCTCGACCTCGTAGGCGTGGCGTACGCCCTGCTCGCCGGCGTCGCGTGGGCGGCCTACATCCTGCTCAGCGCCAGCACCGGCCGGCGCTGGGCCGGGTTCGACGGCCTGGCGGTCGCGAGCATCGTCGCAGCCACGGCGATGACGCTCCCGGCGCTGCTCAGCGCGGGTGCAGGCCTCTGGGACGCCCGTGTCCTGCTGATCGGCGCACTCGTGGGCCTGCTGAGCTCGGTGATCCCCTACAGCTGCGAGCTCGTCGCGCTGCGCAGCCTGCGGCCCGCGGTGTTCGGCATCCTGATGAGCCTCGAGCCCGCCGCCGCCGCGCTGGCGGCGATCGTCGTGCTCGAGGAGCACCTCTCGACGGTCCAGTGGCTCGCCATCGCCTGCGTGGTGGCCGCGTCGATCGGGGCGACCCGCTCAGGAGCCTCGCCGGGCGAGGCACCGGGGGCGACGGACGAGGACCGTTCGGCGGCGCACGGCACAATCGCCACATGAGATCGCGACTGGCCCTGTCCTCGCTGGCGATCCTCGCCGTGGTCGCGACCGGTTGCTCCGGCAACACGCAGGAGCCGATCCCGCGCGTCACCCAGCCCACGGACCTCCCCAGCCAGCCGACCCCGACCGAGCAGCCCGACGAGACCGGGCAGCCCGACGAGACCGGGCAGCCCGAGGGCGACGGCGGTGGACGCAGCGGCCCGCCGCGGGCCGAGGGCACGCTCGTGGACCTGCTGGAGGTGCCGTGGGGCATCGACTTCCTCCCCGACGGCGCGGCGGTCGTGACCGAGCGGATGACCGGTCGGGTCCTGAGCGTCACCGCCGACGGCGACCTGGGCCGGCTGGGAGCGATCGGTGCCATCGTGCCGCAGGGCGAGGCCGGGCTCCTGGGCGTTGCGGTCTCACCGGACTTCGAGCAGGACCGCTCGCTCTTCTTCTACCTCACGACCGGCACCGACAACCGGGTCGTGCGCGCCGAGCTCGACGGGTCGACGCTCGGCACGCCGACGGTCGTCCTCGACGGCATCCCGGCCGGATTCATCCACGACGGCGGCCGCATCGCCTTCGGCCCCGACGGCCACCTCTACGTCACCACGGGCGAGACGGGCGACCCGGCGCTCGCCCAGGACCCCGACAGCCTGGCCGGCAAGATCCTCCGCATCACTCCTGACGGCGAGCCCGCCCCCGGCAACCCCGATCCCGACTCCCCCGTCTACTCCCTCGGCCACCGCAACGTGCAGGGCCTCGCCTGGGACGACGAGGGGCGGCTGTGGGCCTCGGAGTTCGGCGACTCGACCTGGGACGAGCTCAACCTCGTCGAGAAGGGCGGCAACTACGGCTGGCCCGAGGTCGAGGGCAAGGGCGACGACGACCGCTTCGTCGACCCGCAGGTCGTCTGGCCCGTCGAGGACGCCTCCCCCAGCGGACTGGCGTACGCCGACGGGCACCTGTGGATGGCCGGGCTGCGCGGGCAGCGGCTGTGGCGCATCGACGTCTCGGCCCGCGGCCGCGCCTCGGACGCCACCGCCTTCTTCACCGAGGACTACGGCCGCCTGCGCACCGTCGTCACCGCGCCCGACGGCCTGCTGTGGCTCACCACGTCCAACCAGGACGGACGCGGCGAGCCGACGCCGGCGGACGACCGGATCATCCTCGTCCGCCCCTGAACCGGGGGACGTGCTCAGCCGGGGCGTACGACCGCGCGACGCGCCGCCCGGCGCAGCGTGGTGAGGATCGCCGGCCCGAGCACGACGATCGCGACCCCGGTCGTGATCGCGCGACCGGTGTCCCAGCCGCCGGTCGAGGTCAGCAGGGTGTAGACGAGGAAGCGGTGGGCGTTCTCGAGCACCGGTGCGCCTGCGACGTAGGCGAGCGAGCCCTCGTGGCCGGGCACCACGATGCCCAGCGTGAACGGCCAGGAGCTGAGGTTCATCAGCAGGCCGTAGAGGTAGGAGGCCACCACTGCGTAGGCGACCAGCATCGCGATCTCGGCCCGTCCAACGATGCGCCGCGGCAGCAGGCCGGCGCCCATCCCGACCCACGCGGCGCAGATCATCTGGAACGGCAGCCACGGACCCACCCCAGCGGTCAGCAGCGCCGAAGCGAACAGCGACGTGCAGCCGAGCACGAAGCCGAAGCCGGCACCGAAGACCCGTCCGCCGAGCACCAGCAGGAAGAAGACCAGCTCGATGCCGGCCGTCCCTGCGCCCAGCCCGCGCATGACCGCGTTGATCGCCGACAGCACGCCCAGGACCGCGAGGACCCGGGAGTCCATGCCGCCCTCGCCCATCTCGGCGAGGACCACCACGACGACCAGCGGGAGCAGGGCCAGGAAGAGGAACGGCGGCTCGACCCGCTCGCCCGGCTGCGCGACCAGCAGCAGCGGCCAGCAGAGCATCATCAGGCCGGCCAGCGAGGCGAGGACGAGCACGGCCGCCGTACGAGGTCCGATCGGCATCGCGACGTCGGTGAGGGTCCGGGGTCGATAACGGAGCGTGCTCATCGGACACCCCCTGCGAGGGCGGCAGCCACTTCCTCGACGACCAGCCACGGGGAGCCGAGCACCTTGGTGACCTGCGGGGCGAACGACGGCGACTCGGCGAGCACCCGGCGCGGCGGACCGCTGGACACGATCTCGCCGTCGGCGAGGACCACGACCTCGTCGGCGACGTGGGCGGCGAACTCGACGTCGTGGGTGGCGAGCAGGACCGCGCGGCCGTGGGTGGCGAGGTCCGCGACGATCCGCGCGAGCTCGGTCTTGCCGGCGTAGTCGAGCCCGCGGGTGGGCTCGTCGAGCAGCACGACCGGGGGCCGCGCGGTCAGCACGATCGACAGCGCGAGCGCCAGGCGCTGGCCCTCGGACAGGTCACGCGGGTGGATGGCGTCGTCGATCCCGGGCGCGAGGAGGTCGAGGAGGCCGCGGCACGTGCCGGTCCCTGCCTCGGCGCTGGTGTCGGCGGCCGCGCACTCATCGGCGACGGTCTCGAGGTAGAGCAGGTCGGCCGCGGTCTGCGGGACCAGCCCGACGTGCGTACGCCGCTGCGCGGGCGCCAGCGCGGCGGGGTCCTCGCCGTCGACGTCGACGCTGCCGGAGGAGCGCCGGCCGGTCCCCTGCAGCGCCCAGATGAGGCTCGACTTGCCCGAGCCGTTGCGACCCATCAGCACGGTGACCTGCCCGACCGACAGGGTCAGGTCCACCTCGCGGACCGCGACGTGGCCGCCGTGGACGACGGTGACACCAGCGGCGGTCAGGAGCGGTGCGGACTCGCGGGCCGCGACGGGTTCCGGTGCGGCCAGCGGCGGGAGCTCGCGCGCACGACGCCGGGCGTCGCGCACGGTCAGAGGGAGCGGCTCCCACCCGGCGAGCCGGCCGAGCTCGACGAGCGGCGGGGCGACGGGCGAGTCGGCGAGCACCTGCTCGGGGGCGCCGACGCGGATGCCCCCGTCTCCGGTGACGAGGGCGATCCGGTCGGCGAACGGCACGACCCGCTCGAGGCGGTGCTCGGCCAGCAGGACGGTCAGGCCGAGGTCGTGGACGAGCCGGGTGATGGTGGCGAGCACGTCCTCGGCCGCAGTGGGGTCGAGGGCCGAGGTCGGCTCGTCGAGCACGAGGACCCGCGGGTGGGTGGTCAGCACGGACCCGATCGCGACCCGCTGCTGCTGCCCGCCCGACAGCGTGCGGAGGTCGCGCGAGCGCAGGTCGGCGATGCCGAGCAGGTCGAGGGTCTCCTCGACGCGGCGGCGCATCGTCTCGGGCGCGATCGCGAGCTGCTCCATCCCGTAGGCGAGCTCCTCCTCGACCGTGTCCGCCACGAACCCGGCGAGCGGGTCCTGACCGACGTAGCCCACGAGGTGCGCGCGCTCACGCGGCGGCTGCTCGACGATGCTGGTGCCGTCGAGCAGCACGTCGCCGGTCAGTACGCCGCCGGTGAAGCGCGGCACCAGCCCGGTCACGACCCCGAGCAGCGTGGACTTGCCGACGCCGGTGCGACCCGAGACGAGGACGAGCTCGCCATCCTCGAGCGTGAGGTCCACGTCGCGCAGCACCTCGTGCTCGTCGTAGCGGAATCCGATGCCGCGCAGCTCGATCATGCGAGCACCTCCCGGCGGACCGGGGCGTGGGTCGGGGCGCTGGCCGGGACCGGAGTCGCGACCGCTGGGACCATGCCGAGGACGCCGACGAGCAGCGCAGCCGGCGACAGGTAGGGCGCGACGTCCACGCCGGGGTAGGCCACGACCACCTGGGCGTGCCCGACCCACCAGCCGAGGACGGCGACCACCAGGCCGGTGCCGGCGGTGAGCAGCTCGGCGGTACGCCACGGCTCCGGGCGGTAGCGGGTGCGGTGCACGCGACGGCCGGCGCTCACCAGGCCGAGCGCCGCGACGGCGATCCCGGCCCCCAGCATCGGCAGGGCCAGCACCTGCGGCGCGGTCGGGTCGAGCCAGGCGTACGTCCCCACGCAGATGCCGACGAGCGCGAGCAGGAGCAGCGAGCCGGTCAGCCGACGCTCGCGCAGGGTCGCTCCACCGGAGCGGCCGTAGCCGCGGGTGTCCATGCCGGCGGCCAGGGAGAGCGAGCGCTCGAGCGCGTCCTCGAGCACCGGGACGAGGAACCGGCGCAGCCGACCGACACCGGAGGTCGCACCGCCGCGCAGCGCCTGGGCCGCCCGGACGCGCCGGGCGCTGTCGGCCAGCTGGGGGAAGATCGTCACGGCGACCACGAGCGCGGTGCCGATCTCGTAGAGCGCGGGAGGCACGGAGGCCAGCAGGCGCTTGGGGTTGGCGAGCGAGTTGGCGGCCCCGACGCACAGGATGACCGCGGCGAGCCGGAGCCCGTCGTAGAGCCCCGCGAGCAACGCCTCCTGCGTCACCGGCCCCAGGAGGCGGACGCCCGCCGCCCAGTCCGGCAGCGGGACCTCCGGCAGCTCGAGCAGGACGTGGCCGACCTCCTGGCCGCCGAAGACGATGCGGAAGACCACCCGCAGCACGACGGTCAGCACCGCGAGCCAGACGTAGAGGCGGAACGAGCGGCCGAACGGATGACCGGACCGGCGCGCCATCACCACGACCGTCGCCGACCCCATGACGAGGAGCAGCAACAGCGGGTTGGTCGTCAGGGATGCTGCGGTGGCCAGCCCGATCGCCCAGGTCCACCAGGCGATCGGGTGCAGGTCACGCGGCAGCCCCGACAACGGCGCAGCCGGTCCGGTCACGACGCGTCAGACCCCCCGTCTGCGACGCGCCACGACGCCACTGACCGCGATCGCGACCGCGATCAGGGCGACGACTCCCCAGGTGACCGCCGCCGGCACGCGGGCCGGCTGGTCGGCGGTCGGCGCGCTGGCGTCGGCCGGGTCGCTCGAGGTTGAGTCTCCAGAAGACTCAGCCCCGAGCGCGGGGTCCTCGGGGTCGGCGCTCGCGCTCGCGCCACCCTCGCGCTCGTCCTTCTTCGACGGGTCCTCGGCACCCTTCCTGGTGCGTGAGTCGCTGGGAGACTCAGGGGCCACGGGCGACTCGGACGGGTCGGATGCTGCGGACTCCGACGGCGTCGCCGCGGGCGACGACGTCGGTGCGCTCGGCGACGGACTGCTGGACTGCGACCCACTCCCAGATCCGCTGTTCGAACCGCCGTCGCCCGTCGGGCTCGACGACGGCGACGACGGTGACGGCGAGGACGTGGGCGAGGAGGACGGTGAGCTGGTCGGCGACGGTGTCGGCGACGGAGAGGCCGCGAGCACCGGCGGGGCGACGGCGGGAGGTGCAGCGTTGCCACTGCCCTGCTTCCACGCCCAGCCGATCGAGCCGCCGGCCGGGACGGTCAGGGAGCCCGAGCTGTAGGACGAGTAGACCCACGACCCCGCCGTGCCGTCGGACCACCACAGTCCCCAGTACGCGTCGGCCGGCGAGGTGTTGACGCAGGGGTCGCTGGTCGGGACGCCGTTGACCCGGCACACGAACCCGGGCTGCCGCTGGGCGTACGTGAGGCTCATGCCGACGGACCCGATGATCGCCGTGGCGCTCTTGCCGCCGCCGTCCGCCGCGCAGGCCGTCGCCACTCCCCCGCCGAGCTCGCGGTAGTCGACGACGACGCTGACGCCCCCGGCGGAGGCGCAGGTGGCCGCTCCGGCCGCGGGCAGGACGGCTGCCGGCCCGAGGCCGAGCACCACGCCGCCACCGACCAGGCTCGCGGCCAGGACGGCGACGGTGGCGGCGACGACCCGCCGAGCGAGGGCTCCCATCGACGTCACTTCCGACGCAGCCAGAACTTCGTGGCGACGGGGTCGGCGCCACGGACGGTCTGGGTGGCCACCACGCGGATCCGCTTCTTCCCGAGGACGGCTCGCGCCGGTTTGGTGAGCTTCAGCGTGACCTGGGAGGTCCGGCCGGGCCGGACCTCGTACGCCGACTTCGCCACGACGAGCCTGGCCTTCTTGCCGTTCGCACGCTCGACCTTGGTGGCCGTACGGACCTTGATCTTGCCCGTGCAGGCCTGGGCCGCGTCGCACGCGACCGAGACCTTGAAGCGGTTGCCACGGCTGACCTTCTCGACCTTCGCCACCGACAGCTCGCCGACGGCCGGCGCCGGCGCGGGCGCGGGCGGGGCCGCGACGTTCGTGGTGGCCGACTGCGCACCGGACAGGGTCGTGACCGTGAAGGTGTGCGCGGCAGGCACGGTGGCGGGGAGGTCGAAGGAGACCGCGAGGTCGCCACCGGTGCCCGTGACCAGGCGCTTGGCCGACCCGTTGGTCACGCAGCCGTGCTCCCCGGCGGCGAGACCGCGCACGACCACGTCGACCTTGCTGCTCGCGGCAGCGGAGGCCGGAGCGGTGATGCCGAGAGCGTTCGGAGCCGGAGGGGCCCAGCGCAGCACGGGCGCGGCCTGGAAGGTGGCCCGGCGCCAGACACCGGTCTTCGCGCCGAGGCCGCCGGAGCGACCGCTCGCGAGGTCCTCGGCGTTGTAGGCGATCGCACCGGTCGGCGCCTGCGTCGCGCACGCCCCAGGGTCCGCGGCCTGGAGGCCGCGCGTCCATGCGGCGGCCCGGGCGGCGCTGGCGGTGCGGCCTGCCTCGCCGAGGGCCCAGCCCGCGAGCCCGGTGCTGTTGGCGTTCTTGCCCGGCGCCGAGGCGTCGCCGGCGAAGGAGCCGTCCGGCAGCTGGACCGACTCGAGCCACTGGGTGGCGAGGCTGGTCGCGGCGGCCACCTTCGTGGAGCCGATGCCCGACTCGCGCAGCGAGATGACGGCCAGGGCGGTGGTGTCGGCGCTGGGCACGTCGCCGCAGCTCGTGGAGCCGAGGGTGAAGAGGAAGTAGCCGGCGGGGCACTGCTGGGCCAGGAGCGCGTCGGTGGCGGCTCCCGCCTCGTCCGAGCCGGCGCGGGCGAGCGCCTCGACGGCGAAGGCCTGGCCGATGGCGTTCTCGAAGTTGCCGTAGAGCGACTGGTCGGCGATGACGCCGGTGGTGTCGTCGGTCAGCTCCTCGAGCTGCGCCAGGAGATCGATGCTGTCGTACGCCGTGCTCGGGTCGCGACCGATGCGCCCGGTGAACGCAGCGGCCTTCGCCGTGGCGTTGGCGTAGCGCCCGGTGGTGCCGCCCTCGTCGGACGCGGCGTAGCCGTACGGGAAGTCGTCGGAGGTGACCAGGGTGCCGGCGATGCTGTCGCCGATGAACTCGGCCCGGGCCGTGTCCCCCATCGACTCGAGCGCGAGGCCCGCGTCGATGGTGAGGCCGATGTCGGCGAAGTCGCCGACCGCGATGCCGTCGGTGAGCTGGGTGCTGATCCAGTCGCCGGCGAGCTGGGTCGGCGGCACGGTGGCCGCGGACGCCGGCTGGGCGGCGAGGGTGGTGGCGACGAGGCTGGCGAGCGTGACGGCCGCGAGCCCTGAGGTGAGCTTCATGGTTCCTTCCTCGCTGCGACAGCGAGGGAGGACGGCGTGCGCCGGTCTGCCCCGCTGCATTCCTCGACAGCGATGGTGGTCATGACGCGTCGGGGCGGGTGTTCCGGCTCGCACGGGATCTCTCCCGTGCCTACGGTTGCGGGTCAGCGCCGGATTCGGACCGGCTTTCCCCACCTCGGGCGTGTGTGGTGCCGACCCGGACGGGTGCGGCGGTCGCAGCGTAACCCCCGTCCCGCCCCGGGCGCACCTCGGCCCGGCGCCACGGGATGAAACCGGTGGACGCCGGGCCGAGGTGGTGTGACAGGTGGAGCGGGTGGGTCAGTTGCGGACCCGGATCGTGGTGCGAGCCTCGTCGTCCGAGGTCTTCACCAGACCGACGCGACGCTGGTTGCCGGTCGGCAACTGGAGCTTGCGCACGATCTTGTTGCCGGTCTTCTTGCCCTTGACGCGCAAGAAGTCGCCCTTGACCTGCATGCAGGCGCTCTCGCTGGGAGCCAGGCCGTAGACCCGGAACTGGACGCGCTCGCCGGCCCGGGCCTGCTCGCGCACGGCCTCGATCCGGAAGCGGTCCTTGCTCGCCGGGGCGAACTGGAGCCCGAGGATGGCCTGTGCGGTGGCACGACGCCACTCGTCACGCGCATCGGCCGGGATGCCCGTGGTCGACGCGCCCTTGATGCGGTCCTTGCGGAAGGCGACGACGCCGGTGTCGCTGGTCAGCGCGGTGCGGCACTTGTACTTGTCCACCGGCTGGTTCTTGCGGACCCAGAGCGCTGCCTTCTGGGCGGCGTCCGACTGGCGCATCAGGCCGAGGGCGTAGCCGCCGACAGCCGTGGTGTTGGTGTTGATCTGCGCGCCGGCGCCGGAGCTGCGAATGGCGCCGCTGTTGCGCTGCCGGTCGACCAGCCATGCGGCGGCCTTGTCGAGGGCGGTCTTGACGGCCGTGGAGGTGTCGTTCGACTCGATGAGGTTGATCATCGCGAGCGCCGTGGCGTCCGGGTCGGCCTCGCTGCCCGGAGCGCCCTCGGTGCACGACTGGTTCGGCACGTCGGCCTTCTCGAAGTTGAGGCGGAAGTAGCCCGAGGCGCACTGCTGCTTGAGCAGGAAGTCTCGAGCCGCGGCCGCCTCTGCGGACCGCGCGAGCGACAGCTCACGGACGGCGTAGGACTGACCGACGACGTTGGCGAAGTTGCCCGACTCCGACTTGTCGAAGATCCGGCCGGCGAACGCAGCAGCCTGCGGCTCCTTCGTCGGGTCGGCCGGCACGTCGGCGGTGCGCTCCTCGAGGCGGGCGACGAGGTTCACGCCGCCGTAGTCGATCGGGTTCTCCCCGGCCCCGCGGGCGAAGGCGGCCGCCTTGCCGAGCGCTCCGGCGTAGGACTCCTTCGTGCCGTCGCCGACGTACTCGTTCAGCCGCGGCTTGAAGGCGGTGTTGATGGCTGCGACACCGGCGTCGCGGTCCGGCACGCTCACCAGGGCGAGACCGGTGTCGAGGGTCAGGCCGTAGTCGGGACCGTTCTGGCCGACCATCAGGCCGTTGGTGAGCTCGTCGGTGATCCAGTCGGCAGCGACGTTGGACGGCGTGCTGTCGGTCTTGACACCTGCCTTGGCGCTCCGAAGAGCGGACGAGGGGTCAGCGGTGGCGGGCGGAGCAGCGAGCACTCCGGCGCCCAGGGCGACGGTCGAGAGTACGACCGCTGCTGTCCGGATGGGTCGAATGCGATGGTGCATGACGTCCTTCCCGCTCGCGAGGGGAAGGCGCACGTCGACGTCTGACGACGCCGCCGTCCCCCGGTTGGTGCGAGCGTTGGTTGGTGATGTGACCAATGTGACTCGCGTCGACCCTAACAAGTTGTCTAGACAGCTAGGGAACTTCCCCCCGGGGGTCGGCTCAGGCCAGCTTCTCCAGGATCAGCTCGCGCACCCGGCCGGCGTCGGCCTGTCCGCGCATCTCCTTCATCACCGCACCGATGAGCGCACCGGCGGCCGCATGCTTGCCGTCGCGGATCTTGTCGGCGACGTCGGGGTTGGCCGCGATCGCGTTGTCGACCGCCGCTCCCAGGGCGCCGTCGTCGGAGACCACGGCCAGACCGCGCTTCTCGACGACCTCGTCGGGACTGCCCTCACCGGCCAGCACGCCCTCGAAGACCTGGCGGGCGAGCTTGTCGTTGACGACCTTCTCGTCGACCAGCGCCTGGATGCGGGCGACCTGGGCGGGTGTGATGGGGAGGTCGACGATGTCGACGCCGTCCTCGTTGCTGCGGCGGGCCAGCTCGCCCAGCCACCACTTGCGGGCGGCCTGCGGGGCCGCGCCCTCGGCGATGGTCTGCTCGACCAGCCCGAGCGCACCGGCGCCGACCGTGTCGCGCATCTCCATGTCGCTGAAGCCCCACTCGGCCTGCAGCCGCGCGCGACGGGCGGTCGGGTTCTCCGGCAGCGTGCCGCGCAGCTCCTCGACCCACTCGCGGCTCGGGGCGACCGGCACGAGGTCGGGCTCGGGGAAGTAGCGGTAGTCCTCCGCGTCGGACTTCTCGCGCCCGCTCGTGGTGATGCCGGTGTCCTCGTGCCAGTGGCGGGTCTCTTGGAGGATCGTGCCGCCGCCGCTGAGGATCGCGCCGTGGCGCTGCATCTCGTAGCGCACGGCCCGCTCGACGGACCGGAACGAGTTGACGTTCTTGGTCTCGGTGCGGGTGCCGAGGGTGCCGCTGCCCTTGGGGGCCAGCGACAGGTTCACGTCGGCACGCAGGTTGCCCTGGTCCATCCGGGCCTCGGAGACGCCGAGCGCCACGATCAGCTCGCGGAGCTGGGCGACGTACGCCTTGGCGACCTCGGGTGCCCGCTCCCCCGCGCCCATGATCGGGCGGGTGACGATCTCGATGAGCGGGATGCCGGCACGGTTGTAGTCGACGAGGGAGTAGTCGGCGCCGTGGATGCGGCCGGTGGAGCCACCGACGTGCAGCGACTTGCCGGTGTCCTCCTCCATGTGGGCGCGCTCGATCTCGACGCGGAACGTCTCGGTCCCGCCGTCGTCGGTCGGCAGGTCGACGTCCATCCAGCCGTCGAAGCAGATCGGCTCGTCGTACTGCGAGGTCTGGAAGTTCTTCGGCATGTCCGGGTAGAAGTAGTTCTTCCGCGCGAAGCGGCACCACTCGGCGATGTCGCAGTGCAGCGCGAGGCCTATCCGGATCGCCGACTCGACGGCCTTGGCGTTGACCACCGGCATCGCGCCGGGCAGGCCGAGGCAGGTCGGGCACACGCCCGCGTTGGGCTCGCCGCCGAACGTCGCCGGGCAGCCGCAGAACATCTTGGACGCGGTGTTCAGCTCGACGTGGACCTCGAGGCCCAGCGCCGGGTCGTACGCCGCGAGCACGTCGTCGAAGGACATCAGGTTCTCGGTCATCGCACGACCTCATTCGTGTCGAGGGCAGGCGCCCGGTCGAGCAGGGGTCCGCCCCACCTGTCGGTCAGCAGCTTCTCGAGCGCGGCGCCGACGCGGTAGACGCGGTCGTCGGCGAGCGCCGGCGCGAGCACCTGGAATCCGGCCGGGAGCGGCTCCTCGTCGACGAGGCCGCTGGGAACCGAGATGCCCGGCACGCCGGCGAGGTTGGCGGGGATGGTGGCGAGGTCGTTGAGGTACATCGCCATCGGGTCGTCGAGCTTCTCACCGATCCGGAAGGCCGCGGTCGGAGCGGTCGGCGAGACCAGGACGTCGACCTGGGCGAAGGCAGCGTCGAAGTCGCGGCTGATGAGCGTGCGGATCTTCTGCGCCTGGCCGTAGTAGGCGTCGTAGTAGCCGCTGGACAGCGCGTAGGTGCCCAGGATGATGCGGCGCTTGACCTCGTCGCCGAACCCGGCGTCGCGGGTCGCGCGCATGACCTCCTCGGCGCTGGGGTTGCCCTCCGGGGTGACCCGCAGGCCGAAGCGCATCGCGTCGAACTTCGCGAGGTTGCTCGACGCCTCCGCCGGCAGGATCAGGTAGTAGGCGGCCAGCGCGTGCACGAAGGACGGGCACGAGACCTCGACGACCTCGGCTCCGGCCTGCACGAGGAGCTCGACCGACTCGTTGAAGCGGTTCATCACCCCGGCCTGCCAGCCGTCCCCGGCCAGCTCGGTGATGACGCCGACCTTGACCCCGGTCATGTCGCCGGTGGCGCCGTGGCGGGCGGCCTCGGTGAAGGACGGCCACGCGGTCTTGATCGAGGTGGAGTCGCGCAGGTCGTGACCGCCGATGACGTCGTGCAGCATCGCGGCGTCCAGCACGGTCCGGGTGACCGGGCCGGCCTGGTCGAGGCTGTTGGCCAGCGCGACGAGGCCGTAGCGCGACACGCCGCCGTAGGTCGGCTTCACGCCGACGGTGCCGGTGACGGCACCCGGCTGGCGGATGGAGCCGCCGGTGTCGGTGCCGATGGCCAGGGGCGCCTCGAAGGCGGCGACCGCGGCCGCGGAGCCGCCGCCGGACCCGCCGGGGATGCGGTCCAGGTCCCACGGATTGCGGGTCGGGCCGTAGGCGGAGTGCTCGGTGGAGGAGCCCATCGCGAACTCGTCCATGTTGGTCTTGCCGAGGATCGGCAGGCCCGCGGCGCGCAGGCGCTCGACGACGGTCGCGTCGTAGGGCGGGATCCAGCCCTCGAGGATCTTCGAGCCGCAGGTGGTGGGCAGGCCGCGGGTGGCCAGCACGTCCTTGACGGCGATCGGTACGCCGTCGAGGGGGCCGCGGGCCTCGCCGCGCCGGCGACGCTCGTCCGAGGCAGCGGCCTGGAGGAGCGCGCCGTCGCGGTCGACGTGGAGGAAGGCGTGCACCGCGCCGTCCACGGCGTCGATGCGGTCGAGGTGCGCCTCGGTCAGCTCGACCGATGTCACGGTGCCGGCGGCGAGCTCGTCGACCAGCTCGGCCGCGGTCGACCGGGTCCTGTCGGGGGTGCTCATCAGGCCTCCTCGCCCAGGATGCGCGGGACCGAGAAGCGCTGCTCCTCCACGGCGGGTGCGCCGGAGAGCGCCTCCTCGGCGCTGAGGCCGGGCACGACGACGTCCTCGCGGAAGACGTTGGTCAGCGGGATCGCGTGCGAGGTGGGCGGCACGTCGTCCCCGGCGACCCCGTTGATGGAGGCGACGGACTCGAGGATGACGCTCAGCTGGGGCGCTAGGTGGTCGAGCTCGGCGTCGGAGAGGTCGATGCGGGCGAGGGTGGCCAGGTGGGCCACCTCCTCGCGAGTGATCTCGGGCATGGGACCAATCCTAGGGAGGTTCGCGGCGCGGCTCCGCCCGGGTCTCCCGCGGGGACCCGGGCGGAGTGCCGTACGCCGCCACGGTGCCGGGGTGCGGCACCGTCCGGGCTCTCAGCAGCTGGAGCGCTTCTCGGCCGACTTGCAGGTGTCGTTGCCGCCGCGGCCGCGGACGATGTCGAAGCCGTTGCCGCCCTCGAGGCGGTCGGGCTCGTCCGAGCCGGTCAGCACGTCCGCGCCGCCACGGCCGTAGATCATCGCGCGGTAGTCGGGGTGCGCGGTGATGACCTCGGACTCGTTGCTGCCCTTGAAGATCGACAGCGCCCGTGCCGGCAGGACCACGTCGCTGAAGCCGTTGACGACGCCCTCGATCGTGAAGGGCAGGTCGCTGATCCTGGTCTTCTTCGTCTGGTCGATGCGCACCGTGGGCTTGATCGCCGGGTTGGAGTTGGGCAGCAGGCGCAGCTTGTCCTGGCCGCCGTAGCCCTTGGCGATGAAGCCGGACTCCGCCGGGATCGGGAAGGTGATCGTGTCGAGGCCGCTCCCGCCGCGCATCACCTGGTGCAGCTCGGAGGTGGAGGTGATCGTGTCGTTGCCGCTGCCGCCGACGAACTGGTCGTTGCCGAGCGTGCCGCTGAGGTCGTCGTCGCCGGCGTCGCCGTAGAGGCGGTCGTTGCCGGTGGCGCCGGAGGCGTCGGCCGCGATCGTGTCGTCGCCGCCACGGCCGAAGACGGTGTCGTCACCGCCGCGGACGAAGATCGCGTCGGCGGAGTTGGTGCCCTTGATCGTGTCGCCGAGCGCGGTCCCGACCACGCGCACGCCGCCGTTGAAGCCGGTGACGGTGTCGTTGCCGTCGGCCGCGACGGGGACGGTGCTGGCGGCCCGGAAGTCGACCACGACCGGTGCGGGAGCGTCGGCGTACGAGACCCCGTCCAGGACCACCCGGGTGCCCTCGGTGGCGGCGCGCGGGTCGTAGCCCAGGTCGATGGTGTCGTTGCCGGCGCCGCCGGTGATCGTGTCGCCCTTCTTCAGCACCCGGCCGAACCGGTCGATGCGCAGGGAGTCGGTCTCGCCGAAGAGGCGGTCGTCGCCGTCGCCCCCGTTGATGGTGTCCGCGCCGTCACCGGCGCAGATCACGTCGTTGCCGCCGAGACCACGGATGGTGTCGTTGCCGCCGCGGGCCACGATCACGTCGCGCCGCGCCGTGCCGGTGAGGACGTTGGCCTTGTTGTTGCCCACGACGGTCGCCTTGAGGCCACCGCACGTGACGGCCGCCTGCGCGGCCGGGACGACCGCGAGCGGGGCGGCGAGGCCGGCCGCAGCGACGAGGGCCGGGACGAGTGATCGGACGATGCGCATGCTGACTCCCAGGGATTGGATCGTTCAGGGTCTCCTGACCGCAAACGGTGCGTCCCAAACCTCACCCGGGCCCCGGATCCGGGTCCGGGTCACTCCAGGCCTGCGGGCCCCCGCTCCAACAGCACCGCGAACTGGTCCTCGTCGAGCACCGGGACCCCGAGCTGCTCGGCCTTGTCGGCCTTCGAACCGGCGTTCTCGCCGACCACGACGTAGTCGGTCTTCTTCGACACCGACCCGGCCGCCTTGCCGCCGCGGCTGATGATCGCCTCCTTGACCGAGTCGCGCGTGTAGTGCTCGAGCGAGCCGGTGGCGACGACCGTCAGGCCCTCGAGCGTGCGGGGCACGGACTCGTCGCGCTCGTCGGCCATCGAGACCCCGGCAGCGGCCCAGGCGTCGACGATCGCGTTGTGCCAGTCGGCGTTGTCGCCGACCTCCTCGGACTCGGCGTCGCCGACGCTCGCGCCGTGGAACCACTCGCGCACCGACGCGGCGATGGTCGGACCGACGCCGTCGGTCGCCGCCAGCGCCTCCTCCGAGGCGTCACGGATCGCGGTCATCGAGCCGAACTCGGTGGCCAGCGCCCGGGCCGCCGTCGGTCCGACGTGGCGGATCGACAGCGCCACCAGCACCCGCCACAGCGGCACGGCGGCCCTGCGCTCGCGGAGGTTGGCCAGCAGCCGCGCGCCGTTGGCCGAGAGCTGCGGCCCCTCCTCGCCCTTCTTCGGCGCCCGGGTGAACAGCGGGGCCCTCAGCAGGGCTGCCTCGTCGAGGTCGAAGAGGTCGCCCTCGTTGGTGATCACGCCCGCGTCGAGCAACGCGACCGCTGCCTCGTAGCCGAGGCCCTCGATGTCGAAGGCACCGCGGCCGGCGACGTGGAAGACCCGCTCGCGCACCTGGGCCGGGCACTTCTCGTGGTTGGGGCAGCGCAGGTCCTTGTCGCCCTCCTTCTGCTGCTCCAGCGGCGTGCGGCACGCTTGGCACCTCGTCGGCATCCGCCAGGGCCTCAGGCCCTTGGGTCGCAGCGCCAGCACCGGTCCGAGGATCTCGGGGATCACGTCACCCGCCTTGCGCAGGATGACGGTGTCACCGGGGCGCACGTCCTTGCGCTTGACCTCGTGGGCGTTGTGGAGGGTCGCGTTCTCGACCGTCGAGCCCGCGACCTTCGTGGGCTCCATGACGCCATAGGGGGTGACCCGCCCGGTGCGGCCGACGTTGACCTCGATCGAGCGGAGCAGCGTGTTGACCTCCTCGGGCGGGTACTTGAAGGCGATCGCCCAGCGCGGCGCCCGGCTGGTCGACCCGAGCCGTCGCTGCAGCGAGACGTCGTCGACCTTCACCACGAGCCCGTCGATCTCGTGGCCGACGATGGTGTGGCGGTGCTCGCCGACGTGGGTGATGAACTCCTCGACCTCCGTCAGCGTGGCGACCACCCGGACCTGCTCGGAGGTCGGCAGGCCCCAGGCCTGCAGGGCGTCGTACGCCGCGCTCTGCGCCGTGGGCTCGAAGCCCTCGCGCGCACCGATGCCGTGGCAGACCATGCCGAGGTCGCGCGTCGCGGTGACGCGCGGGTCCTTCTGGCGCAGCGAGCCGGCAGCGGCGTTGCGGGGGTTGGCGAACATCGGCTTGCCCGCCTCGACCATGGAGGCGTTGAGCCGCTCGAAGGCGTCGGTGGGCAGGAAGACCTCTCCCCTGACCTCGACGAGCGCCGGCACGGGGTGCTCGTCGGTGCCGGTGAGGCGGTGCGGCACCGAGGCGATCGTCTTGACGTTGGGCGTGACGTCCTCGCCCGTACGCCCGTCGCCGCGCGTCAGCGCACGCACGAGGCGGCCCTGCTCATAGAGGAGGTTGATCGCGAGGCCGTCGACCTTGAGCTCGCACAGCAGGGCCGGGGCGTCGATGCCCTCGCGCAGGATGCGAGCGTGCCAGGCGGCGAGCTCGTCGAAGGAGAAGGCGTTGTCGAGGGACTCCATGCGCTGCAGGTGGTCGACCGCGGTGAACTCCGTCGAGACCGCTCCCCCGACCTTCTGCGTCGGCGAGTCGGGGGTGCGCAGCTCGGGGTAGTCGTCCTCGAGCGCCTCGAGCTCGCGCAGGCGCACGTCGAAGTCGGCGTCCGACAGCGTGGGGTCGTCGAGGACGTAGTAGCGCCAACGGGCGTCGTCCACCTGCTCGCTGAGCTCGCGGTGACGCTCGAGCGCCTCGGGAGGAGCGGAGGCGACGTCCGTGGCGCCGTCGGACTCATCAGGCGTGCTCATGCGGTCATTGTGCCGGTCGCGACCGACACCGCCCGCGAGGCCTCGACCGGGTCGAGGAGCGGGTTGTCTGGACCGGCGCGAAACTCCGTGGCCGCGTCGGAATACATCCGGCTACCGTCCTGTTGCGAGGAAACGAAACCGTTTCGTTTCATCGTGACGACCGTCACCCGACCTGCGACGACGAGGACCCCGTGACCCCCACCGAGACCGGCACCCGCCCCCGCGTGGAGGGCGAGCGCGAGCTGGAGATCCTCGAGGCGACCCTCGAGGTGCTCGACGAGGTGGGCTACGACCTGCTGACCATGGACGCGGTCGCTGCGCGCGCCAAGGCGTCCAAGGCCACGCTCTACCGCCGGTGGAAGGGCAAGCCCGAGCTCGTCGTCGCCGCGATCATGGCCCACAAGGGCGAGACCGTCGTGCCCGACACCGGAAGCCTCCGGGGCGACCTGCTGGCCGCCTACTGCGGCAGCGGTGGCCTCAACGACCCGCTCGCGAAGTCCGTGCTGTCCGCGGTCGTGATCGCGATGGGTCGCGACCCCGAGTTCGCCGAGGTCTACCGGCGCGACTTCATCGGCCCCAAGATCGCGGTGTCCCGCGAGATCTACGACCGTGCCCGCGCCCGTGGCGAGGTCCACCCGGACGTCGACCTCGACGTCCTCGCCCCGTCACTGGCGGGCATCGTCCTGCACCGCGCGTTCCTCCTCGGCGAGGCGGTGACCCCCGACCTGGTCGAGCGGATCCTCGACCACGTCGTCCTTCCCGCCGCCCTCAACGGCCCCTGCCACTGACCACGGTCCGACCCGCTGTCTGACCCTCCTGCTCCACTCGTACCCGACCCGCTCCTCCGAAGGACTTCCCATGACCAGCACCGACAGCACCACTCCGCCCCCGGGAGCGGCAGCGCCGCCCCAGCGCGAGCTCAACCTCACGTGGGCGCTCGTCCTGATCTCGATCGCCCAGCTGATGGTCGTGCTCGACGCGACGATCGCCAACATCGCCCTCCCCTACATCCAGCGTGACCTCGACATCAGCGACGCCAACCTGTCGTGGATCGTCACCGGCTACGCCCTGGCCTTCGGCAGCCTGCTGCTCCTCGGTGGGCGCCTCGCCGACCTCTACGGCCGCCGCCGCATCTTCATCGTGGGCCTGATCATCTTCGCCGTCGCCTCGCTCCTGGGCGGCCTGGCCACCAACGAGCCGCTGCTGCTCGCAGCCCGCGGTCTGCAGGGCCTCGGCGCCGCGCTCGCCTCTCCCGCAGCGCTCGCCCTCATCACCACCACCTTCCCGGCCGGTCCTGCGCGCAACCGCGCCTTCGCGGTGTACGCCGCCATGTCGGGTGCCGGCGCCGCAGTGGGCCTGATCCTGGGTGGCTGGCTGACCGGCCTGGACCAACCGCTCGGCATCGACGGCTGGCGCCTCACCTTCCTCATCAACGTGCCGATCGGCATCGTCGCCGCCCTGCTCTCACCGCGTTTCCTCAACGAGTCGGAGTCGCACGAGGGTGAGCTGGACCTGCCCGGTGCGGTCACCGGCACCCTCGGCCTGCTCGGCATCGTCTACGGCCTCACCCGCGCGGGCACCGAAGGGTGGTCCGACACCTGGACCGTGGCGAGCCTCGTCGCGGGCGTGGCCCTGCTGGCGCTCTTCATCGTGGTCGAGACGCGCGTCCAGCACCCGTTGCTGCCGTTCCGCATCTTCACCAACCGCACCCGCGCCTCCAGCTTCGTGGCGATGTTCCTGGCACCGGCAGCGATGTTCGCGATGTTCTTCTTCCTGAGCCAGTACATCCAGAACGTCATGGGCTACAGCCCGCTCAAGGCCGGCGTCGCGTTCCTGCCGTTCACCGTGGGCATCGTCGTCGGGGCCGGTCTCGCCTCCAACCTGGTCAACCGCATCGACCCCCGCTTCATCTCCGGTGTCGGCACGCTGCTGGCCGCGGGCGCGCTCTTCGGCTTCTCCCTGCTGCCCTACGACACGTCCTTCCCGGTCGAGGAGGTGACGGGGACCTACGTCGCCGACATCCTCCCCTACATCGTGCTGATGGCCTTCGGCATGGGGCTCACGTTCGTGCCGGTCACCCTGACGGCCGTCCACCACCTCCGCAACGAGGACTCCGGGATCGGCTCCGGCGTGCTGAACACCGCCCAGCAGGTCGGCGGCGCACTCGGGCTCGCCGTGCTGGCGACGGTGGCGACGCAGACCTTCACCGACCGCGGTGCCGAGCTCGCGGAAGCGGGCGCTGCCGCGGGCGGCCAGGCGCCGCCGCCGGAGGTCCTCGCGGAGCTGGAGCGGATCGCCGGTCTCCAGATCTTCACCGAGGGGTCGACGCAGGCCTTCCTGGTGGGCTCGATCCTGATGCTCGCCGCGTCCGTGGTGATCTGGGTCTTCCTCGACGTCAAGCACGAGGAGCTGGCGACCGACGGCCCGGAAGGCGTGCACGTCGGCTGAGCACCTCGCGACCGACGCCGACCCCTCGCCACGCGCGGGCGGGTCGGCGTCGCCGCTTCCCATCCACCTGGCCATCGGCACCGAAGGAGAGTCGTGACCGACCCGCACCTGACGACGTACGACGCCCACGGACCCGCCCGCGCGATGATCCTGGTGCTCCACGGCGGCAAGCCGCGCTCGGCGCAGACGATCGACGGGCGCAGCGCGTCGTGGCGCCGGGCGCTGTGGCTCCAGCGCGAGATCGCCGACCGGGCGCACGAAGTGGGCGCGGGCGTGTGGCTGCTGCGCTACCGCCAGCGCGGCTGGAACGGGGGCGTCGACCGCGCGGCCGACGCCCGCTGGGCCCTCGACGCGGTGCGCGAGGCGCACGGCGAGGTCCCGGTCGTGCTGCTGGGCCACTCGATGGGCGCGCGGGTCGCGGTGCACGTCGCCGACGACCCGTCCGTGGTGGGCGTCGTGGGCCTGGCCCCGTGGTGGTCGGCGGAGGACCCGGTCGACACGCTGGCGGGGCGAACGCTCAGGGCCGCCCACGGACGCCGCGACCGCATCACGTCCTTCCGTGAGACCGCCCGCTACGTCGAGCGGGCACGCTCCGTCGCTGACGGCGCCGACCTCCAGGACATGGGCGCCCTGGGCCACTACATGCTCACCGGCTCGCGCCGCTGGCACGACTGGGCGATCGGGGCCTCGCTCGAGGTGCTCGGCAGCCACGTCACGTCGACCGAGCGCTGACGCGGCACGGGCTCCCGGTCGGTCCGTCCTCACCCCCGTCGAGCGAGCAGGGCCTCCTGCGACCGTCGCCCGCGCGCCGGCGCCGAACCCGGCTCCAGGACCTGCTCGCCCACCGCGACCGACGTGCGCTCTCGTGCCCGGCGGGCCATCGCCGCCACCAGCGCCACGCCGAGCCCGATCGCGAGCACGACCATCACGTCCGGCAGCGGCCCGTCGACCGGGGAGGACTCCTGCCTGCCGAAGACGTAGTAGTGCTGGAGCCACGCCACCGCACCGGCCAGCCACGCCAGGAGGACCGCTGCCCAGGCGCTCGCCACCCACCAGTCCCGCCGCTCCTCCTCGGGGGACCCCGGTCGGCGTGCTCCCACCCAGCGGCCGACCCCGAGCATGCCCACGGCGACCACCGTCGACAGCAGCGGCATCACCTGCATCAAGTAGCGGTCGTGGAACCCGCCACCCGCCCGGAGGAAGGCCACGACGCTCTGGAGCGTGACCAGCACGTGGAGCGTGAGCAGCACCCAGACGGCGTCGACCCGGACGCCGTGGCGTCGTACGGACCTGACCAGTGCCACCGGCACCAGCACGAGTGCGACCACGACCAGGATCGGGGTGGCCAGCGTCGGCTCGGTGAGGCCGGGGATGTTGTCGATGCGGCGCCAGTCGGTCACCGGCTCCCGTCCGAACTTGTCCAGCAGCGCGTCCTGGCCGGTGAAGTCGCCGTAGAGGCGGTGGTTGCGCACGTAGAACCACCCGAACGCCGCCGCAGGCACGCCGCCCACGAGCGCGGACACCGTGAGCGCGCGTCGCCACCCGGGTCCGGCCCACCCCGAACGTCGGGCCAGGACGAGCAGGAGGAAGACCGAGCAGAGGGCCACCACCAGCACCCCCTGGGCGCGCGTCCCAGCGGCGACCGTCCCCGCGACGACGGCCACGGCGACGCGTGTGGCGGTCACCTCCGCCCGCAGCATCCGGACGGTCATCAGGAGCAGCAGGACCGCCGAGGCCGAGGCCCAGCCGTCGTTCTGGAAGAAGGCCGATCGCAGGACCAGGGTGGGAGCGGCCGCCACCACGACCGCCAGCGCCGCCACCGCCGGCCGGCGGGGCACCAGCTCTCGGGCCAGCGCGCCGACGAGGTAGAGCCAGGCCGCGAACCCGACCGTGTTGGCCAGGCGCATCGCGATGACCATGCCGCTCTGGTTCACGTCGTGCAGCGCCCACCAGACCGGCACCATCGCGAGGTGGAAGAGCGGCGGGTGGTTGGCCGTCCAGATGTCACCGTGCTCCTCGTCCCACCCCCGGAGCTCCTCCGCCGTGCCGGGGAACCGCGCGGGGTCGTCGACGATGTCGGTCTCGATGTCCGGCAGGTCGCCGGCCGCGAGCGAGGCGACGTACCCCATGTGCGCGGGCTCGTCGTTGCCCCAGCTCGGGACCTTGAAGACGAGCGCGACCTGGGCCCCGACGAGGAGCAGCAGCGCGGCGGCCAGCAGGGGCACGGCGTCGGGACGGGCGGCCAGGCGGCCGGCGGCGCGGCGGATCGTGCGGATCATGGGTTCCCTCTCGTGGACGGGGTCGGTCAGCAGTCGGCGAGGCGGTGGACCTCGACGACCGGTCCCGGTCGGTGGTGCGCGGGTGGGTAGTAGTTGAAGCTGAAGTCGTAGGAGAAGGACGTCGTCCCGGCCCCCGGGGCGAACGGCGAGGCGGCCAGCACCACCTCGCCCCCCTCGGCCAGGCGTCGGTAGTACGCCGTCGCCCCGGGCAGGCTGGCGGCGAGACCGCGGTCGCGCTGGTGGCCGATGACGACCACCCAGCACCACCCCTCGCTGCGGTAGGTGTCGACGAGCGCCGGCTCGAGGCCGAGCTCGTAGCGCTGGAACGGACGCGCGACCGGTCGGATCTCCCAGCCCGCCGCCCGCAGCTCTCGTCGCCACGACCCGGGCACCGCTGGCTCCAGCACCACGCGACCCGGGGCGTCCCGGGAGACCAGCCAGGCCAGCGCCTCGGTGCGGGTGTCCTCCCGCAGCAGGAGCGCGTCGCTGCGCACGACGTCGACGACCGGCTGCCCCAGCGCGACGACCACCGCGACGACCACCACCGCCACCGGGCCCACGACCTCGGGCAGGCGCGCACGCAGCGCCCCCACCGTGCGGGCTGCTCCGTGGCCGGCGAGCACCGCGAGGGCGGGATAGGCCGGCAGCAGCCACCGCGCGAACCAGCGGTCCTGTGTGGCCATGGCGAGGTAGAGCAGCACGGGGAAGGCCACCAGCAGGAGAGCGGTCGACCGGTCGCGACGCCACGCGAGCACCAGCCCGACGACCGCCAGCAGCACCGGGACGACGCCGAAGCCCCACAGCAGGGTGACGGGGTAACCCGTCCAGGCCGAGCCGGTCTGGCCCAGCTTGCCGGTCCCGGCCTGCGCCGACTGCCCGGCGAAGTCGGTCCAGAACTTTCCTGCCTCCAGCGCGATGAAGGGGTTCAGCAGGAGCAGACCGGCCAGGCAGGTGAGCGCCGCCACGGCCAGGTCCCGGAGCGCGTGGACCGGCTCCTGCCGCCGCTCGAGCACCCGGAGCAGGAGCGCGAGCGCGATGACAGCGGCCATCGGTGCGGCGAGGTACTTCACGCCGGCAGCCACGCCCACCGCCAAGCCGGCGAGCGCCGCGGTCCCGGGCCCGCCGTGCTCGTGGAGCCGCAGCACGGCGAGCAGCCCCAGGCCCAGCGGCAGCAGCGTCACGGCGTCGTTGAGGGCGTGGTGGCCGTAGAAGACCGGCAGGAAGGTGAGACCGACGAAGGCCGCTGCCCACACCGCGGCCGGTCGCCCGAACGCCCGGCGGCCGACGAGCGCCACGGCCACGACGGCCGCCGTGCCGAGCACCGCGACCACCACGCGCGCGACCGTCAGGACGAGCGTCGGGTCCTCGACCAGCAGTCGCGTGGCGTCCGACCCGGGGAGCACGAGCCGCAGGACGAGGGCGAGGAGGTAGGTCAGACCGCTGGGGTTCTCGAAGTAGCCGGAGTACCAGTCGCCGTCCGCCGCGCGGGCCGCCTGCGGCACGAAGTGCAGCTCCTCGTCGGCGCTGTAGGCGTGCGGCAGGCCGTGGCGCACCCCGACGAGCCGTGCCGCGAGGGCGAGGAGCACCACGAGCACGAGCCACGCGCCGGCCCGTTCCGGCCACACCCTCGGGGTCACGACCACGTCCACCACCCGCCGGCGTGCGGGTACGCGACGCTCTGACTGGCGGCGACCAGCCAGACCACGACGACGAGCGGGACGAGGGCGCGCCGCGCCCGGACGGCGTGCGGCCGCACGCTGCCCACCAGCAGCAGCCAGCCCAGCAGCACCGGCTCGCACCCCCACCGCAGGTAGGCCTGGCCGCGGTCCCACACCGGCAGGCTGGCCAGCACGAGGAGGTACGCCGCCAGCGCGAGTCGCTCGTGGCGCGGGCCCTCGACCCGCAGGGCGGTCGCCGCGAGCCCGACGGCGACGAGGGTCGGCACCAGCAGCAGGAGCTGGGGCGCCTCGGCGACGGGGTGCAGGGCCGCCGACCCGAGGTAGCGAGCGAGCTCGACCAGGGGTGTGCCGAGGGGGTTGTCCGACGGGGGGTGGGGCACCACGCCGGACCAGCGGTCCCGCACCCAGGCACGCCAGGCGGCGTACGTCGCGAGCGGCACGGCACCCACCCACGCGGGCGGCCCGCCCGTGCGCCGTGGCAGCACGCCGGCGAGCAGCACGGCCACCGCGACCACGAGCGTCGTCTCCCGGGTCAGCGCGGCGGCGGTGAGCGCGAGCGCGGCGAGCGCGGGGCGCCGTGACCGCAGCAGCGCGAGCCCCGAGAGGAGCAGCACCCCGGCGAGCGGCTCCGTCAGGTCCTGGCCGAGCCCGACGAGGAATCCCGCCCACAGGGCCGGGACGGCCCCCCACCACGGGCTCCGGTCCAGCCCCCGGGCCAGGCGGGCGGCGAGCAGGGCGATCCCCGCGACCGCCAGCAGGTTGACCAGCACCAGCGCGGCGGGCACCAGGTCGTCGCGACCGAGGGACAGGACCCAGGCCGCGCCGGGATAGCCGATGCGCGCCTGCCAGTACGCCGGACGGGTGAAGGTGGTGCCGTGGTCGGTCTCCGCGACCGTCAACGGGTCGAGCGCCAGCCGACGGTAGGCGAGGCCGTCGTAGCCTTCGGCGAAGGACACCAGGTCCCCGACGAGGGCCAGCCTGGCACCGGCGTAGAGCAGGTGGGCCGCCACGACGACGCCGACGACGGGTGCGACGCTGACGGCGTGGGCCTCACCGGCCGCCGGCACGTGCGGGCTCCGGCCCCTCGGCGTCCTCGCCGGTGCGCCGCGCCGCGCGAGCGGCACCGGCGGCCACGGCCGCCACTGCGAAGTCGGCCAGTGCGTGGACCAGGCGCGACAGCAGAGCGACCGCCGCCGCACCAGGAACGCCGAGCGCGGGAGCGAGCAGGGCCACCAGCACGCCCTCCCGCGCGCCGACCCCGGCGGGGGCGAGGACGATCAGCACGCCCACCGCGTGGGCCAGGGCGAAGGCCGTGGCGGTGTCGACGAGGCCCGGCGCCCCCGGTCCCGCCGGCACGAGCAGGAGCAACGAGGCGCCGTAGAGGAGCCACACGACGGTCATCAGCGCCGTCGTCATGCCGAGCTCGACGACGCCGAAGCGGGTGGGTCGTCCGGCGAGCCGGTCGGCGATCCGCCGCACCAGCGGCGGCGCGAGGGCGATGCACCCCACGGCCGCACCCAGCACGGCGTACGCCACCGGGATCCGGACCGGACCGCTCCCCGCGAGGAGCACGCCTCCCAGCAGCAGCCCGGTCGCGGTGTGCACCAGCAGGAAGACCGCGGAGGCGGCGAGGCTGGACCGGGCCGGGACGTCGTGTCTGCGGCCCAGCTGCGCCTGCACCGCGACGCTCCACACCGAGCCGGGGACGTACTTGCCGAGCTGGCCGACGAAGAAGACCGCTGCTGCGTCGGACACCCCGACGTCGGACCCGACGCCCCGCAGCAGCATCCGCCACAGCCACCCGGTCATGGCCAGCCCCAGCCCGGCGAGCACCACCGCACCCGCGAGGCGCAGCGGTCCGGTGCCGGCAAGTGCCTCCCCGACCTCCGACCAGCGTCCGCGGAACCCCCACCACGCGCAGGCCAGGGTGGCCAGCACGAACACCACCCGCGCGGCGCGGAGCACCTGCGGCCGCCTCACGCGGCTCCGGCCGGCGCCACGGGGTGCAGGAGGGCCGTACGCGTCGGGTAAGGAAGGGCGGGGGTCAGCCCACGGGTCATGGTCACGACGAACCGGTCCCCCACCGCATCGATCGCGTCGACGTAGCGCTGCCGGTCGACGTTGTCGAAGACGATCACGCCACCGGGGGCGAGCCGGTCGACGGCACGGGCCAGGCACGCCTCGCGCGCCCGCCCGTCGATGACGACGACGTCGAAGTCGCCGTCGACCTCGTCGATCGCGCCCACGTAGGCGGCGAAGTCCAGTCCGGCGTGACCGGCCTTGGCCGACCCGATCAACGGCGTGCGAGAGGCGACGGCCTCCACCACCCGCAGCTCGACGTTCGCCGGCAGGCGCGGGGCGATGACCTCGGCCCACCCGACGTGGTGCTCCACCGAGTGCACGGATCCGGCGCGCGCGGCCAGCCAGAGCGTGGAAGCACCCGACCCCCACTCGAAGACGCGGGCGCCCGGGCGCTCCCGCAGGCAGGCCGCCACCCGGTCCGCGGAGTCGAAGGTCCACCACGGGACGTCGAGTCGGTGCAGCCCGTCGACATCGTGGATGGCGAAGAGGGAGAGCGCCCATGTCGCGCCCCGCGACCTCGGGGCTCGCCGCTCGAGCAGCGCCAGCAGGCCGATCGCGCGGAGCGGGGCCCTCACCAGCCGGACCAGCCGGACGTAGACACCCTTCACCGGACCGCCGCCCGCTCGATCGCCGGCGTCTGCGGCACGCGGAGGATGTCGTAGCGCGCGCGCTTGGTGTGCTCGAGGTTCGTCTCGATGAGCGCCCGGTTGGTACGGATCAGGTCGGAGACGATCCCGAGCATCACGCACAGCGACGACATCACGACGAGTGCCGCACCCACCAGCAACGACTGCACGTGGCCACCACCGTCACCGGTGGCGGCGAGCACGGCGTAGCGCACGTAGGGGGCCAGCCCCATCACGCCGAAGAGCGCCGCCATGACCCCGAAGATCACGTAGGGGCGGTACATCACGTAGGCCCGCACGATCGCGGCACCCGAACGGAAGACGTGCTGGCGGGTGGAGGAGAAGAGCCGCGACTCCCGCGTCTTGGCGTTCGTGGTCACCGGGACGCTCGCGATCGCGAGGTTCTTGTTGCCCGCCTGGATGATCGTCTCCATGCAGTAGCTGAAGCGGGTCACTGTGTTGAGCCGCATCAGCGCCTCGCGCGAGTAGGCGCGGAACCCGCTGGCCGCGTCCGGCAGCTCCGTGCGGGCCGCGACGTTGACCACCTGCGAGCCGAGGCGCTGCAGCGCCTTCTTGGCCGTCGAGAAGTGCTCGATCTGGCCCACCTGTCGGTCCGCGATCACGATGTCCGCCTCGCCGCGCAGGATGGGCTGCACGAGGTCGGCGATGCGCTCCTGCGGGTACTGGTTGTCGCCGTCGGTGTTGACCACGATGTCCGCGCCGATCGCGAGCGCGTGGTTGACCCCGTCGGTGAACGAGCGGGCCAGGCCCTGGTTGCGGTGGTGGCGCACCACCTCGGTGACACCGTGGGCACGGGCGACCGCGACCGTGCCGTCGGTGCTGCCGTCGTCGATGACGACCACCACGATCTCGTCGATGCCCTCGATGGCGTCCGGGATCGAGGCAAGGACGAGGGGGAGGGTGTCCTCCTCGTTGAGGCAGGGGACCTGCACGACCAGCTTCACCCCGGCGACGCTAGGTGGGGGCAGGGCCTCACGACGGTCGGGCAGGTGACGCGTCAGCGAACGGTGGGCGAGCGCTCGGCCACACGCCTCGTCACGCTCGTCGGACGCGCGGACAATGACGCGCATGCGCCGACGGCTCGTCCCCACCGTGCTGTTCGGGCTGGTGGTGGTGCTCTACACCGCGACCGTCAACCCCGCCCCGAGCCCGGATGCGTGGACCGCCGGCTTCGCCGCGCGTCACATCGCGATGACCGGGGACCCGGTGCCCGACATCGCCGACTTCCCGCTGCTCGACGACAACATCATCCGCGAGACCTGGATCGTGCAGACCGCGGACGGCCGCGAGGCGGTCGGACGGGCACCAGGTGTCATCGCGGCGGTCGTCCCGGCGTACGCCGTCGTGCGTCCGGCCACCGTCAGCCCGGCACCTGCCGGGATCACCGCAGCCCTGCTGTCCGCTGCAGCGGTCATGGTGTTCTTCCTCCTGCTGCGCGACCGGCTGGGCACCCGCCCGTCCCTGGTCGCGGCCGGGCTGCTCGGCGTGGGGACCCCGGTGTGGTCGGTCTCGGCCGACGCCATGTGGCCGCACACGCTGACCACGGTGGGCATCGTCGGCACCGCGTGGGCCGCGGACCGCGGACGCTGGTGTCTGGTCGGCGCGTGCGGCGGGGTGATGCTGTGGGGGCGCCTGCACGCCGCCCTCGTGTGTGCCGTCGTGGGTGTCGGCATCGCCTGGTCGCGGAAGCGTCCCGAGGTCGCGTTGCGGGTCGGGGCCACCGCGGTCGCGTCGCTGGGGCTCGCGTCGGCCTGGACGCGCTGGATGTACGGCTCGTGGGACCCGACCTCCGGCTACCGCGTCGGCGACTTCGCCGGGACTGCAGCCGACCGCGCGCTCGACCCCGTCAACTACCTCGGCGTCCTCGTGTCCGCGGACCGCGGGCTGCTGTGGTGGTGCCCGCTGCTGCTGGTCCTCGGCCCGACCGCGTGGCGTCACCGCCGGGAGCTCCCGGACTGGAGCCGGTGGCTGGCCGCCGGGGGTGCGTCGTACGCCCTCAGCCAGGTGGTGCTCAACCGCTTCAGCGGCGGCGACCACTTCTACGGCTACCGGACCAGCCTCGAGCTCGTGGTCGCCCTTGCCCCCGCGCTCGCCCTCGCGTCACCTCACCTGTCCGAGCGGGCGCGACGCTGGTTCGTGCCGGTCGCCGTGCTGCAGGTGGTGGTGGTCTCGGTGGGGGCGATCGCCGACGACCTCTACTCCCCCGTGCGCGACGTGTGGTGGCGCCACGCCTTCGTCGACGCCGTCGCGCGCCGGCCCGACGAGCTGCTGCCGCTGGTGGCGGCGACGATGGCCGTGACGCTGCTGGCCGTGCGCGGCCTCCACAGCGCGCGGGCCGCGCGGTGGCTCGACGACCCGACGGACGCGGATCAGAGGTTGCGCGCGACCGTCGCGGAGAGGCGTACGGCCTGAGCCGCCCAGGCCGGCGTCGCACCCGCGAGCCCGCAGGTGGGGCTGACGACGAGCCGATCGCGCACGACCTCCGGGTCGAGCCCCAGCATGTCGAGCCAGCGCTGGACCCGCTCGGTGATCCGCGCGTCGGACGGCGTCGCCCCGGGGTCGGTCGACGGCACGACGCCGAGGACGGCCGTCCCACCGGACTCGAGGACCTCTGCGAAGGTGTCGAGGTCCACCCCGCCGAGCATGTCGAGGTCGGCCGACAGCCCGCTCACCCCGGTGCCTGCGACCAGCGACCACGGCACCTGCGGCGCGCAGGAGTGCACCCAGGCCTCGGCGCCGGCAGCCGTGATCGCGGAGACGACCCACTCCAGGTGCGCGGACGCCTCGGGCAGGTCCACCTTGCGGTGGCGGCCGAACCCGCTCGCGGTGGGGACCTGGGCGTTGACGACCGCAGCGAGAGCGGGCTCGTCGACCTGCACCACCCAGCGCTCGACGCCCCGCAGGCGCCGGCGCAGGTCGGCGAGGTGATCGCCGATGCCCTCGGCCAGCGCCTGGGCGAGCTCGCGGCGAGCGCCGTGGTCGCTCAGCACCTTGTCGCCGCGCGGCTTCTCGACCGTGGCCGCGAGCGTCCACGGCCCGGCCACCTGCGTCTTGAAGGCACCGACGTAGTCCTGCGCGAGCTCCTCGACCGTGTCGAGGTCCTGGGCGAGCAGCGAGCGGGCACGTCGGTGGTCGGCGCCGCTGGCGTCGGTCAGCCGCCAGCCGGCGGGCTGGAGGTCGGCGGCCAGGCCCGCCACCACGGCGAGCCCGCGACCGGTCATCTGGGCGCCCACCCCGCGGCCCGGCAGCTCCGGCACGTGCGGGAGGTCGGGCAGCTCGCCGAGCACCAGCCGCGTCGCCTCGGCGAAGTCGTCGTCGGTCGTGCCGGGCATGGACCCGATGCCGGTCGCGGTGGTCATGCGTCACCCGCCTCGGCGAGCAGGCGCGCACCGGCGCCGTCGACGGAGCGGGTCGAGGCGCTCACCAGCGCGACGCCGACGCCGTGGTCGCGGTCGATCCCGACGAAGGACCGGAAGCCGCCCGTCCCACCGTTGTGCCAGGTGACGGTCCGGCGCAGCATCGGTCCGGTGAGCCAGCCCGCCCCGATCCGCATCGAGCGCACGAAGGGCGCGGTGGGCTCGAGGGCGTCGGCGCCCGCGACCGTCCGGTCGAGCATCGCGCGCAGCAGCACCGCCAGGTCCGCGGCCGACGCACGCACGCCGCCGGCCGGGGCGATCGACTCGTTGGCCCACGGCTCGACCACGCGGCCGGCGCGGTTGCGCGGCGCCACCGCACCCGGTCGCAGCTCGTCGGGCGCGAGGGGGACGTAGGTGTCGACCAGGCCGAGCGGCCCGGAGATCCGCTGGGCGACGAGGTCGGGGTAGGGCGTCGCGGTGGCGGACGCGACCGCGTGCCCGAGCAGCTCGAAACCGAGGTTGGAGTAGGCCGGCGTGGGCTTGCCGAGCTTCACGCCGTCGAGCTGCGCCAGCAGGCCGGCGAGGTCCTCGCGGTAGGGGTTCCGCCCCGCGCGCCAGAGGTCCCAGGTGCGCCGGAGCATCTCGGAGCCTCCGGCCAGGCGGGGCAGCCCGGAGGTGTGGGTGGCCAGCGCGGAGAGCCGGATGTCCGTCAGGGTCGGCGGGACGGTGAGGTGCTCGCCCAGGCGGGCGTCCTCGGCGAGCGTGCCCCGGGCGACGGCGTCGCGCCACAGGAACCCGGTGACGCCCTTGGAGACCGATCCGAGCTCGACGTCGTCGTGGACGCCCGCACCCACCGCGTCGACCTCGGCGCCGGCAGGCGTGACCCGCGCGACGACGTACGTCGTGTGCTTCCGCCCGAGCAGCTCGCCGGCCTTCTCCCCGAGGCCGCTCACGTGTGGGCCCCGACGGGGCGGGTCGCAGCGATGGTGGCCGAGCCGACGACCCGGGTGCCGTCGTAGATCACCACGGCCTGTCCGGGGGCGATGCCCTCGGCGGGGTCGAGGAGGTCGACGACGACCTGGTCCCCCTCGACGACGACCACCGCACGGTGCTCCGCGCCGTGGGCGCGCAGCTGCACGGTGCCCTCGACCCGCTCCGGCACCGTCCCGCACCAGCGCGGCCGGATGCCCTCGACGCGGTCGACCGCGAGCCGCTCGCGCGGACCGACGGTCACGGTGCCGCTGACGGGCTCGATGTCGAGCACGAAGCGGGGCTTGCCGTCCGGCGCCGGGGTGCCGAGGCGGAGCCCGCGGCGCTGGCCGATGGTGAAGGCGTAGGTGCCGGTGTGCGTGCCCACGGTCTCCCCCGAGGTGGCGTCGACGATGTCGCCGCCGTGGTTGGGCGCACGGTCGCCGAGCTTCTCGCGCAGCCAGCCGGCGTTGTCGCCGTCGGCGACGAAGCAGATGTCGTGGGAGTCGGGCTTGTCGGCCACGAGCAGCCCGCGCCGTGCGGCCTCCTCGCGCACCAGGGGCTTGGCGGTGTCGCCCAGCGGGAACAGGGAGTGCCGCAGCTGCTGCTGGTCGAGCACTCCGAGGACGTAGGACTGGTCCTTGCCGTGGTCGGTGGCCCGGTGCATCTCGACGAGGCCGTCGGCGCCGGTGCGCAGCTGGGCGTAGTGACCGGTCGCCACCGCGTCGAAGCCCAGAGCCAGGGCCCGGTCCAGCACCGCGGCGAACTTGATCTTCTCGTTGCACCGCAGGCACGGGTTGGGCGTGCGCCCGGCGGCGTACTCGTCCATGAAGTCCTCCACGACGTCCTCGTGGAAGCGCTCGGACAGGTCCCACACGTAGAACGGGATGCCGATCACGTCGGCCGCACGCCGCGCGTCGTTGCTGTCCTCGATGGTGCAGCAGCCGCGGGCACCGGAGCGGTACGACGCGGGGTTGCGGCTCAGCGCCAGGTGCACGCCGGTGACGTCGTGGCCGGCCTCGACGGCACGCGCTGCGGCGACGGCGGAGTCCACCCCGCCGGACATGGCGGCGACGACCCTCATCGGAGCCTCCTCATCGGGCCCGGGCGGCCCGCGCGCGCTCCACCACGGGGCCGATCGCCTCCACGAGGCGGTCGATGTCGGCGGGCGTGGTGCTGTGGCCGAGCGAGAAGCGCAGCGAGTGGCGCGCCTGGTCGTCGTCGCACCCCATCGCGAGGAGCACGTGCGAGGGCTGCGGGACGCCGGCCGAGCAGGCCGACCCCGTCGAGCACTCGATGCCGCGCGCGTCGAGGAGCATCAGCAGGGAGTCGCCCTCGCAACCGGGGAAGCCGACGTGGGCGTTGCCGGGCAAGCGGAGCGGGCCGGGCGGGGCACCGTGCAGGTGGGCGTCGGGGACGACCTCCACCACCCGGCGCAGCAGGTCGTCACGCAGCGCAGAGACGCGGGCGGCGTGGTCGTGCTGGTGCTTGACCGACTCCTCCACCGCGGCCGCGAGCCCCGCGATCGCGGGGACGTCGAGGGTGCCGCTGCGGATGTCGCGCTCCTGCCCGCCTCCGTGCACGAGCGCGCTGACGGCGAGGTCGCGGCGTACGACGAGTGCGCCCACGCCGTAGGGACCGCCGACCTTGTGGCCGGTGAAGGTCAGCGCGTCGACGCCCGAGGCGGCGAAGTCGACCGGCACCTGCCCGAGCGCCTGCACGGCGTCGGTGTGCACCGGTATCAGGTGCTCGGCCGCGATCGCGACCACCTCGTCGATCGGCTGGAGCGAGCCGACCTCGTTGTTGGCCCACATCACCGAGACGAGCGCCACCGACGCCGGGTCGCGGGCGATCGAGGCCCGGAGCGCCTCGACGTCGAGGATCCCCTCGGACGAGACGGGCAGCAGCTCCACGTCGGCGTGGTCGTAGGTCGCCAGCCAGTGCAGCGGGTCGAGCACGGCGTGGTGCTCGATGGCGGTGGAGAGGATGCGGGTGCGGCGCGGGTCCTGCTCGCGCCGCGCCCAGAAGATGCCCTTCAGCGCGAGGTTGTCGGACTCGGTGCCGCCGGAGGTGAAGACGACGTCGCCGGGCCGGGCGCCGATGACGCCCGCGATGGTCTCGCGCGACTCCTCCACGATGCGTCGCGCCCCGCGCCCCGACGCGTGCAGCGAGCTCGCGTTGCCCACGCCGGTCAGGTGCCGGGTCATGGCCTCGATCGCGGCCGGCAGCATGGGCGTGGTCGCGGCGTGGTCGAGGTAGACGAGCGGCTGGGTCATGACCTGCCAAGCCTACGGGGCCTCCCTGTGCGAACCCGCCCCGCATGTCCCCGCCTGCGCCTAGGCTCGCGACGTGCGCATGTCCCGGGCCTGGCTGAGCAGCCTGCTGCTGGTGCCGCTGCTGGCCTGCCAGGCCCAGCCGCCGGCCGACGACGGCCCCTCGCCCCGCGACCTGCCGGACAGCAGCGGGGCACCGGCCGGGATGGACCAGTCGCTGCGCGACGCCGCGCTCGAGGTGGTCGAGTCCCGCGAGCGCGCGCTCGTCGACGGCGACCGCGAGGCGTTCCTGGCGACCGTCGACCCCGACGAGCTCGGCTTCTCCGCGACGCAGGCGCGCTGGTTCGACAACCTGGCGCGGCTGCCGGTGACCGACGTGTCCTACGAGCTCGGCGACGAGGACATGATGACGCGGGTCGCCGGCGAGGGCGACCTCCAGCTCCCGGTCGACTTCACGATGCGCCTGCGCGGCTTCGACCGGCGGCCGGTGACCCAGCGGATGGTGTGGACCTTCGTCCGCAGCGGCGACCAGGCGCTCCTCGTCGACGACCGCAACACCCAGATCGACGCGCAGACCGGCTGGACGCCGGCGCCGTGGGACCTCGCCCACATCGACGTACGCCGCTCCGGTGGCATCCTCGCCGTGTTCGACGAGGACACCGCCGAGCACGGCTCCTACGTCATGAGCGACCTCGCCGAGGCGACTGCCGTCGTGCGCCGCCACCTGCCGGAGTGGTCGGGGAAGTTCGTGGCCTACGGCATCTCCGACGTGACCGCGATCGACGCGATGAGCGCGATGACGGTCGACGACACCGCCGCCGTGGCGTTCCCGGTCCTGTCCCGCCCGGGCGGTCCTGCCGCGGCCTACCGGTTCGCGGTGAACCCCACCGTGGTCGGCGACGTGCTCGCGCGTGGCCGGGTCTTCCGCCACGAGCTGGTCCACGTGGCCCTCGGCACCACCGACGACCGCTCGCCCCAGTGGCTGGTGGAGGGGACGGCCGAGTACGTCGCCCGCTCCGTCCTCCCGGTCGACGACCGTCGCCGCATCGCCGCCCAGGAGCTGTTCGGCGTCTCCGGCCGGGCGCTCGAGCCCAGCCGCCGCTTCTACACCCGCGACCCGCTCGTCAACTACGCGCTGGCCTCGCTCGTGTGCGACTACCTCGCCAGCACCCGCGGCGAGGACGTGCTGTGGGACCTCGTCCGCACCTTCCGGACCGCGCGGTTCTCGACGTGGGCGGAGTCCGAGGACGTCGTGCTGCGCGAGCTCGGCCTGTCGACCGACGAGCTCAGCGCCCAGGCGCTGGCCTGGGCCCGGTCCGCCTGACTCACATCATCTGCTGCAGCCACGGGTGCTGCGGGTGGAGGCGCTCGACCGAACCACGGAGCCACTCCTGTGCTGCTGCACCCAGCAGCGGCCACGTGACTGCCAGGTCGCGGTCGTCCTTCGGACGGTGCAGGGCAGCCTTGTAGAGCACAGCGACCTCCGGCCTCAGCCAGCGCACTCCCCCGTCGTCCACCCAGGTGACGTCGTCGAGGGGCGCGGCGTGGTCGGGGTCCCGCTTGCTGGTCCACAGCCCGTCCCGGTCGGGCGTGATGACCAGGTCGATGATCCACGGGTCGAGCGCACTGCGCCGGACCCACACCTGGCTGCGTACGTCGAGCACCTCGGGGTGGCGGTCGTCGAAGGGACGCAGCGTGCCGCCGTGGTTGCTCCAGAGGTGCCAGCGGTCGCCGACGTGCTCGCGGAACGCCCCGAGGTCGCAGGCCAGCAGGGACAGGTCGACGTCCTCGTGCTCGCGTCGGACCCCGGTGAAGGCCTCGATCGCCCAGCCGCCGACGATCCACCACGGACGGTCGAAGCCGGCCATGAAGTCCACCAGCCCCTCGGGGTCGAGCGGCGCCCACGGGCCGTACCGGCGGAAGAACTCCTCGTCCTCCGCGACCTCCTCCGCCGTCCGGTGGAGCGGCTCGCGCGCGTCGTCCATGCGTCGACGCTAGCGGTCGGCGCCGTGGCAGGGTCTCTCCGTGCGCACCCACGAGCCCGACGACTACGACTGCCCCTTCTGCCGGATCCAGCGGGGCGGCCACGACGAGCACAACCAGCCCGAGGACGTCGTCGCCGTCACCGACCTCGCCTACGCGCGCATCTCCCCGAAGTGGTGGCCGGGCAACCCCGGCGCCGCGCTGGTGATCCCCCGCGGCCACCACGAGAACCTCTACTCCATCCCCACCGAGGTCGGCCACGCCGTCTGGGACCTGACCCAGCGGGTCGCGGTCGCGATGCGGACGGCGTACGACTGCGAGGGCACCTCGACGCGCCAGCACAACGAGCCCGCCGGCAACCAGGACGTGTGGCACCTGCACGTCCACGTCTTCCCCCGCCACGGCGACGACCGGCTCTACGAGCAGCACCGCTCGACGCGGTGGGTGACGGCGCAGGAGCGGGAGCCGTACGCCGACCTGCTCGCGGGTGCGCTCGACCTGCCGCGCACCTTCGGCTGAGGCAGGATCGCGCCATGGACTTCCACCTGATGCAGGACCGCGCCCGCACCGTCCGTGCCCGCTACGCCGAGGTCGAGGCCGCCACCTACGGCCGCTCGTGGACCACCGAGGAGATCATGCTCGGCTTCCTCGGCGACGTCGGCGACCTCGCCAAGCTCGTGCAGGGCAAGGCCGGCGTGCGTCCGCGCGAGGACCTCGACGAGGCGCTCGCCCACGAGCTCGCCGACTGCCTGTGGAGCGTGCTGACGCTCGCCGACGCGTACGACGTCGACCTGGCCGGTGCCTTCGCCAGCACGATGGACGAGCTGGAGGAAGTCCTGTCGGCGCCCGAGGCCTAGCTCGGACCGGCAAGGTGTCCGCGGAACCGCATCGCCTCCAGTCCTGCGACGACTGCGCTCGCCAGCACGAGCAGGGTGAGGTGGTCCCGACCCACCGCACTCGCCACTGCAGGAAGCACGAGCCACAGGAGCAGGGAAACGGTGACGGCCGCTCCCGAGAAGGCCAACGCGGACGCCGTGCGACCCGGCATGTCGCGGCCCACCAGGAAGGTGAGCACACACCCCACGGCGGCTCCTGCCGCGAGGCCGGACGCGGCGCCTCCCACGGCGCCGAACACGGCAAGACCGAGGAGGCCGATGAGCGTTCCTCCCGGATCGCCGTTGAGCGCACCGTTGGCGCCGAAGTTCGCGGCGACGACGGCGACGACGTAGGCGACGCCTGCCAGTCCTCCGAACATCATCCCGAGCAGCGACAGCATCAACCACCCCGGTTCCGGGCGCCAGTGCCACGTCGCGGGGTGTTCGGTCATGCGACCAGACTCTAACCGTGACGCCGGCGTGGCAAGCGCGCACAAATAGGTTCGCGAGCTGATCGCGGCAGATCCGGACGTTGCACTTCGATCACATCGCACCCCTAACGGGCCGGTGTCCATCATCATGAATGCCGTGATAGTCGAGGCGGCGAGCGGGACGTTGACCCGCATGGTGTTCGCCGTACTGAGTGTCGTCCTCATCAGTTCGGTGACGGGTTGCTCGGCGCGTCAATGCACCGAGGCCTCAGGCGGCGACTGCGTCAGTCTGTTCGACTTCAAGGACCGCAAGTACTTCATGGCACCGACACAGGTCGTTGAGTCCGTGCGGGTTGGTAGGGAGGTTGGCACAGGCAGCATGGATCCGTGTCCCGGCGACGACCCCGCCTGCGTCAAGCCGACTGACCGACAAGTGTTCGCTTTCCCTGGCGTCCCTCCGACGCAGGCGATCGTGCTCACCAATGCCGCAGGTGACGGCTTCGCCTACATCGCTACGGCGAAGCCACCGGAGGGCTGGGACACCGGTCTGAGCGACTACATGGAGCGCGCAGGCGTCAGGATGCCGAAGCGCACCTAGAGCACCGCACATCGGCAGATCCGCGCACCATCAGCGGCAGATCCGGACGCTTCTGACGGCTACGGCAACTGCCGCCACTCTTCGCTGATGCACCCCTCCTCGACGTACCAACGACCGTCAGACTCGCCGGAAGCGAGGAGCGACTTCACCGACGACAGCGGTGCGTCCGGCCCGATGTCTAGAGCCACCATGTTGACGGGGCTCGACATGCCCTCTGCTCCGACGCCCAACGGCAGGAACATGTCCAGCACCCTCTGGCGGTTGCCGTCGAGCGACCCGTCATGCCGTGGAATCACCCTGACTGTCATGCGCCCACCACGCTCACGTACCTGAACGAACCACAGCACGCCGTCGGTATCGGGATGTGCTTGGACCACATCGCCAGCGGCGACACCACGCACGAACCAGGGCGTGTTGTCGAGCCGGTACAGGTCGCTCGCTCTCGACCGGTTCTCGGCCCACAACCCCTCCGACTCGGCAGGCGGCCACCCATCCTCGTCCCGCTCAAGCGCAAACCGGACCTTCACTGGCGTCGTCACAGGTGCATCCTGCCCGACCACCGACCGCACGCACGTCGGCAGATCCGCGCGCATCGCGGCAGATCCGGACGTTCGGCAACTCACCGCCGTGCGATGCTCGGAGCGTGAAGTCTCGTCGCCGACTCGATCCGGGCGCAATCCTCGGTGGCCTGTTCGAGGGCGTGACTCCTGACCCTGCGAC